>WBZR01000045.1_pt1 | contig 201137 bp, 149 predicted proteins | sample 5204231 | NCBI WGS metagenome assembly WBZR01 (sample SAMN12412403, study PRJNA552823) | activated sludge metagenome | isolation source: activated sludge from anammox sidestream of wastewater treatment plant... | place: USA: Virginia | collected 2017-08
GGTTGGACTACTGAACGCCACCGTTGAGGTGGCTCACCGATAACCGGGGCCGCGTCAGCGACCCCGCCTAGCCGCTTTGAGCGGCTCACAAAATAAGGCCCCCGGCTTTGCCGGGGGATACTTACTTGGACGCGAAGAGGCTTCGTCCGGTCGCTTTCCGGCGCGGCGGCTGCAATGTCGCTACCGGCGCAACAGAAACGCGCCGGACAAGGCTCCATCAAAATCACTGATCTGCGGTGCGCCATCATCGGGCGGAACCCGACAGTCCGCATCGTCACCGATCAGGGCATTTCAGGGTACGGCCAGGCAGAGTCTACCAAACCCTATCTCAAGCCGATGGTGCTCTTTTACAGAGACTATATCCTGGGCGAAGACCCCACCGATGTCCAGAACGTTCTGCTGAAGATCCGCCGCATGGGCGCGTCTAAGCCCTGGGGATCGGCCGTGAGCGCCATCGAAATCGCTCTCTGGGACGTTGCCGGCCAAGCGGCGGGAGTGCCCGTATACAAACTGCTCGGCGGCAAGATCCGCAGCCGCGTGCGTGCCTATAACGGCGGCGTCCGCTTCCCCATGACCGGCCAAACGCCTCAGGATTACGCCGAGAACATGGCCAGGATGAAGGAAGCCAAAGAGGGGTTCACGCTCATCAAGCAGGCCGTCGGTTTTCACAATCCTGCCATGATGCGCGCCATGCCCGGCGCCTGGTACGACGAACCGCGCAAAGGTCCGCCGCACTCCGATCGCGGCCTCATGACGGAACGCGGCCTGAAGCATGTCATCGCCTGTGTGGAAGCCATGAAGAAAGTCCTGGGCGATGAGATCGGCCTTGCGCTCGATTGCGGACCAGGATGGACAGTAAAGGACGCCATCACCTTTGCTCGAGCCCTCGAACCTTATCACATCACCTGGCTCGAGGACCTGATTACCGGCGACTACATGCCCTATCCCAACGCCGGCGTTTTTCGCGAAGTCACGCAAAGTACTTCCGTTCCCATTCACACCGGCGAACAGATCTACCTGCGGGAAAACTTCAAGGACCTCATCGAAAAACGCGCGGTGGATGTTGTCGGACCGGATCCGGAAGACGTCGGCGGGATATCCGAGTTGAAGTGGATTGCCGAATACGCCGATCTTCACGGCATCCTCATGGCTCCGCACGGGATTTTCGACGGGCTCTTCGGGCTCGCCGCCCATGTCCACATGGCCGCCACTCTGCCGCAGAATTACATCGCCTTCGAGTATCCGCTCGGGCAGCCGGACTGGTGGTATGAGATTGTTGAAGGGTTGCCGAACCCCATCATGAAGAAAGGGTTCATCGACGTCTGGGACCGGCCGGGTCTGGGCGTTACCTTCAATGTTTCCGCGGCGAAAGCCCACCTGTCCGAAGAGGACCGTCACTTTTTCGACTGAGGTTTGAACGTCTCAATGAATCACCATTCCCGCTCGATGTGTGCCGGAAAGATTCTGGCTGCGGCCGGACTGTTGGCGTTGGTTCTCACCACCGCCGCCGGGCAGGAGAAGAACTATCATGTGCAGGATCTGAAGATCTCGGAGATCGTAAAGGACCCCGATAACTTCATTTCCGAAGCGAGCATTGACTCGCGAAGGAATGATGTCATCGCCGTCTACGTCCGGCATCGCGGGTTGCATCACAGCGACGACGGCTCCATCATGTTCCTGGCGTCGCACGATGGCGGGCAAAACTGGGACCAGGCAACCCATGTGGTGGCCATGCCGCAGTCCGCGCTCTGGGGCTTTACCTCGCCCGCCTGCATCCTCCTGAAGGATGGGACCATTCTCGTGTTTGCCGTCGCCAATACCGCCGTCGGACAGAAGACGGGCAGCGAATCGCGGTTCCGCGGAGGGTATGTGGCCCGTTCCACCGATCACGGCAAGACGTGGACCGCGCCGCAGCGCATCGATGCCTGGCCCCTGCGCGTTGCCGGGCCTTGGGATAATCCCCTCGAGATGCCCGACGGCACACTGGTGATGGCGGTGTACGGCACAGCGGACAGCGCGCTCGGAGTGGGTACGTACCGTGAGCCTTCGCGCGCAACCCTCCTCTGGTCCGACGACAAGGGCCTCAACTGGTATGCCTACGGCACCATTGCCTACGATCCCTCGGGCCTCCGGCACTTTTACGAGCCGAGTATCGCCCGCACTCCTGACGGCCGCCTGGTGGCCCTCTCGCGCGAACGGTTGGGCGTCTTCGGCAACAACCCGCCGGGCGGCTATCTCTACTTCTCCGAATCCGAAGATGGCGGCGCCTCCTGGTCTCCCTACCGCCGAACCGAAATCTGGGGCTATCCCGCCGACCTGGTGACTTTGAAGGACGGCAGCATCCTCAACGTGTACGGACACCGCAAGGACCCTATGAGCGTCAAGGTGGTCGTCTCCGGGGACGGGCGTTCCTGGCGGGAGCAGAACGCCAGCATCCTCTATAACGCGCCCAACTACGACGCCCGGGACTTAGGCAGCTCCAAAGGTGTAATCGATTCCGGCTACCGCCACATCGGCTACCCGTCCGCCTGCGTGCTGGACGACGGCACAGTCCTGGCAGTGTTTCATTCCTTCAATGCAGACCGCAAGCAGATTGTTCTCATGGCGCGGTTCCGCATGCGGAAGAGATGAACTGGCCGCTCTCCGTGGACATGCCGCGGCAATGCTGACGGCGCGTGTCCGCACGTCGAAAAGCGCATGGAAAAGCGCTGCCAGTCACGCGCAGAAAAAGCAGTAGACATCTCGCTTTCTGTTTGGTATATAATGCCACCGCAATATCCTGAATCGAGAATCAGACCGTCGATTCTCGTGACATGGAGCAGGGGTTATGAATACACGAGTATTGTCTTTTCTCGCGGTTGCGGCAATCTCCGTAACAGGACTTGTTCCCGCCGCCTGGTCTCAAACTGGTCAGGGAACCATCACTGGCACAGTCACCGATCCCACGGGTGCGGCCATTCCCGCAGTCGCCATCCGCGTCACCAACGTCGAGACGGAAGTCTCCTCAACAACCTCCACCAACACTGAGGGAATCTATCGGGCGCCCTACCTCAATCCGGGCATGTACCGGATCTCCTTCGAGGGGCAGGGCTTCAAGAAACTCGTCCGATCGAATATTCAGGTCCGCTCCTCGGAAACGCTCCGCGTGGACACCGTGCTCGAGGTGGGCAGTTTGGTGGAATCCGTCGAGGTCTCCGCGTCAGCGTCGCTGCTCGAAACAGAAACCTCCGCCACCGGACATCTGGTTACCGGAACCCAACTGATGAGCCTGCCCTCGCCGCAATTGAAAATCGAGAGCATGCTTTGGTACGTGCCCGGAGTCACTTCGCAGGCGGGATTCGGCCATGCGGCGGGCGGACGCTCGCGCGCCTTTAACATGGCGAACGACGGTGTCTCGGCCACCACGCCGGGCAACGGCACCCTCGGCACGGGCCGCAACGTCAACCCGGCTGAGTACAACATCGAAGAGATCAAAGTGCTCACCACCACGCTCCCCGCCGAGTACGGACATTCGGGCGGCGGTTTGATGAACATCACCTTCAAGAGCGGCGCCAATCAGTTGCACTTCATGGCCGAGGAGCGCTACATGGCGCAGCCGATGATTCACCGCAACTGGCAGGATGCCGCAAGACCCAACAACGTATTCGGGTTCCACCTGATGTCGGGTAACGTCAGCGGGCCTATCGTGTTGCCAAAGATCTACAACGGGCGCAACCGCACCTTCTTCCTGGTCGGCTTCCAGCGCCACCATGAGAAATCCTCTGAGAATGCCGATACGGACGTCCCGAGCCCGGCGATGCTCAACGGAGATTTCAGCTTCGGCGGAATCGGTGATCCCATCTACGACCCCGCGACGCTGGTGCGCCTCCCGGACGGTACCTACTCCCGCACGCAGTTTCCCGGCAACCTGATTCCCAAGAGCCGCTTTGATCCGGTGTTCAACAAATTCCTGACCTTCAACCCCTATCAGCCGGAAAACAACCGCAACAACCAGACATTCATCAACCGCACTGGTCCGCACAGCAACAACAGCGCCGACACGGTTTACCGATCCTACCGTACCAACATGGATTTCAAGGTGGACCACTCCTTCTCCGACACCCACAAGTTCTTCGGGCGCTTCTCCGATTTCCGGAACCGTTCGTTCAACGGACGCTGGCAAACCAATGTGGCGAACCCCATCTTCGACGCGAACGTTGCCCCGATTCCGCTCGACCTGACTCAGTTGGTGCTCTCTGACACGCTGACCATCGGCCCCAGCATGATCAACGAAATCCGCCTCGGAGGCACGCGCCGCAAGAACACGCGCGATCCCGAAAGTCTGAACCAGGATTGGGCCGGCAAACTCGGCATCCCCAACGTCGGCCCGCAGACCATGCCTACCTTCCTGAACTCCACCGGCGGCACGATGTTCTTCACATTCCCGGGGGGATCTTCCGTCGATGTGAATGAGCAAATCAGCTTCCAGGACAATTTCACGAAGATCCACGGCCGCCACACCTTCAAGATGGGCTACGAACTGCTCAGAACGAGAATGAACTCACACGTCTCGGCGACGCCTTCCGGCGTATATTACATGGGAGGCACGGACTTCCCCTTCCGGCCGAACACGGGCAACGCACTCGCCTCGTTCATGCTCGGCGGCGTCGTGCAAGCGCAATATACCAACGATCTGGCTACATGGCTTCCGCGCTGGTGGAGCCACGCCACCTATTTCCAGGACGATTGGAAGGTCAACTCGAAGCTGACGCTGAATCTCGGGCTCCGCTGGCAATACGAGTCACCGTACAGCACCAAGTACGGACAGCAGAGCCAGTTCAATCCCACGGCGATTGATCCGCTCACCGGCAGGACCGGAGCATTGCTGCATCCCAAGGGTGCGCTCGCCGGCAAGGACCTGAACAACTTCCAGCCGCGCATCGGCCTCGCCTACAACTTCCACAAGAACTGGGTATTCCGCGGAGGGTTCAGCGTGAACACCCTCGACCTGTGGACGAACGGGCTACAGGAGAACTTCGAGGAATATCTGGCGACAGCCGTGGTCCAGCAGGCTCCGGGGAATCCCGACGTGGCCTTCTACCTGCGCAACGGACCACCCCCAATCAACTTCCAGGTCAACCCCGATGGCTCGGCGCCTTACCTGGGCACGAACTACGGCGGGCGCAGCGCGTCATACTTCGACCCGAACATGCGCATGCCCTACATCATGAACTGGAACTCGAGCCTTCAGTTCGAGGTCAACCCAACCCTCATGGTAGAACTCTCCTACCAGGGATCCGCGGGCGTCGGACTGCTGAATCGCTGGGATATCAACTCTATTCCGTTGAACATTTCCAATGACCCTGCCGTGCTCGACACTATCCGCCGCGCCTCGCAGAACTACAAGCCCTACCCGCAATTCGGCCCCATCTACAACTACAGCAACTACGGGCACAGCACCTTCCACGGCAGCACGCTGAAGATAGAAAAGCGCTACTCGCAAGGCCTGAGCCTTGTCTCGTTCTATACCTTCAGCAAAGCCATCGACGAAGCATCGAGCGACGGTGCGGCGTCTGGAATCACTTTCTACAACCGGCGTCTGGAAAAGGGGCGCTCGGATTACGACGTGACTCACCGCTGGGTGACCTACGCCACCTACGAACTGCCCTTCGGCAAAGGCAAGAAATGGATGCGCAGTTCGAACTGGCTGGTGAACGGAGTGTTTGGCAACTGGGCCATCAACGGCATCCAGACCATCGAGAGCGGCGCTCCCTTCAGCTTCGGTTTCACCGGCACCGGCAATGTCTATCTGCCGGGCTCCAACCGCGCCGACATGGCCTCTGGCAAAACCTACGCGGATATTGAACTGCCTTGGGATGCCCATGGCCCCTGCCGGTTCCAGCTTGCCTGCGCCCTTCCGTGGGCGAACATCAACGCGTTCGCTTATCCGGCCTCGTTCACCGCGGGCAACTCGGGACGCAACATACAGACTTCGCCTGGTATGTTCTGGCACCAGTTGAGCGCTACCAAGAGCTTCCTGTTCCGCGAACGGCTCAAGGGTACGCTGCGCTTCGACATCAACAACCCGTTCAAGATCTACTTCTTTAACCGGCCTGGAAACACGGTGGACTTCCGCAATCCGCAGAACTTCGGAAAGATCAACGGCAACCAGGGGAGCTTCTCCGGCCAGGGTGGACGCTTGTACATGATGGCGATCTTCAAGCTGGAGTTCTAAGCCACCAGTCCCACGCCGGGGTATCATGCACGGGTGGATAGTGTCCCCGATGAAGACTTCGCTTCCGATTACCCGGATTCTCATCGCTACCGCGGCGCTGGCCAAAACCCGGCGCCGCGGCGCAACACGTAACGGGCAGGACGTTCCTCCCCGGCTCCCCGGCTCATCTCGCCGGAAGTGCACCCGGACCGCCACATCACGTTCCGGATCAGGGCGCCCAAAGCCGCCGAAGTGACGCTCTCCTTCGGTGCGTGGCAGCCCGCTCCGCAGCCGATGCAGAAAGATAACAACGGTGTGTGGAGCATCACCATCGGCCCCGTGGAGCCCGAGATCTACACCTACACCTTCACTGTGGACGGCGTGCGCATGCTCGATATGGCCAATCCCCATTTGAAGACCGGCACAGGACTGGATGCGAGCGTTGTTGAAGTACCCGGGTCGCCGCCGCGCTTTGACGAGGTCCGGAACGTTCCGCACGGAGCTATCCACATTCGCTCCTACCCGTCGACCCCGTTGAAGCGGCTGCGCGGGCTCTATGTCTACGTGCCTCCGAACTACGATACCGAGCCCGGACGCAAATTTCCCGTGCTCTACCTGCGGCACGGCGGGGGCGACAACGAAGCGAACTGGAGTGAGGATGGCCGCGCCGGCGTCATTATCGACAACCTGCTTGCCGCGCGAAAAGCCGTGCCGATGCTGATTGTAATGACCAATGGAATGACGGACGGCACATGGGCTGGCGGCAGCAGCGCGCAGGGAATGGAGATCCTGGCGAAAGAACTGTTCGAGGACGTGATCCCTTTGGTGGAAAAGAATTACCGTGTCCTGCCCGGCCGCGAAAACCGGGCGATTACCGGACTTTCCATGGGAGGCGGGCAGGCTTTCACCATCGGGCTCCGCAACCTCGACCGCTTCGCCTGGGTCGGCGAGTTCAGTTCAGGTCTCGTCAGCGAGGTGGGCTTCGACATCGACAAACAAGTGCCCGGCTTTCTTGCCGATGCCGAATCGGTGAATCGCAAGCTGCGAATGTTCTGGCTGGGGTGCGGATCCGACGACCCGCGCTTTCCCGGGCAACTCGATCTCGTGGATCTGCTCAAGAAGCACAACATCAGGCACGAATTCCACAGCACGCCGGGAGGGCATGAGTGGAAAGTGTGGCGCCACCTGCTCGCCGCTTTCCTCCAGGAAGTCTTTCGGCCGGGGAACTGACTACGGTACGCGCTTCGCCGTTACCTCCAGCACTTCATGGCCGCCGAACTGCATGCTCAACTTCATCACCTCACCCTCCACGCGTCCTTTGTACTCGACGGCAACCTCGTCGCCGTTCCCCTTCCGGACAACAGTGAAGGCGATGTCCTTCCCCGCGATTCTGCCCTCCGTGATGGGCGCCCGTCCGCGTTCACTCGTGATGGTCCCGGTCAATCTGTCGCCTTCCACTTTCAAGGCAAACGTGCTCTGGCGCTTCAGTCCGTTTTCCGTGGTGTAGGCGGCCGTCCAGTTCCCGGTCACATCCGTTCCGGGCGGAACGCTGCCTGCCGGTACAAACTCGATCGTTGTCTTCGGCCGCACCGTCACGTATAAGTGCTCCCCCTCCCGCCGGACATACTCGGTGTTCCAGCGGTCCGTCAGCGCATCCCCCTGGGCGGGTAGCTTGCTGCCGCCGGAAAGCACCTCCACATCCGCCGGCGCGACGAAATCCAGCGTGATGCTGCCGTTGTAAATCTTCGGGTCCAAATCATTCGAAACCTCGAAGCGTGCTCTGGCGCGGCCGGAGTCCATGGCGCGAACCGTGGTGCGCTCCGACAGCGTTCGGAACGCGTAGAGCGGACCCATCGGCACATACCACACGTCCTTCTTGCCGCTGATACGGGCCAGATGCCGCTCATAGAATTCGCTCGGACCATAGTCGAGCCACTGCGGGTGCGACATGAAATTGTAGATGCCGCCGTTGCGGTACACCTCGTCGAATGTAGCGTCGTTGCCGGCGCTGTCCACCGTATCGTTCTTCGCTGTCCCCTTGTGCTGAACGGCCTGCGTATAGCCGGCGTTCATCGTGTTCGGATCCCAGGTCTGGACGCCGGGGCGCATGTGCCCGTTCGTGGCTTCGTTCGGGTAGTTGCGCGCCACGATGTAGCCGGCGGCGGCAATGCGCTTCTGAATGAAGTCGTGATTGGCGCAATTGCCGCATGGATAGCACCACGACCACACATACGGCTGGTTGGTCATCTTCAGAATGTCATCGCGCGATCCCGCGATCTCGTAATCCGTATAAGCAGCGGAGCAGAAACTCTCGTTATCCGGCTTCTTGCAGGGATGCTGCCGCGAATGCGAGCCGATTTCGTGCCCGTTGCTGATGGCCTGCCGCAGCCGGGGCCAGAGTTCCCGCATCTGCAACTGCGTGAAGAAGCGATCCTCCGGAGCAGGGTCCTCTTCCGTGCTCACAAAGATGGTGGCTTTGATGCCGTACTTGTCCATGGTGTCGATGCACTGGATCACATACTTCGTCGAATCGTCGATGGTATGCGTCACTACGGCGTGCGCGTTGTTCAGGTACTTCGTCTTGCCGAGGAACCGAATCGAAGAGCCATCCGCGGCCGCTAGCGGCAGGAGGCAAATGAGGCCAAGCAACATTCGATGCATCGATGAGTCCTCCCGTCCTTAGCTCCGTCCCGTGACCTTGTCGAGCAGCGGCGCCAGATAACGATGCGCCGCGGCGAGCCGTTCATCCATCACATCCGGCGGCACCTTGTTATTTCCGCCGTCCCGCCCATCCACTCGTTCGATCGCCATCGGTCCGTTGAAGCCCGCTGCGAACAACGTGCGGAACATCAGTTCATGATCCACGTTTCCCTGGCCGGGAACAGGGAAGTTGTTCTCGCCTCGCAGCCCGAGGTGATCTTTGAGACACAGCGCCTTCACCTGCGGAGCCAGGTCCGGCAGGTCGGGATCCGGATAAACCCCCTCGTAGTAAGAAATATTTCCCGCGTCATAGGCAATTTTCAGCCACGGTGATTCCAGGCGTTTCAAGACTTGCAGGCAATCCCGCGCGCGGGCAGTGATCCCGGTATGCGGTTTCAGCGCAATGGTGACTCGCACCGACTCTGCATGACGCACCGCCTTCTCGAGTCCTCCGAAAAACCGGTCCACCTCCACCACCCAATCCTTCTCCCGCTTCGGCAGGTTGGGGAACTTCGTGTAATACCATGGACCCGCGCCCACCATGATCGGAATTTCGTAATCGGCGCAGAGATCGAGTTGCGCCATGTACCGCTTCACCCCTTCCTCGGTTTGCGGTTCACCCGCAAACCCCCCGAGACTCAGAAACGGCTGCAAGCCATGATCGCGAATGCGCCGCAGCATCTGTGCCCTCTGAGGCTTGGTGAGTTCGGGCGCGAAGACAACATCGTCGGCATGCTTCCGCCCGATACTGATGTAGCGGTAGCCTGCCTTGCGGATGCGCCTCATCGCATCATCGAAGGGTATGGTCGAGTAGACGGTGGCCATCACTCCAAGGCGGTAGCGTTCTTCAGGAGCCGCGAAGGCGGATGGCGCAAGCGCGGACAAAGATGCCGCGGTTTGCAGCAATCGCCTGCGCGAAACGTGGGTGTCCATGGGAGTCCTCCAACACTGGCAGCTTATCAGCCCGCTAAGGAAACTTCCACTCGATGGGGATAACATATACGTGGATACTTCTTATGCAAGCGGACTTATCTCGAAGAAACTTCCTTGCCGCAGCCGGCAGCGCCGCTGCCATCGCCGCCATGCCTCGCCTCTCCCCTGCCGCCCCCAACGATCACGTCGTGATGGGAATGATCGGCGTGGGAACCCAGGGCACCGGCCGGCTGCGGGAATTCCTCAGTCATGACGATGTGCGCATCGGCGCAATCTGCGACGTGGATCGCCGCCATCTCGACCGTGCGATCGCGCTGGTCGAGAAAGAAAAAGGCTACAAGCCGCAGGCCTACGACGACTTCCGCCGGCTGCTCGAGTCGAAGGAAATCGACGCGGTGGCCATCGTCACTCCCGATCACTGGCACGCCATTCCCACCGTCAGCGCCTTTGAAGCCGGCAAGGATGTCTTCGTCGAAAAACCGCTCAGCTACAGTGTCGCCGAAGGGCGCGCCATGGCCGACGCGTCCTTGAATCACAAGCGCGTCACACAAATGGGCAACCACATTCACAACACCACCGGGAACTATCGCCGCGTGGTGGAGATGGTGCGATCCGGCAAACTCGGCAAAATCACCCGCGTCCATCTCTGGAAAACTTCGCCCACCCAGAATTTCCGCGTGCGCGAACCTGCGACGCTGCCTGAAGGCTTCAATTACGATTTCTGGCTTGGCCCCGCGCCGAAGCACGCCTACACTCCCCTGCGCTCCCACGGCACCTTCCGCCAATTCTGGGACTACTCCGGCGGCACCTTCATCGACTTCTGGTGCCACATCTCCGACGTTGCCTTCTGGGCTCTCGACCTGAAGGCGCCTAAGGCGCTCTCCGCGGCGGGTGGCCGCTTCTTCCTCACCGACGAAACCGAGGCCGCGGACACGATGGAAGCCATTCTGGAGTTTCCCAACTTGCTCTACATTTACAGCTTCCGTCCCACGCCCCTGCCGGGCTTCGAGCACATGGGACACATCGGCTGCCTCTTCGAAGGATCCGAGGCTTCGCTGGTAACCAACTACAGTGACCACGAGGTGTGGGTAAAGGGAAAGAAGGTGGACGATTTCCCAAAACCGCCGCAGACCATTCCCGATTCGCCCGGACACATCCGCGAGTTCCTCGATGCCATTAAGAACCGGAACCTGGAGACCACCTGCAACCTGCGCTACGGACATCATCTTTCGAAGTTCGGCCTTCTCTCCAACATCTCCTATCGCACCGGACGCCGCATCGAATGGGATGAGCAGCGGGAGCAGATCATCGGCGACAAGCAGGCCAACCGCTACCTGGTACGCAACTTCCGCAAGCCCTGGAAGCTCAAGGTGCAGCCACACCCCGCGCAGCCGGCCTAGGAGCGCGTATGATCAGATGGATCGCCCTCCTCACTCTTATGACCACCATCTCTGCCGCCGAACTCCCCACAAAGAAGTACCTCAACCTGGCCGCCATCAAAACAATGGTGGCGGCCGCCGAAACCGAAGCGCACAAGCGCAATGTCCAGGTGACGCTCTGCATCATGGATGAAAGCGCCAACGTCCTGTTCCTCCAGAAGGCGGATGGCGCGGGTCTGAACACAATTCAGTTCGCGCAGCGTAAGGCGCGCTATGCGGCGCTCTACCGCCGCCCCTCGAAAGCCGCCGCCGATCAGTTGAAAAGCGGCGATCTGCAAGTGTTGGCCTTCCCCGATGGCTTCCCCAACCAGGGCGGTCTCCCCATTCAGGTGGACGGCCACACCATTGGATCCATCGCCGCCAGCGGAGCTCCGTCGGAAGTGGATGAAGCCATCGCACAGGCCGCCATCGACGCCCTGCTGAAGAAGTGATCGGCCTATGCGAATCGCGGCGCTCTTGTTCCTACCCTGGCTCGTCGGCGCGCAAACGGACCGAGGCCAAACATTGTTCACTCAACACTGCGTGGTTTGCCACGGAGCAACCGCGGAGGGCGGTTCCGGCCCCGACCTCACCAGCGCTGTCTGGCACCGCTCCGTGACGGACGATCAGTTGCAAACAGTGATCCGCGACGGGGTTCGCGGAACAGCCATGCCCGCATTCGGCGACCGCATCGATGCCGCCAGTCGCGCCGCGCTCGTTGCTCACTTGCGAAAGTTGTCCGCCGCCGCCATCCAGCCATTCAACTCGCTGACGGCGCCGGAAATCAAAGTGAGTTGGGAGAACCTGAAGAACCCCGACACCGGACAGTGGCTGATGTATGGCCGTGACTCAGGCAATCAGCGTTTCAGCCCGTTGAAGGATATTCACCGCGGCAATGTCCGCAATCTCGTGCCACTGTGGAGCTTTCAAACGGGAACGCCCGATGGGCTCGAGGCCACTCCCTTGTTCGTCAACGGAGTGCTGTTTCTTGCCACTTCCTGGAACCATGTGTTTGCCATCGACGCGCGCACGGGCGCGGAGTTGTGGCATTACAAACGCCGCCTGCCCGAAAAGCTGAAGTACTGCTGCGGTCCGGTAAACCGCGGAGTGGCGATTCTGAATGACACGCTCTATCTGGGCACCCTCGATGCTCACCTGGTTGCTCTCAATGCGCGCGATGGCCGTGTGAAGTGGGACGTGAAAGTAGGCAAAGTGGAAGATAACCTGAGCATCACGTCTCCGCCGCTGGTGGCCGGCAACCGCATCGTGACCGGAGCCGCCGGCGGAGACTTCCCCTCGCGCGGATTCATTGATGCCTATGATCCCACCACCGGCAAACGCCTCTGGCGCTTCTACACCGTGCCCTCCGAAGGCGAAAAAGGCGTCGAGACCTGGTCGGGCGATTCGTTCAAAACGGGAGGAGCCGCCACCTGGATGAACGGCTCCTACGACCCCGCACTCAACCTCGTCTACTGGGGAACAGGCAACCCCTTCCCGGATTACGACGGCGACGTGCGGCAGGAGAGCAACCTGTACAGCGATTGCGTGGTCGCGCTGAATGCCGATACGGGCAAGCTGATATGGCACTACCAGTTCACTCCGCATGATGTCTGGGATTATGACGGCGTGAACGAAATGGTCTTCGTCGACGGACTGCTGCACCAGGGCCGCCGCGTCAATGCGCTGGTGCATGCGGACCGAAACGGACATTTCTTCGCCCTCGACCGGACGAACGGAAAGTTTCTCTACGCGAAGCCGTTCGTCAAAGTAACCTGGACCAAGGGGTATGACGATAACGGCCGCCCCGTGACATACCCCGCGGCAATTCCCACCTATGAAGGTGTGGAGGTCTGTCCCGGCGCCGCCGGCGGCAAGGAGTGGAATGCGATGTCGTTCTCTCCGCTGACGCGCTTCGTCTACCTGCCGGTGATCGAGAACTGCGCCATGTTCTACAACTACGGCGCGGAGGCGCGCAAGAAAGGACTTCCGCCAGGACCCAACGGGTTCCGTTACCTTCCCGGCAAGGCGTTCGGAAAGGTGCTGGCAATCCGGGCCGATACCGGCGAACCGGCGTGGGAAGTGAAGACCCGCACTCCGATGGCTACCGGTATGCTCACCACCGCCGGCGACCTGCTCTTCACCGGCAACGCCGAGGGCAGCTTTCAGGCATTCGATGCCGGGAAGGGCACGCTGTTGTGGTCCTATCAGACCGGATCAGGCATGCGCGGCGCGCCCATCACCTTCCGCATGGACGGTCGCCAATATGTAGCGATCGCATCCGGCATGGCAGGAGCCATCGGCGGATACACCGGAGCCGGCGCGCCATGGATGAGAAACTACCGCCCCGGAGGAACGCTGTTCGTCTTCCACCTCTTCGAGCCGGGCGCCTCTACTCGTTTTCACGGCGGGGCGGAGAACAAGTAAGTTGAGTACAGTGGATCAAGCATATGACACGCCGAACGTTCGCCGCCGCGGCGATGGCGGGGCTCTCCGCCGCCGCGGCTGAGGAATGGATTCCTCTCTTCGATGGGCGCAGCCTGAACGGCTGGCGCGCCAGCGAGAACAAAGGCACATGGACCGTGGTGGACGGCCAACTGGCGTCCAACGGACCACGTTCGCATCTCTTCTACACCGGACCGGTGAACGGCGCAAACTTTCGGAACTTCGAACTCGAAGTGGAAGCGCTGGCGAAGCCCCTGTGCAACTCCGGAGTCTATTTCCACACACGCTATCAGGAGAGCGGCTTTCCGGAGAAAGGCTTCGAAATCCAGATCAACAACACCGCAACCGGGGAAGGGAACTACCGCGAGCGCAAGAAGACCGGATCCCTTTACGGCGTGCGTAACATCTACAAGCAGCTTGTGGACGATGACCAGTGGTTCCGCCTCAACGTACTCGTGCGCGGGAAGAATATTCAGGTGAGACTCAACGGCACGCTTCTTGTCGACTTCACCGAACCCATCCCGCCCGTCACCGCTCCAGGCGAAAAAGGCCGCGTGCTCGATGCGGGAACCTTCGCCATCCAGGGGCACGATGCCGGCTCCCATGTCCGCGTGCGCAGCGTGCGCGTGCGTCCGCTGCCGGATTCCACAGCCTTCACGCCGCCGCAGGTGGACGACGTCTTCCGCGAACTGCTCATCCTCGGCGCGCACAATGTTCCCGTGGTGGATTACCACGTGCATCTGAAGGGCGGGCTCACCTTGGAGCAGGTGCTCGCCAAAGGACGCCGCGACGGAATCCAATGCGGCATCGCGATCAATTGCGGGAAGGGATTCCCCGTGCAGGACGACGAGACCGCCAGAAGCTTTGTCGAATCGATGCGCGGACAGCCCGTCTTTGTGGCGATGCAGGCCGAGGGACGCGAATGGACGCAAATGTTCTCCCGCGCCGCCGCCGGCTTGTTCGATTACATCTTCACCGACTCCATGACCTGGACCGACAACCACGGACGGCGCATGCGCCTTTGGATCCCCGAGGAAGTCGGCACGATCCCCGATGCGCGGGAGTTCATGGACACGCTGGTGGCGCGCACGGTGCGCATCCTCGAAACCGAGCCCATCGACATCTACGTCAACCCAACCTTTGTTCCCGATGCCCTGAAAAAAGACTACGATGTCCTGTGGACCGAAGCAAGAATGAAAAAGGTGATCGATGCCGCGGTGAAGAACAGCGTCGCCATCGTACTCAACAGTCGCTATCGCCTGCCGGGAGAGACATTCGTCAAGATGGCCAAGTCCGCCGGATGCAAGTTCACCTTCGGCACGAACAATGCCGGCCCCGGTGACCTCGGCCGCTGTGAATACGGACTCGACATGGTGAAGGCCGCCGGGCTCCGCTGGCAGGATTTCTTTGTCCCTGGCGTCGAAACGAAAGCTGTCCATCGCAAGAGAGGAGCGCTGAAAGGTTGACTCGAGCAACGCGTTACGCCGCATGCCTCCTCCTATCCGCCGCCGTTCTCACGGCCGCGGAGAAGCCGGTCTTCCCCTACGGCGCCGTCTATTTCCGCAAGTCCAATCCACCGGAGCAGGATTGGGCGCGCGACCATCAGACAGCCGCGCGCATTGGCATGAACACGTTCCGCCACTGGTTCATGTGGGGAGCCATTGAAACCTCTCCCGGCCGCTACGACTGGCGCGATTATGACCAGATGATGGACCTCGCGGCGAAGAACAACATCAAGGTCGTAATCGCCGAGATGGTGACTTCCGCCCCGGAGTGGATGTTCCGCAAGTACCCAAATGCGCGCTACCGCGCAAGCGACGGAACCGTTGTGGATAGCGGCATCGGCGGCAGCAGCGCCACGGGTGGATTCCCCGGCCTCTGCCTGGACAACCCGGAAGTCCATGCCGCTGCGGAGAAGTTTCTCGTCGCCCTCGTGGAACATTACCGCAATCACCCCGCCCTGCTTGGCTACGATCTGTGGAACGAGAACACCGCCTACGGCGGCCGTCCCGGGAAGATGTACTGCTATTGCGGCGCCACGAAACGAAAGCTGCGCGAATGGCTGCGAAAGCGCTACATCTCGCTCGAAGAGGCGGCGCGCGTCTGGAACCGCTACAGCTACGCCTCGTGGGACGACGTGGAACCGCCGCGCAATTTCACGGGTTATCCGGAAAGCCTGGACTGGCTCCAGTTCCGTATCGATGACGCGTTCGATCTGTTCCACTGGCGCACGGAGTTATTCCGCAAGCTGGATCCGCATCATCTGATCGCCGCGCATGGTGTGGCCGGCACCCTCGAATCGCTTCCCTCGGCGGCGCACTACGAATGGCGCTCCTCGGCCGAAGTCGACACGTGGGGCTTTACCTTCGTTGCTTCCCGCAAGGGAGACGAGCCGTGGAAGCAGTTTCAAGCAGTCGATCTCGTGCGCGGTGGCTCGCGCGGCAAGCCCTTCTGGCACGCCGAAGCACAGGCCGGCCCGCTGTGGATGCAGCCTCAGGTGAAGGGCCGTCCGCGCGAGGACGGGCGCATCAGCACGCCGTCAGACGTGCGCCTGTGGAACCTTGTTTCCTGCGCCGGAGGAGCCACGGGTATTCTCTATCCGCGCTGGCGGCCGCTGCTCGACGGACCGCTCTTCGGCGCATTCGGAGCCTTTGGCATGGATGGCTCCGTCACGCCGCGCGCGGAGATGGCCGGAAAGGTGGCTCGCTGGGCCAACGCGCATGAGCAGTTGTGGCGCTCTCATCCCGTGCAAGGCGACATCGGTCTCCTGTTCATTCCCGAATCCGAGCTCTTCAACTACGTGCAGCAGGAGTCCACCGATTTCTACGCGCAGTCGATTCGCGGCGCGTATCAGGCGTTCTTCGATTCCAACATTCAGCCCGATTTTGTTTCCCTCGAGGATATCGGCAAGTACAAGGCGATCTACCTCCCCTATCCGATCATGCTGAAGCGCGAGACAGCGGAGGCGCTGCGCCGCTATGTCGAAAATGGCGGCGCACTCATCAGCGAGGGACTACCCGCCTACTTCGGCGACCACGGCCGCGCCGGCCCCATCCAGCCCAACTACGGGCTGAAGGAATTATTCGGCGCGCGCGAATCCTACGTCGAGTTCACACCGGACCTCCTCGAAAACCTCACTCTCGAAGTGCAGGGCCATCACATCCACGGCAGGTATTTTCTTCAGGAATACGAAACGGCCGGAGGCCGGCCCGCCGGGCGCTACACTAACGGCCACATCGCCGCCGTGGAGCACCGGCTTGGCAAGGGAAAGACGCTGCTCGTCGGCGCCTTCCCCGGCGGCGGGTATTATCGCCATCATTCCCCCGAAAGCAAGGCATTCTTCGCCGGCTTGCTGCGCTGGGCCGGGGTGGAGCAGAGGCTTCAAAGAGACAACCCCGCCATTCAAGCGCGCCTGCATGAAGGACCCGGCGGCGCCTACCTGTGGGTAGTGAACCCCTCGCACAGCGGCGCCCATGTGACGGTATCGTTTTCCTCGAGCCTGCCGCGATTCCAGGGTGCCGTCGACATCTGGGCCGGAATCCCTCTCACAATTGCAGACCACAAGATCAGCCTGACCGTCCCGGCGCGCGATGCAGCCGTCATCTCGTTGCGCGTCACTCGCCCCGCTCCTTGACAAGCTGCGCCGCCACCGCCACCTGCTCTGCGGTTCCGCGCAGCGCCATTGCCTTCGGCGCATTGTACGTGAACAGCCGCCTCACTTTGGATGTCGAGCGCACGTAAGTCGCCAGTTCCTGCAGTTGCTGCGGCGTTTCCGTGTGTTTCAGGCGGAACACCCGGACCGTGTTCTCGTCTCCCCCCTCGGCAAAGCTGTATTCGCGCGCCCCTTCCTCACTCGCGGGACTATCCATTTCGCGAATCAGCCACGCCGACAACGCCATCTGCTGTGACGTTCCCCGCAAGGTGATCACGCGCGGCGCGTTGTAGGTGAACACTCGCCGGATATCCCCAATGGCCCGCACCAGTGTGGCCACCTCCTGTAAGTCTCTCGGCGTCTTCGTATTCGCCAGGTGAAATACCCGCACCACGTCGCTGCCATCCGCTGATATCCGGTAGTCTCCGGAGTCGGCTTGCCGCTCCGTCCCATCCACGTTCCTCATCAGCCATTCCGCAAGAGTCATCTGCGCGCCCGTTCCCCGCGCGGCAATCGCCCTCGGCGCGTTGTAGGTGAACAATCGCCGCACCCCCGTCATCGAGCGAATCAGGGTCGCAGCCTCTTGCAGGTCCTGCACCGTCTGCGTGTGCTTCATGTAGAACACGCGGACAACATCGTCGCTGGCACCGGGCGCTCTGTATTCCGCGGGGTTCGTTCCTGCGCCCTCCCGGTCAAGTTCGTGGATTACCCACTCCGCCGCCGCCATCTGTGACGCTGTGCCGCGCAATTCCAGAGTCCTTTTCCCCGCATCGAAAGACACGATCGGCGACTCCGTAATCGCCCGCACCAGCGTGGCTACCTCCTGAAGCTCGTTTTCCCGCGTGATATGAGTGAACTCGAACACGCGGTTTACCGTGGTTTGCCCCCACACAATGGAAGCGGCAATGCAAGCAATCACTATAGGCATGGCCTTCATGAGAACGCTGGCTCCTTGCAAGCCATGACGGTGAAGCCATGCGCCGCGTGCAGCCTGCCGGCGCGCCTCAGGCGAGAATTTTTTCCGCTACCCGCCCGGCCACGTCGGTCAGGCGGAACGCCCGCCCCCCGTAGAGGTAAGTGAGATGCTCGTGATTCAATCCCAAAATATGCAGCATCGTGGCGTGCATGTCATGAATGTGCATGCGATCTTCCACCGCGTAGTAGCCGTATTCGTCCGTCGCCCCGTAAGCATAGCCGTGCTTCACTCCCGCGCCCGACATCCACATCGTGTATCCGTACGGATTGTGATCCCGCCCGTCTCCGGCCTGCGCGATGGGCGTTCGCCCGAACTCGCCGCCCCACACCACCAGCGTATCGTCGAACAGGCCGCGCGCCTTCAGGTCCGTGAGCAGGCCCGCAATGGGTTGGTCCACCTGTAAAGCCGTGCGCGTATGCAGCCGGATCAGCTCATTGTGCGCATCCCACCCCACTTCATTTCCCGGACCGTATTCGTGGTTGATCTGGATGAAGCGCACGTTGCGCTCAGCCAGCCGCCGCGCCATCAGACACTGCCATCCGAAATCCCGTGTTTCCGGCTGGTCCATGCCGTAAAGTTTTCGCGTGGCTGCCGATTCCTTCGAAATGTCGAAAGCTTCCGGAGCCTCGCTCTGCATCCGGAATGCCAGTTCGAACGCCTGAATGCGCGCCTCCAACTCCGTATCGTGATGCCAGCGCGCCGCGCTCGCCCGATTCATCTTCTGAATCATGTCGAGTTCATAGCGCTGCTGCTCCGGCGTCAGGCCGTGGTTCTTCAAATGCTCAATCGGCTCCGCCGCGAGATCATCCGTCTTCACCCCTCCGTGCCCCACGGCCGTGCCCTGATAGGCCGCTGGAAGAAATCCCGAACTCCAATTCTTCGCGCCACCGTGCGAAAGGCCCGGTTTCAGTGTCAGAAAAGCCGGCAGATTCTGGTTCTCCGTCCCCAGTCCATACACCACCCACGAGCCCATACTGGGACGCGTAAAAGTGTTCGATCCGGTGTGCAGCTGGAGAATCGCCCCGCCGTGAGCCACGCTGTCGCCCACCATCGACCGCAGGATGCATAGGTCATCGGCATGTTTCGACAAATGGGGAAATAATTCGCTGATCGGGAGTCCGCTTTGCCCGCGGTTGCGAAACTGCCACGGAGACTTCAGCAGATTCCCCGTACTCCCCTCGGCGAAGGTCAGCGGACGTTTGAACGGAAGCGGCTTGCCATGGTCGCGGATCAGCAGCGGCTTGGGATCAAACGTATCCAGATGCGACGGTCCCCCGTGCATGAACAGAAAAATGACGCGCTTGGCGCGCGCCCGAAAGTGCGGCGGCTTCGGAGCCAGTGGGTTCACTCGTTCGGCGGCGCGCGCTTCCTCGGCAAGAAGAGAAGCCAGCCCCACCCATCCGAATCCGCACGCCGCCTGCCGCAGCATATGGCGGCGCGACACTCGGGGCTTTGGGCGATATTCCATTCCGTTTCTCCTCAATGCACGTAAATAAAATCGTTGGAGGCAAGCAGAGCCTGGCAGAAGCTGGCCCAGGCCCCTTCCTGTCCCCCCTTGGCGGGGAATCCGCGCAGGTATTCGAGGGCCGCCGCAACTTCGCCCGCTCCCGGGTTCCGCCCCAGCACGACAAAGTAAGCGCGCTCCACGCGCTGCTCGTCTCCCGGAACGGACGCCGCCAGTTTCCGCGCCAGCGCCTGCGCGCGCCCTTCCACGAACGTGCTGTTCATCATGTAAAGCGCCTGCGGAGCCACGTTCGTCTGCGCCCGTGCTTCATTGCTCGTTGTAGCGTCGCCGAAATCGTAAAGCGTCAGCAGGCTCGGCAGATTCGAACGCCGCAGCGGCAGGTAGACCGTCCGGCGCCGCGACTCATCCGGCGACAGACTCTTCCGCGCGTCACTGAATTCCTTGTCCGTCCCCTCACCGCTCTGCATCGCCCCGCCCATGGTCAAATCCAGACTGCCATCCAACGTCAGCAGCGAATCGCGAATCTCCTCCACCGTCAGCCGCCGCATGGGAAAACGCGAGAGCAGCAGATTCCCCGGATCCTTCTCGAGGCTCGCGTCGTTCGCGGGTTCGCCGCTCATGCGGTAGGCATTCGAAAGCATCATCAACCGGTGCATCGCCTTCACAGACCAGCCGCGCGCCATGAATTCGCCAGCCAGCCAGTCGAGCAACTCCGGGTGCGACGGACGCTCTCCCGTCAAACCGAAATTGCTCGGCGTCCGTACCAGCCCTTCTCCGAAGTGACCCTGCCAGATACGGTTCACCATCACCCGCGCCACCAGCGGAACGCTCCCCCCGGCGAGCCATTCCGCCAGATCCTTTCGCCCGCTGCCCTGTGTAATCGGAGCCTGATCTTGCCCCGCCAGAATAGTCGGAAAACGCTTGGACACCAGGTCGCCCGGCGATTCCGGATTGCCGCGCACGAAAACATGCTGCTCCACGTTCTTCCCCTCCGCCACACCGCACGCAAAGGGCGGTTCCGGAGGAGCGGCGTCCTTCAATCTCTGCAACTCCGCCCTGTGTGCGGACAGCGCCTCCCGCCCGGCCTGCGAATAGAAGCGTTCCGCATCCTTGTCAGGCAAAGCGAACGGCCCCTTCGCCGTCGTTACCTCCGTGAAAAAACGGTGATCCCCGGGCTGGAATTTCGGAGGCTCCGGCGGCTCTTCGCCGCGCGCTTTCGCCGCCGCCGCTTTCGCCTTCCACTCGGCGCGAGCTTGTTCCCGTTCCGCCACCACCCCGAGAAATTCTGTCTGGTAACGGGCGGCGGCGGCGTTCAACTCTTCTGGCTTTGCCTGGTACCACGGCTCCAGGTGCGCCCGCCGTTCCTTCGAAGGCTTCAGATAATCCACCCACCGCACAAGAACGTCCGCATCGAGCGCGCCTTCTCGCCGCACGGCTTCCGCATCCGCGCCTTCCTGATACACAAGCCGCGCGGCAAGCATGTATGCGCCTAGTTTCGGAGCCAGCGCGTCACGATATCGCCGCCCTTCCTCGGCGGTGATCTCCCCCATCTCTCGCTTCACCTCCGCCACTTTCTTCTGATGCTCTTCCCACTTGCTCGAAATGGCCCGCGGCGCCAGCGGCGCGTAGTAGAGCTGCGAAACCGTCCCCTCCAGCTTCGACAACTGCTTCGTGCTGGCAAAGATCGAGGCGAGCGAATAGTAATCCTTGGTCGGGATGGGATCGAACTTGTGATCGTGGCAGCGCGCGCAGGCAAGCGTCAGCCCCAGGAACGCCTTCCCCGTAACGTCGATCTGTTCGTCCACGATGTCATAAAACATTTTCAGCTTGTCTTGTTCGGCCACCAGTTTGGGCCCCAGCGCCAGAAACCCCGTGGCGACAATGCCCCTCACATTGACCTCCCCGCCCGATGGGTCCGGCAGCAGGTCCCCCGCGATCTGTTCTCGAATGAACTGGTTGTACGGCAGATCCCGGTTGAAGGCGTCGATGACGTAATCCCGGTAGCGCCAGGCGTGCGGGTACCGGATGTCCTCGTCGGCTCCCGTCGAGTCCGCATACCGCGCGACATCCAGCCAGTGCCGGCCCCACCGCTCCCCATACCGCGGCGAAGCAAGCAGCTGATCCACAACCTTCGCATAAGCCTCCGGCGACCCGTCCCCCAGGAAGGACCGGATCTCCTCCTCTGTCGGAGGCAGACCTGTCAGATCGTACGTCGCCCGCCGGATCCATTCCAGCCGGCTCGCCTCCGGCGCCGGCGTCAGCCCCTTCGCCTCCATCCGCGCCAGCAGAAACCGGTCAATCGGATTTCGCACCCAGGACTCGTTTTTCACGGCCACCGGCGATCCCGCATGCAATGGCTGGAACGACCAGAACTCCTTCTGCGCCCGCGTGTATTGTCTCCCCTGCGAGGCCGGAATAGGCGTGGAAGGCCAAACGGAGCCCGACTTCACCCACTCCCGCAGCACAGCAATCTCCCCTTCCGGCAGTTTGCCGCTAGGCGGCATCTTTACCCGCTCCTGATAGCCCACCGCCTTGAGTATCGTCTCGCCCGCCGCGTGCACACCCGCGCCCGTGCTGAAGTCGAGTCCCGCCGCCGGCGTCTTGCCGCCGTGGCATTTCTGGCACCGGCTCGCGAGCAGCGGACGGACTTTACTCTCAAAAAAATCCGTCTGCGCAAACCCGTGCGGAGACAGAAACAGAAGTCCCAGAGTGAGCAGAGAAGACTGCATGCGTTTCCGTCTATCATATCTCCGCCCCTTCGCCCTTTGCGCGGCTGATGACGGAGAAGCCGCGACGTTAGACCGCCTTTGCTAGAACCGAAACGCCTCGCGGTACCACCCGCGGTAATGGACATCTTGGGACGTCTCTTTCGTTTGCCCGTTCGAAACGCCCGCCCACACTTGTCTTAGCCACCAGTGCTGAGCCCAGACATGAACAGGCGGATCACTTTCCCACCCTCCATCCCCAATTTCCCCGCATATGCCCTTCTGGCCGCCATAACTGCCGCCATCGCTTCGGCGGGCACTATCGGGCCAAACTGTAACAGTTGTAATGGTGGAATCTACACCCTCTCTTACAGTAACCTTCAGACCTCCGGCGGCACGACAACTCTCGACGTCCTTCTCTCCATTGACGCCGCCAACGTGAGTTCCACCCTGGGCGCAACGGCATATGTGCGGGATGTGGCAGTGAAAGTCAGCAGTTCAACAAACACCTCAGGCAATTCGCTTCTCGCGCCGGTGAGCCTGGTGAATTGGTCATTGGCGGATGGCGGCTTGAGCGCCACAGGCTGTTCGGGGGCCGGTTCCGGCTATTCCTGCGCGGACTGGGGAGGTTCAGGCCCCGGCGTAGCTACTGGTAACGGAATCCTCGATTGGAAATTCCACCTCTCCATTCCCGCCGGATCCCTGATCACATCTCCCCTCGGCGACAGCCTTAAAGGTGCTTTACGTCGACTCGGCGGCTCCAGGATCGGAGCGCTCGTGAGCGAAGGGATTACCCTCAGTGAGATTCCCGAAAATCGAATTTTACGCCAGAAAGTAGCTAGAAGGCGAGGCCCGGCGCTCCTCCGTAATACTTCTGCTGGAGGGCCTCGAACTCCTGCTGAGCTTCCCGCAAAGGGTTGAATGCCGCCGGCGAGTGGATCAGGCCCGTCATTCCACCGCCATGTGCCAGCCCGATCATCTCGTTCGAAAATTTGTCGATCAGGCCCTTGTGCCGCTGGTAGAATGTTCGCGATTCGCTATCCGTCAGCGCTTTGAACTCGCTCACCGGCCCGATGTTTCCCCGCAGCGGTTGGTTGGTCTTGTACTTCGCATTCCGCTCGGATACAAAAATGTTCGCCACCAGGAGAGCGTAAAATTCTTCCGTGTTGCCGAACCGGCGAGTGTGGTCCTCGTTGCCCATGTCGAGCAGGTCCACCAGCCCCATCATCATGCGCAAAGCGTGCAACAGTTCGTGCACCAGCACGTCGTCTGGCATCAGGTTGCCCATCCGGCCCGTCTGCATCGGACTCATCAGCCACGTCAAAGCATCGTAGCGGATGGTCACATTGGAGCCATCTCCGGTGCCAACGATCGGCTGATTACTCGCGTCCGTCACCACCTGCCCGGCGCGCTCCCGTTGTGCCGTGTTCGGCAGATCTCCCGGGAACTTCAGCGGCTCATTGTAAGGCGCCGCGCCGCGTGTGTCGGCCGGAACCGACCGCGCATCCTGTGTCCCGAAGGCGATGGGGATAATCCGCACCACCTTGCCCATGGGAGACCGCATGATCTCCCGCAACAGCACCTGCCCGGCAATCGTCGCCTTGATGCCGTCCAACACGCTCGCCACTTGCGTTTCGTAGTGTATGGCCTGCGTCGGATCCGGGGTGAACCTCACGCCTGGCTGCGTCCCCGCTCCGTCAATCAGGATGGAAGAGTGATATTGCCGCATGGGAATCCTCTTCCACTTCAAGCGAATTCCGATCCGAAACTCCCTCACTTGGATGCGGAAAACTTTTGCTCCTCACCGAAGCGATGCCACTTGCCGTCCCCGGCGTATGCTTCGCTGGAGGGGACGGCTTGCCTCTGCACGATGCGTGGCCGCACGTATCTCGTTACGGGTTGTCCGGAAATGCCATAGATCGGCGGAGCCGGGTCGGCGTAGTAGTCGTAATCGTAATAAGGATATGAATACCCATACCAGTAGGGATATCCGTAGTAATAACCGGGCCAGTCATACGCCCACGGATCATACCCAAGCCCGAAACCATATCCATAACCAAATCCAACGCCGAACCAGCTACGGTAAGGATAGTAACCCGAATAGTATCTCCCTCCGTAACCGCCCCGATAGCCATAGTAACCACTGCCGAACCCACGGCTGTACCCGCCGCCGTAACCACGCCCACCACCCCGGTAATAGCCGCCTCCCGGCCCGCGAGAGAATCCCCCTCCCCCGCGGAATCCGCCGCCCCCGCGCGCTACTCCGCCGCCTCCATGAAATCCGCCGCCCCCTCGAGATCCGCCGCCGTGAAACCCGCCGCCGCGCCCTCCCCCGCGCTGCGCGAGGCACTCCGGGGTCACGGTGACGCAAAGAAGCAATGCAAGAATCCAGCGCATATCGCCTCCTGTCGAACAGCTTACCTCCCCGCGTCCCGAACCGCGAGCCTCAATACCGCAGCGGGCTTCCGTTGACCTCCACCGTAGCCTGGGGGAAGAAGAACCAGCGCACAAAGCCTCCCCGCACGTTGCCGCCGAGTTCTTCGTTATCGCCGAGACTGAGCCGCACCACCCCCTCGCCATAACCGTAGTAGGGAAGCACGCGAGCGCCCGGCGCGGGCTTCAGCTTCGGATTGAGCCCGATGGCGAATTCCCGGAAACGATGGGCCGCTTCGCCTCCTTCCTTCAGCATCTTCTGAACCGCGGCCAGGTTCTCACCCGCCTCCACGCCGGTCAGGCGCCCGCGAGTGAACGTGAGCTTGATATTGCGCGCCGTCTCCGTCCCCAACCGGGCCTCCGGGATCACAATGACGCCGCTCGCCGTCTCCTCGATTGGCGCCACACGCACGACGCCCGCCGGCAGTTCGATGTCACGGTCAATGCGCATTTCCGCCGCTCTCGCGCGCGCGGCCGAAGCGTCCCCGTCCTGCTTGTTGAACGGCCGGTCTCCCGTGCGGAACACCATGTCCGTTCCCGCGGCCGTACGCACACGGACGAGTCCCCTCTTGAGTTGCGCAATGACGCGGTCCTGCGCCGCGGCGAGCGCTTTGTAGTCGACCTCGAGAGCATCCTGGTAAAGCGTATCCAGCGCATCGCTGTGTTCCAGATACAGGCCGTCCGGGGAGACGCTGCCTTCACCCCAGTGGAAGTGGAGTTGCCGGCGGGGTCCTCCCTTGTCGGTCCACTCCTTGACCGCCAGCCGTTCCGCCGGCGGCAGTCCCGGACCCCCGGGACGCAGCGGGAGCCAAAGGTAAATCTCCGCGTCATCCAGCTTTTTCACCTCCACGGCCCCCGCCGCGGCAAGCCGCTCGCGCAACGGCGCCAGCAGCCCTTCAAAATACCCGGGATCCGGGCGGAAGTAGACACTCTCTCCAGGGAGCGGATGAAGCGATTCGACAATGCGGCCGGCGAGTTTCTCGTAATTCATGGCGTTCTGCTGGTGGAAAAGAAAGTAGTCGAACGCGGCGCGGGCAATCTCGGCGATCGCGCGGTCGGAATGCGCTTCATCGCGTGTTTCCTTCTTCACAAACGCCGCGAGCGCAATATGCCCCGCGCCGCCCGGCAACTCGAGAATCCCCACGTCATTGGCGGAATTGGTAATCGTCCCGGTCTTGTGCGCCACCACGCTTTTCGCCGGAAGAATCCCCTTGATGCGTGTGCTCCCCGTGCGGCAGCGGCGCATGATGTCGAGAAGCAATTCCGCGGTATCCGGCTTGAGCACATCTTTGCGGTAGATGTGGATCAGCAACTCGCCCATCGCATCCGGCGTCGAAGTGTCGCGCGGATCCTCGTTGAAGGCCTTCCGGGCGGCTTCCCGCGTTGCCGTGTCCGCTGCATGGAAGGCGTCCGCGAAGACCTGCGGCGTCCATTGCTCTTCCGGTGGAAGCCTGTCGCGAAATCCAACCGCGTCGGCGATGAGCAGCGCAGTGGAACGGTCCACATGGAGGCCTTCGATACCGATGGCCTTCATGCGCGCATTGACTGCCCCCGGGCCCCCGGCAATTCGCAGAAGCATGTCCGTCGCCGAATTGTCGGAGATGAGCAGCATCAGCTCCAGCAGGTTCCGGATGCTGAGCGACACACCTGGTTTGTTGAACAGATCGGAAAGCGTCCCGCTGCCGGGGTGCAGATCGCGCGCCTCTACCGTGACCATGCGATCGAGGCGCTCCTTGCCCTCATCCACCAGCCGCAGCAGGTGAACCGCAAGAGGAACCTTCACCGTGCTCGCCATCGGAAAGCGCTCCCGCGCGTTCAGACTCACGCGCCGGCCGCTTTCGATGTGGATGACCGTGGCCCCCACCACGCCCCCGCTGGTGAGCTGCGCCAGCCGCGCCATTTCTCGCTCCAACAACGGCAGTGAGGAATCCTGTTGCGCCCAAAGATACGGCGCGCAGCAGAGTATCAGAGCCAGCCGCTTCATGGGTTCTTTCTCCGGAACTGCTGGTCGATGAATTGGACTGTCGCTACATTGCCCTGCGCATCGAGTTGGAACTGCACCAGCGAATCCCCAAGCGGAGTCCTGTCAGGCGCGGTGAGAAAAGTATCGAACTGGAAATGCGCCAGCCGCGTGTTCCAGTTGCTCCAATGCAGTTCCAGCGTTCCGCCGTTGACAGTGATCGCCGCTTCTCCATAACCGCCGTTCTCGAACCTGCCCGCGTAAGCCTCCAACTCGCGGGAAGGCTTCGTGTCCTTGCGCCGCTTGGCGTCACGGTCGCGACGCGTCTTCTCCTGCTCTTCCTCCCGTTTCTTTTGAACCTCCAGGTATTTCTCGTTCCAACCCACCGGCGCTAAATCAAGCAGTTCATCGGCGAGCGCTGAGCGCAGGCATTCGGGCATGTTGTTACCCCCCAGGTTGGCGAGAATAATGATGCCGTAATGCTCCTCCGGCAGCAGAGTCACCTGGGCGCGAAATCCGTCGATGGCGCCGCCGTGTGAAACCATCGAGTGCCCGCGGTAGTCCTGAATCACCCAGCCGAGCCCGTACGACATGACATGCGTCCCAATATTCACCGTGCGCGAGTTCGGATCATCCAGCCGCATCACCGTCTGCGGCGTGCGCGTCTCGAGCAGCGTCTTCTCCTTCAGAATGCGCCGCCCTTCAAATACCCCGCCGCTCAACTGCATGCGAACCCACTTCGCAAGATCGTTCACCGAAGAGTCGATTGCGCCCGCCGGGGCGATGTTGTCAATGTTGCGCCTGGGGACGGAAACCACCTTGCCTTCCCTCTCTTCATGGGGCGTGGCGTAGTCCGCCGCGTGAACCACATCCCCGGCGCTGAAATCCGAATTCCTCATCCCCAGCGGCTCCCAAATGCGCCCGCGGACGAACTCCTCCCAGGATGTCCCGGCGATCCGGCCAACCGCGTATCCGGCGGTCAGGAACATGATGTTCTGGTATTGGTACGCCGACCGGAACGACTTGCTGAGCGGGACCAGCCCGATCCTGCGGATAATCTCTTCACTGCCCCACGGCGAGCCGTACCACAGCAAATCATTGCGTGAAAGTCCCGTCCGGTGGCTGACAATATCCCGCATCGTGACGTTCGCGTCGGCGAGCGGATCGGAAAGATGGAAGAACGGAATGTGCTTGCGCACCGGATCGTCCCAACTCATTTTTCCTTCATCCACCAGAATCCCCATGGCTGCCGTCGTGAACGCCTTCGTAGTGGACCCGATGGCAAAGCGAGTGTCCGGCGTCACCGCCTTCGAAGCCCCAGCCTCTCGGACACCGAACCCTTTCGCGAACACCACCGAATCGTCATGCACGATAGCCACGGCGATGCCTGGAACGTGAAACGCTTTGCGCGTTTCTTCGATGATCCGGCTGAGCGAAGCCGCGTCCGTTTTCGCGGCCAGTGACCAGGCTATCGAGAGCAGCAGAAACAACAGGCGGGCGGCCATGTTGGTAAGCGTACCAGAGAGAAGCGTTACTCGTACTCCACGCCAATGAGAAACAAACCCCGGGCAGGCACGGCATAGCCGAGTTTCCTGCTGCTCGGGTTCTCAAGTAATGCGGCCAGGTCCGGCAAGCTCAGGTTCCCTTTGCCCGCCTCCAACAATCCACCCACCAGGTTGCGCACCATATGTTTCAGAAAACCGGATCCCCGCACGCGGAAGACCAGCAGCGTCCCTTCCCGTTGAGCCGTGGAAGTGAAGATGGTACGCGCCTTCGTTGCCCCCAGCGAATCCTTTTCGTCGGCGGCGGCGAAAGCCGTGAAATCGTGCGATCCCTCATAGAGGGCAGCAGCGGCACAGAACGCCCGCTCATCGAGCGGATATGGATGATGATAGACGTAGCGGCGCTCAAAGGGCGGGCAGATCTCCTCACGAAAGATGCGGTATTCGTACGTCTTGGCAACCGCCTGGAACCGCGGATGGAAATCCGCCGCCGCTTCCTGCACATCGAGAATTCGAATATCCCGCGGCAGCAGCCGGTTCATCGCTTTGCGAAGGTTCAACGCGGGGATGGGGTTGTGAAGCGTGGCCGCCGCCACTTGAGCCAGCGCGTGCACACCGGCGTCCGTGCGCCCCGATCCCGCCACATCGACGCGCGCTCCCTCAATCTGGCTCAGAACCCCCTCGAGTGTCCCCTGTATCGTCGCTAGCCCCGGTTGTACCTGCCAGCCGTGGTACTCCGTTCCGTCATAAGAAATGGTGAACTTCAGCCTGCGCGGCATTCAGGCAACGGCGCGCGAGCCGGGCTTTGCCACGGGGATTCCGTTCGCGCAGAGCGGACATTGCGTGGCGTCGTAAGCTACTACATGCATCGTGGCTAGCGCTATGCGCGGAACCGACACATCCGCCCGCCCGCCGCTGCGGTCGATGATCGACCCTGCCCCGACTACTCGCACCATGCTTTGCTTCAGCATTTGCACCACTTCGAGAGTGCTCCCTCCCGTGGTGATCACGTCCTCCACCACCACCGCGGTTTCCCCTGGCTTCACGGCGAAACCCCGGCGAAGTGTCATCCTGTTCTCGACGCGCTCGGCGAAAATGTGGCGCGCATTCAACGCCCGCGCCACTTCATGACCGATGATCAGCCCCCCCATCGCAGGGCTCACCACTACATCAAGGTTGCGAACCGGCTCCAGACGGCGGAATCCGGAAGCCAGCTTCTGGCCGAGGATTTCCGCATAGTGAGGATATTGAAGAACCAGAGCACACTGTAAGTACTCCGGACTGTGCATCCCACTGGTGAGACGGAAATGCCCCTCCAGGTATGCGCCGGTCTGGCGGAAGAGTTCCAGGATTTTCTCGGTGTTCGAGTTCACACGAAGCCCAAGTATACCATCGGCGAAAAGAGAAGAGGAGATTAGAAACAAAGGATTCATGGGCCGGAAACTGCCCCGGCGCCTTCCGTAGCCGATTATCGATCCGAACACTAAAGTTCCAACCAAATGTTTGGTTTACGAGTTTCCGCATAACCTCCTTCCCGGTCCGGACGCCCTTCCTGATATACCATGTGGTATTGGGAACTCCGTCTCGCGTTCCCGCGTTCATCTTGTTGTGTCTTTTGGCTCGAGGATTAATTCTCCCATGAACAAACCGATTGCTCTCTTCGCCGCGTGGGTCCTGTTCTACTCGCAGGCGCTCTCCGCTCAACAAACGCCCGGCGTCGCCCCGCCGCCACAGCCCACCAACTCACCCGGCCTGAGCATGGGCGGCCTTCGCGGCTGGCTTCAGAAATACAAGTACCAGGAAGTGGCCCCCATCAACCTGCAAAACTCCGGCCGCCTGGAATCTCTCATCCGCGCCGGCAGAATCTACCTGTCTTTGCAGGACGCCATCGCCCTCGCGCTCGAAAATAACCTCGATCTCGAGATCCAACGCTACTCCATCCCCATTGCGGAAACTGAACTGCTACGCGCCCGCGCCGGAGGCTTGATCCGCGGTATTCCCACCACCTTGAGCACCACCACCACCAACGTGGGTAACCAGGTCGCCTCCACCGGCGGCTTGGGAACCGCGGTTGGTGGCGCAGGTGCCACCAGCCAGGGCACCACCTCTGCCGGCGGATTCGTGTTCTCTCAGACCGGTACCACCATCCCCATCCTCGATCCCACCATTGTCACCGGCTACGGCTTCTTCCATAACACCAACATCAACTCCAATTCGTTTGCCACCGGCGTACCCGCCTACACGGTCCGCAACCAATCGCCCTTCTTCAGCTACCAGAGGGGATTCCTCACCGGAACCAGCGTCTCGCTCGACTTCAATAATAGCTACGTCCGTTCCACCGTCCCTCGCGCTGAGATCAACCCCTATTACACCGGCAACCTCGGCATCACCCTGACCCAAAACCTGCTGCGCGGGTTTGGACGTGCGGTGAATAACCGCAACATTCGCATCGCCCGCAACGAAATCACCGCCTCGGAACTGGTGTTCAAACAGCAGGTCATCACCACCGTCTCCCAGGTCGTCAACATCTATTGGGACCTCGTCAGTTTCAACGAGGATGCCCGCGTCAAACGGCAGGCGCTGGCGCTCGCGGAGAAACTGCTCAGCGACAACAAAAAGCAAGTCGAGATCGGCACCCTCGCCCCCATCGAAATCGTCCGCGCCGAATCCGAAGTCGCCCGGAACCAGCAGGATTTGACCGTTTCCGAAACGCGGGTCCTCCAGCAGGAGACCATCCTCAAGAACGCTCTGAGCCGGACCGGCGTTTCCAGCCCCTCGCTCGCCGATGCGCGAATCGTGACCACTGATTCCATCAAGATACCCGATACGGAGAAGATCCAGCCCATCCAGGACCTGGTAAACGTCGCTCTCGAAAAGCGCCCTGATCTCGAACAGACGAGGTTGAGCGTGATGTCCTCCAAAATCCGCCTCGAAGGCGACAAGAGCCAGTTGAAACCTCAATTGGACGTGACCGCCTCCATGCGAAACAACGGCCTCTCCGGAAACGCCAGTCTGATCACCGTGCCCGGCGTACCCGGCTTCGTCCAGGTTGCCAATCCCTTCTTCGTCGGCGACTATTCCGGCGTTTTGCGGCAGATTTTCGCCCGTAACTTCCCTAACTACAACGTGCAGTTCCAATTGACCATCCCCCTGCACAACCGCCAGGCGCGCGCCGACATGGCCAATGACCTGCTCTCCCTCCGTCAGCAGGAACTGCGGGCTCAGGCGCAGTTGAACCAGGTCCGCGTCGACGTCCAGAATGCGCTCATCGGCCTCCAGCAAGCCCGTGCCGGCTATGAGGCTGCCGTGAAGGCTCGCATCTTCGCCGAGCAGACCCTCGACGCCGAGCAGAAGAAGTATGCCCTCGGTGCTTCCACCATCTTCCTCGTGATTCAGGCGCAAAGAGACCTTGCCGTCGCGCAAGGGACTGAGGTAACCGCTCTCAGTACCTATAGCCGGGCCAGAGTGGCTATGGATCAGGCGTTGGGAACGACTATAGAGATTTACAACATCTCTATCGATGAGGCCCGCAAAGGACAGGTGTCGCGCCCCCCGAGCACCGTCCCCATGGGCAACGGAGGAAGATAGATTTGTTCCATTTTGGAACAACCGCGTCGGAAAGAAAGGGCTGGAAAGAATTACCGGGATGCCAAACCCGGACTTTCCAGCCCTTTTTATTAAAATCAACCATTTACGGTTTGGCACACGGATTGCCTTTCTTACAGGCGTATGAACAAAAGGGAAGGCTCAAGAGAGTAAGGTTGTTCCTCTCCAAGTTTCCGCAAAAGATCGTCCAACCTGTTGAAAAACCTGCCTTAGAACCCTCAATCAACCCACCCAACCGAGTCTCTTGAGCCTGTAACTTTCCCTTCGCCCGAAATCCCGGCCCGGCAAAAAAGTAATAGTCCCGGCATATTGTTGACAGCCCCTGCCCGCTCCCCTCCCGCCGAAAGGAAAGATATCATCAAAGTGTGGCGATCCCCGCGGAAGCGATCCCCTCTCGGATCCTCATTGTCGACGACGACGTCAAACTCTGCCGCCTCGTCCACGACTACCTCGAACCGCTCGGATATACCGTCGACATGGCGCACAGTGGCCACGAAGGCCTCGATCGCGCCTTGTCCGAACCCTACGCCGCCATCATCCTGGACGTGATGCTCCCCGGCATCAACGGCCTCGAAGTCTTGCGCCAGTTGCGGCGCAAGTCCGATGTCCCGGTGCTCATGTTGACCGCCCGCGGGGACGAAGCCGATCGCATCGCCGGCCTCGAGATCGGAGCCGACGACTATCTGCCGAAGACGTTTTCCATTCGTGAACTGCTGGCCCGCCTGCGCGCCGTCCTGCGCCGGTCCACCATGGCGGTCGCCGTCGCGGAAGAACCCTCCGAAGCTCCCATCCAACTCGGAGAATTATGGATCGACCCCGAAGCCCGCTCCGCCGCTCTCGGCGACAAACCGCTGAATTTAACCCCAATCGAATATCAGATCCTGCTGACCCTGGCCCGCGCGCCGGGACGCGTTCGCACAAGGGAACAGTTGCTCGACGCAGTGGCGGACCGCAGCTTCGACGCCTTTGACCGTTCCATTGATGTGCACGTCTCGTCGCTCAGAAAGAAACTCGGCGACGACGCGAAGACTCCCCGCTTCATCGAAACCGTTCGCGGGGCGGGATACCGCATGAGAAAGCCGGGCGTGGAGATCGAATCATGAAACCCCGCCTGAGGCTGAGCACGAAGATCCTCCTGCTCGTGTTGTTGAATCTCACGCTCCTCGCGATCGTTTTCGCCATCTTCGTCCGCGTGCAGTTGCGCCTCGAACTCGAGTCCTTCCTGCTCGCCCCCGCCCGCGAGCGCATCACCTCCGTCTCCCGTCTGCTGGCGCTCGAACTGGAGGACACCGAAGAATCGAAGCGCAATGAACTGCTGGCCCGCTACAGCGCCGCCCACGGAGTCACCTTCTACCTGTTTCGCGGGGAAGGCGAGCAGGTGGCCGGGCCGAACGTGGATCTTCCCGAACAGGTGAAGGACCGGCTGAGGAGAGGCCGCTTCCGGGGACGTTTGCCGGTCCTCCCCTTGCCCCCCGCCGGTGAACAACCCGCTCTGCCTCCTTCCTCGCCGCCCTTTCTGGTCGTCACGGAAAATCCGGACATGTACTGGGTCGGCGTGCGAATCCCCCTCCGCGGCCCCGCGTCGCCCGACCCCGTCCGGGGAACCATTCTCCTCTCCTCCCCCAGGTTGCTGACCAACCCGTTCTTCTTTGACCCCAAGCCCTGGCTGGGAGCCACCGCCGCCGTGCTGCTCATCTCTTTTCTCTGCTGGCTCCCCCTGATTCGCGGCATGAAACGATCCATCGAACAGATGAAACAGGCCGCTGAACGGATCGCCGAAGGCCAATTTGACGTGCGCATCCCCGCCAACCGCGGCGATGAGATCGGTCAGTTGGGAACCGCCATCCGGCGCATGGCGGCGCGCCTTGAAGGCTTCGTCCAGGGGCAGAAGCGTTTCCTCGGCGACATCGCCCACGAATTGTGTTCCCCGCTGGCGCGGATGCAACTCGCCCTGGCGATTCTCGAACGCAAGGCGCAGGGCTCACTCGCCGGATCGATTGCCGATCTGCGCGAGGAAGTCGCGGACATGTCCAGCCTCGTCAATGAGCTTCTCTCTTTTTCCAAGGCAGGCATGAAGACCGCTGAGGTGAGGCTGTCCAATGTGAACGTGGCCCGGGCCATTCAACGTGTCGTCGAGCGCGAAGCCAACGGCACTCCCGTGCACGTGGAAGCCGATCCGCTATTGGAAGTGACCGCCGAGCCCGACTATCTCCACCGTTCTCTGTCAAACCTCATACGCAACGCGGTGCGCTACGCCGGACAGGAGGGCAAGATCGAGGTCTCCGCGAACTCCGCCGGACAAGACGTTGTGATCAAGGTGGCCGATAATGGCCCCGGAATCCCCGACGAAGCCCTCGAACAGATCTTCGCCCCGTTCTATCGCGTCGAGGACTCCAGAGACCGGCGCACCGGCGGAACCGGTCTCGGCCTCGCCATCGTGAAAAGCTGCGTCGAAGCGTGCCAGGGTACCGTCAGTTGCCGCAACCGGAAACCCACCGGCCTCGAAGTCGAGATCCGGCTTCCCGCCGCTGCGCATGGCGGCACATAATCGCCATCGAGGACTCTCCCCGCTCGCGGCCCCGTTGATCTACCGGATCACCGACGCCTTCCGGATGAAATCAAGCCGCGGAAAGTCACGTTCCAGGTAGGCATTCCCTTGCACCTCTGCCTTGATGCCGTCGGGCCCGGAACCCTTGGGAGCAAGTTCGCCGTAGAGAAACGTCAGCTTGTCCGCCGCCTCCATACCCTCCACCACCTTCCCGAAAGCGGGAAAGCTCTGCTTGTCGAGCGAGGGGTTATCGCGCAGGTTGAGAAACACCTGCACCGCCCGTGTGTTGGGTCCATTGTGAGCGAAACTCACCGTGCCTCGCTTGTTGCTCAGCTTCACCGGTTCATCGGCCATGCGCAACTCGCGCCACAGTTCGCCCTGCTTCGGGTCGGGCGCAATCCCGAATTGGGCGATGAACCCCCGAATCACACGATGAAAGCGCGAGCCGTCGTAGTAGTGGACTCCAACCAGTTCGTAAAACCTCTCGGCTGCCCGCGGAGCCCACTCCTTCTTCACTTCAATCACGATATCGCCCTTGCTGGTCTCGAGTTTCACTCGATACGTGTCCGGCATTGGCGCCTGCTTCGGAGCTTCTACAGTCTTCCTCGCCTCCGGCGCTCCGCCGCAGCCCGCAAGACAGAGCGCGATCACCGCAACCCAATTACTTCGCATCGCGCCAATTGTCCCCTATTCCCACCTCCACCAGCAGCGGCACCTTCAATTCCCGCACGCCCTCCATCTCAGTTTTCACGAGCGCCGCGGCTTCCTCCACCTCATCGGGAGGCGATTCCAGAACCAGTTCGTCGTGCACCTGGAGCAGCAGCCGTGTCTGCCATCCCTTCTCTTCCATCCGCCCGTCAATTCGCAGCATCGCCATCTTGATCAGATCCGCCGCCCCGCCCTGCATGGGCGTGTTCACCGCCGTGCGTTCCGCGAACCCGCGAGCGCTCGGATTGCGGCTGTGCATATCCGGAATCGGTCGTTCCCTCCCGAACATGGTCTTCGAAACCCCCGTCCGCCGCACTTCCGCGATGGTGTCATCGATGAAGTTCTTCACACCCTTGTAGCGCTCGAAATAATTCAGAATGTAAAGCTCCGCCTGCTGGCGGGAAATGCCGAGTTGTGTCGCCAGCCCGAACGGCGTCTGCCCGTACACGATCCCGAAATTCACTGCCTTCGCCATCCGCCGCATGTCCGCCGTCATCTGTTCCGGCTTCACCCCGAACACTTCGCATGCCGTGCGCGTGTGGATGTCCTGCCCGGAGCGAAAGGCGTCCATCAGAACAGGATCTTCGGAAAGGTGGGCGAGCAGCCGCAGTTCGATCTGCGAATAGTCCGCCACCAGCATCTTCCACCCTTGCCGCGGCACGAACGCCGCGCGGATCTCTCGACCTAGCTCCGTGCGGATCGGGATGTTTTGCAGGTTCGGATCGGAACTCGACAGGCGTCCCGTCGCGGCGCCTGTCTGGTGAAACGAGGTGTGCAGCCGCCCGGTGGCCGGATCAATCCGTTGGGGCAGGGCATCCACATAAGTCCCCTTCAACTTCGCTAGCTGCCGGTAGTCGAGCACCTTCTGCGCAATGGGGTACGCCTCCGCCAGGTCCTCCAGCACATCAGCCGCCGTCGAAACCTGCTTCCCTTTGCCGTATTTCACCGGCGTCGGAAGTCCCATCTCTTCGAACAACACCTTGCCCAGTTGCTGCGGAGAGTTGATGTTGAACGGATGCCCCGCCATCTCGTGGATTTCCGCGGTCAGCCGCTGGATTTCCCCGTCCATTTGCTCCGAAAGCCGCCCAAGCTGCGCGGTTTCGATGCGGATGCCGATGGTTTCCATCCTCGCCAGCACTCTCGTGAACGGCATCTCCACTTCCCGGTAGAGCCTGTCGAGCTCAGGCTTCGCCGCCAACTGTCCGCCCATCAACTCCCCAAGCGCCACGATGCACCCCGCCTGCTGCTCGACGGCGCCGCTCAAGCGCCGGTCCAGATAGCGCTCCGACAGCTTTCCGAGATTTGCCGCCGAGGGGTCCGGATTCAGAAGAAACGCCTCCAGCATGATGTCCCGTTCCACCCCGGCGGCGGAAAGCCGGTGTCTCGGCAGCGCCAGTTGCAGCGACTTCCAATCGTGCGTGATCTTCGGCAGCCCGGCGTCTTCGAGCATCGCCTCGAGGCGCGGAAAATGCCGCTCCGGAACAGCCCTCCCCTCCCGCGGCCCCTGCGCGATGCCGAGCATCGACTCGAGCGACAACTCCCCATCGGCGGCCTCTGATAGCGCAATTCCCACAGGCTTTTTCCCGTCCATCCGAGCCAGCCACCGCTCCACCGATTCCACCGTCTCCAGCACGCCCCAGTCCCCCGCCGAGTCAGCCTCCGCGGGGCCCAGTTCCTTGAGCAGGCTGAAGAACTCCAGTTCCCGGTAGAGCGCCCGCAGCCGGTCCTCGTCGGGCGGCTGCACGCCCCAGTCCTCCAGCTTCCATTCCACAGGCACCGACGTATCTATGGTTGCCAGCTTCTTGCTCAGCAGAATCTGGTCCTTGTGATTCACCAGGCTCTCGCGCTGGGTTCGCTTCGTTATTTCACCCGCGTGCGCGATCGCCTCCTCGACGCTCCCGTACCGGTTGATGATCTCCCTGGCGCCCTTGTCCCCAATCCCCGGCGCCCCCGGGATGTTGTCGATCGCATCCCCCTTGAGCGCCAGCAGGTCCGGAATCTGGTGCGGAGTCACTCCCATGAACTCGGTGGCCCCGGCCGTGTCGTAGATCGTATCGTCCTTCATCGGGTTCAACATCCGCACATGCCGGTTCACCAGTTGCAGCATGTCCTTGTCGCTCGACACAATCACCACTTCCACGCCTTGCCTCGCCGCCGCCTTGGCAATCGCGCCGATCACATCATCGGCTTCGAACCCCTCCGATTGCAGCATCGGGATCCGCTGCGCCTCCAGAATCCGCCGTATGTAGGGAATCTGCTCCCCTAGATCGGGAGGCATCTCCGTCCGGTTGGCTTTGTACTCCGCGAAGGACTCCTCCCGGAACGTCTTTCCTACACTCTCGAAAACGGCCACAATGTAATCCGGCTTGTGCGCCGTGGTAAGCCGTCTCACCATGTTGTGAAAAATGTACACCGCTTCCGTCGAAAGCCCGCTCGATGTGCGCATCGGAGGAGCCGGCGTTCGCGCCCGCGCGTGATACGCGCGAAAGATGAATCCGAAGCTGTCTATCAGAAAAAGCCGGGGCGCGGGCATGACCCCCCTATGATACCCCAGAGGCGCGACGGACACACCGCGAACCTCGAATTGTGGTAAAAATGACACACGTGACAAGCGTAACTTGTTCTGGCATAATCACTTACTTGGGCCCGGAGGCTTGTTTGCGTTTTGAAACCACCGTTCAGCGCCCTGTCGAGGCGGAGGGGATTGGGCTGCACCATGGGGTCCCGGTTCGCATTCGGATTTTGCCCGCCCCCCCGATGACGGGGATTATCTTCCTTCGCACTGATCTCGAACGTTTCGCTATCCCCGCGAGTTGGCGCCACGTGGCGCGAGTGAGTTACGCCACCAGCCTCATGCGCCAGGGCGTGCTCATCTCCACCACCGAACACCTCCTCAGTGTCTTCTACAGCATGGGCATTGACAATGCCTATGTCGAGATCGACAACCTCGAAGTGCCCATCCTCGACGGCAGCGGCGAGCCATTTGTGCGCCTCATCCAGGAAGCGGGTATCCGCGTCTTCCGCCGCCGTAAGCGCTACCTGCGCATCCGCCGCGAAGTCACGGTGGAAGCCAAGGGAAAGCGCATCTCCATCCTCCCCGCCGATGGTTTCTTCCTCTCCTGCCACATCTATTTTGACCATCCCCTCGTCGGCCACCAGACACTCGAAATGGAACTGACTCCGGAAGCATACGCGGACGATATCGCTCCGGCGCGTACGTTCGGCTTTGCCTGGGAACTCGACTCCATGCGCGACATGGGCCTTATCCGCGGCGCGAACCTCGAGAATGCCGTCTGTTTCGAACGCGACGGAGTAATGAATCCGGACGGGATGCGTTACCCCGACGAACCTTGCCGGCACAAAGCCCTTGACCTCATTGGCGACCTCGCGCTCATCGGCAAACCCCTGCTGGGGCACGTCATCGCCCAACGCGCGGGACATGCCATGCACACCGCCCTGGTGGCCAAAATCATGTCCGATCCTTCCTTGTACGAATTGATCACCTACGATCAACTCGCCATGAAAGCCGCTCACGTCGTGGCCTGACAATCGCCCGCCTCGCCCCTATGCGGCACATCCCGAACCTGCTCTGTCTGTTACGCATCGCGCTCGCTCCCGTGTGCGCCTCGATGGTGGCCGGGCGCGATTTCCGCCAGGGCTTGCTTTGGTTCCTGGCGGCGGGCTTTACAGACTTCCTCGACGGCTTCCTCGCCCGGCGCATGTCCTGGCACTCGCGCGCCGGAGCCTATCTGGATCCCCTGGCGGACAAGGTGCTGATGTCCGCCGGCTACATCGCTCTGGGCCTGGCAGAGGTGGTTCCCTGGTGGCTGGTGGCGCTCATTTTCGGGCGCGATGTGGTCATCCTCGCCGGAGCCGCCATCGTCTATGCCCGCGTGGGACGGACCGAGTTCCCCCCTTCCATGGCGGGCAAAATCAGCACCACCATTCAGATCCTTGCCGGGGGCGTGATTCTTTCCGCCGCAGCCGGCATCTTCCCGAAACCCGTTGTGCCTGTCGCCATTGCCGCCGCCGCCGCGGGTACGCTCTTCAGCGGCCTTGATTACGCGCGGCGCGGCTACAGTATGATAACCGCAGGAGACTCCTGAGCCGTGAAACTCTTCTTGTTCCTGGTTGCATGGACCGCCTTCGCCGAACCGGCGCGCATCGAAACCACGTCCTGGCGTGTTTGGAGCCAGAGGGAACAGACCGCCCCCAGGGCATACGTGGACCCCACCATCACCCGCAGCGGTAAGGGATCGCTCGCCGTTTCCGGCAACAGCAACATTGCTGTCCACGGCGGCTGGGAGCACACTGTCAGCGGCATTGAAGCCGGTAAGTGGTATCGCTTCACAGCCTATTACAAATCGCAGGGCGTTCGTTATCCCACCTGGCAGATCGTCCCCCGCGTGGACTGGCGCGACGCCGCCGGCAAGCGCGCCGGACAGCCGGACTACGTCTACAAAACCAGGCAGGAAGGGGAATGGACAAAAACCTGGCTCGAGATTCCCGCGCCGGACCGCGCCAGTTCCGCCGTCCTCCAACTGTTCCTGAGCAATGCTCCAGCCGGAATAGTGTGGTGGGATGACGTCAGTCTCGAGCCCGTCCCCGCGCCCAAAGAGCGCAAGATCCGCGTAGCGTCCATCAATCTCCGGCCCGCTCACCTCAAGTCGCGCGAGGAGAACGTCGAGCGCTTCATCAGTGCCCTCGACCAGGCCGCGCCCGGCCCCATGGACATCATCCTCTTTCCCGAGGGCATGACCGTAGTCGGCACCGGAATCCCCTATGTGCAGGTGGCCGAACCCGTTCCCGGACCCACCACCGAGCGCCTCGGAAAGCTCGCCCGCGAACGCCGCTCCTATGTCGTGGCCGGCCTCTACGAAAAGGAAGGACCGGCCGTCTACAACACAGCCGTCCTCATCGACCGCGAAGGCCGCTTGGCCGGCAAGTACCGCAAGGTATACCTTCCGCGCGAGGAATATGAAGCCGGGCTCACGCCCGGGAACGAATACCCCGTCTTCGACACCGATTTCGGACGAATTGGTCTGATGATCTGCTACGACGTCTTCTATACCGATCCGGCGAAGGCGCTCGCCGCGCAGGGAGCCGAAATGATCCTGCTTCCCATCTGGGGCGGCGATGAGACCCTCGCCAAAGCCCGCGCCATCGAGAACCGCATCTTCCTCATTACCAGCGGCTATGACCACCCCACTTACATCATGGATCCCGACGGAGAGCGTATCTCCTGGGCGCGCGAGCGCGGATCCGCCGCCGTGGCCACCATCGATCTGAACCGCCGCTACACCCAGCAGTTCCTTGGCGACATGCGCAACCGCAGAATGAAGGAGCAGCGGACGGACGTGCCTGTGCCCGCCCCAGGTGTGGACCGCTAGGCTCACCCGAACATGCGCGGCACGCCGCCGGCCAGTGTCGATACGGCTCTTCCCAGGCTCTTGGGCACGGGAAGCGCCGCCGCCATGGTCATCTCGAACATGATCGGGGCTACCATATTCGGCACCACCGGGCTCATGCTGGGCGCTTTGGGAAGACCATCGCTCATCATCGCCGCCTGGAGCATAGGCGCGGCGTTCGCCTTCGCCGGCGCGCTCAGCTACGCCGAACTCGGTATCAACTTCCCCAGCTCCGGAGGAGAATTCGTCTACCTCACCAGAGCCTACGGCAAAGCCTGGGGATTCATGACCGGATGGATGTCCTTCTTCGCGGGCTTCTCCGCGCCCATCGCCACCAATGCCCTGATCTTTGCCTACTACTTCGCGCGCGTGTTTCCCATCGCCGGCGGCTACTCCCTCACCGTCGGACCGGCGTTCTTCCCCTTGCACTTTGGCTCCGAGCAGTTGGTGGCCGCGGCCCTCATTGCGGCCTCCACTCTGTTGAACTGCTTCGGCCTGCAGCGCGCCTCCCGCGTGCAGAACGCCCTCACGCTCGCCAAAGTCACCATCATCATCATTCTCATCGCTTCCGGATTGCTCTTCGGAGCCGGCAAGTGGGAGCATTTCCACGAGGCGGTCCCACGCACCTCCGCGCGGCCGTTACCCGTCGATTTTCTCATCCAGCTCCTCTGGGTCATGGTGGGCTACAGCGGCTGGAATGCCGCTACCTACGTCGCCGAGGAACTCCGCAACCCCGAGCGTACGCTGCCCCGCGCGCTCGCGATGGGCACGGCCTGCGTCGCCGTCCTCTACCTGGGGCTGAATGTCGTGTTCCTCTACGCTACTCCGCCCTCCGAGTTGCTCGACGTCATCGCCGTCGGCCAGGTCTCCGTGCATTATCTTTTCGGAGACGAAGCCGCCGCCATCTTTCGCGTCCTGATGACCATCTCCCTCATGGCCGCCGTCAACGCCATGGTCACCATCGGCCCGCGCGTCTACTATGCCATGGCTTTGAATGGACTCTTTCCCTCTGCCGCCGGCAAACTGCATCCCAAGTGGCGCACCCCCGTCGTGGCCATCCTCAGCCAGGGAGCCTGCGCCATCCTCTTCACCGGCACGCGGATTCCCAATCTCCTCACCTACATCGGCTTCAGCCTCACCATCTTCAGCGTCCTCGCCGTGACCTCGGTCTTCATATTCCGCCGCCGAACCGGATGGCGCCGCCTGCCTGCTCTCAATTTCCTCTATCCGCTGATTCCCGCTTCCTACATCGTCGTCGGCCTCGGCATGATCGTCTGGGGCATCCTCTTCCAACCGTGGATCTCCCTTGTCGCCATCAGCACCATTGGCGCCGGAGCCGCCGTCTACCGCCTGGCCGCCCGCTGGCGTCACCGCCCGTTGTCCCACTGATTCCCCGTCCCCTAACCCCAATACCGTTCATTTAGCGAGAAGTGGGATAGGCCTCCTGGCCTGTCCCCTTCATGCTACAAATGCGTCTTGACGCATTTCCGTCCCGCCACTTAATTAAGTGAACCGTATTGCCCCTAACCCGGCCGTGTCAACTCCGTTGTCCGGAACGGCTCCAGCCGGTCAATGGCATCCTCTCCCATCTTCGGCAGCCACCGGAAGAATCGAATGGTGATCTTGTCCTCGGTGAAGTCGGCGAGAATGAATCCGTTCTCCTCCAACGCCGGAAGCGCTTCCTCCGCCTCGATTGTCACTGAGGGGTATGGCCTCGTGCGCCGCCCGATCGAGGGCCACCCGTTTCACGTGCCCTGAGCCCCGGACAGAAAACAATGCACGGGATTCTTACGAAAGTCCGCATTCCCCGATCGCAACACCCGCGCCTCGCCGTGAGCGTGCATGTCGCCGCTGATCCACATGGGAATATGCGCCCTGCTCTCCGAGAGCGCCTGCATCAGCCGGTCGTGCTGGCTCTTCCACTCCGCTTGCCAGTACGGCTTTTCCACCTTGTCCGTCAGTTCCCCTTGCGCGTTCAAAATGTCGGGATACCAATCTCCCCACTTCCCCGCGCTCCACACCGGCGGCATCGAGGAGAGGTTCACCACGTGGGCCACCGCCCTGTCCGCAATCCGGCTCTTCAGCCATTCCTCGGTCTCCGGGGGCACGAAAGCATTCCACCGGTCCGTGCGTGATAGTCTACAAATCACGTGCGCCACTCGCGCACCACGAGCATCCACTATGCGCAATCCTTCCCGCCGTGCCTTCTTCACGCAATCGGCAGCCGCCCTCGGAGCCGCCCTGATCCCTCATTCCCTCCAATCCGCCATCGACAATACCCAGCCGATGAAGATTACCCAAGTCGATGCCGTCACCTTCCGTGAAGGCATCCACATCGGAGGCGGCTCCGGCGGCTCCGATGGAGCTGAATTCTGCTGGGTCCGCCTTCACACCGACCGGGGCTTGATCGGCACAGGCGAAACCTATCCCTTCCACCAGGGCGAAATCGGCACGCTCCGCGACTACGCGCCCACACTCGTCGGCCGTGATCCCCGCGACATCGACGGCATCTGGCGCGCCTTCTACCACCGCATGGCCATGCGCAACGCCGGCGGCGCGGACATGCGCATCCTGAGCGCCGTCAACATGGCGCAACTCGACATCCTCGGCCAGGCCTCCGGTCTGCCCCTCTACCGCCTCCTCGGCGGCAAGACCAGACCTCGCCTCCGCGTCTACAACACGACTACCGACTATTGGGCTATCAACGAAACGAAGATGGGCCGCGACACCATGAAGATCGTCCAGTTCCTCCTCGATCGCGGCATCACCGCCATGAAAATCTACCCCTTCTCCGCTCCCGATCACTACCTCTCCAACGAGGCCCTCGAGAACGGCATGGGCTGGATTCGTGAGATCCGCGACAAGGCCGGACTCAAGATGGACATCGCCGTCGATTGCTGGGGCCGTTTCGATCTCCCCAGTGCCCAGCGCATCGCCAAAGCCCTCGAGCCCTTCCACATCCTCTATCTCGAAGACGCCATGCTCATGAGCAACGTCGACACCTACGCCCGCCTTGCCGCCGAAACCAGCGTCCCCATCTGCATGAGCGAGACCCTCGCCAGCCGCTACGAATATCGCGAGTTCTTCGAGCGCAAGGCGTGCGATGTCCTCATGTACGATCTCACCTGGTGCGGCGGCCCCTTCGAGGCCAAGAAGATTTCCGACATGGCCGATACATACTTCATCCCCACCTCACCCCACACCTGCGGCGGCCCTCTCCTCTATCTCTGCTCCATCCACGTCTGCACCGCCCTCTCGAACTTCCTCATCATGGAAACCAACTACTGGAAGTACACCCACCAGTACCCCTACTTCCTCAACCATGTCCCCGTGCCGCGGAATGGATACCTCACCGCCTCGGAAGCGCCCGGCATCGGAGCCGAAATCAAACCCGAACTCTTCCGCAACGGAGACGCCATCGTCGAAACAGTCGGCAAGATGTGAACACGGCTTCCTACTGCCGCTGCAACTCCCCCAGCACCCGCGCCGCCCCATACACCTTATCGAGCGCCTCCAGAATCGCCGCCGAATCCACCGCCACCGCCCGGTTCAACGCCGCGTCAAACCCGTAATCTCCGCCTAGCGAATGGATGTTGCCGTCGAAAATCAGCCCTACCAACTCCGCGTTCCTGTCGATCACCGGAGAACCCGAGTTCCCGCCGATAATATCGTTCGTCGTCACGAAATTGAACGGCGTTTGCAGGTTCAGCCTCGCCTTTGCCCGCAGCCAGCTTTCCGGCAACGCAAACGGAAAGCGTCCCGTCGCGCGTTCGAACGCTCCGCCCAGATTCGTAAACGGCGGCGCCGCGCGGCCCTTCTCCTCCCAGCCCTTCACCTGCCCATACGTTAGCCGCGGCGTGAACGTGGCATCCGGATAAATCGACTTCCCGTACACCGCGAACCGCGCCTTCGCCAGGTTCTCCTCATTGATCGTCAGCGCTGACTCCACTTCGTCTTCCATCTTCTTGCGGATTGCCCGCGCGTAAGGATCCACCAGTTGCGCCAGCGCGATCATCGGATCGTGCGACGCCGCGAGCGCCGCCTTCCCTCCCTCCATCAGCTTCTTCCTCACCGTCACATCCCGCAGCGCCGTCCCCGTCACCGCCTCGGTGGCTACCTCCCGCGGCGACCGCTTGCCGAACAGCTTCCGGATAAACGGGTCATCCGGACCCAGCACCTCTCGTAACTTCGTCAGCGACCACGTGAGCGTCTCCGTCTCGAACTCCGGATAGATCGGAGCCGCGCTCAACAACGCCTGCATCACTTCCGGCTTCCGTGCGTCGGCGTATTCCGCCAGCCGCTCCCCGTTCGGCTTCGGATATTCCTCCGCCATTCGCGCCAACCGCCGCGCGTGCCGGTACAGATCAGACCGGAAGCCGTACAAGATCTCCACGAATTGGTACGCCGGCCACAACTGCCGGTGCTTCACCTCCACCGCCGCGATCTCCTCCCATGCCTTGCCGTACTTGTGTTCCAGCGCCGGGTCGCTTTCGACGCGCTTGCGGAATTCCTGTTCCTCGGCCTTCTTCTGGGCGAAAAACCGCTCATCGAGAAGCGCCTCCTCCTCCCCCGTGTACGCCTTCAGCGAGTTCTCCACCGTAAACAACTCGTCCTGCGAGACCCGCTTCTGCTCCTCGCCGCGCGTCTGAAATTCCGTCAGCAACCCGCGGTATTCGGCCAGGTACAGCAGTTTGCGGAAGGTAATCACATCCCGCTGCGTTTCGAGCATCGAAATCGTGTCCTGCCGGTTTGTCGATCCCGGGTTGCCGGAAACAAACACCAGTTCCTCCGCTTTCGGCCCGCTGCGGGAAATTGGAAAATAGTGCTTCGTCCGCAGAGGCTTCCCGTTTTCGTAAATCCGCAGAAATGTCAGATCCAGGTCATAGCGCGGAAACATGAAATTGTCCGGATCGCCTCCGAAAAAGGCTATGGCGAATTCCGGCGCGAACACCAGCCGCACATCCTGATAGCGCTGGTATCTGTACAGGTCATAGACGCCCCCGCCATACAGCGAAACCACCTCACACCGCAGGCGCTCGCTTGTCGTGCATGCCTTCTCGATCCTTGCGATCTCGGCTTTCCGCGCATCGTTCGCCGCCTTGTCCGGCATCCCTTTTGTCGCCGCCGCAAGCTGCCCCGTCACGTCCGTGATCCCTATCAGAACGTTTGCTTCCTGCTCCGGGCAGCGTACCTCCTCCCCCTCCGTCTTCGCGTTAAATCCATTCGCCGAATAGTCCTTCTGCGCGCTCGATATCTGCTGGATGCAAGTGCTCGCACAGTGATGGTTCGTCAGCACCAGCCCTTCACTCGAAACGAAACTCGCCGAACAACCCTCCGTCAGCCGCACCGAGGAAAGACGCACCTTGTCCAGCCACTCCCTGTCCGGAGAGAACCCGTACTTTGCTTTTACCTTGCCGCTGGGAAAATTGTTGAACGTCCACATGCCCTCTTCCGCCGGAAGAAGCGCGCACGTGAGTAACAGAATGACCGAAAAGCGCTTCATGCGCCCAGGATAGCAGGCGCTTCCCCGCTCACTTTCCCATCCGGGCTCTCCCCTCATCCTGCAAACAAGCGGTCAAAGAACTCGCGTGTCCGGTCCTGGATCTGCGCCAGTTCCACCTCGATCGGCTGATCGTGCAGATGGTCCGGAGTCCACCGGTCCACCAGTTCCACCAGCATCTCCTTTTGCGAGTTCGATCGCGGCAGCGTCCCCTCCGCCTGTCCGGTCAGCACCCGTAACCCGTGATCGAGCGCGCGGTAAAATGTCGCCGCATCCCGCAAAAATGCCGCATCCGCCCGCTCCAGGTGCCCCATCTTTTCGATCACATCGATCCGCTCCGGTGTGTTCAACACCTTGAAGAAAATCCCCGCCCCCTTCAGCCGCAGGTACATCAATGCGAAATCGATGTCGTAATAGCCTCCGCGCCCCGCCTTCAGCGGATTCTCCGGTCCCTGCTCCTTCTCCAGCCTCTGCCTCATCAGCCGCAACTGCTTCTGCGACCGCCCGCTCTGCCCGTAGCGCCTCCAATCCAAGTCCTGCAGGTCATTGAGAAACTGCGTGCACCGCTCCACGTTCCCCGTCACCGAACGCGACTTCAGGTACGCGATCCCTTCCCACGCCTCCGCCCGATGCGCAAAGTAGTCCTTGTATGCGCTCTCGAGTTGCACCAGTTCCCCTTCCCTCCCATTCGGCCGCAGCCTCGTGTCGATGGCGAACATGAACCCTTCCCGCGTGTAGGCCGAAATCCGGTCGATCATCTTCGCCGCCACCCGCGTCCAGAACTGATGCTCCGGCCCGTCTTCATCCGGAATCACGAACACCAGGTCGGCGTCCGACCCCAGGTCGAACTCCCGCATCCCCAGGCGCCCCAGCGCAATCACCATCATCTGCTCGCCAGGCGCGTAACCCGCCGATAGCGGCGGGTGCGATTGCATCACCTCTTTCACCGCGATCCGGTATGCCGCTGTGATCGCCGCGTCCGCCAGGTTCGACGTGCGCATCAGCGATTGGAACACCGGCGTGCCCAGGCAAATGCTCTCGCTCTGGATGCGGAACATCTCTCTGCGGAAAAACCGCCGCAGATCGTTGGCGTCTTCCAATTCCGCCGCCTCGGCAATCGACGCATCCACCCCAGGATGCCACCGCACTTTCCGCAACTCCTCGAGCATCTCCGGAAACCGCATCAACTGCTCGGAAAAATACACGCTGTGCTCGAACAGATCCAGCAGATACCCCGTCAGTGCCGCGTCCGAATCGAGCCACTCCAGCCACTCCACGTTCGCTACCACCCACTCCAGATACCGCTCAAACGATTTGCCGCTCCGCTTCAGATTCGCCCGGCTCACCGCCGCCGCGAAATTCGGAGCTTTCTGGTCCAGGAACCTTACCAGATTGCTGTCCACCTGCTCCAGCCGCGGCTGCTCTGTCTGCGCCGCGGGCTTCGGTTCGTCCGCTGCGCGCTCCTCCGCCGGCGGCGCGGCGATCATTCCCGTGTAGTACATCGGCTGCTGCGCGTGTATCACCCGCTCGTAGATCTCGCCTACGTCGTCGAAGTACTCGTGCAGCCGGTTCATCATCTGGCTCGCCGAAGCCTGGCTCCCCAACTCCGACGCCGGCATGCGGCGCGCCAGAATCTCCAACTCATCCCGGTCCTGCGGCAGAACGTGCGTTTGCCGGTCCTCCTCGAATTGAAGCCTGTGTTCCAGATGCCTCAGGAATTCATATGCCGAACACAGCCTCGAGTATTCCGAATCCGAAAGCAGGTTCTTATCCCGCAAACGGAACAGCGCCAGCAGCGTCCCGCCGTGCCGCACCCACGGCTCCCGCCCTCCGTGCAGCCGCTGAAGGCATTGCACCAGAAACTCGATGTCCCGGATCCCGCCCCGCGCCAGCTTGACGTCTATCTCCTTGCCCGTCCCCCTGCGCTGCTGCAGCTTCTCCTGGATGCGCTCGCGCGTCGCCGACACCGCCTCCACCGCCGAGAAATCGAGCGTCGAAGAGTAGATCAGCGGCTCCACAAAGTCCAGCAACTCGCGCCCCGGCGCCTTCTCGCCCCCCGCCACGCGCGCCTTGATCAGCATCTGCAACTCCCAGTCGCGCCCCCGCTGCCGGTAGTATTGCTTGGCCCCTTCCACCGAAATACACACCTCGCCCAGTTTTCCGTCCGGCCGCAACCGCAGGTCCACCCGGTAGCACATCCCCCTCGCCGTATACGTCGAGAGCAGCGTCGTGTACTGCGTCGCCACCTTCTTGAAAAACTCTTTGTTGCTGATCGATCGCTCCCCGTCCGTCTCCCCGTTTGCCGAATAGACGAACATCAGGTCAATATCCGAGCTGTAGTTCAGTTCCTGCCCGCCCAGCTTCCCCAGCGCCAGCACGCTGAACTCGCACAGCCGTGTCGCGCCTGTCTCGTCAACGTAACGCGGAGCCCCGTGCCGCTTCGTCAACTCGTCCCGAATGTGACGGTAGGTCACATTCAAGATCGCATCGGCCAGGTTCGACAACTCCTCCGTGATTTCCGCCAACGTGCACAGCCCGGATACATCCCGCAGCACAATCCGCAGAATCTGCTGCCGCCGGAACTGAGCCAGTTGGAGCGCCGACGGAACGCCCGTCCCGTGCTGCAGCAGAAAGTCCTCCAGCCGCAGCTCCATCTCCTCCCGAGTCAGAAGGTGGTGAAGATCGCCTCCCAGCACCGCCGACTCGAGCCACGACGGGTGCTGTAGAATCTCCTCCGATAAGAACCGGCTGTTGGAAAATACCGTGATCAGCGGCAGCAGCAGCGAGGGATTCGCCGTCAACCTTCGGAACTCCTCCCTCTTCTCGTTGTGAAACCGCGACAGGCAATGCAGCGCCATGTCCGGATCCGCCGCTGCGCTCAGAAGGAAGTAGATGCGTGATTGCAGATCTTCCGGAAGATCCGGCGACAGGGAGCCGAGATTCGCCATCGCCCGGTCGCGATTACGGAAAGATGCTGTTTCGAACAAACGATGCATGAATGTCCCGCCGTTGCGATTATATCGCCCGGCCTCTGCCTGGCAAAATGCAAACCATAGCGTAATCTCCCCCACCATCCTGCGCCGTATCGCCCAGTTCACGCTGTTCTCTCCACGAGTTTTCAATAACTTAGCAGCTCAATGCGACTGGAAGTTCGAATGCATAAGTAGTAGGCAGAGTAAGTCGTCATCGACTTGTTAGCATCCTCGGCGACGAGACCCAGCTCGTCGTGCTTATAGCCCCTTAAGGCCCCGGAGATCCCAGCTCCGGGGCCTTTGCTCTTTTCAGCCCCCTGTTCCACCCTGTGGGGCATCCTTGGAGCGCAAAATCACCCAATTGCGCATTTTGCCCCACTGGATAATTCTTCGGTTTCTTGTATTTTCAATCACTTAGCCCTAGCGCAGCTTTGGCACTCCGCCTGCACTCTTATAGGGCAATTCATAAAGTCGTCATCGACTTTATCATCCTCGATGGTGAGACCCAGCTCACCATTTAGCCCCTCTACGGCCCCGGAGTTCCTAGCTCCGGGGCCTTCTCCATCTGTGCACACTCATTCTCCACACAACCCCACGCCCGCAACCCCCCGCCCGCCCTCGCTTCCCCGTCTGGGTGCGCCCGGCTTGGTGAGATCGCCCACATGCGCTATTTCACACATCCACGCCGGTAGCCTCTTTACCTGTTTTCAATCACTTGCGAGAACTTTTCCCCCTCCGCGGTTTGGCACTCCGGCTGCACTACTATAGGCACTTAGTAAGTCGTCATCGACTTATAGCATCCTCGGCGGCGAGGCCCAGCTCGCCGTTTATAGCCCCTCTAGCCCCGGAGCTCCCAGCCCCGGGGCTTTCCTCTTTCTTCCCGCTCACAAAAACGCCCGCTCCACCGACGCAATAAACTGAATCCCCGCAATGATCTTCCGGCTCAACCGGTCATCATTCGTCAGAAACAGATCACACCGCGCCTGCGCCGCGCACGCAAGCTGTATCGCGTCCGGCGCCTTGATACTCCTGTCCTGCCGGATCCGCGCAAAGTTGCTCACGCACGCCCTGTCGAACGGAATGATCGTTATCGCCGGCGGCCCCAACTGGCTCTCATACAACCGCGCCAGCCGCTCGTTCCCCTTCTCGATCGGCTTCACCAGCAACTCCCCCAGCGTCAACGAAGAAGTGTAGATCTCGTCCTTACGCGCGTTCATCCGCGCAAACAACTCCTGCGTCCGCCGCGTCGGCTCCCCGCAGTCTTCATAAAAATAAATAAATAAATTTGTATCCAGAAAGATACGGCTCAATCCCACTCCTCCCGCAATCGCCTCACATACTCATCCGCATTCTCCCCGCTCCAAACCCCTTCACCCGCCTCCCGTAACTCCTGCATCACATCGAGGAATGTCTTTGGCCGCTGGGGCAACTCCTCCATTGGAGGAGCCTGGCTCTGCCACCAGTCGATCAACTCATGGTACTTCTCGGGTACCTCTTCCTTCGCCGGCATCGTCCGCCCCGTCCGCGCCGGATGCGCCCGGTCCCCATTGCGGTACAGCCGCCGCGTATTCCGTCCGGTTGCGTACAACATCCGTAAAGTGCTCGGGTTCGGCGCTTTATTCGCACAACAGTGCAGCCGCGCATGCACCTCCACCCCAGGCCGCACCTCCCCGTAAATATTCTCCTGTGCCACCCTCGCCAGGATCTCCTCCACCAGGAAATCCCTCCGCCCCGGTTGTTCCCGCGTCAACAACGCCGTCGCAATCCAAACTTCAGCCCCACAGGTGACATCATGGTGACTCTCAAGAGCAAGCGCCGGACTGGCCATACAATAACCCTCCGGTACAAACATACACCAACACCAACACCTTTTCAAGTACTATTTGTATATTCTACCCCAACTTGTATGGCGCTCTATACTTGTATTCCAACAGCCGGTTCGCCCCCTCCCGGTTCGTAAACCGCTCCCCCGCCCCATCCCACTGCAGATAACTTCTCGTCTTATACGCGATGTTCGCAATCAGCGTCGCCGCCGTCGACCGGTGCCCCTCCAGCACATCGCAGTTGCACTTCGCCCGGCTCTTCACGCAATCCAGAAAATTCCGCGTGTGGAACGCCGTATCGATGCTCCCCTTCGCGCTCCGGGGCTCCATCGCCGGTTTCATCGAGGGCCGGTATCCCTTCTCCGTCTGACGGTCCACCGGAGTCCGCGCCGGCACCAGCAGCTCCGTATTCTTCTCCGGCACAACCTCCCAACGGTTCCCGTGGATGTACATCGTGCCCTTCGTTCCGCGAATCTCCATCTCCGCGTTCTGCACGTTCCCCGGCGCGCTGTTGGCGTTGTATTGCGAGAACACCACCATCGTTCCCCCGAAATCCCACAACGCCTCCATCGTGTCCGGAATCTCCCGGTCATCCTCCACCGCGAACTTCCCGCCCATCGCTGTCACCGCCCGCGGCGCTTCCTTCCCCAGCGCCCACCGCAGCATGTCCATGTAATGTACGCCGAAGTTCGTCATCTGCCCGCCCGAATAGTCATAAAACCATCGGAACCGGTAATACATCCGGTTCGGGTTGTAGGGAACCTTCGGAGCAGGACCCAGCCATTGCTCCCATTCCTTCTCGTTCACGGGCTGCCCGCCCCGCGGATTCCCGATTCCATGCGGATACTCGTTTTGCAGGTGCCACCCCTTGGCTACCGTCACGTGTCCCAGTTCGCCCGACTGCACCAATGCCGCTGCCTCCTGCAGGAACTTCGCCGACCGCCGCTGGATGCCCACCTGCGTCACCCGCCTCGTCTCCCCCGCCACCTCCACCATCCGCCGCCCTTCCCGCACCGTCAGCGACAGCGGTTTCTCCACGTACACGTCCTTTCCCGCATGGCACGCATCCACGAACATCAGCGCGTGCCAGTGGTCCGGCGTAGCGATCACCACCGCATCCACGTTGCGGTCCTCCAACAATTTCCGGTAGTCGTGATAGCGCTTCGGCGCCGCGCGCGAAATCTTCGTGTTGTAATCCATGTAATCCTCGCGCAGATCACACAGCGCCGCCGTCTCCTGGTCCCCGTGCTCCAGGAACGCCTCATGCACCTGGGTCCCGCGGTTCCCCACGCCGATGTAGCCCAGCCGCAACCGGTCATTGGCGCCAAGAATCCGCGAATAACCCAGCGCGCTCGCCGCTCCCGCGCGGGCAAAATCACGACGCGAAAATTCGTTCATCGAAACCTCCCTCAAAAAGCTCGCACAGGGCCCGCCGGCCCTCCGGCATCGGAAGAACCTCGCGCACCCAACCGGCCGGCGAGGCTCCGTTGTGCGAGCGAGTCCTTTAAAAAAACCAGGAAACTCCAATTGGCTATGCTGTGGTCATGATACTGTGTTTGACGGGATTCCTGGCCGCAATGACCCTCACTGCCCAGACCATCCAGGTCCACGGACACCGCGGCGCGCGCGCCATGCGCCCCGAAAACACCCTCCCCGCCTTCGAATACGCCATCCAGGCCGGCGTCGATGCTCTCGAACTCGACGTCGCCGTCACCAGCGACAATGTCCTCGTCGTCTCTCACGATCCACAAATCAATCCCAAACTCTGTGAGGGCCCCGGCAAACCGGGACCCATTCATCAGATGACCCTCCTCGAACTCAGCCAGTGGGACTGCGGCAAAAAGAAGAATCCCTCCTTCCCCAACCAGCAACCCGTTCCCGGCGCCCACATCCCCACCCTCGATGAAGTCCTCGCCCTCGCCCCCCGCGGCGCCTTTCAGTTCAACATCGAAACCAAGAGCTTCCCCGATAAACCCGAGTTGTCCCCCCCGCCTGCCGAATTCGCCCGCCTCCTCGCCGCCGCCATTGAAAAGCGCCACCTTCGCTCCCGTGTCATCGTCCAGTCCTTCGACTTCCGCACCCTCCACGAGATGAAGAAACTCCTCCCCGATGTCCGCCTCTCCGCCCTCTACCAAAATGGACTCCAGGACTTCCTCACCATCGCCCGCGAATCCGGAGCCGCCATCGTCTCCCCCCACTACACTCTCGTCACCCAATCCCGCGTCGACGATGCCCACAAAGCCGGCCTCCAGGTTGTCCCCTGGACCGCCAACACCCCCTCCCAATGGGACAAACTCATCGACGCCAAAGTCGATGCCATCATCACCGACGACCCCGCCGCTCTCATCGCCTACCTCAAACAAAAGGGACTGCGATAAGGCGAACTGAGTATCAGTGTGCGCGCCGCGGCGCAAATTTTTCTGTTGACACGAAGTATCCTCGCGGTTAGCATTCCATCACGGGTCTAATCACGTCATGCATAGAAGAGAGTTCGTTCTGGGAAGTGCGGCGATGATGGCGCCCCAGGGTGGGCGGCGGATCCGTATTGCCTTCCTCGGCGCGAGCCATCCGCACGCGAGCGCCAAGGTGTTTATCACCCTGAAGTCTTCCGATTGGGAACTGGTCGGGGTTTGTGAGCCGGATCGTGCGGTGATGGCCCGCTACGCGCAGGCGGGCATCGCGGAGTTGACGCGGACGCAGGTCCTCGATGACCCGTCCATCCACGTGATCGCAGTTGGCTCGGACGTGCCGCATCATGCCTCGGATGCGAAGGCCGCCCTCGAGGCGGGCAAGCACATCCATTGGGAAAAACAACCCGCCACTAACATGGCCGAGTTTCGTGCTGTCCTCGAGGTGGCCGCGCGCGGAAAACTGCTCTACCAGATGGGGTACATGTGGCGGCACAATCCGGCGATCAACGACGCCCTGGCCGCCGCGCGCGCGGGCTGGCTCGGCGAGATCTTCTTCGTGCGCGGCACGATGAATACTCAGATCGGTGAGGAAATGCGCAGGGCGGAGGCGCGCTTCCCGGGTGGTCAGATGTTCGACCTCGCGGGGCACATGCTCGATCCGATGGTGCGGCTGATGGGCCGTCCGCGGCGCGTGACGCCATATCTACAGAGAGGCCTTCGCCCCGGCGACACCCTCATGGACAACACCCTCGCCGTGCTGGAATGGCCCAGGGCGATCGGCACGTTCAGCAGCGCTTCGATGCACCCGCGCTTCCAGCCCTACCGGACCCTCGAGTTCGTGGGCACAATGGGCGCCGCGGTGGTGCAGCCCATCGAGCCGCCGTCGCTGCACATCGATCTGAGTTCACCCGCGGGGCCATACCAGGCGGGTCCTCAGAAAGTCTCCTATACCTATTCGCGGTATGTGGACGATTTTGTCGAATTGGCTGCGGCAGTGAGGGGCGAGAGAAAACTGCCGGTGACCCCGGAAGAGGAGTTGGCCGTGCAGGAAACGCTGCTGCGCGCCAGCGGAATGGATGCGTAACTGGGCATTTCAATTTCAGGAGAAAGAACGTTGCTCACCTCGAGTTCCTCCCGTCGAAGTTTTGTCGGCGCGCTGAGCGCAGCCTCCTACCAGCGCGTGATGGGCGCCAATGAGCGCCTGCAGGTTGCGTGTATCGGTTGCGGCATCATCGCCGGCCATCACCTGAGTCATCTCAAAGCCGCGCCCGACGTGGACCTTGTCGCAATGTGCGATGCCTACCTGCCCAGGGCTGAGAAGTACGTCGCCGAGTTCAATCCGCGGGCCAGGGCCTGCCAGGACTTTCGCCGCGTGCTCGAGGATAAGAACATCCAGGCGGTCTTCATCTGCACGCCGCCCCACTGGCATGCGCTGATGACGATCCTCGCCTGCGCCGCGGGCAAGGACGTGTACGTCGAAAAGCCGATGACCGTGTTCGTCAGGGAAGGGCGCTGGGTGATGGAGGCGGCGCGCCGCTACAACCGTGTGGTGCAAGTGGGTACGCAGCAGCGCTCGCTGCCGCATTATCAGCGCGCCGCCACTGACCTGCTCCGCGGATACCTCGGCAAGATCGCCAGCATCCGGTCCGGAGCCGTGCGCAATGTAGTCCCCGGATGGGGAAAACCGCCCGATTCCCCGCCTCCCCCGGGTCTCGATTGGGACCTGTTCCTCGGCCCCGCCCCCAGGCATCCGCACAACTCCAATCGCGGGATGAACAATTTCCATCTCCAGACCGCGCGCTGGTTCTGGGATACCGATGGGGGACAGCAGACCAACATGGGCGTCCATGAAATGGACATCGTCCTGTGGGCGCTCCAGGCGAAGGGTCCGACTGCCGTGGTCTCGTTCGGCGGGCGCCGCATCCTCGACGACAACTGCGAAGTCCCGGATACCCAGGACTCGCTGTTCAGTTTCCCGGGCGGCACGACCGCCGTATTCAGCTATCGCGAAGCTAGCGTGGGCGGTCAGCCGATACCGGTCCTCTGGTTCTTCGGAACCAAAGGTGGCATGAATCTCTCGCGTGAGGGATTTGACATTTACCCCGACTCCCGGAATCCCGATGGCCAGTTGCCCGGCTCCTCGCGCGCAAAGTTGGAACCCTGGATCGAGCCATTGAAGATGCGTCCTGAGTCATCGGTCTATGGCGGAATGGACCTGCACGAACGCAACTTCATCGATTGCGTCAAGTCGCGCAAGCAGCCCAACGCGACTGTCGAAAACGGCCACTACGCGGCGGCTTCCTGTCACCTTGCAAACCTTTCTCTCCGCCTGGGCGGCCGCACATTGCACTGGGATGCCGACCGCGAAGACTTCGTGGGGGACCCCGAGGCCTCGGCGATGCTTGTCCGCCCCTACAGTCCGCCGTGGGACCGGGAGTTGCGCGCTCTCCACCTCGGATAACGGAGGAAATACCTACGGCAACTCCACCATCCCCGTCCAGAACAGACTCCGTCCCCTGTCCGTATCCTGATCGTACTTCCTGATAAACGTCAGCCTGCCGTCCGCCCCGATCCGGAACACGGCCAGGTTCGCCGGAAGCGTTCGCACCGTGTCCTTCTCCCGCACCAGCGCCTGCTCCAAATTCGCCACCACCAGCAAACGCCCGCTCGGGTCAAGCGTGAACGTACGCGGATGCACCCCATGCGTATCGGCATTCTGAATGAGAGTGGGTTCGCCTGTCTCCTGGTGGATCGAATACACCGCGATCGAATTCTCTGTCGCCGCCATCACACGCTTGCTCTGAAACATCGCCGTCGCGCTGCCGCGATTCCCCAGGTACAAGAACCGCCCGTTCGGATGCGCATGGATCGCGCTTGTCGCCTGCGTCGCCATCCGGCCCGGATCCGCCAGCGTGTCCTTCGTAAACAACGGCGCCGCGCTCAGCGTAGCCCCGTCCACCACCCCGTACACCTGCACCTTGTTCTGCCGCTCCAGCGTGATATATGCGAACGGCCGCGCCGGATGAAACTCCAGATGCCGCGGTTGAAATCCGTACCCGCCGCCAGGGGCAATCGAAGCACGGTTGCTCAACATCCCATCTTTGTATCCGAAAACCTTCAACGCCCCGGGATCTTCCTTCTTCGTCGCCGTGGGACCGTTCCCCCGCGTCACCAGCACCACCATCCGGTTCGACGGAGCCACCCGCACCTGGTGCGCATAAACCCCGAAGTCGAGCCCCGCCGCCTGTGCAACCCGTGCCCCCAACTCTCCATCCGCCTCGATCCGATGCACCGTCGCCGCACTCGGATTGTTGTGCGCCACCACGATGTGCGTACCCGGAACATCCACCGTCAGGAAAACTGCGCGTGACACCAGCGCAATCGGCGAGCCGTGCTGCGACAGCGCTCCGCTCTTCGCATCCCGCGCGAACGCCGTTACCCCGTGCCGCCCTCCCGGACCCCCGCCATTGCTGCTCCACGCCACGTACAGAAACTTCCGCGACGGATGCGGCCACGCCTCCTGCACATTCGCCGGAAGCGTCACGCTCGCCTGCTTCGTCAGGCTCGCACCCTCCACATCCACCGCATACGTGCTCAACTCCGGCCCCGTAGCCGCATACAAAACGGTCTTGCCCGCGGCCGCGAACCCCGGCGCCGCCGCGAACGCGCCCGCGGAAAGAAAAAAACATCTCCGGCTTTGCATGTCGTCAGTATACGCGAATGATTGCCGTCCGCCTCGCCCTCGCCATCCCGAGCAATGGCGTTCGCGACTTCCTCCGCCACTCCATGCGGGAGGCGGCGTGATTCGTATCGCACTTGCCGCAGTGTCCGCAATGGCCCAAGCCGGACTCAACACCCTGCTCTCTCGACCGTCAGGAAGACGAACCTACTTCCAACTTCGCCATCCCCCTCGTCCTTCTGCTCACCGGGTACAAGGCGGCATGGATCCCTCTTGTTGAACAGACAGACAGAGCAGTTATGACAATGTTTGGTCTGGTATCGTAAGAATAGTAGTACGCCTGCCCCCCAATATGGGCAGAGCCGATCCCAGGGGCTTCTGTCATGCCTGCCGCAATTCTCGTGGATGGTGGTTGCTTTCTGAAGCGCTATCGGCCGCTAAACTAGCTCGGCGAGAAGGGATCGACTTCATTCTCGACCCCATGTGGGGATCGCTGCCCGCGGACCTCCATGAGCATGTGGATGGACTTCGATCAACTTGTCCCCGCCCTCCCCAACGAGCCGAATACGGCGAGAACACATGAACCCGAAGCGAATCGCTCCGCGGCCATAGCCAAGCGACTCCCCCACCTCCCCGATCTTCCAGGTCCCCCCTCCCCGATCTTCCGATGCGCCCCGGCCCCCCGCCGCCGCATCCTGGAAGCATAGGAACCACCCGAATGCATAACCCCCTCCTGGAACTTTCTGATCACCTCGCCGCCGCCGTCGAATCCGCCAGCCGGTTCATCCTCGCCGTCACCGCCCACCCGCGCCTGCCGGCCAGCGGCATCCACTGGCAGCCCGGCGTCGTCGTCTCCACCGCCCACACCCTGAAGGGACACACCTCCGCCGAACTCACCCTCCCCGACGGCTCCACCCAATCCGTCAAACTCGCCGCCAAGGACGCCGCCACCGACCTCGCCGTCTATCGCATCGATGCCGCTCACCTGCCCACCCCTACTTTCACCGGTCCCGACACCCTCCGCCCCGGAAACCTCGCCCTCGCCGCCGGACGCTCCACCCGCGGCGGACCCACCGCCTCCCTCGGACTCATCAGTTCCCTCTCCGCTCCCTGGCGCACCTGGCAAGGCGGCCTCATCGACCACCACATCCAACTCGACATCGGCCTCTATCCCAGCAGCAACGGAGGCGCCGTCCTCGATTCCCAGGGCCGCATCATCGGCATGGCTACCGGGGCCTTCTCCCGCTTCGGCGCTATCGCCATCCCCACTGCCACCATCCAGCGCTCCCTCGAAACTCTCCTCCTCACCGGCTACATGCCCCGCGGATACCTCGGCGTCGGTTTGCGCCCCGTCCCGCTCCCTGCCTCCCTCCGCGCCAAACTCCCCACTCCTGCCGAGTCCGCCCTCATCGTCCTCTCCGTCGAACCCGGCAGCGCCGCCGACGCCGCAGGCCTCATTGTCGGCGACATCCTCACCGCCATCGGCTCCACCCCGGCCAGCCTCCCCGAGGACGTCCAATCCGCCCTCGGTCCCGATTCCGTCGGCAAGACCGTCGCCGCCTCCATCCTTCGCGGTGGCAACCTCCTCGAGATCCAAATCACCGCCGGCGAACGTCGCGAGGAGCAGTAACCCCATGCCTGCCCCGAACCTCGGCGACATCGGAGAGCAACTCCGCCGTTCCACCGTGCAGGTCCTCCTTCCCTCCCGCGGCGGCGGCTCCGGCGTCATCACCTCCAGCCTCGGCCTCATCGTCACCAACGCCCACGTCGTGCGCGGCCGCCATCCCACCGTGGAACTATGGGATGGCCGCCGCTTCCCCGCGCGCCTCCTCGCCCTCGCCCGCCGCCACGATCTCGCCCTGCTCAAGATCGAAACACTCGGCCTTCCAGCCGCTGCCCTTGGCGATTCCAGCGCCCTTCGCCCCGGAGAAATCGCCATTGCCGCCGGCAACCCACTCGGATTCACCGGAGCCCTCAGCACCGGTGTCATCCACACCGTTGGCCCCCTCCAGGGTCTCGGCCCCAACAACTGGGTTCAGGCCGCGGTTCGTCTCGCTCCCGGAAACTCCGGCGGCCCGCTCGCCGATGCCCGCGGCCATGTCATCGGAATCAACACCATGATCGCCGCCGGCCTCGCCCTCGCCATCCCCAGCAACGTCGTGCGCGACTTCCTCCGCCTCTCCAAGCGGGAGGCGGCGTGATTCGGGTCGCCCTTGCCGCACCCTCCGCCATGGCGCGCGCCGGACTCTCCGCCCTGCTCGCCCACGACGGCCTCGAGATCATCGGGACCGCCCCCGACCTCCCGGCACTCTCCGCCCTCATCGAGGAACGCCCCCCGGATGTCGCCGTCATCTCCCTGGACCGTCAGGACGACGAACCCCCGTCCGATCTCCTGCAATTCACCACCATCCCCCTCGTCCTTCTGCTCGACGACCCGCAACCCCCTTGGACCGCCGCCGCCCTTCGCGCCGGAGTCAAAGCCGTCCTCCCCGCCGATTCCACCGCCGAAGAACTCCAGGCCACTGTCCAAGCCGCCGCCGCCGGGCTCATCGTTCTTCACCCCAACGACACCCAACCCGTCCTCATCTCTCCCACACCCCACGAATCCAGCCTCGCCCTCGAACCCCTCACCCCACGCGAAACCGAAGTCCTCCGCCTCCTCTCCCACGGACTCGGCAACAAAGAAATCGCCGCCCGCCTCCACATCTCCGAGCACACCGTCAAATTCCACGTCGCCGCCGTCATGGGCAAACTCGGAGCCGGCACCCGCACCGAAGCCGTCACCATCGGCCTCCGCCAAGGCCTCATCCTTCTCTGAAAACTCTGAAAAAAACCTGCGCCTCCGCGCTCTCCGCGAGAAACCCTAAAACGTCGCGATCGGATTCAACGGCGACCCCGTCCCACCCGGCACCGGAATCGGCGACGCGCTGATCAGAAACTCCCACCGGTTCCTCTTCGCCGCCTCCGCCCCCACCGCCTCGAGATCGCAATTGTCGAAAATCGGCGTCCCCAGCGCGATCAACACCAATTGATGAATCGGCTGCGTCACCCCCGCCACACCCGACGGCAGCACGTCGCTCGCCGCGTCGCTCCCGATCATCGCCACATCCCGCGCCTTCAGCCACGGCACGCACGAAGCATCGAGCCCCGCCGCCTTGTTCCCGATATCCCACGGCCCCTTCGCCGCTCTCCGCGCCCACCGCCCCGTCCGGATGAAGATCACATCCCCCGGACCCACCTTCACCCCCGCCTTCTTTTCCCACGCATCCAGATCCTCCGGATAGATCGCTGTCCCCGGCTCCAGATACGGCACGCCCTTCAACCTCGGAATATCCATCAGAATCCCTCGCGTGAAAATTCCGTTCCTGAAGTTCGTCACCGCCAGCTTCTGCGCCCCTGCATCCGTAATCGTCTCTTGCCGCACCCCGTTGTACATCTGCCCCTGGTAGAAAATGTGGCACAGCGAGTCCATGTGCGTGTGCGCAAACCCGTGGTAGTTCACTTTGTATTCGTCCACGCTGAACTGCCCCATCGGCCGGGCCCCGGTCGCCATCATCACATGGCTGAATGGCGATCCATTATCCACTGCTTTCTCGATCAAAGTGTCATGCGCCAGCGATACCGAAACCCCATCCTTCACCAGCGCCGCGGCCTGCCGCCGCTTCGCTGGAGTGATCAGGTTTACCGTCCCCATCTGGTCTTCTTTCCCCCATCTCCCCCAGTTCGATAGCTCCTTCATCCACTTGTCTATGGTTGCTTTCGTCACCGTACGCCTCTGCTGCCCCACAAGGAAGGAAGAGGCAATCAGCAAAACAACAAGCGATCTCAGCATAGGAGAGCCAGTATACCTCACCGCCTTCCAAGCCTCCGCTCGAACCTCAGAAACTCCTCACCCCCATCGCCACTACATCATCCACCCGCATCATCTCTTTCACCACGAACGGCTCCCCATACCGCACCCCAATCAGATTCCCGTAAAACCGCGCCACCGCCGCCAGCCGTTCACGGATCTCCTCCTTCTTCGGAAACAGCCCTGACCCGTCATCCTGCTCCCCGTATTGCGACTCGTACTCGAGCAGCGCCTGCATCCGCCGCTCGAACTGCGCGCTGATGTCCACCACGAACGTCGGTGTCACATTCGCGTACAGCGACGCATACAACACCTTGAACGGCCGGTGCGGCTTGCTCTCTCCTTCGTCCATCTTCGCCAGCCCCGACAAAAAACACGCCTCATACGCCAACTCAGTTGTCTTATAGTGGTCCGGATGCCGCCCTTCCCAATACGGCAGAATCACCACCCGCGGCCGCAGCCGCCGGATCTCCCCCACCATCGTCATCCGCGCCGGTAGCGAATTGTCCAGCCGCGCATCCGGAAATCGCAGGTTCCCCCGCCATGACAGCCGCATTTGCCGCCCCGCTGCCAGCGACTCCTCCATCCGCACCGCCTGCGTTCCCCGCGTCCCCATATCCCCGGCCGTCATGTCCAGCACGCCCGTCCGGTACCCCATCTCCGCCATCCGCAGCATCGTCCCGCCGCAGGTTTGCTCCACGTCATCCGGATGCGCGGCGATCGCCAGCAGGTCCAAGGGTTGGAAATCGTCAGGTAAATCGAGCATGGAACAGTTTCACCAGTTGAGATCGTAGCGCCGCCGGAACCGGTCCCGCGTCTTGAATACACGAATCAGCAGATACCCCGTCAGGAATCCGCCCACGTGGGCAAACCACGCCACTCCGCCCTGCGAGGCCGACGAATAACCTATTTCTCCCACTCCACTGAAAATTTGTAACAGAAACCAGTAGATCAATACGAATACTGCCGGAAGTTCGAAAGTCGTAAAGAAGATAATGATCGGAACCAGCATCAGGATCCGGGATCGCGGAAACTTCGCCAGATACGCCCCCATGATCCCCGCAATCGCTCCGCTCGCTCCGATCGTCGGCATCCGCGACCCGGCGTTGAACAGTACATGCACCACCCCTGCCGCCACCCCGCAGATCAAGTAGAACAGCAGGTACTTGCCATGCCCCAGAATGTCCTCCACGTTATCCCCGTAGATCCACAGGAACCACATGTTCCCGATCACGTGCATCCAACCTCCATGCAGGAACATCGACGTCAGCAGATCCACATACTGGAAGTGCCGCGGCACAATCCCGAACACCGATATCAACTCATTCCGCGAGAACGGATCAAGCGAAAGCTCGAAGAAAAACACGACAAAATTGACGATGATGATCCCGATCGTGACAATGGGCGTCGTGTAACTGGGCTGGGTGTCGCGAAGCGGAATCATGCGGAGGTCGTAATGCCGGCGTGTGCAAAGTCCGGGTGGATGCGCCGCTCGGCTTTTCTCATCAAGGCGTACGCCTCGGCCGAGGTGCTGATCCCGCCCCTCGCCCCTAGCGCGCGGCAATTGAGCGCAGCCATCGCGTTCGAAAAATCGAGTGCGTCCGCCATGGGCATCCCCTCGAGCACAGCATAGCAAAAGGCTCCGTGAAACACGTCTCCCGCCCCCGTCGTGTCCACGCAGTTCACTACGAATGCCGGCGAGTAATACACGTGCCCGTTTACCCTCGCCAGCGCTCCGTACGAGCCCAGCGTCATCGCCGCCACCGGTATCCCGTATTCCTTCTGAATCAGTCCCAGTGCCTTCAGCGGATCCTTCTCCTTCGTCCACGCCACCGGAAATTCCGAACTCGCCACCAGATGCGTCACGTGCGGCAGCACCCCCTCGAACCCGGGATATATCGTATCCACATCCACCGTCACCGGCATCTCCGCTTCCCGCGCCAGTTTCGCCGCCTTCTCCACCGCCTGCGTGTCGTGCCCGTCAATATGCAGCAGCCGCGCGCACGTAATCATCCGCGCGTGGATCTCCTCCGGCTGAAGGCGCAATCCCTCCGGCCGGCTCCAGAACACCGTCCTTTCCCCCGTCGTCCGGTCAATAATGATGTACGCCGTCTGGTTCGGTGTGTTCTTCCTCACCTGCACATCGTCCAGATTGATCCCCGTGCTTTGTAAACTCTCCAGTTGAATCCGCCCCCGCTCATCGTCCCCCACCGTGCCGATATACTTCGTGCGCAGTCCCAGCCGCGAACACGCCACCATCGCGCTTGCCACCTGCCCCCCGGGACTCAGCATCTCTTCATCAAACGCCACCTTCCCGGCATAAGCCGGGAAGTGCGGCACAAGGATCACCGTATCCGTGGCATTGAGACCAATGCCAACCACATCAAATTCGGGCATAACCCGGCATGGTACCACGCCCCCTGACAGAAACTGTTTGTGATCTCCTATGAGCTTGTAGTGCGCGAATCCTTCTCCCCAGTCCCCGAAAGAACGGGGGAACGCCCGCTCGGCGGGATGAGCCTATGCTCTATCCTTCCCTCCGCCCGAACCGTCCCCCCTCAGTGACTCTCCAGGGAACGGCGTCAAGGCTCCCTGGAATCAGGGACGTGCGGCCTCTGCGCTCAAGGCGCGATGCCGCACGGTTAGTGCTCAGAACATGTACTTCAACCCGAACTGAACCACTCGCGAGTCGCCGGGCATTCCCGCCGCACCCTGCACTGTGCTCGTCACCCGTCCGAAATTGTTCGGGTCCCGGATGTTCAGTCCCGGCGCGCCGAGATTCACGTGGTTGAACAAATTGAAAAACTCCGCCCGAAATTGCAAGGAGTGAGATTCATAGAAGCGGAAGTTCTTCACCAGCGATCCGTCCACCTGATTCAGCCCCGGCAGATACACCTGGTCTCTCATTGACGTCCCGAACTGCCCCAGTTGCGGTAGGGCGAAGGCCGCCGTATTGAACCACCGGTCGCGCGTCCGCTGCCCTCTGTCGAGCAGCCAGTTCTGCCCTGCTACCACATCCGGCCTCGACGCGATCCCCGTCCCGGTCGTGTCCACTACGCTCGATAGCGCCGCCGCGAAACCGGTCTGCTCCGTGATGATCGTGCCCAACTGCCAGCCGCCGAACATCGTCCTCACCAGCCGGCTCCCGCTGTCCCGGAACAGTGGAATGTCGTAGATCACTGCAACAGACAGGCGGTGGCGAATATCGAACGCCGAGGGAGACTTGCTTGCCGCGAGGTTGAAGTAGTCCTGGATGGTGCCCAAAAAGCTCCCGCCGCCGACGCTGGAAATGTCCGCATTCGAAAGGCTCTTCGAAAACGTGTAGGCCCCGATCAGCGACAACCCGCGCCCTACCCGCCGCTCCAGCTTCGTTTGCAGCGAATGGTAGGTGGAATTTCCGATGGATTTCACCACGCTGATGTTGTCGAAACCCTGGAACGGCCGCCGGCTCGCAATCGAACTCGTCACCACCGACGGATTCACCACCTGGATCGGCCGGTTTCCGTCCACCGCCGCCGTCAGTTTCGTCCCCTTCGCTCCCACATAACCCACGTCCAGGAACATCTGCTTCGGCAGCCTCTTCTGCACCGTGAAGTTCCACTGCTGGTTGTACGAGGTGCGGATATTCGGATCGAGTGCGCCCGAGCCGAACAGCCCCGCTCGAGTGGTGCCCTGCTGCTGGAACGCCGTCGCCACGTTAATCGGATTGTTCGCGTTCCCAGTGAACGACAACGTCGCCACGATCGGCGGATTCAGCGTCAGCGTTGTCCACGAGTTCGTAATCTCCGGCGTGTAGTAAATCCCATATCCCCCGCGGATCACCAGGTCATTCAGTTTCGGAACCTGATAGGCGAATCCGATCCGCGGCCCGAAGTCGTTCTTGTCCGGATACACCAGCGCCGCCGGCCGGTCCGCCGTGTCCGAAATGTCCGGAAAACCGTGGAACGTCTGCCGCGCCGGCACGAATCCGTTCAAATCAAAATTCGTCGCCTTCCCGCGCTGCACCGGAGGCTGGAAGTACTCATACCGCATCCCCCAGTTCAATGTGAGGTGCGCCGAAACTTTCCAGTCATCCTGGAAATAATACCCGTGCCACCAGTTGTTCATGCGCGTCGCGAACGGATCTACGCTCACTCCGGCATCGGTGGCAAGTCCCAGCAGGAATTCCGCAAACTGGTTGTCTCTCGTCCCCGTCGTTCCTGCCGCCGCCGTCACCGTCCCGTTAAACCCGAACGATCCGCGCGGATTCACCGCCTCGTCAAATGTCCAGTTGCGCCGCGCGATCTGCCCGCCGAACTTCAGATTGTGCGAGCCGATTCGCGTCGACACGTTGTCCGAAATCTGCCACAACTGGTTCAGCCGGTCCCGAGGGCCGATCCCGCGCACCGATGGCAGCGTGTAGCCTGCGCTGAACGTTGGCGGGCCGTAATCCCGAGCCCGTTTCGTTACTCCCGCGACTCCAATAATGTTGCCGATGTCAAACGCCGGGTTGTCCGTCGTTCCGAAGAATTCATGCTCGAAAAAGCGATTCCACCCCGCGCGCAATTCGTTCACCGTCGACGCGCCGAAAACGTGCGTCTCCGCCAAAGACAGGTTCTGTCCCCGCGCGCGGTTCCCGCGTGTGTCGAAGCCGAACGTCGGCGTCGTATCGTCCGCCTGCGTATTGAACATGTAACTTCCGCTCAGGTTGTCGCGCGAGGAAAAGCTGTGGTCGATCCGGCTCACATACTGGTCCTGCGTGATCGGCGCCGCTACGCGCGGGCCGCGGAAGTTGATTCCCGGATCATTCGCGTTCGGTGCCGGCACGAACCCATCCAGAAACTTCCGCGCATACGGAGCAATCCGCGATGAAGGAATCACGTTCCCCGCAAACGGCTGCTTCGTTGTCGGATCGTAAATCGGAGCCGCGATCGACGAGAAATCCCCCTGCCGCAGCGCAGTCGGAGGAACCAGCGCAATTCCCCCGAACGAACCCGCCACCTGCCGCCCGCTCTCCCAATTGAAGAAGAAAAACGTCTTGTTCTTCCCGTTGTACAGCTTCGGAACCAGCACCGGACCGCCGAGATTCGCCCCGTATTGGTTGCGGTTCAACCGCGGCGACTTCGCCCCTGGCACCCGCGGCTGAAATCCGTTCAACGCCGTAAACGCATCGTTGCGGTTAAACCACCATGCCGTCGAGTGGAATGAGTTCGTCCCGCTCTTCGTCGTCAGGTTCACCTGCCCGCCCGGCGCGCCGCCTACTTCCGCCGAATACGTGCTCGACTGCACCTTGAATTCGTTGATCGCGTCCACCGACGGTGAAAACGCGAAGCTGTACGAGTCCAGGTCCATCGCTTCGATTCCGTCATAATAAAATCGGTTCTGCGTGTCGCGGGCGCCATTGGCGGACATGCCGACCGCCTGTCCCACCGAACCCCGCAAGCGCCGCACCGTGATCGACCCCGGCGTTCCCGGGTTCACCCCCGGAGTCAACAACGCCAACTGCACGAACGACCGTCCATTCAGCGGCAGTTCCACCACCTTCTGCGAATCGATCACCGTGCCCACCGTCGCGTTTTCCGTCTGCATCAGCAGCGCGCCCGCTTCCACCGTCACCGACTCCGCCGCTTGCCCGATGGTCAATTTCACATCCAGCCGCGCCACCTGGTCCACCGAAAGCTGGAAGCGGCTCACCGACGCCTTCTGAAACCCCGTTGCTTCCACCGTTAACGTGTAATTCCCTATCGGAACAAAGGAAAATTCGTAGTTCCCCTGGTCGCCTGTTGTTGCCGTTCGAGCGAGGCCGGTATCCGCATTCTTCAGTTCCACGTTCGCCCCTGCCACCAGGGCGCCCGACGGATCCGTTACGGTACCAACCACCCTCGCCGTGATCGCCTGCGAGAATGCGCAGGGCGTCACAATTATTGAAGACAGCAATAGTAAGATACGCGCGAGACTCATACCGAAGACCTTAACACTCACGTCCGCGCGTTTCAACGGGTAACTCACTCCCGTTCAGCCCGCTGAACATGCCCCGCTCTTTCCGCCGCTGCCAACCCCGCTGGTAGTAAGATATGAGGACATATCTTCCATGGAGGACCAGTCCCCTAAAAAAATCACCCGGCTGCTGGTGGAATGGCGGGGAGGCAATAAAGCCGCGCTCGACGTCCTCATGCCCCTCGTCTATCAGGAACTCCGCAAACTCGCCGACAGCTACCTCAAACGCGAGCGCCAGGACCACACCCTCCAGCCCACCGCCCTCATCCATGAAGCCTACATGCGCCTCGCCGATCAGCGCCTCCCCGAATGGCAGAACCGCTCCCACTTCTTCGGCGTCGCCGCTCAGATCATGCGCCAGGTGCTCGTCGACGCCGCCCGCAAGCACCGCGCCGCCAAGCGCGGTTCCGGCTCCAAAACAAGCCTCGAGGAATCTGTTCTCGTCTCCGCTTCCCGCGCCCCCGACCTCGTCGCCCTCGACGATGCACTCCTCGAACTCGCGAAATTCGATGAGCGCAAGGTGCGCGTCGTCGAACTCAAGTATTTCGGCGGCCTCACCATTGAAGAAACAGCCGAAGCTCTCGGTATCTCCGACGCCACCGTCTCCAGAGACCTTCGCTCCGCCGAAGCCTGGCTGCGCCGCTATCTCTCCGAAAAACCCTGATGACGCTCGAGCGTTGGCGGCAAGTCGACGACCTCTTCCAACAGGCCGCCGACCTGCCCCAGGAGCAGCGCCGCGCCTTCCTCGATCAGGCCTGCGGTGACGACGCCGGCCTCGGATTGGCCGTCCGCCGCCATCCGGAGCCCAAAGGCATATCAGTTCCCTCTCGCCAGGTAATTCTCGAGGAGCCGGTTCCCCCTCCCACCGTCGAACTCCCGCCCCCTCCTCGCGCTGAAAACATGCCTGCCAAAACCGCCGATCCCGCCGTCGACGAGGCCAGGCGCAGAAAAGCAATGGATGCTTTGAACCAGTAGCTCGCACTGGACAAGGATGCGATATATGTGGAATAAGACCTTCTCCCGTCAACTCGCGGCAATCGCCGCATTCTTCTTTCTGCTCATCCTCCACGCCTCTGCTCAGGCCGTGAAACCCATCAGCAGGAAAGGCCTTCTCGACGCTCTCCAAATCGGCGGCCTCGCGCAATCCGAACTCGAATCATTCGTCAAACAACGCGGCGTCGATTTCAAACTCGCCTCGCAGGACGAAGCGGAACTGCGCAAGGCCGGCGCTTCCCAAGGCTTGCTCGATGCCGTAAAGGCAAGTTATCGCGCCCCTGCGCATGCCCCCACACCCGCATCCACCGCGAAACAGAAGAACGTGCACCCCCTCTCGAAAACCGGGATCATGACTCTGCTTCAGGTCGGCACACCCTCCTCGCGCATCGCCGAACTCGTCGTCCAGCGCGGCATCGGCTTCCAACTCATTCCTCAGATCGCCTCTGAGCTCGAAAGCGCCGGAGCCGATTCCGATCTCATCGGAGCCCTCAACCGCGCGCATCCCTCCGAGACGCCCGTCGCCATCCCCAGGAAGAGCCCGGTCATGCAGCGCGCCTTCGTCCCCACTGCAACCACTGCCCCCGAAGCCGCGCCCGCGCCTCCGCCTCCACCTCCTGCCGCCCCCAAACCAGCCACCCCCGCACCCCCGCCCTCGCCGAAAGTCGCTTCCCTCCATGAAGTGAAGACCATCTTCGTCGACAAAATGCCCGGCGATCTCGATCAATACATCCGCGCCGAAATCACCAAGCAGATGAAAGGCCGCCTCACCGTCACCCTCGTTCGCGGGCAAGCCGACGCCGTCCTCACCGGCGTCGCCGAAAGCCGCACCGGCACAGGCTCCATGATCACCGGCCGTTACCTCGGCCTGCATGACACCGCCTCCGGTTCCGTCAGCGTCCTCGATTCCACCGGAACGAAGGTCCTCTGGTCCGAGGAAGCCGGCGATCGCAGCCTCTGGTTCGGAGCCCTCAAGCGCGGAGGCCCCCGCAAAGTCGCCGGCCGCCTCGTCAGCAAACTCCGCCGCGCCATGGCCGACTAGCCGTGGCGCAGGGCTCTCCAGCCCCCTCGCCGGCGCTCATGCCTGCGCCTCCGTCACAATCACCATCGCCCGCGTACCCTTGCCCATCCCTGCCGCCGCCCGCAGCCCCGCCATATTCTCTTGCCGCATCGTCGCCCACAGCGCCGCAAACCCGCATGCCCCCGAATACCCCGCCGGAATCCCGTTTTCCCGCAAAACCCCCGCCGCCTCCACCGCCTCTTCTTCCTCCACCCCCACATACGCGTCGTACAACCGCTCAATCACCGGCCACGCCGCGTAGGAAACCTCCCCCGCGCTCAGGCAATCCATCACCGTCTCCAATCCCCCCTCCAACCGCACCGCAACTCCCCGCCGCGCCCGCTCCACAATGCACGCCGCATTCGCCGCCTGGCAAAGCGCCAGAAACGGACGCCACTTGCCGAACTGCTGCGCAAACCAGCTCCCCGCGCCGCACGCCAGTCCCCCCACCCCCGCCTGCACGAACACCACATCCGGAGGCTCAATCCACTGCCGGCTCGCCTCCGCCAGAATGTGCGTGTACCCCGCCATCACCCATCGCGGTATCTCTTCGTACCCCGGCCACGACGTATCTGACAACAGCACCCATCCGTGCGCCTGCGACTCCCTCGCCGCCTGCCGCACCGCCTCATCGTAATTCCCCACCGCCAGGTGCACATGCGCCCCTTCTCCCCGAATGGACTCGATGCGCCTTTCGGAAGCATGCGCCGGAAGAAAAATGTGCGCCTCCATCCCCAACCTCGCCGCGACTCGCGCCACCGCCCGTCCGTGATTGCCGTCCGTCGCGCACGCCACCACCGCATCCGGCGGCAGCCGTCCCTCCCTCCGCAGCCGTTCCACGGCATACTTCACGCCCAGCACCTTGAACGCCGGCAGCCCTTGCCGCGACGTCTCCTCCTTCACCATCAACTCCCCAAGCCCGAGCTTCTCCGCCAGCGAAGGAAACGTGTGCAGCATCGTCGGACGTTCCTGTGCATAAAACTCCTCCACGTCCGCATACTCCTCCGCCGAAAACATTCCTCCCGCGATTTGTTCTGATGCCCTTCCCGCTTTGAGAATGAAATGACTCACGTTCACCGCCCCGTAAACCGCGGCTCCCGCTTCTCCAGAAAGTGCGCCACGCCTTCCTTGAAGTCCTCGCACCCCAGGCTCTCCAGCATCTCCGCAATCGCCCGGTCCATCGCCTCGTCCAAGGTCTGCCGCTGCGCCTCGTATATCTGCTTCTTCATCACCCGCAGCGACCGCGGCGAAACAGACTTCGCCAGGTTCCGCGCAAACCCCTGTGCCGCCTCCAGGAATCCCTCATCGGGCAGCACCTGCTGCACCAAACCAATCTCCCGCGCCTCCCGCGCGTCAACCTTCCGCGATGTGAACATCAGGTCGATCGCCTTCGGCAGCCCCACCAGCCGCGGCAACATCCACGCCATCCCGTACTCCGCAATCAGGCCGCGCCGCGAAAAGATCACGTTGAAGCTCGCCGACTCCGCCGCCAGCCGGAAATCGCAATACAGCGGGATCACGAACCCCAATCCCACCGCCGGCCCGTTGATCGCCGCAATCACCGGCTTCGGCACGCTTAACAGCCACGCATGCTGCCGCTGGTTATCCTCCAGCAAGTTGCCGCTCACCTTCTTGTGCTCGCTCGTGCTCCCGCTCTGTGAGATCGAACTCAACAGGCTCATGTCCGCCCCCGCGCAGAATCCCCGCCCGGAGCCTGTCAACACAATCGCCCGCACCCCCTCATCCGCCGCGGCGCTCCGGATCGCCGCCGTCGCCTCCTCCTCCATCTGCCGCGTCCACGCATTCAGTTTGTCCGGCCGGTTCAACGTCACCGTCGCCACTGCGTCCGACACATCATAGAGAATCTGTTCGTACATAGCTCCCAATAATAACCCTCCTGAGGCAATCAAGATACCGCTCCCCTCCGCCGGAACGGCGCCCACAATACGGCAAACATGCACAGCGCCGCCAGTTCTCCCGTCACGATGTACACCGGCCACGGCCCCATATAATCGAGCAGCGACGCATTCTGCGGCTTCCGGCACAGGTACATGTAGTTCGTGTGGAACACCGCATTGAACACCCCGGCAAACGCCGCGTAACCGTTCAATAGCAGCATCACCCGCCGCAAACATCCCGCCCGCGGCCGCGCTGCCCCGCTCCACCACAGGTACAACAGCGTCGCCGCAATCCCGCAATGCGCCAGGAAAAAATAGATCGTCGGGTACGACGGAAACGGCTCCCACAAGTCCGGAGTCAATACCGCCATCAGCGACCCCGCCAATCCCGTGAAGAACGCGAATTCGAACACCGCCTGCCGCAGCGTCAACGCCGCCACAATCGTGCACCACAGCGTCAGGTCGCACAGTTGCAGGGGCAAACCCGCCGGGAACTGAAACCACCCCTTGTACAGCTTGAATCCGTACCACCCCAGTTCATTCATCAACAGAAACCCGCCGAGCAGCCACCGCCCCGCCGTCACCGCCCGCGTGCCCCCTCGCGCCCAATACGCCAACCCTCCCGCCGTTACCGGAATCGATAGAAGAATCAGCAGGTGCGTCCACCCGAACAGGACAAAATTTGTCTTCACGGAACTGGTTCCCACCCGCACCAAACTAGCGTATAGTCATCCAAAAGGAAAACCCCGCCCATGAGAGACCTCGTCAAGCGCTATTTCGACAACAACCTCTCCCGTCGCGGATTCGCCCGCCGCCTCGCCCAACTGGGATTCACCTCCGCCGCCGCCGCCGAACTCCTCGCCGGCTTCGACGCAAGTGATGGCGCCCCCACCCAAAACACTACCCGCGCCGGTACGCCGCCCTCCTCCACCGTCGAAGGATCCGGAGGCGACCTCGTCGTCGCCCAGGCCAAAGCCGCCGGCGTCAAATATATCTTCACCAACCCCGGCTCCTACGAAGTCGCCTTCTTCGACTCTCTCCTCGACCAACCAGCCCTCCAACCGCTCATCGCCCTCCACGAAGGCGTCGTCATCTCCATGGCCGATGGCTACCACCGCGTCACCCTCGAACCCGCCTTCGTCAACGTCCACGTCATCGCCGGCACCGCCCAGGCCGCCGGGCAAATGTACAACGCCGCACGCGACGGCTCCGCCCTCGTTGTCACCGCCGGTCTCAACGACAACGAAGCCTGGAGCGATGAGAGCATCCTCGCCCCCCGTCCCGGCTACGACCAGAAAGAAGTCAACCGTCAGTTCACCAAAATCAGTTGGGAAGCGCGCCAACCCGCCGGCCTTCCCCTCATGCTGCGCCGCGCCTTCAAAGTCGCCATCACCCCTCCCGGCGGCCCCGTCTACCTCGCCATGGCCCACTACGCCCTCGAGCGCAAGAACGTGAAAGCCGAAATCCTCCCCGCCCCCCGCTTCCTCGCGCCTTCCCGCGTCCGCCCGGACTCCACCGCCGTCGAGCAGGCCGCCAAACTCCTCCTCGAAGCAAAGCGCCCCCTCCTCATCTGCGGCGACGAAGTCTGGAAATCCGGAGCTGTCGCCGAACTCGTCGCCCTTTCCGAAAAACTCGCCCTCCCCGTCGCCAAAGACCGAGCCGGATACTGCAACTTCCCCGTAATCCATTTCCACAACATAGGATCGTTTTCTCCGAATTCCACCTGGGTCAGCGGAGCCGATGTTCTCCTCTTCGCCGGTGCCCGCGACGCCGGCGGGCGCGTCGTCCCCGCCGCCTCCGAACTCCCCTCTTCCGCGCGCATCATCCGCCTTGGAATGGATACCTCCTCCATGGGCCGCAACTACTCCACCGACGTCCCTCTCGTCAGCGACGTCAAAGCCGGCCTCAAAGACCTCCTCGCCGCCATCGATTCCATCGCCACCAGGGACCGCCTCAACTCCCTCGCCGCTGCCCGCGCCCCGTCCATCCGCTCCCACAACTCCGCCGTCCGTGCCCGCCTCGCCGCAGCCGTCAAGAGCGCCTCCGGACACTCCCCCATCCACCCCGACGAGCTCGGAGCCATCCTCGCCCGTACCCTCGACAAGAACGCCATCATCGTCAGCGAGAACCTCACCGGCAAGTACGACTCCTTCCCCTTCGGCTATCGCGAAGACGAACTCATGTATCTCTCCAACACCGGCCTCGGCCTCGGTTGGGGAATCGGCGCAGCCACCGGAGCCAAGGTCGCCGCCCCCCGCCGCCAGGTCGTCTGCACCATCGGTGACGGCTCCGTCATGTACAGCGCCTCCGGCTTCTGGACCCAAGCGCGCTACGCCATCCCCGTCCTCACCATCGTCTACAACAACAAAAACTATCAGACCGTCCGCATGGCCTACGATTCCTACCACGGAAAGATGGCCGCCTCCGGCAAATACGTCGGCATGTACCTCGGCGATCCTGATATCGACTTCGTCAAACTCGCGGAATCCCAAGGCGTCAAGGGCGAAAAAGCCGCCACCGCCGCCGAACTCGAAGCCGCTGTCAAACGCGGAACCAGCGCAAACCGCGACGGCAAGCCCTACTTGGTCGAAGTCCCCACTGCCCGCTACGGCGGCGGAGCCGAATCCACCTGGCACGATGGTTTCCATCTCCCCAATCCCAACCGTCGCGCCTGATCGACCCTCTCCGTTTCGGACCTGGATACCCTATCCCTCGGCGGGCAGCCGCTGATGAACCTCACGGTTATGGTCCGGTTCTACCGGACACCGCCCGAGCCTCGCCAACCATCGAGGCGCGCACCACAAACCGCTCCGGAGCCGGTCCCACATAATGGAACGGATAACACGTCACCAGAGTCAACTCCGCTCTCTTCCTCCGCCGGAGAACGGATACATCCTCCGGGCGCACTTTCGATGTCCAATCCACCCGGTATTCTGTAGTCCCCCGTACGCCGGTCAGCAGGATTATGTCGGCTTCCCGTATGTTGCGCAACGCGCGGAACACAGTGTCCCGATGCCCCGCCAGTCCGATGTTCCCCATTTCATTTGGCAGTGCCGTGCCGGGGATGTGCCCAATCCCGCGCCGCAAAGTTCCTTCATCCACACCCTCCAGAATCAGAGCACGCACTCCCAGTCGCGGTATCGCTATCTCCCCGATGGCTTCCCCTTTGGCCGCCGCCTCGCTCCCGCTCCTCACGCGTCTTTCGAACACCGCGGTTTCGCGCCGCTCATAAACGATGCGGTCCAGCCAGACATACCCGTAACTCCCGATTCCAGCCATCGCGCACAACAACAGCGCCAACTCAAGATACATCCATCTCCGCGATCGTCTCATGTCGTCCATTTGCCTGCGAAGGGAGCCATCTTTCAATGGCTCAGCGGATGGCGGCCCTTGACCATCGCCGCCCATGCGCGGGAGGGCAAGAAACTGGATTGCAGCGATAACGCAGAGCGATGGGAAAACGCGTTTCACCGCAATTCCATAGTGTCGCCTTGCCCTCCCTGATCGCGGCTCGCCAATGCTTGAGGGAGCCTGTTGGCGAGCCGCTCTTCCCCGCGGGAAGCTTGCCTTCACCTCAGATAATCCGGGTACGCCAGGCGCGGATGCCAAGCGCCGCCCCCAGCGAAATCAGACCCAGCACTGCCGCGAGTGGCATGTTGCTCGCCGTCCCTGGCAATCTCCCTGTTTCCGTTTTGCCCGCATCATTTCCCTGCGCCGGGGCTGTTTCGGGCTGTTGTCGCTGTTGTTGCTGCTCCGTTTCTTGCGGAGGTTGCGGCGTTGCCTGCTCCTCTACCGCGTTCCCATTCTCTGGCGCCAGGTTTTCTGCCACCACAGGCGGCGCCGGCGTCGGCTCTGGCGCCGCCGCTGCCTCCTCCTGTCCGCTAGTCGCCTGCTGGCCTTCCACAGCCGGCGGTGGCGTCGCCGCCGCCGCAACTTCTGGAGTCGATGGCGCTTCGGTTCCACTAACTCGCGTCAGGTAATCCGCCGTTGTTTTCGGGTAAGTGAACTCTTGCCCGATCGTATCTCCAGGGTAATACCACGTCCGAATATAGTGGGGCTCTCCGGCCGGTGTCTCATAGAACGTGATCACCGTTTTTCCCTTTGGCTCCATTCTCTCGCTCGGAATCGCCAGGATGGTTGCGTAAACCCGGTCTTCCCGGTTATTCATCACTTGAACGATATGCCGGTCTGCGCTCGAATCGAGCAGCTTGAGAACATAATCTCCATTTGACGGCAGTGTCACCCCGTTGGGTAACTTCACTTCATCATGGAAGGTCACCTCTGTCTTCTTGTTCCACGCATCCCCGTGAACTGCGGGAACGAACAGGAGCGCCGAGGCCATCAAAAGCGCGCAACTGCATATGCCGGGTGTCATTGTTGATTTCCGCATATTGCCGGTCTCCTTTCGGTTGGACTGGATCGCCCGAGCCGCTGTTGCCGCTTGTGCGATCCATTTGGGTCCTACCATCGCAACACTCGTGCCAAAGCTGCAAAATGAGCGGCTTAGTCCTCTCGCTTGGCCTTCCCTCCCGGCTGAATCAGCACTTATTTCCAGCTTCCAGGTAAAAAGGAAATGGCGCCGCATCCGAAATTCAATCGAAACGAAGCGCCTCTGCGACGGTCTACAGTGTAGTCCCGGAATCGATCTCCCCAAAAATAATTTGCCTGGCAGGAGGTATGTATGAAATTACAGGCATGTCTTATTGTCTTGCTCTCCGCGGCGTCTGTCGGCTGCGGATTGGAAACTCGCCAGACCAGGGTGACTGCCCCGCCACCCGCGCCAATCAACACAGGCGCGGCGGCGTCGGACATCGTGCCCTCCGGTACAACACTCGCTATCCGCGTGAATGAGGACATCTCTACTCGCGAGGCGGGCCGCACCTTCGATGCCCAGATCGCCCAGGATGTCGTCAACCAGTCAGGCGCCATCCTTATCCCCAGGGGCTCGCCTGCGCAACTCGTGGTCACGCAGGTGTCAAAGGGCGGCCTCGTGGGAACCAACACCATGCAACTCGCGCTCCGCTCCGTGACCATTCACGGCAATCAGAGAAGTGTATCCACACTGATCCAGGAGCAGCGCGGCAATGAGGGCATCGGAGCCAATCGCCGTACCGCTGAGTCTGTCGGCGGAGGAGCGGCTCTCGGCGCTCTGCTCGGAGCCGTCCTTGGCGGCGGTAAGGGTGCCGTTGCCGGTGCGGCTATCGGTGCCGCCGGCGGTGCTACCGCCCAGGTCCTCACCCGCGGCCAGGAAGTCAAAGTGCCCGCCGAAACTGTTCTCACCTTCCGGCTCGATCAGCCAATTCAATTGGCTGGTTAACGGTCACATATCATTCAGAAATATTTCTCCCCGCCCAACAATCATTTACAATGTGGCCCCACAAATCTGAAAACCTCTGCATGCTACAAACAAGCCAGAGGTTTGAACACTATGTCCACCATCAGCACCGCACACAGCGACGCCGCTCGCACTAACGGAGCCAAGTCCCACGGCCCCATTACCCCTGAAGGCAAAGCCCGCTCCTCCCAAAACGGCCGCATCCACGGCTTCGCCGCCTCCCGCATCGTTTTCCAAACCCCCGAAGAGCAGGAAGACTACAATACTCTCCTCGCTGAATACACCACCAATCTCAAACCCAAAGGCCCCATCGAACTCGATACCTTCCATCAACTCATCCACGCCGCCTGGCGTCTCCGCAATCTCGCCATTGCCGACGCTGCTCTCTACGAAAAAGCCGGCGGCGACCCACTCCTCTCCGACAACCTCGACATCGAGAAAAAAGCCGCCCTCCTCCACCGCTACCGCACCGCCGCCGAACGTGCCTACACTCGCGCCCTCAACCAACTCAAAGCTTTCCAGAACAACCGCCTCTACCACGAGCAGTTCTCCCACCTCCTTCCCCCCGACACCCCTCCCCTGGCCAACGCGGAACGCTTTTCCGCCCGAACCCAAGCCAACCTCCGCAATGAACTCACCACCGCCATCAAGCAGGCCAAAGAAGAGGCGAAAGGCTTCTCCGCCACCATCGGGGACATGCTCAACCAGTTCAAAAAGTAGTCTGAAACCCCAAAAATTCCCCTCGCGGCGCCGCCCCTCGCGCCGGAGCACACCCCAAGTGTCTCTTCGCGGCGCATAAAAAGACCTCCGCGCCTCAGCGAGATACTTTCTTCCTCGCCTGCGCCGGAAGCCAGTCCTCCAACTCCTTCCAACTGTCCCCCACGCGGTCCATCCTCGCCTCGATTTCCCGGTCAAACCCGGCCATCAGCTCACGGTGCTCCGCCGAATCAATCAGATTATGCAATTCAAACGGGTCTTTTCCGAGGTCATGCAACACCCACGGCCGGTCTTGAAATCGCGCGTACTTGTACCGCTTCGTCCGAACCCCGCGCCAGCAATCCCACTCGTCCATCTCCGTCTTCGTGTAGATCATCAACGGCGTCGATTCCGGCAACCCCGCCCTGCCGCCATCCCGGATGTGGCCCGCGAAATTGAACCCCTTCATCGTCTCCGGAATCTCCACCCCGCAAAGCCCCAGCAGCGTGGGAACCGCATCCAGATGCGAGAACAGCGCATCGGACTTCCTCCCCGCTCGAATGCCCCTCGGCCACCGCAGGATGCCGGGCACATGCGAGGACTCCTCCCACGGCTTCCGCTTCAAAAACGTCCCATGCGACCCCAGCATGTCGCCATGGTCGGAAAGGAAATACACAATCGTGTTCTCCCGCATCCCCAATTCATCCAGCCGCCGCAGGATGCGCCCCATCTCGCCATCCAGGAAATTAATCGCCGCATAGTATCCGGCAATATCCTTGCTCGTTCCATTCCGCTTGGCCCCAGCCTGCCAGTTCTTCCTCAACCGGATCTCTTCCGGCCGGTAATCCTTCTCATGCCCCGGCGGCAGCAGATAAGGATCATGCGGCGGCGTATGCTGCGCGTACAGGCAAAACGGCTGCTTCCGCGCCTTCGCCTTCTCCAGAAACTCCATGGAAAGGTCGGTCCACGCCACCGAATCATACCCCGCGATCGGTATCGGCGTTGGATCATCACGAAAGTATTGCGAGTGAAAATAATCGTGGCTACAGATGTTCGCCGCCCAATATTCGAAGCCCTGCCGGTCCTCGGGCGGCACGAATCCCGGCAGGCGCGGCCCTCCGTGCAGGTGCCACTTCCCCACAAAACCCGTGTAATACCCCGCCTTGCGCAACACCTTCGCGATCGTCGCCTGATCCTTCTTCAACGGCACATCGTTCACCGGCGTCCCGTTCTCATGCGGCGGCCGCCCCGTCAGCAGGATACCCCGCGCCGGCGTGCACACCGGACAGTTCGCGGTCGCATTCGTGAATTGCAGCCCTTCGCTCGCCAGCCGGTCGATGTTCGGCGTACGCACTTGCCGGTTGCCCGCGCAGCCCAGATCCATCCCCCGCCACTGATCAGGCATCAGGAAAAGGATGTTCGGCGGATCCGCCGCGGCGCCCCGCAGGATCGCGGGCGCGCCTCCCGCCACGAACTCCCGCCGGCTAATCATGCCCGTTCCCGTATAACGGGATCGGCTCCGGATTCGAACTCCTTCCAGGCCCCGCCGCGCTCCCGAGTTTCGGGGCCTCGAACGGGTATGTGTCCGGCGTCACGCGCACCCCCGTGGTCACCTTCAGCGGATACTTCCCGCCGCTCGCGTACGTCAACTCCACGAAATAGGCCGTGTATCCCTTCTCCGGCTTGGGAGCCTTCGCTACGTATAGCCCCGCCTTCTTCTCCTCGAGCGGAGTGCTCTTGTACGCCTTGCCGATTGTGTCCAGCCGGAAGTCGCGCTTTTCCGGATCGTTGGCCTGCCACAACTTCACTTCCGCCGGCTTGTCCGTCGCCTTCACCGCGATGTCGCCGTTCTTGTCGAACTTCCAGGTGAATCGCGGCCGCGGCTTGTTGTTCAGGATCATCGAGTAATACGCCCCGATGCTCTCCCGTGCGTCCGATCCTCCCAGCGAATGGTTCGCGTTCGGTACATACCGCAGCAGCTTTTCCCCCTTCAAATCCTTCCAGTAGAACTGCGAGGAGTCAGGCAGGAAAAACTGGTCCCCCGAAGCATTCACGATGAACTTCGGCATTGTCAGCCGGTCGCGGTATTCGTACGGCTCGACAATCTCCAGCATCTCCTTGTACCGCGGCGTGCCCGACCATTTCATGATGTCGTTCTCCACGTAGTCCTTGATGGCCGGCGACCAGAACCCGTAGACTCGCCAGTGGTGCTCAAAGCTCGGCACAATGTTCAACAGGTCAATCACCGCGGGCACGATCGCCACCACCCGCGAATCCACCGCCGCCGTCGTCCACGTGGTCCAGCCGCGCTTCGACCCGCCTGAAACCACGTACTTGTTCACCTCCGTCCCTTCCGCCTTCATCACATCCGTGATCGTATCCATCGCCCGCACGGCGCTCTTCGTCATCGGCAGCCGCGCCAGCCAAATATCCGGACCCCCATTCAGGTACTTGTCCCACCCGAAAGCGATGATCGAATCTTCCACCCGCTGCCTCGATTCCCCGAAAAAGCTCAGCGGCTGGTTCGGCACCATCCGTAACTCCGCCGCCACCGAGTTCGTATCGACAGCCATCGCCGTAATGAATCCGTCCGCCCGTTCCGGGACCTTGTCGCGGTTGCTCCCCCCGGATATATACAGGAAGCCCGTCGCGTGTTCCACCTTGTCCGGCTTCACGATCGTCAGCCAGTGCTTCCACACCGGGCGGTTTACCTCTTTCTCCGTGAGCCACGCCTGCGAGGTCAACTCCACCACGTAGGCTGTGTAGCCCTTCCCGGGAATGGTCTTCACCACTTCGTGCTTGTAGTGCGGGTCCGGGGTCTTTACGTAACGGTCCAACGCCGTCTCCCCGGCGAGAAGTGGCAATGCAGCCAGCAGCATCAGGGCTGCACGCCGCGTCAATATCTCAGATTTCCGCAATTCCATCGAGACTCCTCCACAAATACCAGCTTGCGGCCGAGCAGTACGGCCGCCAGGGCACAGCCAACTCTTCCATCTTCCCAGGCTTCGGTAGATCTTCCAGCGAATAAGCCCGCTGCATCGCCTTGCGCACCCCCAGATCCCCCACAGGCAGCACGTCCGGCCGCCGCAGGGCAAAGATCAGGAACATCTGCGCCGTCCAAACCCCGATTCCCTTCACCTGCGTCAGCGCCGCGATCACATCCTCGTCCGGCGCTTCCGGAAGCCCCTCGAAACGCACCGCGCCCTCCCGAGTTTGCCTTGCCAGGTCCCGGATATACTCCGTCTTGGCCCCCGACAGCCCCAGTTTCCGCATCTTCGGGATCCGTAGCTTGAGAATGGCTTCAGGCGTGATCCGCCCGTCCGGAAGCGCCCCATGAAGCCTGCCGAGGATCACCCGCGCCACCGTCCCGCTCAGTTGCTGGAAGACGATGCTTCTCACTAGCGTTTCGAACGTCGGCTCGCGATACTCTATGCATAGCGGGCCTACCCGTTCCACGATCCCGCGCATCACCGGGTCGGCATTACTGAGATGTTTTGCTGCATTCTTCATGAGACGTGATTCCATTGGAACCGGCCGCGGGCGTCCGCGCATCTATCAATGTGACATTGTAATGCTTATGAAGCCCTTCCTGGTCTGCGTCCTCGCCGCGTCCGCCTTCGCCCAGCAAACTCCGCCGAAACCCCCGCAGCAACCTATTGATGCCGACCTCCCCACCATCAAGGTCGACGTCAACCTGGTCAACGTCCTGTTCTCCGTGCGCGACAAGAAGGGCACGCTCATCCCGGGACTCACCAAGGACGATGTCCATGTCTTGGAAGACGGCAAAGAACAACAGATCCACGTCTTCACCAAAGAATCTGACCTGCCTCTCACCATCGGCCTGCTCGTGGACGTTAGCCGCTCGCAGGAGAACCTCATCGAGATCGAGCGGCGGGCCGCCCTCCAGTTCTTCCGCCAGGTTCTTCGCCATAAAGACCTCGCCTTCCTCATCAGCTTTGGTTCCGAGGCCGAACTCGTTCAGGACTACACAAACTCCACCAAACTCCTCGACGCCGGCCTCAACCAGTTGCGTGTCGATGCCCCCGTGGGAGGCTTCGGCCCGGGTCCCGTCCCCACCGTCGGACAACCCCGCGGCACCATCCTCTTTGACGCCGTCTATCTCGCCGCCAACGAAAAGCTCAAGGGGGAAGTGGGCCGCAAAGCGATGATCCTCATTACCGACGGCGTCGATCAGGGCAGCCGCCTGAAACTCCGGGAAGCTCTCGAGGCCGCGCAAAAGGCCGATTGCATCATCTACAGCATCTACTACGTGGACTGGCGCGCCTACGGGCCGTTCGGAGGCGGCGGGGGCGGGGAAGGCGACCTCAAGAAAATGTCCGAAGAAACCGGAGGCCGCGTCTTCAAAGTGGACCGCAAGTACACCCTGGACATGATCTTCGACGAGATCCAGCGCGAAATGCGCAGCCAGTATTCCCTCGGCTACTCCCCCACCAATACGGCCAGGGACGGCTCCTTCCGCAGGCTCGAGATTCGCACCAATCATAAGGACTATCGAGTACAGGCCCGCAAAGGCTATTACGCTCAATAACCATCACCCCGGCGCATGGCGTCAACTATCCGCAGACGAACTCCAGCGTGTGGTCGAACGGCGTGAATCCGGTGATGTAGACGCTGCCGCCGTGGAGTCTGGCTTCCGCGCCGCGGACTTGCGTATAGCGGTTCTCCTGTCTCCCGGGACCGAAGCTGATCTCGTGTTTGTCCGTGCGAAGAGTGGCTTCTCCGGCGGGAAGAAGAAAGCCGTCCGTAACGTCGGGAGCGCGGAGCAGACCGTCCATCCGCAACCCCTCCACTCCGCGCACCGAGACTTCCACCGCCACCGGCACGCCGTTGGTGCCCGATGATTGCATCCGCACACGGAAGCCCTTTTCTGTCTCAGTAATGACCGCGGTCTGTTCGAGGAAGCAGACAGGCCAGCGCTGGCGTTCGGGACGCATCGCCGTCCATTCCCCCGCGTGCACCTTGTGCGGCGGGTCGAGCGGCTGGAAATACGGCCCGTCGAGCGATTGCTTCAGCACATAGCTGTCGCCCGCCTTGGCCCACTGCTGTGGAATGAACTGCCCCTTGCCGAAGAAGGCGCTGGCGAAGCGGACGGCATTGATAACCGCGTCGCCGCTGCGGAGCATGAAGAAACGGCTGTCGCCATGCAGCAGGATGGTCGCGCTCTTGTTTCCTCTCCGGATGCGCGTGAGTTCCAACTGTCGGAACTCTCTGACGTAGTTCTCCTCGGGCGGGATGGGTTCAGGCAGAGGCTTCAGCAGTTCCGGATACTCCATGAGGTTCGAGAGCCCGGCATGCGTGGGGGCATACTTGTTCGCCGCCCATGCATACCGCCCGTTGCGGTCGTGCGCCGCCATGTAGTGCATGGCGAACCAGTACACGCCGATATCCCCGCGCTGGTCGCGGTCCTGGCGGTGTGAGATTTCCGTCACCATTTCATCGGTGGGATGCATCAGGAAGAAAGCCGAATCGAGATTGCGGCGGACTGGCTCGAGAAGCTGCGGCCGCTTCAGCTTGTGGGCTATGTAGATGAGGGCGCGATCAATGTGAACGTTGTAGCCGATGATGCTGCGCTCGTCGTACTGGCCGTCTTCATCGATGTCAATCCCCTCGGCCATCCACTGGTCGATGCGGCGGACAAGCGCCGGGTCGGGATACAACTCGTTGAGCTGTGCAAGCGCGGAGCAGACCACCCAGCGATGGTTCGGCGTGTGCACGCCCCCGTGGAGCAGACCGCGGGCGGCATTCTTCAAATAGGGCTGGATGAGCCCTTCTATCTCACGGCTGCCATGCAGGCGCGCGAGGTGGGCCGCGGCTCCCGCGCCCCATACGGAGAACGCGACGTCGGGAGTGGAGTTGAAGTTGGTGATCGGCAGATCGATGTTGCCATCCGGCGTCTGGGAACGGGTAGCGAAGCCGATGGCAAGTTTCAGCCTCTGCACCATGAGAGGATCCTTGTGAAACTTCGATCGCGGATGATGGAAAGCTGCGCTGAAGGTGTCCGTAATTCCCGCCGCCGAGCCGGCATAAACAAGGCCGTAGTTGTCGGGGATGCCTCCGTGGTGCGGGTTGGAGGGGTCAGTGATCTGGAGCTTGAGAAGGCGCTCGACGCCTTCGTCATGCCTCTTGACAGTGATCGCTTCCAGGTCCGTATTCCGTTCGGCAGCCTGTGAAGCAGCAGTCTGCGCCAAGCCAGCCGCGGAAACGGCGGCCATCCAGGATCTTCTCGTGGTCTTCATGATTCCACTCCCTATTATGATGTGATTCAATAGGAGCTAACGGCTGATCTCCGATGGATGCACATAACCTGTTCGGCTTCAATCGATTCTGGGCCCTGTTCACGCTGCTCGGAATGACGTGTTCCCTGTGCGCGGCGGCGCCTGCGGGAGTGGATTTCCAGCGCAAGGTGCGCCCCATCCTGTCCGACTCCTGCTTCCTCTGCCACGGTCCGGACAAGTCCACGCGCGTGATGGGATTGCGCCTGGACACGCGAGAGGGAGCCTTCTCCGAACGCAAGAGCGGGAAAGTGATCGTCCCCGGCAATGCCAAGGCCAGCCTGCTCTACCAGCGCATCAGCAACACGAATCCCGCGCTGCGCATGCCCCCGGCTTATACGAAGAAGACGCTGACGGACGAGCAAAAGGAGATCCTCCGCAAGTGGATCGACGAAGGCGCCGAGTGGAAAGAGCACTGGTCGTTCCAGGCTCCGGTGAAGCGCGAACCGCCCGCCGTCGCGGCCAAAGGATGGGTGCGGAATCCCATTGACAACTTCATCCTCGCCAGGTTGGAGAGCATGGGGTTGAAGCCTGCTCCGGAGGCGGACAGGCGTACCTTGATCCGGCGCGTCTCGCTCGACCTCACAGGCCTTCCGCCGGCTCCCGCCGATGTCGAGGCGTTCCTTCGCGACCGCGCTCCGGATGCTTATGAGCGCCTCGTGGACCGCTTGCTTGGCTCGCAGCAATGGGGCGAGCACCGGGCGCGCTACTGGCTGGACGCGGCGCGCTATGCCGATACCCACGGATTGCACATCGACAACTACCGCGACATGTGGCCTTATCGCGATTGGGTGATCCAGGCGTTCAACCGGAACATGCCGTTCGACCGGTTCACGATCGAGCAACTCGCCGGCGACATGCTGCCGCACGCGACGCTTGACGACCAGATCGCCTCCGGCTTCCATCGCTGCAACATCACCACCAACGAAGGCGGAGTCATTCCGGAAGAAGTGGACGCCATGTATCAGAAGGATCGCGTCGAGACCACTTCGGCGGTGTGGCTCGGATTGACGTTGGGCTGCGCCACCTGCCACGACCACAAGTTCGATCCTCTGGCGCAGAAAGAGTTCTACCAGATGACGGCGTTCTTCAGGAACACCTCGCAAAAGCCGCTCGATGGGAACATTCCGGATACGCCTCCGGCGGTAGTGGTGCCGCGCGCCGCGGATCGTGCGCTCTGGGCGAGCCTTCAGGAGCGGTATGCCGAATTGACCGCGCGCAAGGCGCAGCGGAAAGACGAGGCCAGGGCCGCATTCGACGATTGGTTGAAGAGCGGCGAATACCGCGCTTGGAAGGAGCCCTCCTCCACGGAGCCCGTCGTGAATCTGAACTCGGGCAACTTCCGCATGGATTGGAACGTCGAGTGGACGAAGAACACAGGAAAAGGAGACAGGGCTCTGAAATTTGTGGGCCGCGGCGGGGCAACGGCGCCGGACGTGCCGCTGTTTGAACCCTCGGAAGCCTTCACGGTTTCCGCCTGGGTGGAGCTTCCCGAGGACGGGTCGATTGTGGTGGCAAGCCATACCGATTCGAAGAATCAATCGAAAGGTTGGGTCTTCGACATCGGCGGCCGTGTTCCGCATTTTGCTCTCATGGACTCCACCGTCGTTCCCAGGCTGCAAAAACGCGCCGGCAACGCGGAGCGGCTGCCGGCGAAGGGATGGAATCACGTCGCGGTGACCTACGACGGGAGCAGGGAAGAAGCCGGGATCACCCTTTACTGGAACGGCGTGCCGATGGCTACGGAGCGCGTCGCGGTGGATCCCGAGGAGAAATCAAAACCGGCGGATCCGAAGAGGATCGCATTCCGGATCGGCAGCGATGGCCGGCGGTTTACGCAAGGCGCCCAGATCGCCGACTTGCGCGTGTATCGTGGCGCGCTGAACGCCGATGCGGTTCGCCTCCTGGCCGAGTGGGATAGCCTGCGCCATGACATGGCGCAGCCGGTGTTACCCGAGAGCAGCCGGGATTTGCTGATGTTGCTATATCTGAACCGCAAGGACGAGGAGTACCGGAACATCACGGCGCAGTTGATCGAGTTGGACGAGCAGCGGCGCGCCGTGCGTCGCCGGGGCGCTGAGACCCTGGTGATGCGCGAGAAGACGGACGGCAAACCAATGGCGCACGTGCTGTTCCGCGGGCAGTATGATCAGCCGCGGGATCTCGTCTACGCGAACGTTCCCTCGGTTCTGCCGCCGATGTCGAAGGACATGCCGCATAACCGGCTGGGGCTGGCGAAGTGGCTGATGGATCCGGCGAACCCGCTGACCGCGCGCGTGACGGTGAACCGCTACTGGCAGGATGTATTCGGCACGGGAATCGTGAAGACCGCCGAGGACTTCGGCTCGCAGGGCGAGGCTCCTGTCAATCAGGATCTGCTCGATTGGATGGCGATCCACTTCCGGGAATCCGGCTGGGACGTGAAGGCCTTCTATAAGCTGATGGTGACTTCGGCCGCCTACCGGCAATCGGCGAAGGCCTCGCCCGAGGCGCTGAAAAAGGACCCCGAAAACCGGTATCTCTCGCGAGGACCGCGGTTCCGCATGGATGCGGAGATGGTGCGGGACTACGCGCTGGCGGCAAGCGGCCTGCTGGCGAAGGAGATCGGCGGGCCGAGCGTCAAGCCGTACCAGCCGAAGGGCGTGTGGGAAGCGGTGGCGATGAAGAGCAGCACGACGCGCTTCTACCACCAGGACCACGGTGACAGCCTCTACCGAAGGAGCCTCTATACGTTCTGGAAGCGAAGCGCGCCGCCGGCCTCGATGGAGATCTTCAACGCGCCGAGCAGGGAGAATTGCACGGTGCGGCGCGAGCGCACGAACACGCCGCTCCAGGCGCTGGTGACGATGAACGATGTGCAGTTCGTGGAAGCCGCCCGCGCATTGGCCGGGCGCGCCCTCGAGAATGCGCCGGCCTTCGACGCCCGTTTGGACTACCTCACGATGAGGGCCTTGGCAAGGCCATTCGATGCCCGCGAACGGACCGTGGCGCGGTCCGCCTATGATGATTTCCTCACCTATTACCAAGCCCACGCCGAAGAGGCGCGTAAGTTGATCGACTCCGGCGAATCGAAGCCGGACTCGAGTCTCGCGCCGCCCGAACTTGCGGCATGGACCATGATGGCGAACGATGTTCTGAACCTGGATGAGGCGTTGAACAAATGAACGTTTTCGACCAAGCCGTGATGGTGGAAACACGGAGACAATTCTTCGCGAGATCTGCGACCGGAATTGGAATGGCTGCGCTCGCTTCTCTGTTGAACGACGACAAGGCGCGGGCGGCTACCGCCGGAAAGGCCATTGGCGGGCTGCCCGGGTTGCCTCATTTTCCGCCGAAGGCGAAGCGCGTGATCTACCTCCACATGGTGGGCGCGCCGCCGCAGATGGACCTGCTCGACTACAAGCCGGGGATGAAGGCCTACTTCGACAAAGACCTGCCCGAGTCGGTACGGAACGGGCAGCGGTTAACGACGATGACCAGCGGGCAGAGCCGCTTTCCCATCGCTCCCTCCGTCTTCAAGTTCTCGCAGCACGGAAGCAACGGGACGTGGATTTCGGAGCTGCTGCCCAATACGGCGAAGATGGTGGACGACATCGCCATCATCCGCACCATGCACACCGAGGCGATCAATCACGAGCCGGCCATTACCTTCATCCAGACGGGCAGCCAGATTCCGGGGAAGCCGTGCATGGGTTCATGGATCGCCTACGGGTTAGGCAGCATGAACCAGGACCTGCCGTCGTTCGTCGTGATGAACGCGGTGCACACAAACCCAAAGGCGAATGTGCAGGCGATTTCCGCAAGGTTGTGGAGCGCGGGGTTTCTTTCGGCGCAGTACGCGGGTGTGGCGCTGCGCTCGGGCGGCGATCCGGTGTTGTACATCAACAACCCCGATGGTGTGAATCCAAAGATGCGGCGGCGTATGCTCGATGCCCTGAACGAGTTGAACCGGATCCAGTACGAGAAAGTGGCCGATGAAGAGACGCGGGCGCGCATCGAGCAGTATGAGATGGCGTTCCGGATGCAGTCCTCGGTGCCGGAATTGACCGATCTTTCGAAAGAGCCCGGGAGCACCTTCAAGCTGTATGGAGAAGAGGCTCGCAAGGGCGGTTCGTACGCCAATACGGCCCTGATGGCGCGCAGACTGGTGGAACGCGGGGTGCGATTCGTGCAGGTGTACCACCGCGGATGGGATGTGCACAGCATTCTTCCCGAGGTGCTTCCGAGCCAGTGCAAGGATGTGGACCAGGCGAACTACGCGCTGGTCGAGGATCTGAAACAGAGGGGATTGCTGGACGATACCATCGTCATTTGGGGCGGAGAGTTCGGGCGCACGGTTTACTCGCAAGGCAAGTTGACGGCCACCGATTACGGGCGCGATCACCACCCGCGATGCTTCAGCCTGTGGGTTGCCGGCGGCGGAATCAAGGGCGGAGTGGTGCACGGAGAGACGGATGATTTTTCCTACAACATCATCAGGGACCCGGTGCACATCCGGGATTTTCAAGCTACGGTGCTGCATCAATTGGGGATTGATCACGAGCGGTTTTCCTACAAATACCAGGGGCTGAACAACAGGCTGACCGGCGTGGAGAAGGCCACGGTAGTGAAACCGCTTCTGGCCTGAGAGGTATGTCTTTCAATAGAGTGTTGCCGCGGGCGGCGTGTTGTCTGCTGGCAGTCGCGGGTTTGCTGGCGGGACAGCCGGGGACGAGGCAATCTCCAAGGGAGTTGGGGATTGTGGGCAACCTGCAGGCGGTGGCTCCCGGGCAGGTGGAGAATTTCCGCGCAGCCACACGGGCAATGGACGAGAAACGCTATGGCGAGTGTGTGCGGCTGTTCGCTCTTGTGCTGAGGGACGCGCCGGAGTTCATACCCGCGCTGCGCCGGTCGGGTCTGTGCCTGGCTTTTGAAGGGAAGCGCGAGGAGGGCATGGCGCGGCTCGAACTGGCGGCGCGGAAGCAGCGGACGCCGGACAATCTGATCAGCCTTGCGCAGGGGCTTGCGGGGCGCGCTCCTCATGAAGGGACGAGAGCGGAAAAAGAGCGCGCGCTCACCACCGCGGCCGCCGCCAATCAAGCATTCAAGGGGAAGGATGACCCTTCCTTCGCGTTGGTGCAGGCGCGCCTTGCGCTCGAACTCAACCGGGCGGTGGAGTTCCGGCAGGCGACCCTGCAATTGGCGCGGGACTATGACGGGCTGATGGAGACCCACCTGTTTCTTGGGATTCTGGCGAATTTCGATGGGAACACGGAAAAAGCGAAAAAAGAGCTGGAAATCGCCAAGAAGATGGGCCTGTCGCCGCAGGCTGCCGATCAGGTGATGAACGGCCGGAGCACGATGGGGTGGGGCCGGGCGCGGCGCATCTTGTTCGCCACGGCGGCATGGATCGCCGGGCTGTGTCTTCTGCTTGTGGGCGGGAAATACCTGGCGGCCAGGGCTCTGCAATCGATCGAAACATGGCGCAGCCGTTTGTGGTGATCCTGGTGATCGCCGCGGCGGGTTCGGTGACTTACGCCTTTCCGGCGCCGGGGCGCGTGCCGGTCAAAAATTCTGCTGCTGCAAGCACGGCGCCGTCAGCCATCGGCGCTCCGCCCATCAGCCAGGACCTGCCAGGCTGACCGCTGATCGCCGAGGGCTGAAAGCTCGGCCTCCGGCGCCCTCAGAACCGCAGCTTCAGCCCACCCCAGATTCCTCGCGGCGCGCCCGGAGCATAGAACGTCGCGTGCTGCACGGGATACTCGCCGTCCACTTGCGCAAACGGGCGGGCGATGAACGCGCCCGCGGCGGTGAAGCCGGTGGGTCCAAGCTGCGCGGCGGAGTAATACTTGCGGTTGAAGAGATTGTTGACCTGGACAAATAACTGCACGTGCCGGCGCACCTGGTAGCGCCCGCCGAGATTGGCCACGGCGTAGCCCGGAGAACTTCCCGGCCCCAGATAGTAGACTCCGTCCGGCTGATGAAGGTTGTCCTCGTTGCCGCGCGCAAAGGCGCTCGAGAACGCATTGACGGAGAGATCCATCGCCAGCTTCTTCGTCACCTCGAGATCGGCGTAGGCCTTGAACATGTGGCGCGGCACGAGGGGAATGCGATTTCCGGGCTCGATCTGGATGGAGCCATCCAGCCCTTTCGCTTCCGCGTTGCCGGCGCTGTTGCTAGATCCGTCCACCAATTCCGGACTCTGGTAGGTAGCATCGAGCAGCGTGTACCCGCCGCCCAAGGTGAGCCGCGAGAGGCGGCTGTTGGCTCCCAGTTCCAGGCCCTGGCGCCGTGTTTTGCCGAAGTTCTTGAAGTAGCCGAAGCCGGTCTGCTCGGAGGCGACGAACAGGATGTCGTTGCGGTTATCGGCGCGGAACCATCCCGCGTTCCAGGCCACCCTGCTTTCCTGCCCGCCGCGCACGCCTGCTTCCCACGTGCTGGCGACCACCTGGTCCAGGGGGGGATCGCCGGCCATTGCGTTGGGCAGTTTGCACGGCTGTTGCGGATCCGCGCAACCGAGCTCCACCGACGTCGGGGCGCGGCTGCCCTGGCTGAAGCTGAAGTAGGCGCTCCAGGTCCGGGCCGGTGCGTAGGTGACGCCGGCGGCCGGATTGAACCTGTCGAACACGTTGTGGCCGTCCAGCGAGCGGGGGCCGCCGCCCGGGGTGATGCGGTCCGTGTTGGTGACGATGGTGCGGTTGTAACGGCCGGAAAATGTGAAGTTCCACTGATTGTTCGGGGAGAAGGTGTCGGATGCATAGACGCTTGAGGTGTGAATCAGTCCGTGTAAGCCGACGCGGTTGTCGAAGGGTTCGCCGTCCACGTCTCCGCCCGTCACCCCATCGGCGAACGCATTGAGCCCGGTGATGCCGCGGTCGGGATTGAGATAGCCGAGTTGCGTCGATTGCAGGAAGTCCGCCGTACTGCGGTCGTAGGCCGCGCCCGCGATGAGCTGGTTGCGCCAGCCTCCGGACCCGGCGCTCCAGGCGCCCTGTCCGGACGCCCCGTAGTCGTGCTGCCGCGTATTCGAACGATTGAGGAGACCGTTGCACTTCTCCCCGGGCTCATCGTTCAGCAGGACTTGCGCGATGCAGCGCCAGTAAGGGAAGGGCGTATTGGCGGCCGTAGCTCCGCTCACTGGAAAGCCGGTGTAGCCCGCCGCCGCAAGCGCGGCCCGTTCCGCCGCGCCCGGCTGATACACCGATTGATCCAGCGAATTCTCGTTGATGTCGCCGTTGAAAATGTTCGTGCGGATGGAGCGGTAGTACACGTTGCCCGACAGCGTGAGACTTGCATTTGTCGTGTGGCGAATGCTGAGGTTGACAAACGGGGAGCGATTGTTAGTGATGTCGGGCTTCGTATAAACGCTCGTATAATCGCGCTCGAGGAAACGCTGTTCCTGGATCCCATTGCCGGTGAGCGAATTGTTGGCGTAGGCCACCGACAGGCCGATGCTGGTTCGGGAGCGGCTCCAGCCGGCACGCCCGAAGAACTGCCGCACGTCCGATGGTGACGATTCGCGCCATCCGTCCTCGAAGAACAGATTGGCGGCAAGATACCAATCGAGGCCCTTGGAATTCGTCCCGCCATGTTCGAGGTTTGCCATCTTGCGCCCGAAGCTTCCGCCACTCATCTCGAGCGAAGTGCCTGACGAGGTATAGCCGGTCTTGGTCTGCAAGGAAAGCGCCCCGCCGAGCGTGTTCAAGCCGAATAGCGGATTCGACCCCGGCAGCAATGTGGTCTCCGAGATGGCGATTTTCGGAATCAGGTCCCAACTCACCACGTCGCCGAAAGGCTGATTGAGCCGCACGCCGTCCATGTAGATGGAAAGCCCCTGCGGGGTGCCGAGCAAAGGGGAAGCCGTGTAGCCGCGGTAGTTGATGTCCTGCTGATACGGGTTGCCCTGGATCTCGTTCGCGTAGACAGCGTTCAGACGGCGGTTGAGAAAATCCGAAAGGTCGAGCGCGCCGCTGCTTCGGATATCTTCACTGGTCGCCGTCTGGACGGGGGAGGGGATCGCTTCGACGCGCTGGCCGGAGCCCTCGAGTGGCGTGGTCGCCACGACATCCACCTTGTAATGTGTTTCGCTCAAGACCAGCCTGATGGTACGCAGGACAGGGCTGGAAGACTGCACGTCCAGCGTCAGCGACTGCGTCTCGAATCCACTCCCGCTGATTTCGATGCGGTAGGTCCCGTAAGCGAGGCCGCGCAGCGCGGCCGTCCCTGCCGAGGTGGTCTGAAATCTCCGGTGCACGCCCGCGCTCGCGTTCTCGAGCAGGCCGGAGGCAATCACAGGAGATCCGGAGGGATCCCGGACATCCAGACGAATTTCACCTGTGCCTCGTTGTGCGAACAAGACGGCGGGGAAAAGGATGAAGACACACCGCGGCGGCAAGCTTCCACCAAAGAAGGGCATAGTAGAAAATTCTCCGAAGGCGGATTCTGTTCAGTCTTTCTGCGGCTGCCGCGCTCCTGCCTCAGCAGGCCGGGTATGCGCCGGAAGAGACGAATTTCATGTGCCCGCGACGGCCCGGCGTAGAATGAAGATATTTGCCGGCAAAAGGCTGAACACTCGAGCCGCGCGGGGAATATTGAACAAAGGAGGCTTGAACGAATCAGTGCCGGGGCTTACCCGAGGACTCGCCGGCTGGCTGCTGTATCAACCTGCCCGGGAACGGGAATCCGGCCGCGGACCTTCCGCCGCCGAGGCGGAGGTGTCGCGCCTGTTCGACGAACTGCGCGGCCCTCTGCTGCGTTACCTGATATCCCTGGGGCTCATTGTTCCCGACGGTGAAGACATTGTCCAGGAGGTGTTCCTCGCGCTGTTTCGCCACCTGCGCCAGGAGAAGCCGAGGGATAATCTGCGCGCCTGGATTTTTCGAGTGGGACACAACCTGGCGCTCAAGCGCCGCAAGCAGAACGGCCGGTTTCCGGGAACACTGGAAGGCGTTCCAGTGGAGGCGCTGCACGCGGATCCTTCGCTCAACCCGGAAGAGCGCACGGAACGGAATTGCCGGCAGGCGCGCCTTCAGGCAGTGGTGCAAGCCCTTCCGGACCGGGACCGCTGTTGTCTCTATTTGCGCGCGGAAGGGCTGCGCTATCGGGAAATTGCGGAGGCTTTGGAGATGTCGCTCGGCGCCGTGTCGATTTCTCTGACGCGGTCGCTGGCCAAGCTGAGCAGATCGGTTGGAGAGTAATGGGCATGGTGCACGATTCTCATTTCCCCGACGAAGAACTGGTGCGGGCCATCGATGGTGAGTTGGCCGAACCGCGCGCCAGTGAACTACAGAGACACCTGTCGCACTGCTGGCGTTGCAGGGTTCGCCGCGAGGAGTTGGAAAGCGCGATTGCAGGCTTCGTGCAAATGCAACGGTCAGAGGTCGATCGCCGGATTCCACCACACCAGGGCCCCGCGGCGCGGCTGCGGGCGCAAATGGCTGAGATGGTGGCGAACTCCCCGGAAGGCCGCCGGGCGCCCGGTTGGATCCGGAACTGGTACCCGGCGCGCACTGCATCGGCCCTCGCGCTTATGCTGGCGGCGATTGGCCTGTTCTGGGCATACTCCCGGCAGTCTCCGGAAAGTCCGCTCCCGGACGCCAGGCTGACCCCAGGCGCAATCCGGTTCGTCTCCCGTGAGCAGGCTTGTGTTGCCTCCGCCCCCGACGCCGGACCCGTGCCGGCGGAGATGGCGGAACAGGTTTTCCGGCGGTATGGCATCCGGCAGCCGCGTCCGAGAGCTTACGAAGTGGACTATCTCATCACTCCCGCTCTCGGCGGGGCCGAAGACATGAGCAACCTCTGGCCGCAACCCTACACCGAAGGCATATGGACCGCGCACGTCAAGGATGCGCTGGAGGACTATATGCGCACCCTGGTCTGCGAAGGGAAGCTGGATCTCGCCACCGCGCAGGGCGAACTGGCCGATAACTGGATCGCCGCATACCGCAAGTATTTCCACACCAGCCGTCCCCTTCCGGCTCACATGTTGTTCCTCAAGGACAAGCCCTGGGAGTGAGACTCGGGCTCAAAAAAATCCGCGGATGATGAAGACGCTCATCTGGCCGCGCGTGTTGGGGTCATTGTCGCAGTAGGCCGTATTGGTGCAGCCGTTGGTGATGCCCATCTCCCTCATCTTCTGAATGTAGGGGAAGAAGATGTTCGAAGGGCCCACGTCGTTGAACAGGGGATCGGCGGGGTAGGGGAACGTGCCGGCGCTGGTGATGCCGAGGCGGGCGCGGACGAGGAAGGCGGCCATCTGGCCGCGGGTGACGGGGTCCTCAGGGCAGTAGGAAGCGGCGGTGCAGCCACCGGTGATGCCGAGTTCCTTCAACTTCTGGATATAGGCGAAGTGCGAATGCGTGACGGGGACGTCCGTGAAGTAGGGCGTAGGCGAATAGCTGAAGGATTCGCCAAGCAGGGAGCGGATGATGAAGGCGGCCATCTCCTTGCGGCTCATGTTGTCTTCAGGGCAATAGTTCGTTCCGCCACAGCCTTGCGAGACGTTGTCGAGCTTGAGCAGCGAGATGTAGTCGTAGAAGGGATGAGCCGGGAGAACGTCGCTGAACAACTGTGGCAGGGAAGCGCTCTTCTGGACGAAGGGCATGGCGACGCCGCCGATGATGATGGATCCTGTCCGCGGCGCCGAAGTGTTGTTGGCGGACACGGAGAACGCGACAGAGCCGTTTCCGCTGCCGCCGGCGGGATTGGCGACGGTGATCCAGAAGGCGGAGGCGAGGGCGTTCCACTGGCAGGCGCCGCTGGCGGACACCGCAATCTGGTAGCTGCCGGCGCCCGGGGCAAGGATGTTGCCGGGCCCGCTGAGCGTGAAGGAGCACCCCGCGGCCGTCTGCGTGACGGAGTAGGCGACGCCGCCGATGGTGAGTGTGCCGGTGCGGCTGGAAGAGGATGGATTGGAGGCAACGCTGTAGCGGACAGCGCCGTTGCCGGAGCCGCTGGCTCCGGAGAGGACGGTGAGCCAGGATGCATTCGAAGAGGCGCTCCAATTGCAGCCCTGCGCGGTCTGGACGCCGACTTGCCGCAGATCGCCGCTCGCGCCGGCGGAGGTAGCGGCTTGGGAGAGCGAGTAGATGCAGACAGATTGTGCTCCGAAAGCGGCGGAAACGGCCCGCGGAGCGTTCATGACGACGGAAGCGTTGGGGCTCGAGCCGGCGGCATCGCCGCTCCAGTTGGTGAACACGAAGCCGGGCGCGGCTTGCGCGGTGAGTTGCACCACAGTATTTGCGTTGTAGAACCCGTCGGAGGAGGAGGGCGAAGCTACAATGGCGCCGCCGCTTGCAGGGCTGACGGAGGAGGAAAGCTGATACGCGGTGGCGTAGGAAGCCGTGAAGGTGGAGGAACCGGCGCCGGCGGTGATGGTGTGGCTCTGCGCGCCGCCGTCGCTCCAGGAGGAGAAGCTATAGCGCGTGCCGAACCCTGACTGCGTGCTGCCTGCGTCCATGGTATGCGTGGTTCCGGTGTTCCAGGTGAAACTCCAGGGCGTGGTGTACTGCACCCCGTCGACGGTCACCTTGAGCCCTTGGGGAAGAGTGTTGATCGTGACGCCTCCGGTGGCGGATAGGAAATTCGCGGTTAGGTTCTTCGGGCTATCCATCAATAGCGGCAACGGGGAGACGGAGCCGGAGGCGGAGCCGCTCCAGGTGGAGAAGTTCCAACCCGTGGCGGCAGAGGCGCTCACCTGCACGGTGGAGCCGCTGTTGTAGTAGCCGTCCACAGAGGATGGATTCGCCGAGACACTGCCGGCGCCCGAGGGTGAAATCGCGGCGATCAGCAGGTATTGGGTGGAGAAGGCGGCGGTGTAGGTGGTGGAGGCGGCGGGAGCGGTGATGGTGTGTGTGGCCGGGCCGGCGTCGCTCCAGGATTGGAGAGAATAGCGCGTGCCGGAGCCTTGCGTGGCGGCCGAGAGGGTGTGGGAGGAACCGGCGGTCCAGGAGAAGGTGCGCGGGGCGGTGTAGGCCTGGCCATCGACGGTGACCAGAAGACCGGTGGGCGAAGTGGCCACCGTGTAGTTGACCGTGGCCGCGCCGGCATCCTGGTTGACGGTGAAGGTTTGTCCGGCGATGGTGATGCTTCCCGAGCGGGCCGCCCCGGTGTTGGCGGTGACGGAGTAGTTGACCGTGCCGTTCCCGGTTCCGCCTGCTCCACCGGTGACGGTGATCCAGGCTGTCGCCGTGGAGGCGGTCCAATTACAGGTGGAGCCCGCGGTCACGCCGACGCTTCCGGAACCGGCGGTAGCCGCAAAGGTGGCGCTTGAGGGGGAAAGACTGTAGGTGCAGCCGGAGGGCGCGGTTTTGAATGCCGCCACGGTGCTCTTGCTGTTGTTGAGGGTCTGGGCGTTGTAGGCGGAGTTCGGGGAAGTGGTGGCGATGCCGGTGGGGGAACCGGAGTAGCTGACGTTGGGGTTCGACCAGTAGTTGACGTGGGGGCAATAGACCGAACTACAGGAGTACGCCATGATCGTCCGGAAGGTGGTGGGCGTCGTGTGCTGGTAGCCGTAAGAATAGGAATCGAGCCCGCCGCCGCTCGAGTTGGCGCGGTCATGGTCCGCGCCCATGTTGTGGCCCATCTCGTGGGCGAAGGTATAGCCCGGGCCGGCGGCCCAGTATTGCTCGGCGACAGAAAAGGCCCATGGGGCGAAACCGGAGGAAAGGGAGTTGAGTTGATAGCCTAAGCCGACCACGCCGCCGGCGGAGCCGACATCATTGATCCACAGGCTGACGAGATCGGCGCCGAGGTTGGCGCGGGCCGTATGGACTCCATCCATTTTGCCGTCAGTCGTGCCTTTCAGGTCCGTAAGGGCCTGGTCGATGTGCACGGATTCGTCATAGTTGACCTCCATGCTTCCCACCAGGTTGACGGTGATGCCTACAGCGCTGTTGAGGAAGCCCTGGTTGACCTCCGCCACCGCCAGTTGGATGTTGTTCTGAATGGTGGCTGTGCCTCCGGCGGCGGCGCGGGCGGCCTGCGTGTAAGCGACCAGAACGTCGATCTGGGTGCCGGCGGCGGCGCGCTCCGTCATCTTCAGGGAGAGGGAGGGGAAGGAGGGTTCCGCGGCGGCATCGGAGGGGTCGAGGTGGACCAGCACCTTGTCGTCGCGCAATTGTCCCAACTGGGGCTGAACCTCCTGAAGAACCTGGACGCCGCCGCTGCCGGGCCGGATCCAATAAAAGACATTTTCATCCGTTGTGATGTTGGCGGAGACAACATCTCCCGTGGCCGCAAGAACCACCTGCCCTCTGGTCATTCCGGCGATCTTGCCCACCCAAACGAGGGTCGCGCCTTGATTGGTCCATTCCGAACGCAGTTCCTCCACTTCGAACCGCGCGTCGGCAAACAGGTCAAGGTCCACTTTGCGGGCGCCATCGGCGGGGGCGAGGAGTACGGATTGATCCACCCGCACCAGGCGGGAGCGGCGAATCTCCATGCCGGGCCGCGAGAGCCGGGCATGGGCCGCACGAACCGGCTTGTCTTCCTCGACGGGGCGCAGCAGGCTGGGAAGAGATTGCCCAAGCAGAGAAGGAGAAAAGAAGGCGGCGAGGCCAAGATAAAGGAGACGGCTACCCGAGGTCATCTATAAATACGCTCACTCTCATCAATCGGCAGGAGCCCCTCGGGGAATGAGGCAGTTTTCTCATTCTAGTGGAGAAGCCCGAGGAAACGCCACGGGTATTATCCCTATTCCCCCGGACCACGGTCCTACTCACCCCTCGCCACTGCGGATTCATCCCATTTGCAGGCTAATCACGCAAGGCGGGCCGGCATGGAGACAATGTCTTCTCTGCTGCGCCGCAAGGCCGCTCGGAATGATGCCTTCTACGGGCGAAGGCGCAGCAGGGTCAGGGAAGAGGACCCAGAACCTTTTCCAGTTGCTCCCGCCGCCCGCGGCTGAGCATGAGTTCTGTGCCGTCGTGTAACAGAACCTGGTAATCGCCATGGAAGCAGGGGCGGAGTTCCTGGATGCGCTCGACGTTGACGATGGTGGAGCGGTGAATGCGAACGAAGCGTTCCGGATCGAGGCGCGCCTCGACGCCGCTGAGTTTGTCGCGCAGTACGTGCGATTCGCCCCGGACATGGAGGCAGACGTATTTGCCGGCGGCTTCGACGTAGTCGATCTCTTCGGCTTTCAGGAACAGGATGCGGCCGTTTTGTTTGACGGGAAAACGCGTCACGTAGCGCTTGCGGGCATGGTAGCCGTCGAGGAGGGCCTTCAGTTGCGAGTCCTGCTGATGGCGGTCCTCGGCGGAGAGCACGCGCCGGGCGCGGTCGAGCGCCTGCTCGAAGCGGTGGCGGTCGAAGGGCTTGAGGAGATAGTCGATGTCGTGAGCCTCAAAGGCGCGGAGGGCGTACTCGTCATAGGCAGTGACGAAGATGACGACGGGCCGGCGGCGGGGATCGACGAGTTCGAGGGCGGCGAAGCCGTCGAGTTCCGGCATCTGGATATCGAGCAGCACGAGGTCGACGCGATCGCCCTCGATGGCCTCGAGCGCGCCGCGGCCATCGCCGCATTCTCCGGCGATTTCGAAGTCTCCGGCGCTTTGGAGCAGGCTGCGGATCCGTCCGCGGACCAGCGGCTCATCATCGACAATGAGCGCGCGCCATCGATGGATCATTGTTTCACCGCGCAGAGGGGCAGCGTGAGGGAAGCCACCGCCACGCACCTTATCTTAGCGCCGTGTTCCGCCGCGGTGGCAAGACGGCGCGCCTGACTTCGCTATACTCGCAGTTTTGTGTTTCGCCGATTGCTTATCGCCGCCGCAGCCCTGCTGTGCCTCAGCGCCTGTGCGCCCGAACCGGAGTGGTATTCGCCGCCGATGCAGCGGGATGCGCCACAGAACGCGGAGCCGCGGGCGGTGGGATCCGTGATTGCCATGGATTCTCCGCTGGCGGATTCCTATATCGTGAGCGGCGTGCTGCGCGGCGAGCCGCTTTCGCAGTGGCGTTGGACCAATCAGCGGCCGGAACTGCGCTTTTTTCTCACCGAGACGAAGGGACTCAAGTTCTTCATGGATTTCGTGCTGGCCGAGGCGACCTTTCAATCCACCGGTCCGGTGACGGTACGGTTTTCGATCGACGGCAAGCCATTGGGGAGCGCGCATTACAATAAGCCGGGAGAGCAACATTACGAAAAGGAAGTTCCGGAGAGCCTGCTGAAGACCAGCGAGCCGGTGACGGTGGCGGCGGAGGTGGACAAGGTGTACGTGTCGCCGCAGGATGGCGTGAAACTGGGCTTCCTGCTGGTGCGGGCCGGGTTCGAACAGTAATGCCGAAAGCTGTTTACATCCTGTTCGGAGCGTTGTTCACGCTGGCGTCAGCCTATGTTCTGGGCCGGTTGCTGCTCGAGCGGTTGAAGATTCGCCTCTACCGCGAGGAGGAATGGCTGCTCGGGCTGGTGTGCGGGGCTTCTCTGCTGCACCTGCTGGTATTCGCACTGTGCAGCGTGCAACTGGCGCGCAAGGGCGTGTTCCTCGCCCTGGGCGCGGCGATTTTGGCAGCCGGGTGGAGGAGGGGGGTGTTCCGGCCCTCGCGGGCGCCGGCGCTGCCGCCGCTCGACAGGCTCTGGAAATGGCTCTTTGCGGCTATCTACCTTGCCTACGCGGTGTTGTATCTGAGCAATGCCATGGCTCCGGAGATGAGCCCGGACGGGAGTTCCTATCACCTGGGTCTGGTGGCGCGCTACCTGCGGGAGCACGGGTTCAGCCGCATCACGACGAACATGTACGCCAATCTGACGCAAGGCGTCGAGATGTTGTACCTGTTCGCGTTCGCCTTCGGACGGCACTCGGCGGCGGCGGTGGTGCATTTCGGCTTCACGATGGCGCTGCCGCTTCTGATCCTGACGCATGCGCGGCGGTTCGAACTTCCGGCGGCCGGGGTGGGGGCGGCGGTCCTGATGCTTTGCGCTCCGGTGGTGGGCATCGACGGCACGACGGCCTACAATGACATGGCTGTCACGGCGGTGGTGTTCTCGCTGTATTGCCTGCTCCAGATCTGGCGGGAGGAACGGCAGAGCGCGCTGATCGTGCCGGCCGGGCTGCTGGCCGGATTCTGCTTCGCCACCAAGTACACAGCGGCGCTGGCCATTCCGTTCGCGGCGGGGTTTCTGGCGTGGAGGCTGTGGCGGACGCGGCAGCCCTGGCTGCGGCCGCTGCTGCTGTTTGCGGCGTGCGCGGCGGTGATGGCTGTGCCCTGGGCGGCGAAGAACCGGATCGTTGTGGGCAATCCGCTGTCGCCGTTTTTCAACCGGTATTTTCCCAATCCGAACGTGCACATCGCCTTCGAACAGGAGTATGTGGAGCGGATGCGGCATTACGGCGATCCGAAGAGCTATTGGGACATCCCGATGGATCTGACGGTGCACGGAGCGATGTTGTCCGGGATACTTGGTCCTGTATTCGTGCTGCTGCCGCTGGCGCTGCTGGCGCTTCGCTGGCCGCGCGGGCGGAGCCTGCTGGCGGCGGGAGCGTTTTTCGCGCTTCCCTATCTGAACAACATCGGGACGCGCTTTCTGCTGCCTTCGCTTCCCTTCTTATCCCTTGCGCTGGCGATGGTTTTTGCGCGGTCGAAGGGGGTGCTGCCGGCCGTGGTGGTGGCGCACGCGGTCCTTTCCTGGCCGCACGTACTGAAGCTCTACTGTTCGCAATATGCGTGGCGGCTGGAGCGGATTCCGGTGGCGGCGGCGCTGCGCATTCAGAAAGAGGAGAAATACCTGACCGCCTTTTCCTACGGCTACGTGGTGGCGCGGATGGTGGAGGATTTCGTGCCGCCGGGCGAAAAGGTATTCACGTTCAGCGGCGTCGCCGAGGCCTACACGACGCGCGATATTCTGACGGCTTATCAGGCGGGCTTCAACAACAACCTGGGCGAGTTCCTCTGGGCCGGGCTGTTTCCCGATTCGGCTCCCACCCACCAACTGAGCTATACGTTCCCCGAGCGGCCGCTGCGGCATTTGAAGCTGGCGCAGAACAAGTCAGGGACGGACCAGTGGAGCATCTCCGAATGGCGCATGTATAAAGGGGAAAAAGAACTGCCGCGGTCGCCGGAATGGCGGCTGCGGGCATGGCCGAATCCCTGGGACGTGCAGCTTGCCTTTGACAACAGCCTGGTGACGCGCTGGCGAAGTTGGGAATCGATCCAGCCGGGGATGTTCGTCGAGGTGGATCTCGGCGGGGAGCAGACCATGGACAGTGTGAAACTGGAAGTCACGAAGGACCAATACCAGGTGGGGCTGAAGCTGTACGGGCGCGGCGAGCGCGGGGACTGGGCGCTGCTCAGCGGCGCGCCGAAGGAGTCGGATGTGCCTTTGATGAAAGGCTTGCGCCGCGCGGCAATGGAGGAGTTGCGGGCGCGGGGAGTTCGCTACCTTCTGGTAGCCCCCGACGATCCCGCGGGGCAGGATTACCAGGCCAACTCCGCGCTGTGGAGGATCGGGCTGCTGGCCGAGCGCGGCGGCACAAAGCTGTACAAAATCAATGGGGCTGGGGAATGAAGCTGTATCTGGGAGTGGACGGCGGACAATCGAGCACGACGGCGATGATCGGGGAGGAATCGGGGCGCGTCATCGGCTACGGGCGGGGCGGCCCGTGCAATCACGTGCAGGCGAGCGAAGGGCGGCGGAAGTTCCTCTCGGCGATGGAGGGCTGCCTCGAGAAGGCCTACGAATCGGCGGGGCTCGAGCGGGCGCGGGTGCGGTTCGAGGCGGCATGCCTGGGCTTCAGCGGAGGGCCCGCGGACAAAGAGGCTCTGCTCCATGAAATTCTGCCGGCGGAGCGGATCATCGTAACGCATGACGGATTGATTGCGCTGAGCGGGGCGACGGCGGGGGCGCCGGGTATTATCACCATCGCGGGGACTGGATCGTTTGCATTCGGGCGGAATGCGGAAGGCCGGACCGCGCGGGCCGGGGGATGGGGTTATGTGTTCGGCGATGAAGGGGGAGGATTCGACATCACGCGGCAGGCGCTGCGCGCGGCCCTGCGGATGGAGGAAGGGTGGGGCCGTCCAACCACGCTACATGCGAAGTTGATGGAGGCGACGGGGGCGGCGGACGCCAACGACCTGCTGCACCGGTTCTACACGGTGGAGTTTCCACGCCCGCGGATTGCGGCGTTCTCGCGGCTGGTGGATGAGGCGGCGCGGGAAGGCGATGAGGCGGCGCGCGACATCCTGATGAACGCGGCGCGGCAACTGGCGCTGTACGCCGGCGCCGTGAGGGGACAGTTGTTCCGGGAGGGTGAAAAGGCGGCAGTGGCTTACGTGGGCGGCGTGTATCAGAGCGAATTGCTGAGGGAGCGGTTTCGGGCGCTGGTGGAACTCGAGGAGGGGAATCAGGCGGGGCCGCCGGTGTACGGCCCGGCAGCGGGCGCGCTGCTCGAAGCGTATCGCGCGGCGGGCCGGGCCGGCGCGTTGAGCAATGTTCCGGAGGCGGAGAAATGAAACAGATGGGGCTATTGTTGTTGCTGGCGGTTCCGCTCAGGGCGGTGGAGCCTGACTGGCCCGCGATCAACAAGCGGGCTGTCGAATTCCTGCAGGAATATGTGCGGGTGAAGTCGATCAATCCTCCGGCGGACACCTCGGCGGCGGCTGAGTTGTTCCGGGCGGAGTTGGAAAAGAACGGGTTCGCTCCGAAGATTTTCCACACGGGGCCGAACGGGCAGACCAATCTGCTGGTGCGGCTGGAAGGGCGGGACCGGACGAAGAAGCCCCTGCTGCTGATGAATCACTTCGACGTGGTGCCGGTGGACGCCAAGGCTTGGCCCGTGGATCCATTCGCCGCCGTGATCCGGGATGGGTACCTGTGGGGCCGCGGGGCAATGGACATGAAGAGCACGGGAGCGACCCATCTGTTCTCGCTGATCGCGCTGAAGCAGACGGGCGTGGTTCCGGAGCGGGACATCCTGATGCTTTGCACCTCGGATGAGGAATCATTCGGACCCTACGGAGTACGGGCAATGATCCGCGACCATTGGAAAGACATCGAAGCGGAATACGTGTTGGATGAGGGCGGCTTCGGCAGTCCCGATCAATTCTCACCGGGCAGGACGGTGTTCGGTATTTCGGTAGGGGAAAAGCAGGTGCTGTGGCTGCGGTTGCGGGCCAAGGGAACGGCGGCGCACGGTTCGCAGCCCATTCCGGACAACGCCAATATGATCCTGCTCGATGCGATTGGGAAGGCCCTGAACACGCCGGATCGCGGCAAGCCGAACGAGGCGGTGGAGAAGATGCGGGAAAACCTGGGAGGGCGGTTGGCCGGGAACAAGTTCATGGCCGCCATCCAGCGCAACACGATTTCGCTGACGACGCTTTCGGCGGGCGTGGGATCGCCGCCGCGTGCGAACGTGATCCCCTCGACGAGCGAGGCGACGCTCGACTGCCGTTTGTTGCCGGGTGTGAATGCCGCCGAGTTCATTTCCGAAATGAAAGCGCGCATCAATGATCCGCGGGTGACCATCGAACAACTGAGCGATCCGGCGGACCCCGGCGTCAGCAAGATGGATACGCCCTTGTTCGCGGCGCTGCGCGCGGCGATCCTGAAGTACCATCCGGACGCTTTGGCGACCCCGATCCTGATTCCGTACGGGACCGATTCGGTGGAACTGAGGAAGAAAGGGGTGATCGCCTATGGACTGGCTCCGATGGTGGTCGATGCATCCATCGTGGCGACGATGCACAGCGACGCCGAGCGGATCCCGGTCTCCGAATTTCAGACGGGCCTGAAGATCTTCTTCGAGTTGCTAAAATCGAAGTTTTAGAAGAACGTCTATGAAATTATCCATACGTGATCTTGATCTGCAGGGGAAGACCGTCTTCATCCGCGTGGACTTCAATGTCCCGCTGGCCGCGGGCGGCCAGGAGATTACCTCCGACAAGCGCATCCGCGCTTCGGTACCTACAATACAATACGCGTTGGAACAGGGCGCGGGAGTGATTCTCGCCTCTCACCTGGGTCGTCCGAAGGGGAAACCGAACCCTGAAATGAGCCTCAAGCCCTGCGCTGCCAGGCTGTCGGATATTCTGCAAAGACCCGTGAAGATGGCTCCCGATTGCATTGGTTCGGAAGTGGCGGCGATGAAGCCGGCCGCGGGAGAGATCCTGCTGCTCGAGAACCTGCGGTTTCATGCGGAAGAAGAGAAGAATGATGCGGAGTTCTCGAAGAAGCTGGCTTCGCTCGCGGACGTGTATGTGAATGACGCGTTCGGTTCGGCGCACCGCGCGCACGCCTCGACGGTGGGGATGATCCAATTCATGCCGCGGGCGGCGGCAGGGCTGCTGATGGACAAGGAACTCGAGTATCTGACCAAGGTGACGAAGAACCCGCCCCGGCCGTGCGTGGCCATCCTCGGCGGCGCCAAGGTCTCGGATAAGATCGATGTGATCCAAAACCTGATGAAGTTCGTGGACAAGCTTCTGATCGGCGGCGCCATGGCGTATACGTTCCTGAAGGCGAAGGGCGAGCCGGTGGGGAACTCGCTGGTAGAGAACGACAAACTGGACCTGGCCGGCAGGCTGATGGCGGAAGCCGGGGATAAATTGATGCTTCCGGTGGACCACGTGGTGGCCGCGGAGTTGAAGGAAGGCGCCGATTGCAAGACCGCTACCAGGATTCCCGACGGCATGATGGGCCTCGATATCGGCGAACAGACCGTGGCGCAGTTTGCGAGCATCATCGCGGCTTCGGCAAGTGTTATCTGGAACGGGCCGATGGGCGTCTTCGAAAAGCCGCCGTTTGACAAGGGCACGGTGGCCATCGCCAAGGTGGTAGCCGATTCGAACGTGCTCAGCGTCGTGGGCGGCGGGGATTCCGAAAAAGCCATCAAGGCGGCGGGAGTAGCGGACAAGATCTCGCACATCTCGACGGGCGGCGGCGCTTCGCTCGAGTTCCTTTCAGGGGTTGACCTGCCCGGCGTTGCCGCGTTGACGGATAAATAAGAATCACGGGCTTTTCACGAAACAGCGTACCCTGCCGGGCGCGGGGGGTCAAACTCCGCGGCTCAGCCCGCCGACGCCGCACAACGCGGCGAGAATCAGCACGGAAACCGCCACGCCCAAAGCAAAAACGCCTGCGCCCACGCGGTTTGCATGCGGCGAGCGTTTGCGCAGCAGTGTCCGCCGCAGCGCAATGCCGGCATGAGTGAAGAACGCGACGGAGGCCAGGAAATAGTATGGAATCAGCGTGACCGAACCCGGCGAATGCAGCAACCCCGCGCGTCCCCCGGAGGCATAGAGAAAGTCGGTCTCGATATGCGCGAGCGCCCGTCCGCTCACGAGCGTGGCGATCACGTGTGAGCATAGGAACACTGTGATGAACAGGCCGGATGCCGCCTGTGCATGGTTGAGGAATCCCCGCCGGTACCGGCCGCGCCACGTCAACGCCACTCCCGACACTGCTTGCGCGACGAGCGCCGCGACCAACAGCGGTTCCACCATCGCATTCCTGTAGATCACGCGCAGCGCATCCTGGACCGCTTTGTGCGCCGCCAGGCTATCGAGCGCGAACAGGTGGTTCAACAGGTGCGCAAGGGCGAAAATCGCCAGCGCGATTGCGGTGATGCGGTGCGCCCTCACCAGCACTCCGCCGGGGCTGATGCTCAGCGCAAGGCCTCCGCCGAATAACACTGTGGGAACCGAGATCGCCAGCGCCGTCCAATATCCACCCTGCGCCGCGACGTGAATCAGACCGCCCGTCGCGGTGACCAGAGGCGGAATGACGATGGTGAGATAACCCGCGAAAGCAGCGGGAGTGGATCGCGATACAAGCGCCAGGCCCGTCAGCGGAATCCCGATCGCGGCCGCCATCGCCAGGATCACCAGCGGTCCACTGTCATGCGCGACGGTATATGAAATCGCGCGGAGAGCCGGTCTGTAAATCAATATGGCGCACAGCGGAAACAGGAACCAGAGCAAGTCCCGCATGCCGGTCTCGACCCCGGCTCGCTTCAGGTTGCCCGCGGCAGCAACAGTGGTGCTCGTCATGATGAAATTATCCCACTCCGGCCCTGGCGCGCCGGCGCAACGGTTCCCGGGTGCCCTCACGCTTCGCTTGCTTCCCTGCTTTGGGAAACAAAGGATGGTAGTCTTTGGGCATGTGAGGATTCCGGACGGAGGCGGAACGGCGGGAAGTCAGTTACAGTGTAGACCGTCCTCCGCCGATTGACCATTATTGGAGAAAACCAGGGGAAATCCGTGGAGCAAACCGTCGCTGTTGAACAAACGCAACCCTCCTTTCGCTTCAGCAAGGCCCAGTCCATTGCGCTGGTGTTCGGGTGCACCATTCTGGGGGCGGCGGCGCAGATTCTGATCAAGACGGGCGCGGGGAACCTGCACGGGGCGGGAGCGCTGGAGATGCTGCGAAATATTTATCTGCTGGCGGGCTACAGCCTCTATGGGATGAGTACAGTGCTTCTGGTGCTGGCTTTGCGGGATGGCGAGTTGTCGATCCTCTACCCCGTGATTTCGCTGACGTTCGTGTGGGTGACCATCCTTTCGAGCGTCCTCTTCGGCGAGGCGATTACGGTGAACAAGCTGATTGGGATTGCCGTGATCGTGGCCGGAGTGGGTGTGCTGGGCGCGGGCGGCAAGTTCGCACAGGGCCCGCCGGCTCTCCGGCGCTGCAAGGCACTCGCAAATCCACCGGCCGGCGAGGCTCCGTTGTGCGAGCGAGTAAACCAAAGGAGTCGCCTGGGATGAAGACGCCGGTTCCCTCGATGCTCCTGATTTTGCTTGCCTCCTTTATCGGAAGCTTCGGGGCGGTGTTGCTGAAGGCCGGAGCGGGGCGCTTGCATCGAGACTGGCGGAGCCTGGTTTTCAACTGCCATCTCGCCGCCGGAGTGGTGTTCTTTCTGTTGTCTTCCTACTTCTTCGTATTGGGCGTGCGGCAGGGGGAGTTGTCGGTTCTCTACCCCATGGTGTCGCTGGGATATGTGTGGACGATGCTGTGGTCGCGGCTGTTCTTCGGTGAGCCGTTCACGCGCTCGAAGTTTCTCGGGCTGGGGATGATCCTGTCGGGAATTGTGCTGCTCTACGCCGGCAACCGGTAAGGCTCACTGAACGGGCGGGGCGGGGCGGTTGCGCCCTTACCGGGGGATGTCCTATTATTCAATACAGTTCTATCCGCATTGGCGTTCGTGGCCAATTGATGCTAGGAGGATGCTAAACATGAAGAAGATTGCCATGCTCTCTCTGTTCGGGATGTCCGCTTTTGCGGCGTCCTGGACCGGTTACATCTCAGATTCGGGCTGCGGCGCCAAACACGCCGACGGCTCGGCGGGTGCGATCAAGTGCGTTACCGGCTGCATAAAAGGCAAGGGCGCCGCACCTGTTCTCGTAGTTGGTGACAAAGTGCTGAAGGTGGACGCCGGGTCCAAGGACAAGGTAATGGATCACCTGGGGCAAAAGGTCACGGTCAACGGCAAACTGGCAGGCGACACGGTCACCATCGACAGCGTGTCGGCGGCCAACTAGCAAGGATCCGGCTCAAAGAATTGAAGCCAAGTCCGGCGTTGCGCGGATCAGCCGCGTAACGCCGGTTTTCTTTTCCGCGACTGGCGCGCGCCGCGGCTCATCGTATCATCAAGAATAGAGATGTCGCGAGTTCCGCTGTTTGTCATCCCTGTACTCCTTCTGTGCGCCGGTTGTGAGCGCAAGCCGGCGACGGAGGGATTGCTGCTTTCCATCGAGGCGAACCTGAAATCACTGCGGCAGGTTCCCGGAAGGTTCCAGGCAGCGCCGCGAGGGCCGGAATCGCCCTTTACCGCTTACTTCCAACAATCGAATATCCAACTGGTGGATGAACAACCGGAAGACGGCAGTCCCCTGCACCAGCGCTACTACTTTCATGAGGGCGGTCTCTTCTATTACCGGGAACTGAAGGACAACCGGGTGCAGCGGCAGTTTGTGATCGACAAGGACGGCAATGTGAAGAACGCGATTCCGAACGGGTTCCCTGGCGGGGATCTGGGGCGGATTGAAACGCGCGCGGCTGCCCTAAAGGACGCGGCGATCTCGCGCGCGGGACAGATGTTCGTGTTTCCGCTGATGCGAAACCGGTGAGCTTCACGTTTCCGTACAGGGGCGTCCCAGAACCGGACACAGGTTCGCCGCACGGTAAGGGAATGGAGAAGCCATCCGATTGACAGGGCAATAGGTTAGAGGAACGCGGCCGATGGCATCCGAGTTGCCCCCGTGGCAGTGGGCCATCGGACTAAAGGACTCGAAATTATATGGACGTTCCGCGCAAAGGCGCACGGCGAAACAAGATCATCAAGCGGTCGATAGCGGCACTCATTCTGTTCATTGCCATTCCGCTGATCACGTGGGGTTTGCGGCAACTGAAGCCCGCCGCTCCGCCGGTGGAGCGCGCTTCCATCTGGCCGGACAAGGTGAAACGCGGTTCCATGCTGATTGACCGGCGCGGGTTGGGGACTTTGGTCCCCGAAGAAATTCTGTGGATTCCCGCAGTCACCGACGGCCGGGTGGAGAAGTTGATTCTGCGGCCCGGCGCGAAAGTGAACAGCAACAGCGTCATCATGGAATTGAGCAACCCGGAACTGCAGTTGGCGATGCTCGACATGGAATGGCAGGTGAAGATCGCCGAGGCTAACCTCAAAGACCTCCAGGTGAAGTTGGAAAGTTCCGACCTGGACGAAAAAGCCAAGGCTGCGCAGCTTCAGAGCGACTACGTGCAGGCGAAACTGAAGTACGACCGAGACGAGAAACTGGCCAGGGAAGGGTTGACGCCGGATCTGACTTTGCAACTCTCCAAGGCCGCGGCCGATGAACTCGGGCGGCGGTTTCAATTGGAGCAGAAGCGGCTGGCCATCAGCGGGGAGTCCATTGAAGCGCAGCTTGCTTCCCAGCGCGTGCAGATTGAAAAATTGCGCGCCGCCTATCAGTTGAAGAAGGAACAATATGAGGGGTTGAAGATCCGCGCCGGGGCGGATGGAGTGTTGCAGGAGATGACCCTCCAGGTGGGGCAGCGCGTGACGGCGGGGACCATCCTTGCCAAGGTGGCGCAGCCGAAGAAACTGAAGGCGGAATTGAAGATTGCGGAGACGCAGGCCAAGGATGTACAGATCGGGCAGAAGGCTGTTATCGATACGCGAAACGGGACCGTCGATGGTGTCGTCAGCCGCATCGATCCCGCCGTGGTCAACGGAACCGTGACCGTGGACGTCAGCCTGAAAGGCCCTTTGCCGGATGGGGCGCGCCCCGATCTGAGCGTCGACGGCACCATAGAAATCGAGCGCACCGATAATGTGCTTTATGTGGGCCGTCCGGTGTTCGGTCAAGCCAACAGCACGGTGACCCTGTTCAAAGTCATTCCCGGAACCCAGGACGCTGTCCGGGTGCAGGTGAAGTTCGGACGCAGTTCGGTAAATACGATTGAGGTCATCGAAGGGCTCAAGGAAGGCGATGAAGTGATCTTGTCGGACATGTCGGCTTGGGATGCGTATAACCGCATACGATTGAACTGAAGGTGAGTAAAACAGCAAATTTTGCGGAACCAGCTAACGACTGTTACGTATTAGAGTCATTAGGGAAAACCTGAAAGGAGATGGAATGAGCGCAGCAGAGACGTTAATCCGGCTGGATGGCGTGACCAAGGTGTTCGTCACCGACGAGGTGGAGACACACGCGCTGGCCGGGATCCACATGGACATCAAGAAGGGCGAATACGTCGCCATCTCGGGCCCGTCCGGATGCGGGAAGTCGACTCTGCTGGCGATTCTCGGGCTGCTCGATTCGCCATCGGATGGCTCCTATACATTGAAGAGCCGGCCGGTGGAAAATCTGAAGCTTTCCGAGAGGGCGCGCATTCGCAACCGGGAGATCGGATTCATCTTTCAGGCATTCAATCTGATTGGCGACCTCAACGTATACGAGAACGTCGAGTTGCCGCTGACCTATCGGGGGATGGGGTCGGCGGAGCGCAAGAAGCGCGTGCACGAGTCGCTCGAACGGGTGGGGATGTCGCATCGCGTCAAGCATTATCCTTCGCAGCTTTCGGGCGGTCAGCAGCAGCGTGTTGCCGTCGCCCGCGCCCTGGTCGGCGAGCCATCCATCCTGCTGGCGGACGAACCCACGGGCAACCTGGATTCGGCAAACGGCGAGGCGGTGATGGAACTCCTGCGGGAATTGCACCGCGCGGGAGCGACCATTTGCATGGTGACCCACGACCCGCGCTACGCGCGCCATGCCGACCGGTCTGTCCATCTGTTTGACGGGCGGATTGTCGAGGAAAATGTGGAGGTTGTCTGATGAACGTCCCACAAGCCCAGTCCGGCTGGGTGAGCCGGAACCCTGACTATCTTGCGATCGCGGTAATTCTACTCTTCAGCGCCGCGTGCTCGGCGATGTCACAAGCCGTCCGCAGGCCTCTGCTCATCGTGCAGGGAGACCAGTTGACGGACACGGTGCACCCGCGGGTGTGGGAAATTCGCGGCCAGACACGCCAGGCCAGCGAATGTTTCCGGGAAGAGATCCAACGGCAGAACAAGGAATTCCACGACCAGTTTCTGCAACTCGGGGAGGAATTGAGCCAGGTTCGGGAGGAATCCCAGTGCTTGCGTGGCGAGGCGCGCCGGTTGCGGGATACAATCCGTCAGCAACTCCGGTCTGTATTTCGCCGGTCAGCGGACCTGCGCTTCGAGTAGGCGGAGGGCGGCGCCGCGGCATGGCGCATCAACGGCGGGGGTGAGAGAATTGCCCTAATGGAAACTCTCTGGCAGGACATCAGGTATGGAGTCCGCGCGCTGCTCAAGAGTCCCGCGTTCACCCTGGTTGCGGTCCTCTCGCTGGCCTTGGGAATCGGCGCGAACACGGCGATCTTCACGCTTGTCAAAGCATTGTTCCTGCAGCCGCTGGCGGTGTTCGAGCCGCAGCGGCTGGTAACCGTTTCCACATACGACGAGAAATTGAACGGGTTGTATGCGGTTTCCTATCCGAATTTCGAGGATATTCGCAATCATCAGAACGTGTTCGCGGGAATGTGCGCGCTGACTCCGGCCAGCATGATTGCGTCGCGCGCGGACGAGTCTCCGCAGACATGGACCGGGGAAGTGGTGACGGAGAATTTCTTCGAAGTTCTGGGGGTTTCGGCGGCCATCGGACGGACCTTCGGAAGGAGCGACGATCCGGCGCCCGGAAGATCTCCGGTAGTGGTGCTCAGCCATGGAACCTGGGTGAGAGAGTTCGGCGCGGATGGTTCCGTGATTGGCCGGACGATTTGGGTCAACCGCCAAAAGCTGACGGTAATCGGGGTGATGCCGGAAGGATTCAAGGGGTTGAGCACGGTGAGCGAACCGGCGGCGTGGGCGCCGATGTCGATGGCGCGGTGGATGATGGCGCGCCCGGAGGCGGTGGACGAGCGCAAGGCGTTGTACTTTTCCGTGGCCGCGCGGCTGAAACCGGGCATGAGCCTCAAGACGGCGGAGCAGGCGATCGCGCCCATCGGGCAGCAACTGGCGGCGGACCATCCGGAAGTAAACGCAGGACGGAGTTTCCGCCTCACGCCAAGCACGGAAACCGTCATTCCCCCGCGGATCAGAAGAATCCTCGAACAGGCGGCGCTGGTGTTGATGGCGGTGGTGTGCCTGGTGCTGATGATCGCCTGCTCGAATGTCGCATCGCTGCTGCTGGTGCGGTCGCGGAACCGGAGCAAGGAATTTGCCATCCGGCTGGCGATCGGCGCGGGCGCATGGCGGATTGCGCGCCAGGTGCTGACGGAGAGCCTGGTCCTCTCTGTCTGCGGCGGCGCCGTGGGATTGCTGGTGGCGCGCTGGAGCCGGGATCTGCTGTGGCATTTCCGGCCCCAGTGGCTGGACAACGCTTCCTTCAACCTTTCCCTGGACGTCTCCGTGCTTCTGTTCACGGCGGGTGTTTCCATTGCCAGCGGGATCCTGTTCGGCCTGGCTCCGGCGATGAATTCCTGGCGGCGCGACCTGGCGCGGGAACTGAAGGAGCGGACCTCGCGGACGGCTCCGGAATCACGGATATTCGGATTGCGCAGCCTGCTGGTGATGGGGCAGTGCGCGCTGGCGGTGATCGCTCTGGTAGGCGCGGGGCTGTTTACGGAAAGCCTGCGGCAGGCGCAGCATGTGGACCCCGGCTTTGATACGCGAAGCCTGCTCATGGTTCCCTTCCATCTGAAGGCGGCGGGATATTCCGAACAGCAGGGAAGCGAATTTCACCTGCGGCTTCTCGAGCGGGTGCGGGCGCTTCCGGGTGTGCGGTCGGCTGGCCTGGCCACTATCACTCCCATGGGCCAGGGAGGTTTTCTGCGGGCGGCGATGCGCGAGGGTGAGCCGCTCACCTCGAGAGGGAATATGGTGTTGACGGACACGGTCGATCCGGAGTTTTTCAGCACGATGCGAATCCGCATGGAGGAGGGACGGCCTTTTCTCAAGACCGACGCCGGGGATTCTCCGCGGGTGTTGATTGTGAACAGGAGCCTGGCGCGGCGGTTCTGGCCGGGAAAGAGCGCGATCGGCCGGCGCCTGCGTTTGAGCGGCGACACGAGCCCCCGGGAAATCGTGGGTGTGGCCGCGGACACAAAGTTTTTCCGCCTCAGCGAAGATCAGTATTCCTGCGCCTTCATTCCCCTGTCACAGGAATATATGAGTCCGGTGACGCTGCTGGTAAGCGCCGCGGGGAATCCCGGTCCGCTCGAGGGAATGCTGCGCGCGGAGGTGCAAGGCATGGACCGGCATCTGCCGCTGAGCCAGGCGCAGACCATTGGCGAACTGATTGACCGCTCCTTGTGGGCGCAGCGCATGATGGCTCAACTGCTGGGCCTGTTCGGGCTCCTGGGGCTTCTGCTCGCGGCAATCGGCGTGTACGGCCTGACGGCGTATTCGGTGACGCAGCGAACGATTGAAATCGGCATCCGGATGGCGCTGGGCGCTTCGCCCGCGGATGTGCTGCGAAGGTTGATCGGGGAAGGGATGGTTCTGGTGCTTCCGGGCCTCGCGCTGGGCGTGGGAGCATCCATGGCATTTTCCCGGGTGGCGAACAGCCTGCTGTTCGGCGTGAGCACGCTGCATCCGCCCACTTATCTGATGGCGGCCTGCCTGCTGGCGGCGGTGGCGCTCGTTGCCTGTTATCTGCCTGCCCGGCGGGCGGCCAAATTGGATCCTTTGAAAGCGTTGAGGTACGAATGAAGACCTGGCTGATCCGGTTCGTCGAGGAATTGCCGGTGGCGGCGATGGCTATGCGGAGGCTGTGGCGCAACCGGACCATTTCCCTGCTGGTGGCGCTTTCGCTGGCCCTGGGCATTGGCGCCAACACGGCGATATTCACCCTGGTGGATGCAGTGTTGCTGGCTCCGCTGCCCGTTCGCGAGCCGGGAAAGCTGTTTTCCGTATTCACGAAGGATGCGCGGAATCCGGAGCCTTTGCCCGTGTCGTTCCCGAACTACCTTGACCTGCGGCGCCGCTCCCAGGCGTTCGGTGAACTGGCGGCGTTCACGTGGGCGAAGGTGAATCTGGCGTTCGACAGGCAGATCCGTGAGTACACCGCGGAAGTGGTGACGGACAACTATTTCACCATGGCGGGCGTACAGCCCATTTTGGGCTGTGTTCCCGAAGCACGGGGGCATGAGGCGTCTTCGCCTGTGGTGCTGAGCCACCCGCTCTGGCGCAAGCTGTTTCGCGGCGACGCCGGAGTAATCGGGAAGACGATCTACCTGAACCGCAAGGCGTTCCGCGTGGCGGCCGTGATGCCGGCATCCTTCAAAGGACTGGAAAGGATCGGGTCGACGGACTTGTGGGTCCCCATGCGGGCTTACCGCGCGGTCATCGAGATGCCCGATTGGGTGGACTCCCGCCGCGCCGTGATGTTCCTTATAGCGGGGCGCCTGCGAGACGGCGTCTCGAAGGAATGGGCCGCGGCGGAAGCGGACCGCGTGGGAAGGGAACTGGCGAACCAGTATCCGGTGGACAACGCCGGCAGGAGTTTCTCACTGGCCCCGCTCGATGCGGCTTCCGAGGGTCCCATGCACCACAAGGGATTGGTGCGGGCGGCCGTAGTGCTGATGAGCGCCTCCGGGTTGGTGCTGCTGATTGCCATTGCCAGCGCGGGCAACATGCTGTTGTCGCGATCTTCGGTGAGGAGGCGGGAGATGGCGGTGCGGCTGGCCTTAGGGGCCACCCGGCGGAAGTTGCTCTACCAGGTGTTTCTGGATAGCGCGCTGCTGGTGGCCATCGGATCCGCGTTGGGTCTCCTGTTCGGCGTTGTGGGCCGCGAGTTGTTGTGGCATTTCCGCCCCGAGCACCTTTCGGCGGAGGACTTGCGTTTGAGCATCAACGGGCGCGTGCTCGCCTTTACGGCGCTGGTGTCCCTGCTGGCGGGGATTACCGCGAGTCTGCTGCCGGCGCTGCAGTCGCTGCGAGGGGAGATCACCGGCGAGTTGCGGGAACACGCGCGGGCGAAGCTGAGTTACTGGAAGGGACTGCATTTGCGCGAGGCCCTGGTGGTGAGCCAGGTGGCGCTTTCGCTGGTTGCCCTGGTGGGGGCCGATCTGTTTCTGAAAAGCCTGCACAACGCGCGGGCCATTGATCCCGGCTTCGATACGCGAACCATCGCCTCCTTCGCCGTCAATCCGCGCCGGCTGGGTTTGGGGGACTGCCAGCGGCTCAATTTCTATGAAAGCCTCCAGGAGAAACTGGCGGCCGTCAGCGGAGTGCAGTCGGTGAGCATCGCATCGAACCCTCTGCTCGGCGAGGGTTCGCTGCGCCGCACCATCCAGTTGCCCGGCAAGAATTCAGGCAGGAGCGGGGAGATTGTCCCGGTGAACACGGTGAGCACGCGTTATTTCGAAACGACCGACGTGCTGATCCTGCGCGGGCGCGATTTCACGGCGGAAGATGGCGCGGAGAGTCCGAAAGTGGCCATCGTGAATGAAACGATGGCGCAGCAGTTCTGGCCGGGGTCGACAGCCATCGGCAGGAAGTTCCGCTTCTTCGGGGACTATGACGAACACACCGTGGTCGGAGTGGCGAGGGACAGCGTGTACAACGCTCTCGGCGAGCGGCCCGAGCCATACGTCTACGTGCCTCTCATGCAGAGCAGCCCATCGAGGGCGTTCGTTCTGGTGCGGGCGGCGGGCGATCCGGCTCAACTGGCGGGAAGCATTTCCGAGGAGATGAGGCGCTTCCGTCCGGATTTGCCCGGCGTCGAAGTGATTCCCATCCGGGCTTCGATCGAGGACGCGCTGTGGGCTCCGCGCATGGGCGCGGGTCTGCTGGCGGTGTTCGGATTGCTCGCCCTGGCGCTGGCGAGCGTGGGCGTGTATGGCGTGACCGGACAGATGGTTTCGCGCCGCACCGGGGAGTTGGGAGTTCGGATGGCGATGGGCGCCTGCCCTGTGGATGTGATGGAACTCGTGCTACGGCAGTGCTTCACGCTGATCCTGCCGGGGCTGGCGATTGGAGCCGTGGCGGCATTCGTGCTCGCGCGGTTCTGCTTCCAGGATCTGCTCTATGGGGTCTCGGAAACTGACCTCGAGCCGTATCTCGCGGCCAGTGTCCTGCTTGCGGTGGTGGCGCTGGCGGCGAGTTACCTGCCGGCGCGCCGTGCCGTCGGATTGCAGCCGGTGATGGCGCTGCGCGAACAATAGGAAAAGGATTTTGCCGGACGACACATGATCAGACTTGTCAACGTCGAGAAATATTACGACAACGGCCCTACGCGGACCTGGGTGTTGCGCCGCATCAACGCGGAGATCAGGGAGGGGGAGTTCATCTCCATCATGGGCCCCTCCGGCGCGGGAAAATCCACGCTCCTTCACCTGCTGGGGATGCACGATACGAGTTGGAGCGGGGAATACCACTTGATGGGCCACCCGATCCACAAGCTCAACAAGAAGGACCGGTCAGAGGTCTACAAGCGATATTTCGGCTTTGTCTTCCAGAGCTACCATCTGCTCGATTCGCTGACCGTCTATGAGAATCTGGACATTCCGCTCTCCTACCGCAACGTGAAGAAGAGCGAGCGCGACAGCATTGTCTGCGACGCGCTCGACCGGTTCAACATTGTGGGGAAGAAGGACCTGTATCCAAATCAACTGAGCGGCGGGCAGCAGCAGCTTGTAGCGATCGCGCGGGCCATGATCGCGAACCCGAAAATCATCCTCGCCGACGAACCGACGGGCAATCTCCATTCGAGCCAGGGCAAGGAGATCATGGAGATGTTCAAGAAGCTGAACGACGAGGGGACCACCATCATTCAGGTGACGCATTCGGAAGTGAATGCGGGATACGGGCACCGGATTATCAAGATCGTGGACGGGTGGATCGCCACGGACTGAGGCGCGCCGGGGCTCCCGCGGCGGCTGCTGACCAAGGTGATGAAGGACATGACCAGGTTCTTCTACCCCCGGCTCACGTCGGGCGCCAGCGTCTCTCCGTAGCCCCCGGGCGGCGGGCTTGGCGTGTAGCGATTCCCAGAACAATTGATCCTTGGCGACATCTGGCGTATAATTGTGGACAGATGGCGCGCCAGAATATACGGCTTCCAGGGACTGCAAGCCAAACGATTGGCGCAGTGCGTAAGGGTCTTCCTTCAGAAAAGCTAAACAGGACGGCGCAACTCCTGGCCGTCGATCGAGCGCTTCTGCTCGAGGTGCTGGGCATCTCTGAACGGACATTGCAGCGCAAGCATGCCGTCTCGGCTCGGCTTAGCCCGGCGGCTTCGGACCGCCTCTCTCGTATTGAACGAATCTACACTCTTGCGCTGGAGGTTTTCGGCGACGCTGAGAAAGCAGCCAATTGGTTGAAGCGGCCAAGCCGGGCGCTCGGAAAGGAACTGCCGCTGAAGTTGCTCGATACCGACGCCGGGACCCAACAAGTCGAACGCGAATTGCGACAGATCCAGCACGGCTTTGTCTATTAATGCCACGGCTTTGGAGACTGTATCGTGCCGAATACGGGCCTGGTCTCGATGGAATCGGCGGCAGGTTGGCGGACGGCCGCTGGCATACGCGGGGCGCGCGTGTCGTCTATTTCGGCGCTTCTGCGGCAATTGTGGTTCTCGAACGGCTGGCCCACACGGACCCCGACTTGTTGCCCGCGGACCTTCACCTTGCCTGCTTTGAACTTCCCGAGACCTTTACCGGCATTAACGCCGGGGATATCTCTGCTCTTCCCGAAAACTGGATTCGCGATGAGAATGAGACCCGGCGCATCGGCGGCCAGTGGTGGCGCGAGCGCTCATCCCTTCTCCTGGTAGTGCCGTCGGCCATTTTACCGGAGGAATCCAATTACGTTCTGAATGCCCAACATCCGGAAGCGAAATCGTTACGGCTGATTGGTGGGCGGCCATTCACCTTTGATCCCCGACTAATTTAAAAGGCCAGGCCGAGGTCCGAGTTGTCCGACCACGCATCTCCTTGATCCAGCCGGTCGGCGCCCTGCCGGAGACATTCCGCTTTCCTGCCGCAACGTGAAGAAGAGCGAGCGCGACAGCATTGTCTGCGACGCGCCAAGGCGGCGCTGGACCAGAAGGTCACCAATCCCTTCTACCAGTACCTGACGCCGCAGCTCTTCCCCGGGCAGTTGCGGAACCAACCCACCGTTTCCCTCAGCAGCCTGCTGCGGCCGTATCCTCAGTACGGATCGCTCAGCGAGATCTTCCAGCCGAATTTCTCCGAACGCTACCAGGCGTTGCAGGTGAAGGTGGAGCGTCCGTTCAGCCGCGGCATCAGCCTGACGTTCGCTTACAACTACAACAACGAGTGGACCGACGGCTACTTCAATGCGCCGGATGAATACGCCAACAGTCTCACCCGGATCCCCGCGGCCAGCCCCAGGCACCGCATCGCTTCCGGAGTCAGCTACGACCTGCCGTTCGGCAAGGGCCGTACCTACCTCTCCAACCTGAATCCTGTCTTCAACGCCGTGATTGGCGGATGGACCACCAGCCATATCTATATGTGGAACGCCGGCAGCTTTCTGCGCTTTGGCCAGTTGATTGTCAAGGGGGACCCCATCATTGACAACCCGACCCGGGACAAGTGGTTCAACACCGCCGCGTTCTCCGCGCCGGAGCCCTACACGCCGCGCGCCAACCCGTATCAGTACAGCGGGCTGACAGGCCCCGGCTACTGGAACTGGGACAGCACGCTCTCGAAGAGCTTCCAGTTGCGCGAGAGGTTCCGCCTCGAGTTTCGCCTGGAAACCTACAACACCACCAACAGTTTTATGCTCAGCAGCCCCAGCGTGGATGTCTACAGTTCCCTGTTCGGAAGATCCACCAACCAGGCCAACACAGGCCGGGAGATGCAATACACCCTGCGGCTGCATTTCTAGCCGCTCAACAGGCAACTTGTCCCAATGGCGCAAGTTGCCGCACAATCGTATCGAGACCGCTCGAAGACCTGCCCCGGCTCTCCGGGGCGGGCCGGGCGCGGGATCGCGATTGATAAGGAGATATCATGCACCGACGCAACCTGTTGAGATCCGCCGCGGGGGTGGCGTGTCTGCGCCCGGGTTCGAGCGCGCGAGCCTTCGCCATGGCGCGCGAAACAGCGGGCCTTGGCCCGGAGGAGGTCGCCCGCGACGAAACGTATTGGCGCGAGATCCAGCACTCGTTTGAAGTGGATCGCAACATCATCAACCTGAACAATGGCGGCGTCTCACCCTCGCCTCGTCTGGTGATGGATGCGGTGCGGCGGTACCAGGAATACAGCAACCTGGCGCCGGCGCACGTTCTGTGGAGCGTGCTGGAACCCGAAGTGGAATCCGTGCGCCGCCGCCTGGCCGATGTGTTCGGCTGCGATAGCGAAGAACTCGCCATAACCCGGAACGCTTCGGAATCGCTCGAAATCTGCCAGTTAGGCCTGGACTTGAAACGCGGTGACGAAGTCCTGACCACCGATCAGGACTATGGGCGAATGCTCATCACCTGGGACCAGCGCGCGCGGCGGGAAGGCATCGTGCTCAAGAAGATCTCTTTTCCCGTGCCGCCGCCGTCGATGGATGATCTGTATCAACGCTTCGAAGCCGCCATCACGCCCCGCACCCGGGCCATCCTCCTCTGCCACATCACCAATTTGACGGGCCAGATCTTCCCCGTACAGCGTATCTGCCGGATGGCGCGCAGCCGGGGAATCGACACCATCGTGGATGGCGCGCACGCCATTGCGCACTTCCCCTTTCGCCTCGCCGACCTCGAGTGCGATTACTACGGAGCGAGCCTGCACAAGTGGCTTACCGCGCCTCTCGGCACCGGCCTCCTGTACGTGCGGAAAGATAAAATCCGCGGCCTCTGGCCAATGATGGCCGCTCCCGAGTCCATGGCGGGGAATATCCGCAAATTCGAGGAAATCGGCACACATCCGGCGGCCAATCACAACGCCATCGCCGAGGCTCTGGTTTTCTATGAAAACATCGGAGCCGAGCGCAAGGCCGCGCGCCTGCGCTATCTGCGCAGCCTCTGGACGGACCGCCTGGGACGGCTGCCCGCCTTCGAACTTTTCACCAGCCGCGACCCGGAGCAGAGTTGCGGGCTGGCCACCTTCGGCATCCGCGGAACCGACATGGCCGCTCTGAGCCGGCAGCTTTTCGAGAAGTACCGTGTTTTCACCACGCCCATCATCCGGCACGACTACAAAGGAATCCGCGTCACTCCGAACGTTTACACGACGGTGAGGGAAATCGATGTCTTCTGCACAGCCGTGGAGAAGCTGACCCGTTCCGCGTAGTCTGCCAGGCGAGGTTACTTCCGAACGCGCAGCAGCCACACCTCCGCCAGCCGCGATTGCCTCCGCCAATTGAGGCGCTCTTCGTTCTCCGGGCGGTCGAAGGTGAGGATGAGTTCGCGGTCCTTCAGCGCTTCCGCCGGGACGGGGAATTCCTTGAATTCCCCCATTTCCCTGCCGTCGAGCGTTGGCGTGGCGCGGGCGCCGTCGATGCGGAGCGGGCACTGGCCGTAGCCGGAGGTTCGAACCACGTATGTGGCCGCGGGGTCGAGGCCCTCGTAGACCATTCGGCGCGGCCACATCGTGGCCTGCCAGGAAAGGCGGGCGCGGCTCTTGCCCTGGTCCCACCACCAGAAGGTGACGTTCGATTCACGGACGGCTCCGGGTTCTCGCGAGTCAATGTCGCTGCGGATGACGTGCGGGCTTTTCGCGAAATTGCCCACGCTGTCATAGAAGCTTCCAGGCCCGGGATGTTCCCAGGCGGCGAGAGCCTGGAGGCGGCGGCATTTTTCCGTTTCCGATGGAAGCGCGCGCACTTTCTTGAATTCGTCCTCGAGCCACCAGCGGTTATTCAGGGGATAATCCACGAAGTCGAGGATAGCGCCGCGCTCCTCGCCGCTGGCGAAGTATTTTTCGACGCTCGTCTGGAGCCCGATCGAGTGGAACAGCCTGTCGCATAGTTCGGAAATCCGGGCGCGGATTTCGGGGCTTTCCGGCTGGGCAACGGCGCGATTCAGGATGGCGTCCGCCTCGGAAATCGCTTCTTCCGAGCCGAGTTTGTCCGCTTCGGCCAGGATGGCGTTGGCGCGCTGTTCGAGTCCGGTCTCGCGCAGCAGGCGCCGCCGGACGTAAGCATCGTAGTTCGCGCGCAAAAGGCACATCTGCCAGCGCCAGTTCGCTTCGAGTCGCGGAGCCTTCCCTTCGAGGCGCTTCCAGAGCAGAAGCGTGGACTCGACTGCGCCGTTGTCGCCGAGCGGGCCGCGCCAGTTCTTCTCGAGCGCCAGGATGCCGTCTGCTGCCGCAACAGCAAGGTCCGGCCGGAAGAACACGCGCGCGTAATCGGTGAGGATGTCGCGCACGGCGCGTTTGGGATCCCAGGCAAGGGAACTCCAGATGGCCTTGTTCACATCGTCGTGGGCGCCGTCGGAATACGAAATGAAGCCGTCGCTCCAGGGGGCGAACCAGTTGTGAATAATCGCGTACTCGGCGGGGCGCGGATTGATGGCCTCGCGGCCCAGCGTGAGCGCGTACGCCTGGTCCCACCACGGAACTTCATACTGGCTGAGCTTGTTGTGCGTGATGTCGGGATAAAGCCGAAGCCGGTAGCGCCCGGGAAGGCGGCGGCGGGTCTCGGCGATGGGCGGGCTCGAGGGGCCGGCTACAAGGCCGCCAAGCCACTCGGGCGACGTGCGCTCAATGTACTGGTAGATGGCGTCCACTTGCTCCTTGTTGAACCACTGGAGCGAGAGCCAGATCTTTGCCTGCGGGTGCACGGGGCGCATGAGTTTGGCGACGTCCTCGAGAAACGGCAGGACAAGGTCCGGAGGGTTGCTCCCCGGGTCGCCGCCGGGGAAGAAAATGCCCGTAAGTGTGGGGCTGTCGCGAAAGAGTTCCTGATAGCCGGAAAGCATGCGCGCGCGGCGGGCGGAGTCTTTGAGATCGAAATCGGCGGGGACCCACACCCAATAATCGAGGCCATAGCGGGCGCAGATCTCGCTGATTGCGCGGTTCATCTCCCGGCGGTCCACCTTCATGACGGGCGACGGGCGGCCGTCATGGAACGGGATGTTCTCGATGCTGTTCACCCCGAAGAAGGCGAGCTCGCGGATGTACTGCTCGTATTCAGCGACGGTCCAGGCGTCATAGGAGTTGGCCGTGTTGCGATAGCCGAGTTGGTGTCCGCGGATGGGGTACGCCGGCGCCGATGCCACGTCGAGCGTTGCGGGGAGGGTGAGCCTGCCCGGAGCCCAATCGAGCGTGCGGAGCAGAGCGCCCACGCCAAAGAGGACCCCGCGCGGATCGGCGCCCCTCACCCATAGAACAGGGGCAGTGGGATTCCGCTGGTCGAGTTGCAAATGGTAGCCTTCGGCGCCTGTCCCGGCGCCGGTCGAGGTGAGCGCGATGGCCGGCCCTTGCGCGGGCATCGCGGTGGAGACGGGCAGGCGGAGTCCGGTGCGCTTTTCCAGCTCTTCGGCCAGAACCGTGGCGGCGGTACGTTCGGCCGGAGGAAGCGCGCCTGTCCGGATCACGATGGTAGCGCGAGCCCAGTCGGCGGGCGCGGAGGGAGCGCCGCCGGCAGCCGCGAGCAGCGCGCGGATGGGACGCACGGCGGCCAGCACGACCTCGGCGCGCGGTTTCTCCATGCCATCGAGGAGGGCAAACCGCTCCCGCGCCCAGCCGGAGGGCGCATTCCGCGAGGGGAGGTAGTCCAGTGCCTGAAGGCCCATCTTGCCGAGCGTCTCGAGGTCAGCCGAGAGGCCTTCCACTTCCCGTAGCATGGGGCTCGAGGCGAAGTAAGGAGCCAGGCGCTGGTGGTTGTCGCGCCAGCGGATGAGCGTGGCGCGGGCGGCTGCCGGCGTTCGCGGATTCACCGAACGGACCTCGGCGCTGTCCCCGCGGGCGGCATCCACCATCCGGTTCAGCGGCGTGTCCTGAGCGTACCGCCGCGCCGTCTCGCGCCCGTCGATACCAAGCGGATCGAGCGCGGCGGCCAGCGTGCGCAGCGCCTCGAGCGGAGCCCGCGGGGCGATGCGGCCGAGCATCGGATCGACGTTCAGATTGTGGCGCACTCCGCGGAAATCGAGGCGGCGGCTGATCTCCTCCAGGCGCTCATACATCGCCGGGACGGCGGTGAGCGAGGCGGGAGACCAGAACCGCTCGGCGATGGCCGCGGTCTTCGGCCAGATGCGGGAGTCGATGGTTTCCGGACTGATGAACTCGGTCCACATGCAGGCTTCCCCGCCGAGGATGCGGGCGGCGGCATCGGCCGGCAGGTTGGCGGCGGGCCCGCCCAATGGGTCGACGGAATAATACTTGCCCGCGGATTCGAGATGGTCGAGGTAGTAGCCGTAAGACAGAAGGCCGCGATAGCCGCTCTTGACGGCGGCGGCGAGCGAGGTATTGTCGCGCCAGCTCTGCACCACTACATCCTTGGGGAGATCGGGGTGCAGCACTTCGTCCCATCCCATCATCGTCTTGCCGTGCTTGTTGACGATGGCGAGAACACGGCGGTTGAAGTAAGCCTGGAGTCCGGCCTCGTCCTTCAGGTTGTGCTGCCGGATGAACGCCTGGATGGCAGCGTTTTCCTTCCAGTGTTTGCCCGTGACTTCGTCGCCCCCGATGTGGAAATAGCGGTCCGGAAAGAGTGCGGCCATTTCGCCGATCAGCTTGTCAAGGAAGGCGTAGACCGGCTCGCGCGTGGGGTCGAGCGCGGGGTCGTAGATGCCGAAGGTGTGGATGATGGAGTAAGGTCCCGGGGCGCTGGCGAGTTCGGGGTAGCCGATGAGCCAGGTGGCGCAATGGCCCGGCATATCGAACTCGGGAACAATGCGGATGCCGCGGTCGCGCGCGTAGTTAATGAGGTGGCGAATTTCGTTCTGCGTATAATAATCGCCCCCGGCGCCGAGCGTGTGGAGTTTGGGGAATACCTTGCTTTCGACGCGGAAGCCCTGGTCGTCGGTCAGGTGCCAGTGAAAGACATTGAGCTTGACGGCTTCCATGGCGTCGAGCGTGCGCTCGATGACGGGCGCCGGCATGAAATGGCTGGTGACGTCGATCAGCAGCCCGCGCCAGGGAAAGCGGGGCGCGTCGTCGATCGAGACGGCGGGCACGGAGAATCCATTGCCCTCGAGCGAGACGAGTTGCAGAAAGGTCTGGAGGCCGCGCATGGCTCCGATGACTGTGGGGGAGGTGAGCCGCGCCCGCTGCGGAGTCACTTCGAGGCGGTAGGCTTCGGAATCTCCAAGGGCGTCGGGCGAATCCGTGGTCTGGCGGCAGGTGATGAGAAGTGCAACGGGCACGTCCCGCGCCCCCAGGGTGGCAGAACCGCCGTCATGCGCCGCTGCGCGGGCGGGGTCTGTTTTGCGCGTGTTCCATAAAGTGGCGGCGGAAGCAGTGCCGGCGTAGCCGGATGAGAGCGGGATGCCGGTCTCCCGCGCCAGTTGGGTGAGGAAGCGGCGGGCGGCGCGATCGAGGCGGGCGGGCGGCGGCGCGGCGAAGGCGATACGGAAATGCCCGTCGATGGCGAGGGCCCCCGAGCCGCGCTCGAGCTTCGAGGGCATAGGCATCAGGGCCAAGTCTCGGGCGGATGCCACGCCCGGCATTGCCAACAGGCTGCACAGCAATACGTTTCTTGCGGTCATGGTCAGAACTCGAATTCCGGAGCCTCGCCCGAAGAGCGGCGGGACTGGATCAGGTGATATACGAATCCGGCGGCGAACCACGTCGCCCCCACCATTTTTGCCGGCTTCGACAAATTCAGCCAGATGGAGAGGCAGAAGAAAAACCCGAAAGCGGGCAGGATGACACCGGAAAAGAAGCCGTGTCCGGGTTCGAGGAAACGGACGCGGAAAGAGTGGCGGACCACTGCGGCGTTGACGCCCATGAAGGCGAGGAAGGCGCCGAAGTTGATCAGTTCGGCCGAGCGTTCGTAGTTCAGAACCAGTGCCCCGGCGCAGGAAAGCACACCCACAAGGATGATGTTATATACCGGCACGGACGAACGCGAGCCGAGGGTGGTAAAGAAGGTCTTGGGCAGGGCGCCGGCGCGCCCCATCCCGTAAAGCAGGCGCGCCACCCCCGTCTGCGCGGTCAGCCCGGATCCAATGTTAGCCACGATCAGAATCAGGGCCATGGCATGGAATAACCACTCGCCGCCCACCTTGCGGCTGACATCGAGAAAGGCGGTCTCGAGATTCGAAAAGGTATGGTAATCGGGCCACACCATCTGTGCCAGGTACACCTGCAATCCGCCGAAAATCCCCGTGAACAGGCAGACGGCAACCGCGGCCAGCAGGACGTTGCGGCGGGGGTTTTCCACCTCTTCGGCAAGCGTGGTGACACCGTCGAAGCCCCCATAAGTAAGCGCCGCGACGGAGGTGGCGGTGAGGATGGTGCTGATGTGGAACGTCTTGGGGTCGTAGAAAGGTTGGATGGAGACCAGGGAACTCCAGTGGCCGCCGCCGAGCAGCAGGCGCACGGCAAGGACAAGGAAGGCCGAGATGACCACGGTCATCACGGCCATCAGAAGCAGGTTCGTGCGCGACGTGAATCGAATGCCCCGCAGGTTGATGGCGGTGATGGTTCCCGAAAAGAGCACCACCCAAACCACGTATGGGACCTGCGGCATCAGTTTGCCGAGCGTGAGGGAGCCGTAGATGGTGCAGATGAGGGGAACCAGCAGATAGTCGAGAAACATCGCCCAGCCGGTGAGAAAGCCGAACTGCCGGTTGAGGCTGCGGCTGACGTAGGTATAGGCCGAACCGGCGGAAGGGTACAGGGCGGCCATGCGCCCGTAGCTAACGGCAGTCAGCGCCATAGCGACCATGGCAAGAAGAATAGTGGTGACCGCGTGCCCGTTCGAGAGTTGCTGGGCGATTCCAAACAGCGGCACGGGAGCTATCGGCATGACGAGGACGATGCCGTACAGGATGAGGTCTGAGAGGGAAAGAACACGCTGAAGTTGCGGTTTGGGAGGCGCAGTCATGCGGGAATGACTTCCGTTCACCCCAGGGTAGAGGGGCCAAACCATGGAAGTCAATAGATTCTATCCGGTTTGAACAAAAATAGTTGCCGGGATCGCTCCGCGAGTGGTCATTTTTATCGGATTCGGCAATAATCACTTGACGCTGGGGACGAATGTGTTTAGGCTGAAGAAGAGCAAATCTCTGCGCGATGAAACGAGTGAACGGGAAGGCCGAAAGAGACCTCCATGTAGTGGAGGCGGTCGTGCGGCGCTTTGGACCGATCTCCCGCGGTCGGATTTACGAGTTGACCGAGATCCGGCCGAGCGCCACCTCGCAGTTGGTGCGCCAGTTATTGAAAGAAGGCCGGCTGCTCGAAGCCGGAGTGGAAGAAAGCCGCCTCGGGCGGAAGGGCGTACTGCTCGAGTTGAACGAAGCGTACGCTTCCGCGCTCGGGATTGAATTTGACGACGAGACCGTGACGGCCGGAGTGACGGATCTGCATCCGCGCATCCGGCACAAAGTGACGGAGCGCACGTTCCTCGAAGAGGGGACCGGCGGGCTGACCCGGCAATTGCTCGAGGTGACACGAAGGGCGCTTCGCGAAGCCGGAGTGGCGATGACAAGCCTCGTGGGCATCGGCGTGGCGGACCCCGGCCTCGTGGACAGCCAGCGGGGAGTCACCGTGACCTCCTCGACCATTCCTTTCTTCAAACAGGTGCCGCTCAAGGAGATCTTCGAGCGCGAATTCAGCGTGCCCGTGCAGGTGGAAACGCGGACCCGGGCCAAGGCCGTTGCCGAACGCGAGGAGGATCCGGCGAGCGGGGCCGATAGCATGGTGTACGTCGACTACGGAAGCGGGATCGGAGCCGGACTTTACGTGGACGGGCGCCTCCTCTACGGGCAGGGCTCGGCGGCGGGCGAGTTCGGACACACGCATATTACCGAAGACGGGCCCATCTGCAATTGCGGGAGTTTCGGATGCCTGGAAGCGATTGCCGGCATTCGAGCCGTCGAGGCGCGCGTACGGCGCATCATCGCCGATGGCGGCAAGACCGACGTCCTCGAGATGGCGGACGGGGATCCGGCGGGGATTACCGGCTGGATGGTCTTTCAGGCAGCCAGTCGCGGGGACAAGGTGTCAAGCAATATTGTTGCCGAGGTAGGCCGCTACCTGGGGCTCGGCATCGCGAACCTCGTCAATCTGTTCAACCCGGGAGTCGTCGTTCTCGATGCCACACTCGGGCAGGCTGGGCAGGAATTGCTGGATCAGATTGCGGGCATCGTGCGAAGGCAGGCGCTGCGGGAATCGACCGAGCATGTCGTGATCCGCTACGCGCGCGTCAGGGAGTGCGCCGGAGTGCTGGGTGTGGCGCGCATCGCGCTGGCCAGACACTTCGAGATTCCGGCGTTCAAACTGCCGCCGTTTCTGCTCCAGGCGAGCCGTCGCGTATAGAAACTAGAGGCTGGAAATGAACCAATTGGCGCTGTTTGGCGGAAAGCCGGTGAGGGTGAAGCCGTTCCCTGCATGGCCGGCATTTGACGAGCGGGAGGAGCGTTACGCGCTCGAGGTCGTGCGCAGCGGATGCTGGTGGCGGTACACGATGGGCGAGGCGGTGGATGCCGGGGCGGCATCTCCCGGCGAGCCCTCGAAGGTGGCCGAGTTCCAGCGCCTCTTCGCCCGGGCGCACGGTGCGCGTTATGGAATCGCCTGCGCGAGCGGAACGGCCGCTCTCGAGGTGGCGCTGCGCGCGTTGGGCGTGGGCTCCGGCGATGAGGTGATTGTTCCGCCATACACATTTGTGGCGACGGCCACCGCTCCGCTGCTCATCGGCGCGACACCGGTTTTCTGCGACATCGACCTCGAGACATTCAATATGAGTCCGGCGCGTTTCGAGGAGGCGATTACACCGCGCACCCGCGCCGTGATCCCGGTACACTTCGCCGGCCTGGCAGCCCACATGGACGTCATCCTGACCATCGCAAAGCGCCACGGCGTCGCCGTGCTCGAAGACGCCGCTCACGCGCACGGCGGTACGTGGATGGGGAAGGGCCTCGGTTCCCTCGGCGCAGCGGGAGTGTTCAGCTTCCAGGCCTCGAAAAACATGACGGCTGGCGAGGGCGGGCTGATCACCACCAATGATGAAGACCTGGCGGAGATCTGCGAATCTCTGATCTGGGGCGGGCGGCATGCGGGACAACCCTGGTACAGCCACTACCGGCTGGGGTGGAATTACCGCCTCACGGAATTCCAGGGTGCAATCCTGCTGGCGCAACTCGAGCGGCTGACCGAACAGACCGCCCGCCGGCGGACCAATGCGGCGTACCTGACAAGCCGGCTTCGCGATATTCCAGGCATCCGCATCCTGGAAACGCCGGATTACGCCACGGGGCATTCCCACCACCTTTTTGTGTTGCGGTTCGAGCCGAAGGCGTTCGGCCTGACACGGGAACAGTTTCTCGAAGCTCTACAGGCCGAGGGAATCCCGGCATCGAGCGGCTACGCGCATTCGCTGTTCCGCAATCCGATGTTTCTCGATCCGGCGCTGCGCGTGGACATGGAGAGGTACAAGGCGTTGTGCCCAAATAGCGAGCGCGCGTGCGGCGAAGCGGTATGGCTGGAGCACCGCTTGTTGCTTGGGGATCAGGAGGATATGGAAGACATTGTTCGTGCGGTGGAGAAGGTGCATGAGGCGCGGCAGGAATTCGCGGCGGCAGCGAATGTGCGTGCGTAATCTTGCCGAATGAAATAAAAACATGACCGGCATGCTGGACGCCATATGAACATTCTTATCGGTATCGTCAAAAAATGCTTGACGCCCGAGATTACATCGATTAGCATGGGGAAGCGTGATTTTGGGGTCTTGAAATGGTCGCACTGGGCACGCCGGCCCTCCTGTATGGGAGGAAACTCACTCATGGCGCCGGCCGGCGAGGCTCCATTGTGCGAGCGAGTTCCTCAAGAAGAACTGCAAAACCCCTCTGCTGGTTTAACTCACAAATGGTTTGATTCACAAGCGAAGTATGGACAGGAGTAGGCAAATGAAATCGATGTGGATACGGCTTGGCTGCTTGATTGCCTTGTTTTGTTCGCTCGCGGCGGCGCAGGAATTCCGCGCCACCATTTCAGGAGAAGTCACCGATCCCACGGGAGCCGCCATTGAAGGCGCGAAGGTGCTGGCCACCAGCGTGGAACGGAACGTCCCCTACGAAGCAACCACGAATGCCGCCGGGCGGTACATCATCCAATTCCTGCTTCCCGGCAAGTATGTGTTGACGGTGGAAAAAGCCGGATTCAAGAAGTTCGTGCGCGACGGGGTCGCCCTTCTTTCCGCCGATAAACTGGCGATTGACGCGAAACTGGAAGTCGGCGGCGTGGCGGACAGCGTCACCGTCACCGGCGATGTGTCGCTGCTGCAAACCGAGACGGCCACCCGGCAGAGCGTCATTGAAAACCGCATCCTCGAGAATGTTCCCTCCGGCGGCCGCAACCTCTATGCCCTGCAATACAACGAACCGGGGGTGGTGAAGACCAGCACCTACTGGGGATCGATGGAGTTGTACGCCTTCGGCAACGTAAATGGCGTGTCCATCAGCGGTGGAAGGCAAGGGGAAAATGAGACGGTGCTCGACGGCATTACCAATACCAAGAGCGACCGCGGCGTGGCCTTCGTTCCCTCCATTCAAGGTACGCAGGAGTTCACCATCCAGACGAACTCCTACGATGCGCAGTTCGGGCGCGTGGGTGGCGGTGTAACGATGATTACTGTCAAAAGCGGCACGAATGCCTTCCACGGCCAGCTTTACGAATTCCTCAAGAACGAAAAGCTCCGAGCCAATGACTGGGTGGCGAACAAAGACGGCGAGGAGAAATCTCCGTTCAAGAACAACACCTTCGGCTTCGAATTCGACGGCCCTGTGCGCATCCCCAAAATCTGGGATGGGCGGAACAAGGCGTTCTTCATGATCTCCATGGAAGGGTTGCGCGAGCATACGCAAGGCGGACAGCTTCGCTCCATCCCCACCGGCGACATGCTGAAGGGCGATTTCTCGAAGTTGTTGAACAACAGCGGCAACCAGGTCACCATCTATGACCCCCTCAGTACGACGCTCGGCCCGGACGGCAAGACCTATGTGCGTACGCCGTTCGCGGGCAACGTGCTGCCGGCGGCGCGGATGAATTCGATCTCGACGAAGGTCGCCTCGTACTACCCGGCGCCGAATCTCCCGGGCGAAGGGCCCGCGCAACTGAACAACTACGCGAAACTCCTTCCGCAGACCAATACCTATGATTCCTGGCTGGGGAAGATGGACCTAATGGCAACGGACCGGAGCCACATTTCCTTCCGCTACGGGCAAACGCCCTGGCTGAACTACGCGAAGCTCGTATGGGGCAACAATCCAGCCGAACCGAGCAACGAATATCCCTCCACCCGCGTGGCGCGCAACTGGGGCGCGGACTGGACCTACACCCTGACGCCCAGCCTCGTGTTCAACCTCCGCGGCGGCCTGGCGCGCTATGAGGGATTTTCCGGAAACACCTTCGGCGTGGGCTTCGATCCGACCCAACTCGGGTTCCCCTCTTCGCTTACTACGCAATTCGGGGCGTTCATGTTCCCCCGCTTCAACCTGGGGAACTACTCTGAACTCGGGCCCCAGGGCGGATACAGCTATTCGACGAACGACGCCTGGAGCCTCCAGCCGAACATCGCGCTGACGCACGGGCGGCACTTCCTCAAGGTGGGCACGGAGTTCCGCCGCTACAACGATAATTCGATCAGCACCGGGTATGCCAGCGGTGTCTACAACTTCGACGCCGGCTGGACCCAGGCCAATCCGCTGCGCGGCGACAACGCATCAGGCAACGAGTTCGCATCGTTCCTGCTCGGCTATCCCTCCGGCGGCTACGTGGATCGCAACATTTTCCCGGCCTTCCGTTCCAAGTACTACTCGGCCTTCGTACAGGATGATTTCAAGGTCACCAGCCGGCTGACGTTGAACCTCGGCTTGCGGTGGGATTACGAAAGCCCGCGCTTTGAGCGCTACAACCGCATGTTGCGCGGATGGGCGTTCGCCCAGGCGAGCCCCATTGCGGCGGCGGTGAAAGCCTCCTCCGCGGCGTCGGGATGCCCGGCGTGCGTGGCGGGATTGACCGGCGGATTGATCTACGCCGGCGCGAGCGGAGATGACCGCTACGCCTTCGATCCGAAGAAAGCCAACTTCCAGCCGCGCCTCGGCGTGGCCTACCGCGTGACTTCGAAGCTGGTTCTGCGCGGCGGCTACGGACTGAGCTACCTCGGGGCCTCCGCGAACGGGCAGTTGGTCGGCTTCAGCCGGCAGACCCCGCTCGTGACCTCCACCGACGGCAACCTGAAGCCGGCGGTGGACCTGTCCAATCCCTATCCTTCGGCCATCTATCCGGGCGGCCTGTTGCAGCCCATCGGCAGCAGCCAGGGCCTGGCCACGAACCTCGGGCAGAGCGTGACCGCGCAATACCTCGATCGCCCGCTGCCCTACTCGCAGCAATATTCGGTCGGGTTCCAGTATGAACTGCCCGGCGGATGGCTGGTGGATGCTTCCTACGTCGGCAATCAGACCAGCCGGCTGCCGGTTTCCCTCGGCCTCAACTTCGTCCCGCTCGATGTGCAGAACAGCATTCCCGTGGACCAGCGCGCGGCCTACTTCAACGGCTCAGTGTCGAATCCGATGGCCGGGCTGCTGCCGAATTCCGGGCTCAACGGCTCGACAGTGCCGCGCCGGCAGCTCTACTACGCCTACCCGCAATACAGCGCCGTCACCATCACCGATGTGCCCATCGGCGGGCAGCGCTATGATTCCGCGCAGTTCAAGGTGACCCGCCGCTTCTCGCAAGGCTTCACCGCCACGATTGCATACACGATTGCGAAAAGCCTCGAGCGGGTTTCAGTGTTGAACCCGCAGGACGTCAACCTGAACAACCTGACCGCAACGCAACTCGAGAAGCGGCTCAACCAATATGACGTGCCCCAGCAGTTCTCCGTCATCGGGACCTATGATCTGCCCTTCGGGCGCAACCGGCATTTCTTCTCCGGCATGAACCGGTGGGTGAACGGCTTCCTCGGCGGATGGACCGCCAGCGGAGTCTTCATGTCCCACTCCGGTTATCCGATCACATTCCCCAACGCGGCCCCGCTGGTGGCGCAAAGCGCGAAGCTGAACGACAGCCAGAGGGACGCCCTGGCGCAAAAACTGGGGCGCACGCAGTACGACCCCTCCTACGATATCTGGTTCGACACGTCCATCTTCCCGCGGACAGCCGGTCCGGCGCCGTTCACCTTGCGCAACTTCCCCACGCGCTTCCCCGACGTGCGCACGAAGCCGCTCAACGTGACGGATCTCTCCCTGTACAAGGAATTCCTCATCAAGGAGCGGGTCCGGTGGCAGATCCGGCTGGACGGACACAATGCGGCCAACTTCCCCTGGTTCGGCGCGCTCGATGGCAACGGAGCCAATGTGACCAGCACCATGTTCGGGCATCTGCGCGCGGACATCGGCAACGAAACCCGCGTCGTCGTGGCCGTAATGAAAGTGGTGTTCTAAGTTGCTTCGAAGCGCAAAGGGCACGTCCCGCGCCCCCAAGGCAGGAGGAACGCCGCGAGGATTCGCGGCGCGGGCGGGCTCCGTTTTGCGCGTGTTCCTTCGAAGTTTGTGGATCGCGGCGCTGCTGTCCGGCTTCACCCTTCAGGGCGCCGAAATCCGGCATGTCTATACGCAGGCCAACGGGCTGCCGTCGAATGATGTGCGCTGCGTGGCCGCCGCCGGAGCCCGGGTGTGGGTGGGGACCGGCGGAGGGCTGGCATATTTCTCCGGTGGCTCGTGGCATGGCGAGGAGCGCTTTCGCCGTCCGGTCGAGGCATGTGCGGCGGACGGCGATGCGCTCTGGTTTGTATCCGATGCTGGTCTGCACAGATGGACAGCTTCCGAAGTAAAGCGCGAAGCGGCGCTGCCGGCTGATGTCCAGGCGATCGCCGTGGCGCACGGCGTGGCCTGGATTGGGACGGCCGAGGGGGTGTATCAGGTCCGCTCAGGCCGTGTCGAAAGGGTCCGCCTTCCCGCCGCGCGCGCCTCTGTTCGCCAGATCGCTGTCAGTGCTTCCGGTGAGGCGGCTGTGGCAGCCGATGCCGGCCTGTTCCTGCTCGAATCGGGAGAATGGAAGCAGCAATTCCCGCGCGAGGGCGAGCGGAGTTGGGCTCCCGTGGATGTACGAGGCGTGGCCTATGACACGCGGGGAAGGCTGTGGTTCGCCAGTCCGCAAGGCGCTGGATGCCGCAATGCCGGAGCCTGGAAACTCTACACGGGTTTGGAAGGGCTGCCCTACGACGACTTCACTACTGTGGCCGCCGGCCAAGGCGGGGTAGTGTGGTTCGGCACGAAACTCGGCGCCATTCGCTATGACGGGCGAATTTGGGAATACCGGCAGGGACTGCGGTGGCTGCCGGACGATGATGTGCGGGCCATCGCGGTGGCGGGCGCAAACGCATGGTTCGCCACGGCGAAAGGCGCGGGCCAGATCGAGCGCAAGGCGATGACGCTCGCCGAAAAGGCGCGGTTCTTTGAATCGGAGATCGACCGGCGCCACCGGCGTACCGAGTACGAATACGTCATGTCCGTCCATCTCCCCAAGGCTGGCGACACCGGCGAGTGGGTTCAATCCGACAGCGACAACGACGGGCTGTGGACAAGCATGTACGGCGCGGGGGAATGCTTCGCCTGGGCGGCTACTCACGACGATGCGGCAAAAAAGCGTGCCCGGAAAGCGTTCGAGGCGCTGCGTTTCCTCAGCCAGGTGACCCAGGGCGGCGAACATCCGGCGCCTCCGGGGTTTCCCGCGCGCGCCAACCTCCCCACCAGCGGTCCGGATCCGAATATCCACGATTCCCGGGAGCGCGACCTCCGGACCCGCGCCCAGCGCGACCATTTGTGGAAAGTGTTGTCGCCGCGCTGGCCGAAGAGCGCCGATGGGAAATGGTATTGGAAGACGGACACCAGTTCCGATGAACTGGACGGCCATTACTTCTTTTACGCGCAATATTACGACCTTGTGGCGGCCACCGAACAGGAGAAGGAAGAGGTGCGAGCCGTGGTCCGGGCAATTACGGATCACCTGCTCTCGCACAATTACTCCCTGGTCGATTGGGACGGGACCTCGACACGATGGGCCATCTTCGACCCGCAAAGCCTGAACGACAACCGCACCTTCTGGGCCGAGCGCGGGCTGAATTCGCTGAGCATTCTTTCCTATCTCAAAGTGGCATGGCACATGACTGGAGACGCGAAGTACCACGATGCCTACCACCGGTTGGTGCAGGATCACAAGTACGCCTCCAATGCGATGGTGCCGAAGATCGCGGCAGGGCCGGGATCGGGAAATCAATCCGACGACGAGATGGCGTTCATGAGTTTTTACGACCTGCTGAAATACGAAACCGGCGGCGAGTTGAAGCAGAAATATGCGCTGGCGCTGGCGAATTACTGGGCCCTCGAACGGCCGGAACTGAACCCGCTGTTCAACTTCATCGCCGCGGCGAGTTTAGAAGGTAAGACCTTCACGGACGCCTTCCGGACGCAGGATCTGAGCGCAAAAGGAGAATGGAAGGCCGAGTCGATCGACACACTCGAGCGCCTGCCGCTCGACCGGATCGACTGGCGGCACGTGAACAGCAAGCGCAAGGACATCGTCCATCTGCGGTCTTATTTGTCCGAGGACAATGAGGAGATGGCCGGCACCGGAATGAGAAGAAACGGCAAGGCCATCCCCGTCGATGAACGGTTCTTTTCCTTCTGGAACCATAACCCCTACCGGTTGGACAGCGGTGGGAACGGACATACCCTCGCCGATGGAGCGGTATTTCTGCTGCCCTACTACATGGGCCTGTACCACCACTACATACAGGAATAGAAATGGCGGTTTCGGGAGCGCGCGTAGGGCCGGCCGGCGGGAAAACAGGCGCGCCGCGTCCCTCGTCGCGGATCCAGTCGATGGATCAATTCCGCGGCTACACGATGGCGGGCATGTTTTTGGTGAACTTCGTGGGCGTGTTTGCCGCCGTTCATCCGCTGCTGAAACACCACAATACCTACAACAGCTACGCCGATACGATCATGCCGCACTTCTTTTTCGCGGTGGGGTTCTCGCTGCGTCTGGCGCTGCTCAAGAACATCCGGAACACGGGCCGGCCCGCCGCCTACCGCAAGGCGGTGATTCGCTGCCTGATGCTGATTCTCATCGGCCTGGTTGTCTATCACCTGGACGGCTCTTACAAGACCTGGCACGACTTAGTGACTCTCGGATGGACGGGCTTTTTCACCAGGAGCTTCTGGCAATCGCCGTTTCAGGCGCTGGTGCACATCGGCGTCACCAGTCTGTGGGTCCTCCCTGTGGTCGCTGCCGGCGCGCGGGTGCGGGTTGGCTTCCTGGCGGCGAGCGCCCTGGCCCATCTGGGGCTCTCCTACTGGTTCTGGTATTCGCTGCTCAACGCCAGGCAGGTGATCGACGGCGGCCCGTTGGGGTTTCTGTCGTGGTCCATCCCGACGATTGTGGGCTCCTTCGCCTATGACCTGGTGACGAGGGATGCTCCCAAAGCCGCGCTGAAGCCATTGGTCCGCTGGGGCGTCGCGCTGTGCGTCCTCGGATACGCCCTTTCCTGTCTGAACGCGGTATTCCAGCCCATACAGACAGGCGGGTGGACCGCGTGGCTGGTCGAGCCGCCCTTCTTCCCGCCCTCGCGCCCAGTCGACCTCTGGACGATGAGCCAGCGCGCCGGGTCCAATTCCTACCTCTGGTTTTCCGCCGGATTCTCCCTCCTCGTCTACGCGCTGTTTGTCTGGTGGTCTGACCTCAGGGGCAGGCAGTGGGGAATGCTGCGCGTGTTCGGCTTGAATCCGCTCGCCGGTTACATCATCCACGATATGATCGGCGAGGCCGTGCGCCCGTTCGCCCCCGCGGATTCGCCCCTGTACTGGGTGGTGTTCGTATTTGCGGTGTACTACGGCATTCTCTGGCTGTTCCTTTGGGGCTTGGACCGCCAGAAAATCTACCTGCGCATGTAGGCGCGGCCACCGGCGGTGCCGGCCGGTATGAGCCGTGTATCCTGAATAGGCATGCAGGATTTCGAAAAACTCGGCGTCTTCTATCTCGGCCGCCAGTACGACGCGGCTGCTCGTGCGCTCAAGGACGACCTCCTCCTCTACGAGTCTCGAGACCTGGTGACGCATGCCGTGTGCGTCGGCATGACGGGAAGCGGGAAAACGGGACTCTGCCTCAGCCTCCTCGAGGAGGCGGCGATGGACGGCATCCCCGCCCTCATCATCGATCCCAAGGGCGACTTGGGGAACCTGCTGCTGACCTTCCCCGAGTTGAAGCCGGAACAATTCCGGCCCTGGATCAATGAAGACGATGCGCGCCGCAAGAACCTCGATCCCGATGAGTTCGCGCGCCAGCAGGCGGAGTTGTGGCGAAACGGACTGGCCCAATGGGGACAAAGCGGGGAGCGCATTGCGAACCTGCGGAAGAACTGTGACTTCTCCATCTACACGCCGGGCAGTGACGCGGGGCTGCCCGTATCCGTCCTGCGGTCCTTCGAGGCTCCGCCGCAGGCGGTCATCGACGACCGCGAGATGTTCCGCGAACGCATCAGCGCCACCGCCACGGCGCTCCTCGGCCTGCTCGGGATTGATGCCGATCCCATTCAGAGCCGCGAACACATTTTACTCTCGAACCTGTTCGACAACGCCTGGCGCAACGGCCAGAGCCTCGATATCGCGGGCCTCATCCACCAGGTGCAGACCCCGCCGCTGACGAAGATCGGCGTATTGGACATCGAGGGGTTCTATCCCGCCAAGGAGCGCTTCTCGCTGGCGATGGCCATGAACAATCTTCTCGCCTCGCCGGGATTCGAAGTGTGGCTGCAAGGGGAGCCGCTCGATATCCAATCGCTGCTGTTCAGCGCGCAGGGCAAACCCCGGATGAGCATCTTCTCCATCGCCCATCTCAGCGATACCGAGCGCATGTTCTTCGTCTCGCTGCTGCTCAACCAGACGCTTGCCTGGATGCGCCAGCAGACCGGCACCACCAGTCTGCGCGCCTTGCTCTATATGGACGAGATCTTCGGCTACTTCCCGCCGGTGGGAGAACCGCCCTCGAAGCGGCCGCTGCTCACGCTGCTCAAGCAGGCGCGCGCCTTCGGTCTGGGGGTAGTGCTGGCCACACAGAACCCCGTGGATCTCGACTACAAAGGGCTGTCGAACACGGGCACCTGGTTCATCGGAAGGCTGCAAACCGAGCGCGACAAGAATCGCGTGCTCGACGGGTTGGAGAGCGTGGCCGCCGGAAGCGGAAGCGGAGGCGGATTCGACCGTCAGGAAATCGGCCGTATCCTGTCGAGCTTGAGCAACCGCGTATTCCTCATGAACGATGTGCACCGCGGCGGCCCGGTGGTGTTTCAAACTCGCTGGGCGATGTCCTACCTGAGCGGTCCCCTCACGCGAGCCCAGATCAAGCTGTTGATGGAGGAGCACAAAGCTGCCGCTCCCGCCGAAACTCCCAAAACGAGCGCCGCGGCTCTGACGGGTGTCACCTCCGGAGCCCGCCCTGTGCTGCCGCCGGAGATTCCGCAGTACTTCGTCCCCGCGCGGCCCTCTTCCCCCGTCTACAAGCCCATGCTGTTCGGCGCCGCCGAGGTGAAGTTTCTCGATGCCAGGCGCAATGTCGACCTGACGCGCACGGTGAACATTCTCGCTCCCATTACGGCGGACGCGACTCCGGTGAGTTGGGAGGATGCCGCGGAAACCGATACCACTGCCGATGAGTTGGAGAACGCCCCCGCGGATGGAGCTAAATTTGCCGATCTGCCCCCCGCCGCCGCCAAGGCGAAAAGCTATGCTCTTTGGAACAAGGAGTTCCTCAACTGGCTGTTCTCCAATCAGAAGCTCGATCTCTACCTGAGTCCATCCACCAGTGAGATGTCGAACCAGGAAGAATCGGAGCGGGATTTCCGGGCGCGCCTTCAGATTCTCGCTCGCGAGCACCGCGACGCGGATATGCAGGCCATCTGCGACCGGTACGCTCCCCGGATAGCCGCCCTCGATGAAAAGATCCGCCGCGCGCAGCAGAAGTTGGACAAGGAAAAAACCGAATCGCAAAGCGCCATGCTCGAGGGCGTGGTGTCCGTCGGCGCCGGTCTGCTGGGAGCGCTGTTCGGCTCCCGAAAACTCAGCACCGCGGCCGGCAAGGCCGCAACCGCCGTGCGCGGAATCGACAGGGCGCGGAAGCAATCGGGGGACGTCACATTCGCCGAAGAGAACATCACCGTTCTGCAAGCGCAGAAGGAGGAACTCGAGGCCTCCATCAAGGCGGAGACGGACGCGATTGCCGCATCCGTGAACCCCGCCACCGAGAAATTCGAGCTGGTCACCATCCGTCCCAAAAAGACGGGAATCACCGTGCGGTTGACGGCGCTGGCGTGGGTGGCGGACGAATAAATCACCATTCGCCATGCGCCGGCCGCGGACGCCAGGAAACGGCACATAACCAAACTTGAGCCTCGCCAGGCAGCCGAAGATCGGCTCTTCGGTTCAGAGGCTACCCGCCGATCGAGGTGTTCATACTGGAGTTCAGGGATGATTCTTCCCCCTGGGACGGTAGTTGCGCCACCCGATTGGAAGACGCCTTATTCATTGAGGACTTTATGCTGGTTATCTTCTGCGCGCTTTCCCTGCTTTCGACGTGGCCTATCGAGGCGCTGACGGTCTCATTGACTCCTTCCGCGCCATCGCCTGGACTGGTTGGATCCATGGTTACGTTTACGGCGGCCTCCGATGCGCCGGCCTCGCAGCGCGTTCGCTACCGGTTCCGGTATCGCCGGATTGGCCGTGATTTTGAGATGATTCGCGACTACGGCCCCCAAAGCGCGATTGCGTGGACCGCGGCGGAACATGAGGGCGGTTACGAATTGGAGGCGGCGGCGAAAAACCTTGACACCGGCGACAGCGCCGGTGCGTCCATTATCTACCAAATGGAATCGAGGGTGAACGGCGCGAGCGGCGTGGTGAACGCCACGGGGAATCCCCAGGTCTTCCTGTTCAGCGCGCCGGCCTGCGCGCCCGGGAGCCGCATGAGGGTGGATTTTCGCGGACCGGACGGAGCTTCGAACTCGACGCAGTTCAAAAGGTGCGGCGGCGGTCTCAGCATGAACTTCTATCTTGCGGGAATGAAGGCGCAAACCGCTTATAATGCGCATTCCTTCCTCGATACGGGTTCGGCTTTTGTCACCGGCTCCGACGTGGCTTTCCTCACAGGACCTGCCCCGGCATTGGCCTACACGAACACGGTGCAAACACCAGCCCCCGCGGGCGCGACGAATCCCGTGCTTCTGACCAGCAACGGCGTGGCTACCGACCTTGCGGGCAACCTATTGTGGAGCATGCCGCTGGTGAACTATCTCACGCGTCCCGAGCCTGGCGGCTATTTCTGGGGCATCCTCGAGGATGACAAGCAACCCCTTTCGGCGCAGGCGATCCTCAAGTTCGATCTCGTGGGGATGACGGTGCTCGAAACCAATGCCGAACGCGTGAATGAGCAGTTGCGGACCATGGGCAAGCGCCAGATCAGCGGTTTCCACCACGAGGCCCGAACCCTGCCCGATGGCCGCATTCTGGCTCTTGCCGACGTGGAACAGGTGGAACAAGACAAACAAGGCCCGGGTCCCGTTGATGTCATCGGCGATATGATCATCGTCTTCGATAAGAATCTGAACGTTCTGTGGACTTGGGATACGTTCGATTGGCTCGACATTACGCGCCCGGCGGTTCTCGGAGAGACCTGCGCGGCAAGCGGCAGTGGTTGTCCTCCTTTCTATCTGGCTTCGTCCGCCAACGACTGGACTCACGGCAATGCGGTTCAACAGACTGCCGACGGCCAGTTGCTCTATTCCTCGCGTCACCAGGATTGGCTGATCAAGATTGACTACGAAAACGGGAACGGCGACGGCCACGTCATTTGGCGGCTCGGCGAGGACGGCGACTTCACGTGTAACTCGGCGGACCCCTGGCCGTGGTTTTCCCATCAGCATGACGCAAACTTCGAATCCTCCAATCCGAACCGGTTGCTTGTGTTCGATGATGGAAACACACGCTTCGCGCGGACAGGCATCGGGATGAGCCGCGGCCAGGCTCTGGATATCGATGAAGACAGCCGCATCGTGAACTTCGTATTAAATGCAGGCTTGGGGGTATTTTCGGTGGCCGTGGGCTCCGCGCAATTGCTGCGCGACGGGAGCTATCATTTTGATGCTGGTTATGTCATGGAGCCGGACAACTCGATTGCGGCATATTCCATTCAGGTCAATGCGGATGGCGCAATTACCTATCAGATGAAGCAGAACACTCTCATTTACCGGAGCTTTCGCATGACCAGTCTTTACGCGCCGAACTAAGGAGAAGGACATGAGATTCAGCCGGCGGGAATTTGCGCGGGTTGTGGCGGGAGGCGCGGCGTTTTCCGCCATTCGGGGAAAGGGGGCGGCCGCGCAACCGCCGAACATTGTGATGATTCTTGCCGATGACCTGGGATACGGCGACCTTGGATCCTACGGCTCGAAAATCCTCACTCCGAACCTGGACGGGATGGGCGAAGAGGGCGTTCTGTTCCGGCATTTCTACGCCGCGAGCCCCGTGTGCTCGGCATCGCGCGCCGCGCTTCTCACGGGAAGGTACGGCGTGCGGGGCGGAGTGCCCAATGTGTTTTCGCCGTCCGATAAAGCCGGTCTGCATGTCTCGGAAACCACCATGGCCGATATGCTGAAGTCATCGGGGTACAAGACCGGTTGCGTGGGAAAGTGGCACCTCGGCTCGCAACCCCAGTACCTGCCCACGGCGCGCGGCTTCGATGAGTACTACGGTATTCCTTACAGCAACGATCAATATCCTTCGATACTCATGCAAGGGACCACCGTCATCGAATCACCTGTTGATCTGGACACGATCACGCGGCGTTACACCCAACAGGCGGTGAAATTCATTCAACAGAACAAAGACACTCCTTTTTTTCTCTACATGGCGCACACCGCTCCGCACGTTCCGCTCGCAGCATCGAAGGAGTTCCGCGGGAAATCCTCGCTGGGGCTGTATGGGGATGTCGTGGAGGAGATGGACTGGAGCGTGGGACAGATACTCTCGACTCTTGACGGCCTCGGCCTGGGCTCGAATACGCTCGTCATGTTTTCCAGCGACAATGGCCCCTTCTTCCAGGGCAGTCCCGGGAAGCTGCGCGGACGCAAGGGGGAAACCTTTGAAGGAGGCATGCGCGAGCCGTTTATCGCGCGCTTTCGTGGAAAAATTCCCTCAGGCAAGCGTGTTCCGTCGTTTGCCACGCTCCTCGATGTGTTGCCCACGGTCGCCGGTCTGACAGGTTCGGTATTGCCGAAGAATCCGCTGGACGGCGTCGACATCTGGCCTGTGCTCACTGGGGAGGCCGAGAGTGCCGATCGCCCGCTGTTTCTCTATTTCAATGACTGGAACCTGCAATGCGCGCGCCTGGGACGCTGGAAACTGCACATGGCGCGATACAACGGACCCTCGTTCATCCCGCCTCTCAAGCAAGGTCGGATGAACCTGCGTTTGTTGAATGCGGAATTGTACGACCTGGAGACGGACCCCGAGGAGAGCTACAGTGCGGCCGACGAGAACCCGGGCATCGTGGCGGACATACGATCGAGAGTCGAGAGTCTGCTGCCCGGCATGCCGGGTGAGGTGCGCTCGGCATGGATGGATACCCAGAACAGACCGGCCGAACCCAACGGCCTTGGGGAATGGCCCGTTCCGGCGGCGCCGGACAACTGACAGAGCTAACAGCGAGACGTGCTCCCGATCGGCGGCGCGGCCTTGTAGACTGTGGATGAGGCTTTCATCATCATGACCCGGCGTGACGGAGTAAAGGCAGCCGCCTGGACGGCATTGTCCTATTCGAGAGTGATGGGCGCGAACGATCGCGCCGGATTGGGGGTGATCGGCGTCGGACACCGGGGCACGTACGTGATGACGTTGTTCCAGAAGAACGCCGATGTTGAAGTGAGGGCGCTGTGCGATGTGTACGGCGTGCGAATCGACGAGGCGCAGCAAAAGGCTCCTCACACGCGAACGTTCAGCGATCACCGCAGGCTGCTGGAACTGAAGGAAGTGGATGTAGTGCTGATCGGCTCGCCGGACCACTGGCACAAGGATCACGCGGTGGATGCGATGGAGGCGGGCAAAGACGTATATGTCGAGAAGCCGATGTGCCGGACACGGGAGGAAGCGCCGCTGATGGTGAAGGCGGCGCGCATCCATGACCGGATCTGCCAGGTAGGCGTGCAGCAGCGCTCCGGACGGATCTACCTGGAGCCGCGCGAAAAGTACGTCCGGTCCGGGGCGCTCGGCAAGATCAGCCACATCGATGCGGTATGGCATGGCGGTGTTCCCCGGCGGCTGCCTTCGGAGCCTGCGAGGAAGCCGTCGAATCTGGACTGGGTGCGATTCCTGGGGCCCGTGAAGTATCGCGACTGGAATCCGGGGCAGTATCTCAATTTCCGCGCGTTTCTCGATTTCAACGGCGGGAAGATGACCGACTTCGGGCACCACTGGATGGACGCCATCCACATGTATATGGGCGAGCGCGCGCCGAATTCCGCGGTGTTTGCCGGGGGGATCTACACGGACCTCGGTGACGGGCGGACGGCTCCGGACACCTGTAATGCTCTGTTCGAGTACAACGGTTTCAGCGCGTTGTTTCAATCGAACGCCTATGGGGCGAATGTGGAGTACGGGATCACGTTCCACGGCTCGGAGGGGCGGTTGTTTGTGAACCGCAACCGCTATGAGTTCACAAGGGCGAAAGGCGGAGCGCCGGAAGTTGAGAAGATCCCGGGCGATATCACGGCCGACCATGTGCGGAATTTTTTAGATTGCTGCAAGTCGCGAAAGCTGCCGAACGGCGATGTGGGAATCGCGAGCATCTCGGTGCTTCCGCCGCTGCTGGCGGTGCAGTCGTACGTAGAGCAGAGGCGGCTGCGGTTTGATGCCGACCGGCTCGAGGTTTTGCCACTGTAGCGGGGCGTGCGGGGGAGTGGGTGCTGACGAACTCAGAGGACTTACGCAAAGACGAAACACTTCCTCAGACTTGCCGCCCCAGCCTCTTATTAGGCCGGCGAGATGCGGACATGAGTACTTACCAAAGCTTCGCTCATCCGCGCCTCAGGAATGCCTGCTGGACATGGTGAGGCATCTCCAAGCCTCCGCACTTCGAGAGGGCGATGGATTCAGTCGGTCTTTCTCGGCATTCGCCCCTTCTCCTTAAGTGAAGCCAGATGATCGAGGAAATGCGGAACTACACGGGTATATTGCGTGAAGCCTTTGCCCCAGGCGGCGCCGTCGCGCTTCCCCGCCTCGGTCATCGTCTCGAGTGCCCCGTCGGTACCGATCAGGAGCACCTCGCGAAGCCGTGGATCGTTTGTGCGACGATGAGCGAAGACAAGCCCGTCGAACAGCAGAAAGTTCGACCACGAGCCTGAAGATGATTTCGGGCAAGAAGTGTAGCGGAACCCTTTCACGCCCTGGATCCACATATCGTTGACCAGGAAGCGCGCACCCTTGACGATGGATTCGGCGGCGCGTTCATCTCCGGTGGCTTCGTAGTAATGGCGCAGGCCTGTAAGAAGCACCCCAACCATGAAGCCGGCGTTCCCCTGATGGCGCGGTGTACAGAAGCAGTGGCCAGGAACCATCTGCCGCTTCCAGCCACCGTCCGGCGTCTGCCGTTCCAGAACACGTTCCACTATCATCTTCGCCGCGTTAAGGTAATACGGATCGTTGGTGGCGTTGTAGGCTGCCATCGTCAGGATGAGATGCCAGCCGGGCTGACGGCAGTTGTTGAAATCGTAATTCTTGGTGAAATAGCTATCGTAGCGATCAGCCGTCCTAAGCGCGGTTTGAAAGGAACGGTCATCGCCGGTGAGGAAGTAGTAATCGAAGTGGCCTTCAATGAAAGTGTGGTCCGCGGCGAAATGACTCTTCGGGCTACCCGCCGTGAAACCACCCGGAGGAGCTCCGGCGGTGGGCCGAGCCTTGTAGTAATCCCCGGAGTGGCCGATAGCATGGGCATAGACTGCTCCGACCTGTATCGGATCAGCATGGTAATGGATGGCATCGATGTCGCGATTGTGCCACTCCATCTCTTCCGCCGCCCGGAAGTAGCGCCAGTCGGCCGTGCGCGCGAACTGAAGCAGAAAAGCATGCTGAGTGTCGTATTCGCTATTGCCCCAGTTAATGATGCGCTCACCCCACCAGTCGCCAAAATTGAGGAGACCGTACTCGCGACTGCCCTCCCGGTCGCGCAGATAGCCCGCAAACGTCTGGGTGAACAGGTCATCGTACTGTCGAAGCACGGGCGAAGCACGAGGAACAGAGAGTTCGCCAAAGACTTTGCTTTGTTCGTACCAATCGGGCGAGGCGGCGGCCATGCGAACCTGCTGTTCGCCGCGAATCGACGCCTGTGACGGCGGAGAATCGAACTCGAGCCACAGGTCGTGCGTTTTAGTCATGCCCTGACGCAATTTGTATGCGCCGCCGTGAAGATAGTAGTAGATGCGATGCTCGTCGATAGTGCCGTTGGCGCTGTCATACTCATCCGGGCGTAATCCGGGCAAGAGAGCAAGCTCGAACCCATCGGGTCTGACTCTGAGGTCCTTGGGGTAAGTCTGCCAGAAATCGCGGACAGCCAAGGTGACTGAGTGCGCTCCATCGTTCCATTCGGCAATCCCTGGGGCGCGTTTTCCCTGTACGCCAACCGGTTGCAACGTGAAACGATCATCAGTATGCTGCTGGAGCGTGGCTGCAGCGGTAGTCTTGCTGAATAATCCGGATGTTCCCGCAAGCGCCCATTTCCTCGCCTCTCCGGCGACCGGTACACGGAGAATGAGGCTTCTGATATCGATGAAATCCGTTGCCGTATGGTCATTCTCGAAAGTGTGCTGGATCCGAACATATGGTTGTCCGGCCCAGGCATGGATGCGGACAACGTAGCGGAAGAGCTTCTTCCCGTCAGCGGTCTGGTGCCGTCCACTCACGCGAACTAGCGCGCGAACCGGTCCGATCTCTTCCACCTTTACCTCATCGGGAGCGGCGAGGCTCGAGTAGATGGCCCCATCCGGACCGGTCAGCGAAAACTCGGCCGGCTTATCGACCACCTTCTCACCATTTCGCCAGACTGAATCGAGCAAGCCAAACCGACGCTTATTGACGGTAAACTTCAGTGTCCCGGTATCCACCGTCACGGCATCATTGTCCTCGGTAAGCTTGAGCGGAGAGCGGGATGCGGTGCGGTTTACTTCCGTTCCGTATTCGACGGTAGCGGCCGGGATGCCCGCTCCAAGATCGAGCAGGACCCACTTCACACTGCCATCGGGCCAGTGCTGAAGTACACGCGTCTGCAACGGCAACTCAGCGCCACCGGCATCCACCGCCCGAAGATGGTTATCCGAGCCGAGCACGCCCTTGGCGAAGGGGATGCCGGCGGTAACAGGAAGGACGCCTTTTTCGAACTTGAGCGCAAGCCGTTCCCTGCGAGCCGACCCGGTGACAGTGGGGTGTGGTTCGGTACGGAAGGTCTGCCAATCGGTAGCAATCACCTTACCGTCACGCGACCGGGCGGTGACCCGGTACTTATAGGTGCGACCCGCGGCCAGATTGTTGAACTGGACGCGGTGATTGTTTAGCGCCAGTTCCTCGCGTGCCTTCACGGAAGGATCATCTGTTTCGACCTCGCTTGCGGCGGGCCAACTGGTAAGCCAGCTGATACTTGCGGAATTCTCATTGGCGCGAACACCGAGGCCGGTGATTTGATACACCGGCTGTTTGGACTGGGGTTTTTCCCTGAGCAGGAGAAGATCCTCTGTCTTGTACTGTCCCGAACCGGTGAGCGCTTTCAACTCAATCGTCTCTCCGCCCTGAAAGGTCCGCGGCTCGGAGAGAAAGTAGAGCTTCTGGCGATTGTCATCCGCGTCAGCGACTGCTGTTCCCACATGTTTGCCGTTGATCGAGATCGCGATCCGCTCGTCGCCCGCGCTGTCATAGAAGATGAATGCGGGATAAAAGGTCCCAGCAGAGGGGACAGTAGCGGTGATGCTGGCATTATCCTGCGTGCGCTTGACCGCCCAGGCGCGATACTCGGAGACATCCTCGGCAAAGCCGTTGTACTTGCATTTGAGAATCGGGAGAGCGACGTTCCGCCCGTCAGCCGCGGCTGCGTTGATTACATCGAGCTCCCAGGTAACTTCCACGTTCTGGTCGCCACCGCGTGGTCTGGAGCAAGCTCCAATGAACAGGCACGCTAATGTCAGAAGGGTGCAACTTCGACGCATTTGGTGATTACTCCTTTTACCACTCAAGGCGAACGCCCATACGGACAGTACGTGGTGCGCTTTGGTCGTACGCCGCCACTCCGCCAACGCCGGTGATCACACCGAGAAGTTCCGGAGATGAGATATTCAAGCCCGGCTCGGAATAATTCGGATGATTGAGTACATTGGTCGAAGTGATTTCGCCCCGGAGCCGGAGCCGCTCGTAAAGATTGAAATACTTGGAGAAGCCCGCATTGAGCACCTGGACTCCTGGACCCTTGATAACACCCTTAGCAGAAGTACCAAATGATCCCGCCTTCGGAGGGGCGAACGCGGCAGTGTCAAACCACCGGTTGACGCGTTGCTGATCGCTTGAAATATTTGGATCGCGGAGCAGGTCCGGGCGAATCGTGACGTTGGCCGGAGTGCGGCTGGCAGTGTATGCGGTCCCTGTCGGGTCAGGGCCGGTCCACAACGGGGTGATGAATCGTCCGGAGTAGTAGCTCAGCACACTCGAAATCTCCCATCCACCGAACAGCGCTTGAGCAAGGCGATTCGTACCAGCCATCCATTTACGGCCCTTGCCGACTGGTATCTGATAGATGAATGAGCCAGTGACTCGATGTGTGGGCACATCGAGCCAGACGCCGCGCTCGCGTTTGCGGTCATAGGCATTTTCGGGAGTCTGACCACGTTCGAGATCACCGATGTCGCGCGCCAACTGATAGGAGAATTGATAAAGGAGTCCCCGCACCATCTGTCGCTTCACGTCAAACGTGAGCGAGTGATACTGGTGGCCGCCGCCATTAGTCAGGTAGTTGAAACTCGGATACTGCGGGAACATCCGCGGCTTGTCCACGTAAGGGCGGTTATCGGGAAGTGGCTGATTGATGTTGTATGCCCACTCACCCTGGCGCGTGTTGGTGCCGACGTAAGAGAGCCGGAATCCAGTATCCCAGCGCTGATGTTCAATTGTCACATTGTATTGCATGCTATAGGGGATTCGAAGATCAGACTTGATGGCGCTGGGTAAACCCACAGTGGTTACGCCACCGGCGACAGTTGGAAACACACGCGGTAGGATCACGGTGGGATTATCCTGCGGATTGGTATAGGCCGGCTCGTTGATTAGGAACGGCACGCCGCCCGCACCAGTAGTGCGCGGCACAACGTCATAATAGATGCCGAATGCCGAGCGAAAGACCGTGTTATTACCGAAAGGTCTCCAAGCGATACCGATACGAGGTGCGAAATTGTTACGATCCGTCTTCAGCAACGTCTCGCCTGGAAGCCCGGCCTGTTTGGCTTCGATCACATCTACATAGCTGCGCGGCATCAGCGGACTGATCTTGCTCAAGGATCCGTCGGGAACCACGATTTTGCCGGAACCAATATCGAAAATGGAGAGAAGGCCGTTATCCTCTCTCCAGGATGGTTTGTATTCGTAGCGCAGGCCCAAGTTGAGTGTGAGGCGGTTGGTGACCTTGAAATCGTCAGTAAAGAATAGTTCTTCACTCCAGCGCGTCAGGCCGTATTCGAGCGGTGGAAAGGCGCGTGAAACCGTTGTGGGAATGCCGAGAAGGAAGTCGGCGTACGGTTGCCCGGTGAAGCGGTTAGAGAAGGTCATGTTGCCGAATAACGACGCGTTGACCTGCCCATCGCCAAATCCCACGCGACTGATGGTGATACCCGCCCTCACGCTGTGGCTGCCATGAAGCCACGTGAGTTGATCGTGGAATTGATAGACGCGGTTGCGAAATCCTGGATGACGCCACTCCTGACTGACCGTGATCGGGGTAATCCCAATGCCGCTGAAATTCACTTTGGGAATACCGGGAAGATTAGGCAGGTTATCGATGAGGCCGATGAGTCCGAACTGCGTAACCAGTTCCTTACCGTTGGTAGTCGGCTCGCGTGGGTTGTCATTGAATGATAATCCGCCTCGCAATTCGTGGAGCAGATTGGGACGGATGGTCCGTGACCAGGAGGCGTTCAGGCCGCGTGTATCGCGTTGCTGCCACCGTTGGCCGATGGTGGGCATATTGCCCTCGAACGGTCGCACATACTGGCGCTCCCAGGTGTAGCGGGCAAAAACGGAAGAGCGCTCGGAGAACCGATGGTCGATACGGGTGGTCCACAACGTGTCGGAGTCAAAGGCGCGGCGGCCGAGGAGCTTGAAGTTTTGGCTGACGAGCACATCATCAATGCCTTGATTGGGAAGTGGATAAAAACGATCCTGTATTTTCTGAGAAACAGCATTGATGCGAGAGTTGGGTATGCGATTATTCGGGAACGGGATATTAGAAGAAAACGGATCGCGGATAGCGGTAACGGGCAGCAGGCGGGAGAAATCGCCTTGGCGCCAAGCGGGCAGGGGGACAGTGGGATTCAGCAGATCCTGCACGGCGCCGCCCTGGAGCGTCTCATACGAGAAGAAGAAGAAGCTGCGATTCTTGCCGCTGTAGATGTGAGGCAGGAAAATCGGGCCGCCAATCGAAGCCCCAGGCCAGTGCCGGACGTAGGAACTTCGGGAGGGCGCAAAGGGATTTCGGGCATTCAGTCCGGCGGTGGAATAGTAATCAAACCCGCTTCCGTGGACCTGATTGGCGCCGGATTTCGACACTAGAGTGACTTGGCCAAGAGCACCGAATTCGGATGTGTTGTTGGCGAGGTCGACGCGCATCTCCTGAACGCTCTCGACGAAATCAGCCAATGGCCCGATCAGGCTGCCGTCATAGAGGTTATTGAAGCTGATTCCATCGACTGTCTCGTTTTCCTGGTTGCCGCGGCTGCCCGCGAAGCGGATATAGGCATTGCCACCGGTCATCACCAACATGCCTGGAATCTGTTGCAGGAAACTGTACATGGACCGATCGTTCAACGGAAGAGACTTGAGGGCTTCAGCGTTTCGCGTGTCGCCGATGCGGGTAGTCTCAGTTTCGATGAGAGCCACTTCGCTGCTAACGTCGATCTTCGATGAGACGGCGCCGAGTTCCATGAGGATATCGATGCGGCGGACGTCGCGCGCCATTAACTGCAGGTTCTGGGAAGCGAATTCGTTGAAGCCGGCGGCCTCAGCCATGAGACGGTATTCACCCTCGCGAAGTTGTGGAAGGATGTAGTTCCCCGACTCGTTAGACTTGGTCGTGTACCGATAGTTGCTTTGGATGTGGACAGCTGTAATATTCACGTTAGGGATGACGGCGCCGGTAGGATCGGACACCGTACCCGTGATCGTCGCGAAGGTTGTCTGAGCGTTGAGCGGGAGTGAGCAACAACACCATAACAAGCACGCCAAAGTTAAGACCCGCGAGTATGACATTCTGTGCCCTTTCAGTCACGAAGTGATCGTGGCTAACAAAATAATACAAGCATCTCCGAAAGTAAAGGCCAATTGGGCCACATGGCGTGTGTGAGCCTCCGGAGGCGGAGCCCAAGGGAATGGCCGCTCCGGATTTGTCTGGTTTGGCATATGATCAAACGGATATGCAGAGACGAACCTTTCTCGGTCTGGCGGCCGCGGCTCCAGTCTTGGGCCAGCGGCGGTGGCTGCCGTACGACCTGGTCATTCGAAACGGAGAACTGCGGGATCCTTCGCAGTCGCTGCGGCGGCAGGCGGATATCGGCATCGCCGGGGACAAGATCGCGGCGATAGCGGATCACATCGACCCCGCGCAGGCGGTTGAGGCGATTGACGCCAAAGGGTTGCTGGTGACGCCGGGGCTGGTGGATCTGCACACGCATTGTTTTCATTCAGCAACGGGGCTGGGGGTGGAGGCCGATCCCATCGCCGCGCGCAGCGGGGTTACGACGTGGGTGGATGCCGGGAGCTTTGCCTGGGATCAGGCGGCGGGCTTCCGGCGGTTCATCGTGCAACCCGCGCAGGCGCGCATCTACGGTTACGTTTACCTCTACCCGAATGACCGCAATCCGGATGAGGACGTCATCAAGTACGTGCGCCGCGGCATCGAACCGACGGGAAAGACGGTGGAGAAGAATCGCGACATCCTGCTGGGAGTCAAGTTCCAGGTGGGCTCGAACATGAACGGCCGCTACAGCCTCGAGATGCTGAAAGCGGCTCGCGAGCTCTGCGACCGGTTTCAGTTGCCGCTGATGGCGCACATCAGTTTCGCGCCGCCCTCAACCGCCGAGGTGATGGCGCTGATGAAGAAAGGGGACGTGGTGACGCATTGTTACAACGGCCACTCGCTCAGCATCGTCGATGCGGCGGGTAAAGTGAAGCCGGAGGTGCGGGAAGCGCGGGAGCGAGGCGTTTGGTTCGACGTCGGACACGGGCTGGGGAGTTTCAATTTCGCGGCGGCGAAGAAAGCGCTCGACGCGGGCTTTGTCTGCGATTCCATCTCGACGGACATCTACAATCTCAACCTGAGCGGGCCGGTGTATGACATGCCGACGACGATGTCGAAGCTGCTGTATCTGGGGATGAGCGTGGACGATGTGATTCTGCGGACAACGGCCAATCCAGCGAAGGTGGTGAACCGCGTCGAGGGGATGGGGCAGATCAAGGTAGGAGGTCCGGCGGACCTGGCGCTGCTCGAAATGGAGGAAGGGCAGTTCCGGCTGGTCGATTCGCAGCGGAACGCGGTGAGCGCGCCGAAGCGCTTCGTGAGCCGGGCGACGATAGTGCGGGGGAGGCGGCTGCGGGTGGTTTAATTTCCGCCGCGCGGCGGGAGTTTGTCTTTCGGGAGTTTGCAGAGGGCGGTGCCGAACCAGGAAGCCACCTTCAATTCCGTGGACATGGCGAGAAAGGTGTGGGCCTCCTGTTGGGAGAGGCCGTAGTCCTGGCGCAGCCAGCGGAGCATTTCGCTGATGGCTTCGCGGAATCCGCGTTCGAGGGCTCCGGGGGTGGCTCCCAGAGTCTCGATGGAGCCGGCATGTTCGACGCGCGGCCATTGGATGCGATGGCCCTTCCGCAGGTTCACGGTGAACTGGACGTTCATGGAGGTCTCGGTGCCCTGGCCGAGCAGTTCTCCATCGCCGAAGCCGGCGTGGCCGTCGCCCACCATGAAGTAGGCGCCCTTGACGAAGACAGGCAGATACACGGTGGCGCCTTCATCCATGCGGTTGTAATCGAGGTTGCCGCCGTAGGAACCCATGGGCCCGGAGGAGATGGCCTGTTGGATGGGAGGGGCGACGCCGATGCAGCCGATCGAGGGATGGGAAGCGAACTCGAGTTTCACCTTGTTGCCCAGGGCGCGGGAGGGACGGACTGCGCCGGACGGGGGCACTAGCATCCACTTGAGGGCGTTGCGGCGTCCGGGCTGGAGCCATTCGTCGCAACACTGCGCCGACTCGAGCCCCTCGATACTGTTGGGCGCCAGGGCATCGAGGGCGATGCGCACGCCGTTCCAGCCCCAGTCGCGGTTCAGCCGCACCTGATCGAGGCGCACGACCAGCGTGTCGCCGGGTTCGGCTCCCTCGATGTAGAACGGTCCGGTGAGCACATTGTCTCCATCGTGGATGAGTTTACCCGTCTCATCGCGCCCGCGGGAATCGAGCAGCTTGGTGATGACGGTGTCTCCGGGGTGGATGCGCGCGGCGGGCGGATGCGCGGCAAAGGTTTCGTAATAGCGCTGTGGCTTGAGGGTGAGCGTTTCGGCGGAGGCGGCGAGGGTGAAGGCCGCAAGACAGAGCAGAGCGGCTCGCATTACGGCAACTCCCGGATCATGATATTGCGGAAGCGGTGTTTGGCGCCGGGAATCCAGCGGTTGCCGCCGTGTACCTGGAGGGCCACCATGCCCTCGACGGCTCCGCCCGCGGCGTGGTTTGCGGTATCGCGCCAATCGGTGATGCGGATGCCGTTCAGCCAAACCTGAATGTGCGGGACATCGCCTTCGATGCGGGCCTTCAGATGATTCCATTCCCCGCGCTTGAAGACTTCCTGCCATTGTGGGATGAAGCCCTGCACGCCGGTCAGCTTCTCACCGTAGATTCCGCCGATTGCGCCGCCATCGAGGTAATCGAGCAGCACCTGATAGGCTTCGCCCTTTTCACTCGATCGCAGGAAGAGGCCGCTGTCGCAGCCGTAATCGGGGCGGATCTCGAGCGAGATTTCGAAGTTGCGGTACTTGCGGCTGGTCAGGAGGATGCCGCCGTTTTTCGGCCGGTCCTGAGTAGCGGTGATCGCTCCGGATTCGATCTTCCAGCCCTGGGTGTTGCCGTGGTGGTTGGTCTGGCTGATGTGCCAGCCTGTCAGGTCGTTGCCGTCAAAGATGGGATGAAACTGGCTGTCTCCGGGGACCAGTTCGAAGCGATGAGGCTTGGGTTGCGCGGCGGCGTGCTGCTCACGCATGAGGTCTGAATCCACGTCGTCGATGGCAGTGAGCGTGGGCTGCAAGCTGGAAAGATTGTCGTATTGCAGGGGGACCTGGAAGCTTCGCCAGCGGACGTTGTGAGCGTTGGCTCGCTTCAGGGTGAGGCCATGCACACGCGCGGCCTGCTCCCACATCGGGGTCTTGTAGCCGGCGAGATTCACTCCGCGGGCCCACTCTTCAGCGCCCGCGGTGAGCACCTCTTCGCCGTCGGCGCGCAGCGTATGTTTCCCTGGAGCAAGGCCGGTCACCTTGACCACCTGCCGGTTCATCGCCTCGAGGAAATCGGAGGATTTCACCGCCAGCGCCATCACTTCGTCGTCCATGTCTACCGCTACGGGGAGCGCATCATCGGTTTGCGTCCAGGACACGGAGGGACCAAAGCCGGCGTTGATCACCGCGGTGTTCTCCGAATTCACCACGCGTTTTGCCCTGGCGTCGATTTCGACGGCGCTGACCAGGCCGGGCGCGTGCCAGCCCTTGAGAAGGGATTCGGCCATGATGAGGTGGCCCGCCTCTCTCGGGTGCACCCTGTCGGGAATGATCTTCTTCGCCAGTTCGGGGTTGGCATGGTTCGCTTTTTCGAGCATCGCCGTGACGGGACGGTTGAGGTCGGCGACGGTGAGGCCCTGCCCGGAGGCGAGTTGCTCGAGGAACTGGCCGTAGCGGAGGAGGACGGCATTGTAGCCGCCTGGGAACAAGGGGCGCCGGGTGACGTCGTCATAGGGGGAGGGCTCGATGGCGGTGATGCGCACGCCCGGAACAGCGGCTTTCAGGTGCTCGACGATGTGCTTATAGCCATTGGAATAGATTTCGAAGATCTGGCCGTCGAAGGCGCGGACGCGGCCATCGTTCATACCGAGCATGATGGTGACCACCGACGGCTTGTACGGGATGACATCGCGGTCGAGGCGTTCATCGATGCCTCCTCCTCCGCCTCCGGTAACGCGGTCGCCACCCCAACCGGAGTGCACGAAGGTCACGTTCCAGCGGGGGAAGCGCGTCACCACATAGGTTTCGACGAATGTGGTGTAGAGGCGCTGGTCAGTGATGCTGTCTCCGAAGAAGACAACGCGGTCCCCATCTTTGAGATGGAAATTCTGGGCGAGGCCGGAGGCGGCCAGGAGGAGGGTGATGAGAAGTAGACGTGGCATCAAGACTCCAATGGATGGTAACGGCGCTCATGACCAGGCGCGGATTCAGGGGAAGGGCGCGCAGGCCGGCGGCTGTGCAAAACAAGAGGGCGCAACACTCCACTGGCGCGCCGCGCCAGGCTGGGAAGTTGCGCCTTCGATATCAATAGGACGAGGGACCGCCTCAGCAGGCGGGAACACTCAGGAAAAACTGCGGATGGCCGCGGCCTCGTCGTCATGAGCTTCAAACACAGTGTACAACTTGGTGATCTGCAAGAGATCCTGAATGCGCTTGTTCAGATTCAGGAGCTTGAGTTGACCACCCTGGTTGGTTACGGTGGTGAAGGCGGATACCAGTTCACCAATTCCGGAACTGTCGATGTAGTTGACCTCTCCGAGGTTCAACAGCACTTTTTTGTGGCCGCCGCCAAGGGTGTCCCGAATCAAATCGCGCAAGCTGATGGTGCCCTCACCCAAGGTGATGCGTCCAGCAGCGTCAATTACAGTTACGTCGCCAACCTGGCGGGAGTTGAGTTTCACGCTCACAGTCTTCGATCCTCCTAAGAAATCGTCCGGAAACCGGCTCTCTACCTGGGAGCCATATACTTTACCATGGTGACTTCGGTGCCGGCGGGGCTCAGACGGCGCACCTGGAATTCGTCGACAAAGGCCTGCATCAGCAGGATGCCGCGCCCGGATTCCCGGAGGAGGTTTTCTTCCGCCAGCGGATCGGGCACGCGGGAGAGGTCAAAGCCGTTCCCTTCGTCGGTAATCACCACCTTCAATGCTCCTCCATCGTCCCAGGCGGACAGGCGTACCTTCTTCTGAGCGCTGTACTTGTTGCCATGCACCACGGCGTTGACCATGGCTTCCCGCAGTGCGATGCCGATCCTGTGAAGATCGTCTTCTTCAAAGCCTATTCTCTGGGCAACTTCAAGCACGGATGTCTCGGCTGAATCCACACTTTGCAGGTCGGAATCGTAGACTACATCGAGACGCCTGGCGGCGCCGGAATGCTCAGCGCCGAAATTGTCCATCAACTCCCCGCAGTTTGACCATGCTCAAAGTCGAATCTGCACGATAAAATAGGTCGGCTGGAAAAGTCAAGCGGGGATGGCTTCGCCTGCTTTGGCTTCGCCTGCTTATCGCCATGAGGAAACGTCCGCCCGCGAGCACCGTCCTGATTCCGGCGGGAATTCTGCTTCTGGTTGGGGGCGTGGTCTATTACAGCATGCGAGTGGACCCACTGCCGGCGCGGCGAATCCCGATGGCTCCGGTGTGCGAATTCAGCGGCCAGGGGTTGAAACTGGTGTATCCGGGAGGAGCGCTGGTGAGCGAACTGGCCGTGTTTCGCGACGAATTGTTCAGCTACATGATGTTCCAATACATGGCGCACCTGCCGCGCGCGGCGAAGATGGAAGTGATGCTGACGTATGACGGTGGGCGGTACGTGGTTCGAGCGCGGCTGCCGGAGGATGTCCTGGAGGGCATTGCCGCGCTCGCGGAAGCGCAAGCGGGCGGGCTGGCGCCGCGGTTCGAGTGGCGGCTGGTTCCGCTGTCGAGGGTGCGGCAGTGGCGGCAGCAAAGCCGGGTCTTTGTGGGCGCCTATCATCTGCCGGCGAAGCAGAAGCTGGAGCAAATTCCACCGGCGCGGCTTCATGCCTACTTAGAGAGGTACATCCGCTTCAAGTCGGCGACGGACCCGCGGGTACGCAGCGGCGAGGAATCGGCGCCGAAAATTCTCACGAAGGAGAGGGCGGCCCGGCTCGCCGCCGATATAATCACCGTAGCCGATTTCTATTCCCTGCCCATCGACTTTTTCGCCGGGATCGGGGCGATGGAGAACAACTACATGAACGTTCGGGGGGACCTGGGGCATTCCGTGTGGAAGCGGCGCCCGGCAAAGGACGATATCGTCCTCGAGCGGCGGCGCGGGAGGGTGCGGGTGCTGAATGAATCGCAAGGGGTATGGCAGATCACCGTCGAGACTCTGCGTCATGCGCACAAGCTGTACTTGAAGGATGACCGGGATTACAGCCTGTTGCCCGAGCACTTGCGGCCGCCGAAAAAGCTCGACGTGAAGGAAGTGGATCCGGCGGTGCTCACCACGTACGCCGGGCTGCTGTTCCGGGAACTGCTGGACAAGTTCGACGGCAACGTGACGCTTGCGGTGGGGGCGTACAATGGCGGTCCGGGGAACCCGAACCTGGTCTATGAGCGCGGCGTGCGGGCGGTGGCCGAACAGGCGCGTCGGATTCTGGAACAGGCGGCGGTCCTCAACGGGGAGAGCGTCCTGCACATGGATTGGATTCTCTCTCAGTAGCTTCAGCATTCTTTGGAGAGCCTTTTGTCGAGAGTTCTTGCGGCTTCAACGCACTACCTCCGTGTGGCCGGCATGCTGCGCACTTTACAGTTAAGGAGCTTGGCGCATAATTGACGGTTGGATCTGAGCGAGACGAGCGAGACTGAGATTTAGAAGCGTGAAAACTGCAGGGTAAAATGGCGCAGCCAGGCGGCAGCCGGCGTTTCACTGCCATATCTCCAGAAGAGCTAACTGGATCTGCGCTTCGCTATCCAGGTCTTCGGCGTTTGAGATTTCAATCTTCTCCGGTTCGCGCAACCTCAGCACATGGGAGGCTTGTACGCATAACTGTTCAACGAAACAACGCCCCCCAAGATGGGCAATGTGCTGCCGAAACATCTCTTCGTAATGTGTTAGGATCTCGTAATCTGCGGGGTCCGCGCCCTTTGCCCAGTCCTGGCGCATGGCGAATACTGCCCGATCGCTGCCGGCATCCCAAAGGACAACGCCCGCGCAGCGTGGAGCCCGATTTGGCAAATGCAATTCCAGGACGTACCTCTCCGCAGTCATGATCGCCTCCCAGTATAGACTCCGCTGAAAGGTGGCACCAACAACCGCACCTCATCGGCTTGTTCCCATAACCCGGGAGACCATTCTCACAGCGTCCTTACCGCTCCCAACGCCTTGTCAAGTTGAATCGTCCAACTGTGAAGGTGTCATTGCTGTCGGATCCGTCTCTCGCCACCGCCTGAACGGAGAATTTGGCGAGGCTATGAGGCTGCGCATCAGGTCCGGAATGATGTGAATGCGCCGTTCGAGTTGCTCCAGCGCCGCATCCAACGCATTACGCGAAACCTCTCTCAACCACGCTTCTGGAATTGCTTTGATCGCCTTGCTGATTGCCGCCGGGCCAATTTTCTCGATTTGTCCAATCCACGGAGCAATGTCTGCCCACGACCGCACCCGCACGTATACGCCGTGGTCAATGTAAACTCCGGCTGTAGGCGCTTCCTTGAAGCGCCACTTTTTTCCTAGGATCTCTCCTCTGTCGATGTGCAGTGCCACCAGGATGCGAGTGGGAATTCCGGCGGAATCTCGGCCGCTGGTTTGGGTGAAATGAAAAACCGCCTGGGGAGTATCGATATTGGCCATCCACCTGTCGGCGATCAGCGCCCCGGTGAAGGAATCCAGATTCCATACACGTGCGAGCACGGGCGCGGGCAGGAAGTCATAGATACTTTGCTCGATTGGATCGACAGCTACCGCGGAGCCAAAGTGTACTCCTGCCGCAAGGTAGAGGGGTACGGACTCATAGACTCCTGACATTGGCGCGTCCACTTCGACAGTTGTGACCCTGGGGCAGCCAATGGATAACGATTTGAAAATCGTCATCGCAATCATGTCGTTGATGAGGGACTCGGTTCCTTGGGGATTTCCCGGTGACTTGACTACGTAGTAATTGCCATCACCGGCTTGAACCAATTGCGCACGCGATCGGCCTCGCATGGGGCGGATCAAACGGGCCGCCTTGACCGGACCCCTTTCTGAAGAAACACCATCACCACGATACCCACTAGCGGGAGGAGTCGAGGCACGTGAAGTTGGCTCTGACACGATTATGACCTGCCTCTCCTTGGGCCTGCCGGCGCAAACCCTTAACCATCTGCCATGTTGCTACTTACTATTCATAGTGAGTTTTCTTCTGAGTGCCTCTCTTCGGATTCACGGCTGCGTCCAAGGAAGGAATAGGGTGAGTGTCCCCGGATATTTCCGGTTCTAGGACAACTTCACATGAGGGTAGGTGAGTCAGAATTCTACGCCGCGGGGGGGCCGTTTGTCGCACCTCTTTACGCGCGGATCCCCTTCCGGCCTGAAGCGGATGTACCTCTTTCCGTACGCACGAAGCCGCGCGATAGAGAACGCCGGGTTGCTGGTCAGGGGCCTGCTGGGACAAGTCCGGCGGAAACGTGACGCTTGCGCTGGGGCATGCAATGGCGGTCCTGTGAGCCCGAACCTCGTGTATGAGCGCCGCGTGCGAGCCGTGACCAACAGGCGTGGCGGATTCCGCGGCAGCCGGCGGTGCTCGACGGGGAGGGCGTCCCGCACCTGGATTGGAGCCTCAATAACATACTCCGATGAACTTCCGCTCACGCCTGTGCGTAATAGTCACTAGAATCAAGGGAAAGAGGTCATCATGAACCGCACCGCCGCTATTGGCTTCGCGATGCTGCCAGTTCTGCTGGCAACCACGGGGTGCCTTGTCATTGAATCCGATCCGGGGCCGGTGCATACCGCGCGGGAGTCAGTGGAAGCCGGCACCGCGGAAAATGTGTCCGTGGATATCCGGATGGGAGCGGGAGAGTTGCGGCTGGAAGGCGGGGGATCGAAGCTGCTGGATGCCACGTTCCGGTATTCGGAGGCGGTGGGCAGGCCCGTGGTGCGGTACGACGTCACCGGCTTCCGCGGTCGGCTTACCGTCGAGTCCCGCAAGAAGACCGCGGTTGGCGGGAAGATGACGAACGAATGGAATCTGCGTCTGGGTTCGAAGGTTCCGGTGGACCTCACGGCGCATCTGGGAGCCGGGAAGACGGATCTGGATGTGTCCTCAGTGCCGCTGCGGTCGCTCGAAGTGCACATGGGGGTGGGCGAGTTGGAATTGAACGCCGCGGGGAAATACGCGAAGGACGTCAACATGCAAGTGCACGGCGGGGTGGGGGAGGCGCGGATTATTCTGCCGAAAGATTTCGGGGCGGTGGTTGACGCAAGGGGCGGCATCGGGAGCATCAATGCCAGGGGACTCGACAAGCGGGACGGGCGCTACTACAACAGCGCCTACGAAGAGGGCAAGCCCGCGATTCACATGGATGTGCGGGGCGGTGTGGGGGAGATCAAGCTCAGCGTGGCCAACTGAGGCGAGCAAGCAATCGCGGCAACCGATAAAATGCTTATTTGGGTTCTATCATTATGTCTCAACAACTTTCCGATATAGGTCTCATCGGTCTTGCCGTGATGGGCCAGAATCTCGCCTTGAATATAGCCGACCATGGTTTCCGGATCAGCGTTTATAACCGCACGACGGAGACGATGGAGAAATTCATCGCTGAAAATCCGGAAACGCCCGGCGGGTTGAACGGCGAAAAAACCCTGGAAAGCCTTGTCGCCTCGATCAAGCGTCCGCGGAAGATCGTCATTCTGGTGAAAGCGGGCGGGCCCACCGATGCCGTGATCGACAGCCTGGCGCCGCTGCTCGAAGCGGGCGATATTGTGATCGATGGAGGCAACGCGCACTGGATGGACACCATCCGGCGCGAGCGGGCGCTGAAGGCGAAGGGGCTGCGCTTTGTCGGGTCCGGGGTATCGGGAGGGGAAGAGGGGGCGCGATTCGGCCCGTCTCTGATGCCGGGTGGAGACGAAGCGGCGTGGAAGGAGATCGAGCCCATCTGGAAGGCCATTGCGGCGAAGGTGGACGCGGTCACCGGCAAGCCGCTCGAAGGAGCGAAGCCCGGCAAGCCGGTGGTGGGCGGAGTGCCGTGCACGACACACATCGGTCCGGATGGCGCGGGCCACTACGTGAAGATGGTTCATAACGGCATCGAGTACGGCGACATGCAGATGATCTGCGAGGCCTACGCGCTGATGAGCGGGGTGCTGGGGATGACGCCGGCGGAGGCGAGCGAGGTGTTCGCGGAATGGAACCGCGGCGTGCTCGACAGCTTCCTCATCGAGATCACGGCGGATATCCTTCAGCAGAAGGACCCCGCAACGGGAAGGCCGTTTGTGGATGTGGTGCTCGATACCGCCGGGCAGAAGGGCACGGGGAAGTGGACTTCGGTGAGCGCTCTCGACATGGGGACGCCCGCGCCTACCGTGGCGGAGGCGGTGTTTGCCCGTTATCTGAGCGCGGTGAAGGAGGAACGCGTAGCGGCATCGAAACTGCTCGGCGGACCGGCTCCGAGCTTTTCGGGGGACAGGAAAGCGTTCGTGCAGGCGATTCATGACGCGCTGTACTGTTCGAAGATTTGCGCTTACGCGCAGGGCTTTCAACTGATGCGCACGGCGCAGGCAGAGTACAACTGGAAGCTGCCATTTGGGGAGATTGCGAAGATTTTCCGCGGCGGCTGCATTATCCGTGCGCGCTTCCTGCAAAAGATTACGGAAGCCTACGAACGCAACCACGATCTGGCGAATTTGCTGCTCGATCCCTATTTCAAGAGCGAGATCGACCGCTGCCAGAGCAACTGGCGCATGGTGATCGGGCAGGCGGCAGCGAACGGAGTGGCCGCGCCGACGTTCTATTCGGCGCTGGCGTACTATGACGGGTATCGTTCCGGGAGGCTGCCGGCGAGCCTGCTGCAATCGCAGCGGGACTACTTCGGAGCGCACACCTACGAGCGCGTGGATCAGCCGCGCGGGAAGTTCTTCCACCTCGACTGGCCGGAGCCTTCGCGTCCGCAGATCGAGGTGTGAGTCAGGAGTCGGTGTGGGCGGACCGGCAATCACTCCGGGAGAGATGGAGGGACTGGCAGTCCGCTTGGTGGGATCGTTTACGGCTGCGCGTTAGGCGTGATTGTCAACGGGACAGTGGCCGCAAATTGGGGGTTCGCATCGGTGGTGGTGAGCCAGGCCTGGAGGGTGTAGTTGCCCGGTTGCGGGTCGCCCGCGGGCCGCGGAATCGACACCGGGATGGTCCACTCGACGGCGGCCTGTTTTTCATGGAAGGCCTGGGCGAACATCTGCCCATCTGACCATCTCCAGATCACCTTTCCCGTTTCGTCGCGCAGGAGGACTTCGTATTCCTGGCTGGAGGGGAACGTCAGCTTCACGGGCAGCGGGGAGTTCGCGCGCAGGCGCAGAGTTGCTTCGAGGGCGGGCGAGTTCCGCGTCATCTGTACGGAGACAGAGAACTGGGCATTGGGCGCGGCGTTGATCTGTACCTGCCCGACGCGAGCGTAGACGAGGTCGAATCGTTTCGGCCCGGCGAAGGACTGGCTGATCCTGCGCACCATGCCGATGTTTTCGGCATACTGCTCCGATTCCGCTCCGGCGTCGGCGCAGGAGAAAGTTCGGTAGCGGATCTGCAACACATCCTCGAACGGACCGGCAGCCCCGTCGAATACGCCCCGCTGCGCGAGCGTCTGCCCCTCCTGGTCGCATTCACGAGAAGGAGCCTGCCACCAGCCACCTTCGAAGGGGGTGAACGAGGTGATGACCTGCTCCGCGCCCGTTTCTTCGTTCACACGGACGAGATTGTTCTGCTCATCCACTCGCGCCAGCAGACGGGCGGACGTGTAGCCGCGGATGGTGTGGTAGACGCGTCCGTTCATGAGCACCGGCGTACCGACGGTGACGGTGAAGGACTGGCCGGTTCCAGCCTCGCGATATATCCAGGTGTTCCCCTGCTGAAGAGGGAAAAAACTGCCGCCTGCCGCAATCGCGGCGAAAAAAGTGATTCCGAACAAAGTTCTGAACATGCATTCCTTCATGATTCGTTTGTGGGCGCACATCGCCCTACTGGGAACGCGATGTCCGCGTCAGGACAGGATCATGAAGTGACGAGTCTTTCGGAGTGTTTCGGATTAACCGAGCTTGATCTGCTGGTATTGGATCTTGTTCCACTCCCAGACGCCGAGTCCGAGAGCGCCGGCGATCTCGACATGTTCGGGCTGGCGGTGGATGTATGTGCTGAACTGATCGGGAGTATCTTCCACCAGCTTCTTTTTCCCCACGGCCAGCCGCTTTTCGTCGATCTTCGTCCAGCCGACGTGGTCCATGGCCACGGGATCGGTGGCGAAATACATGGTGTGGTGTTCCCAGACAAACTCCGGCCTGGCTCCGGGTCCCCCGTGGTAGACGCCTTTGACGCCGTCGAGGATGTTCAACACCACCTTGTTGCGAATGACGGGCATCTGGACGATGGCGGGTATGAAAGCGTTGCAGGCGTTTTGCGAAACAGTGGAGTGGGACCGGCTCACGTTGTTCACCATGCCGTGCGAGAGGTTTTTCAATGCGAGCGTGATGCCGGCGGACTGGTGGTCTTTGAGGACGCACAGATTGACCACTTTATTCACCTGTCTGGTGATGAAATTGGACGCGAAGGACTTACGCGCCCGCTCGTCGTTGGCGTAGCCGGGGTTGGTGAGCGCCATTTCGACGTAGTGATCGCGGTCGTAGCCGCTGATGTCCAACTGGATGCCGTCGTTATGTTTCGCGGCATAGGAAGTGCGCACGCCTTCGGGAAGCCATTTGTCGAAGCCGCCGCCGAAGAATTGATCCTGGTAGCGGTCGTAGACGATGATGTCCTTGTTGGGAATGCCCGCGGCGGCAAGGCCGTCGAGGATGACATGCATCACTTCGGGCGCGCTGATGACAAGGGGTTGGCCGACGGGATTCACCTTGATGCCGACAACGTCGCCCTTCTGGAAGAACAGCTTCCACGCGGCGGTCCAATCGTCAGCGCCGGTGAGTTCCTTCATCCCGCGGCGCATCATCGCGTCCACGGCTTCGGCGTTGTATTTGCCGGAGACAATGGAGCGCTGATCTTCGACGCCGATCACCTTGCCGGGAAACAGCCCCGGGATACCGAGTTTACTGGGCGAGGCCTTGGAAACCGTCTGTGCGCCGAACGCGAGTTCCCGCAGAAACGGAGCGGCCGCGGCCGCCTTGAGCATTTGACGTCGAGTGCAGGGCATGGGCATAGTCCTTTCTGACACTATACTGCGGAAGATCGGCGGTTGGGGCCGGTATGGGAAAATAGCGTTGTGACCGGTCACGAAATCAGACAAAAGTTTCTCGACTACTTTGCCGCCCGCGGACACCGCGTGGTCCGCAGTTCCTCGCTGGTTCCCGCCAACGATCCTACCCTTCTGTTCACCAACGCGGGGATGAATCAATTCAAGGATATTTTCACGGGTCTCGAAAAACGCGATTACAACCGCGCCGTGAGTTCGCAGAAGTGCGTGCGGGCGGGCGGCAAGCACAATGATCTCGAGAACGTCGGCTACACCCGCCGCCACCATACCTTCTTCGAGATGCTGGGAAATTTTTCCTTTGGCGACTACTTCAAGGCCGAGGCGATCGATTTCGCCTGGGAATTGATTACGAAGGATTACGGGCTGCCGGAAGACCGTCTGTATGTGACGGTTTTCCGCGAGGACGATGAAGCCGAGGAGCTGTGGCAGAAGGTTGCCGGCGTGCCGAAGGACCGCATCTTTCGAATGGACGAGAAGGACAACTTCTGGCAGATGGGGGAGACGGGGCCTTGCGGGCCATGCTCGGAGATCCACTATGACCTCGGGCCGGGCGCTGCCGAACCGGGTCGCGAGCACGAACAGTTTCCGCTCGACGGCGGCGGCCGTTTTGTCGAGATCTGGAACCTCGTCTTCATGCAGTTTGACCGGTCCACCGACGGGACACTCACGCCGCTGCCGCGCCCTTCAATAGACACCGGCCTCGGATTGGAGCGGCTGGCCGCGATCCTGCAAGGAAAGCTTTCGAACTTCGAGTGCGACCTGCTGCTGCCGGTGGTGGAGAAGGGCGCCGAATTGTTTGGGAAGAACTACGGGGACGATCCGCGGGTGGATGTCTCGCTGCGTATCGCGGCGGACCATGCGCGAGCGACGGCATTTCTCATTCACGACGGCGTATTGCCATCGAATGAGGGCCGCGGTTATGTGCTGCGCAAGATCATGCGCCGCGCGATGCGGAACGCGCGCATGGTGGGCGTGGAGGAGCCGTTCCTCTACAAGCTGACGGGATTCGTAGCCGATCTGATGAGGCCCGCCTATCCGGAGTTGCTCGAGACGGCGCAGCGGGTGGCGCGCGTCGTCAAGGACGAGGAACACCGCTACGCCACGACGTTCACCGTGGCGGAGAAGGTTTTCCAGGAAGAGGCGAAGGCGGCCACCAGCGGAGTGCTTTCCGGTCCGGCGGCGTTCAAGCTCTACGACACGTTCGGCCTGGCTTTGGACGAAATGCAGGAGATGGCGCGGGAGCGCGGCATTGCGGTGGATCTGGATGGGTTCGAACACGCGATGGAGCAGCAGCGGCAGCGGGCCCGCGCCAGTTGGAAGGGCGCCGCGAAGGCGCAGGTTGCTCCGGCCTATCAAACCTTGCGCGAGCGGGGCAGGACGCAGTTTCTGGGATATGAAACCCTCACCAGCACGGGCAGCGTGGTGATTGGGCTGCTGAACGAAGACAAGCAACTGGTGGTGCGGCTCGAGCCCGGACAGAAGGGGGAACTGGTTCTGGACCGGACGCCGTTCTATGCGGAAGCAGGCGGACAGGTGGGGGACGGCGGCGGGCTTTATCGCGCCGGGGACAAGGCTGCGGAGGTCGATTCCACCTATCCGGCGGTTCCGGGGCTTTCGGTTCACAGGATTCAGGCTGTGGCGGCGATCGCGGTGGGGGACAAACTGGATGCGCGCGTGGAAGCCGCGCCGCGCGGGTCCACGATGCGGAATCATACGGCCACCCATCTGCTTCATGCGGCGCTGCGCACGGTGCTGGGCAAGCATGTGAAACAGGCCGGAAGCGTAGTCGAGCCTTCGCGCCTGCGCTTCGATTTCACGCACTACACGGCGATGGACCCGGACGAGATCGCGGAAGTGGAGCGTTTGGCAAACGAGGAAATCCTCGAGAACATTCCGGTCGAGACCAGCGTGATGGAACTGGAAGAGGCGCTCAAGACCGGCGCGATGGCCTTGTTCGGCGAGAAATATGGCGACAGCGTGCGCGTGGTGCGCGTGGGCGACTTCAGCCGCGAACTCTGCGGCGGCACGCACGTCCACCGCACCGGCGACATCGGCTTGTGCAAGATTGTGCAGGAGGGCAGCATTTCAGCCGGCGTGCGCCGCATCGAGGCGATCACGGGCGAGGCCGCCCTCGAGCGGTTCCGCGCCGCTTCCGATACGCTGGCCCGGGTGGCCCACTCTCTGCGCTCCCCGGAGGGGGAGGTTCTGGACCATGTGGAGCGAATGGCGGCCCACCAGAAGCTGCTCGAGAAGGAGATCGAGCAACTGAAGGCGAAGCTGGCGCAATCGCATGCCGGCTCGCTCGAGGCGCAGGCGCGGGTAGTGAAGGGTGTCAAGGTGCTGGCCGGGCGGCTCGATGGGTTCGACCGGCAGCAACTGCGGGCTCTGGCCGATACGCTGCGCAACAAGTGGCGTACGGGGGTGGTGGTGCTGGCGAGTTCCGAGGACGGGACCGTGGCACTGGTTTCGGCGGTGACGAAGGACCTCACCAACAAGGTGCATGCGGGCAAGATCGTGAGCGCGCTGTCGCAGTCGATCGGGGGGAAGGGCGGCGGCCGCCCGGATATGGCCGAAGGCGGCGGCAAGGACGTCAACGCATTGCCGAAAGCGCTGGAGACGGTTTATCAGAACGTGGAGTCGATGCTCTGATGCGCGACGTCGTGGTGGTGGGAGCCGGGCCCACGGGGTTGGCCTGCGGCATTGAATTAAAGAAGCGCGGGCTCGACGCTCTCTTGATCGACAAGGGGTGTGTGGTGAATTCGCTTTACCACTACCCCACCAACATGGTGTTTTTCACCACGCCGGAACTGCTCGAGATCGGGGGCATTCCGATGACCTCGCTCAACGAAAAGCCGAACCGCATTGAAGCGCTGAAGTATTACAGGAGGGTGGCGGATCATTTCGCGCTCGACATTCACCAGTATGAGAAGGTGCTGCGGATTGGAGGCGATGACGGCGCCTTTACGGTGCACACGACGGACCGCCTGGGATGCCCGCGGCAGTACGAATGCCGCAAGGTGATTCTGGCGACGGGGTATTACGACATCCCGAACAAGCTGGACGTACCGGGCGCGGACCTGGACAAAGTGATCCACTACTACAAGGAGCCGCACCCGTTTTACGGACTGGATGTGGCTGTCATCGGAGGGAAGAATTCCGCCGCTATTGCCGCGCTCGAACTTTTTTGGACGGGCGCGCGCGTGACGCTGATCCACCGCCGCGAACGGCTATCGGACAACATCAAGTATTGGATCAGGCCCAATATCGAAAACCGGCTCAAGAGCGGAGAGATCAAAGGATATCTGAACAGCAGCGTGACGCGGATTTTGCCGGATTCGCTGGTGATCGGCACACCGGACGGGGAGGTCACCATCAGGAACGATTTCGTGCTGGCGATGGTGGGCTACCGGCCGGATTTCAAATTCATGTCCCAGCATGGAATTGAGCTTGACCCGGCGACAATGAAACCGCGCACGAACCCGGAGACGCTGGAGAGCGACCGCAAGGGAATCTATCTGGCGGGAGTGGTGGTGGCGGGGGTGCACACGAACGAGATATTCATTGAGAACGGACGGTTCCATGGGGTGACGATCGCGGAGGCGATTGGGCGGGCGATTGGGTGAGGGGGTAACTGCTGGTCATGAAGATTACCGTTGAGATTTCAGACGAACTCTTCCGCCGGGCGAACAAGCATTGCGCCGAGCGGGGCATTTCTTTTCGCGAACTGGTTGAGCGAGGATTGCGGCTGGAACTTGACCGGCCGAAGACTACCGGATGCTTTCGCCTGAAACCCTTTGGGTTCGCCGGTGAGGGCCAGCAACAGCGGGATTGGGCTGCACTTCGAGAGTTGATCTATCAGGAACGGGGAGGAGCGCCCGACTCCGGTGATCGCACAGGTGGCAGCCCCGGATAAAGGCGGACGCCGATCTACAGCAGACTGATCAGCGATTCCGAGGATATCCCGCGCATTCGGGCAACCTCAGCCAAAATGCCATGAAGTGTTCCGGGTTTCAGCGGACTATGCCATGGAATCGTAACCATGTGGGGCGGAGGCCCGGAATGCCGCAAGCGGACGTGACTACCTCGTTGCCGCACGGTTTCATAGCCGAGCGATTCCAGGGCTCTCACGAGCCGCCCGGCAGTAATGCCCCGCGGCAACTTCATGCTGCTTCGACGGGGATCAACTCGTCTCTCACGTAGTGAAGTTGGATTAGCAGCGGACGCTCTTCGCCATCGTCGAAATGCAGGGCCGTCGCCTCGCGTACGTTGGCTCGCAATTCCTCCCAGGTCTCGGCTTGGGTGAAAATGGCATAGCCGAGTGCTCGCGCGTAGAACCCGCCTTCCTCAGCGTCGCGGACCTCGAAGATGACTTCCATGGCCAGTTCCCATTTTCCCTCGGAAACCGGGCTCTACTCAAGCTTCACAAGCCGCCTCGCCGGAGCATCTAACCAAAGCGCTCGCGCAACTCTTCCAGCACCCAATTTTCGACACGCTGTCCGCCCAACCGTACACGCGGCTTGATGGGGCCGTGGAAGTCAGAGCCGCCCGTCACCGCAAGGTCATGGCGCCTCGCCATTTCGAGGTAGCGTGAGGACTCCTCGCCGGAGTGATCGGAATGGAAGACCTCGAGCGCCCGCAGGCCCGCGTCCGCCAGGCGCCGGAGCACGTGCTCGTCGAATGCCGAGCCCAGGCGGATCGGATGGGCGAGCGAGGAGACGCCGCCTGCTTCATTCACGCGGGCAATCCCCTCCTCGAGGGACGGCGCTTCATGCGGCACGTAGGCCAGTCCCTCCTCCCCGATATAGCGCTCAAAAGCCTCCTCGTAGGTATCCACATAGCCCTTGTCGATGAGGACCCGGGCGAAATGGGGGCGGCCGGTCATGCTGCGCCCAAGGGCCTCGACTTCTTCCAATTCAACACCGGCCCCAAGTGCTTGCAAGCGCCGAACCAGCCGCCGGTTGCGGTCCCGGCGCTGCTCATGGCGGTGTTCGAGCCATTGGCGGAAGGCATCGCCCGGCTCGCCCCGCAGGAAATAGCCGAGCAGGTGGACTGGGCGCCCGTGGAGCGCGCATGTCACCTCGATGCCACAGATGACCTCGGTCTTTTGCGGCGTCTCCAGACTTCGCATGGCGTCGCAGCCCGCCAGCGTGTCGTGGTCGGTCACCGCAACGGCGTCCAGGCCTTCGCGCCGCGCCAACTCCAGGAGTTCCCGCGGCGAGCAGGCGCCATCGGAATAGTGCGTGTGGGCGTGGAGATCGATCATGGAGCCAGCGGCTCCGGCGGAAACTCGAAGACCTCACCCGCAGCCCTGACGGTTAGCTTTCCTCGCCCAAGCGCCTTGCCGTGGTTGGGATAGAACAGCGCGCCGTCGGTGCTCTGGCCGGGCATGAGTTTCACATCCACGAAGGCGATGGCCGATGCCGCGGCGGCGGCCTTCAGTTTCGCCGAGGTCAGCTCGGCAAAGGCCGCCTGGCGCCGCTGCTCATATCCGTTGGTGGAGGTGAGGCGGGTCAATCCGTAGAGGCCGATTTCGTAGGTGGCCACGAGTTTGATGACGTCGCTGCGCCCGGCCTTATCCACCAGTTCGTTCACTACCTTACGGGGATTGGCAGGACTCACCACGCCGGTCCCGTCGGCTTTGTCGAAGCGGAAATCATCGGTCTTGATGGTCCAGGGGATCCGGGACCCGTTCGAGACCGCCACCTGTAGGATGGAATACTCCCGGATCTGGTTGGGCAGGGGTGCGAACATAATGGTAACCCCATTGCGGGTCAACGTTTTATACCGCAACCCGCCGGATTCGAATTCGATTACCTGTCCCCAAACGAGGACCGCGGAAGCGAAAACTCCGCACACCAGCCGAACAAGGCCCATAGCCTCATTATGCTATACTGCCCTCGACTGCTTTCCCTTGCCCATGCACAACGTAGGGAACCATCCGAGCCATTTCGGATTGCGCGAACACGGAATCCGGAATCTTGCGGCAGCGTACTGGAATCTATCGCCCGCCCAATTGATTGAGCAGGCGCTCAAGCACCAGGAAGGGATACTGGCTGCGAATGGAGCGCTATCCGTGCGAACGGGGCAGTTCACGGGACGGTCGCCGAAAGACAAATTCATAGTAAAGCAGGCGGAAACGGAATCGACGATCGATTGGGGACCGGTCAACCAACCGATGACCGAGGCGCACTTCGACCGCCTTCACTCCCATGTCCTGTCTTTTCTTCAGGGCAGGGACGTGTTCATCCAGGATTGTTTCGGCGGAGCGGATGAAAGCTACATGCTGCCCATTCGCGTCATTACGCGCCGCGCCTGGCATAGTCTGTTCGCGCGCCAGTTGTTCGTGCGCCCGGCGCCGGGCGCCACCGCAAGCCACATTCCGGAGTTTACGCTGCTCTTTGTCCCGGATTATCAAGCAGATCCGGAGATCGACGGCTCGCAGTCGGAAACCTGCATTGCGATCAATTTCCGCAAGCGGGTGGTGATTATCGCCGGCACGGATTACGCCGGAGAGATGAAGAAGAGTGTTTTTACCATCTTGAATTACATTCTTCCCGACCGCGGTGTTTTTCCCATGCACTGCTCGGCCAACGTGGGAGACAACGGGGACGTGGCTTTGTTCTTCGGACTCTCGGGGACCGGCAAGACGACGCTCTCGGCTGACCCGCAGCGGCGGTTGATCGGCGACGATGAGCACGGCTGGAGCGATCAGGGGGTGTTCAATTTCGAAGGCGGCTGCTATGCCAAGTGCATCCGGCTGTCGCGGGAAAAAGAGCCGCAGATCTGGACTGCCATCCGTTTCGGTTCGGTGCTGGAGAATGTGGTGGTGGACGAGAACACGCGGATCTGCGATTTTGACGCTGAAACCATTACCGAGAACACACGCGTGGCCTACCCTGTCGATTTCATTGACAATGCCGTCATCCCCGGCGTTGGCGGGCGCCCGTCACAGATTCTCTTCCTGACCGCGGACGCTTTCGGGGTGCTGCCTCCCATCGCGCGCCTGACGCCTGAGCAGGCGATGTACCACTTTCTGAGCGGCTATACGGCGAAGGTGGCGGGGACCGAGCGGGGGCTGGGCAGTGAACCTCAGGCGACGTTCAGCGCCTGTTTCGGAGCGCCGTTTCTCCCGCGCCCTCCCATCACCTATGCGCAAATGCTGGGGGAGCGGCTGGCGCGGCACAAGGTCTCCTGCTGGCTGGTGAACACCGGTTGGGTGGGAGGCGCGTTCGGCACGGGGCGGCGGATGAGCCTGCCGTATACACGCGCCATGGTCACCGCCGTTGTCGACGGCAAGTTGAGCGATGTCCCGGTCGAGCCGCACCCTGTGTTTCAGACGATGGTCCCTAAGAGTTGCCCTGGGGTTCCGGCTGAGCTGTTGGACGCCCGGCAGCAGTGGAAGGACGCGCATGCCTACGACCGCACCGCGGCCGAATTGAGCGCCCGCTTTCGGAAGAATTTCGCGAAGTTCGGCGCGATGAGCCGGGAGATTCTGATGGCTGCTCCGGTGGGTTGATGTCCAGTTTCTGGTATTGTCACCATTTGCACCAGCAGGTGCGCTGTTAATCATTCATGTACAGGATTGACGAACCAGACACCGCCCCCATCCGTGCCGGAGAAGAGCTCCCGGCGGAGCGCCTTCGGGAATACCTCCGCGGGAAGATCGAAGGCGCGGAGGTGGACATCGCCATCGAACAGTTTCCCGGCGGCCATTCGAACCTCACCTACCTGGTCGCCACTGGCGGGCGGGAATACGTGCTGCGCCGCGCGCCGCATGGTCCGGTCGCCCCCAAGGCTCACGACATGGCTCGCGAATGCCGGGTGCTTCAGGCAGTGCATCCCTATTTCCCTCCCGCGCCGAAGCCGTACTTGCTATGCGAAGACCCATCGGTCATCGGCGCCGTCTTCTTTCTCATGGAGCGCCGCCGGGGCGTGGTTCTGCGCGCCGGAATTCCCCAGCCGTGGGCGAACGAGCATCTGCCGCGCCTGGTAAGCAAGGCGTTTCTCGATTGCCTGGTGCAGCTTCACACCGTGGACGTAGTGCGCACGGGACTCACCGGGCTCGGCAAGCCTGACGGCTTTGTCGAACGCCAGGTACGAGGCTGGTCGGAGCGGTGGATGCGCGCCCGCACGGAAGAGATGCCGCGGATGGACCGTGTGATGGAGTACCTGCGCGAAGAGTTGCCCCCCGAAGGCCCCCCGGCGCTGGTCCATAACGATTTCAAGCTCGACAACATGATGCTGCGCGGGGATGACCCGGGGACCGTAGAGGCTGTTCTCGATTGGGAGATGGCGACCGTGGGTGATCCGCTGGTGGACCTGGGGCTCACCCTCTGTTATTGGGATCCGCCGGATGCTGACGTGCGCGATGGCCCGGTGGCCTGCCTCACGCGCGGGCCCGGTTGGATGACCGGGGAAGAGTTGGCCGGACAGTGGGCCGAGCGCACGAAACGTTCCCCGGCCGCTCTCCGGTACCATGAGATTCTAGGTATCTTCAAACTTGCCGTGATCGTGCAGCAGATCTACTTTCGCTGGTTCCGCGGACAGACCAGCGATGAACGCTTTGCCTCGTTTCACAAACGCGTGAGGTCTCTGGTGGAAGCCGCGTATGCCCGCGTGGAGGCCGTTGATTGAGTTCGCTCTACTGCTTCCGGCACGGACAGGCTGGGTTGCGCGATGATTATGACACGCTCTCGGAAACGGGACAAAGGCAGGCAAGGGCCCTTGGGGATTTCCTGGCCGCGCGCAACATGACATTCGACGCATTTTACACGGGCGCATTGAACCGCCAGCGGCAAACCGCACTGGCAATCCGGGACGCTTATCGCGCCGCGGGCGTGGAGATTCCGGATCTGGTGATCGACACCAACTGGAACGAATTCGATCTGGGAGGCGTGTATCGCGGGATTGCCCCGCAACTGGCCGAAGAAGACCCCGAATTCCGGCGCGAGTACGAAGCACTCGAACGCGAATCGGCGGATGCCGCGTCGGCCGTTCACAGGCGCTGGACGGCCGCGGATGTGGCGGTGGTTCGGGCGTGGATCGAGGGCCGCTATGCGTGCCAGGCCGAGTCCTGGGCCGCGTTCACAGGCCGCGTGCGAAAGGGACTCGACGCGCTGGCCGCGCCCAGGGGCAGAATCGCTGTTTCCACCTCCGCCACTCCCATCGGGGTATGGATGGGTCTCGCGCTTCGTCTCGAGAACCGCTACATCATGCGCGCGGCAGGCGCGCTCTACAACGCTTCCATCACTACATTCCGCCTGCGGGGCGGCGAGGTCCATCTGAGCACGTTCAACCAGGTCGGCCACTTCGCCGATCCGTCCCTGCTGACCTTCCGTTAATAGAGAGGGAATCATGAATTTCGACTACAGTCCCAAGGTTCAGGAGTTGAGGAAGAAACTCGAAGCCTTCATGGACCAGTACATCTATCCGAATGAGGAGCGCTACCTCGCCGAAGTGGAAAAGATCGGATGGGGGGTTGTCCCTGTTATTGAAGAGTTGAAGCCCGTTGCCCGCCGCGCGGGGCTGTGGAATCTTTTTCTTCCGGAAAGCGAATGCGGGGCTGGTCTGACGAATCTCGAATACGCGCCGTTGTGCGAAATCATGGGGCGCGTAGTCTTTGCGCCGGAGGTCTTCAATTGTTCGGCGCCGGACACGGGCAACATGGAAGTGCTGGTGCGTTACGGCACAGCCGGGCACAAGAAGCAGTGGCTGGAGCCTCTGCTGAACGGCGAGATACGCTCCGCCTATTGCATGACGGAGCCCGGCGTCGCCTCTTCGGACGCGACGAACATTGAAGCCAGCATCCGCCGCGAAGGGGATGAGTATGTGCTCAACGGGCGCAAGTGGTGGAGCACCGGGGCCGGCGACCCGAGATGTAAGATCGGCATCTTCATGGGCAAGACCGACCCCGCGGCTCCGCGGCACAAGCAGCAATCGATGATCCTGGTTCCGCTCGATCTGCCGGGCGTCAGGATTGAGCGGATGCTGACGGTATACGGCTACAACAGTTCCCCGCACGGGCACGGCGAGATCACCTTCACCAATGTGCGCGTTCCATCGAGCAATCTCCTGCTGGGGGAAGGCCGCGGATTCGAGATCGCGCAGGGGCGCCTGGGGCCGGGGCGCATCCACCACTGCATGCGCCTCATCGGAGTGGCCGAGCGCGCCCTGGAAGCGATGTGCCGGCGGACCTCGCAGCGGGTTGCGTTCGGGCGCAGGATCTCCGAGATGGGCACCATCCGCGCCGGTATTGCCCAATCGCGCATCGAGATCGAGCAGGCGCGGCTGCTGGTGCTCAAGGCAGCCCACATGATGGATACCGTAGGGAACAAGGCCGCACGCACGGAAATCGCGGCCATCAAGGTGGTTGCGCCAAACGTGGCGCTGCGCGTGCTGGACCGCGCCGTCCAGGCGCACGGCGGCGGCGGTGTTTGCCAGGATTACTTTCTTGCCGCCGCCTGGGCCAATGCACGCACGCTGCGCCTTGCGGACGGTCCTGACGAGGTGCACATCGAGAGCATCGCCAAGACCGAACTTCGCCGCTACGAACCAAAGGCATGAGCCGCCTCACGCTGGTACGGCACGGACAGGCGCGCGCCTTCGAGGACGATTCCGACAGGTTGTCCGAGGCCGGAGAGAACCAGGCGCGCAAACTCGGAGCGCATTGGGCCGCGCTTGGCGTCCGTTGGAGCGAGGTCTACTGCGGGACGCTCCAGCGGCAGCGCCGCACGGCGGAACTGATCGGCGATGCCTACAGGCAGGCGAGGCTATCCTATCCGGCCCCCTGTGCGGACTTCCGGTGGAATGAATACGATTCCGGCGGAGTGCTGAGCCGTGTGGCCCCCGTTCTGGCGGCCCGGGAGCCCGGATTCGCCGCGCTCGAACAGGAGTTCCGCCGCCACAGGAATACCCCGGAAGCCAACCGTTATTTCCAGCGGATGTTCGAGCAACTGATGCGAATGTGGATTGTGGGAGAGGTGGACGCGCCCGGCGTCGAGAGCTGGCTATCGTTCCAGACGCGGGTCATAGAAGGCTTGCGGCATGTTCTCCACGGATCCGCGGGGAGCCGCAATGTGCTGATTGTCAGCTCGGGAGGTACGATCGCAACCGCTGTGCAAACCGTGGTGATGGCGCCTTCGGCGATGGCGCTCGAGTTGAACTGGCGTATACGGAATTCCTCCGTCACGGAGTTTCTCTTTACGCAACACGGACGCATCACGCTGGATCTCTTCAACGCCACGCCTCATCTTGCCGCGGAAGAGATCACTTATCGCTGAGCGGTATTACCGTTGCCCATCCATTCGGCGTATACCTTCCGGAACGCCCACCCTTCGGGGCGATACATCACACGCGCGGAGGGGTATTGCGCCTTCACCGTGTGTTCCAGCATTGGGACGCCGCTCGGGTTGCGTGCGTCGACCACCCAGACCGGACGCGGGGCCAGGGCGCTGACGAGGTCCGGCAAATCGTAGTCGCGCAATACTCCGGGCAGGACGATGTCGATGAGGCCCTTGGGAAACTTCGATTGCGTTGCGGCCAGCCAGGAAAGCGGCATGCCCTCCAGAACCACCGATTCGATTCCCGGCGTGAGGAACGCCGCGTGCAGCGCCGTCACGGCAGCCGGTCCACGGCCGTAGATCCGGATGTGCCCGCTGTCGATCTGGGGGCTTGCCGTAAGGCTGGTGTACTCGTTGAGCACATCGGACAGCTGCAACCCAATGAGCGTGCGGCCCACGAGGAAGGCGCGATTGGCGGTCTGCCATTGCGACGAATAGCCGGACTCGGGGCGCGTGGAACTGGTGGGGAAGCGGATGGCCATCACCGCAAAGCCCGCGGCCAGCATTTCGTCGATGTCTTCTTTCGCCGCGTTCAACGCGAGGATGGCCGGCCGCTTTCCATTTCCGTTTTCCACCCGGAGTTGGGAATCGAAGAACTTCGTCTGCGTGGGCGAGTATTGCGTGCGGCGGATGACCATCTCCCGCGTTACCCCGCCTGACTTTGCGGCGCGCTGTCCATAGAGGCGCAGGGCTTCCCTGGCGTTCAGAGATTGGGTGGTTTCCCCGCCGAAGCTCGAGAGCGCCTGGCCGGTTGGGGTGACGTAGAGATTCTGCTCGGGCTCCGTCTCGACTTCCTCTTCCCCGCCCGCGGATTCCCGGCCCATCAGCCATTGCTCGAACCAGCGATAGGCGGCTTCGCGGCGAGGCTTCGACCACCCATGTGTGTCGTCGTATTCGAAATAACCGGCCTTCGCTTCGGCATCGAGCACACCATAAAAACGCCGGATCTCCTCATAGGTGCGCCGCGCCCCATCGATGGGGAAGAAATCGCGGATGGCGGTGGTCATCAGAAAGGGCTTGGGGGCGGCGGCGAAGGCGAAATCGGGAAAATCGAAGCCATCCTTGAGAAAGCCGGGAAACACCTGCTCGGCATCCTGCGGACCGGGCTTGTACCAGAGCTGCTTCCAGGACGTCATGTAGCAGCTCGAGACGATGGCCGCCAGCCGCGGATCCGCCATCGCCAGGTAAGCGGCCTGCGTTCCGCCGCCCGAATTTCCGGCCACGGCGATCTTCGTGCTGTCCACGTCGCGGCGCGTTTGGAGGTAATCCACCGCGCGCATGCCGTCCCAGATTTCATACCTCGCCACATGATTCCCGGCGAGGAGACATTGCGAGCCGGTGAGAATATGCTCCTGCACGCCGATGCCGCTTCGCGAGGCTCCTGTTTCCGGATCGAGGGTCTCGCTCCGCTCCCCTTGTCCCGGCGGATCGAAGGCGAGAACGAGAAAGCCGCGCTTCGCCATCGTGATCCAGACGTGCTGATACGTGGCGGATGCCTTTCCGTTGGCGCTGTGTCCGGCCACTCCCACAAGGGCAGGGAAGGGAGGCTGGACATTGAGCGGCACGTAGACATTCGCCGTGACGTGAAAGCCGGGCAGGCTCTGATACACCAGCTTCTCGACGCGGTAGCCGGGGCGCGTGAAGCTGCCGGTGATGCGCGCCTGTAGCGGGCCGCTCCGGATGGGAAGCCCGCCGATCTCGGCCAGCATTTTCTCCCGAATGCCGGCGCGCCGCTGCTCGGCTCGATCCTTGGTGAGTCGAGAGACAGCCGCCGCGCGATCGCGCAGCGCGGACTCAGCCAGTTCACTCAAATATTGATCGACGGCAGGCTGCGCATGTGCGGCGCCGGCCAGGGCCAGTAACGCGAGCAGTTTCCTCATGCGGCAAGCAGCCTCAACAGGTAAGTAAGATTTCGTTTCATATCAGCCTCGACATTGTTCGACGGCGAGGAGGTCTCGAGGTTCGCAAAACCGTCGTAGCCCGTTTCCCGTATGGCTTTCAACACTCTTCCCAAATCGATTTTCCCTTCCCCCAGGTAATTGGGATTGTCCTTGAGGTGGATCTGGCAGATGCGCTTTTTTCCGAGCCAGCGAATCTCGCGCTCCGGTTCGAAGCCGCTATTCGTCGAGTTCCCGATGTCATAGTAGGTGAGCACGGCCTTTGAACGCGAGCCTTCCATGATGCGGACATTGTCCTCGGCGGAAATGGTGTCCTCGAGCCCGAGCAGCACGCCGGCCTTTTCGGCCTCCGGACCGATTTCGCGCAGGAAGGCGGCGACGTAATCCTGTTCGGCTCGCGTCTCGAGGGCGCCGTTGCCGAAAAACGGCAGCAGCATCACCCGCGCATTCAGATTCTTCGTAATGGGAATGCCATCGGCCACCCACTTCTGGCCGAGTTTGTCGTTCTTCAGATAGTTGACGTGGAGGATATCGAGGCACGTGCCGGCCAGCCGGATGCCATGCTGCTTCGCTGCCTCGATGTACTGCTGTTGCAGCCCGGCATTGTCGAGCGGCAGTTTGTCATTCACCGGCTTGCGGCCGAGGCTCACCTCTACTCCCGCGAAGCCGAGCCGCCTGGCAAGCGCCACCGCCTCCACCTTCCCGGTCTGCTTCAGATTCCAATCGGTAACCCCGATGCGGAAGCCATATGACCTTGCCTGGATGCGGAAAGCCGCACCCGCGAGCAGGCTCGAGGAAAGAAAAGCTCTGCGAGAATGGCGCATGCCGGTAGTGTAACGTAATGCAAACTTCAACGCGGCAGGATCAGGCCTCCATCCACTCTGAGAACGCTGCCTGTGATGTAGGCTGCCTCGTCCGAGACGAGAAACCTCACCGCGGCGGCAATCTCCTCCGGCTTGGCGAGGCGGCCCAGCGGCAGCAGCCGGCCCTGTTCGCGAATGAACGCCTCGGTAAAGAACGTCCGTTCTCCGGGCGTATCGGTCCAGCCGGGCTCAATCGTGTTCACGCGGATGCGGTGTGCGGCGAGTTCGCTGGCCCATGTCGCGGCCATGTGATTCACCGCCGCCTTCGCTCCGTTGTACGCCGTGCTGTCAGGAAATCCGCGCGCGGCATGAATGGAACTGATCATGACGATGGAGCCGCCCACCCCCTGCTTCACCATCTGGCGCGCCGCAAGCTGCGAGCAATGAAACACGCCCCACAGCGTGGTTCCCCAGACCGTGGCCACATCGTTCACTTCCAGTTCGAGCAGCGGCTTGCGGATGTTGACGGCGGCGTTGTTCACCAGAATGTCGATGCGGCCCCAGCGGTTCACCACTTCGGCGAACATCGCTTCCATCTGCGCGCGGTCGCCTACATCGGCGTCGAGGTACAGCGCCCATCGCCCTGCGGATTCGATATCCTTCACGGTTTCGGGCGCCGATTCGGTGAGGTCGCAAAAGGCGACGTCGCACCCGGCGCGCGCCAACTCCCCCGCCGTCGCGCGGCCGATTCCCCTCGCGCCCCCCGTCACGATCGCAACTTTTCCCGCCAGCTTCACGTGATCTGCGCTCCCTCCCGAAACACGAAACGGATGCCTTCCGGTTTCTGCTGGGGCGACTCATAGGTGGCTCGCGCACGGATGGCGGCAGCGTCGAACACCACCACATCCGCCGCCGCGCCGGGACGCAGAACCCCGCGCCCCCGCATGCCGAAGCGCTCCGCCGGTTTTCCCGTGATGCGGTGAACCGCGTCATGGAGGGGCAGCCATCCCCGCTCCCTCGCCATCTCGCCCAACAGGCAGGGGAACGTGCCGTAGAGGCGCGGATGCGGCCGGCCTTTCACATAGAATCCATCGCTGATCACTGTGCACAGCGGATGCTGGAGCAGTTTGCGAAGGTTGTCATCGCACTGGTTGAAGCTGAGCATGTTGACATCGCCGTTCTCTTCTTCGAGGATTTCGAATACGGCCTCCACCGGCTCCACGCCGCGCTCTTCGGCAATCTCGACGAAGTTCCTGCCCACCCAGCGGGCTCCCTCCGCGCTTCCGGTGGCCGCCACGAAGATATCGTTCCATTGCTGCGCCGTCTGCGCGATAGTTTCTTCGGCAATGCGCGGCCGGAGCGTAGTGTCCGCGAGACGCGACAGCATCGCGGGAATGCCGCCATCGAGCGTCCATTGCGGGAGTAGTTGTGTCAGCACTGTGCTGCCGGCGAGGTAGGGATAGCTGTCGAACGCCACGTCAATCCCTTCCGCCCTTGCCTGCTCCAACCGCTCCAGAGCCTGGGCCTGCTTGCTCCAATTCGCACGGCCCACTGCCTGGAGATGGGAGATCTGCAAGCGGCACCCCGCCTCGCGCGCCAGATCGAGTTGCTCTTCGATCGATTCGAGCAACTGATGCGTGTAACTGCGCATGTGCGTCGCGTATACTTTGCCGTGCTTCGCCGTGACGCGGCACAGGCGCACCAGCTCCTCGCGGGGAGCGCTCGAGCCGGGCGCGTACATCAGCCCGGTCGAGAATCCGCAGGAGCCGGCCTGGAGCGATTCTTCGAGTATGCCTTCCATGCGGTCCATCTCCGCCGGCTCCGGGGCGCCCTGCCGCGGCCCCATGGTCGCGATGCGCAGGCTCCCGTGACCCACCAGGGACCACACGCTGCAAAGCCGCGACTGACGCCGCGCGTAGTCCAGATACTCCGCCGCGCTCTGCCAGCCCCACGACTCGCCGCCCGCGAGGATGGCATGTCCGTAGCGACGCACGGCCGCCGCGTCCGCCCCGCAGGGATAGGGCGAGAACCCGCAGTTGCCGACCACCTCCGTGGTCACGCCCTGATCTGCTTTTGCGCGGTCGTTCTCCAGCACCATGACATCCGAATGGCTGTGGATGTCGATGAAGCCGGGGGTGATCGTGAGCCCCGTGCAGTCGATGAGCCGCGCCTCCGCGGGCGGAGCCGCCTGCCCTATGGCCGTGATCACTCCGTCTTCGATGAGGACACCGGCGCGTTTGGGTTCGGCGCCCGTCCCGTCAATTACCGTTCCGTTGTGTAAGTGGATCAAACGGTGATTTTCGCATGGCGTGGCATCATTCGGTGAAACGTCAGATCTTCAGGCTCCTCACCGGGGAGCCGACTCGAGGCGATCCAGCAGCCGCGCCGTTACGGCGGTGATCTCTCTCACCGCCGCCTCGAATGCTTCCTGATTCGCCTTCGACGGTTTATGGAAGCCGCTCACCTTGCGCACAAACTGAAGAGCGGCGGCCGAGATATCCTCGCGCGTGGCCCGCGGGGTCTGCTTGCGTAGCACTTTAATGCTGCGGCACATGTTCTCAGCTTACACGCCCGCGTTTGAGGCGCACAGTGATCTGCGTTCCCCCACCTTCCGGGCAATGTAACTCGACCTCGCCACCGAGCAGTTTCACATTGCGCCGGACGATGGCGAGACCGAGCCCCGTGCCTTTCACTTTCGTCGTGAAGAACGGTTCGAAGATCCGTTCGCGGAGCTTTGGATCAATGCCTGGGCCCTGGTCGGTGATGCGAAGCATGGCGGGATGCTCCAGAGCCACCGTTACGGCCTTGCCGGCGGGAGTCGCTTGAATGGCGTTGAGCAGGAGATTCAGAACAATCTGCCGGATCAGTTCGCGGTTGGTCTCTTCGATGACGATCCCGTTAGCGATGGTCGAGTCGATGCGAATCCCCATCGGCTTGGCTTGACGCGCGAGCGCTGCCACGGCGCTTTCGACCTCCGCGGACAGGTCGACGGTTTCCTCCATGGCAGGCGCGGGACGCGAAAAACCCAAAAGCTGCCGGACCGACTCATCGAGGCGGTTCACCTCGGCGACGATGAACGAAAGGTCCTCGCCGTAGCGTTCCTGTAGGAGCGCGTCCTCGCGCATCACCTGCGCAATCGTTTTGATGGCGCTGAGAGGATTCTTCACCTCATGGGCGATGGTGGCCGCCGCTTTGCCGAGACTCGCGAGATTTTCCTGACGCGCCAGTTCCCGCTCGAGTCCCACTTTCTCCTCCACCAAACGGCACGCCACAAGAGACTGGGCGATTTGAGGAGCCAGGCCTTGCAGCACTTCCTCGTTCTCATCGAGAAAGGCGAGCGGCGTGGTATCGAGCAGCAGCAAGCCGCGGATGCGATTCTCCTCCCGCAGCACGAGCATGTACCGGCAGCCAAGCCTGCGCATCACTTCCCTTGCCGGCGCATCTTCCATGTGAGGTTCGTACACTTTATCCGCCGGCCGGCTTTCCGCGTAACTCTCCAGTTCGCGGCGGTCCGCTTCGGTGAGAGCGCCGCTCCAAGTTCCAGCCGAGGCGCATTCACTTCCAAAGAGGAGCAGGACAGCCCGCATCCGAAACCGCTCCCGCAGTTGCGCCGCAAGGAACTCCATGCGCAGTGTCAAATCGAGGATGAGACCCGCTTCGGGAATGACGGTTTTCGCGAAATCGGTGTAGAATGCCGCGCGCCGCGAGAGAAAGCGCGAGATCGCCGCATACAGTGGCAGCCAGAGAATGCCGGCCCAGAACAGCAACGCCAGTTCGAGCAGAACTCCGCCTTCGCCCCATCGGTCTTCGAAGATGCGCCCCAGTTGGCGCATCAGGAACAGATAGAGCGCAACGGAGATTCCGAGAATCAACGAGAAGACCGACCGTATGGCCAGCAGAAGGCCGAACACGTTATCCCAGAAAATGAACCACGCCAACAGGAAGGGCGGACCGGTGGTGAAGAAGGACGAAGGGTAGAGCGCGATAGCGAGCAGCACCGAAAGGCCAAAGCCGAAGAGGAACAGCCACAATCGCCGGCGGTAGCCCAGCCACAACAGCCAGACCGCAACAACAAACCCGCAGGCCAATGCCGCATTACCCACACCCTTCCACACGGCCGCGTACTCGAGTTCCCTTCCTGCCGTCTCCCGGTAAAGTCCACTGACAAGCGTCGCGCCGTGCCACAAGCCGAACGAAACCACCAGAACCCAAGCCGGCATCCCCGCGGGACGTATCTTGCGCTGCGGGAACATCACGATGCCCAGGAACAGGCAAAGCCCCATTCCCAGGAATGACATGAACAGCGGGAAGACTGTTGCCGCAGGCATAGGTTCGCTAACCGCTGTAGCGGCGGAAGGCCAACACGGCGTTCAAGCCGCCGAAGGCGAAGGAATTGGAGATTGCGTACTCCACCTCCGCGCGGCGGCTTTCGTTCGGAATGACATCGAGATCGCATTCCGGATCGGGGGTGGTGAAATTCGCCGTCGGAGGAAATACGCCCGTATGAAGCGCGAGCACGGTAGCGGCGGCTTCCAGCGCTCCGGCCGCGCCCAGGGCATGTCCGTGCATCGATTTTGTCGAGCTGACAGCGAGACGCTCCGCATGCCGGCCGAACAGGAGCCGGATGGCTTGCGTCTCGGTAGCGTCGTTGGCCATTGTGCCGGTGCCGTGCGCGTTGATGTAGCCGGTGGCTTGAGGCGGCAACCCGCCGTCCTCGAGCGCCAGTTGCATGGCCCGCGCCGCGCCTTCCCTGGTCGGTTGCGTGATGTGATGCGCATCGGCGGACATGCCCGCGCCCACGACTTCCGCAAGAATTCCCGCGCCGCGCGCGCGCGCCGCCTCCAGGGGTTCCAGCACCAGCATCGCCGCTCCTTCTCCCAAAATGAGCCCGGCCCGATCCTTCGAAAACGGCCGGCACGTGTTGGGAGAGACCACTCGCATGCCTTCCCAGGCTTTGAGGTTGCCCAGGGTGAACGGCGCCTCGCTGCCGCCGGCCACCGCCATCTCGAGCTGCCCCTGCCGGACCATCCAGAATGCATGCGCCAGGGCATGGTTCGCCGACGAGCAGGCAGTCGAGAAGGTGAAGGAAGCGCCCGTCAACCCGAACTCCATGGTGATGCAACTGGCCGCTCCATTTGCCATCGTGCGCGGAATGATCATTGGAGAAAACCGGGTCTTCTGATCCGCATACAGGTCGCGGAACGCGTCGTCTTCAGTCAGCTTTCCTCCGACGCAGGAACCGGTGATGACGCCGGTGCGCTCGCGTAGCGACGGCGTCCAGGGGACGGCCGCTTCGCACAGGGCCTCGCGGGCCGCCACCACTCCGTATTGTGCGAACGGATCCAGCAGATTCAACTCTTTTTCCGTGAAGTAGGCGGGCGGCGAGTAGTCCGGCACGCGGGCGGCGTTTGGAAACCGCACGGCTTCAAACCCCTCGAGCGGCCGGATGCCCGGCCGTCCCGCGGCGATCGCTTCCCAAAATTCGGCCCGGTTCCGGCCGCACGCGCAGATCACCCCAAGACCGGTGACGGCAACCCGCCGCGGCGTCATCCGGTGGACTCCGCCTTCTCCGCCAGCAGCTTTTCGATCCCCTCGACAATGTCCTGTACACCGCGAATGCTCTTCGCGGATTCGTCGGGGATGCTGACGTCGAATTCGTTCTCGAGCGCGAAGATGATGTTGATGCCGTCAAGCGAATCGATGCCCAATTCCTCGAATGTGCTCCCGGCTGTGATTGCCGCCGCTTTTTCCGCGCCGTAATGCTGTGTGGCGGCGATTACGCGGATGACGCCGTCGAGTGTGGTTTCCGGCATAGGAGTTCGCTCACAGTGACCAAATGATACCCTTGGTCGCGGAGTTCGGGCAACAGGCGGCGCACCGCTTCGATGGTGTTTCGGATGTCGGGCTTCGGCTTCAGTTCGCGCCCGTCGTGGAGACAGAGAATGGCGCCGGGACCGGCGGCGCGCTTCATCCGGCGGTAGACTTGCCTCGAGCCCTGATTCCAGTCCTGCCCGATCGCGGTCCACATGACGCCCATCACCCCGTGCCGTTGCTGCGCCTCGCGCAATCCGAACCAGCGGCATCCGTACGGCGCGCGAAACAGCACGGGACGAGAGCCCGACGCTCTCTCCACGGCGGCCTGGCAGAGCGCCACTTCGTTCTCGATAAACTGCCGGTGCCGCAGGTACAGGGGGGAGTGCGAATAGGTGTGGTTTCCGATTTCATGCCCGCGGCGCGCGACTTCCGCCGTGATTTCGCTCAGCCGCTCGGCATGGCGGCCGATTTGAAAGAACGTGCATCGCACCCCCGCCGCCTCGAGCAAGTCGAGGAGTTCGCCGGTCGATTCACTGGGCCCGTCATCGAAGGTGAGCGCGAGTCGTTTTTCGTTCCGCGGTCCGTGCCAGACCGAGGGCGCCAGCAGGCGAGCGCTGCGGCCGCGCACCGCATACGCCATCAAGCCCGCGGCGGCGGCCGCTCCCGCGTAGCCGGCTTCCAGAATCACAGACTTACCCCTTGCCGGTCCACTTCACACTGTGATCGGAAGTGACGGCGAATGTTTCCTGCGGTGAGATGAGGGTAAAGAAGGACCACGGCCCGGGAATCCAGGGATAGCGCTCGATGACGCCTTCATCGACGGTCACCCCAAGACCAGGCCCGGTGGGGACCACCAGGTCGCCTTCCACAATTTGCAGCGGCTCCTTCAGCATCTCCGCGGCAAGCGGAAAGGGATACATGAACTGGCGGCCTTCCTCGGTGTAGCAGGGATACTCCAGCCACTCCACGACGGTTTCCGGCCAGCAGACGCCGATCTGCGCCGCCGCCATCACTTCGAGCGCCGTTCCCCACGAATGAAACGCGAAGCGTAATTCTTCTCTGGCAATTTGCGCAAAGAGACGCCGCGCGAGACTGTATCCACCCTGGCAGACCACGTCCATCTGCACATAGTCCACACAGGGGCCGTTCAACAGATCGAGGAATCCCGCTTCGTCAGGCTCGTGCTCGCCGCTTGCCAGCGGGACGAGGTCTTTCTCCTTCAACCGGCGGTAGGCATCGTGATCATCCGGAGGCAGCGGTTCCTCGAGCCACGTGATGCCGTACTCGGCGAGTTGCCCGGCAAGTTCCTCCACTGTCTCCGGTGTATAGCTGCGGTCGCCCATTCGCCACCAGGAGTGCGCATCCACCATCAACTCGAAGTCGGGACCGGTGGCCTCGCGCATCAGACGCACCGCCTCGAGATCACGTTCCGGGCCGAGAGCGGGACGCATCTTGTAGGCCTTGAACCCCATGCTCCTGGTGAGCGCCGCTTCGGCGGCGTAGCCTTCGGGAGCCATGTACATTCCCGCGCTGCCGTAAAGGCGGATGCGGTCCCGCACGCGCCCGCCGAGGAGTTCCGAAACCGGCAGGCCCTTGAGCTTACCCACCAGGTCGTAGACGGCCACCTCCACCGAACAGTAGATCTTCATCAACTCCGCGTCGGGATTGGTGAGTTGGAACTTGATGCGCAATGCGTCCGGGTCGGCGGCGGCATGCGCTTTCAAAAACGGCGCAATCTCGTTCTCGATCCGGTTCTTCCAGTGTTCGCCGGCCGAACCCGGCCCGTAGCCGGCAACGCCGTTCTCCGACGTGACTCGAATGAGCATCGCGTCGCGCTTGACGATGGTGCGCTCCCCGCCGTAGTAGGTGAGTTTCGGCGGACCGGGTAGCGGAAAGGAAAGAAGGAAGGCTTCGACAGATCGAATTTTCATGCGAAGTGTTTAGTATACAGCCCGATTCGTCCTTATTTCGGACGCGCCAACTTGTCCGCGCCGTAGACGGTGAGCAGCGGATGTTTCACCACCGCGCGAAATTCGTAGATGCCGCCGCTCTTCCACCCTGTTGCCTGCATCGTGAAGTTCCCCGGAGAATTACGTGTTACAAAGCCCACGGTCTTCCACGGGTCTGTCCGTTCATCCACGTCCTGCCCGGTCACGATTCGATATTCGAATCCCACCTCGAGCGACGACGCCTGTCCCATGTCCAACAGTTCCCCCTCGAGGGTGATGGCTCCGTTCGTCTCGCGGTAGTTGCGTGTGACGACGCGCGGCGGAGTCAGGGCCGGTTTCGCGTGCGTGATCTTCAGCACGACGGGATTCGGCCAGGAGCGGTCCGTGGCCAAACGCTGAGCGCGCATCGCATGAATGTGCAGACCATCACCCTCCTGCTTCCAGGTGGTTCGCGGCTTCACCTTCGGCTGGTATTCGAGCACCAGATCATTTTGCCCCAGGATGCTGACCTGCGTCTCCGGGGACGACCGCACGGAGCGCAGGACGATGTCCTTCCACTCCCCGAGCTTCCACCGCTGCTCCTCGTTCACGAACACGTACACCGTGTCCTCATTCTTCTGTTTCGTGAACCAATAGCTCTGCTCGTTGGTGACCACCCAGGGCCGCACGCCGTAGATTGATTCGCCGTTGACGAACATCCACAGCGCCACTTCCCGCAGCCGCTCTTCCTGCTCGATGGGAAGTTCTCCATCCGGCTTCGGGCCGACGTTCAGCAGCAGGTTGCCGCCCTTGGCGCGCGTCTCGATGAGCGTGCGAATCAACCGCCCGCCTGTCTTGTAATGCTCGAGCGTCGGCCGGTAGGTCCATTCCGTGCCCATCGTGAGGTTCGCTTCCCACGGCCCTTCCAAAGGCACGCCCGGTATGTACTGCTCGGGGGTCTGCATCACACCGCGCGTGACGACAAGATCCGGACGGATGCCCCACGCAACATCCTTCAGGCCTTCCGGCGAGCCGTCGAAGAAGAAGAAATCGATGGGGCCGTACTTGGTCATCAGCTCGCGGACCTGCTCCTGGTCATACTTCAACAATCCCGGGTTGTTGGCCGGCTGCACGTCCGGCACGCCGCGTTGAATCACTTTCCCATGCTGGTAGAGCCACAGGAAGTCGTCCGGCGAGTAGTAGAATCCCGGCGCGATTCCCTGCTCGCGAAACGCGGCCACCACTTCAGCGACGATGTCGCGCTGGAACGGTGTGTGCATGATGTTGAACGGGGTGGTCGCCGTGTCGAACATGCAGAAGCCCGAGTGGTGTTTGGTGGTGAAGACCACATACTTCATTCCCGCCAGTTTGGCCAGCACGGCCCAATCCTTGGGATAGAATTTGCGGGGGTTGAAGGTCTTCGGCAGTTCTTCGACGTAGCGCTTCAGGTAGTCCTGTGATGCGCCGGCCATGGAATGGCTGGGCACGGTGCCAATCTGGCTGTCGGGCGTCCAGTGGATGAACATGCCGAAGCCGAGATCGCGAAACCACTCGACGCGGTCCGGTTTGTTGCCGGACTGCTGGGCACAGGCCAGCACGGGAAGCAGCGCGAGGAAGAGCAGACGAACTTTCAATCGCATTTGGCAATAATGATACAGTAACCGCTAAAGCCGGAGTGAATCCATGCGGGCTTTAGCCGGTGCGCCGGCTCGATTGGCGCACTACCAGCCGCGGTTTCAACAGGATGGTTTCCGGACGGCTGGGTGTCTTCGTTTCAATCAACTCGAGGGCCCGCTCGGCTGCGTGGGCGCCGATGGCGGTGCAATCCTGATCCACGCTCGACAGCGGCACTCGCAAGTCCTCGGAGAACCGGATATTGCCGCATCCGATGATCGCCACGTCTTCCGGCACGCGGAGACCGGCTTCGAACGCCGCGCGGATAGCGCCCGTGCCCGTCGGGTCGTTGTAGCAGAAGACTCCGTCCGGCGGAGGATTCAATCGCAGCAGTTCCTTCATCGCTTCGTAACCGCTCACGTCCGCCGCATCGTCGCCGGATTTGGCCGAAACCACATATCCCGGCGGCGCCACCATTCCGTGCACTACCAGCGCACGCCGGTATCCTTCATGACGCCCCGCCGCGGTGCTGATTTCGCCGCCGCGGATGTGCGCAATCCGTTTGCAGCCCTGTTCGATCAGGTGCCCGGTTGCCAGCAAGCCGGCCACCTCGTCGTCCACGCCCACGAAGTTCGCGCTCAAGCCGACGAATTTCCGGTCCACCAGGATGTACGGCGTCTCATGCTCTTCAATGCGCCGGAAACTCTCGACGGACCATTGCGTGGAGGCGATGATCAAGGCGTCCACTCGCCTGGCCAGCATCTCATCGATTTCCTGGCGCTCGAGCTCCGCATCCTCCTCTGAAGAAGAGATCACCAGGCTGTAGCGATGTTGGCGCAGCACGCGATTGATCCCCTTGGCCACCTGGCCGAAGAACGTGTGCACGAGGTCCGGCACGACCAGCCCGATGCTCTGCGTGCGCCCTGTGATCAGGGCGCGCGCCGTCAGGTTCGGCCGGTAATTGAGTTCCTTCATGCGCTTCAGCACACGCTCGCGCGTCTCCGTGCTGATGTCGCGGTGATTGCGCAGAACCTTGGATATGGTGACCACGGAAACTCCAAGTTCCCGGGCAAGATCCTTCATGCGGACAGCCATAGGAGAAATTGTTTCACATTCCGTCAGGCCGTCAGGTAGCGGCGCATCGATTCGGCGCGGAAACAATGCGCCAGCGCGGTTTGGTTGGTGATGCGCCGCGAGGACGCCAGTTCCGCCAGCGACTGCTCCATGGTGCGCATGCCTTCGGCGCGGCTGATCGAGAGCTGCGAGTAGAGCTGATGATCCTCGCTCTTGCGAATCAGGTTGCGCACGGCGTCGGTGGCGGTCATGATCTCCAGCGCCGGATAGCGGGCATTCCCCTCTACTCCCGGAACCAGTTGCTGGCAGATGATCGCGTGCAGGGCCAGGGAAAGCTGCTGGCGGATCTGCGGCTGCTGTCCCGCCGGAAACGAATCGATGATGCGGGAGATGGCCTGCGTGGCATCGTTGGTGTGCAGCGTCGAAAGCACCAGGTGGCCTGTTTCCGCAATGCGAAGCACAGTCTCGACGGTCTCGCAGTCGCGCATCTCGCCGACGAGTATGACATCCGGCGACTGCCGCAGAATGCTGCGCAGACAGACCGCGAATCCGGGCGTGTCTGAACCGACTTCGATCTGCTCGATTACCGACGTCTTGTTCTGATGCTGGAACTCGATCGGATCCTCGATGGTGATGATGTGCTCGCAGCGCCGCGTGTTGATGGAGTTCACGAATGCGGCGAGCGTCGAGCTTTTGCCGCATCCTGTGGCGCCGGTTACCAGAATCAGCCCCTGGCGGCGATCGGCCAGACGCTCGAGGCTGGGCGGCAGGTTGAGCGATTCGAACGTGGGCACGCGCCCGGGCAGCAGACGGATGGACGCAACCAGCCCGCCGCGCTGGAAGTGCAGGTTGATTCGCGCGCGCCCGGCGCCGGGGTCAGTGAATCCGAGGTCGATCGAGCGCTGCTGTTGCAGATCCTGCCAGTGGCGCGGCGTCAATAGAGGCTCCACGAGGGCGCGGATCTGATCGGCGCTGAGTTGGGATGCCGGCAGGGTCTCGAGCCTTCCGTGCACGCGAAGGCAAACCGGAGAATCGGCAATCAGCAGGACATCGGATGCCTGCCTTTGCAAAGCGCCTGCGAGGATTTCATGCAGCGTGCCGGACCGCGCCACCACGCGCGGGGAGGGCTGATGCGCCTCGGCCGGCTCCGGCCTCGGTTTGGCGCGGTTGAGCTGTTCGACAATCTGGGCGAGTTCGTCTTTCTGATGCATCAGTAACTCTTACTTTTCCGCCAATGCGCACCCGAACGCAAGGGCGCGGTGGATGCCGCCATTGCGCGGCGGGAGAAACCCGGCATCGACGGGAATAACGTCAACCACGGTTGTTCTGTTTGTCCCCATCCGAGTCGAGGGACACCTTGCGATATAGTGAAGGTCGCGCGATATGAGCCTTCCGTCACGCCGCGAACTGTTGAAATCGAGCGCTGCTTGCACTGCCGCTCTCGCCGCGGCGCCTGCGCTCCGGGCGCAGGGCGGCAAGCCTCCGAACATCCTTTTCGCGATTGCCGACGATTGGGGCTACGGCCATGCCGGAGCCTACGGCTGCTCGTGGATCCACACCCCGTCGTTTGACCGCGTAGCGCGGGAGGGCGTGAAGTTCACCAATTGCTTCACCTCGAACCCCAAGTGCAGCCCTTGCCGCGCCAGCATCCTGACCGGGCGCAACACCTGGCAGTTGAAGGAAGCAATCAACCACTACAGCATTTTTCCGAACGAGTTCACCGTTTTCCCGGCGGTGCTCGAGAAGGCCGGTTACTTCTGCGGGATGACAGGCAAGGGTTGGGGGCCGGGGGACTTCCAGGCCACCGGATGGGAGCACAATCCCGCGGGGAAAGAGTATCAGGAATTCAAGCTGAAGCCGCCCTACACGGGAATTGCCGCCACGGACTACGCGCGAAACTTCGAGGCCTTTCTCAATCAACGCCCGAACGGCAGCCCGTTCTGTTTCTGGCTGGGTGGACATGAGCCGCATCGCGCCTATGAAGAAGGCTCCGGCCTCCGCGCCGGCAGGAAGCTCTCAGACGTCACCCTGCCGGCGTATTATCCGGATAACAAAATCATTCGCAGTGATATGCTCGATTACGCGCTCGAAGTCGAGTGGTTCGATCGTCATCTGGGGCTTGCCCTACAGGCGCTCGAGAAAGCCGGCGAACTCGACAACACTCTGGTGGTGGCCACCTCCGACCATGGCATGCCCTTTCCGCGCGTCAAAGGGCAGATCTACGAACACGGCTTTCATGTGCCGCTGGCCATCCGCTGGGGCAAACGCATCGCAGCGGGACGCGCCGTCGACGATTTCATCAACGTGCGCGATTTCGCTCCTACCTTCCTCGCAGCCGCCGGCCTGCCGCCCGCCGGCACCATGACCGGGCGCAGTTTTCTCGATGTGCTCGCATCCCGGAAATCCGGTGTGGTGGATGCCTCGCGAAACGTGATGCTGATTGGAAAGGAGCGCCATGACCTCGGCCGGCCGCACGATTGGGGCTACCCGGTGCGCGCCATTCGCACGAAGGAGTTCCTCTACGTCCGTAACTATGAGCCGGACCGCTGGCCCGCCGGAGATCCTGAAACCGGATATCGCAACGTGGACGACAGCCCTACCAAGACGTTCCTCATTTCCGGATTCGACAGCTACTACAACATGTCCTTCGGCAAACGGCCGGCCGAGGAGTTATATCGCGTGAGCACCGATCCTGATTGCGTGCATAACCTCGCTACGGACTTGAAGTACGCCTCCGGCAAGCGCCAGTTGCGCGAGAAGATGGAAGAACTGTTGCGCTCGGAAGGAGACCCGCGCATGCTCGGGCGCGCCGATTTTTTCGACACCATCCAATACACCGGCCCGCGCAAGCACGCCTACGACACCTGGCTGCGAAACCACCGGCAGTGAGCTACGGGTCCGCCCGCCGGACCAGGATTGCGCGGCCGGACCCCAATCCTTGTATCTTTCCCAACTCGCCCGCGACCCATGCCACCTCGAGCGTGTTCCCGGTGAGCAGATGGATGCGCACTTCGCCTCTTGCCCCTCCCTCCCCGAGCCAAGGCAATCTCGCCGCGTCGCCCCCACCCTTGCCGCTGAATTCGAATGCAACCTCGGGGGAGATGGCCCGGTCGGGAACGCGGTATCGCGCACGGTAACGCCCCCGCAGGATGCCGCTTTCTTCCTGGATGACCGCCTCGATGTATTCCGGCGGGTAAAGGTCGCGCCCGGAAGGCGCGGCGGACTTCGCGAAATACCAATGGCCAGCCATGCCTCGCGCCTCCACCGGGGGAGCAGCCGGCCGCGGTGTGGATGGTTCCACCTGCGGGACAGCCGCGAAAGCAGGGGCCGGCACGCTTTCCACAGCCGCCGCGGGCTCCACGGGCGGAGCGCGCTTTTGTAACTCGCCGAGTTCCTCGGACAACACCTGCACCCGCATCAGCGCCTCATCACGCTCCCGCCGCATCTCGGCCAGCCTCTGCCGGAGTTGAGGCAACTGCGGGTCCGGAAGACGCATCTCCTCGCGACGTGCTGCCGTTTCCGTTACCGCCTCCTCCCTCCGCGGCCCGGGCTTCCCACTCTCTTCGGGAAATCGAACCGTGTCCGGCAGAGCCCACAGTAAGAGCAACAGCCCCAGTGCGCCTGCGCCCGTCCAGGCCCCGGCGGGTCCTTGCAGCCAGCGCACGAAGTCCATCCAGGTGGGCTTCTCCGGCGCCGGCGCAATCTCTTCCTCCGCGGGTTGGGCCACAAGCGGCACGGCACGCAGTGATTCGTCATAGGCCATCCGTGATTCGACGTTGACCAGGGTTTCATACACCCCGTTCAGCCGCTTCATCTGGCATTCCGCAACGTGTCTTTGTTTTTCGTTCTGGAGTTTATCGGGATGAAGCAGCCTGGCCAGCCGCTTGTACGCCTGCCGGATTTCCTCAACGGTGGCATTCGCGCTGATCCCGAGTTCTTCGTAGTAGGTCATGCGCGAGCCGGACTCACCCGGCTCCATCGGCACAGGAGCAAAGAAGGTTTAGCATCCAGCCCGCGAAATCTGAGAATTCGCCTCGCGGCAGGGGCCTCGCACATGTTGGTGAAACAGGACGAACATTGCCGTCTGTCGCCGCCCACTCAGCCATTTCATACCCCGAATCTCTGCCTCCGAATACAGCCGCGGAGGGAGTTACCACACGGTCCCGCGCCGGCGTTTTCTTAGATAGGGGTAGTCTGGATGAAAGATCCCGAACTGACGTCGGTCGTCGAGCGCAGGCAGGACAAGGACTTGCACGACAGGACCTCCGCCGTATCTTCGCGCCGGCCCTGGCTGTGGATCCTCGTCCTGGCCTCGGCCGCCGCCGCCGCCTACTTTGGGTGGCCGAAACTGCGCCTGTCGCTCCACCGGACCCCCTCTGCTGCAACCCCTGAGACCCACCGCCCATCCCCGCCCGTCCCCGTTACCACCGCAACCGCGCGCGCCGGCAGCCTCGATGTGTATCTCAACGGCCTCGGCGTCGTTACCCCCATCTACACCGTCACCGTCAAATCCCGTGTCGACGGCCAGGTGATGGAACTTCACTACCACGAAGGCCAGATGGTGAAGCAGGGCGACCTGCTCGTCCAGATCGACCCGCGCCCCTATGCCGTGCAACTGGCGCAAGCCGAAGGTCAGTTGAGCAAGGACCAGGCCGTGCTGTCCAACGCCCGCACAGACCTCGCGCGCTATGAAAAACTCTGGTCGCAGAACGCCATTCCGCAACAGCAGCTTGCCACCCAGCAATCTCTCGTCAAGCAATACGAGGCCAATCTCCAATCCGACCAGGCCCAGATTGACGCCGCGAAATTGAATCTCGTCTATTGCAGAATCGCCGCGCCCATCACCGGCCGCGTCGGCCTGCGCCTGGTCGATCCCGGCAATATCATCCACGCAAGCGACAATACCGGCCTCGTCGTCATCACCCAGCTCGATCCCATCAGCGTCATCTTCACCATTGGCGAAGATCAGATCCAGGAGGTCCTCAGCAGGCTCGCATCCGGTCAGCATCCGCGCGTCGAAGCCTGGGATCGTGACTTGAAACACCGCCTCGCCGTCGGAACACTCAACACCATCGACAACCAGATCGACCAGACCACGGGCACCGTCAAACTTCGCGCCGAATTCGACAATTCCGCCCGGTTGCTCTTCCCCAGCCAGTTTGTCAATGCGCGAGTCCTGGTCGAGCGCAAGAGTGGCATTACTGTCGTTCCCATGGCCGCTATTCAGCGTGGTCCGCAGTCTACCTACGTCTACCTGGTCCAACCCGGCCGCACCGTCGCCGTTCGCGGCGTCAGCGTGGGCATCACCGAAAATGATATGGCGGAAATCACATCAGGGCTCTCTCCCGGCGATGTCGTGGTGACCGATGGAGTAGACAAACTCCAGCAGGGGACGCGGGTCGTCGAACGCGGCGCGTCGGCCGCCGCGCCCAAGCCGAGGAGCGCGAAGTGAACCCTTCCCGCATCTTCATTCTTCGCCCCGTCGCCACATCTCTCCTGATGGCCGCCATCATGCTCGCGGGCATCATTGCCTTTCAGCAGCTTCCCGTCTCTGCTCTGCCGGAAGTCGACTACCCCACCATCCAGGTCACCACCTTCTATCCCGGGGCCAGCCCCGAGGTGGTAGCTTCCGCGGTCACCGCCCCCCTCGAACGCCAGTTCGGTCAGGTCCCCGGATTGCAGCAGATGACCTCCACCAGTTCCAATGGCAGTTCCGTCATCACGCTCCAATTCAACCTCAGCCTCAACATCGACATCGCCGAGCAGGAGGTGCAGCAATCCATCAACGCTTCCGGCACATACCTGCCCGCGGATTTGCCCACGCCGCCGGTCTATAGCAAGGTGAACCCCGCCGATGCCCCCATCCTGACCCTGGCCCTCACCTCCAGGACTCTACCGCTTCCCAAAGTGGAGGACCTCGCCGATACCCGCCTCGCGCCCAGAATCTCCCAACTCCCCGGTGTCGGCTTGGTCAGCCTGAGCGGCGGCCAGCGGCCCGCCGTCCGCATCCGCGCCAATCCCACTGCCCTTGCCGCGCGCGGCCTCAACCTCGAGGACCTCCGTAGCGCCCTGTCCGCGGCCAACGCCAATCAGGCGAAAGGAAATTTCGACGGTCCCCACCAGGCCTACACCATCGGAGCCAATGATCAGTTGGATTCAAGCAGCGGCTATTCGCCCCTGATCATCGCCTTCAAGAACGGAGCTCCCATCCGCCTCACCGATGTCGCCACCGTCGCGGACGACGTCGAAAACGTGCGCCAGGCCGCATGGAGGAACACCGTTCCCGCCGTCATCATGAACATCCAGCGGCAGCCCGGAGCCAACATCATCTCCGTCGTCGACCGCATCAAGGCCGTCCTGCCGCAATTGACCGCCACCCTGCCCGCCGGTGTCCGGACCAGCGTGTTGACTGACCGTACCAACACCATCCGCGCCTCGGTCCGCGACGTCGAGTTCGAACTTATGCTCACCGTCGCCCTCGTCGTGATGGTCATGTTCCTGTTCTTGAGAAGCCTCCCCGCCACTTCCATCCCGAGCGTTGCCGTGCCCCTGTCTCTCATCGGCACTTTCGGCATCATGTACCTGCTCGGCTACAGCCTCAACAACCTCACTCTCATGGCGTTGACCATTTCCACCGGCTTCGTGGTCGACGACGCCATTGTCATGGTCGAGAACATCGCCCGGTTCCTCGAAGAAGGCGAGCCGCCGTTTCAGGCCGCCCTCAAGGGGGCCGCGCAAATCGGTTTCACCATCCTCTCGCTCACCGTCTCATTGATCGCTGTTCTCATCCCCCTGCTCTTCATGGGCGATGTCGTCGGCCGCCTCTTCCGCGAATTTGCCGTCACCCTTGCCGTCACCATCCTGGTCTCCGCCGCCGTCTCCCTTTCGCTCACTCCCATGATGAGCGCCCGCCTCCTCAAACACGTTCCACCCGAAGCCCAAGGCCGCTTCTATCACGCCTCCGAACACGCCTTCGAATCCATCATCGCTTTCTACGGCCGCACCCTGCGTTTTATCCTCCGCCATCAGACCGCCACTCTCCTCGTTGCCGCCGCCACCCTTTTCCTCACCATCTACCAGTTCATCGAAATTCCCAAAGGCTTCTTTCCCGTTCAGGACACAGGCGTCATCCAGGGCGTTTCCGAAGCGGCGCAAAGCGTCTCGTTCCCCGCCATGGCCGGCTTGCAGCAGAAACTGGCGGACGTCATTCTCGATGACCCCGCCGTCGAGAGCCTCTCTTCCTTCATCGGCATCGACGGTACCAACCTCACGCTCAACAGCGGACGCATCCTCATCAACCTGAAGCCCATCGACGAACGCCGCATCAGCGCTAGCGCCATCATCCGCCGCCTCCAGCCCCAACTTGCCAAAGTCCCCGGAATCAAGCTGTTCATGCAACCCGTTCAAGACCTCACCGTCGAAGACCGCGTCACCAGAACCCAATACCAGTATTCGCTCGAGGACCCCGATGCCGCCGAGTTGAACAGCTTCGCCCCCCGCATGGTCGAGGCAATGCTCCATCTGCCCGAACTGCGCGACGTCGCCACTGACCAGCAGGTGGACGGGCTCAGCGCAAGACTCATCTACGACCGTGTCACTGCCTCGCGCCTCGGCATCACTCCCGCCGCGATCGACAACACCCTGTACGATGCCTTTGGACAGCGGCAAATCTCCACCATCTTCACTCAGCTCAACCAGTATCACGTGGTGCTCGAACTTCAGCCGTCATTCCAAAAAGACCCCTCCCAGCTCCGCAACCTCTATATCCACACCGCTGCCGCCACCGGCGCTCCTCCCCCGGGTATCGTGGCCGGCGGATCATCCACCGCCGGCCTGAATGCCACCCTCAGCGCCAACGTCTCGGCCGCCGTTGCGGCCGCCAACTCCGCCTCCGCCACGCCCGCGGCAACACCCGCCTCCTCTCAGGTCTTCCCCAATGGCGGCCAGGTCCCCTTGAGCGCTTTCAGCCGCGTCGAGTTCACAAAAGCTCCCATCACCATCAACCACCAGGGCCAGTTCCCAGTTGTCACCCTCTCCTTCAACCTCGCTCCCGGAGCCGCTCTCGGCGATGCCGTCAACGCCATCAACGGGCTGAAAGAGAAACTGCGGATGCCCGCCGGCGTCGATGCCCGCTTCCAGGGTTCCGCCGAGGCCTTCCGCAACTCTCTCGCCAATGAATGGCTGCTCATTCTTGCCGCCCTGGTCACCGTCTACATCGTCCTCGGCGTGCTCTATGAAAGCTACATTCATCCCCTCACCATCCTCTCCACCCTCCCCTCGGCCGGAGTCGGAGCTTTGCTTGCCCTGCGCCTCTGCCGCACGGATTTCAGTGTCATCGCGCTCATCGGCATCGTCCTCCTCATCGGCATCGTCAAGAAGAACGCCATCATGATGATCGACTTCGCCCTCGCCGCCGAACGCCACGACAGGATGGCGCCAGAGGCCGCCATCTTCCAGGCCTGCCTGCTGCGCTTCCGCCCCATCATGATGACCACCCTCGCCGCTCTCCTCGGCGGGCTCCCGCTCGCGCTCGGTTCCGGCACCGGAGCCGAACTCCGCCGCCCCCTCGGCATCACCATCGTCGGCGGATTGCTCGTTTCCCAGCTCCTGACCCTCTACACCACTCCGGTGGTTTACTTGTGGTTTGACCGTCTCTCCCGCGGCATCCGCAACCAGGCCGCTGAACCCGCCGGCGGAGCACCTGAATGAGCCTCTCCTCGGTCTTCATCGAGCGCCCGGTCGCCACCTCCCTGCTGCTGTGCGCCGTCGCCCTCTCCGGGGCAGCCGCCTTCGGCTTTCTGCCCGTTTCTCCCCTCCCACAGGTCGATCTGCCCACCATCTCCGTCGGAGCCTCGCTCCCCGGCGCAAGTCCGGAAACCATGGCCTCCGCCGTCGCCACTCCCCTCGAACGCCAGTTCAGCCGCATCGCCGGCGTTACCCAGATGACCTCCACCAGCCAGCTCGGCTCCACCGGCATCGTCCTCCAATTCGATCTCAGCCGCAATGTCGACGCCGCCGCTCGCGACGTCCAGGCAGCCATCAACGCCGCCCGCAGCTATCTCCCCGCCAACCTCCCGGGCAACCCCAACTACCGTAAAGTAAATCCCGCCGACGCGCCCATCTTCATCCTTTCCCTCACCTCCAACACCCTTCCCAAAAGCCGTATCTACGATGCCGCCTCCACCATCCTCGCCCAGAAGCTCTCCCAGGTCAGCGGCGTCGGACAAGTCATTGTCGGCGGAGGCGCTTCCCCCAGCGTCCGCATCGAACTCAACCCCACTGCCCTCAACAAGTACGGCGTCGGGCTCGAAGATGTCCGCGCCACCCTCAACGCAGCCAACGCCAACCTGCCCAAAGGCCACCTCTCCGGTCTCTGGAGCATGTGGTCTGTCGAATCCAATGACCAGATCTTCCAGGCCGCCTGCTACTCCCCGCTTCTCCTCGCCTGGCGCAACGGCGCTCCCATCCGCGTTTCCGATGTCGGCACGGCTGTGGATTCGGTCGAGGATTTGCGCGCCGCCGGATATTTCAACGGCCTCCCCTCGGTTGTCGTCATCATCTTCCGCCAACCCGGAGCCAACATCATCAACACCGTCGACCGCATCCGCGGCATCCTTCCCCAGATGAAAGCGGACATGCCGCGGGAAATCCGGATGACGGCCAGTCTCGACCAGACCACCACCATTCGCGCCTCGGTCCACGAAGTGGAAAAGACCCTCGTCATCTCCACCTGCCTCGTCATCCTCGTCGTCTTCCTCTTCCTGCGCAACGGCCGCGCCACGTTCATCCCCAGCGTCGCCGTCCCCCTCTCCCTCATCGGTACGTTTGGAGTGATGTACCTCTGCCATTTCAGCGTGGACAACCTCTCGCTCATGGCCCTCACCATCTCCACCGGATTCGTCGTCGACGACGCCATCGTTGTGCTCGAAAACATCACCCGCTATCTCGAGAAAGGAATGACGCCGCTCCAGGCCGCCCTCCAGGGAGCCCGCGAAATCGGCTTCACCGTCGTCAGCATGAGCCTGTCCCTGGTGGCAGTTTTCATCCCGCTCCTTCTCATGGGAGGCATCGTCGGCCGCCTTTTCCGCGAATTCGCCGTCACCCTCGCCGCCGCCGTCCTCGTCTCGATGGCCGTTTCCCTGAGCGGCACGCCCATGATGTGCGCCTACCTCCTCAAGCAGCACACAACGCATGGCCGGCTCTACCTCGCCTCCGAGCGCTTTTACCAGGCGGTCCTACACACCTACGGCCGCACACTCGCTTGGACCCTCCGCTGGCCCGCCGTGCCCCTCCTCCTCCTCGCCGCAGCCATCGCCCTCAACGTCCACCTCTTCTTCCAGGTCCCCAAAGGCTTCTTCCCCCAACAGGACACCGGCCGCATGGTTGGCATGCTGCAAGGGGACCAGGATACTTCCTTCCATGCCATGGACTCGCGCCTGCGTCAGGTCTCCGCTATCGTCCAGCACGATCCCGGCGTTGCCGGCCTCAACGCCTTCACCGGAGGCGGCAACACCGCCAACTCCGCCCGGATGTTCATCTCCCTCAAGCCCCTCGAAGAGAGAAACGCCACCGCCGACGAAATCATCGCCCGCCTCAGGCCTCAGTTGGCTCGTATCCCCGGAGCCGTTCTCTACCTCCAGGCCAGCCAGGATCTCCGCATCGGCGGCCGCGCCTCCAGTTCCCAGTATGAGTACACCCTGCGCGGCGACAACCTGCCCGACCTCGATGCCTTTGCCCCGAAACTGCTCGCTGCCATGAAAAAACTCCCCATGCTCGCCGATGTCAACCTCGACCAGCAGAATCACGGCCTCGAAGCCTACGTCCAATATGACCGGGCCACCGCCGCCCGCTTCGGCATCTCGCCTCAACTCATCGACAACACCCTCTATGACGCCTTCGGCCAGCGCCCCGTCTCCACCATGTACACCTCCATGAACCAATATCACGTGGTGATGGAGGTCGACCCCCGCTTCTGGCAGAGCCCGCAATCCCTCGATGAAATCTTCATCCGCTCGCCCCGCGGCCAGGAAGTGCCACTCAGCGCCATCGCCCGATATGCCCCCGCCACGGCGCCCCTCACCGTCAATCACCAAGGCCTGTTCCCCGCCGTCACCATGTCCTTCAACCTGACCCCCGGTGCCTCGCTCGGCGATGCCGTCGACGCCGTCTCCTCCGCCGCCTCCGAACTCGCCATACCCGCCACCCTTCACGGCAGCTTCGCAGGCACGGCCCTGGCCTTCCAGGATTCCCTCAAAAGCCAGCCGCTGCTCATCGCCGCCGCGTTATTAGCCGTCTACATCGTCCTCGGAATTCTTTATGAAAGTTATCTCCACCCCATCACCATCCTCTCCACCTTGCCCTCCGCCGGCGTCGGAGCGCTCCTCGCCCTCGAGTTGTTCCATACCGACCTCAGCATCATCGCCATCATCGGAATCATCCTCCTCATCGGCATCGTCAAGAAGAACGCCATTATGATGATCGACTTTGCCCTCGCCGCCGAGCGCGACGGCGGCAAAACCCCCTACGACGCCATCTACCAGGCCTGCCTCCTCCGCTTTCGCCCCATCCTCATGACCACTATGTCCGCCCTCCTCGGCGCTCTGCCCTTGGCCGTCGGCCATGGCGTCGGTTCCGAACTCCGCCGCCCCCTCGGACTCACCATCATCGGAGGCCTCATCGTCAGCCAGATGCTCACCCTCTACACCACCCCCGCGGTCTACCTCGTCCTCGACCGCATTCGAAGACGCATGCTCGGCCACACTCATGTCTCCGCGCCGCGCCGCCTCGGCTATACGGGAGGTCGGTCATGAAATGCCGCCTCCTCCTCGTGCTCGCCCTCATGCTTTCTTTCTCTGCCTGCATGGTCGGTCCCAGGTATCAGCGTCCTTCCGTCACCGTTCCAACCGCTTATGGCGAGGCGCTCCCCGCCGGCTGGAAGCCTTCCCGCCCTGACGACGCCATTCCCCGCGGCAAGTGGTGGGAAGTTTACCACGATCCGTCCCTCAACGCCCTCGAAGAGCAGGTCTCCATCTCGAATCAGAATGTCCTCGCCGCCGAAGCGCAATACCGCGAAGCTCTCGAAGCCGTCCGCGTTGCTCGCGCCGCCCTCTTTCCCACCGTCGGAACATCGCCCTCAGTCTCCGGCTCACAAACTCCCGCCGCCGTCAACCCCTTTTCCACCGGGGCTTCCGCGCTTTACTCCATTCCCGTATCCATCTCCTACCAGGCCGATGTCTGGGGCAGCATCCGCCGCACCGTCGCCGCCAATCGCGCCACCGCGCAAGCCACCGCCGCGCAACTCGAAAACGCCCGCCTTCTCTATCAATCCGATCTTGCCGCCGACTACTTCCAATATCGCGGCGCTCTCGCCGTCCGCCAGTTGCTCGCCGATACCGTCAAGTCTTACGATCAGTACCTGCAACTCACCCGGGACCGCTACGCGAGCGGCGTCGCCTCCATGGGAGACGTCGCGCAAGCGCAAACCCAACTCGAAACCACCCGCTCCGCTCTCACTGACCTCGGCGTCCAGATCGCCCAACTCCGCCACGCCATTGCCGTGCTCGCCGGAAAGCCTCCGGCGGGGTTCTCCATTCCTCCCCACCCGCTTCCCAATAACCCCCCCGAAATCCCCGTGGCCCTTCCCTCCACCCTGCTCGAACGGAGGCCCGATATTGCCGCCCTCGAGCGCCAGGTCGCGGCCGCCAACGAGGAAATCGGCATCGCCCAGGCTTCCCTCTATCCCACCATCTCCCTCAACGCCGGCGGCGGCTCGGAAAGCGCCGCGTTCCTCAAACTCCTCACCGCCTCGAGCTATTTTTGGTCCGCCGGCGGCCAATTGGCCCAGATTCTCTTCGATCGTGGCCGCCGCCGCGCCCAGATCTCCCTCACCAAGGCCGCCTACGATGCCATTGCCTCCAACTACAGGCAGACCGTCCTCACTGCCTTTCAACAGGTGGAGGACGAACTGGCTGCCCTCCGCGTCCTCTCCAGCGAAGCCGCCGTGCAGCGGCGCGCCGTCGCCGCCTCGCAACAATCCCTCCGGATCTCCACAGCCCAGTATCAGGGCGGCGTCCAGAGCTACCTCCAGGTCATCACGTCCCAAACCTTCGCCTTGCAAAACCAGGTCTCGGCCGTGGACATCCAAACGCGCCGCATGGTCGCCAGCGTCCTTCTCATCCAGGCATTGGGCGGAGGCTGGAACGTCTCCCAACTCCCCGTCACCTGATCAACCCCCCTCATAAAAACTCAACGCATTGTCCCCCTGCTTCACCACCCGCACCCTCCTCAACTTCCCATACTCCTCCGCGAGAACATGCTTCGTATGATGCTGCACCACCACCAACCCACCACCCCTCTCCCCCAATATCTGCATCACCGCCTCGTACTCTGCGTGCTCCCCATACGGCGGATCCAGAAACACAATATCCCCCTCGTGCCGCGGCAGCAACAACCGCGCCGAACCCCGCAGCACCTTCACCCTCCCCTGAATCCCCAAACTCGCGACGTTCTCTTCCAACACCTCCAGCGCCTGCCGGCTCTTCTCCATCAGAATCGCCCGCGCCGCCCCCCGGCTCACCGCCTCAATCCCTATCGCCCCCGTCCCCGCATACGCGTCCACGAACGTCACCCCCTCAATCCACGGCGCCAGGATGTTGAACAGCGTCTCCCGCAAGCGGTCCGGCGTCGGCCGCACGTCATACCCCGGCGCCGCCTTCAACCGCCGCGACCGGAACTCTCCACCAATCACTCGCATCGTAACTATTAACCTTACCCCACCCCACTCTAGGGCGAATCCCACGGCCGACTACTTGCCCGCAACGGCAACGCAAAGGTTGGCGTCTACGTTTCGTCGGAAGCCGTTTCGGGCCAACCTCCGAATAGCCGACCAACTGGACGGGACCGCCGAGGCTGTCCACTTCGGTGGTTTGCGCGTTTTTCGGCCAGGTGACGCGCGTTGCCACTTTCCGATAACCCACTTCAAGACCACTGAACAGTCCGGCCTCCATTGAACTGCAAGGTTCTGCTCGTACATACTCTTATCAGCCATGACGAAAGCGTACGTTCGGCTCTCGAGTTCTGCTGCACGTTGCCTGCCTGTAGCGCTGTTCGGTGTGTTGCTTGGAGTCGCAAGCCTTGCGCCGTCGGTATTCGCGCAGTCAACCCCCAACTCCGCCGTCGCAATTGATGACCCAATCAAGACCTGCCCAGTGGCGGAACAGGCGGATCGTCGGGAGCGCGAGATGACTACCCGGCGTAAGTCGCCTGCGCTGGAGACGGCATTGCGGTCGGCGTCTGCGTTTTGGAAGTTCGTCATCGATCCTTCGACATCCTACCTCGACCGCATGGCAGCCGCTTATCAAGGCGGCGGATTGATTCCGGCCAGCCAACTCGTTCGGTTGTGGAAGGCGTCCGCCGAATTTGAAGTCCTTCCAACCGGTGTGAACCCTTCCCCCTGCGCGTTCATTGCTAACGCATGGGCAGCGCGGAGTCTGGAGGCGTGGTTGATGCGGAAGAAGCGGTGCGTCTACCTCGCCTGCCAGACGAAGCCCGAAACCCGCAACGTGGTGGGCTACGAAGTTCGCCTCCCAGAGACGGCCATCGATTATCCGCTCGACGTTGAGAGCCGCAATGGCACGCCGTGGCTTTGGCAGATGGCGCGGGCGCTTGGGACGCTTCAAGCTAATGTGCAGAAGTACTATGCGCATCCTGATCGTTACGCTCAAATGGCGGAGGTTGCCCTGCGGTGGCGCCCCGAAGATTTTTACGAAAGGCAGGTTCGCGCACGAGCATTGGGACAGGGTCCTCGGAACGCGACCTGGGTCCGCGCGCTTATGAAGCTCGCCCTCGACGATGACGCCAGCACTTTTGCAGCCTCTTTGCCTTCGCCGGCGATGTTCCTGTATGCGTACGGGAATGACAGCCTCCACCTCCAAGAACTCATGCATGTTGCGCACATTGCAGTAATCCAGCAAGCAAGCAATTGGAGAACAGCGGCAGGATCTGCTGCTCAACTCGCCGAAATGAAGAAGAGGACGCCGGGGGGGACAAACTTATCGTGGTTTGGTTGGGGACCATTGCGGAGCGCGACTTCTATCATGGCTATTGCTCAATGGGCGATGAAGCCTAGCCCTGCCCTTTACCCGTAAGTTTTTACTGGACAAATTCATCGGAATCGCTCATACTGGCGCGTGAACATCCAGAATCAGATCAAGCACACCTTATCGGCACCAGAGACTATCGC
>WBZR01000046.1_pt1 | contig 200307 bp, 187 predicted proteins | sample 5204231 | NCBI WGS metagenome assembly WBZR01 (sample SAMN12412403, study PRJNA552823) | activated sludge metagenome | isolation source: activated sludge from anammox sidestream of wastewater treatment plant... | place: USA: Virginia | collected 2017-08
TCGACACGCCCATGTCCCGGCCATTACCTACTCCGGAACCTGATCCCCCACCTGCGCGGCCTGCCCTGGCCGATCATCCGCCCCGTTTCCTGTTGTTGGAGCGAGAGGTGGAAATCGAATATCGCCCGCAGATGTTGGCGGCGCTGCAACGGAAGGTCTAGATCAGCCCATCGGAGTCCTGGATCTAAGGCTCATGCTCCGCGATACGTTGGCAGCTCTGCAGCAATTACCCGAAGCCGCTGTTCGGCTCAAGAAGAATCTCCCCAAACGTGCTCATCCGATCCTGGCCGAACTCGAACTCACGGCTCGCAAGAGCCTGCTACCCGGAGAAGCCTACAACATGGCTCCTGGCTGCGATCCCCAGATCGGTTAAGCACCCGAAGGGCCAGACGCAATAGAGAACGTTAAGACGCAGTTGTAAGACAAAGAGAATCCAGGCCAGGAGGCCTATCCTACTTTGAGCAGGATGGGGGCTAGATGACGTCGACGCCCATGGAGCGGGCGGTTCCCTTGACGGAGCGAACGGCGGCGGCGACATCGAAGCAGTTGAGGTCGGGCATCTTGAGCCTGGCGATTTCTTCGACCTGCTTTTCGGTGATCTTGCCGACCTTGTTCTTGTTCGGCTCAGGGGAGCCCTTGGCCAGATTCACGGCGCGCTTGATGAGCACGGGAACGGGCGGGGTCTTGGTGATGAAGGTAAAGGTGCGGTCCGAGAAGATGGTGATGACGACCGGGATGATGAGGCCTTCCTGGTCCTTGGCGGAGGTCTTCGCGTTGAAGGCCTTGCAGAATTCCATGATGTTGACGCCCTGGGGACCGAGAGCGGTACCGACGGGCGGGGCAGGAGTGGCCTTTCCAGCGGGGATTTGCAACTTTACCTGGGCGGTGACTTTCTTAGCCATGACAATTCCTTAGAACAAATAAACTCAGATCTTTTCAACTTGCAGAAACTCGAGCTCGACGGGAGTGGCACGGCCGAAGATGGTGACGAGGACGCGGAGGGTGCTGCGCTCGGTGTTGACTTCGTCCACTTTGCCGGAGAAGTTGGCGAAGGGGCCGTCGATGATGCGGACGGTTTCGCCTTTTTCGAAGGTCAGTTTGGGTCTGGGGCGCTCGGCGGAGCTGGCCTGACGGTAGAGGATCTGGTGGACTTCCTCGGGGGTGAGGGGGACGGGCGTATTGCCGCCGCCGACGAAACCGGTGACACGGGGGGTGTTTTTGATTTCGTGCCAGAGCTGGTCATCCATGTCCATCTGAACGAGGACATAGCCGGGGTAGAGGAGGCGCTTGCTGGTGACTTTTTTGCCGCCGCGGAGTTCGACGACCTCTTCGGTGGGGATGAGGATCTGGCCGATTTTGTGGGAGAAGCCGAAGGCTTCGGCGCGGCTGCGGAGGGAGTCGGCGACTTTCTGTTCAAAGCCGGAGTAGGAGTGGATGATGTACCACTTTTTGGTTTCATCCTCGAACTCGAGAGCAGGGGCAGCAGCCTCTTCAGGTTGTTCGATGCGCTCTTCGGTGGAATCCACCGTGCCGTCCTGTTCGAGATCGGTTTCGTCCGACATAGCCCGTGACCGCCTTATTTGGTGAAGGTATCGAAGATTTTGGTGATGAGCCGGGTGATGGCCAGATCGACGACGAAGAAGAACGCCGCGAAGGCAAAGACCGCGACAATGACGACGACAGTGGTGGCGCGCACCTGCTTCCAAGAGGGCCAGGTGACGCGGCGCATCTCGGACCGCAGGTCGTCAACGTAGTTCTTGATCCGCGCGGGCAAACCAGAGACGTTCTGGCCGAACTGCGCCTTTTCCAACCGAGTTTCGCTTTCCATTGCCACAACCAACTTTTTGGACATCGTAATGAGACTTTTCAGCCGGATTCCCGGATGAGGATTAGAGAGGCCACTGGCAGGGGCGGAGGGATTCGAACCCCCACAGGCGGTTTTGGAGACCGCTGGTCTACCGTTAAACCTACGCCCCTGCGTCTAACAAAAAACGTACATCCTTAATTGTACAGGATTCAGAGACAGCCTAGTCGAGGATTTCGCTGACCGTTCCGGCTCCCACGGTGCGGCCGCCCTCACGAATAGCGAAGCGCAACCCCTTGTCCATGGCCACCGGCGTGATCAACTCCACCGACAACTGCACGTTGTCCCCCGGCATCACCATCTCCGTGCCTTCCGGCAACTGCGCCACTCCCGTCACGTCCGTCGTCCGGAAGTAGAACTGCGGCCGGTAGCCCTTGAAGAACGGCGTATGCCGCCCGCCTTCTTCCTTGCTCAGCACGTAGACTTCGCCTTTGAATTTCTTATGCGGCGTGATGGACCCCGGCTTGGCCAGCACCTGCCCGCGCTCGACCGAATCCTTGTCCACACCGCGCAGCAGCAAGCCCACGTTGTCCCCAGCGCGCCCTTCGTCGAGCAGTTTCTTGAACATTTCCACGCCCGTCACCACCGTCTTGCGCGTTTCCTGGAAGCCGACAATTTCCACTTCCTCGTTCACCTTGACGATGCCCCGCTCGATGCGGCCCGTCACCACCGTCCCGCGCCCCTGGATCGAAAAGATATCTTCGATCGGCATCAGGAACGGCTTGTCCACGGCGCGCTCCGGCATCGGCACGTACTTGTCGACGGCTTCCATCAGGTCGTCCACCGACTTTTCCCACTGCGGTTCGCCGTTCAGCGCGCCGAGCGCCGACACCCGGACCACCGGCACGTCATCGCCCGGGAAATCGTACTTCGACAGCAACTCGCGCACTTCCAGTTCCACCAGGTCCAGCAGTTCCGGATCGTCCACCATGTCGACCTTGTTCAACGCCACCACGATGTAGGGCACACCCACCTGGCGGGCGAGCAGAATGTGTTCGCGCGTCTGCGGCATCGGGCCGTCGGTGGCCGCCACCACGAGAATCGCTCCGTCCATCTGCGCCGCGCCGGTGATCATGTTCTTGATATAGTCGGCGTGGCCGGGGCAGTCGACGTGCGCATAGTGGCGGTTGGGAGTCTCATACTCCACGTGCGCCACCGCGATCGTGATTCCGCGGGCCTTTTCTTCCGGCGCGTTGTCGATGGAATCGAAGCTCCGGAACTTCACCTTCGGGTTGTGCTTCGCCAGCACCCTGGTGATCGCGGCCGTCAACGTCGTTTTGCCGTGATCGATGTGCCCGATCGTGCCGATGTTTACGTGCGGCTTACTACGGTCGAATTTCTCTTTGGCCATGTAACGCGATTCTCCTGTTTGAAACCTATCTGCTTACTTTCCCTTGCACGCGGCTGATGATCTCTTCCGCGATGGCTGCCGGCACTTCTTCATACCTGCCGAAGTGCATGGTGAAACTGCCGCGTCCCTGCGTCCGCGAGCGCAGTTCCGTGGCGTAGCCGAACATTTGCGCCAGCGGCACCATTGCTTTGATGATCTGCGAAGTCCCCCGCAATTCCATCCCCTCGATCCGGCCGCGGCGGGAATTCAAATCGCCGATGACGTCGCCCATGTACTCTTCGGGAACAACGACTTCCACCGTCATGATGGGTTCGAGCAGCACCGGCTTCGCCTTGTGCGCCGCCGCCTTGATCGCCAGCGAGCCTGCAATCTTGAAGGCCATTTCCGAGGAATCGACGTCGTGGTAGCTGCCGTCATAGACGGCAACCTTGAGGTCCGACATCGGGTAGCCCGCCAGAATGCCGCCTTCGAGCGCTTCGATCATTCCCTTTTCGGCCGCCGGGATGTACTCCTTCGGCACCGCGCCGCCCACGATTTCGTTCACAAACTCGAAGCCAGACCCGGCCGGGAGCGGCTCGACGCGGATTTTCACGTGCCCGTACTGGCCCTTGCCGCCCGTCTGCCGCACGTGCCGCCCTTCGGCTTCGGCAGCTTTTCGGATGGTCTCCCGATACGCCACCTGCGGCTTACCGACGTTGGCCCCTACGCTGAACTCGCGCTGCATGCGGTCGACGATGATTTCCAGGTGCAGTTCGCCCATTCCGGCCAAAATCGTCTGCCCCGTCTCGTGGTCCACCGAAACGCGCAGCGTCGGATCTTCCTGCGCCAGTTTCCCGATGGCCATGCCCAGCTTTTCCTGGTCGGCCTTCGTTTTGGGCTCGATCGCCAGTTGGATCACCGGCTCCGGGAAGTCAATGGACTCGAGCAGAATCGCGTGCTTTTCCTCGCAGATGGTATCGCCGGTGACCACCTGTTTCAGTCCTACCGCGGCGGCAATATCGCCCGCCAGAACTTCGGTGATTTCTTCGCGCTTATTGGCGTGCATCCGCACGATACGTCCGATCCGCTCCCGCCGCCCCTTGCTCGGAATGTACACCGTATCGCCGCTGTTCACCTTCCCCGAGTACACCCTAAAGAAGGCCAACTGCCCGACAAACGGGTCCGTCATGATCTTGAAGACCAAGCCGGCAAAAGGAGCCGTGTCTTCGGACTTGCGCTCCATCGTCACTTCCGGATTGCCGACTTCCGTCCCCACCACGGGCGGGATGTCCACCGGCGAGGGCAGGTAATCGACGACGGCATCGAGCAGGTTCTGCACGCCTTTGTTCTTGAAGGACGAACCGCAGATCACCGGAAAGAGCTTCATGGCGATGGTGGCGCGGCGGATTCCGGCGAGGAGTTCCTGGCTGGTGATCGGACTGCCTTCTACAAATTTAGTAAAGAGCTCATCGTCGGATTCCGAAACGGATTCGATCAGCTTCTCCCGGTATTCGGCAGCCTTCGCCGCATACTCGGTGGGAATCTCCACATCATCGTACTTGGCGCCCAGCGTCTCTTCCCGCCAGATGCGCGCCTTCATGCCTACAAGGTCGATCACGCCGACGAACTTTTCTTCGGCCCCAATCGGCAACTGAATTGCGACCGGCCTCGCCTTGAGGCGGTCCACAATGGTATCGATGGCGTGGTAAAAATCCGCGCCAACGCGGTCCATCTTATTGATAAAGCAGATGCGCGGCACGCTGTACTTGTCGGCCTGCCGCCAAACCGTCTCCGATTGCGGCTGCACTCCCGCGACAGCGTCAAAGACGGCCACTGCGCCGTCGAGGACTCGCAAACTGCGTTCTACTTCCGCCGTGAAGTCCACGTGGCCCGGCGTATCAATAATGTTGATCTGAATATCTCGCCACGAAGCAGTGGTGGCAGCGGAAGTAATGGTGATTCCGCGCTCTTGCTCCTGTGCCATCCAGTCCATGACGGCAGTACCCTCATGGACTTCACCGATCTTATATGTTTTACCCGTGTAGTAGAGGATTCGCTCTGTAGTCGTGGTCTTACCGGCATCAATGTGCGCCATGATGCCGATGTTTCGCATTCTCTCTAATGGGATTGTGCGTGGCATAAAAAATTCAACTGCGCGCGCCTACCATCGGTAGTGGGCAAAGGCCTTGTTGGCCTCCGCCATGCGGTGTACGTCATCCTTCTTCTTGATCGCTCCGCCGCGCATGTTCGCGGCATCGTTCAGTTCGTTGGCCAGCTTATCCGGCATGCCCTTGTCCGGGCGAGACCGCGCGTTGCTCAAAATCCACCGGATCGCCAGACTGGTGCGCCGGTTTTGCGGCACTTCCACGGGCACCTGGTAGTTGGCTCCGCCCACGCGCCGCGTCTTAACCTCGAGCAGCGGTTTGCAGTTCTCGACGGCCTTCTTGAAGATCTTCAGCGGATCGTCCCCGCTGCGCTCCTTAATCTGGTCCATGGCCTGGTAAAAGATGCCCATGGCCGTATTCTTCTTGCCGTCCCACATCATGGAATTGATGAACTTCTCGGCAAGAGTGGAGTTGTAAATTGGATCGGGCTGGATCTCTTTTTGTACGGGTCTGCGGCGGCGAGGCATTTACCGGATCTCCTTAGGACTTCGGACGCTTGGCGCCATACTTCGATCGCGACTGTTTGCGGTTGGCCACGCCGGCTGTATCGAGGGTTCCCCGCACAATGTGGTAACGCACGCCGGGCAGGTCCTTCACACGGCCCCCGCGAATCAGCACAATCGAGTGCTCCTGCAGGTTATGGCCAACACCCGGGATATACGTGGTCACCTCAATCCCATTCGTCAAACGGACGCGCGCCACTTTGCGCAATGCCGAATTGGGCTTCTTCGGCGTCGTTGTGTATACACGCGTACACACGCCGCGCCGCTGGGGGCACGATTGCAGAGCCGGACTTGCCGTCTTGAACACCGTCGGCTTCCGGCCCTTACGCACAAGCTGATGGAACGTAGGCACGAGCTATCCCTTTCCTAGCCTTTTCATGGTCATTCTGGCCTGCCGATCTCCCGGGAAGAACTCCCTCCGGGCCGGTGGCCGGGATCGAACAAAATCTTGAACTTGCAGCCTGAAGCGGACTGCGTTGATGATCACGCGAGGGCACTTCGGACAGGTCCTTGCCACCTACGGCGCTTGCGTCCCCGGTAGCAGCGGGACCGGCCCCCAGACAGACTCTCCTTCAAGAGCAGTAACCAGGAGCAGAAGAAATCAACTCGCCAAACCTTCCTAAGTTAACATGGCGGGTGGGGGGTGTCAACTTTTTTCCTTGACTTTTTCCTCCATGTAGGGGAGGGGCGGGCTTTCCATGAAGGAGTGGAGAAAAAACCGTCCTCCCTTCTCCGACGAAGAGTTCCGGGAAAAGATTGCGGGTGTGCAATCCAGTCCTGCCGTCAAAACAGATCCCGAGACTGCGGCAGCCATTCACGAGACTCTCGCGGAGGAGGCCTGCTTCCCCCATCGTTCGTCCGGGCATACGCAAAGCTCGACAGGCTTACGCAGGATCGCATCTGGGCCGCCGCAGAGCGCTTTGGTGAAGAGGCCTACGGTGATGTGCGTTTATGAGGCCTCCTGGTCATTCCGATGTTCGAAACGCACTCGCTGGCGGAACAGTATTGGGCTTACGCGAAGTTCGACATAATCTATCATCACCCGGCCCGCCGCGCGACAATCTTGGTATGGGAGCTATTGCCGGGCTGTTCGGCTTAGCGCTGGCCGCCGCTGCACAGAATTCCTATGCGCCCGCGGCCACAGTAGCCGCCACTCGCAATGGCGACGTCCTGTTTCTTGGCGTCCCTTACCGGCAACGGGGATCGGATCAACCGGAGCACGGAAAGATATTCGCATACCAGGGTGATCAAGCCTCCGTCATTGCAATGCGCGGGCGCGAGCAGGATTATTACGATTTGTCGGAGCCGTCGGTGAGCGCTGACGGCACGGTTATTGCCTATGTTGGCAGACGCGAGTGCACGACAGAGCCCTGCCCCGTCGAGCTGCGTGAGTCGACGATCGTTGGCGTTCCGGGGCGGGCGGAGCTACGGCTTGCCGGCAAAGTGTTGGTGAGCGCTAATGGCCGCTACGCATCGCAGGTCGTACAGTTGGACGCAACCCGTGCTGAGGTGTGGCTTGTTGATCTGTTCAAGGAGCAGCGGGTTGAGGGAGGCATTACGGACCTTCCCGGCGCCGTGGGGGCTCCGGCTTCGAACGGCTCGTTGTTGCTTCAGGTGACGGATTTCCATTGGTACAGAGTCACAATGGGTGCTCGGGAGCTGTTGCCGTTTACGGCCTATTCGGCGAGGCTCAGTGCTCTGGGAAACAGGATCGTGTACAACGAAACCGACACCTACGAGACGGTGGTCTATGAATTATCGGATGGCTCGAAGCGGCGGATCGGGCGCTTGGCATCGGGCCACGATATCGTTGGAATGAGCGAGGACGGGCAGATATTCCTGTTGCTTTGTGCGAGTGATTGGAACACGGTCACTGACGTGCCGCTCCAGGTATGCACGATTCGGCATGATGGAACCGATCTTCGGCAGTTAACTGACGAACCGGGTGGTGTCGAGTTCCCGGTCATGACAGGGGACGGTCGAGTGGTGTTGTATTTTTCCTGGGATGGCAAAACTCTCAAACGTGTGGATCTCGCGACAGGGGCGGCTTCCAACGTGATGCGCTTTCCGGGGCTTCTCGCGTACAACGGTATCTCTAATCCCCCTTCGCCGACGGTTCCCGGCTCCATGTACGCGCTATACATTGGCGGTGTGGATGAGAGCCAATACACTGTTGCCGAAGCGCCGCTCCGGCCGGAGCTACAGGGTTTCAGAGTGCAGGTTAACGGCAGGGCGGCGCCGATCCTCGCCTTGGACGCAGAGGCAGGGCGATTTGCCTGGGAGAGAATGAGCGCGTATGCGTCACCGACGGCTCGTGTGCCCGCTATTTATATCCAGGTCCCTTGGAAAACGGAAACTTCCAATGACTCGAAGGGTGTAGCCGTGGAAGTGCACGGGCCAGCCGAGGGGCCATTCGAAGTGGTCACCCGCACGACTTTGCCTGTGTCTTCCTTTCTCCACGCTTCGAGCCATTTTTTACGAAGGGAGAAGGGATTGTTGCATTCCATAAGGAGTTCAATTCTTTCGTCACCGAAGAGGATCCGGCGACATCCGGCGAGACGGTGCACTTGTTGATGACAGGCTTTGGAGCAGTCAGTCCCACTGTTGAGGATGGGCAACTTCCACCTGCCGGTCAGCCCGCCGAAGCTCTGACGCGTCTCTCCTGCACGACGAGCAAGTATGACAACGCCTACCACCTCTGGTACTCCGTTCCGCTCGAAACCGGTCCAGCGGCACTGTTTCCATGGATGGTTGGCTATTACACGATCCCCCTGCGTGTTTCCGATGCGACGCACGGGGGTCTCAATTTACGCTGCGGGATAGCCGCGGGCTGGATTCCAGTCCACTAACACTTCGCCCAGCCGAAAGATGCGACAGAAAACCGTAAACACCGGGATGGGAACATCCTCAGAGTGCTTCCCATTCCTCCCGATCAATCTCAGCTTGCCGGAGGATGCGGACAAGCAGACCTCTGCTGATGTCCTCATTGTGAGGACTCGGAATCCGGACCCTTCCACGCCCTATCATGAATTGGTGATCGCCGCCGGACGCCGGCGGTTCGAAACCGAGCGCCCGAAGGTAGGCGATGAATTCTTTCCGTTTGATTGGACCAATCGCCGACGTCAGGCGACCTGGCGGATCTCGATGCGATTACCGTCGATCTCCGGGATCGGGGAGTGATCGGCAATGCTCAACAGCAGCCATCCCTCCAACACGTTCTCCAACTCCTCCCGGCAAGCCTCGAGGGTCTGAGCATTTGCCCAGACGCCCGGGATGGCAGGTATGCTGCCGTAGAACGAACCGTCATCCTCGAGGATCTCGTAGCAAGCCTGATGCATGGCTGCCCGGATATATGCGGTCAGCATGGCCTCATTGTCTCACTTCCGACAGATTCTCGCGGCAAACGAAACCTTACCGCCGGCACCGCCTTGCGCCTCAGCCGCTACTTCGGCACATCAGCAGACTTCCGGATGAATCTCCGGAGCGCCTATGAACTCGACTTGGCGCGCCGGCAGCTTGGAAAGGCGATCGAGCAAATCCCCAGACGATCAGTTCCCGCCAAGGACCCTTGTCCAGCGGCTTGAGGCACATCAGCGACTACCGCTGGTTCGACGCCTCCGCCGCCAGTTTCAACTCCCTGTTCACCTGGTCCAGCAGTTCCTTCGCCTTCTGGGCGTGCCCCTGCAGGTCCCATTCGTTCGCCCGCTGCGCATCCACTACCCGCTCCCACGCCTGCCGGCTCAACCGCTGTGCCGCCGCAAGGTTCGGATGCCTTCCGGGAGAAACGTTTTGCTTCGGTCTCTGTGCGATGGCAACGCCTCCAAGCAGCAGCAGGGACGCAAAGATGGTGGCAATCACTCGGATTTTTGTCATAGCGGGGATTGTAAGGTCCGTCCGGCGCCGGCACAATACTGGAAGTTCTCTACTCTTCGTTCCGATTCCACGCTACTGGCGCTCCTCTCCACCAATCACGGATATTAGAAAGGAGTCATGTCCTCGACAACCAAGATCGCCCTCGTCACCGGCGCCGGAAGCGGCATCGGACGCGCCGTCGCTGTGGCCCTCCAGGCTGCCGGCTATTCCGTCACCCTGGCCGGACGCCGCCCCGCCGAGTTGGAGAAAACCGCCTCGCTCGCCAGAGCTTCCGGCGGCAAGATGCTCACCATCCCGACGGACATCAGCGACCCGGATTCCGTTGCCGCCCTTTTCGCCGGCGCCCAACAGGAATTCGGCCGCCTGGACGTCCTATTCAATAACGCCGGCATCGGCGCGCCTGCCATCCCCATGGAGGATCTCACTCTCGAGCAGTGGAACACTGTCGTCGCCGTCAACCTCACGGGAGCTTTCCTTTGCGCCCAGCAAGCCATGCGCATCATGAAAGCCCAGGAACCCCGCGGCGGCCGCATCATCAACAACGGCTCGATCTCGGCCCACACGCCGCGCCCCCACTCCGCTCCCTACACGGCGACCAAGCACGCCATCACCGGACTTACCAAGTGCATCTCCCTTGACGGCCGAAAATACGACATCGCCTGCGGCCAGATCGACATCGGCAACGCGGCCACCGAAATGACCGAGCGCATGACGGCGGGCGTGCCGCAAGCCAACAGCACCATCATGGTGGAGCCCCGCATGAACGTCCAACACGTGGCTGACGCCGTGGTCTACATGGCCAGCCTCCCGCTTGATGCGAACGTTCAGTTCATGACCGTCATGGCCACGAAGATGCCCTTCGTCGGACGCGGCTGACGCGTTACCATAAGCCCTAACCACCCCACATGAACGACTACCTGCTCTCCTTCCTCCTGGGCATTATTGAAGGACTCACGGAATACCTCCCGGTCAGTTCCACCGCCCATCTCCGCATCACGGAAGCGCTGCTCGGCATCGACCTCTCCGACGGCTACTGGAAGATGTTCTCCATCGTGATCCAACTTGGCGCCATCCTCTGCCTCCCCATCTACTTTCATCGCCGCATCAGGGAGTTCCTGGTCACTTTCCCCAAAGGAATCCGCGGAGACCGCACTCGGTTGACTCATCCTCTCACGCTCACCCTGCTCGCCTTCGTCTGCACGGCTGTCCCCTCGCTGCTTGCCTCGAAGATTATCGGCAAGCACCTCGAGAGCCTCACCATCATGGGGGCTTCGCTCATCATCGGCGGCGTCATCATGTGGCTGGTCGACGCCCGGTACGGCAACCTTTCCCGCCCCGGAGACGTGGAATCCATCATGCCGCACCAAGCCATCTGGATCGGCCTGCTCCAGACCCTGGCCCCTGTCTTCCCCGGCACCTCCCGTTCCATGGCCACCATCACCGCGGGAGAACTGGTCGGCCTCTCGCGCACGACCGCGCTCGAATTTTCCTTCCTCCTCTCGATCCCCACCATGGTGGCCGCCACCGGGTACGACCTTATCAAGTTCATCCGCCACCCTGAGGAAAGCGGCAACTCCGGAGCGCTCCACTTCGATGCCCATGGCGTTACCATCCTCGCCATCGGCTTCATTGTCTCCTTCTTCGTAGCGTGGGGCGTGGTGGCCTGGTTCATGCACTGGGTCCGCAAGCACGGCTTCATCCCGTTCGCCATCTATCGCTTCCTCGCCGGCGCAGCGGTCCTCGCCTGGGCCTGGAAATGATTGCGCTCATCGCCGCCTTACTCCTCTCCCCCGCGCTGGCACAACACACCGCGCCGGTTTGCGGCGGCGACAAGGGCGACCCGCTCAATTGCTACAAACTCGACACCAACATCACCAACCCCGGCGCCGTCCTCATCGATCCGGCCTATCGCCGCACCCTCATCGCCGCCCTCGACAAGCAGGATTCACAACGCGTCTGCGGCGCCAACCCGTTCGCCGATATAGGAGCGCTTCAGCCCTCCGTCACCCTCAAGAACGTGGCCATCCGCGCCGCCCAAGCCACAGGTCCCGCCGGCCTCGCCACGCTCTCGAGCGGAGAAATCGCCACTTCCGACGCTCTCATTCTCGGCTACTTCGGATTCCAGTTCCGCCGCGACCGCGCCAGCCAGTCCCACTCGATCGATTTTCTCGCCGCCGATGTTCCCGAACTCCGCAACGCCGGCCTCACCCCCGGAGTCACGCCAGCCAATATTGTCCTGACGACCCGGAGATGGCTGCGTTCCTGGTCCGCGCTCGTCTGAGTGTCGCCCCAGGCGGCACGTTCCCTTCCGTCCTGGCCCACATTCCGAGGACGCGCCGGAAACCCACCCGTTCTTTTCCTATATCCAGAAGATGCGCCAGCTTGGAATCACCACGGGATGCGCTACCGCTGCCTACTGTCCGGATGCCCCCACTACGCGCGGGCAGATGGCTGCGTTCCTGGTTCGCGCGTTCCTGACTCCGTGAACCTGATCCTTCGCGGCCGGGCTGGGATCGCTTCTACCGCCTTCGCTTTTCGCCGGACCACATCAACGCCTGCCACAATGTCGCCGCCAGGGCCACCGCCCCCAATGTCATCAGCATGCCGGCCACCAGTTCCATCGGGAAGGATAACGCTCGCGCATTGCTGTTCGGAACATCCTCCTGCAAAGGCGCCAACCCTGCATGCTCACAGCTCTTCAACGGATCCTTTCGCAGGGTCTCATTCAGCGTCGACTCCGGACCGCATCCCGGGGTGGGCATGGCCGGGCCGCTCAGGCGGAGATCCGGATCGGGGGAAGGAATCCTTTGTGCTCCCAGTTCCGTATTCAAATCCGAAGACATTGGCAATTCAGGCTGGATCGACCCCGCCCAAACCATCCGAAACCCTAGAAAGGCTGCCCAGATTAGGAACAATCCTACTCGTTTGCGTGCCATGACAGGACCTGCTCTGATTCGTAGAGTGAGGGGAGAGAATGCCGGCAGAGGCCAGCTCTATACCCAACAGTATAGTCCCCCTGGTACTACTTGGCGGCAACGCCTCACAACTCCAGCCCGCTACAATACATACGATGGCTCCCAAAGTGCGCAAAGCGGTCTTCCCCGCCGCAGGTCTCGGTACCCGGTTCCTTCCCGCCACGAAGGCACAGCCCAAGGAGATGCTGCCCCTTGTAGACAAGCCTCTCATTCAATATGGAGTCGAAGAGGCCATCCACTCCGGCATCCACAACATCATCATCGTCACGGGCCGCGGAAAGAGTGCTATCGAGGACCACTTCGACGTGAGCTTCGAACTCGAGCATCTCCTCGAGACGCGCGGCAAACGCGACCTGCTCGCCAGTGTTCGCGGCATCTCCGACATGATCGATGTCTCCTACATCCGTCAGAAAGAAGCGCTCGGCCTTGGCCATGCGGTCCTTCGCGCCAAGGAATTGGTGGGCCAGGAACCCTTCGCTGTCGTTCTCTCCGACGACATCATCGACGCGGAAATCCCGTGCCTCCGGCAGTTACTCGATATCCATGAATTCTACGGCGCCTCCGTGTTGGCTCTCATGGAAGTGGACGGCCCCGAAATCTCCGCCTATGGCGTCGTCGATGCCGATCCGGTCGCGCACAACGGAATGGGTGACCGCCTCTTCCGTATCCACAACATGGTGGAGAAACCCAAACCCGGCGACGCTCCGTCGAACCTCGCCATCATCGGCCGGTACATCCTCACTCCGGATATTTTCGAATCCATCGAGTCGATCCCTCCCGGCAAAGGGGGTGAGATTCAGCTCACGGACGCCATCAAACATCTCCTGCGCAACCGCCCGGTCTACGGACTCAAGTTCGAAGGCAAGCGCTACGATGCGGGCGACAAGTTGGGGTTCCTACAGGCCACCGTGGAACTTGCGCTTCGCCGGCACGACCTCGGCAGCGCGTTTCGCGAATACCTCAAATCCATGGCCCTGTAACCCTCCGATGACTATTCCTTTCGAGCTTCCGGTGAGAGCGAGCGAGGCATCCGCACTTGCCGATCTGGTCTTCCAGATGGCCGAAGGCCGGACGCTCAGCGGCGAACTTCGCCAGCGAATCGGGAACCGTCTTGCTGCTCTCGGATTCGAAACGCTCATCCCGTACCCTGGATCCCTTCAACGCGACCCCACTCATCAATCGGTCTACTACATCGCTGTGGACGGCTCCGCAACTCACCATACCCAGCAACTCCTCCTCCGCCTCGCTCCGGCCGCTTCCCCTGCCAGTGGCCTGTTTCCGCAATCCGTTCTCATCGGCCGCATGCGCCCGGGCGGCGGGCGGGAAATCATCGTCAACAGCATCCCTTTTTCACCCTCCGACAGCCGCCACATTCTTACCTTCGCCGAGCAGGTGGACCGCGCCTTCCTGCCTCGCCCCCAGGGAGCCCAATCCTCCATCACCGTCGCCGGAGATCATCCCGAGAACACTTTTCCTGCCGCCTTCACCGCCTTCCGCAACATACACCGTAAGACGGGGCGGAACATCGCCTCCGTGGCCGGACCGTACGAAACCTGTCTCTGGGCCGCGATTCGCGCCGGGTGGCGCGAGGGCTACATCGCCGAGGCCCCCGCACTTTTCGTTGCAGGTTCCGGTGAGGACGAGATCGCCGCATCTCTCGAAGCCGCCAAGGACGATATCCGCCGCGCTCCCGGGTACACGCGCTTTATCGCTGCTCTCCCCCTGCTGGAAACCGGCGCGGGTCCGGACGTCGAGGGCCGATTCCATCAGATTCTCGTCAATGACGAGGCCGACTGGGTGCTCGACGAATTTTCTCGCACATTCCCGACCGGAGAAGCCCATTACGAATTCAGCCGTATCGACCTCATGCGCCTGGCGGTGAACTTCGTACGCGGCCTCAAACTCATCGAGGAGATCCACGACACGATTCGCCTCACCCGGATCCAATCCGGCTTCGGACGCATGTTCGATTTCGAGTTTTCCCTAGCCCAGACGGAAAACGCCACGACGCCGCAAGACCTACTCTTCTGCCTGCATTGGTTGAAGTCGCGCGGCCGCCCCGCTCAACTCGCCGCTCCCAACCTCGGTCTTCCGGTCAGCCAGTCTGATGTTTCGGCCCTCGCCGCAGTCGCCCGCTATTTCCACACAGCCCTCAGCATCCCATCCAGCAGCGGCCAATCTCCGGATCTCCTGGCGGAGATCGCCCACGCCACGGCCGGACGCTGGAATTACAGGATCACTGACGGCGGCTGCGATGCAGCCCACATTGAATGGGTGGCCGAGCAACTTCGCGCGTAGATAGCGCGCAATCACGCCGGGCCGCCCACGGGTCGAAGTCAGGCCGGCGGTTTCTGCTTCCGGAGTTCCTCAACTTCGTTCGAGTTCAAGCACTCGATAAACTCTCGCAAGTCGCTGCTTAGAGGCATCGGGATGGGCTCGTTCCCGCAGTTGGAAGAATATGGCGATCCGCTGCTGCGGGGTCATCTGAATGCGGCAAAGGGAATCGGCGAAATCGGCTTCCTCAAAGGCGTCGAAGACGCGGACTACTTTCTCCACAATTCTATTTTACCTTGCTTTGGCTTGGTTGCTTGCTTCGGCGGTGGCGGTTGCCCGCCGTAGGCTTGGATGGTTAGATCAAGTGCTCGAGCGGAAACTGTAGCACCGGCGAAACCCGCCATCATGGAATGTGTGGAAATAATTGAACGAATGGCGGGGACGACGGGGCTCGAACCCGCGACCTCCGACGTGACAGGCCGGCGTTCTAACCAGCTGAACTACGTCCCCGCTTGAAGTGGAGCGAACTTTTTTGAGTTTAGCACGGCGAGATGGAAAAGCTCAAACGCAAAGGGCTGGTTTCACGATAGAATCGGGTATTTGCGTAGTCTATTTCGACAGAGAGCAAGGAGCAGCCCAACCCATGAGCCAAAGCGCGACAGGATCCGCCGGCGAGGTCAAACGATTTGATCCGGCGATTGACGAACTGATTCCTCAGGACGCCGTTATCGAGAAACTGGCGGGTGGATTCACGTTCACGGAAGGTCCCATCTGGTTTCGCGAGGGGTATTTGCTGTTCAGCGATATTCCGGAGAACACGATCTATAAATGGGTACCCTCGGGCGAGGTGACGGTGTTTCGCAAGCCGAGCGGGTTTGACGGGACGGGGGCGCCCAAGGGGGCGTTTATCGGGTCGAATGGATTGACGCTGGACCAGGAAGGGCGGCTGACGATTTGCGAGCATGGCAACCGGAGGGTGACGCGGCTCGAGAAGGATGGGTCGCTGACGGTGCTGGCCACGCACGATGGCGGCAAGCGGCTGAACAGTCCGAATGACGTGGTGTACAAGTCGGACGGCGCCATGTACTTCACAGACCCGCCATACGGGTTGGTGGGACAGGACGAGGACCCGGCAAAGGAACTGGACTATAACGGAGTGTACCGGCTGAAAGATGGCGTGCTGACTCTGCTCTACAAAGACTTGACACGGCCGAACGGCCTGATGTTCACCCCGGATGAGAAGCACATGTACGTGGGGAATTCCGATCCGAACCGGAAGATCTGGATGCGGTTTGCGGTGCGGGAAGACGGCACGCTGACGGATGGGGAGTTGTTCGCGGACCTTACCCACATGCAAGAGGGTGGACTGCCGGACGGGATGAAGCTGGACACGAACGGAAATCTCTACTGCACCGGGCCGGGTGGAACGCACGTGTTCAATCCGCGGGGAAAGCATCTGGGGATGATCGTGACGCCGGAGATTCCAGCGAACCTGCATTGGGGAGAGGCGGACGGACGGACGTTGTACATCACGGCGCGGACAGGGTTGTACCGGATCCGCATGAGCGCGACGGGGATCCGCCCGCCGGCCTGTTGAAGCGGTTGATCACTGGGGGCTGTGGATGCGGGCCGTATTCCGGTAGGTGTCGAGCACTTCGCGCGCGGTTCGTTCCCAACTGAAGCGGTGAGCCTGGCGCAGGCCGGCGCAGACGAGCCGCTCGCGGAGTTCTTGATCCAGAAGGACTTCCTTGATTCCGCGGGCGATATCGAAGACGTTTTCGGGGTTCACGACCATGGAGGCGTCGCCGACGACCTCGGGCAGCGAACTGACGTTCGATGAGACTACCGGCGTTCCGCAGGCCATAGCTTCGAGCGGTGGAAGGCCGAATCCTTCATAAAGGGACGGGAAGACGAAGGCGGCGGCGGCTTCATAGAACACGCGAAGGGTATCGAAGGGGACAAAGCCGAGGAAGCGCACGGCATTGGCCATTCGGGTCTGGACGACCGCGCGGCGGACGCCAGGGTAGCGGGAGATCTCGTCGCCGATGATGACGAGACGAAGGTCTTTATAAAGAGGATGCGATTCAAGTTCGCCGCGGAGAACGGCGAAGGCTTCGACCAGGCGCGGGATGTTTTTCTGCGGACGGATGGTTCCGGCGTAGAGAAGGTACGGATAGGTGATCTGATAGCGCTCGAGGATGCGGCGGCGCTCGAGGGTAAGGATTTCGGGACCGGCGGCGCGGGCGTCGGTGGGCGGTTCGTGTTCGAAGAAGCGGGGATCGGGGGCGTTGTAGATGAGCCGGATGTGCTCGGCGGGGATGTCGAGCAGCCCTTCGACGTCGGTTTTGGTGGCGAGGGAGACGGCGATGATCCTGGCGGCGCGCATGAGCCCGCGGCGGAACCGGTAGCGGCGCAAGTCATAGCGCCAACCCGCGGGGTAATCAAACATGAGGCGGCTGACGTCATGCACGGTCACGATGTAGGGACGGGGCATGAAGAAGGGGACGATGGTGATGGGGATATGAAAGAGATCCGCGCGGAGGCTGCGGAGGAACAGGGGGAAGGAGAAATGGTCGGACAACTCGGTGTCGCGGCCTTCAAACCAGGTGAGCATGTAGTTGGCGGGAAGGCCGGCGAGGAGGGCGGCATCCGATTTGTGAGCGACGAGGATGTACTGATTCTCGCTATCGAGCTTGCTCAAGGCCTGCATCAGGTTACGGATGTACGTGCCGACGCCGAAGTCGCGGACATGGCGGGCGTCGATCGCAATCCGAAGGGGCATGTGAATCAGCGAGCGGCGGCGAGAGGAGCGGCCTTCCAGGGGTAGAGCGGGAACTGCGCGGTGAGATCGTGGACGCGCCGGCCGACGGATGCGATGACCTCTTCGCTGCCGAGATTCGAGAGGACTTCGGCGATGAGAACGCCGACCTCGCGCATCTGCGCCTCGCGGAATCCGCGAGTGGTGACGGCGGGACTGCCGAGGCGAATGCCGCTCGGATTCAGCGGCGGATTGACGTCGAAGGGGATGGCGTTCTTGTTGACGGTGATGTGCGCGCGATCCAGGGCCTTTTCGGCTTCCTTGCCGCGGACGCCTTTGGCGAAGATGTCGACGAGGAGGAGATGGGTGTCGGTGCCGCCCGAGACGATGCGGAAGCCCTCGGCGGCGAGGGAGGCTGCGAGGGCCTGGGCGTTGCGGACGACCTGCTTCTGGTAGTCGACAAAGTCGGGGGACATGGCTTCGAGGAACGCGACCGCTTTCGCGGCAATGACGTGCACGAGGGGGCCGCCCTGAATGCCGGGGAAGAGGCTCTTGTCGATGGCGGCACCGTACTTCTCTTTGGCGAGGATGATGCCGGCGCGAGGGCCGCGCAAGGTCTTATGGGTGGTGGAGGTGACGATATCGGCCCAATCGCAAGGATTGGGGTAGATGCCGGCAGCGACGAGGCCGGAGAAGTGGGCCATGTCGACGAGGAAGATCGCGCCGGCCGAATCGGCGACTTCGCGGAATTTTTGGAAGTCGATGATGCGGGGATAGGCGCTTGCTCCGGCGATGAGCATTTTCGGTTTGTGTTCGGCGGCGAGGCGGGCGAGTTCTTCGTAGTCGATGGTTTCATCTTCCTTGCGCACGCCGTACGGCACGACCTTGTAGGTTTTGCCGGAGAAGTTGAGATGGTGTCCATGGGTGAGATGGCCGCCGTGGGCAAGGTTCATGCCGAGGATGGTGTCGCCGGGAGAGAGGACGGCGGCATAGGCGGCCTGGTTGGCCTGGGAGCCGGAATGGGGCTGAACGTTGGCGTATTCGGCACGAAAGAGTTTTTTGACGCGGTCGCGGGCGAGGTTTTCGACAATGTCGGTGATCTCGCAACCGCCGTAGTAGCGCTTGCCGGGATAACCTTCGGCATACTTGTTGGTGAAGACGCTGGCTGTGGCCTCGAGGATCGCCTCGGAGGTGAAGTTTTCGCTGGCGATGAGTTCCAGGCCGGAGTGCTGGCGCTCGACTTCGGCGCGGATGGCGTCAGAAATTTCCGGATCGACAGCGGCCAGAGGCCTGGCCATTCGTTCCTGTTCGGTCATTCTAATCGGTGTCTCCTTGGTTTGCTTCGGGGCGTTGTTCGACGGCGGCAATCTTGCTGACCCTGCGGGCGTGACGGCCTCCCAGGAAGTTGGTGCCGAGAAAGATTTCGGTGAGTTCGGAGGCTTGGGTGATGCCGGTATAACGGGCCCCGATGGCGAGGATGTTGGCGTCATTGTGCTCACGGGTGAGACGCACGACATCGGGGTTCCAGGCGAGGGCGGCGCGAACGCCGGCCACCTTATTGGCTGTGATGGACATGCCGACGCCGGTGGAGCAAATCAGGATGCCGCGCTCGGCGCGCCCGTGGCTGACGTCCTCGGCCACCGGGACAGCATAGTCGGGATAGTCGGTGGAGTCGGCACTGGAGGCTCCGTGGTCGAAGACTTCATGGCCGAGTTCGCACAACCGGCGGCGAATCTGTTCTTTCAGTTCGAAGCCGGCATGGTCGGCGCCGATGGAAATTTTCATATCCCGAACTCCATGGTATCGAACCGTGCCGGCTGTTGCGCGGGTTTTTCACGGCCGGAGTACGGCTACGCGCAGCCTGATGGCTAGCGGGTGGCGACGAGACTGGGGCTGAGTTGCTCCATCACGGCCATGACGCGACTGGCGTAATCCTTGCGGGCCGGGTTGTACAGCCGAAGTTTGGCGCGGACATCCTTGCCGGCGTAGATGGGCGACTTCGCGAGACGCTCGGCGACGTAATGGATCCCCTGGCGGGCGGTCTGAAACCTGGACTTGCCCGAGCCCCAGCCCATGAGGTTCTTCCCTTGCAGATATTTACCGCCGCTTGATTCGAGGAAAACGATGCTGGGCAGCAGGCGCCAGTCGAGCCCGTTCTTATCGGCGGCGATGAGGAAATCGCCGGTGAGGTCACTGATGGGGCACTGATGACTCTGGAAGAAGTTCCTGAGGGCGCGGAAACGGGGATCATCTTTCCGGACGGTGGATTGGGCGACAGCGGCCTGGTTGCCGCCGGAGAAGGCGCCTGCCGGTCCGAGGAGGAAGGCGAGGGCAGCTCCGCGGGCGATGATCTCTTTGACGGTGCGGCGGACGGTTCCGGCATTTGCGGCGGCCGCCTGGGACTGCGCGGCTTCACGGGCAGCCTTGAGGAGTTTGCGATTCAGGTCATCGGCCAAGTCCTCATCGATGGCCTTGGCGTACTGACGAAGAAAATTGTCGCGGTAGATGCCGCCGGGCAGTTTGTCGAGGTCGAGGTCTTCAATAGCTTTGAGGTAGTAGCACGAAATCTTGGTCTGATCAGCAATCGTCTCCAGGGAAATGCCCTTGCTTTGGCGAAGGGTGGCTAATTGCAGAATTTCAGGCTTGTACTCCATGAATAAACAACTCCTAGTCGGGGAGAACTTCAGCTAGCACTACGAACAACCCAGGTGAGGGAGAAACCCTACGGAAGGGGCAAAGGTCAAATGTTAGCACAAGTGAGGTGCGCAACGGGTGAGCCACTGTATGGTGGCAAACGGTATACTCCAACCAGGAAGAGATCTGATGAGAAAACGTAGAGCTGGACTCGGGTGTATTTTGCTTCTTGCAGTGTCGGTGGGATGCGCCGCCGGACCGAAGGGGACTTCGGAAAATGCGGGCAAGGAGACGGCTGCGCCGGTGAAGCTGGATCTGTTGCCGGGCATGCCGCCGGTGCCGGACCCCCGCAACATGTATTCGGAGACGACACCGGACAAGATGAGCCCGGCGGTGAAGGGGCAGAAGGAGCTGATCTACGTTCCGAACGCCGGAGGGAGTTCGGTGAGCGTGATTGATCCGGCGAAGATGGCGGTGGTGGATACGTTCCGGGTGGGGAAGGAGCCGCAGCACGTGGTGCCGTCGTATGACCTGAAGACCCTATACGCCACCAATGACCTAAGCGATACATTGTCCGTGATCGATCCGTATACGGGAAAGTTCGTGAAGACGCTGAAGGTGGAGGATCCCTACAACATGTACTTCACGCCGGACGGCAAGTTCGCGATCGTAGTGGCGGAGCGGAAGAAGAAGCTGGATTTCCGGGATCCGCACACGTTTGAACTGAAGCAATCGCTTGCGGTGCCATGCCGCGGGGTGGACCACATTGACTTTTCGATTGACGGGAAGTACCTGATCGCCACGTGCGAATTCTCAGGGCAACTGGTGAAGGTGGATGTGGCGAACCGGAAGGTGCTCGGGACGCTGGCAACGCCGGGCGGGGGAATGCCGCAGGACATCAAGGCGTCGCCGGACGGGAAGGTATTCTACGTGGCGGACATGGATGCCAATGGCGTCCACCTGATTGATGGGGATGCGTTTCAGGTGATCGGATTCATCGCGACGGGGAAAGGGGCGCACGGGCTGTACGTGAGCAAGGACTTCAAGTACATGTACGTGTCAAACCGCGGGGAGGGGAGCGTGAGCCTCATCGACCTGGCGACGCGAAAGGAAGCGAAGAAGTGGAAGATTCCCGGAGGGGGGAGTCCGGACATGGGGAACCTTTCGGCGGACGGAAAGATATTCTGGCTGTCCGGACGGTATCACCACGTGGTTTACGCGATTGATACGACGGACGGGAAGTTGCTGGCGAAGATCAAAGTGGGGCGCAACCCGCACGGGCTTTGCGTGTGGCCGCAGCCCGGACGGTATTCGATCGGGCACACGGGGGTGATGCGGTAAGGGGGGTTAGAGTTTGAGAAGGGTGCGAAGGCGCTTGGTCTGAACACGGCTGACGGGGATCTCGGACTGCTTCTTGTCGTCCATGCGGAGTTGATAGCTTGACTTGAACCACGGCACGACTTCGCGGATACGGTTGATATTGACGAGATAGGAACGGTGGGCGCGCCAGAAGAGGTCGGGGTCGAGATTGGACTGGAGTTCCTCGATGGTGCGGTAGTTGGACTCGCCTTCGAGGTTCGTGGCGACGACGGTGATGAGGCCGTCTTCGATGGTGGCGTAGATGATGTCCTGAGCGTCGACGATGAAATTCCGGGAGCCGCTCTTGATGAGGACCTTGTTGCGCTGGAAAGCCGGCTTGTGCGCGGGTTGAGCAACGGGCTGCTCCGTGGTTTGTTTGTCGAGGATGACGCGGCGGACGCGCTCGATTGTTTCGGCGAGACGGTCCTTGTCGACGGGTTTGAGCAGATAGTCGGTGGCCTCGAGGCGGAAGGCTTCGACGGCGTAGTTATCGAAGGCGGTGACGAGGACGAAATAGGGGAGGGCCGCCTGCCGCTCGCGCAACTGGCGGATGACGCTCATGCCGTCCATGCCGGGCATCTGGACATCGAGGAAGACGAGATCGGGCTCGAACTCTTCAACGAGGTCGAGGGCTTGAATGCCGTTGCGAGCGACGCCATGGATTTCGATCTCGGGGAATTGCTTCAGCAGGTAGAGAAGTTCGTCACAGGCGAGTTGCTCGTCGTCCACGATGACAGTGTGGATCATGGTAGCCGCGCGATCGGGCATGCAAGATGCTAGTATAACATTTGACGCACTTTCTCACCCCTTCAGAAAGAGCAGGCGGCTTGCTCGCCGGATGGTGCGTCTTTAGCTGAGAAGGAGCCCTCGAAGTTTGCCAACCCAAAATCCCGTGAACATTGCTCCGGCGGAAGGAAAGCTAGGAGTACTGATCCCAGGCATAGGCGCCGTTTCGACAACATTTATCGCCGGCGTGGAAGCAGTGAAGAGAGGCCTCGGGCAACCAGTCGGATCATTGACGCAGATGGCGACGATCCGGCTGGGAAAGCGGACCGACGGCCGGTCGCCGTACATTAAGGACTTTGTACCGCTGGCAGGTCTGAACGACCTGGTATTCGGCGGTTGGGACATCTATCCGGATACGGCCTACGAAGCGGCAACGAATGCGAAGGTGCTGGAGACGGGGCTGCTCGAACAGATCAAGGAGCCGCTACAAAGCATTAAGCCGATGGCGGCGGTGTTCGAGCAGGAGTACGTACGGCGCATCCATGGGCCGAACGTAAAGACGAACGGGTCGAAGATGGACAAGGCGGAAGCGCTGATGGCGGACATCGCGAACTTTCGCAAGGCCAACAACTGCTCGCGGCTGGTGATGATCTGGTGCGGTTCGACGGAGGTGTTCCACCGTCCGACGGCGGTGCACCAATCGATGAGCAAATTCGAAGAAGGGCTGAGGAAGAGCGATCCGGAGATTGCGCCCAGCCAAATTTATGCGTATGCGGCGCTCAAGAGCGGCGTCCCGTTTGCGAACGGGGCTCCAAACCTGACGCATGATTTTCCGGCGCTGCTCGATCTGTCGCGCGACGGCGGAGTTCCGATCTGCGGGAAGGACTTCAAGACGGGGCAGACGTTCATGAAGACGCTGCTCGCACCGGGGTTCAAGGCGAGGATGCTGGGAATGCACGGCTGGTTCTCGACGAATATACTGGGGAACCGTGACGGCGAGGTGCTGGAGGATCCGGGATCGTTCAAGTCGAAAGAGGAGACGAAGCTGTCGGTGCTGGAGCAGATTCTGCAACCGCACCTGTATCCGGATTTGTACAAGGACCTGTATCACGCGGTGAGGATCAATTACTATCCGCCGCGAGGGGATGCCAAAGAGGGGTGGGACAATATCGATATTTTCGGATGGCTGGGCTATCCGATGCAGATCAAGATTGATTTTCTGTGCCGCGATTCGATTCTGGCCGCGCCTCTGGTGTTGGACCTGATCCTGTTCATGGACCTGGCGCAACGCGCCGGGCTGAAGGGGATACAGGAGTGGCTGTCGTTCTACTTCAAGGCGCCGATGACGGCTCCGGGGTTATATCCGGAGCATGACATCTTTATCCAGTTGATGAAGCTGAAGAACACGCTGCGCTGGATGCGGGGCGAGGATCTGATCACGCACCTTGGACTGGAGTATTACGATTAGGGCCGGAAGGAAACCCCTCGAATTCGTACGGGAAGCCGCGGCAGCGTCCGCGGGAGATCGCAGTAGGAAATCGACGGGGGAGAGTGCCCGGCCACGGGAGTTGTACCCACGTATGAAAGTTCTCGTCATTGGTGGAACCCTCTTTATCGGCCGCACCCTGGTGCAGAGTCTTTTGAAAGAAGGCCACGAGGTCTGGGTGATGCATCGCAGACCGGAACATGACCTGGGGAAGAAGGTTGGCAATCTGGTGGCGGACCGGAATCAGCCATCGGACGTGAAGCGCGTGCTGGCAGGCACGAATTTCGACGTGGTCTTCGATAATGTCTACGACTGGCAGCGCGGCACGACAGCCGCACAGGTGGAAGCCACGGTGAGAGCCTGCGGCGACCAGCTCAGGCGGTATGTGTTCATGTCGAGCGTGGCGGCTTATGGCGATGGGTTGAACCATCACGAAGGCGATGCGCTGGCGCCGGACGAGCATCCGGATGCGTACGTACGGAACAAGGCGACGACGGAACGGATGTTGTTCCGGATGCACCAGCGATACGGCACGCCGGTGGTGACGCTGCGGCCTCCGTACATCTATGGTCCGGCGAATCCGTTCTACCGGGAGGCGTTCTTTTGGGATCGCATCCGGGAAGGACGGCCGCTGATCATTCCGGGCGACGGCCGGCGGCTGATGCAGTTCGTGTACGTGAACGACCTGGTGTGGGCGTGCATGAAGGCGATGGAGGAACCGGCGGCGATCGGGCATGCGTTCAACATCGCCAACGCGCGGCCGCTGACGCAGACGGAAGTGGTGCAGGCGTTGGCGGAAGCAGCGGGGAGGAAGCCGTCGATGGTGCGGATCCCGCGGGAACGGATCCTGCAGGCGGGGGGGAACCCGATGACGCATCCGCTGTATTTCGGGGTGTACTTCGACATGCCGGCGATCACGCAGGTGATCAGCAAGGCGCAGCGGGTCCTACGATTCAAACCCACGGCGTTTGCCGAGGGACTCAGGCAAACCTACCGGTGGTACCAGCGCAAACGGCCGAAGCAACAACCGGACTACGGTTTTGAAGACCGTCTGCTGTCGCGGTACCAGATTGCGGCGACGGCGAGCTAGGAAGCGCCGCACGCGAAGACCAGTCACAAGGGAAGGAAAGAATTCGCAAGACCCTGCTTTGCTTGCGTTTAGGTGAGGAAATGTGCGCCGGTACTCTTTGCGGGCCGCCGGCACCTATGATACGATTGAATTGCTCTGATGGACTGCGTCCACGGACGGGCCCACCAACACAATCCCCTACGGAGTGAATAACACCACCGAATGAGTTTCACCGTTTTTCTCGGCAACCTGCCTACCTGGGTTACCAAAGACGACATTCTGGCGTGGCTGCGCGCGGAAAGTCTCGTCGCGGATGATGTCAAGGTCATCCGAAATCCGGAGACCCAGGAGTCCAAAGGCTTCGCCTTTATCGATGCTCCTAACCAAGAGGAGATGGAATCGATCATCCGGCGCTTCGATCGCGCACCGCTGGAAGACCGGATTCTGAGGGCGAATCCCGCACAACCCCCCAGACCCAAGGGCGCCCGCCCCCCGATGGGACAAGCACCGGCGGCGGCAAACAGCGCTGACCGGCCCAAGCGAGGCGGCAAGAAGCACAAGAAAGGCAGGCAACCGGCGCCTCAAAGCGCGTTCGCCGAAGAACTGGCCAAGGCACTGTAGTCCGCCGGTTCGTCCGGCTCCGCTTTCGATCCTCCCCCCTGTAGGGCACTCTCCACCCATCTGGGCATGGGATGCTAACGAGATGTTATACTCTAGGCCGAAATATCTCCACGACGGGCAGTTCCAGCCATCCGGAGGAGGGATGGGAATGTGAATGACCTGCATCTCATACGATTTTTCTTCATAGCCCTCATAACCGTTTCCGCATTCTTCTTAAAACCTTTCGGACTCTCCAGCATCCCGGCGGCTGTGGTGGGACTGGGCTGTGGAGTCTCCATTGTTCTCTTCGAAATCCGGGTGAAGCAGGTCAGCCTGAAACGGCTGATCGGGGCGGCGGTGGGAAGCGTGTTGGGCATTATCGGGGCATACCTGATCTCTCTGGTATTGCGGCAGGCAATGCCGGAGAGTTCCACGACGGCCCCGTTCTTACAACTGTGCATTCTGCTGTTCATGACCTACGTGGGCCTGGTTGTAGGCGCCAACAAAGGGGACATGCTGAACCTGGCGGCGCTCGGCGGAGTGTTCGGCAGCGAGAAAATGCCGAAGCACTCGTTCAAGATTCTGGATACGAGCGTCATCATCGACGGCCGTATCGCTGATATTGCGGAAACGGGTTTTCTCGACGGCAGCCTGGTGATTCCGCAGTTCGTGTTACGAGAACTGCAACTGGTGGCGGATTCGGCGGATTCGATGAAGCGCAACCGGGGAAGGCGAGGGCTCGACATTCTGCAGCGGATCCAGAAGATGACGGATCTGACGGTGCAGATTGTAGAGGAAGACTTTCCGCAGATCCGCGACGTGGACATGAAGCTGATCGAACTGGCGAAGCTCTACAACTGCAAGATTGTCACGAACGATTTCAACCTGAACAAAGTGGCTCAACTCCATGGCGTGGATGTGTTGAACATCAACGAACTGGCCAATGCGCTGAAGCCGGTGGTGCTGCCGGGCGAGACGATGCGCGTATTCATCCTGAAAGAGGGGAAGGAATACAACCAGGGAGTGGCTTACCTGGACGACGGGACGATGGTGGTGGTGGACAACGCCAAGCGCATGATCTCGAAGACGGTGGATATCTCCGTGACTAGCGTGCTACAAACGACGGCGGGGAAGATGATCTTCGGCCGCTACGACGACCGCGTGCACGCAGTGCACGACAAGCAGCAGCCGGGCGACCGGCACGAGCGCCAGCAGAGAGAACAGCCGACAGGCTCCACGCCGCAAGGATAGTGGAGGGCGCGCAGGGGCGCGATACAATACGAAGCACAACATCATGAAAGTCGCAGCCATTCTTCCGGCGGCCGGACTCGGCACGCGCATGGGCCGGACGCAGCCAGAGAAGACGGGGACAAGCCGGAAGCAGTTCATGCTGCTTGACGGGTCGCCGATTCTCATCCACACGCTACGGAAATTCGCGGCGTGCTCCGCGGTGCATGAGATGGTGGTGGCGCTGCGCGCGGAGGACGTCGACTGGGTGCGGCAGATGGTGGAGCAGGAACACTTTCCGAAACCGGTGCGGTTCGTGGAAGGCGGAGACAGCCGCCAGCAATCGGTGGAGAACGCGCTGGCAGTGCTGGCGGCGGACACGACGCTGGTGGCGGTGCATGACGCGGTGAGGCCATTCATCGACGCGGCGACGATTGAGAAGGTGATTGCGGAGGCGGCGGAGACGGGCGCGGCGATCGTGGGCGTGGTGCCGGTGGATACGGTGAAGCAGGTGCATCGCAACAAGATCCGCGCGACGATTCCGCGCGACCGGTTGGCGCTGGCGCAGACTCCGCAGGTCTTCCGGTTCGATCTGCTGCGGGAAGCATTCGAACGGGCGCGCGCGGACAACTTCACGGGAACCGATGAATCGAGTCTTGTGGAGCGCCTGGAGAAAGTGGAAGTGAGCGTGGTGGCGGGAAGCGATCGCAATATCAAGATCACGAAGCCGAACGACATGGACCTGGCGCATCTGTATCTTTCGCAGGAACGCGAGCAGAAGGCGGAGCGCGCGTAGTGAGCGAATACCGCACGGGGCTCGGGTGGGATACGCACCGCACATCGGCGCAGCGCCCGCTGATTCTCGGCGGAGTGAGGATAGCGAGCGAGTTCGGGCTGGAAGGGCATTCGGACGCGGACGTGCTGGCGCACGCGATCACGGACGCGCTGCTGGGCGCGGCGTGCCTGGGCGACATCGGGATGCACTTTCCGGATACGGATGCGCGGTGGAAGGGCGCGGACAGCATGAAGCTGCTGGCGCACGCGGTAAAGCTGGCGCGGGAGGCAGGGTTCGAGGTGGTGAACGTGGATTCGACCGTGATCCTGGAGCGGCCGAAGTTGAAGGACTACCGGCAGGCGATGCGCGAGTCGTTGGCGACGTGCGTGGGGTTGGAGATGAATCGCGTGTCGGTGAAGTTCAAGACGGCGGAGAAGGTGGGACCTGTGGGAGAGGGGCGATCGGCGGAGGCGCAGGCGGTGGTTACGGTGCGCGCGCTGTAGGGTTGGGCGCACACAAGAAAAAGGCCCCGATTGCTCGGGGCCGTTGGTTGACGAACTTGATCCGCCTGGCTTACTTCTTTTTCTTCGCAGCAGCCTTCTTGGCGGGCGCCTTCTTGGCGGCCTTCTTGGTTGCGTTCTTCATCGATTGATTCTCCCTAACATCAGAATTCGCGATCCTATGAAAGATCGCAGTGTGATTCATATATAAGGTTGTTTGAAATGAAAGTCAAGAGAAAAATGATGAGCGAGGGGTTGGAGAGAGGCGCGGAGAGGGGCGCGGATCGAAAAAACGTTTTCCTGTAGAATTGTTTTAGGGCTTCCGATGCTTCCGAAGCAGCGATTTACGGGCGTCCGGCGCATGCGGCGCATGGCGTGCGCGATTGCGGCCGCGGCGCTGGCGATTTTCAGCCAGGCGTGCGGGCGGAGAACGCAAGCGCGCGTTCCCGCTCCTCCGCGCATCGGCGCGACGAGCGAAGGGATCGCGAGCTGGTATGGAGATCCGTACCACGGAAGACGCGCGGCGAACGGAGAGACGTACGACATGGATCAACTCACCGCCGCGCACCGCACGTGGCCGTTCGATACGATCGTGCGCGTGACGAATCTCTCCAATCAGCGATCGGTGAACGTGCGCATCACGGATCGAGGGCCGTTCATCGACGGACGCATCATTGATCTTTCACGCGAAGCGGCGCGCGAGATCGGCATGATCGGACCGGGAACGGTGAAGGTGCGGCTCACGGTGATCGGCTTCGACCGGCATACACCGCAAGCGGCGAAGGAGAACACGGATCCTGCGCGCGGCGAATTCGCGGTTCAGGTGGGAGCGTTTCGAGACCGTGAGAGAGCCGAAGCATTGCGCGCGGAGATGGAGAGGAGATTCGGCAAGGCGCGGGTCGCCGTCCGGCAAGGAGATCCGCCGGTGTGGCGGGTGTTGGTGGGCAGGGCAGAAGCGCTCATCGAAGCCGAGCGGCTGGCTGCTCGCATGCGCGAAGAGGGGACGGATGGATTTGCGGTACGGGTGGATGAATGAAGAGGAGCGAGTCAGGATGGGAGACATCGAGCGGTTCGCGGGCGTGTGGCGGCTGGTGAGCTATGAGACGCAGGAGGCGAATGGGGCGACGGTGCAGCCGTTCGGGCCGGATGCGGTGGGGATGCTCATCTACACCCGGGATGGATGCATGAGCGGTCAGGTAATGCGGCGCGGAAGAGAGAGTAGAGAAGCTGGGACAGACGGATATATCGCCTACTGCGGCAGCTACCGGGTGGAGGAAGCAGCGGGAGAAGTGATCCATCAGGTGGAGGCGAGTTTGTATCCGGGGTGGGTGGGGAGCGAGCAACGGAGGGGGTACGCATTTGCAGGTACGCGGCTGACGTTGTCGGCGAAACTTCGGCGGAAGGGGCGGGAAATTGTGAGCAGGCTGGTGTGGGAGCGGGCGCGGAACCCCCTGAACAGTGGGGTAATCCCCTAGGTATAGGCAAGGTACTGGCGAGACGCCCTCCTGTGCGGGTATCCTCCCCTACCTCATAAGAGTTGGCGCTATCGCCCTTGCTGGTATTGCTGTACTAAGCACTCCGGGTTAGATTTTATCTTCAGTCATTGCACTAGGTAGTAAGCGCCCTTCGCGCTCCGGACGGGATTGGCTTCTTCCCGGCCGACGGGAAGGTCCGTTGAGGTGTGTAGTAATTTATTGCGCTCCAAAGGCTCGGGGGCGCTCATGGAAAAGGGACCTGACATGCTCTCTCAAATACAGGGTGCGCCGCAGATGCTGGTAGGCGACTCGATTCGCAGCAAGCAGTTGAAGCGGTTGATTGACAAACTAGGCACTAGCAGATGGCCGGTGCTCGTCCTGGGTGAGACGGGGACGGGGAAGGAAGTGGTTGCACGGACGATCCATCATATGAACCCGGATGGGCCATTCGTTACCATTGACTGTTCGGCACTGGTTGGAACGATCATGGAAAGCGAATTGTTCGGCCATGTGAAGGGGGCCTTCACGGGAGCGGTGGGGCAGAAGACCGGCCTGATCGAAGCGGCCAACGGGGGGACGGCGTTTTTTGACGAGATCGGCGAGTTGCCACTGGACTTGCAGGCGAAGCTGTTGCGGGTGCTGCAGGAGAAGGAGTTCCGTCCGGTAGGTTCGCTATTCGCGAAGCGCTCTGATTTCCGCGTCATTGCGGCAACGAACCGCGATCTGTCGAAGGAAGTGGAACGGGGAACGTTCCGCCGGGACCTGTATTACCGGTTGAACGTGGTGAACCTGAAGCTGCCGTCTTTGCGTGACCGCAAGGAAGATATCCCCATGCTGGTGGATCATTTTCTGGGAGTATACGGATCGGGACACCGACTGGCGCAGGAGGCGCTGGACGCGCTGCTGTCATACGAGTGGCCCGGCAATGTGAGGGAGTTGGAGAACTGCATCCAGAACATGGTGGCGATGCATACGGGGCCGCTGCTGACGAGGAACGAGCTGCCATCGAGCATCCAGAACCATTTGTTTGCGCGCAAGGCACAGGCGCTGAGCGTGGCGGTGGGGAGTTCGGGGATGCCCGCGGTACGTCCGGTGGCGGCGAAAGTGGAGGCGCATGTGCCCTGTCCGGCGGATCCCCCGGTGCTGCCGCTGGTGGAGTTGGAGAAGCGGGCGATCCGGCAGGCGCTCGAGTACACGCGCGGGGATCGCGGGATAGCGGCGAGCCTGTTGGGGATCGGGCGAACGACACTGTACCGGAAGCTGAAAGAGTACGAGTTGGCGTGCTGAGGAGGCCGGGAATGGGCGGAGGCGAGTCAAGATCTTGCCTAAGTTCAACTGATTGAGAGTTTTTTCCGTCTGCCTGCACCAACTTAGAAAAGGTATAGCAGACAATGACGGACAGACTGATTCGCGTGCTATTGATTGACGGGCAGGTAGAGGATTCACGGTGGGTACAGGAACTGCTCGCGGAGTTGGAGGAAGGGCGGTTCGGCGGGGGTTGGATGCATGGGCTGGAGGTTTTTCACCTGGACCGGCTGGGAGATGCGCTGACCTTGCTGGAAGACAGCGAAGGCAAGGAGCAGTTTGACGTGGTGTTGCTCAACCCCACGCTTCCTGACAGCTTTGGACTGAATACGTACCTGCGGGTGCGGAGCCGGGTGCGGGAGACTCCGGTGGTGATTCTGGCCGAGCAGGACGATCCGGACCTGGCAATCAGCATGGTTCGCGCCGGGGCGCAGGATTTTCTGGCGAAGACGCAACTGGACAGCTTACCGCTGGCGCGAGCGCTGCGGTTGGCGGTGGAACGGAACCGGATTCTGCGCGATCTGCGGGCGCTCACGTGGGGGGACGAACTGACAGGGCTGATGAACCGCAGCGGGTTCGAGATGATGGCAGAGCGCGATATGGCGGCGGCACGCCGGCTGGGAGTGGAGATGGCAGTGGCGGTGGTAGAGTTGTCAGGACTCGAGGAAGTGGGGTTCGCCTATGGCAAGGACGAGCGGGAGTTGGCGCTGATTGAAGCGGCGGATGTAGTGAAGAGTGTCTTTCCGCGCGCTTCATGCATGGCGAGGGTGAGCCAGAACCGCTTTGCGGTGAGTCTTCTACCGAAGGATGAGGAAGAGGTGGAGGGCGTCATGGAGGACCTGAGGAAGAGGTTCCAGCAAGTGGCGCGGAAGGCGAATCGTAGCCCGCTGAGGATCAAGGAGCGAATCCACTGGCTTGGCGACGAGGCGGCAGAGAGCCCGGCGGCGGCGGTGGAATCGCTATGCGAGAATATTGGGGACCGGCAGCGCGGCGCGATGGCCACGGCGGCAGGAGAGAAGGGACCGGGTAGGGGGAATCCGCAACTCGTCAATAGCATTGGACGCAACGTATAGCGTAGGGGAGAACCTGAGCGGGGTGGGGGTGTACTCGCGGGAGATTCTCCATGGCTTGTGCGCGCTTCACCCGGAACAGCGGTTCCTGTGGTGCTACCGGCCGCACCGTTTTCTGCGCAGTCTGCGGGAAGGAGTTCCACGCGGATGCCGGCGCAGGTTGTTGTGGGAAACGGGGCCGCCGGGATGCGGCTTGTTTCACGGGTTGAACCAGCGGATGCCGCGGAAGCGGGCGAGACGGTCCGTGGTGACCTTTCACGACCTGTTCGTGATGAGCGGTGAATATTCGACCGCGGAGTTTCGGGAGAAGTTCACGAGGCAGGCGCGGGAAGCGGCGGAGCGAGCGGACATGGTGATCTGCGTGTCGGCATTCACGGCGTCGCAAGTGGCGGGACTGCTCGGAGTGGAGGCCGGGAGGCTGCGGGTGATCTGGCACGGGGTGCACGCACCACAGATACCGCCGCCGCTCTGGGAAGACCGTGAGATGATGATTCTGCACGTAGGCGCCTTGCAGAGGCGGAAGAATATCGCGCGGCTGGTGGAGGCTTTCGAGGAGATGCCGGCGGAGTGGCGTCTGGTGCTGGCGGGATCGGCGGGATATGGGGCGGCGGAGATTCTGGAACGGATGGGGCGAAGCAAGGCGCGGGCACGGATCGAAGTGACGGGCTACATCAGCGATACGCGGCTACGGGACTTGTACCGGCGGGCGAAGATGCTGGTGTTTCCCTCGCTCGACGAGGGGTTTGGGATTCCCTTGCTGGAGGCGATGGCTTACGCTGTGCCAATTGTGACGTCGAATGGTTCGGCGCTGGGCGAGGTAGCGCAAGACGCTGCCATCCTGGTGGACCCTGCGCGCGTGGACGAGATCGCGGGCGCGATGAAACGAGTAGCGTCGGACTCAGCGCTGCGGGCCGAACTGATTTCCAAGGGATTGTCTATCGCGGGGCGGCACGGGTGGCAGGATGCCGCCAGAAAAACCTGGCAGGTTTATCAGGAGTTGCTGGCTTAGGATTCTTCTTCCGTAGAGATCTTGAGGGCCTTCAAGAACTTGTGATCTTGGGAGGTCCACTTGATCTTGGTAGTGGCGGCGTCGTATTCCCGCGGGCGCGGTTCGATATCGACAGTGTCTTCTTCGACCTCTTCGCGCTTGTTGAACCCGATGGTGGCTTCGAGCACGAGGAAGACGTCGTAGCCTGCACGCTTGATTTCGCCGATTGCCTCGGCGATGCGATCGGAATCGGACAACGATTCGTTGATCGCGTTACCAAGCTCCTGCATCAAGTCTTTGAGTCGTTCGTCCAATATCTGCCCCTTTCAGGACGTATCCAGGATAGCACCTTTCCCTAACAGTTCCCACCGGTGAAACCTATCGTAAAACTTATCGGCTGAGACGCTACTTTAATTGATGCCGGGGCAGGGCGGCGGGTTTCCTGAAGGCATCTGATACGATGAAGACACGACACGAATCATGGTAGGAAAAACCAAGCAGTTTCTGAGTTTCGTCCTTCCCGGAGTCATCAAGCCGGTACGCATTCTGTGGAACGAGATGATGGGATTCATCTTCCTTTGCCTGGGGCTGATTCCGATCCCTTCGGCCATTCGCGCGTACCGTGATTTCTCCGACGGGGGGCAAGGCATGTTCCGCCTGGTTCTGACCGGGATCTTCTGCTCCGTCATGCTGTACTTTGGCGTGAGCTCGTTTGTGAAAGCAAAGCGGATCGGAAAGAGCTGAGGTTCCGCATGGCTGGGGGCAAGGAAAAGCCGGGCGAGTACCCGTACACGCGGGGCATCTACCGGGACATGTACCGGAACCGTTTGTGGACCATGCGGCAGTATGCGGGGTTCGGAACGGCGGAGGAGAGCAACAAGAGATACCGGTATCTGTTGTCGCAAGGGATCACGGGGCTTTCCGTTGCCTTCGACCTGCCGACGCAGATGGGGATGGATTCGGACCATCCGCTGGCGAAAGGGGAGGTGGGCCGCGTGGGCGTGGCCATCTGCACGCTGGCGGACATGGAGCGGCTGTTCGACGGGATTCCGCTCGAGAAGATCACGACGTCGATGACCATCAATTCGACGGCGGCGATTCTGCTGGCGTTGTACGTATTGACGGCGCGGCGGCAAGGGGCGGAAGTGCGGCGGCTGTCGGGGACGATTCAGAACGACATCCTGAAGGAGTACGTCGCACGGGGAACATACATTTATCCGCCTGGCCCGGCGATGCGGATCATCACGGACGTGTTTGCATGGGCGGCGGACGAGGCGCCGGAGTGGAATACGATTTCGATCAGCGGCTATCACATTCGCGAGGCGGGATCGACGTGCGCGCAGGAGGTGGCGTTTACGCTGGCCAACGCGATCGCCTACATCGAGGCAGCGATTGCGGCGGGGCTGGGTGTGGACACGTTTGCGCCGCGGCTGTCATTCTTCTTCAACGTGCACAACGATTTTCTCGAGGAGATTGCGAAGTTCCGGGCGGCGCGGCGGTTGTATGCGCGCATCATGAAGGAGCGTTTCGACGCGCGGCATCCGAAATCGTTGATGATGCGATTCCATGCGCAGACGGCGGGCTCGACGCTGACGGCGCAGCAGCCGGACGTGAACCTGACGCGGGTGTCGATGCAGGCGATGGCGGCGGTGCTGGGGGGAGCGCAGTCGCTGCATACGAACTCGAGGGACGAGGCGCTGGCGCTGCCGACGGAGGAATCGGCGCGGTTGGCGCTGCGGACACAGCAGATCATCGCGTATGAGACGGGCGTGGCGAACGTCGCCGATCCGCTGGGGGGGAGCTATCACATCGAGGAACTGACGGACCGGATCGAACGCGAGGCGCGGGCGTACATCGAGCGGATCGATGCGATGGGCGGAACGCTGAAGGCGATCGAAGCCGGCTACATCCAGAACGAGATTCAGACGGCAGCGTACGAGTATCAGCGCGAGATTGAGAAGGGGGAACGTGTGGTGGTGGGCGTGAACCGCTTCCAGAGCGCGGAAACGCAGCAGATTCCGCGGTTCCAACTGGATCCCGCGCTCGAGCAGCAACAGGTGAGACGGCTCGGGGAAGTGCGCGCGCTGCGCAATGCGCGACTGGTAACGGACCGGCTGAAGGCGCTGGAGGAGGCGGCGCGCGGGACAGAGAACCTGATGCCTCACATTGTGCATTGCGCGGAGGCATTTGCGACCGTTGGGGAGATATCGGACCGGCTAAGGAAGGTATTCGGGGAGTACCGGGAGCAGTAGTGGATTTCGGGCGGCGTCAATAACGGGCTAGGAATCGAGACTTCCCGCGGCCCATTCCGTGCCGCGGGCCAGGAGTTGACGGAACCACTTGTCGCGGAGATTGGGGTTGTCCTCATTGCGCCAGGTGTGGCCGAGCATGGTGACATAGACTCGGCCGTTGCCGTAGGCGCGCACCCAATCGAGCGGCTCGTTTTCATGGGAGTCTTTTGACCAGGCGTAGGAGAGGATGGTGAGGTCGTCAGGCTTGAGGGAAGGGAGACCGTGCTGGCCGTGGGTTAGCTGCTCGGAAGGATGGAGCCAGCGTTTGGGCAGTCCTTGTGTGATGGGATGGCGGGGATCGCGTATCACCAACTCGAAGTCGTGGCGCGGGCCGTGTCCGGGGTTGAGGCCCTGGCCCCGCGGGATGACCACTACCTGTTCCTTTTCGTTGACGATGAGGCTGGGGCCGAACGACATGTCGCGCCAGCCGAGACCGATGATTTCGTTGTAGGCCCGCCAGTGCAGGAAAGCATTGTTGGCGGCATGGAAGATGACCAGGCCGCCGCCCGAGCGGACGTATTGCTCGAAATCGAGCTCGACTTGGCGGGGCCAGCGGATGCCGTCGTCCTTGTGGCCGCCGTTAAAGTTATTGATCACTACAGGGTAGGCAGCGAAGTTGGGGCGCCATTTTGCCCACTCGCCGGGCGGAGCCTGCGCGGGCGGCGAGGTGGAGACAGAGACAGTGAAGCGGCCGGCGGCGAGGAGGGTTTCGCGGATCGCAGCGGTGCCGGCCTGCCAGTCGTGGTTATTGATGCCGTCCACGATGAGGGCAGGAATCTTCGGTGCGGCGATGGCGGGGAGGGAGGCGGCCATCACCTCGAGAACGGTTCTACGTCGCATGGCCACATACAATCATACGCGCGACCGGGAGGAGGTCCGATATAATACGTCCATGTCCGGAAGTTCGAAACGGGCCGGATATGCTGGGGTTTGCATCGCGGTATGGATGGGATGCGGCGCGATGTGGGCCGCCACGGGCGCGAAGCCGGCGCTGGGGCAGGTGGAAGTGCTGCGAGTGGGGGTCGCCGGATCGGAACCGTTCGTAGTGAAAGAACCGGCGGGACTGGCGGGTGTAGCGGTGGAGATCTGGGAAGGGCTCGCGGCGAAAGCCGGATGGCGGTATCAGCTTCGCCCTTTAAAGGAAGTGGAATCGCTGCCGGATGCGTTCGGCCTTCTCAAGCGGCGGGCGGTGGATGCGGTTGTGTTCGACAGGCCGCAGCTACTGTACTTCCTGAAGGAACAGCACGACGACAGTGTGGCGGTATCGAAGGCGGAGTACATGCGGCAGGCTTATGCGTTCGCCATGCCGATGAATTCTCCGCTGTTGCATCCGATGAACGTAAACCTGCTGTTGCTCGAGGAATCGGGGAGGGACCGAATCGTGACGGCGTGGCTCGGAGAGGAGCAGGAGTAGCGCGTGCCACCAGCGCGGATGCAGAGCGACGAAGAGTTCATGGAGATGGCGCTCGCGCTGGCGCGGGAGGCGCGGCAGGCGGGGGAAGTGCCGGTGGGCGCGGTGGTGGTGAAGGATGGAGAGGTGGTGGGGCGGGGGTTCAACTCGCCGATTTCGCGTGTGGATCCGACGGCGCACGCGGAGATTCTCGCGCTTCGGGAAGCGGCCCGGCGGGCGGGCAATTACCGGCTGGAGGGCACGACGCTATACGTGACGCTGGAGCCTTGCGCGATGTGTGCGGGAGCGCTGGTGCAGGCGCGAGTGGCGCGCCTGGTGTTCGGCTCGCGGGATCTGCGTTTTGGCGGAGTGCGGTCGAAGTTCCGGCTGGCGGACAACGAGTTACTGAATCATCAGGTGGAGGTGGTGGAAGGAGTGCTGGCGGCGGAGTGCGTGGGCATGCTGCGGGATTTTTTCGAGGAACGGAGAGAAGGCGGCGTCAGCGGACGGGAGTGATCTCGCGGATACGGATATTGCGGAACATGACGATGCTTGCCGCGTCGTGAAGTTGAAGACCGATGGGGCCGGTCTTGCCGCGGCGCGGGTCTCCGGCGTGCTGGGAGACCAGCCTGCCGTTGATTTTCACGCGGATGGCGCTGTCGCGGGATTCAATTTCCATTTGGTTCCAGTCGTTGGCGATCTGCGCGCCGGGCTCGGCTTCATCGAAGAGGTAGACGCTGCCGCTGAGGTATTTGGCGGTATCGGGCCCCATCCAGATCTGGATCTCGTAGCCGATGTGAGCCGGGGTCTTGTCGGCCACCCACTTGTCGCCGCAGGCGAAACCGGCGCGCGAGGTGTCGCGAATGGAGACGCCGCTATTGCCGCGGTTGCGGGTCCAGTATTCAAGGCGGAGGTCGAATTCGTGGAAATTTTTGCGGGTATAGAGCCAGGACTGGTGTACGGCGCTGGGCGCGCGCTGGCCGAGGATCGTGCCATCGCGCATCATGCTCCATAGACCGTCGCCGATGACTTCCCATCCATCCAGATTTCGGGAGTTGGTGAGATTGGCCCAGCCGGCGGCGGAGGCGGCCATCGAGGCGGCAAGCAGGAGGGGGATTGCAAGTTTCACGCGGGCGATTGTATCAACAAAACGGGCGCGGTGAGCATCCCGCGCCCGTTTTGCAGCTTTAGAAAAGCGGCGGAGCTTAAGCGGCCTCTTCCTCGGGAGGCGCCAGTTCCGTCTTGCGAAGCGGCGGACGGATCGGGATCACTTTACGGACTTTGCGCAGTGGTGATTCCGGTTCGTCATCGAGTCCCTCGGAGGCAAACTGGCGTTCCTCGTCTCCGGCTTTGGCGATGGCGCGCCATTCGTCCGGGTCCTCATTTCGCGGCGTGCAGCCGAAGTATTCATCGAGCGGGAACAAGGCGTAGGGCTTCAATTCGCGGAAGGTACGGCCGAGGGTTTGCTCGATGCGGTAGACGGCGTGGAAGAAATTGCCGCGATCCAGATTCAGGCGCCGGCAGCAGAGCCTCCAATCCGCTCCGAGAAGGAAGTGGAACCGGAAGAGCTGCCAATCCGCTTGATCCAGGGTGCGCTTGCTGACGAGATAGAAATCGGCGATGAATTCCTCGTCCTTCCGGCTCCAGATATAGCGGCTATTCTTGCCGCTCGTTCCCAGGTCGAGGGTGGCCCTGGGGATATGCTTCTCCTTTTGAGTACAGTTACGAAACCGGTTATAACAAATCCGGAAAATGGCGCGCAGCACGCAATTACAAGGTTGAATGCCGCCTCTTCGACCAACTTTCATGCCGGAACCGCGGCATGCGGCGCAGTCAACAAGGGCCAGGGCCAGCGTATCTGACCGGGTCCAACGCTTCATGGGTGCAACCTCCTTCAGTCTCGAGCCGCCGGAACGGGTCCGGCGGGGCTGAATGTATTCCCATGCTATGTACTAGGGGAAATAAGTCAATAGGGGTAGGGTAAGAGAGGGGAAGAATATCCCCCGGAAAGGGGATTCAGCCGGTTCTAACGTACACAAAACGATAGTGTTGTTCCACAAGAAAAAATCTCATCAAGAAAAGTTCTTTTCCTTGTCCGCTTTCTCTGGCAGTATAGGCATGAGATGGACCTATTTCTATGTGGAATAGGTTTAGTCCTAGAACCATGATTCTAACTTGCCTGCGGCGGCGGCTGCTCGAGGATTTGCACCGCCGCATCCACGGCGGTGAGTTCACCGAGCGCGGCCTGGCGCACCGTCTGGGCGTTTCTCAGCCGCATATTCACAACATCTTGAAGGGGGCGCGCACGATGTCACTGGAACTGGCGGATCACATCATTGCGGACCTGGAGATTCCGGCCGAAAGGCTTCTCAGCGCGGAGGACCTGCTCCGGATCCATCAGCGTGAGTTGGGCGAGGAGAGGAATTAGCGCGCGCCCGCCAGGCGGATGATCTCCTCCATGGCGCGGCGGGACATGGCGAAGTTCGCCGGTCCATGGCCGAAGTGAGTCTCGAGACCGAACAGGCCCTGATAGCCATCGTTGTGCATGGTCTGGAGGATCTCGCCCCAGGGGAGCTTGTTCTTCCCGTTCCTGCCGAAGAGACCTTCGGCCTTGATCTGAACATTCCAGATGCGATTCTTAGGAAGTTTCCGGTATCCGGCGGGAAAGACATCGGGTTCGAGCACGAGGGAGTTCTGCGGATCCCAGTTGATGCCGATGGAGGGAGAGGGAAGGAGGGCGAGCAGGTCGCGCATTTCGGCGCTGGTGGCGACGTTGGTGGCGAATTCGGTTTCGACCAGCAGTCTCATGTTCGCGGATTTCGCGACCTCGCCCATCTCGCCGATCAGGTCGACCAGCCGGGGATAGAGCAGGCGAGGCTGCTGGACACGCCAGAAGGTGAACGTGCGCAGTTGGTTCGTTCCCAGGATATGAGCGGCTTCGAGGGCGCGCTGCAGCCGCTCCTTGCGCGTCCGGTAAAGGATTTCGGGGGTAAGGCGCTGGCGGGCGTAGAGGTTTTCGTACCAATCCTCCTTTTCCACCGGAACCGTTCCGGGGAGCGTGTACTTGAGTAACGCGCTGTTGAGAAAAGAGACCCTGATACCTTCCGATGCCAGTCTGGCGGCAATGGACTTCAGTTCCGCGGGCGGCAGGTCATCGAGCATGACGGGGTGACCCGCCTGGGTGATGGCCCGCATTTCGAGGTGATGCAGGCGATACCGGCGGGCGAAGGCAATCCACTCTTCGAGCGTGTCGCCGGCTTCATCGGCAATGATGGCGAGGCGCGACCGGTCAATGGCGGAGGCATTGAGCAGGCTCGAGGCAAGGGCGGCGGCGAGAAAGTGACGCCGGTGGCAGACCACTCCCGCCTACTTTCCTTCTTTCGCTACGCGAACTTTGGCGCTATCCAGCTTCTTCTGGATTTTTGCGACCGACTGCGGTTCGTACTCGTTTTTCGGGGTGGCTTCCCACTCCTTGAGGGATTTCTGCCATTCGTTGATGGCTTCCTTCCACTTGCCTTGCTTGGAGTAGAGATCGCCCAGATGCTCATGAACGGTGGGGTCATTACCCGTGCGCTCGACGGCCTTTTTGAGGTACTCTTCCGCTTCATCGAGACGGTCCAACCGGTAGAGGACCCAGCCGAGGCTGTCGAGGTAGGCGCCGTTGTTCGGCTCCTGGTCGACGGCTTTGCGGATCATCTCGTGGGCTTCCGAGAGGCGAACGCCGCGGTCGGCGAACATATAGCCCAGGTAGTTGAGCGCGGAGGCGTTGGAGGGATTGACAGCGAGAACTTTGCGAAATTCGGCCTCGGCGGCGTCAAACTTCTTGTTCTTTTCGAGCATGGCGCCGCGCATGAAGTAGATGTTTTCCTTCTCGTCCTGATTTTCGGAAAGCTTTTCAGCCTCATCGAGGGCTTTGGTCATTTCCGGATAGTTTCTGGTCCGGTCGAAGACCTGGGCGAGGGTGATATACGAATCGCGGTCCTTCTTTTCTTTCGCCAGGTCACGGGCGACTTTTTCGGCTTCGACGGTCTTGCCGGCATCGGCTGCGGCGAAGGCATACATGGCCTGGACGGAACGGTCCTTGGCATACTTTTCACGAGCCGTTCGGGCCGCTTCGTATGCCTTGGCGGTATCGCGCGCCTGGCGGTAGGTTTCGACAATCTGGATGGCGGCGCGGGGCGCGGATTCGTCATCGAGTTCCTGCATCTGTTTGAAGGCGTCGATGGCCTGGGGATACTGCTCGGAGGAGCGGTAAAGGAATCCGAGGCGCTCCATGAGAATGGCGCGGTTCGTTTTTTCGCCGGCGTGATAACTCTTCTTGGCAGTGGCTACGAGAATGCCTTGCAAGGCTTCGATGGCTTCCGGGGTCTTCCCTTCGGCTTCGAGCAGGTTCACCTGGTTGTATTTGATTTCGAGGCTGTTGGGGTCCAGTTCCCCCGCCTTTTTCGCAGCTTCGCGCGCCTTGTCGAACTTTCGCTGCTGGCGATAGATCTGGGAGATGCGCAACTGCACCTGCGCGTCCTTGGGGTCTTCGGAAGCAAGCTGCTGAAAGAGTTCGAGAGATTCGTCCAGTTTGTCGGAGAGGAGAAGGTTCTGGGCGAGTCCGCGCTTGACTTCGGCGTTGCCGGGCGACATCTCGAGGGCCTTGCGGAGAGTGGCGGCGGCATTGGCGTAGTCGCGCAGTTGCTCGTAGGCGGCGGCGAGGGCGGCCAAGGTGCGGACCGACGGGTTCTTCTCGGTGGCTTTCTTGAGCAAGTCCGCGGCGCTCTTGGTATCGCCCACATCGGCGTAGACCATGGCCAGTCCGGTGAGGGCCTCCTCGTTATTGGGGTCAAGTTCGAGAGCGTGTTTGTATGCTTTCTCCGATTCGGGGGAGTTCTGCGCCACCTTGTAGAGACGCCCCAGCATGAGGTAGGTGGATGCATCGTTGGGAGCCTTTTCCGCGATCTTCGTGTACTGTTCGATGGCCTTCTTCAGCATCTCCTCATTCACGCGGTTGTTCTCTTTGTCGCCGATGAGGCGGGTGTAGATGCGGCCGAGAACACGGCGCAAGTTCAAATCATCGGGATTCTGCTTGAGCGCCTCTTCGGTCTCGAGGACCGCATCGCGGATTTTTCCGGACTGAATGTAGAGTTCGGCGAGTTCCTCGGAAAGAAAGCTGGCGCTAGGGTCGGCCTTGATGGCAGCCCGGTAGTACTCGATCGCCTTGGCGACGTATTCCCCCCTGTTTCCATAGGCGCCGGCGAGTTCGGCGTAGAGATGGCCCATCGAGAAGTTGTAGTAGGCCGCGGCCTTATCCGGCTTTTTTGCGGCATCGGCGGCTTTCGTCTGCGGGTAGGCAAGGGAGACGCAGCAAAGCGCCAAGATCGAACGGAGGGCTGGGTGTTTCATTCGCCTGATTTCTTTCCCGGGAGTCCAACGTTGGCTTGGACGGGTGGGACAATACCTCAGTTTCAAGTATAGCTCCAGGGCGCGAGGGGCTTAACTCTTCCCTGCTTCTAATCGGCGTGCGAAGGCTCCGTGAGCGGAAGTGGAGAGCCCGCGTTCGAGAGTCGAGATCAAGGCGGGGCGATCGATCCGCCAGAATGCGGGGGTGTCGAGCCAGAGTCCGGGAAACGTGATGGAGCGTACAATGCCGTCTACAGAAGAAATCTCGCGATAGGACCCATCGTTCAGTATCCGCCAAACAATTTGTTTCCCCAGCAGATCGATAGTGATGTATTCCCTGACACCGGCAAGTTGATACAAGGCAAGCTTCGGACCGAAATCATGCTCCGTGCTGGCCAGGCAGATCTCCACTGCCAGTTCAGGCGCGCCTACTGGAAAATCCCCGCCCATCCTGCTCTGACCGCCGTGTTCCGGGCGTATGCACAATGCGGCATCGGGTTGCGGAGCACTCGAGAGCGTAAGCCAGGTTCCGTTGACCGTGTGCTCTACACCTGGGGTATTCGCGGCGTAGAGAAACAGCCATCCTTGCACGAGGGCGTCGTACCTGGCGTGCTCCGCGCTTACTGGGGAAGCCACATAAACCGTCCCATCAATCAACTCCGCGTTCTTCAGACTGGGAATCTGCCTCCACTGGCGAAGAAACTCCTCCCGCTCCATGCGCAGGCCGGTAACGAGACGTGGCACAGTGGGGGATGAGGCCATAAATCCTCCTCTATTATATGCGTCCGTCCCCACATCCATTGATTGTCGTGGCAGGTTCCACGGGAAGCGGCAAGAGCGCGCTTGCGTTGTGGCTGGCATCGCAAGTTGACGGCGAGGTGGTGAATTGTGATTCGGTGCAGTTGTACCGGCACTTCGATATCGGGTCGGCGAAAGTGCCGGTTTCGGAACGCATGGGGATTCCGCATCATCTGATTGACATTCTGGAGCCGCAAGAGGTTTTCTCCGCTGGAGAGTATGCGCGCGTGGGGCGGGAGACGCTGCGCGAGATTGCCGGACGCGGCAAGACGCCGGTGGTGGCGGGCGGTACCGGCTTTTACGTGCGCGCGTTGATGGACGGGCTGTGTGCCGGGCCGAAGCGGGATGAATCGCTTCGAGAGCGGCTTGCGGAGCGGGAGAAGAGGAGGCCGGGGTCGCTGCACCGGATCCTGCGGCGGTTGGATGCGAAGGCAGCCGGGCGGATCCATGCACACGACAGGAACAAGCTGATTCGCGCGGTGGAGGTGTGTCTGCTGACACGGCGTCCGCTGACGGAACTGCATGCGGAGGGCAGTGAACCGCTGGAAGGGTTCGACGCCGTGTGGATCGGATTAGATCCGCCGCGCGAGGAGTTGTATCAAGTGTTAAATCAGCGTGTGGAGAAAATGTTCGAAAGCGGACTGGTGGAAGAAGTGCGGCGCATTCTCGAAATGGGTTATCCGGCGAGCGCTAAGCCTTTCGAATCGTTGGGTTACAAACAGGCGCTGGAGTTAGTAAGAGGAAATTGCAGTTACTCCGAGGCAGTGGAGGAAACCCAAAAGGAGACGCGGCGTTACGCAAAACGGCAATGGACGTGGTTCAAAAAGGACACTCGAATCTCCTCAATTTCCGGATTCGGACACTTGTTGCAAGTGCAACAAAAAGCGCTGGATATGGTCATGGCAAGATTCTCCCGCGAAGCATGATTTTTTCTTTGATCCGCGGAACAAATCTTTTTCGCGTCCGTATATAGAGGTGAGCAACGGACGTTGCGAAACATTCCCAGCAGAGGAGAAAAAGGATGAGGAAGTTTGTATTCAGTTTTGCAGTGATGGCCTTGGCGGCGGCGAGCGCAGCGAGTTCCTATCGTGTCACGTTGTATCAACCTTCTATTGTGAACGGCAAGGAACTGAAGGCCGGCGAGTATAAAGTGACCGTGAAGGACAACAAGGCGGTGATCTCCCAGGGCAAGGAGTCCGTGGAGGCGCCGGTGAAGGTGGAAACCTCGGAGAACAAGTTCGGCTCCACAACCGTTCGCTATTCCAATAGCGAGGGCAAGTACACGGTGCAGGAGATCCGGGTAGGCAACAGTAAGACGAAGATCGTGTTCGAGAATCAGAGCCAGTCCGGGTTGTAAGCCGGAACGAGAGTGCGCCGGAAGCGTGACATGCCGCGCAAGTTTACACTGGTAGGCATGAAGCGTGTTCCGGCGCTATTTTTTTTGCTGATCCTTGCCGTTTCGCTGCGCGCGGAAACGTTCCTGGTTCTTCCGTTTTTCAACCAGACCTCGCAGAGCAATCTCGACTGGATTGGGGAAAGTATTGGAGAGAACATCAGGGACGCGGTGGCGGCGGAAGGGGGTCTGACCGTGTCGCGGGAAGACCGGCAGGAAGCGTACCGCCGGCTAACCCTGAAGCCGTATTCCCTGCTGACGAAAGCTTCCGTCATCAAGTTGGCCGAGGTGCTTGACGCCGGGGAGGTAATTTTCGGACGGTTCGAGTTGCAGCAGGACCCCACTGCGGGGCCGGAATCCCGAGGGGTCCTACGCATTTCGGCCCAGATTCTGGACTTACGGCGCATTCGCGAAGGGCCTGAGTTTGTGGCCATCGGGGCGATGGAAGACCTGGCGGCATTGCAAACGCACTTGGCCTGGCAGACGCTTCAGATCGCAATGCCGAAAACCGCGCCGAGCGAGGAGGAGTTTCACAAGCGAAGGCCTCCGGTGCGGGTGGATGCGATGGAGAATTACATCCGAGGATTGCTGGCGGCGAGCGAGGAGCAGAAGCATCATTTTTTCGCGCAGGCCGCGCGACTCGATCCGGGCTTCTCGCAGCCATGCTTCCAACTGGGTAAGCTCAACTGGTTGAGAAAGAACTACCGCACCGCGGCGGAGTGGTTCGATCGCGTGCGTCCAACGGACAACAACTACCGGGCGGCCACCTTCTTCCGCGGGGCCTGCCGCTATTATTTGGGCGACTATCCAGCGGCCCAGGCGGCATTCGAACTGGTAGCGAAGGATGTGCCGATGAACGAGGTGATCAACAACCTGGCGGCGGCGCAATCGCGGCGCAATCTTCCGGAGGCTTTGGAGAATTTCAAGAAAGCGTTGGAGGGGGACCCGAATGATACGGTGTATCTTTTTAATTTGGGTTACGCCTTATGGAAGCGCGGGGAATTCGCGCCGGCTGCGGAGCGCTTCCGCGCGGTGCTGCAGCGTGACCCCGATGATCAGCAAGCCACGACGCTGTTGGGGATGTGCCTGCAGAAATCGGGACCGCGCCCGGGGGATGCCAAGACAGAGGGTCTCGAAAGGTTGAAGCACGAGTTCGAGGAGTCGGCTTTCCTGCAATTGCGTTCTATCCTGGAGGGAGGAAAAAAATGATCCTCCGCGGATGAAAGGTTTCCCGCCGTCAAATCCGCATGAAGAAGTGGCTATAATCAGGAAGTTCCATGCTCGAAGCTTACGGCCTGTCCGACCTCGGATGCATCAGAAAGAACAACGAAGACTACTGTCTTCTGGCGCCTGAACTGGGGCTATACCTCGTCGCGGACGGAATGGGGGGAGCGCGCGCGGGCGAGCACGCTTCGCAACTGGCCGCGGAAACGGTTGCCAACTACATCTGGAAATCGGGCCGGCGGGACGCCGAGACCCTGGTGAAGGCGTTCGAGGAAGCGAATCGCGCGGTGAAGGAAGCGGCCGCCCAGGATTCCGGAATGGAAGGTATGGGCACCACGCTGGTAGCGGTGCTGGAGGAAGAAGAAGGGGACGACCTGCTGATTGCCAGTGTCGGCGACAGCCGTGCCTATCTTTATCAGGATGGGCATCTGCTTCCGGTTACCGAGGACCAGACGTGGGTAAACGAGGTTGGGCGGCGGTTGGGGATCGATGAAGATACGTTGAAGAATCATCCCCTTCGCCATGTGCTGACAATGGCGATCGGCGTGAGTTCGCCGTTGCGCATCCACAGTTACAAGATCCGGCCCAATCCCGACGCCTGTCTCCTGCTGTCGAGCGACGGGCTACACGGGGTGGTGGGTGTGGAAACGATCGTTTCGCTGCTAAATACCGGGCAATCTTTCGAGGACAAATGCCACTCTCTCATTGATGCGGCTCGAAAGGCAGGCGGACCGGACAACATCACGGTGGTGCTTATCCGGCCCAAGAAGGTGGAAGAAACACCCTCGTAGAGGGGATCGCCGAGGCATTTTCTCCTATTATTCGCCAACAGTCTGGCTGGTGTGCGTGTGTCTTGTACAGGCACAAACGGCGCCGCCCCAGTCGTTACGAATCCTGATCACGGAAGGAAACGACGCGTCGTACGCGGCAGGATCGGTGCCGTACAAGGGGTTTGGCGTAGTGGTCAGCGATGGGGAAGGGCATCCGGTGGCCAATGCAAAGGTGACGTTCCGGCTGCCGGCGAAGGAGCCCGGCGGGGTCTTCCTGACGGGCGCAGCCACGGAGGAAGCGCTGACAGACAAGGCGGGACGCGCCTCGGTGTGGGGAATCCGGTGGGGCGCCGCGCCGGGGATTTGCCAGGTATCGATTACCGCATTGTCGGGGCAGGCGTCGGCGGGCACCATCGCGCGAGTCCATTTGCTGGCGCCGGGAGCCGCGCCGGAGATGAGGGCGAAGCCGGCAGAAGAGGCGAAGCCCGCACCGGCCGAGACGCGACCGGCAGCCTCTGGGGAGCCGAAACGCGCTCCTGAACCCGCTTCTGCGCCCTCTCCGCCAGTGAAACCAAGGCCCAAGTCCTACGAGCCGTCCTTCGAGGTTTCGCCGGCTCCGGCTGCGTCGAAGATGGAAACGCCGCCGAACCCTCCCGAGGCAGCCAGCCTTGCCGACCCGGCGGAAGCAGCGCCGGCTGACAAGCGGCCGGGCGTTCTGTTTTCGCGCACCCAGGGAACCACCGAGCGCATCCCGAGCCCGCGAATGAAATGGGTCTGGTGGACATTGGGGATCGCGGGGGCGGTGGGAGGCGGACTGGCCTACCGGTTGACGCGCAATCCGCAAGAAGCTGTGCAGATTCCGGGCGACATCATACGTCCGCTGAGCCTGGGACAGCCGTCCATCTCCGTGGGGAAACCGTGATGCTGTGGACCTTGTTGTTGGCTGCCCAGGCTACGATGGCTCTGCCCCCTTTGGGGTTCTTTCACGGGCCGGATGACCGGCTCTATCCGGTGTATGGAATGCGAGGGAATTTTCTGGTGGGGGACCCGCTGCCGGAGGCGATCCGTTCCGCGGCCACCTTCGGAAGGATGAGTGTGTGGAAATTGCCGGGCGCCATCCGGGTCTCCGAGACCAAGATGATCGCGGCTCCCGATGGCCGCGCGGTGTTTGCCTGGGACGAGGCTTCGGACACGCTGGCGGCCTGGATTCGAGAGAGCCGCCAGATGATGCGATGGTCGGGGGACGAAGGTTCTTTCCTTGCGCTGCCGGCGCCGGTGGACGATGTGACGGGGATGGCTTTCCCGGCTCCCGGGATGCTGCGCATGGTGTGGAAGGGGGACGATGGGATCCGGGTGGTGAATCTTTCACTCGACACGGAGCGCATCGCCTCGCAGGAAGAAGTGCCGGGTCAGCAGGCAACACTCGATTCGAACGGCAATGTTTGGCGTAGCGACGGCGAGGAGGTTTTCTGCGGCGAGCGGCACTGGACACTGGCCGAACCGCTGGTGGAGTTTTCATCGCTTGCCGATGGCTGGGTGATACTGCGGACCGAATCGACCGCGAGAGTGGCGCGGTGCGGCGAGCCGGAGCTGTTCCAACTCCCGATTCCGATGCCATGAGACCAAGGCTCACTCCTTTACTGTTCCTGCTCGCTCCGCTCCTACACGGAGAGTTTCAGTTGTTCACGGTGCGGGGAACGACGGAAACGCCGGTAACGGGGCTGGTGGATATGGGCAGCACGCCAACGGGGCAGCCATTGGATGTGCTGGTGCGTGTGAAGAATGCCGGAACCACGATGGCTACCATCCAAACGCTGAATGTGCAGGGGACGGGCTTCCGGCTGTACCAGGCTCCCACGCCGCCCATCTCGCTGGTGGCTGGGTTCTCGCTTGATTTTTACGTGCGGTTCGTATCCGATCAGCCGCTTGCGGATGGCAGGGCGAACCTGCGCGTCAACAACGCCACGGTGACGTTCCTGGCGAGCGCCGTGGCGGGGGTGAATGTTTACGCAGTGGAGGAGGACGGCACAAAGACGCCGCGACTGGCGGGACAATCGACGGTGTTCCTCCCCGTCGAACGCGGGCAGCGATCGGCGCGACGGTTCGTGGTGGAGAATCCGCATTCCGTTCCCATCACCGTGAACAGCGTGTCGGTGAGCGGGGATTCGTTTCAACTGGTAACGGCCATTCCGGCGCCATGGCAGCTTGCTTCGGGATCGAGCAACACCATCGAGATTGCGTTCCAACCGGCGGCGAGCGGGCTCAAGACCGGCGCGCTGGTTCTGGGCGGCCGTAGTTTTCCGCTGGAGGGGGTGGGTAAAGAGCCCGCGTTTCCGAAGCCCTCCATCACCGTCGGGCCGGAGGCGAAGCAGAGCGCGAAGCAGGTGAAGGTGACGGTGAGTTTCGATGCGCCCTCACGGGCCGACGGAGCGGGGCAACTGCGCATGGAATTCACACCCGCGATGCCGGGTCCGGACGATCCGGCCGTGCTGTTTCTTTCCAACAGCAAGCGCGCCATTCCGTTCGTCGTCTCGCCCGGACAATCTCAGGCACTTTTTTCGAACCAGAAGGAGACGCTCTTCCAGACGGGAACGACGGCGGGCACACTGCGCTTTGTGGCGGAGATGGGCGGATACACGGCGGAGGCGTCGGTGACAATTGCGCCGGCTCCGGTGCTGGTGGACACGATCACGGTGACCCGCGGGCTCGATCTGCTGCAAATGTCGGTGAAGGGCTTCGACAATACACGATCGGCGAGCGAAGTGGCGTTCACGTTCTTCGACAACACCGGGAAAATGATTGATCCGGGCGTCATCCGGTCGAGCGTGGCGGACCGGTTTCAATCCTACTTTCAGACAGCCCCGCTGGGGGGAATGTTCGCCATGCAGGCAAACTTCCCGGCCACGGGGTTGACGAACGTCATTACGGGAGTGGAGATTGAACTCCGGAACCAGGCCGGAACGTTACGGACGCCGCGGCTGACGTTCTGATGTGGAGCGACGAGATGTATCTGGGTTCTCGCAGAGCTTACACCACATGTATGCGTCCTGGGGGCTTGGCATGAGATCCATCCGGCATTCCGTTATTGCTGTCATTCCATCGAGCAGAGAGCCTTCACCCGAGGCCAATGTTTCTCTCGCAGAGCCGCCAAGATCGCAGAGAAAACCCGGCTAGGCCACGGCTAGGCCGCGCCTTGGAAGACCTCCTTGAGGCGCCTGGCCACGATCATGTTTTCGCCGGGGCGCATCATCCACACAGAGACCTGGAGCAGCCGCTCCCCGCGCGCGGAGATGGCGATGGAGGGGTCACCCTCCATCAACTGGCGCGTGACCTCGCCGGCGCGGAAGCGGTAGGCGTTTTCGTTCCAGGTGATCCGCAGATGAGGGACGTGGTTGGCGATGGGCGGCATGTGACGCTCCAATTGAATACCCCTAACGTCCTTCAGAACACCCATCATGTCCGCAACGCGCCCCTCGAGTTCTTTCAACTCCTGGGCATGATCCACCTTGAGATAGCGCTCAATGGCTGCGAGCAGGCCGACCATCTCCTCCTTGCCCACCTTCATGCTGCGGCCGATGCTGGCGTATGGGTTGAAGGCCGGCAGGGCGGCTTCGATGAGGTCCTTGCGGCCCATGAGCAGGCCGGAGCACTGCGGTCCGCGGAGCGCCTTTCCGCCGGAGAAGGCCACCAGATCGAAGCCCTCGCGAATGTACTGCGAAAGCCTCTCCGGGGGAGGCGTATCCGAGGCGGCATCGTTGAACGTCGGCACGCCGCGCTCCTTGCCCACGCGGATCCACTCGTGCCGGCCGATCTTCCCCTCAGGCTCCATTTCGTTGTAGAAGAACATCATCGCAGTGCGTTCGTTGATAGCCTTGTCGAGTTCCTCGCGCGTCTCCACCCAGACGGTCTTCGTGCCCACCAGCCACATCTGCTGCTCATAACCGCCGCGATGGCTTTTCTGCTGCACGATTTCGTTCTTCATGCCGGTGGTGTCGGGAAGGCGCTTGAGGTTTTCCGGGATGCCCCTGGCCACGCAGGCGGCAGTTCCCATGGTGATGGCGGAGGCGCACCCGCAGGTGACCATGGCGGCTTCCGCGCCGAGCAGTTCTGCAATGCGCGCGCCCACCTTCTTCTGCAAATCAGTCAGGGGCACGAAATGCTTCGAAGCCTCTTCCATAGCGCTGACGACTTCGGGAGGCATGAGAGAGCCGCCGAGGTGGGTGACCACGCCGACGCCGTTAATGCATGGCCGGACGCCCAGCCGGGCGTAGATGTTGGTGGTGGGCGTGGCGGGGGCCGGCGCGGCCAGCATGCTGCCCGCCGCTCCCGCGCTTGCTGCTGTCTTCAGAAATGTTCGGCGGTTCGCCATTGGTTGTTCTCCTTGCTGCCTGGTTTATCTTTGTCGCCTGCGCCGGCCGGTGGACCGGGTGCCATCCCACCATGGCTCACCCTGCGCTTTGTACTTGCCTAGCTTATCCCAATCCTCGCGCGTGATTCCGTTCAGGTCCCACACCACCAGCCCGTCGTGAACCGTCAATTCACACAGCAGGCGGCGTGTACCCTTCATTCTTGCGCCCCAGGAATCGACAAATCCGAAGTTGCCTTGTTCGAGCCGCAGCACCGCGATGTCCGCCAGTGCGCCCACGGAGAGTTGGCCCAACTCCTCGCGCTTGATTTCTCGCGCCGGATTCCAGCTCGACCGCAGGATGACATCATCGAGGGGCATTCCCATATTGAGGAACTTCGACATCACGTTCAGCATGTCCTTCATGCCTGCCGCGATGCTGCCGGCGTGAATGTCCGTGGAGATGGAGTCCGGCGGAAAGCCCTGACGGACAGCGGGCACGGCCTGGCGGAAAGCAAGCGCTGCCCCGCCATGACCCACGTCGAAAATCACGCCGCGCTTGCGCGCCTCGAACAGATAGGGCAGCAGGCGGTCCTTCTCATCGAGCATGGGAACAGGTCCATAGAAGGCGTGCGTGTAGATATCGCCGGGACGGAGTTTGTGCAGAACGAGGTCCTGGAACGGGCGCTCGGGGCGGAATGTGCCGAAGTCCACCATCACGGGAATGTTCGCCATATTTCCGGCTTCGACGCCGCGCTCGACGGGCCTCCAGTCGGGCCCCTGGTAGTGCGCCACTTTGATGCCGACGATGGTGTCGCGGTTGGCGATGGCGAGATCGGCGGCGGCTTTCGCGTCCATGTCGTTCACGTCCTGCTCGGCGTTATCGCCTGGCATGCCGGCGCCGAGGATATTGAGGAACACAAGAACGCGCGTGCGGGCGCGGTTGATGACGTTGTGCTGGAATTCGGCGAAATTCCGTCGCCCGGAGGAGCCGGCATCCACCACGGTGGTGACGCCCGTGCGGAAGGCGAACGTATCGGGAAAGATGCTCCAATCGCCGCCGGCGAGCATGCCGCCGTGGGTTCCGGTGAAGACGTGCGCATGAATGTCGATGAGGCCGGGAGTGACGTAGAGGCCGCGGACATCCACTACTTTGCGCGCCTGGGTTGCGGCGATGGAGGGCGCCACGGCGGCGATCTTTCCATCCTGAATGGCGACATCGCGTACGGCGTTGATATGGTTCTTCGGATCAATGAGCGTGCCGCCTTTGAGCAGGAGTTCATAACGCGGCTGGGCGGAGAGAAGGGCGGCGGCGAAAACAAAGAGCGTAACAATGCACATGTGGTACCTATCTTATGCCTACGAGGCCGGTGTTTGCCGGGGGTTTCTGATCTGCAAAACTGAAATGGATCATGCGCCGGAGGCAATTTCTTCAAACGAGCGCCATTGCGGCTCTGCCGGTGGCGGGCGCGTCCACGCCGCGTGAGGCGTGGGTGGCTGGGTGGAACAACAAGCCCACTCTGCACATCGACGGCAAACCGGTGTACGCGAGCTTCTACGCTTTGACGGATGCAACCGGTGGGCGCTGGAGCTTCGATGAACTGCCGCAACAGCACTTGCGGCAGTTCGCGGATGCCGGATTCCGGCTGTTCCAGGTGGATGTGTTTCTCGAAGACCTGTGGCCGCGGGAGGACGCGTTCGATTTTACGCCCGCGCGGCGGCAGATTGCCGGGGTGCTCTCCGCTTGTGGAGAAGCTTCCGTCGTGCTGCGGTGGCACCTGAATGCTCCACGCTGGTGGGCGCAGAAGAATCCGGAAGAGTGCGTCGTGTACGCGAACGGTCCGCTCGAGCAGGTGGAACGCGATCAGCCGGCCCGCTATCTGATGGACGATTTGCGCCGGACGCGCCGCGTGAGCCTTGCCTCGGAGAGGTGGAAGGAGATGGCGACCGGGAAGACTATCGAGTTGCTGCGCGGGCTGGCCGGATGCGAGGAGGGGAAGGCCCTGGCAGGAGTCCACCTGGCCTGCGGCGTGTACGGCGAGTGGCACTACTGGGGCTTCATGCGAAATGAGCCGGACCTCAGCGAGCCGATGCAGCGCCATTTCCGCCAGTGGCGCCAATCGCGGGGAAAGCCTCACCTGCCGGTGCCCGGAATGGCGGAACGCGAGGCGCTGGACGACGGTATGTTTCGCGATCCCAGGAAGCGCGAGGGGACTATCGACTACTACCGCTGCCAGCAGGAACTGGTGGCTGAGCGGATCATACACTTCTGCGGAACGGTGAAGCGGAACTGGCCGCGCCGCATCCTGACGGGAGTCTTTTACGGGTACTTCTTTTCCCTGTTTGACCGGCAGGCGACGGGCGGGCACTTGTGCCTGGACAAGGTGCTGGTCGCCAGGGACGTGGATTACCTCAGCGCGCCGCAAGCCTACGGAGCAGCGTATCGTGACATGGGCGGGTGCGGCATTACGCGCGGATTGGTGGAGACGGTGCGGCTGCACGGAAAGCTGTGGCTCGACGAGATGGACCAGACTCCGTCCTGGCGCTGGCGCAATGATGTGGATACGGCGTTTCAACTGACGGACATCCCCGCCGATTTCGCCATTCTGCGGCGCAACGTGGTGGAGAGCTACGTCCGCGGCGCAGGACTGTGGTATTACGATTTCGGGCCGGCGAACGCGAGTGGGTGGTGGGCCGACCGGCGCCTGATGGCGGAGATTCGCCGCATCAGAGAGGCGCTGGAGCGCTATCATGCCCAGCCGTACCAGCCGGCGGGCGACGTTTTGCTGGTGTTCGATACGGAGGTGTATTTTTATACCGCCGCGATGCCGGCGGCGGACCCGATGACGGATTCGTGGGCGGTGAACCGTACCGCCGGCGCTGCCTATCAGAGCGGGGCGGCGGTGGAAACCATCCATTTACGCGACCTGGAACGCGTAGCGCTCGACCGCTTCCGCGTGGTGGTGTTCGGTAACACGTGGCTGCTGCGCGCAGCCGAGCGGCGTATGATTCGCGAAAAGGTGATGGCAGGCGGGCGCCACGTCGTGTTTCAGGGATTGCCCGGATACTGCGATGGCGAACGGCTGGATGCCGCATTTTCGCGGGAGGTGACGGGGTTGCCGCTCGAACGCGGTGAAGGCGCCTTCGATCTGGGAGGAGGAAAACGGTTTGCGCCTTATCTGCGGTTGGCGGGCAAGGAAAGGGACCGGGTCTGGTTTTCGATCGCGCCCATTGCTGATCCTGCGCGGTGGCGCGAAATCTTTCGCGGGGCGGGAGCGCATATCTACGCGGATGGGGATAGCGTGGTTCACGCCGGCGGAGGCGTGGTTCTGGTGCACACGAAGGCTGGGGGAGAGAGGGTGATCACGCTTCGCAACGGTGTTCGCGTGGAGGCGGCGATGGAGCCCAAGAGTTCCTGGCTCCTCGACGCGGAGACTGGGAAACGGCTGCTGTAGGCAGCAGTGGAGGGAGGGATGAGCACACCATACAATCCTGGAAGTTCGAAGACGAATTGCGGATTCTGTGCAATCGCCCATGGCCTCTTCGTGCAACAAGGGGTTCGGGTGACGGCCGATGAGTTGTACGAGCAGACGCTCGCGCGCCTGGGTTTGATTCGGGAGGGCGGCAGGGATCCGCTTCCGCGGATGCTGATCTTTCCCGATGCGATGCTGGACTCGGTTCCGCCGAGCGCGGAATACAGCGCGCTTCGAAGCCGCGGTTTGTCGAGCTATACCATTACGTCCGTGGCGCAGGATTGCGGATTGCGGTTTACCGCCGGGATCCGGGATCTGGATCTGCCGCGCCAGTTCTTCGAATTTTCCGCGAACCTGACGGGGGATTGGACCCTGGAAGCCTTCGTGCAGCAGCGGCGCGAATTCCTCGAAGGGCGGGGCAGAACGCCGAACCTCGAAGCCTTGCAGCGCCACATTGCGGATGCGCTCGGGGGGCACTCTATTCTGGGATCGAAGACTTCGAATCACTACATCAACGTGCACATCGACCCGTCCGGGCACGTCACCGCCTACGACGCGCAGGACGGCACTTTCTATGACGGGAGAGGCCTCAAGCGGCGATTGATGAGCGTCGACCTGTTCCTGCACCTGCTAGCGTAACGCGCGCCTACCGGTAGGTCTTGTCGTCGACACGGCTCAGGTCCGCACCCTCATTCAGCACGCCGATGGTCACGATGGCGAAGGTGAAGACCGTGGTTCCCGGCTCGAGGTGGCCGCCGAAGGCTTTTTCGGGATTCGCCATGGTGAGGTGGGCGTGGAGCTTTCCGTTGATGACGTAGCCGTTCATGCTGATGATGTCGGCGGGCGCCGTGGGGTTCTTCACGAACATGTTCTTCGAGGGGAAGGTGCGATTGCTCACCTGGTGGATCTGATAGCCCGTCACGGATCCTGCCCCGGAAAGGATCACTCCATTGCGGATGTTTTCCTGCTTCACCATCTTCTGGATTCCGGCGAGCAGGTCGGTGTTGTACTTGAACCGCAGCACGAGGACGCGGTCGAAGCGGCCCTCGATGGCGTAGACGCCGGGCACCTTGTCGCTGTTGGGTTTGGCGTCCCCGGCGGGGGTGGGCGCGGGGTTCACTTTTTCATAGCGGGTCTCCTGGCCCGGCAGCGCGCAGGCCAGCGTGGCGAAGAGGAACCACAATTTCATACGATGCATGATTCTCCAGTCTACAGGCGGGCATTCCATTGCGCGCCTCAATTTGAGAATATCTACATGGTCGCCTATGCACACCTCATCCTCTTTTTCAATTCCTGGCATCTCCCGCCGGCAATTCACGCGCACGTCACTGGGCGCGATTACGGCCTCGGTTGTGGCCGCAAAGCCGTCCTCCTACCTCGTCTATCTGGGCACGTACACAGGGCCGAAAAGCAAGGGAATCTATGTCACCCGGTTCGACCCGGGCTCCGGGAAACTCGATCCCATTAAACTGGCCGGGGAAGTGGAACGGCCATCGTGGGTCACGCTTCACCCCAGCGGGCGTTACCTGTACGCCGTGAGCGAACTGGGGAACAACGGGCGGGTTCACGGGGCGATCTCGAGTTTCGCCGTCGACAATAAGAGCGGCGAGTTGAAATTTCTCAACCGGGTCGATTCGGGCGGCGGCGGCGCCTGCCACCTGGTGGTGGACAGGACCGGGAAGACGATTGCCGTGGCGAATTACGGAAGCGGCAGCGTGGCCACGGTTCACCTGGAGGCGGACGGCAAACTGGGGCAACAGGTGTCTTTGCGGCAGCATGAGGGATCGAGCGCGAACCCGCGGCGCCAGCGCGGACCGCACGCGCACGCCGTTGTGCTGTCGCCCGACAACCGGTTTCTCTTTGTTCCCGACCTCGGCTTGGACAAGATCATGATCTACCGCTTCGATGCGGCCACCGGAGCCATCACACCCAACGATCCGCCGTCAGTAAGCGTGAAGCCCGGATCGGGGCCGCGCCACTTCGCGTTCGCTCCGAAAGCCCCGTTTGCCTATGATCTGAACGAAATGGGCTCGAGCGTCATCGCCTTTGCTTACGACGCCGCCAAGGGCAGCCTGCGCGAGGTGCAGAACATTACGACGCTGCCTGCGGGATTTTCCGGCGAGAACAACTGCGCCGAGATTCAGGTGGACCGCGCCGGGAAGTTCGTCTATGCTTCCAATCGCGGTGACGACAGCATTGCCGTGTTTTCCATTCATCCCAAGCAGGGGACGCTGACCCATGTGGAGCGCGTCTCCACGCAGGGGAAGATCCCGAGGAACTTTTCGCTGGACCCCACGGGCAATTACATGCTGGCGGCCAACCAGAACACGGACAACCTGGTAACGTTCCAGGTGGACCGCAAGAGCGGCAAGCTGACGCCTACGGGACAGGTGCTGGAAGTGCCGTCCTGCGTGTGCATCGAATTTCTTGCCGCCGGCTGAGGCGTGGGCAATCGTTTGGGGGCCGGAGTTTGGCCCCCAGCGCCGCCATAAGCGCTACAATAGCGAATCCATGGCCTCCACAATTGCGTCCTCGAAAACTGAGTTGCTTCGTGAAGCACTGAAGACCAACGAAGGTATCGTCCGGCTCGCCCCGTGTTGGGTGCCGCGTTCGTTTCTGATGCCGGGCGGGCGCTTGAAGCTCGATCCGCGCGACCTCTACGCTTATGGCGCGCATCGCGGGGGCATCGATGAGCGGTGGTTTTCCTCCACCACCAACGCCGCCAACGGCCCCGGCACGCCGGAGGACGAGGGGTTGAGCTACATCGACATGGACGGGCAGCGCGTGCTGTTGAAGACGGCCATCGAGACCATCGGCGACGAGTTTCTCGGCTCGGATGTGATGCAGCGGGAAGGCGGCTGGAACCTGCTGTGCAAGTTCTTCGATAACCTCGGGCCCATTCCCCACCACATGCACCAAAGCGATGAATTCGCCAAACGGGTGGGCCAGAAGGGAAAGCCGGAGGCCTACTACTTTCCGCCCCAATACAACTTCAAGGACAACAATTTCCCCTACACCTTCATGGGGCTGGAGCCGGGGACGACGCGGGACGACGTGCGGCGGTGTCTCGAGCGCTGGAACGAGGGAGACAACGGCATCCTCTACCACTCGAAGGCGTACAAGCTGAAGCCGGGGTCGGGGTGGCAGATCGACGCCGGAATCCTGCACGCGCCGGGGTCGCTGGTGACCTATGAGCCGCAGGTGAACTCCGACGTATTCGGGATGTTCCAGTCCATGGTGGAAGGCCGCTATGTGCCGTGGGATCTGCTGGTGAAAGACGTGCCGCCGGAGCATCACCACGACCTGGACTACATCCTCAGCATGCTCGATTGGGAGGCGAATGTGGACCCCGAGTTCGCCAAGCACCGCCTCTTCCATCCCACGCCGGTTCGGCATGAGGCCGAAATGGCGCAGGATGGATATTCGGAGAAGTGGGTAGTTTACTCCACGGGCCACTATTCGGCGAAGGAATTGACGGTGTTCCCCGGGCGCTCGGTGACGGTGAAGGACGCCGCCGCTTACGGGCTGATCGTCGTACAGGGATGGGGGAGCATCGGCAAGATGGAAGTGGAGACGCCTTCTCTCATCCGCTTCGGTGAAATGACCAAGGATGAGTTGTTCGTGACGGCCGCGGCGGCGGGGCGCGGCGTGACGGTGACCAACCGCAGCGACAAGGAAAACCTGGTAATGCTGAAGCATTTCGGGCCGGGAAATCCGGACTCCGCCGTCTTCGCACGAAACAATTAAGGGAATTTTCCGCCGCTGTGGCGGAAAGCCGCTCGCGCGGGTCTTTGAATTGCCGGCTGACGGCAATGATTCATGAGGTTCGCGCACCCAGGGCTGGTATCGCTTGTCTGGCTTTGTTTTTTGCTTCGGTGCCTGTTCTATTGCAGCGTGGTTCCGTTGTGGGAGGGGTTCGACGAGCCCTTTCATTTTTCGTATATCCAGAGTGTAAGCCTCGACCAATCGTTGCCGGACCAGGAAAGTTCGCGAATTTCGCGCGAAACGACTGAATCGCTGCGTTCGGCGCCGCTGCCGTGGATGCTGCGGGATTGGGGCGGGCCGCATCTTTCGCACGACGTCTGGTGGCAACTCCCGGAACGGGACCGCCGGCAGCGCGTGGAGGCGCTGCGCTCCCTGCCGCCACAGAAGCCGCACGAACCGCGGCACGTGACGGCTCCGCGACAGTATGAGGCGCAGCAGCCCCCGCTTTACTACGCGGTGATGGCGATGCCCTACCGCCTCATCGCCGCCCGTCCGCTGGCGGAACGCGTCTGGTTGTTGCGGCTGGCCGGAGCGGCGCTCGCCTCGCTCGTGGTCCCGCTCGGCTTCCTCATGGCGAAAGAAGTGCTGTGCGACGACGGGCACGCGCTGGCCGTAGTCAGCCTGGCGGCGGCGATGCCGGAACTGATGCTCAACCTGTGCCGGGTGAGCAACGAAACGCTGGCGCTCGTTCTGATGACCGCTTTCCAACTGCTGCTCGTGCGCGGGGGCACGAACATGTGGTGCGGGGTCACGCTCGGTTTGGGGCTTCTTACCAAGGCATATTTTCTCACGGCAATTCCGGTTGTAGGCTTGATGTCCCTGCGCCGCACCATGCTGTTATTGAGGAACACGCGCAAAACGGAGCCCGCCCGCGCCGCGCATCATCGCGGTGCTCCTCGTACTTTGGGGGCGCGGGACGTGCCCTTTGCGCTTCTCAGAAACTCGCCCGCACAACCGAGGCTCGCCGGCCGGTGGATTCGCGAGTTCCTTCCTGCACCGGTGGGCCGGCGGGCACTGTGCGCGCTTTTGGCCGGCCTTATTGCCGGATGGTTCTACGCGCGGAACTGGATGCTGCACGGGTCCTTCTCCGGTGTTCAGCAGGAAGTGGCTTTACGAGGCATGCCGAAGTGGGAACTGGCGAAGCTGATTCCGCAAGTGGGCTGGCGCAACGCAATCGATTCCACCTTCGTTTCCCACATCTGGTTCGGCGGCTGGAGTTTCCTTCAGGCGCGCAGTTGGATGTACCACTTGTTCGCCGTTCTCTACCTGATAGCTGCGGCGGGCATCCTGAGAAGGGTGTTCTCGAGAAGACACACCAGGGCGCGAATGATTGCTGCTCTTTACTGGACGTTTGCCGCGGGAATCGGGTATCACGTGCTGCTGACGTTCGCCGCCTCGGGTGTTTCGTCGTCCACCGGCTGGTACTTGTACGCTCTGGTGATTGCCGAGTGCGTTCTGCTGCGGTTCGGGTTGGGACCGCAGCTTTTCGCGATGCTCGGACTCTGCTTTGCGGCGCTCGAGTTGTTCGCCACGCACGTCTATCTGCTGCCCTACTATGCCGGATTGCTGATCCACAAGGCGAACGGCCTTTTGCCGGCGATGCCGCTCGGCCAGTTTGGAAGCGTCCCGCTGCTGGAGCGCCTCGCAGCGAACAAACCCGAAGTACTCCCCGCGCCGGTAATTGGACTCCTCTGGGGCCTGTACGTCGCCGCCACTTTCACTCTGGCGGGAGTCCAGATCTTCTGTGCAAGAGAGGCGTTAGGGTTTGCTCGAAGGCGCTCCAATGAGGAGCGGGCGGTTCAGGGTTACAGTCAATTCCGAATATTGGGGTAGATAGACGTCCCTTCCCTGCTGCAGAAAGAACAGGAATGCGCCGGATCCGATGCCGACCCAACGGGCGGCTCCGGCTACCGTGCCGGAGCTTGCCGTGGTCCAGATGGCTTTGATGCCTTCTTCGACGAGGTCGTCCACGATCTTGCCTGCGACGTAGGCGACGCCGAGGTCGATGGCGGCGCGCTTCTTGCTTCTGCTGCCGCCGGAGAGGGTACCCTCCGGGTCGATGTGCACGCCGCCGCGGCTTGCCACGGCTCCGCTGAGGTCCGCCGAAATGTCCCATGTGAGCCCGCCTTGGGCGATGGCTTTGCGGAAGTTCAATCCGAATGAGCCGGACCGGCTGAAGGAGCGGGGCGGCTTGCGGCGCACCAGGGAAGCTTCGAGTTCGGTTCCCTCCGGCAGCGCCACGCGGCCATCCACCAGCAGCGGTTGAAGCAGACGGGCGCGGACGGTATCGCCGTTGGCATTTCCGGAGGCGCTCAAGGGAGAGAGCAGCATGACACGCAGCGAAGCCCCGGCCGGTACGGTTTCACCGGCATAAGCGGGGAGCGGCGCGGATTCGGGGACGTCGACGGGGTTTTTCAAGCGCACGATGACGCTGGCGCGTTTCGGCGGGCGAGGCGCATGGCCCTTCTTCGGCCGGACAGGGGAATCCGGGAACAGGTCGACAAGATCCACATCGAGCGGCAGCGCGGCTCCGGAAGGGAGCTGCAGTTCGGCGGAGCGCACGGACGCATCGTTGGGATGATGGAATTGCGGAGTGCGCCCAGCCATCATGAGCGCGGCGCGGCGCAGAGCGCTGGGGCCTTTATGCGGCACGGGATCGCCGATGGTGAGCTTCAATTTGCTCCCAGCCGGAATGGCAATGCGGTCGCGGGAGTAGACAGGCGATGCGAAACCGGCGAGCACGGCAACACCTGGCTTGACCGGGGGCCGGACACCTTCTTCGGTGACTGCTCGCAGGATGGCTCCGGAAGGAAGGCGAATGCTGTCCGCGAGCGCAGGTTGAACGGCGCCGGCGAGCAGGACGCCAATTAGAAGACCTAGGGAAATCCGCACAAAGGAAGAGTATCAAAGCTATGTTGTGGGGCGTCGGCCGCGGCAGGCTTGCGCCATAGTTGCGAAACCATTAGCCCCCACCGCGCCTGCTGCTGCTCTTCGCGGATGAGCCCGGCGCGGGAGAGCAGCGCGGCATAGGGAGGCAGTTTGCCGGCGGTGAGGCCGGTGGTAAAGCGGAAGAAGGTGTACATCACGGAGAGCCAGAGGCGGGCATGGAGACGCGCGACACGGCCGGGCGGTTCCTCGAATTCACTCACAATCCACGCGCCTCCTGGCAGCAGCGCGGCGGCGAGTCTGGCGATAAGCCGCGCGGCGTCGTCGGCGGCGAAGCAATCGAGAAAGAAGTGGGTGACGATGAGGTCGTAGGAATCAGCGGGCAGCGGCGCGGAAAGGGCGTCCTGGTGATGGAAGCGAACGCGCCGCGCGGCAGGCGCCGGCAGCCGTTCGCGCGCGAGGGCGAGCATGGCGGCGCTTGCTTCCACTACATCCACCTGTGCGGCATCGTTGACTGCAAGGAAGCGCGCGAGAAACCGGCCGTCCCCCTCGCCGAGAATCAATACTCGGCGCGCGCGCGCGGCGCGGGAGAGGAAGGCGAAGCGCCGGCGTTCCAGAGCCTTGCCGAACGCCGCGTACTCGATCCAACGGTAGAATGCGGCGATGGGGTCGGCATTCATAGCAGAAACAGGAGCGGGCTGAGCAGCACGCCGTCGACCAGCGCGCGGCGCACTTCGAGGCTCATCCTGCTTCCGCGGGCGAACAGGAGAGCTGTAGCCACGGTACTGAGGGCCACTGCCCTGTAGAAGAGGGCGTCGCCAGGCAGTAAGCTGGCCAGGGCGAGCAGCGGCGTCCAAACAAGAAAGAACCGGCCCGAGGCAACCGTCAGCGGATGGGGTTGTGGCGGCGCGCCGCCGCGCAACTCGCGCCACTCCCAGATTTCGATGGCCACCAGGTTGGCGAAGCAGAGCAGCAGAAAGGCGACTGCCGGCCGCAGGAGTTGTTCGAACGGGTGGGCGGCGATGGTCCACGGTACGAGAAACGTACCCAAGGTGAACAGCAGGGCGGCGACGAGTTCCTTGGGAAGCCGGAACGGACTGCGGCGCGTGTGCACCAGGACGAAGTACAAGCTGACGCCGGCCAGGGCGATGAGTCCGTTATGAAAGACGGCGGGACGCAGCCAGAAGATGATGAGCAGCAGGTTCAGCAACGCCACCGTGGCCAGCAGCCACAGGGCCTGCTTATGGTAGCGGCGGTAGAAACGGTGGCGGGCCGGCTCGAGGGCGCGCGCGGGGAGGCGTACGTCCAGAAGACGGTCCGCCAGATAGATACACCACACGCTGAGGAACAGAACCACGCGGCCGGATTCGCGGATGGGAAGAATGTAGCAATGGGCGAGGAAACTCTGCCACACCAGCGCCACCACGGGCGCGTCCAGACTGAGGAGATTGGGATACAGCCAAGCCGGAAACCTGGCTCGATCGCGTTGCTGGGCCATCGCCCTCCGCCCTTGATGTTAGCGAGGCTTGGGCTGATGTGTCGAGTTGACCCAGGAGTTGAGGATGCGGTTGAGTTCTATCAGATCAATGGGTTTGGTGAGATAGTCGTCCATTCCCGCGGCGAGGCAGCGTTCGCGTTCCCCTTTCATGGCTCCGGCGGTAAGGGCGATGATGGGGATGCGGTGTCCGGTGGTTTCCCGCTTGCGGATTTCCACGGTGGCCGCAAAGCCGTCCATGCCGGGCATCTGGCAGTCCATGATGATGGCGTCAAAGGGCTTGGCTTGCCATTCGCGGAGGGCGGATTCTCCGTCGGGAGCGGCGACCACCTGGTGGCCGGCCTTTTCAAGCAACCGCTGCGCGATGCGCTGGTTGACGGGATTGTCTTCCACCAGGAGGATGGAGGCCGGCTTCGATTCCTGCCCAATGGATGAGGCGGCGCCGGGAGAGCTTTCTGTGGGGACTGCCGGCGCGGCAACCGGCAGAGGCAGTGAGAGCCGGAACGTGGACCCTTTCCCGACGGTGCTTTCCACGCTGATGACGCCTCCCATGGCATCCACAATCTCCTTGGAGATGGCGAGGCCGAGGCCGGTGCCGCCGAAACGGCGGGAGATGGATGGGTCGGCCTGGTAAAACCTCTCGAAGATCTTTTTCCGCCCCTCTTCGGAGATGCCAATGCCTGTGTCGGCCACTGCAACGCAAAGCTCAATGGCTCCAGACATGTCTCGTGCGGCAACAGTGACGCAGACCGAACCGCGCGCGGTGAACTTGATGGCGTTGGTGATGAGGTTGCTCAGCACCTGACGGATGCGGCCGGCATCCCCGTTCACAAGGGGAGGCAGCGAGCCGGGCATGGCGAATTCGAGCCGGATGCCCTTGTTGGCGGCCTGCGGTTCGAAAAGGCGCACAGTTTCCGCAAGGACCCCAGCCGGATCGAAGTCGCGGCGCTGCAACTCGAAGTGCCCGCGCTCAATCCTGGCGAGATCGAGCAGGTCATTGACAAGACTGAGAAGCGTCTGGCCGGAGTCCGCTATCATTCCGAGGAATTCTTTCTGCTCAGCGGCGAGGGGAGTCTCGGAAAGCAACTGGGTCATGCCAAGAATGCCATGTAGCGGCGTACGGATTTCGTGGCTCATATTGGCCAGAAAGAGGCTCTTGGCGGCGTTGGCGGCGATGGCTTCCTGCTTGGCGCGGCGCATGCGAACCAAGAGCACAAACAGAAGGATCGAAACCACGCCAAGCGCTCCAGCGAGCATGGCGGACAACCGGTTGGCATGATACGCCTCCATTTCCCGGTAAAGCATTTCCGCCTCGCCGCTGTAATAGTAGTTCCATCGCCTGAGGATCCGGGCCATGGTCCCATCGGCGAGCATGGCGCCGATCTCTTCACGCAGCCTCTCCGCGACGGGCGCGGCCTCTTCAGTGGATGCAATGGACAGTTCGCTGACGGGCAGATCGAGACCGGTTGTGTGGAAGGAGAGATTCCTGCAATCCGGCGGATAGTGCAGCAACTGGTATTGAATGGCACGGCTTTCACTAACCATGACGTCGGCCTGCCCCGTGCAAAGGGCGGCGAAGGCCTCCTCGCGCGATCCTCGAGGCGCCAACTCCGCCTCTGGGAAAACCTCTCGCGTGAGGCGCGTAACCAGCGGGTAGGAAACCAGGGTTACCCGGCGGACAAGCGCAAGCCCGGCGCGGGTGGTGAAGGAGGGATCAACAGCCAAGGCAATGTAAGAGTTGCGCAGATAGGGGGCGGTGAAATGCAGGTCCGGCCACATCTGCCGCTGGGCGGAGAGGAGGGGCCAGAGGTCCACGGAGTGGCGGTTGAATGCCGCGCGCGAACCCTCCAGGCGGCTCACCCAACGAATGCGGATTCGAGCTCTGGCGGCTGCTTCATTCATCACCTCGACTGTCATTCCATCGGCTCTACCGGAGGAATCCAGATAGTGATACGGGTAGGCGTTGTCGCTGCCGATGGTGTATTCGGGATCCTCTTGCAGCGAGTCCACGCCGCCATCTCCAACCTGCGCGCCCACTACGAAAACAAAGATTAGAAGACAACTGCGGGCAACCCTCCGGGCGCCCGGCCATCCCTCGCGGCGTGGTTTCGCAGGTGTCACATGGTTCCTATGTAATCCCTTATCGGCAGTTCGGAGTTCGTTTGAACCCGTGTGTGGCGGAAATCGGAAGTTCGCTGGAGCGGGTGCGCAGAGGCTCGCGCACCGCCGGAGTGGAAGAACTCGTGAATGGCTGGTCCGGCTCGGCTTTCTTACAACTGATAGGGGCTGCGCATCTTGACGGAGAGCATTTTGGAGGCTTCCTCGTCATTGAGGAGTTGTTGATGCTCAGCGTCCCAGCGCAGCTTGCGGCCGGTCAGCATGGCGATTTGTCCCAACCAACCCGGAGTGGCCGAACGGTGAGCCACCGAGGCCGGAGTGAGCGTCGGCTTGCGCGACTTCACGCATTCGATGAACTGCGCATAATGATCAGTGGATCGTGTGAGGTGGATCTCGTTCGGCCCGATTTCTGAAGAGAGCAGGCTTTCCGGACCGGCTTCGATCCCCCGGCGATCCACCCAGATCCAGCCGTGCTCCCCGATCCACCGGGTGCCGGAGCGGATATCGTCGTAACCGCCGGCTATCACCATTTCGATATCGCCGGGATACCTCGCATGGATGCGGTAGCGGCGGGCGGCGTTCCACAGTTCGTTGACCGGCGGGTATTCGCCCTTGCCCTCGATTTGGTACGGCCCGGTGTGATCAAAGCCGAGGCCCCAATGGGCGATATCGACGTGGTGGCCCACCCAGTCCATTAACTGGCCGCCGCCGTAGTTGAGATTCCAACGCCAATTCCAGTGGCAGCGGGCCTCGCAGTAGGGAGCCTCGGGCGCCGGTCCCAGCCAGCGGTCGTAGAGAAAAGTCGCTGGGGGTTCGGTAAACGCGGTCTTCCCTTCGACTTTCTTGTAGTCGAAGGGGCCGTCGGGAAGGCCTACCTCGACGCGGCGGATCTTGCCGAGCCTGCCGTTACGGACCAGTTCACAGGCGCGGTGGAACTGCTCTTTGGAGCGCTGCCAGCTTCCGGTTTGCCAGATGCGCTTGTGCTCCTCCACGGCGCGAACGATAGAGAGCCCTTCGGCAAACGAGTGGGCGAGCGGCTTTTCGCCGTAGATGTCCTTGCCGGCGCGGGCGGCCATGGTTCCGGCAATGCCGTGCCAGTGATCGGGCGTGGCGATGGTGACGGCATCGATGTCGCGGCGGAACAGCACCTCTTCGAAGGCGCGGTAGGCGGCGCAATCCTTGTTGCCGTACTTCTTGTCGATCTTTTCCTTGGCTTCGGTGAGGTGCTCATCGTCGACGTCGCAGACAGCGACGTACTGAACGTGGGGGAGTTTGGTGAACGCATTGATATGCCCGTTGCCCATGCCGCCGCAGCCGATGGTGGCAAGGGTGACGCGGTCGCTGGGAGCGGTGGCTCCGCCAAGGCCGAGGGCGGCCGCTTTTACGATGGCGGGAAAGCCGCTGGCCACGGCGGGCGCGGCGGCGGTGGCGAGAAAATGCCGGCGGGTCTTCATCAGTCTAGGTATACACCTTCTCGCCGGTTCCGGTGTTTGTGCTTGCGCCACGGCATTGATGAGACGGCGGCGTTTCGCTACTCTGAACGTATTCCGGCAATGCACGAACTGCTGATCACGCACGGCGACGGCTCCACCCGCGTTGTCAAGCTGGAGGACCGGCCGGTGACGGTAGGCCGCTGCCCCACCTGCGAGTTGTCCTTTCCTCAGGATCCGGAGCTGTCCCGCAAACATATGCAGTTTGCCTACGACGGATCGCATTGGACAGTTCGCGATCTGGGGAGCACGAATGGAACGCGGATCAACGGGACTCCGCTCCAGAGGGCGCACACGCTGCGCCCCGGCGATTGTGTGGCGGCGAGTCAGATGACTTTGCAGTTTCGCGAACGGGAGACCGCTTCGCAGACTGTGATGTTCGAGGCGAGCCGGATGGACGTGAAGGCTCCGGGAACCGTGGCCATTCAACTGAAGGATGTTCTCGAGTCGAGCGCGCAGCCATCCACGTCTCCGGAGATCGCCAAACAGTGGGTGAGCCCGCTGCAAGCCTTGATCCGCGTGGGACGGGAACTGGCGGTGCGGCGGCCGCTCGAGGAGATGTTCCCGGTGATTCTCGACCTGGCGCTCGAAGCGGTGAGCGCCGAGCGCGGCGTGCTTCTGGTGCTCGAAGGGGAACGCCTGGTGGAAAAGGCGTCGCGGGGCGGCGAATTCCGCATCAGCACGGCGGTGCGCGACCAGGTGATGAACGACCGGCAATCACTGATGATTCAAAGCGTCGCGGAGGCTCCCGGATTCAAAGAGCGCAAGAGCATTGTGATTCAAGGCGTGCGATCGCTGATGGCGGTGCCGCTGCAGACCGACGAACGGGTGATCGGCCTGTTGTACGTCGATGCCCTCAATTATCTGAGGCGCTTCAAGAACGATGATCTGAACCTTCTCACCGTGATGGCCAACGTAGCGGCAATCCGCATCGAACGGGAGCGGCTGGCGCTGGTGGAAGAAGCCGAGCGCCGGCACATGGCGGAACTGGACCAGGCCGCGGAGATTCAACGCCGGCATTTGCCGGCGGCGGCTCCGAAATGGGACGGCCTGGAACTGGTGGGCCTCCACAACCCCTGCCGTACCGTGGGCGGCGACTATCACGACTACCTGAAGCTCTCCGGAGGCACATACGGCATTGTGGTGGCCGATGTGGCGGGCAAAGGCATGCCTGCCGCGCTGATGATGATGGGCCTTCAGGCTCGTGTGCAGGCGCTGTTTGAAACCTGCGGCACGATTGCCGACTTCATGCGCGTGCTCAACCGGAGCATGAATCCCACCTGTGCTCCGAACCGGTTTGTGACGGTGTTCGCCTCTGTTTTCGATCCGGCGACCGGCGCCTTCCGCTATGTGAACGCGGCGCATACTCCAGGTCTGCTGGTTCGCGCCAGCGGAGCGGTGGAACAACTGCAAACGGGCGGGATGTTCGTCGGTCTGCTGCCTAACCTGAGCTACGAAGAGGGATCCACCATCTTGCAGGACGGAGACCTGGTGGTTCTCTACAGCGACGGCATCTCAGAGCAGGAGAATACCGCCGGTGAGGAGTTCGGGGTGGCACAGCTTGCGGAGTTCGTGCGCCTGCGCCGCGCATTGCCGCTCGATGAAATCCTTTCGACGCTCCATGCTGCCCTCGAGGCGTGGACCGGAACCGGACCGGTAACAGATGACCAAACCCTGGTGATCCTGCGCAGAAGGACGCTCGGAACCACGCGGCTCGCTCCGCGAAAGGAAAAACAGGGACCGCCCTGCCCAGGATCGGCCCCTGCTGCTCTCTGAAATTGGCTCCTTAGCTGGTAAGGACTTTCCGCTCTTCCGTCTGGATCTGGATCTGCCTGGGTTTGCTCGATTCAAGGATCGGCATCCGGATGTCGAGGATGCCATTGTGCAGTTTGCATTGCACATGATCCACATCGAGACCCGCGGGGAGAGTCACAGCCGTATAGAATTTCCCGTACATCAGTTGGGTGAACGCGTTCTTTTCGAAGCCTTCCGGCGCCTTGCGTTCGCCTTCGATTACGAGTTGGTTGTTCTGCACGCTTACCCGGACATCCTTTTCGGTGACGCCGGGCAGAACCGCCCGCAGATTGAGGAAGTTGTCGGTCCAGGCCGACTCGAGGACGGGACTGAAAGTCCAGGTCCGCTCGGCGGCTGGCGTCGCAGGCCCGGGTTGGGTCTGATAGCCATAGAAGTTCTCGAACATCTGATCCACAGAGCGCCGGAAGTGCTCCAGCGTCTGTCGAACATCATTAGCAAGCAGTGTATTCAACATAGGCTCCTCAATTCCTAGGGTTAAAGAGAGAGGAGAAGTTAGAGGTTCCCGGCGGCGGGCCGACGCCCAGGAGGGATTCTCAGAGCTTCCTGGGCTGGCGTGCCGCGAATGGTTGCCGGGAGCGTCCCACTCCCGAACCCTCTCAGAGAATATTTCCAGTCATCAGTATGCGCCAGCGGGGCGAGAATGTCAAGGAAGTGAATAAACAAATCTGATTGCGCGAGACTAATAATTTCGCCTATTCTTTTAGTTAGAGGACCACTTCCATGGTTTGTCATCCTCCTCACCCCGACTCCATCGCCGGACTCCGCCACCTCCGCGAGGAGGTCGCCCAGCGTGGGGACGAATGCCTCGCTCTCCTGCTGGCAGGCTTGGATGTCTACACCTCCCTGGGACGCGAATGGGAACTGCTCGAGATCATGCGCAAGTTCGCCCATGACGCCGAGGAAATGGTGCGCAACACGCCGAGCGCCGCCGAGTTGAAGAAGCTTTACGAAGGCGACGACACCAGCCCACCAGCCAGGTAGAGGAAACAAAGGCTCCGGCCGGCAAATCCTCTACCGGGAGAATCAATGGACACTGCTGCGCCTGAATTCGGAGGGCGGCAAAACCGCGGGCGGCTATGGCTCGTCTTCGCCCTGACCACCCTCCTCATGGTGTTGGAGGCCGCCGCCGGGGTGTGGGCGAACAGCCTGGCGCTGCTCGCCGACGCCGGGCACATGCTGACCGATGCGGGCTCGCTCGGCCTTTCGTTGCTGGCCATCCATTTTGCCGCCCGCAATCCCACGCCGGGCAAATCGTTCGGCTATTACCGCGCGGAGATCCTCGCGGCTCTCGCCAACGCTACGGCGCTATTCGTGATTTCCATAGGGATTCTCTACGAAGCCTGGAGGCGCTTGCAAAGTCCGCCCGAGGTGTTGGGGATGCCGGTGTTGATTATCGCGCTGGCCGGATTGCTGGTGAACCTGGCGGGAGCATTTCTGCTGCGGCAGGGTTCCGGGGAGAGCCTGAACGTCCAGGGGGCGTATCTCGAAGTGCTCAGCGACACGCTCGGCTCGGCGGGGGTGATCGTTGCCGGCCTTCTCATCTGGATCAAGGGCTGGTATCTGGCTGATCCGATCATCAGCGCCGCGATCAGCCTGATGATCCTGCCGCGAACCTGGTCTCTACTGAGCCAGGCTACACACATCCTAATGGAAGGCGCTCCGGCACATATTGACCAGGCGGCACTGATAACCGCTGCGAATGAAGTTCCCGGGGTCCTGGATCTGCACGACCTGCACGTGTGGACGATCACGTCGGGCTTCACGGCGTTGAGCGCGCACGTCACGGTGGAGCCGGGCACGGATTCCAACTGTGTGTTGAACCTGCTACAGGCCTTGCTCCGAGACCGCTTCGGCATCACCCATTCCACGCTGCAACTGGAAGCGGGCAAGCCCGGCGATTGCCAGCCTCCGATCTGAGCAACTGGAATTGGGTTCATCCGCGGCCCCCTGTGATTGAGTCCACCCCCGAATTCCGCCTTACTATATAGCATGCGCCCATCCGACAAACGTATCTTTCTCGAAGCCGCGGCACACTTCCAGGTGTGGATCCTGGTGCGCCGCACCAACCCGGCGTCTTTACGCTATGTTGGCCAGGCCGGATACACTCCCAAGCGCATCGATTGCAAGGCGAAGACCGCCGATGCCGATAATCCTCCCTACACTCTAGCCGGGCTGGTAGTGGACCCTCGTATCCATCCTCGAGCATTCAAGCCAGGAAAAGAAGCTAAGGCTTTGGCCGCCTGGAAATCGATGGAACCATTGATCGGCCGCACCTACATGGTCGACGAGGACAAGAACTCCAAGCACTACGGGTGCCTTCGCCTGGATGGTAACTACATCCATGGCGATTACGACCTTTACGACATCATCGACATCAGCCAGCCTCACCGCAACCTGGCGGCAGTGGAAACACTGCACGGGCAGCCACACCGCCGCGGCGCAAAGTTGCTGGCGGTGCAAAAGTACGTTAATGAACGCATGGGCGCCCCCATGGTGCAGCACGGCGGCGAGGCGCAATACGCGGACCATTCCGAACAGGCCATCGACGCATTCGGACCTAACGGGGAAGACGTCACCATCCTGAACAAATTCAGCCTCCGCGCCTGGTACAGCCAGCGCTTCGGAGGACGTCAGGCGCTCGGCCACTAGAAACTAATGCCGCGCGCGCCTCGGGTAAGTCGAGCGCACGGCCAGAATGTGCGCCAGCCCCTGCGTGCTGTTATAGAAGCCCACCGTGCAGTTCAGGCGGAAGAAATACGCATCGCCCGGCTTGGCCGGGTGGCGGCCTTCCACTCCGTTCATGCCACCCCCCGCCACCATATCGCCTGTCCCATCCAGCAGCACGTAAATCTCTTCCTCGTTGTCGTGATGATGCGGAAAGTTCGTGCCGCCCGGGGCGAACTCCATGACGTACAGGCTGGTGAGCAGATGCCCGGCGGCGATGCGGTCGCGAGTGCTTTCCACCCCGCCCATCATCAGTTGGTAGACCACCGAATCCGGATGACCGCCAACGGTCTGCTTCTTCACGTCATCATAACTTGCGATCTCGAGCTTGGCCGGAGGCGGTGTGCCGGGCGGGATCTTGAAGCCCATGACGAAGGCGCGCAGCGGCGAGGAGGAGTTGTTCGACAGGGAATGGTCCACCGTCGCCGGCAGGTACATGAAATCGTGCTTCTTCACCGGCGCCGTTTCCTTCGCATGGTGGACCGCGCCGCTGCCCTCTATGATGACGTACACCTGTTCCTCCGCCGGGTAGTTCACCGTCTTGCAGCTACCGCCCGGAGCAATGGTCACCTCTCCGTACCGCGCCACGCCGCGCACGATCGTCGTCTCGGAATCGCCCGCGCCGAACAGCGGCTTGTACCGGCAGGTGGATGTGGCGAGGTCCGAATCCTTTTCCGGCACATCCGGAATGTAGCGATGTAAGAAGGTGGGGTCCACCTTGCGATGGGGCGCGTCGGCGGCCGTCACAACGCCCGCGGCAGCCAGCCCGATGAGTGCTATGGATATGAAACGCAGTTGCACCATTTTCCCTCCTCGTCGTAATGAGGCCACGGCTCTCCCGGGGGAGAAGCCGGATATGATTGTATCGTCAAACCCCGGCGTTGGCTCGATGTAGCTACGGTGTCAACAGCCCTCTTACCAGGAACACCGCCATCTGCCCGCGCGTGTTCAGCTCGTTCGGGCAGTACGTGGTCAACGTGCATCCGCTGGTGATGCCCAGTTCCTTCAGCTTCTGGACGTAGGCGAAGAACACATTCCCTGTTGCCACGTCGTCGAACAGAGGCGTCGTCAGGGAGGGGAAGGTGTCCGCATACGTGATTCCCAGCCGCGCGCGCACGATGAAGGCCGCCATCTGTCCGCGGGTCACCGTGTCATCCGGGCAATAGGTGGTGGCGGTGCATCCGTTGGTAACTCCTATCTCGCGCAGTTTTTGGATATAGCGGAAGTATGGATGTCCGGATCCCACGTCGGTGAAATATGGGGCGCTCGAGAAAGTGAAGGTTTCCCCGTATAGCGAGCGGATGAGGAACGCCGCCATCTCCGACCGCGTCATCGGCCCTTCCGGGCAATACTGGGTCCCGCCGCAGCCCGGGCTGATGTTGTCCAGTTTGAGCAAGGTGATGGAATCGAAGAACAGGTAGTTTAGCGGAACGTCGGTGAACAACTGCGTTGCCGAGAGCGCCTTCTGGATCACCTGCCACCACTGCCCGCCCACCACAATGTAGCCGCTTCGCGGGGCGGTTCCTGTGTTCGTAGAAACCGAGAATCCCAGCGTTCCCGAGCCTAATCCCGCAGTAGCAGTAGTCAGCGCGATCCAGGAAGGAGTAGCGGCAGCGCTCCACTGGCAGGTTGCGCTGGAAGCCGTGATCACAAGCTGGTAGGAACCGGCGCTAGCCGCCAGGGTGGAGTCATTACTCGTCAGGTTGAAGCCGCACCCCCCAGCCGCCTGGGTAATCGTGAAGGGCACTCCGCTAATCGTCAGCGTGGCGCTGCGCGGCGTGCTGTCTATGTTCGCATCCACGCGGAAGCGCACGCTCCCATCCCCCGCGCCGGAGGCTCCCGAAACCACCGATACCCAACCCGCATTCGACGCCGCCTGCCAGACACACCCGCTTCCCGCTGATACGTTCACCTTCCGCAGATCGCCGGTGGCCGCCACTGTGGTAGCGTTGCTGCTGAGAACGTAGCTGCAAACCGGGGCGACGGTGAAGGACGCCGCAACAGTGCGCGGGGCGGACATGCTCAAGCTGAGGGGATTCGATGTGCCGCTGATGTCGCCGCTCCACCCGCTGAATACATACCCCGCGGCGGGCGCGGCGGTCAGCGACACCGTAGTCCCGGCATTGTAAAAGCCGTCACCCGATCCGGGATTCGCGTTGATGTTCCCCGATCCGGACGAAACGCTGGTGGTCAGCAGGTACTGCGTGTTGAAATAGGCAGTCAGGGTCATCGGATTCGCCGGCGCGGTGATCCCATGCGTCTGGGCCCCGGCGTCACTCCAACTGAAAAACGTCTGCCGGGTGCTGCCCGAACCCTGCGGAGAAATAGCGGCCACTGTGTGTCCGCTTGCAGGGGCCCAGGTGAACGCTTGTTGTCCGGTGTAGGTGACGCCGTCTACCTGGAACGTCAACCCGGGCGGCGAGGTCTGCACGGTCACCTGGACATCGGTGGGCGTGTAGGAAACACGGTAAACGGCGTTCGACCCTCGGGCTAAGTAATAAAGGTCGCCGTCCGGCCCGGCTTTGAGATCCACGGGAAACGAAATGCCCATCGCGAATCCGGTTGCCTGGTTGTTGCCCGGGTCAAGGACACGGATCCAGCCGGCGCAGAAGTCGGCGAAGAAGTATTTTCCAACGTAGGAAGCGGGAAATGTCGCAGTCGTGGGAGTGTAGAAGGCGCCACCACTGATCGCGCAGGCGTTGCCTGAATGATCGTACGCGTACAGCGGAGCCGTGTTCGCATTGCTATACCCTACTTGTGGCGTGTTTGCTTCCCACGCCGGCCAACCGTAGTTCGACCCGGCAAACCCATCGTCAATCTCCTCCCAGTTGTTCTCACCCACGTCATTGATGAACATCCGGTTTGTGCCGGGTTGGAAAGCGAACGTGTAGGGGTTGCGCAACCCGAACGCCCAAATCAACCCGCTGGTCTGGCCAGGGAATGGATTCCCGGGTGGTGCCGTGCCATCGGGGTTGATCCGCAGGATCTTCCCGAGGAGGTTCGTAAGATCCTGCGCATTCACCCGGTTGGCGTTCTCCCCCACTGCTACATACAGCTTCCCATCTGGTCCGAAATGGATCGCTCCGCCGTTGTGGTTCGTGGCGCTGCTCAGGTCATTCAACGTCAGAATTACAACCTCGCTGCCTCCAACGGCCACATCGCCGCTCGCCGTAAACCGGCTCACCTGGTTATGCCGCGGCGTTGTGGTAGCGGTGTAGTACACGTACACATAGTTGTTGCTCGCGAAGTTCGGATCGAAAGCCACCCCAAGCAGACCCCTCTCGCCGTTCGAATCGACCGGAACCGACAGAAACGGCGTTGACAGAAAGTGACCATTCTTAATCACCCTCAAAGTCCCGCCTTGCTCGCACACGAACAGCCGGCCATCCGGGGCAAATGCCATCGCGGTTGGCTTTACCAGGGATTCCGGAGCCACCCGCACCTCAGAAAACCCGACAGGCAAGCTCGCCGCAGAGGCGAGTCCACCGAAGAGAGCAATCCCAGTGAAGAAGAAGTAGGAAAAAGACATGGCACTTCCGTTTCACCCCCGTAAGCCCCGAGGCTCTGGCGGTACTGGTCCCAAAGTTAGCACACGCAACAATCAGCAGGTCAACCCAGCCCTCGAGTACCGGGGACCTTAGTACTTACGATTGTCCTGCAGGTTCATGCCTCCGGCGAAAACTGCCAGTACAGTAGGGATAGATCCGCACTTCTGGAGGAGATACTTACATGCGCCCACTTGCGATGGCTCTAGCCTTGGCCTCCCTCGGCTGGAATGCCTTGGCTGACGTGATCCCACAGCAGCCGGTCCCGGTCCCCGAACCCGGATTTTATCCCGAGTTCGCGCTGGCGCTCGTGTGTCTTGTGCTCCTCGTCGGAAAAGTGCGTCCGGTCCATGCGCAGGCTGAGTGATTAAGCCAGCGCCCCGTCCCAATAGCTGTGTGCTTCCGCCTGCTTCTGCGTGTCACGCTTCCAATTCTCCAGCCGCGGACCAGCCATGCGAGATCCCTTCTGCCGCAATTGCGCCATCTGCTGTTCCGTCAGCGGCTTGAATTCCTTGGCAATCCGCACGTCATCTTCAATCTGCCCGACGGTGGTGCACCCCAGCGCCAGGCAGTGGATCGGCAGGCTCAGCACATAGCTGAGGCAATCCTTCAGGTGGATTCCGGAAAGCAGCCCGGCGTTGGCGGTGCTCTTCATCCCTTGAATTCCCATTCCACGCTGCACAGCCACCGGAAGCACCATCTTTTCGAAGCTCAAGTACGACGGGTCGGCCGGATTCAGCGGCATCAGAATGGTGTCGTACTTGTCGTAATTCTTCAGCATCGCCAGGTGCACTTCGGGATCGTGATGACCCGTGAAGCCCATGAACCGGCACTTGCCCGCCTTCTTCGCCGCCTCGAACGCCTCGATGGCCCCGCCCGGCGCGAAGATCTGCTTCACTTCATCCTGCGTGCTCACCTGGTGGATCTGCCACAGGTCGACGCAATCCGTCTTCAACGCGCGCAGCGATTTCTCCAGATCCGCCTCCGCCCCCTTGCGGTCCCGCACGGGCGACTTTGTGGTGAGAAAGATGTGCTTCCGGAACGGCGGGAGCACCGCGCCGTACACTTCCTCCGACCGGCCACCCCAATAGATCCGCGCCGTGTCGAAATAGTTAACGCCCAATTCGTAGGCGCGCAGGGTAATGGCCTTGGCCTCCTCAAAGCTGCATAACGGAAACCGCCCGCCGGCCTGCCCGATGATAGTCAATTTCTCGCCCGTCTTTCCAAAGACCCGCTTGGGGATGTCACCCCCGCTAGTCTTGGCGGCGCCGCCGCTTTGAGCAGATAGGGTCAAACCGGCCGCTGTCGAGGAAGAAAGAAACGTTCTGCGTCGCATAGGCTCTCCTTATCCGACAGTATGCTCCTTTTCCCCCTTCCCGCACCAGCCCTCTATTCGTTCTGATAGTTTGGAGGGGCAAAGATTACCGCCATGCTCTCCACACGCCGAAGCTTTCTTAAGACCGCTGCCCTCGGGGCGCCTTCCCTGCTATCCGGCGCCTCCGGCGCCCCCAACATCGTCATCATCTTCCTCGATGATTCCGGCTGGGCGGACTTCCGCCCCTTCGGGAAAACGAACTACCCCACGCCGAACGTGGAAAGCCTTGCCAGCCAGGGCTGCTGTTTCCAGAATTTCTATGTTCCCCAAGCCATCTGCTCGGCCTCGCGCTCCGCGCTGCTCAGCGGTTGCTATCCCGGGAGGACCAAGGTAGTCGGAGCCCATCCGCCCGGAGCCCGCGGGCTCGATCCGAAGTACGCCACGCTCGGCCAGGTGATGCAGTCGCGCGGCTACCGGACCGCCTGCTTCGGCAAATGGCATATCGGCGACCAGCCCGATACGCGCCCTCCCGCGCGCGGCTTCGATGAGTCCTGCGGTTTGATGTATTCCAACGACATGTGGGAGTACCATCCCGAGAACCCCACCTTCTGGGGCAAGTACCCTCTCCACTTCTGGGAAAACGGCAAAATCAAAATCGAGCGCATCACCCCGAAAGAGCAGCCCATGCTCACCACCTGGTACACCGAGCATGCCGTCGATTTCATCCGCCGCAACAAGAGCAACCCTTTCCTGCTCTATGTCCCCCACAACATGCCGCATGTCCCGCTATTCGTCAGCGAGAAGTTCAAAGGCAAGTCCGGCGCCGGCATGTACGGCGACGTCATGATGGAAATTGACTGGTCCGTTTCCGAAATCACCAAGGCTCTGCATGCCAACGGGCTCGATGACAACACGCTGGTCATCTTCACTTCCGATAATGGCCCCTGGATCTCCTACGGGAACTGGGCCGGAAAGACGCCCTTCCGCGAAGCCAAGGGCACCAGTTTCGACGGCGGAACCCGCAGCGCCTGCATCATGCGCTACCCCGGCAAGATCAAAGCCGGCGCCGTTTCCCACAAGATGTTCTCCACCGTGGATCTGCTCCCCACTATCACCCACATCACGGGAGCCAAACTGCCCGCCAACCCAATCGACGGCAAGAACGTCTGGGACCTCATCACCGGTGTGCCCGGAGCCGTCAATCCCCACGAATACTACCCTTTTTCCACGGGGAACAACTTCGAGGGCGTCATGAGCGGCGACGGCCATTGGAAGCTCCACCTGCCCCATTCCTACCGCACTCTTCTCTACGCCGGAAAAGACGGAGCGGCGGGCAAATACACGCAGAAGCAAATTGAACTCTCCCTCTACGACATGGAGAAGGATCCATACGAAACCACGAACGTCATCGACAAGCAGCCGGACATCGCCAGACATCTCGAGGATTGCGCGGCGCGCCACAAGCGCGAATTCTATTCCTGATCGCCGCTACACGCTCAGCACCGGACAAGGCGACTCGCGGATGATCGCGTAGAGATTTGACCAGAAGCGGCCCACGGTCTTCTGGGACATCCCGCGCCCCACCACCAGCAGGTCGCCCTCGCGCTCCACCACCGCCTTCCGCACGCCTTCCGCCGGATTCCCCTCGACGACGCTGACCGTGGCTTCCAAGCCTGCCTCGTCCACCAGCCTCGTCAGCGCCGTCGCCACCACCTCACGGCCGTACACGGGGAATTCGATGAGGGCGTTCGATTCCGGCCAATCCACCGCATGCGTAACCGAGAGTTTGGCCCCGTAGGCCTTCGCCAGCGCGCCCGCCGCCCGGATCACGCCCGCGTCCTCCTCGTGGAAGTCCACCGCGCAGACAATGGAGCGGTAGGGCAGCCGCGGTTGATACCCGCCATCCGTCCAGTGAACTCCCGTCCACACGGCGCAACTCAGGTCATGCAGCATCTTCGCCGTCACCGAGCCAAGCAGAAAGCGTCGCAGCGTACCTCTTCCGTGCGTGGGCATCATCACCAGATCCGCTCCCTGATGCCTCACCGTTTCTTCAATCGCCGATCCAGCTTCGCCGTCCACCAACATTAACTTCGGCCGCAGCCCGGCCAAATGCTCAGCAGTGAATGCCTCCAGCCGCTCGCGCTGCTCCTTTCGGATGGCGGCATACAAGGGAAGGCTCTCCGCCAGGAACGGCCGCAACGAGTCGGGTGGGACGGCGGCGATCTCGGTGGCGTGCAAAATCACCAGTTCCGCCCCAGCCCGCTCCGTCATTTCACGCACATAAGGCGCAACCGCCTGACATGCCTTGGACAAATCCGCGGCAAACAGTATCTTTCGAAATGGCACCATAGTGCTGTCCTTTCGCGCACTCACGAAAGTTAGAGCATTTCAGATGCCACACCAGGCAGCGGTGAGCCTTACCAGATCACCCGCATCGTCATCGTCATGTTGCGCGAGTTCGAATCCGTATCGGCGTAATACCCGAACGTTGTCGGCGCCGAGAGCGTGGGTCCCGGCCGGCTGAACGTCGTGTTGTTGAACATGTTCTCAATCTGCGCCTGGAAGCGTGTCCTGATCTTCTCCGTAATGGCGAACTCCTTGCCGAATGTCATGTCGGATTGGATCAGCGCGTTCTGCCGTAGCCGGTTGCGTCCCAGCGTGCCGTAGGCGCCCACCAGCGGTTGCGCCAGACCGGAACCTGTCACCAGATTCGGATTGCCTCCTCCCAGGCCGGGATTGGCCTTGAAGTCGATTCGCACCGGGCCCACCACGTCCGGCCGTACGACGCCATTCCCTCCGATCAGAGTCGGATCCGCAAGCCCGGCGCGGCTCCCGCTGAAGAGGTTCACCGGGAATCCCGATTGCGCCTGGAAGATCCCCCCGAACTGCCAGCCGTGCAACACATGCCGCAACACCGGGTTCTGTACCCCCGCGAACACCTGCGGCTCAAATTCGTGCGAAATCACCAGCCGCTGCGGAATATCGAATTGCGAAACGGCGCGGTTGTTGCGGTTGTCGAAGGGATTCTGCTGTGACGCCGAGTCGTTGGCAAGCACGCCGAGCGCGTCGGAGATATCGTCAATCGACTTCGAAATCGTGTACGCCGCCGTGAACGTATACCCGCGCACGAACCGCCGCTGCACCGAGAACTGCACCGAGTGATAGTTCGAGTTGGCCGACGATTCCACCAGCGTCACCCCGTTGAACCGCGGATCAATCCGGTTGCTCGACGAGGTAAACGCCGCATTCAAACCCGCGTTCAGCCGCGTGTACAGTCCCGATGCCCGCTGCGCTGTCTCCTCCTCCACCGTCGTCGGAGGCGTGAACAGTCCCGGAGCCAGCGTATTGATCGGCCGCGAACGCTGCAGGAAGTTCCCCTTGGTCCCCGAATACGAGACCCGCCCGATCAACTGAAACGGGAGTTCCCGTTCCACTGTCAGACTGAACTGCTGCACCTGCGGATTCTTCAGCCCCCGGTCAATCGGACTGACCGCCCCGAAATTCTTGATTGTGGTTCCGAACGTGCCTACCGTGGACCGGCCCTGCGTCTGGAAGGCCGAAGTTCCGGCAACGACTGCTGCGTACGAATTCGCCCCCACGAAGTCCGTCTGCGGCAGGGAGAACAGGTACATGAACGGCGGCAGGAAGCGCCCGTTGGTGATCGGGTTCAGATAGATGAAGTCGTAGGAAACACCGTAGCCGCCGCGAATCGAGGTCTTGCCTCCGCGCGGGTTCCACGCAAATCCGAACCGCGGGGCCCAGTTCTTCGTGGTATTGAAATACGTGCCCCCGGTCACGAATGCTCCCAGCGGCCCGCTCCCGGCTCCCCCAAGCGCAGCCGTGCTCTTCAAATCGAGGTTCGAAAGAATGTTGTTCACCTCCGAAACACCGCTGTTCAGCTCCAGCCGCACCCCCAGGTTCAATGTAAGGAAGCGCGAAACCCGGTAGTCATCCTGCGCGAAGAAATAGCTGTTCGTCAGCCGGTTCCCTCTCACCGATCCGCCGAAGCGCTGCGAGTAGGCGAACGGCCTGCCCGCCTGGAAATCCGCCATGCTCAGGAACGTCAGCGTCCCCCGCACGTTGGAATCGAAATAGCTGTTCGCCTGGATGCGGTTGATATCCACTCCGAACTTGAGCTGATGCTTCCCTCGCGTGTGTGTCAATGTGTCCACAAACTGGTACGTGTTCTGCACCCGCCCTTGCGGTACGCCCGACCAGATGCCCATGTTCGAGATGCTGCCGTCGCCGAGGGCAACCTCCGGCCCTCCAAACGTCTCGATTGGCTGGAACCCTGGCCGGCTGCGCCCGAACGATACCAGAAAGTTATTCACCGTGGTTGCGCCAAAGGTGTGCGTTTCGCTCACCGTCCCGTTCTGCGGGCGGTTCGTGGATGTTGCCCCATTGGTGGGCAGGTTGGACGTAATGAACGTCAGCCCCGGGCTGCTTGACGATGAATTCTGAATGCCGTAGCGCACGTAAAAGAAGTCCCGGCTCGTCAGGTTCGCATCCACACGTCCGGAGAGCGCCCAGGCATCCGACAGGTTCGACGCCGCATTGCTCACTGTGCCGCTGGGATCCGTAGGCACCTTGAAGGTGGTGAGCAGTTGCTTCGAGGTGGGATCAGTGATTGCCGATGCCTGCGCCGGAGTTGGCACGCTCGCAATGCGCGTTCCGCCCGCTCCGCGGATCTTCTGTTGCTCGTAAGTCCCAAAGAAGAACAGCTTGTCTTTGATGATGCGTCCGCCGCCGGTCACCCCCCAATCGTTGTTGCGAAGAATCGACGCCTTGCCGCTGCGGTCAAAATAGTCGCGCGCATTGAAAATGTCGTTCCGTAGAAACTCGAAGGCGCTCCCGTGGAATTCATTCGAACCGCTCTTGCTCAGAATCTGCACCTGCGCCGAGGCGTTCCGCCCGAACTCCGCGCTGAAATTGTTCGTCACCAGATTCACTTCCTTGATCGCGTCGATCGGAAGCGTCCCTAACCCCGCGCCGCCCGTGGTCGAAACATCCGTGGCGGTTGCGCTGTCTATCGTAATGTTGTTGCCGCGCCCGCGCCCGCCATTCGAATTGAAGCTGCCCAGGCCCAGGAACGGATTGCGCGGTGTCACGGGAATCACTCCCGGAGCCGTCCCTGCCAGCGCCAGTACTCCGCTGTTGACAATCGGAAGACTGGTTACCACTTGCGAGTTCGTATTGCTCTGCAACTGCGAATTGACGGTGTTCAGTTGAACGGAAGCTTCCACTACAACTACCTGCTCCGTAGTCCCTTTCACCTCGAGGGTGATGGGGACCGTCGTGGTGGCGCCGCTGTTCACTGTCGCGGGCGCCGAGTACACGGCAAAGCCGGGGCTCTCCACCTTCACCTCGTAGTCGCCGATGGCAAGCTGCGTGAAGCGCACACCTCCCTGGGCGTCACTGGCGGCGGTGCGTGTTGTCCCCGTAGCCTTACTGCGGATGGTAACGTTGGCATTGGGAATGACCGCGCCGGACTGGTCCGTGACCCTGACATCGATATCGCCGGTGATTTGCCCAAATCCCGGAATTGCAAACGCGAGAAGGAGGATAAAGTTGCCTAACCGCATATGTCTGCTCCCTGAAGCATGTTTTCAGACTTTCGTAACAGTTGTTACTGCTGTTTCCGATTATGCCACCAATGTAAACTCGCGGATAGCTGAAAATCGCACCATGCAGTCCGATATCCTCATCCCTGGAAAGGAGGACTCCCCGGAATGTCCATGACAAGGCTTGCGCAGTCTGCTCATCCTGGCGCCGCATTGGCGCGAGCCCGTGCCCAAACCGATTCCCTCTTCGCCCTGGTTTCCCGGGAGAAGCTTTACGACCGCCCCATTGCCGAGCGCCACCGCATGATCTTCTATCTGGGCCATCTCGAGGCCTTCGATTGGAACCTGATCGGCCGACGCGCTCTTGGCATTCCAGCCTTCCACCCGGAATTCGATAAGCTCTTCGCCTTCGGCATCGATCCCCCGGCCGGACAGCTTCCTCAGGATCAACCTTCGGATTGGCCATCCCTCGACGAGGTGCGGCGCTACAACCTCCGCGTTCGCGAAACACTCGACCGGCTTCTGGAAGACGCTCCGCGGCAATTGATCCATTGCGCCATCGAGCACCGCCTGATGCATGCGGAGACCTTTGCCTACATCCTGCACAATGAGAACCACGCGCGTCCCCTGACCGCATTGCCTCCTTCCGTGCCTCCTGCGCCGGAGATGATTTCCATCCCCGCGGGAACAGCCACGCTCGGCCTGCCGCATGGCGACTCTTTCGGCTGGGACAACGAATTCCCGGAAACAAGCGTCCAAGTCCCGGCCTTCTCCATCGCTCGTTACAAGGTCGCCAACGGGGACTACCTACGCTTCGTGAACAGCGGCGCGGCTCCGCCCCACTATTGGACCCGCCGCAACGGCGAATGGTTCTATCGCGGCGTCTTTGCCGAATACCCGCTGCCGCTCGATTGGCCGGTCTATGTCACGCAGTCCGAAGCCGCCGCCTACGCGAAATCCGCGGGCAAGTCCCTTCCCACCGAGGCGCAGTTCCATCGCGCCGCCTACGGTACACCCGCGGGTGAAGAGCGCGTCTTCCCCTGGGGTAGCCAGCCGCCCGACTCCCGCCATGGTAACTTCGACTTCGCCCGGTGGGATCCGCTTCCCGTCACCGCTAACCCCGCGGGCGACAGCGCGTTTGGAGTTTCGCAACTCGCAGGCAACGGTTGGGAGTGGACTTCCACCCCCTTCTCTCCCTTCTCCGGCTTCGAGCCGTTCCCCTTCTATCCCGGATACTCCGCTCCGTTTTTTGACGGCGATCACTTCGTCGTAAAAGGCGGCGCGCCGCGCACCGCTGCCTGCTTCCTGCGCCGCTCCTTCCGCAACTGGTACCGGCAAAGCTATCCTTATGTGCATGCCACGTTCCGCTGCGTGGACGTGCAATGAGTAGCTCCCTCAGCGAATTCGCGCAGGATGTGCTGGCCGGCCTTGCGCGCTCCGGTCAGCGTGAGCTTCCGTCCAAATACCTCTACGACGATCTCGGAAGCGCACTGTTTGAAGCCATCACCCGCCTGCCCGAGTACGGCCTCACCCGCGCCGACGAGCGCCTGCTGCGTGTCCACTCGCCGGAAATCGCCGCCGCTATGCCGCCCGGCGCTATTGTTGCCGAACTCGGCAGCGGCTCCGGACGGAAAACGGTTTCCATCCTCGACAGCTTGCGAGCCCGCACTGGACACAAACCGCGGTATTACGCCATCGATCTCTCCACCGCCGCGCTCAACACTTGCGCGCGCGAACTTGCTTCCTGCGCCGCCGTCATTCCCATCGAGGCTGCCTATCTCGACGGCATCGCCCGGGTTGCCGCCGGCCGGGATGGCTCCCAACCTCTCCTCGTCCTCTTCCTCGGCAGCACCATCGGAAACTTTGACCTCTCCCGCGCCACCGAATTCCTCTCTGCCCTCCGCTCCCATCTCAGCCCCGGTGATGCCCTCCTTCTCGGAGCCGATCTCGTCAAGCCGATCCCTCAAATGCTGCTCGCCTATGACGACCCCACCGGCGTCACCGCGGCCTTCAACCGCAACATCCTCGGGCGCATCAACCGCGAACTGGGAGCAGACTTCGATCTCACCGCCTATGAGCACGAGGCCCGCTATCACGAACCCGTGCGCCGCATTGAAATGTATCTCCGCGCCCGCTCCCGGCAGCACGTCTCCATTCCCAATCCCGGCCTCCGCATCACCATCGAGGCGGGCGAAACCATCTGGACGGAGTCCTCGCACAAGTTCCTCCTCTCCGATCTCGATTCCATTGCGCATGATTCCGGTTTCCGCCCCGTCTCCCGCTGGATTGACTCCGAATGGCCGTTCGCCGAAAACCTCTGGAGCGCCGGAGAATGAAGCCTGTCCTTCGCTTCGAGCACGCCGCATACTCCGTTGCCGGCCGCCCCATCCTCCAGGACCTCAACCTCGAACTGCAAGCCGGGGAGACGCTCGTGCTGCTCGGCCGCAGCGGCTCAGGCAAGACCACCGCCCTCAAGCTGGTGAACGGCCTTCTCATGCCGGCATCCGGAGCCGTGTTCGTCGAAGAGCGTCCCACCTCGTCCTGGGATCTCATCCGCCTCCGCCGCCGCATCGGATATGTGATCCAGGAAGGCGGCCTCTTTCCTCACTTCACCGTGGAACGCAACGTCGGGCTGGTCCCCTCGCTCGAGGGATGGGAGCCCTCCAAAATCCGTGCCCGGGTGTACGAACTGCTTGCCCGGCTCGACCTCCCTCCCGAGCAGTTCGCCGCCCGCTATCCGCGCCAGCTTTCCGGGGGCGAGCGCCAGCGCGTCGGCATCGCCCGCGCCCTTGCCGCCGATCCGGATATTCTCCTCTTCGATGAGCCCTTCGGCGCGCTCGATCCCATCACCCGCGCCGAAGCGCGGAAGCAGTTCCTCCACCTGCGCGACTCCCTGCGCAAGACCGCCATTTTCGTCACGCACGATGTCCGCGAAGCCCTTCGTATCGGCGTCCGCATCGCGCTGCTTCATCAGGGACGTCTCGAGGCTCTCGGCACGCCTGAGGAATTCACTCGCCATCCGGGCGCCGAAGTGCGCGCTTTCCTCGCTTCCGCGGAATGACCATGCTCCAGGAAACGCTCGCTCTCACTCTGGAACATTTACAATTAGTTTTGTTCTCCACGTTTCTCGCTGCCGCCATCGGACTTCCCCTCGGCATTCTGCTCACCCGCGGGGCCGCCTTCCGCGGCTGGTCGCTCGGCCTCATCAACATCGTGCAGACCATCCCCAGCCTCGCCCTCTTCGGATTCCTTATCCCCATCCCCCTCATCGGCGGCATCGGCAAGCGCACCGCCATCGTCGCCCTCGTTCTCTACGCCCTGCTCCCCATCGTGCGCAATACGCTTACCGGCATTCTCTCGGTGGACCCCGCCGTCCGCGAATCCGCCATCGCCTTGGGCATGCTTCCCCGCCAGTTGCTCTGGCAGGTGGAACTTCCCCTCGCCGCCCGCACTATCATCGCCGGTCTCCGCGTCGCCACCGTCACCACCGTGGGAACCGCCACTATCGCCGCTGCCATCGGCGGGGGCGGGCTCGGTGTCTTCATCTTTCGCGGTGTTGCCTCAGTCGACAGCACCCAGTTACTCGCGGGCGCCATCCCCGCCGCTCTCATCGCCATCACCGCCGACGGAGTCTTGGAATGGATCGAAGAACGGTTCTCTACTGTCTGACCGCCATGCTCACTGCTTGCGCCGGCGGCCATCGCCCGCTGACCGTGGCGTCGAAAAACTTCACCGAACAGGTGATCCTCGGCGAGATTGTCGCCCAGTACCTGGAACACAAACTCGGGCATCCCGTCTCGCGCAAGCTGAACCTTGGCGGCACCCTGTTGGCGCACAACGCGCTCGTCAGCGGGGAAATCGATCTCTACCCGGAATACACCGGCACCGCCATCACGACCATCCTCAAGGACAAGTCCTATCCTGATCACGCCTCCGTTCTCGCCCGCGTCCGCACCCTCTACCGCCGGAACTGGCGCATCGAATGGCTTCCTCCGCTCGGCTTCGACAATCCATTTGCCATGGTGGTGCGCGAGGAAGACGCTGTTGCTCATCACCTCGAAACCCTTACCGCAGCGGCAAACTCCTCCATCGCCTGGAGGCTCGGCATCGGCTACGAGTTCCTTCAGCGCCCTGACGGGTACCCCGCTCTCAACGCCAAGTATCATTTCAAATACGCTGCCCCGCCCATCAGCATGGACCTGGGCCTGCTATATCGAGCCCTCGAACAGAAGCAGGTGAACATGGCCGCCGGCAGCGCCACCGACGGCCTCCTCTCGGCTCGCCCGTTCCGCGTCCTCCGCGATGACCAGCACGCCTTCCCACCCTACCAGGCGTGCCTTGCTGTGCGCTCCGCGGCCTTTGAAAGATATCCCGGGCTGAAGCCTGCTCTGGAAAACTTGAGCGGCAAAATCTCCACCGAAACCATGCGCCGGCTCAATTATCAAGTGGATGGCGAACACAAGCCGGTACGCGAAGTTGCCTCCGCCTTCCTGAAGTCCGCCGGCCTGCTCTGACGGCGCTGGCTCACTCGAGGTTCGCGAGCCAGCGTCCCGCAAGCGCCGCCGGGTCACCGCCCAGATCCACTTTCTCCCGGCCTGTCTCGACGCCATCGGTAAAGTAGTGCGCCTCCACACCATCGGGTTCAGGCCGTAATTCCAGACGAAGGTTCCGGGCATCCAGCCGCAGCGCCATAGCCGGCGTCTCCAGCCACACGATGTGCACCTTCGTTCGTTTCCCGAATCCGATTCGCGTTGCCTGTGCCAGCAACCCCTGAGTGAAAGCGCCGTTCCGTAACTGCTCCACATACGGAGCCGCCGCGCTCTGCCGTTTCTTGTCCTCTTCCCGCCGCGCGCGTTCCCGTTCCAAAGCCGCCGGATCGCGCTCCTCTTGCGCTTCCAGGCTCTTCAGGTTGTTTTCCAGATTCTCGCTGAAACCCATCTATAAATGGTAGCTGCCGCCGCAGCCTCGAATCTTGTCGTAGTGTTCCATACATCTACAAACGCGGTTTCCGCAGAGAGTTGATGCGGACAAGAAGATTTTTGTTTCATCACCAGTACTCTTACCCGCGGGGAGTACTGTCCGCAGTGTGAAACCTGCTACGCCGGCCTCACGACATCCTTATTCCGGCGCGTCCCGTTTTCCTCCCAATAGTTCCCGCAGCCGTCGCCCGCGTGCGCGACTGCGTCGATAACCGGTGCGTCAGTCTATTCTCGCTGGCAAACCCACACGCCGCGCTCCTGGTGTGCGTCGTTTATCTCACCACCAATACTCTCACCGCCGAAGGGCGTTCCCCATCGTGATAAACCCGCTGCGCCGCCTTCACGAAATCCTCCCTCCGCGCTTCATAGATGTTCTCCACGAACTTTTGCGGATTCCGGTCCACCAGCGGAAACCACGAACTCTGCACCTGAATCATGATCCTGTGCCCCCGCCGGAAATTGTGAAACACGTCCGGCATCCGGTACTCCACCCTCTCCACCTTTCCCGGCACGAACGGCGCCGCCTTCTCGTAACCCTGGCGGAAGCGCCCGCGGAACAACTCGCCGCGCACGAGTTGCTCAAACCCGCCCATCGTCACTTTTTCCGGATTGGGGTCCGGGTCCGGATAATCGTCCGGATACACGTCAATCAGCTTCACCACCCAATCGGAATCCGTCCCGGTCGTCGATACGAACAACTCCGGCCGCAGCGGCCCGGCAAGCACCACGTCCCCTTCGAGTAGTTCCGTCTGGTACACCAGCACATCCGGCCTCGCCGAGGCGAACCGTTGATCGTCCACCATGTACTCGCGCGTCATCTGCTTCACGATCCCCGGTGTGAACGGCACGGGACGCGCCGGATCGCTCACATACTCATCGAATGCCGTTCCCCCGTCATACTTTTTCTCAAAGCCGAGTTTCCCTCCGGGCAGCAAATACAGTTCGCGCGCCTGCGCTTGCTTCGGCGGCCATTCGTCCAGCTTCTGCCACTGGTTCGCTCCAGTTTCGAACATGTACGTCTTCGCGAAATCTCCCTCTCCTTTCCCCTTCAGGTGGTACAGAAAGAACGGGTATTCGATCTCGTCGCGGTAATACTCGCCCGTCTTCGAGCGAAAGTCCACAAACCCCAACCTCTCCCCTGAGTCGCCGCCCCATTGCCCGTGATACCAGGGCCCCATCACCAGCGTGTTTTGCGGCGGATGCCCCTCCTTTTCGATCGCCTCATGCAGACGGAGCGCGCCGAAGAGATCCTCGGCGTCGAACCACCCGCCCACCGTCATCATCGCGGGCTTCACGTTCTTCGCGCCCGCACGCAGATCACGCGCCTTCCAATAGGCGTCGTAGTTCGGGTGCTTGATGAACTCGTTCCAGTACGCCACCTGGTTCTTGAAATACCTCTCGTTCAGGTTCGCCAGCGGGCCCACGTTCAAGTAAAACTGATAGGCATTCACAATCTCCGGCGAAATACTCTTCGGCCCCTTCGTAATCAACTCCGGGCGCGGCAATCCGAAGCCGCTGAAGAAACGGAAATAGTGCGTCAGGTAGAACGCTCCGTTGTGATGGAAGTCATCCCCCACGAACCAGTCCGTCACCGGAGCCTGCGGGGAAGCCGCCTTCAGCGCCGGATGCGCGTCAATCGCCCCCATGGCCGCATAGAACCCCGGGTACGAGGTCCCGTAAATACCCACGTTGCCGTTGTTGTTGGGAATATGCTTCACCAGCCAGTCGATGGTGTCGTAGGTGTCTGTCGTCTCGTCGATATCCTGCGGCCCCTTCTTCACCGGAAGATAAGGCCGCACATTGACGAACTCGCCCTCAGACATATACCGCCCGCGCACATCCTGAAACACGAAGATGAACCCCTCTTTGAGCGCCTTCTTCGACTTCCGGTACAGCGACTCGGGATAATGATCCTCGCCGTAGGGACCCACCGAATACGGCGTGCGCGTCAGCAGAATAGGGTACTTCTCTTTCTTGTCCTTCGGCACGTACACCGCCGTGAACAGCTTCTTCCCGTCGCGCATCGCAATCCGGTATTCGTACTTCGTGTAGTGCGCCTGAATGTATGCTTTCTGCCCCAGGCAAAGCGCCGCCGAAACCAGCAGCAGGGTGAGTGTCCGCATCTCAGTAGAATAGCGCCCCTGGTATCATTGACTGCTATATGCGCAAGCTGGCTCTTCTGGCGTCGCTGTATTGTTCGCTCGCCCTCGCCGCTGTTCCCGAACCCAAACAGCACTTCGGATTCACTCCCGGCGATGACTACCAGTTGGCCGATTACCAGAACGTCATCTCCTATTTCCAGAAGCTCGAGCAAGCGAGCGATCGAATCAAGCTGGTCCCCTTCGGCAAATCTGCCCTCGGCAAGACCATGTATGTCGCCTTCATCTCAGACCCCGCCAACCTTGCCGGGCTCGATCATTACCGCGAAATCAACCGCAAACTCGCCCTCGGCCAGGCCACGGCCGAAGAAGCCCAACGCCTCGCCGCCGAAGGCAAAGCCATTGTCTGGATCGATTCCGGCCTTCATGCCAGCGAAGTCGCTCCCGTTCAGCACGCTCCCCTTCTTGCCTATCGCATGCTTACGGACGAAACCGAAGAGGTGCGCGGGATTCGCCGCAACGTCATCCTCATGCAGGTCCCCGTCATTAACCCCGATGGCCTTGATTGGGTGGCGCACTGGTATCGCAATAACGTCCACACCCCCTACGAACTCGCGCCTTTGCCGGGCCTCTATCAGAAGTACGCCGGCCACGACAACAATCGCGATTACTTCATGCTCAACCTCGAGGAAACGCGCAACGTCACCCGCCTCCTCTTTCAGGAATGGTTCCCCCAAATCGTCTACAACCAGCATCAGGCCCCGCCCTCACCCGCCCGCATTTTCATCCCACCCTACGCCGAACCGCTCAACCCCAACATCCCCGCCCCCATCATGGAAGGCATCAACCTCATCGGAGCCGCCATGAAAGAGCGTTTCGCCCGCGAGCAGAAACCCGGCGTCCTCTCTTATTGGGGCTTCGACGGCTGGTGGAACGGGGGCCTTCGTTCCGTGCCGGCTTTCCACAACATGCACGGCATCCTCACCGAGACCGCGGGCACCCTCGCCACCCCGCGCGCCTACAAACTGAGCGATCTACCCGAACGATTCGGCAACGGCATCCCCACCCGCGAGCCTTCCATCTTTTACCAGCGCCCGTGGCCCGGCGGCCGCTGGGCCCTTCGCGACGCCATCGACTACATGCTCACTGCCGACTTCGCCATCCTCGAACTCGCCTCCAACCGCGCCCGGCACTTCCTCTACAAAGCCTGGGAACTCGCCCACGCCAACATCGAACTCGGCAAGAAAGGCAGCCCGTACGCCTACGTTGTGCCCGCCGGCCAGTGGGACCGCTGGAGCGCGATGGAAATGCTGCGCCGCCTTCAGATGTCCGGCATCGTCGTCGAGCGCGCCAGGACACCCTTCGAAGCAGATGGAAGACAGTATCCCGCGGGCTCCTACATCCTGCCCGCGGCGCAGCCCTTCCGCGCCTACCTCGTCGACCTGATGGAGCCCCAGAAGTACCCCGAAATCAAAACCGGACAATCGGGCCCCACCAAGCGGCCCTACGATGTCGCCGGGTGGACCCTCCGCATGTTGATGGGAGTCCAGGTAGACCGCATCGAAGATCGCTTCAACGCTTCCGTGGACACGCCCCCGGATATCCCCTTACCCGCACCATCGCTCGACCACCGCGACAACTCCTCCTTCCTCGCCATCATCGACCTTCTGAAAAAAGGCGCAAAGGTCCGCTGGTCCGCCGATGGCGCAGTCCTCGTCGAAAGCCGCACCCCGAACGCCGCATTTGAAAAGGCCTCCTACGAACTGCGCACGCCCCGCGTGGCGCTCTACGAACCCTACACCGCCAACATTGACACCGGCTGGACCGAATGGCTGCTCGATTACTTCAAAATCCCCCACACCCTTCTTCACAACCGCGACTTCCGCCCCGGATTGAACACCCGCTTTGACGCCATTCTCCTTGCCGCGCAAAGCCCCAATTCCATCCTTCACGGCACGCAGCAAGGAGTCAGCCTCGGCGGACGCAGCCCGGGAGAGGGTCCTGCGCAGCAGCGGCCTGAATATACCGGCGGCATCAACATCTCCGGCCTCGCTGCCCTCGAGGAGTTCGTCCAAGCCGGCGGCACGCTCATCACATTCGACGCCGCCTCTGACCTGCCCGTGCAATTCTTCCCGCTTCCCGTGGCCCCGCGCATCAGGACAAGTTCCACAGCCGGGGGCGCCGCGGACACCCCTACCGGTTTCTATTCTCCCGGTTCGCTCCTCCGCATGAGCGTGGACACCACCCAACCGCTCGCCTTCGGCATGCCGAAAGACGCATTCCTGTTCACCTCCGGCGGCCAGGCTTGGGACATCAACCTCCTCCCCGAATTCAACCAGGGCGGCCGTGCAGTGAAGAGCGTGGCCACTTACGCCGCCGCGAATCTCCTCGCCAGCGGCTGGCTTTCCGGCGAACGCCAGGTCACCGGAAAATCCGCCCTCATCGAAGCTCGCCATGGCAAAGGCCGCGTCGTCCTCTTCGGCTTCCGCCCCCAATTCCGCGGACAGACCTTCGGCACCTTCAAACTCATTCTCAACGCCATCTATCTCGCCTCAGCCACGAGATTGCAGTAGTTAGCCTTTTCTTGCCCCTCTGCGCACTCTGCGCCTGAAGAACTGCCTCATACCGATAGCGGCCTCAACTGCGCAAACAATATCATCATCCAAGCCCTCCCCTCAGTAGATCATTTTCAACCCGAACTGGATCACGCGCGGAGCATTCCCTTGTCCCCCGATCCGTCCAAAATTCGCTGCGTTCAAGTCCGTCGAAGGAGCCCCGAACACCACCCGGTTGAACGGGTTGCTGATCTCCAGCCGGAATTGCAGGTTGAACCGTTCGGCGATCCTCGTGTCCTTGAACGCGCCAAACGATTCGTTCATGAAGTGCGGCTGCCGCACCGGCAAATACACAGCCGCGTTCCCGAACGTCAGCACATCCGGCGCCGAAAACGCCGCCTTGTTCAAGTAAGCGTCCCGGTTGGGATCGAAGCCTCCCGGCCCCTCTGCCGCGCGAATCGGTTCTCCCGTAAGGTTCGGACGCAATCCTCCATTCCCGATGAACGAGTTGATGTTCGGCGTCGTGATCGCCAGTGGATAGCCGCTCGAGTACGCCCCCACGCCCGACACGCTCCATCCGCCCAGCCAGCGATGCCGGAACGGGATCGCGTAGTTGAAACTCAGCGTGAGAATATGCGTCTGGTCGGAGGGATACAGGGATTTCTCCCGCAAGTAGTGGTTTTGCCGGATCACCGCTCCATGCGTGTCCGAAAAACCCGCTCCGTCGGAAAGCTGCTTACTGAATGTGTATGCCAGAGTGGACGCGAGCCCGCGCGAAAACCGCTTGTCCATCTTGAATTGGAACGAGTGATAAGACGTGTTCGCATAGGGAGCCGCTACCGTGCTCACGCCCGTGTATTGCGGGAACCGCCTCAGGGCCTGGGCTACCGTTGCTCTCGATCCGAACTGTTGGGCGAATCCGGGATACGGCTCCTGGATCCCCGCCTGGTGCGCCAGAGGCGACGTGATCAACGACCGCAGAAGCGTCGCGCCGAGGCCGTAATACTTGGGATCCACCTGCGAAACCACCAGGCCGTCGTACATGTTCGTTCCCTTGTTCGCCACGTACGCTCCGCTGAACAGCCAGTCGTTGCCGAACTGCTTTTCCAGCGTCAGGTTCCATTGCTGCGCATACGGAATCTTCCCGCCCGTGGCCCGTTCGACAATCGACGCCCCCTGCGTATTCGCCACTGTCGGATCAATCAGCGGGGGACGGTTGAAGTTCTGCGGGAAGCCGTCGTCCCACCAGAACCCCGGCGTCAGCCCGTTGTTCGCGCTCGAGAACGAAGGCGAGATCGAGAAGCCCGTCTGTGGCAGCCCCACACCCTGGTTGATGTACTCCTTGTAGAAAATCCCGTAGCCGCCGCGCAGCACCGTGTTGTGTCCCATCTGGTAGGCGAACCCGATGCGCGGCGCGAAATTCTTGTAGTGTGTATCGAAAAACTGCGTCCAGCCTTGCCTCCCCTGTCCATCGCCGCCAAATACATACGCCCCCGGCAACCCGCCCGCGCCGGGATTCGGCACACTCGGATCCATGTACGACAGCCGCCCCAGCGGGTCAGACGACGGAACCTGAATCTCATAGCGCAACCCAAGGTTCAGCGTCAGCCGCTGCGTCACTTTGTACGTATCGTCGATGAACCAGCCGTAATACTTGTACCGCCCCCCGGGAAGCGAATCGCGGAAGTAGGCATTGCCGCTGTCCACCGCGCCCAGCAGGAAACTCGCAAACGCGTTCCCCGAATTCCCCACGCCCGGCATCTGCGTCTCAAAGTGGCTGAAGTTGAAGCTTCCTCCGCCGTTGCCGAAATTCCGGTAGTTGTCCCTGTGCGTCTGCACCTCGAATCCCATTTTGATCGTGTGCTTGTTCTTCACCCACGTCAGGTTGTCCAGGAAGGCGAGCGTGGTGAAGAAATTGTCCGAAGCGATGTTGTCGCCCAGCCGCGTGTACCCTTGCGTGAACTGCACCGTCGGCGCAAGATCGAACTGCAATCCCCGCAGCCCCAATTTCCCGCCATCCGGCTGCGTCCAACCTTCGTTAAAACCCAGCGAAAAATTGGGATTCCGGAATCGCGAAAATCCGGCCCCCATATGATTCAACACGTTGTTGGAAATGTTCCAGTCATAGTTCACACGGATGATCCGCGTCGTCACCACCTGGAAGTTGTAGTTCGCAATCGCCGTCGATCCGCCGATGGGCAGCAGCCGCGAAGGCCCCGGGCTCTTCTGGCTCGGCCGGTCGGTATAATTGAACATCCCGCTCAACCGGTGGTTCGACGTCAGCGCGTGGTCGATCTTGAAACCCGACGTCCTCTGATCCGCAAGCGGACTCCCTAACGGCGCAATGCTGTTGTTGGCGATCCCCGGCAATTCCGCCGCCGGATAAAACGCGATCATCTTGGAACTGACGGTGCTGAACATCGTTTTCGGAATGATGTTGTTGGCAAACGGCGTCCGCGTGGCCACGCCATTGGCGTCGAACTGCGTCGAGCGAGGATCGGCAATCACCCCGCGCCCTGCCGCCGCCCATTCGCTGAAATCCCCATTCAGCATGTTCGCCGTGGCATTCGTATTGAAACCCGCCAACTGCCCGCCGCGAATGTAGTATTGGTCCAGCGAGAAGAACCAGAACGTCCGGTCCCGCCCGTTGTAAAGCTTCGGGATCACCACCGGCCCGCCCGCCGTGAACCCCCATTCGTTCTGCTTTCGCGGAGCCTTTCGTGGATTGAAGAAGCCCCGCGCATCCAAATGGTCGTTGGCGAAAAATTCGAACGCCGATCCGTGCAACTGGTTCGTTCCGCTCTTCATCGTGAAACTGGTGACCCCGCTCAAGGCGTGCGTATACTCCGCCGAGTAGTTGTTGGTCACCAGTTTGAATTCCGCAATCGCGTCCACCGACGGGTTCACTTCCGCGTCATTCGCCAGGTCGCCGCGCGAGAGCGAAATGCCGTCGTAGTAAATCTGGTCGTTGAATGATCCGCCGCCGCCAATGTGTTTCTCCCACGTGCTGCCCGGAGCCACTCCCGGCGACAGGAAGATAAAGGCCGATGGATTCCTGATTCCGCCGCCGAGAGTTAAGGGCAAATCCAGAAATCTTTTGTTATCGATTACCGTTCCTACGTCTGTCGATTCTGTCTGCACCAGCGACGCATTCGCCGCCACTTCCACCGTCTGTGTCACTTCCCCTACTTGCAGCGTTACATCCACCCGCGCCTGCTGGTTCACTTCCACCTTCACGCCCTTCACTTCCGCCCGCCGGAATCCCGGCGCTTCGGCTGACAACGAGTAGATACCCACCGGAAGGCTGAAAAACGAGTACGCGCCCGTCGCGCTCGATGTCGTGTTGAACGTCGCGTTCGTTCCCTCTCGCACGATCCGCACGTTCACGCCGGCCACAACCGCCCCCGTCGGGTCCAGCACCGTCCCGGCGATCGTGCCCCGGTCCACCTGACCATACGCCAGCGAGCCCAGCGCGGTCAACAACAGAAAACGTAAGCTGAAATTCATACACAGATCCTCACTTAGCCATTAGTGAGGTAAGAATATCAGTTGAATTCGCTTGTCGCAATAACTGAGGGCGTTATTTGTTATCGAGAATTTATCGGATTTCCGATTATCGCATCAACCTTCCGCCGCAGCTGTTCGCCTTCCGCCCCGCCCACCAGCGCCGCCAGTTTCCGCATCACCCCAGGCTGCAGCCCGTCCTGCTTCAGGCTCAGGCGATAATACCCCTCCGCCTGCTCCCGCCTCCCGCCGCTCTCGAGCAGCCCCCCTATCGCCTCATACAGTTCCGGGTCCTTCTTCCCTTTGCCCGCCGCCTGCCGCAGCAATGGCCACGCCTTCTCCAGATACTCCGGATTCCGCTCCGCTACGCCCATGCGCACGTACGCAAGCCCCAGGTCGCGCGGCGAAACATCCCGGCCAAAGTACGAACGCATCGCCGCCGGCGCCGCGCTCGCACCGGAGATCCGGTGATCCGTATAGACCGTATGCCCGCCGTCCGTCGCCCGCCCCTTGGGCATGTGGCACCCCACGCAATTGCCCTCCCGGTGCGGCTGCTCATGGCAGGCCCGGCACGCCGCATTGTAGTCAGCCTTCTCCCGCGCGTGCGGATTGTGGCACGTCCCGCACCACAAACGCCCGCCCGAACGTTGCTTGCATAAACTCATCGCCAGGCTCTCCGCGTGCCCGTTCACCCGCACTCCCTCAGCCGCGCCCCCGGTGATCACCTCCACGAACTCACCCAAATCGCGCCCCGGCCGGAACTCCTCCATCCGTCTTCCCGCCCGCGCCAGCCGGACCTTCCCCGCCAAATGACACTGCTCACATACCGAATCCCGCAACCGCGACGGCAGCTTCCGCGGATTCACCAGCCCCTCATGCGACTCGGCGTCTCCATGGCAGCGCGCACACTGCACCCCGTGCACAATCTCTGTAAATTGATTCACCGTCCCCGCGACAGCCTTCGTGCGCGTCGCGTGGCAGGAAAGGCACTCTCCCGTGATCGGCCGCGAAAAATCCGGCCTCTTGTCCCGCTCATACCCCGGCGGCAGATCCCACACTTTCCGGTTCCCGTAATACCCTACCGGAGCCTGGAACAGATGCCCCCCTGAAGAATACGCATAGCTCCGCCCCATCCTTCGAGAACCGATAAAGAAGGTCAACTCCACCTCCCCACCCGGCCAGCGCAAACGCACCGCATTCTGCTCCGCCGTCACCGCCAAAGAAAACCGCCGGATCGTCCCACTGGACTCTCCGGCGGCTTTCACTACTCCCGAACTGTTCGCCATCGGCGTCCGCTCGAATCGCTCCACAATCTCCTTGTGGCAGTCGACGCAAATCAGAGCCGCGGCAAAGAAAAGCACTTCACCAGCACATCACATCAGAACATCATCTTCAATCCGAACTGGATGACCCGCGGCGAGTTCCCCTGGCTGCCGATCTTCCCGAAGTTCGCCGCGCTCAGGTCCGTCGCCGGAGCGCCGAACACAACCCGGTTGAACGGGTTGCTGATCTCCATGCGGAATTGCAGATTGAACCGCTCGGCGATTCGCGTATCCTTGAACGCGCCGAAGGATTCGTTGATGAATGCCGGCTGCCGCACGGGCAGGAACACCGGAGTATTCCCGAACGTGAGCGGAGCCGGAGCCGAGAACGCTGTCCGATTCAGGTAGGCGTCCCGGTTGGGATCGAAGCCGCCCGAACCCTCCGGCGCGCGCACCGGTTCTCCCGTGTAATTCGGCCGCAATCCGCCGTTGCCGATGATCGAATTGATGTTCGGCGTCGAGATCGCCAGCGGATATCCGCTCGAATAGGCTCCCACGCCGGACACGCTCCATCCGCCCAGCCAGCGATGCCGGAACGGGATCGCGTAGTTGAAGCTCAGTGTCAGGATGTGCGTCTGGTCGGAGGTATAGAGTGATTTCTCCCGCAGGAAGTAGTTCTGCCGGACCACCCCTCCATGCGTATCCGAAAAGCCAGCTCCGTCGGAAAGCTGCTTGCTGAACGTGTACGCCAGCGTCGAAGTGAACCCGTGCGAGAACCGCTTGTCCATCTTGAATTGGAACGAGTGGTACGACGTGTTCGCATAGGGCGCTGCCACCGTGCCCACGCTCGTGTACTGCGGAAACCGCTTCAGCGACTGCGCTACCGTCGCGCGCGAGCCGAATTGCTGCGCAAAGCCGGCATACGGCTCCTTGATCCCCGACTGCTGCGCCAGCGGTGACGTGATCAGCGACCCCAACAGCGTCGATCCCAGATTATAGAACCTCGGATCCACCTGGGACAGCACCATGCTGTCGTACATGTTCGTGCCTTTGTTCGCCACGTACGCGCCGCTGAACAGCCATTCGTTGCCGATCTGCTTTTCCAGCGTCATATTCCATTGCTGTGCATACGGAATCTTGCCGCCCGTGGCAGGCTCGACAATCGACGCCCCCTGCGTATTCGCAACAGTCGGTGAAATCAGCGGAGGACGGTTGAAGTTCTGCGGGAATCCATTGTCCCAATAGAACCCTGGCGTCAACCCGTTATTCGCGCTCGAGAACGAAGGAGTGATCGAAAAGCCCGTCTGTGGCAATCCCACACCCTGGTTGATGTACTCCTTGTAGAAAATTCCATAGCCCCCGCGAAGCACGGTGCCATGGCCCATCTGGTAAGCGAAGCCGATACGCGGAGCGAAGTTCTTGTAGTGCGTGTCGAAGAACTGCGTCCACCCCTGACGGCCCTGACCATCTCCGCCGAATACGTACGCGCCCGGAATTCCGCCCGCGCCGGGATTCGCCACGCTCGGATCCATATACGATAGCCGCCCAAGCGGATCTGACGACGGCGTCTGTATCTCGTACCGTAGTCCAAGATTCAGCGTTAGCCGTTGCGTGATCTTGTAGGTGTCGTCTATGAACCACCCGTAATACTTGTACCTGCCGCCCGGCAGCGAATCGCGGAAGTACGAACTCCCGCTATCCACGGCGCCCAGCAGGAAACTGGCAAACGCGTTCCCCGAATTCGCCACGCCCGGCATCTGCGTCTCAAAGTGCGAGAAGCTGAAGTTCCCGCCGCCGCCGCCGAAGTTCCGGTAGTTGTCCCGGTGCGCCTGCACCTCGAATCCCATCTTGATCGTGTGCTTGTTCTTCACCCACGTCAGGTTGTCGAGGAAGGCCAGCGTCGTGAAGTAGTTGTCCGATGCGATGTCATCGCCCAACCTCGTGTAGCCCTGCGTGAACTGCACCGTGGGCGCAAGGTCGAACTGCACGCCCCGCAATCCCAACTTCCCGCCGTCTGGCCCGGTCCACCCCTGGTTGAATCCGAGCGAGAAGTTCGGATTGCGGAACCGCGAGAAGCCCGCGCCCATGTGGTTCAACAGGTTGCCCGAGATGTTCCAGTCATAGTTCACGCGGATGATGCGCGTTGTCACCACCTGGAAGTTGTAGTTCGCAATCGCCGTCGATCCGCCAATGGGCAGCAACCGCGACGGCCCCGGACTCTTCTGGCTCGGCCGGTCCGTGTAGTTGAACATCCCGCTCAACCGGTGGCTCGGTTTCAACTGATGGTCGATCTTGAATCCGGAAGTCCGCTGATCTGCCAGCGGACTTCCCAGCGGTGCAATGCTGTTGTTGGCGATCCCCGGCAGTTCCGCCGGCGGATAAAACGCAATCATCTTCGAACTGATGCTGCTGAACATTGTTTTCGGAATGATGTTGTTCGCAAACGGCGTGCGCGTTGCCACCCCGCTGGCGTCGAACTGCGTCGACCGCGGATCGGCAATCACTCCCTTACCCGCCGCCGCCCATTCGCTGAAATCGCCGTTCAACATGTTCGCCGTGGCGTTCGTATTGAAACCCGCCAGCTGTCCGCCGCGAATATAATATTGATCCAGCGAAAAGAACCAGAACGTCCGGTCCTTCCCGTTGTAAAGTTTCGGGATCACCACCGGCCCCCCCGCCGTGAATCCCCACTCATTCTGCTTTCGGGGAGCCTTCTTACTGCTGTAAAAGCCGCGTGCGTCCAGGTGATCGTTCGCCACGAATTCGAACGCCGACCCATGCAACTGGTTCGTGCCGCTCTTCATCGTGAAGCTCGTTACGCCGCTCAATGCATGCGTGTACTCGGCGGAATAATTGTTCGTCACCAGTTTGAATTCCGCGATGGCGTCCACCGATGGATTCACTTCCGCGTCATTCGCCAGGTCGCCGCGCGAAAGCGAAATGCCGTCATAGTAGATCTGATCGTTGAATGATCCGCCGCCGCCGATATGCTTCTCCCACGTGCTGCCCGGCGCCACGCCCGGCGATAGGAAAATAAACGCCGATGGGTTCCGAATCCCGCCGCCCAACGTGAGCGGCAGGTCCAGGAACCGCTTGTTGTCAATCACCGTGCCGACGTCCGTCGACTCCGTCTGCACCAGCGAGGCATTGGCCGCCACCTCGACGGTCTGCGTCACCTCGCCCACTTGCAGCACGACATCCACCTTCGCCTGCTGATTCACTTCCACCTTCACGCCCTTCACCTCGGCGCGCCGGAATCCGGCTGCCTCGGCCGAAAGATCGTAGCTGCCCACGGGCAGACTGAAAAATGAGTAAGAGCCAGTGGTCCCCGTTGTCCCTGAAAATGTTGCGTTTGTCCCTTCGCGGACGATACGCACCGTGACATTAGGCACGACGGCGCCCGAGGAGTCAGAGACTGTCCCCGCGATGGTTCCCCGGTCGACCTGCCCGAAAGCCAATGTCGACAAGGATGCAATCCAAGCCAGCCGTACAATAGATTTCATAGAGGTTTACTCCCCAGCGAAATATTGGAGTTAGGGTACCACTTGGATTCGCGAATAGCAATAGTCGTTTATTTTTTCTTACAGCCATCGTTTAGCCCGCTGGAACATGGTCGGCAGGCCTTTCGCGCTAAGAACTGGCCCTCTGCCGAACGCTTTTTCACCCAAGCCATCCAGGCCGCTCCCAACAGCGCCCCGACCTACAAATGGCTCGGCATGACCTATGCCGCCCAGGAAAAATATCTCCTTGCAGAAGAACCATTTCGCCGCGCCTGCCGCCTCGACCCCAAGGAGCCCCAGGCCTGCTACTACCTGGCCCGCACTCTGTTCCTGAACAACAAATTTCCCGAGGCATTACAAGCCTACGAGCGCCTGCCATCCAAGGACGGTCCTGCCCTCCTCGGCATGGCCCTCACGCTGGACGCACTCGCGCGCGTCCAGGAGGCCGATGTCTTTTTCCGCAAAGCCATCGCCACCGGCGACAAACAGGCTTCCATCGATTACCGGCAGTTTCTCCGCCGTCAGGCCGCCCCCAAATCCCGCCCCCCCGAACCCCGTTTCGAACCCATGGACCTGCCCGCCACCGTCCGCAATGGAGCCGCCGGAGCCATGCACCTGCCCGAAACCATGTTCGCCGGAGTCGCCGTTTTCGATTACGACAATGACGGCTGGCCCGATATCTTCCTCGCCAACGGAACTGCCCCCGGCGCCCTCCTCCACAACAACCACAACGGCGCTTTCTCCGACGTCACCGCCAAAGCAGGACTCGCCGCGCCCCGCAACGTCATGGGCGTCGCCGTCGCCGATTTCGACAAGGACGGCTTCCCCGACCTCTTCCTCACCGGCCTCCACGCCCAATTCCTCTTCCGCAACCGCGGCGACGGCTCCTTTGAAGACATCACCGCTAAAGCCGGACTCGCCGGCCCGGACCTCTGGACTGTCTCCGCCGCCTGGCTCGATTACGACAACGACGGCCTGCTCGATCTGTTCGTCGTCCGCTACGTCCAGTGGGATCCGAAAACCGAGCCGTACTGCGGTACCCCCGCCTTCCGCCAATACTGCGATCCGCGCCTCTACCCCCCGCTGCCCAATGCCCTCTACCGCAACCTCGGGAACGGCCGTTTCCGCGATGTCTCGGAACCCTCCGGCATCGCCGCGCACAAAGGAAAGGGAATGGGCGCGGCCCTCGGCGACTACGATAACGACGGACTTCCCGATCTCTTTGTCGCCAATGACACCGAGCCCAATTTCCTCTTCCGCAATCTCGGCGGCGGACGCTTCGAAGAGTGCGCCCTCAGCGCCGGCGTGGCCTTCAATGAAAACGGCAAAGCCATCTCCTCCATGGGAGCCGAATTCCGCGATCTCGATAACGACGGCTTCGAGGACCTCTTCGTCACCGCCCTCACCAACGAAACCTTCCCCTTCTTCCACAACACCGGCAAGTCCGCCTTCGCCGACCACACCATCGCCTCCGGCATCTCCCGCGAAAGCCGCGCCTACTCCGGTTGGGGCGCCGCCGCTATCGACCTCGACAACGATGGCTGGAAAGACCTTGCCGTCGCCAACGGCCACATCAACGCCCGCCTCTCCAATGGCGCCTCCGGCCTCGAACAGTCGCAGATCTACATCAATCGCGGAGCCCGCTTCGCCGCCGCCGCCCTACCCGGCGAAGCCCTCCACCGCGGCCTCGCCTACGGCGACTTCGACCGCGACGGCCGCCTTGACCTCGTCATCACCCGCCTCAACCAACCCGCCCAGCTCTGGTGGAACCGCAACCCTTCAGGCAATTGGATCGCCTTCGACCTGCCCGCCATCGGAACACTTGTCAAGATCGAGACTCCTCAAGGCGCACAGTGGAACCGCATGGTCACCACCAACGGCTACGCCGCCTCCTCCGACGTCCCCCTCCACTTCGGCCTCGGGACCGCCGCCACGGTAACTCGCGCCGAAATTCGCTGGCCCTCCGGCAAAGTCCAAATCCTCACCAACCTCCCAGCCAACCGCATCCACAAACTCTCCGAACCATCGCCTCTGTTGGCAAATTCGGCTCTCGCCCCCAACGATCCGGCATTGGTTCCGCCGCCCGTCAATCTCAAGCCCGGACCTGAATATGCCGATAAGACGCGCATTTTTCAGGGAATTCCCGGAATCGAGCGGGCCCCGAATGGCCGCCTCTGGGCCCTCTGGTATGCCGGTGGACCGGACGAGCCGGGCGAAGGCCCCGGAAATTATGTCGTCCTCGTCACCAGCAACGACGACGGGCGCTCCTGGTCCGCACCCAAACTCGTCATCGATCCGCCCGGCCCCGTCCGCGCCTACGATCCCTGCTTGTGGCACGACCCGCAAGGCCGCCTCTGGCTGTTCTGGTCCCAAAGCTACGGATGGTGGGATGGCCGCTCCGGTGTGTGGGCCATTGTCACCAGCAACTCCGGGGAGGAAACGCCGCAATGGTCCGCTCCCCGCCGCCTCTCCGACGGCATCATGATGAACAAACCCACCGTACTCGCAAACGGCGAGTGGCTCATGCCCGCGGCCATTTGGGAGCGGCCCGCCACCGCGCAGATTCCTCCCGAATTCAAACACGATCTCGGCGCGCGCCGCGGAGCCAACGTCATGGTCTCGACAGACAAAGGCAAAACGTGGCAGCCCCGCGGCCAGGTCCTGGTGCCCGAGCGCGTGTTCGACGAACACATGATCGTCGAACGGCGCGGCGGCATTCTCTGGATGCTCGTGCGCGCCGCCTACGGAATTGGCGAGAGCGTTTCGCCCGACCACGGAACAACCTGGGAGCCGGGCCGCAAATCGCAGATCCCCCACGTGAACTCGCGGTTCTTTGTTCGCCGTCTGCGCTCCGGCCGGTTGCTGCTCGTCACCCACAATCCACCGGACCGCAAGTCGCGATCACACCTCATCGCGCGCCTCTCCGAAGACGACGGCAAGACATGGAAGGGCAGCCTGATGATCGACGAACGCCTCGGCGTATCTTACCCCGACGGCGTCGAATCACCTGGCGGAACCATTTATGTGATCTACGACTATTCGCGGACCGGCGACAAGCAGATCCTTATGGCCACGTTCACCGAAAACGACGTCCTCACCGGAGATTGGCGCTCGCCGCAGGCGCACCAACGCGTTCTGGTAAACCAGGCAACCGGCGCTCGCCCCGCGCGGTAGCGGACAGCCCGTACAAAGTGCTCCGGCGCTGAACCCGGTGGACTTGCTGTGAGGGCAGGCTCCGCTGCCTCAGCGGAAACTGCTGCTCCTTCCCGCTTCCGGCCCGCTTCCGGATTGACCCTTCCCTTCCCGTACGGCAAAGCGTAACATCGTGGTAGGTATGACTGAATTTACTGTCTATATTACGGCCGATAATGCCTACGCCATTTATACCGGCACTGGCCGGATGGTGGATTCTTATTGGGGAAAACAGATCAAGCTCAGCCCCGCGGAGATCGGCAAGGCGGATCATGTCGAGGCTTCGGTTGCCTCACCTTTCTCCTTCTTATATATAGCTGCCTGGAGCGATCGCGCCGGCAATCAGGGCCTGCGCGCCACCGTCCAGTGCACCTCGTGGAATTCAGGCGCCCTCAGCGGGGATACCGATCGCTGGCAGGTGCTCCCCGCGCGGTCCGCATTCGGCAATATCCTGCTCGAGATGGAAGAACCGGGCAAGGAGCCGGAACCCGCGGCATTCAGCAGCCGCCAGGGGGCCGAACTGGTGACAACCTTTCCTGTCTTCGATCCGGTGAAACTCACCGGATTGCTACGCAACCCGAAGTGGGAACGCATCGCCGTGGATGCGGGATCAGAAGGGTTTCCCGGAGTGGCCGGGGTGGACGGTCATTGGATGTGGTACAACGACGGTTCGCAGCCATCAGCATTCACGCCGGGGCATAACCACGGTGAACCGCTCATCTTCCGGGCCCTTCCGGACCCGCAGAGAGGAGTCCCTTTTCACCTGGATGTAAAGTTCAAGCCGGACATGCCGCTGCCGGACATGGTGAACTCGGATTTCCTCGTGCTCCTCGATCCGATGTCCTATCCGGAATCGATGGAGAACCTGGAGGCGCTGGAGGAGTTTTTGAAGTCGTGCGGCACGGTTACGACAGAGATTCATGGAGACGGCAGCGCGGACCGGGAGTTGTCGCGGCGGCGGGCGCAAAAGATCGTGAACTGGCTGAAATCGCAAGGAGTGGACCTTCCGCTGTCAGTGGAGGGGCGCGGCGCTCCTGAGCGGTCCCAGCACGGCGTCGAAGTGGTCTTTTGGTAGATCACTCGGCTTGTCTGTAGAACAGCACAGTGGGATGCAGTTCGCCGTTGACGCTGCGCGCCTGGTTCGGGATTTCTCCGGCCGCCTGGTATCCCGTGCCGGGAAACGTACTGAACGGCACGACGTTCCTTCTGGGGCGTTGTTCTCTCCACGATCTCCCCGTCGGCTACCCTGCACCCTCCTCCCCGGCGGTGTTACGATATGCGGCAATGACCGCAAAGGCCATCGAAACCGAGTTCCAGCACTTCTTCAGCGGGATGAGCCTCATGAGCTGGATTGGCCATTTCCTGGCCATTGCTTTCTTCGGGGTAGCCGTACCGCTCAAGCAGGGGCTCGATTTTCTGGACGTCATGCTGTTGCTTGCCTACGCCTGCCTGCCATGTCTATTCGCGGCTCCACTGGTGGCGGAGAGCGTGGCAAGCCGGAAGGCGCAACCTCCGGCGGAAGGCTACCAGGCGCAGGTGATCACGCCATTTCTGTTTGCGATTTTGTGGAACGCGCTGATCCTGGGGTCGGGTTTCTTCACGGTGAATGCGGCGAACTGGCACGGGCGGGTGATTCTGCCTCCAGCTCCAATATTGGTGAATGTAGGGATTCTCAGCATGGCGGCCACGCTGTTCGCCGCGGCGGTGACGGGGTGGCTGTCGCTGAACGTGGGAACACCATCGCTCGCGAAGGCGCACTCGCGGCGGCTGTTTCTGCTGGTCCTCGTGCTGGTGCTCATGTGGGTACGGCTTGCGCCGAACACCTGGAAACGGGTGGTGGAGAACCGCCTGATTCCAGGAGAAATCGGCTTCGTGGTGCTTCCAGTGGCCTTGCTGCTGACGGCGTTGGGCGTGCTGATTATCCGCGCGGGGGCCAGGCGGCGGGTGGAAGACGCCGGGGGGCCGCTGCTCAAGCTCGACTAGGGACCACGTGTAACTGGCTATACTGGACAGTTCGAACCTTATGAAAATTACTGCCCAGGCCCCGTGCCGTGTGGACCTCGCCGGCGGCACGCTCGACATCTGGCCCCTCTACCTCTTCCACGCGCATGCGGTGACAGTGAATTTCGCGGTGAATCGCCATACGTATTGTTCTGTTGTCACGCATGACAATCCCTCGATTGTGCTCCGCTCCCTCGATTTGAAAGGTGAAGAATCCTTCGCCTCTCTCGATGCTCTGCAAACCGCCCGGAAGTATAAGCTGCCCTTGCTCGCCTATGTGGTGGATTTTTTTGCTCCGCGGCAAGGCTTCGTGATGGAGACGAATTCGGAAGCGCCGGCCGGAGCCGGCATCTCCGGGTCTTCGTCGCTGATCATCAGTATTGCGTCGGCGCTGAATAAACTGACCGGGGCGGGGTATTCCCTCGAGAAGATCCGCGAGATCGCGCAGAACAACGAAGCGCGCATTATTCGCGTGCCGACGGGATGCCAGGACTACTACCCGGCAATGTACGGCGGGGTGAACGCGATCGAAATGGACTGCGCGGGTATCCGGCGCAAGCCGATTGCGGTGGATTTGGAGGATTTCAACGAGCGCATCGTGCTGGCTTATACGGGCGAGCCGCGCAATTCGGGCATCAATAACTGGGAGGTGAACAAAGCGCACATAGACGGCGACAAGACAGTGCAGCGCAACTTCCAGCGGATTGCGGACATCTCGAATGCGATGCGCCGGGCGCTCGAAAAGAGTGATTGGACGGAAACAGCGCGCCTGCTGCGGGAAGAGTGGGCCAATCGCAAGAAGAACGCGCCGGGGATCACGACTCCGCTCATCGACCGGCTGGTGGAGAAAACGCGGAAAGCCGGAGCCCGCGGGGCAAAAGTCTGCGGGGCTGGCGGTGGGGGGTGCGTCTTTTTCTTAGTGGACCGCGGCGCCAAGGAGCGGGTTTCTCGAGTGATCGAGGCGGAGGGCGCCACCGTGCTCCCCGCGGCTGTCGCGCCCAAGGGCGTGCGCGTCAAGGCGAGCACCGCCTGAGAGCATGCAGCCCGCTACTCCCCCTGTTCCCGTACCGCCGAAGCCATCGAAGCTAGGCGTGCTCTTGCGGGTTGGCATTTTCGCCTTCATCGAGATTGCCGGGATGGTGGTGTTTGCTCCGCTCATGTATCCGATTGGCGGATACCTGGTGTCGGCGGCGCTGAGCACGTTCGCAGCGGCGGCGATAGCGAACACCATTGCGCTACGGGTTTATGAGCGCGGGCAACTGGCGGATGTCGGATTGGGCTGGGGACTGGCATCGGTGCGGAACCTGTTGCTTGGGCTGGCCGGAGGAGTCGGATCCGCGTTGCTGGTGATGGGACCTCCGCTGTTGTTAGGGCTGGCGCGGTTCGAGCGCGCGGAGGGCTGGGAATGGAGCCCGGCGAGCGCTTTGTTTCTGAGCGTGGTGCTGTTGTTCGGAGCCATCGGAGAGGAGTTGCTGTTTCGGGGATACGGCTTTCAGGTGCTGCTCGGGAGGATGGGGGTATTCGCCACGATCCTGCCGGTGAGCGTGCTCTTCGGCCTGACGCACGCCAATAACCCCAACGCCAGCAGCATCGGGCTGATGAATACGATGTTGTGGGGGCTGCTGTTCGGCTGCGCCTTCCTGCGCAGCCGCGACCTTTGGCTGCCCATCGGGATCCATTATGGATGGAATGTAACGCTCCCGTTCTTCGGAGTGAACCTCAGTGGATTTACAATGAACGTAACGGGCTATGCGCTGGTATGGAACGTGCCCGAGAAGTGGAGCGGCGGAGCCTATGGTCCGGAAGCCGGGCTGCTGAACACCCTCGTTCTCGGAGTTTTGTTCTATGCGCTGTGGAAAGCCCCCGTTCAGCGCCAGGTGGCGTTCCTGTATCGCCCCGACGATGATGAGCCCGAAGAAGTTGAGGAGTAAGTATGCGCGCGCTGATCCTGACGGTTGTAGTGGTATTGCTCCCGCAGGCGGGGGCGGCGGGAAAATTGACGGACGATGAGCGGCTGGAGATCATCCGCGGCATGACCGCCGAGTTCGCCACGTTGAAGGGACTGCTGCCGCGATCGAAGAAGCCTCTGCCGTACAACAGTGACGGGACCTGGGACAAGCAAAAGTGGGACGAGGCAGCCAAGGAGATGGGGCCTGCGGGGCGCACGGGCGATCTCATTCAAATCACGAAGGTTGAGATCGAAAGCGACAAGATCCTGCTCGAGATCAACGGAGGCCTCAAGACCGGCCCCAAGTGGTATGAGCGGATCGAAGTGGGGATGGGAACCGCGACCACGCCGGTAGGCGGACGGATTGATCCGAAATTAGGCAGCAACATTGCGCTGCTCTTCCCGAAGGGTGTTCCACCGCTGGCGGCTTCCGATATCAAGAAGATACTGCTTCCCCTCATGGATTTCGAGAAGCGCAGCGCCACGGAGCAGTATGTGAAGACCCTGCCGCCGGAAGTACAGAAGGCCATCACCGAGGGCAGGGTTCTGGAAGGCATGGATCGCGACACGGTGATCCTTACCATGGGCGGACGGCCGCGCTTGAAATCCCGTGAGACGAAGGATGGGATCGACTACGAGGACTGGGTTTATGGAAACCCTCCAGGAAAGATGGTATTCGTCACCTTCACGGGGAACAAGGTCACTAAAGTGAAGGAGACCTACGCCGGCCTGGGAGGCAGCACCGTTCCCTCACTTCCACCGCGTTAGCGGGAGCCTCGAAAAAAGTCAGGCGCAATCGGACGCGGGTTTCTTTCACCGTCATGAGGTAATACCGCGGGTTTTCACGCGTGTCTAGTTAAGAGGAACACATTAGCTCCTCTCGGATGCATCCGCCGACGTAAGACAACCACGGAGGGTGTCAAGATGGACCAAACTGGAATGCACGTGACCGTGGAACGGAGGATGGGTATCCGATTTCCACTTCAATTTCCGCTGTCCTGCCGGTCTTTGGGCCGAGCCAGGAAGTTGGTGGAGGGAACCACTCTGAATTTCAGCCGCCGGGGTCTGTTGTTCGCATCAGACGACCCGCCCGCCCAAGGGGAGAAGGTGGAGGTATCGGTGGACTGGCCAACGAAAATCGACGGAGTCTGCCCGCTCAAACTGGTTCTGCAGGGCCGCGTCGTCAGGTCGTGGGGCCGGTATGCGGCGGTACGGTTCATGCGCTACGAGTTTCGCACGCGCGGGCGGCACGCGATGTCGCTGGCGCTCCAAGGCCAGGAGTGCCAGACTGCGACACCTGCCTGTTGATAAAATATTGGTGTTCCCTCACAAGGAGAATTACCAAATCAATGGCAATCAAAGTAGGTATAAACGGTTTCGGCCGCATTGGCCGTAATGTTGTCCGGGCTGGTCTTAGCAACCCGGGAATTGAATTTGTGGCAGCGAATGACTTGACGGATGTCAAGACGCTGGCGCACCTGTTGAAGTACGATTCCATTCTCGGCCCTCTGCACGAAGACGTATCCATCGCGGGCGACTCCATCAAGGTGGGCAACCACACCATCAAGATCTTCGCGACGAAGGATCCGGCCGAGATCGACTGGCCGTCGCTGGGCGTCCAGATTGTGGTGGAATCCACGGGAAAGTTTACAGATGGTCCTTCCGCCGCCAAGCACCTGCGGGGCACCGTGAAGAAGGTGATCATCTCGGCGCCCGCCAAGAACGAAGATGTGACCCTGGTGCTGGGAGTGAACGATTCCGCCTATGATCCGGCGAAGCACAATGTCATTTCGAATGCGTCCTGCACCACCAACTGTCTGGCCCCCGTGGTGAAGGTGATTCACGAAACGTTTGGAATCAGGAAGGGGTCGATGACCACCATCCACTCCTATACGAACGACCAGAATGTTCTCGACTTTCCGCACAAGGATCTGCGCCGCGCCCGCGCCGCCGCGGTGAACATGATCCCCACAACCACCGGCGCCGCCAAAGCCATTGGACTGGTGATGCCGGAACTGAAGGGAAAGCTGGACGGCTACGCCATGCGGGTGCCCACCCCTAATGTTTCGGTGGTGGATCTGGTGTGCGAAACGGCACGAGACGTAACGGGCGAGGAAGTGAACGCCGCCCTCGAGAAGGCTGCGAACGGAGCGTTGAAGGGGATCCTCGGGTTCACCATGGATCCCGTGGTGTCCACCGACATGATGCACAATCCGAACAGTTCGATCGTCGACGGGCAGTTGACGAAGGTTCTGGGCGGCAACCTGCTCAAGGTGGTGTCCTGGTATGACAACGAGTGGGGCTACTCGAGCCGTGTGGTGGATTTGATTCTCTTCCTGGCGAAGAAGGGGCTGTAAGGTCCACGCGAGACAGGCAATCAATGGAGGCCGGGGCAACCCGGCCTCTTCCGTTTTGGTGTGGAAAAAGAATGAGACACCCTCCCCGCCGGCGGCACCAGTATGTAGCACGGAGCCGCGAATTCCATGAGTTCCTTCCCTTCTCTTCCTCAGAAGACACCGGCCGGAGAGGCAATCCCGACCGGGTTGGATAGTGTCGACGCGATGCTGGGTACGGGAGGCTTGCCCAGAGGCCGGGTGGTAGAAATATTCGGGGCCGCCGATTGCGGGAAGACGACGATCGCCCTGAATTGGGTGGCGGCGGCGCAAGCGCGGCAGGCGACGGCGGTTTACGTGGATGCCGAGCGAAAGTTGGATACCGCATGGGCGAAGGCGGCTGGAGTCAACCTCGAGGATCTTGTCGCTCTGCGCCCGGACACGGGTCCGGAGGCAATGGGGATGGTGGAATCACTGCTGCGCACCTTTACCATCGACCTGGTGGTGGTGGATTCGGCAGCGGCGCTGGTTTCAGGCGAGGAATTGGAGGCAGCCATTGAGGACGCGCCGGCGGACCTGCATACGGAGTTCCTGTCACGGTCACTGCGGCGGCTGAACAATTTGATCGAACGCGGGCGCTGCTCCCTGGTGTTCGTGAATCAAATGCGGCTGCGGGAGCGGGAGGAGATCATGGAAACCTCGTCAGGAAGCCGGGCGCTGGCGCTGTATGCGGCCATCCGGATCCGCGTTTCCCAGGGACCCGCGCTGTTGGAAGGGGGGCGGGTTGTGGGGGCGCAACTGCACCTGACGACCGTGAAGAACAAACTGGCGGAGCCGTTTGCGGAAGCGGGGATCGAGTTGCGGGGAGCCAGGGTTTCGATGAGTGGGCGGAAGGCTCCGGAGCGCGAAGTGCCGCAGCGCAAGGCAACTTGGCTGGGAATGGCCCGGTAGACCCTCCGGGAGGAGAAAACAGAAACCGGACAGAATGTTTTATCGCGGAAGCCCTGTAAAACGGGCCTCCAGAGGGCCTGACTGCGAAAAAAGTCAACAAAATTGGGCATCCGAGCGCGATTTCTCTTTACTTCCGCTTTCCGATTCCCTTATGATGAGGGTGCGTTGAGGGCTGTATTTCGCGCACGCCCTACGCGCGGATCGCTCCGAGCCGCGTGTCCACAACGAAAACCGAGACGTTTACATTGGGAGAATTCGAGAAGAGGATTTATGGCCGATCGCATGACGCAAACGCAGTTGATCAAAGAGCTCGCCGAGACCTGCGGCGTAGCCAACAAAGTCGCCAAGCAGATGCTGGAAGCATACTCCACCATCGCTGTGCGTGAAACCAAGAAGAACGGCGTGTTTGTGCTTCCGGGAGTGGGCCGTCTGGTCCGCGTGGAACGGAAAGCCCGCATGGGCCGGAACCCCGCGACCGGCGCCGCCATCAAGATTCCCGCCAAGAAGGTGGTGAAATTCCGCGTCGCCAAGGCCGTCAAGGACGCCATCGTTCCACCAAAGAAGAAGTAACGGCCCACCGCACGGAACTTAAAGAACGAAGAACCCCGCGAGCAAGCGCTCGGCGGGGTTCTTCTTGTTATATTCCGAATAGAGGCCGCTCAAATTGCGGGCAGCCCAAGGAAGTCTATGCCTGCTTCTTTTCTCCGGAGTGTTTCTCTTCTTCCTCCGCCTTGAGGGCGGTTTTGAAGTTGCGGATACCCTCTCCCAGGCCTTTGGCGAGTTCAGGGATCTTGCGACCACCAAACAACAACAGCGCGACACCCAGAATCAGGACCAGTTCCATTGGGCCAATCGATCTCATTCGGCCTCCTTTAACATCCTCTTCATTGTATGAACGGGATTTTCCCGGCGTCAAGCCTCTATGCCGTGGGGATCGATTCCTGGTACGGGGATCGGCCTGCTGAGATCCGCGTGCTCAGGGAGTTCGGTCGAGGACCTGCGACATCTCACTTGCCGCATCCCATTCGCCGTAAGTGCTTGTAAACAAGGGCCACTGGCAGGCCTACGACATTAAAGTAGCAGCCCTCCAGCCCCTCGACGAACTTCGAGGCAAGTCCTTGAATCCCGTAGGCTCCCGCCTTGTCCACCGGCTCGCCGCTCGAAACGTAGGCTGCAATTTCCTCCTCGGAAAGGGGCGCGAAGGCGACAAGGGTTGTGGCGCAATCAGAGATGGTGACATCCCCCTTCTTAAGGCAGATCCCGGTCAGGACCGCGTGGCGGCGCCCGGAGAGTTGGCGCAGCATGCGCGAGGCATCCTCTGCACCGGCCGGTTTTTCGAGCACCTCGCCATCCACCACGACAACGGTATCGGCGGCGAGAATGATTTCCCCATCGGCGGCGGGAACGGCGTGCGCCTTCTCCCGCGCCAGGCGGCGGACATACTCTTCGGCGCCTTCTCCCTCACGGCGAACCTCGGGCACCTCCGCGGCCCGGACAGTGAATGGGATGCCCGCCTCGCGGAGAATTTCGCGCCTCCGCGGCGACTTCGAAGCAAGAACCAGCATGCCTCACCATAGTACAAGGCGGGCAGGGAGCAACAGTTCCGCGGGGTCCTGCTAAAATGATGGTTCTCTCGCATGGAACGGGCCGGGCGGATTCTCAGCAAACTCGGAATCAAGGCGGTGGAAGTGGCGGGTGTGAAGACCTACCATTTGGCTCCCGGGGCGTGGGCTGCGGCAGTGGGCAAGACGATTGCCGCCCATGCCAGGCCCGTGTTTCTGGACGGAACACGGCTGATTGTCGAGACGGAAGACGCCGTCTGGCAGGCGCAGTTGGCGGCTTTGCGGCCGGCGATCCTCAAGCAACTCGAGAAGGTTCTGGGGTCAGGCCATATCGCTGCTATCGATTTCCGCGTTGCTCCGCCTCGGCGGCAGCCGGCTCGGGTGGAAGCCGCCGCGCACACGGCAGCGCCCGGCGATGAGGCCGACAAAATCCAAGACCCTGTCATGCGCCGCGTGTACCGGCAGGCGCGTAGGAAGGCAAGCGCGTGAAGATAACCGAAGAACAGGTCCGCTATGTGGCGGATCTGGCGAATCTCCGGCTTTCGAATGAGGAAATCGCCCGCATGGCGCACGACCTCGACGAGATCCTCACTCATATGGAGAAGCTGAACGAACTCGATACGGACAATGTGGAACCCATGGCGCAGGTGCTGTATGAGGCCGAGGAGACGGCAACGCTCCGTGCCGACAAAGAGAAGCAGCCCTTGAGCAATCCGGAAGCTCTTGCGTGCGCCCCGCTGTCGGGAGGGGGGTATTTCAAGGTTCCAAAGGTGATCGAACGATGAGTTCCCCGCTTGACGGACTGACGATTCGCGGAATCCGCAAGGGGCTGACGGAGAAGAAGTTCAGCGCCGCGGAGGTCGCTACCGAAGCTCTCCGCTATGCCCGCGAGGAAAATCCGAAGACGAACGCCTATCTGCACTTCTGCCCGGAGCGGGCCATGGACGCGGCGCGGCGGGTGGATGAGCGGATTGCCAGGGGCGAGGAGCCGGGGCCTCTTGCCGGGGCGCCTGTGGCCGTCAAGGATGTGATCGTCACCCGCGGAGTCCGCACCACCTGTGGCTCGCGGCTGCTCGAGAAGTACGTTCCGCCCTATGATGCCACTGCCGTGGTTCGCCTGGAGCAAGCCGGCGGGGTGATTCTGGGCAAGGCCAATTGCGACGAGTTTGCGATGGGGTCGTCAAACGAGAATTCGGCATACGGGCCGGTACGCAACCCGGTGGCGCCGGACCGGGTCCCTGGAGGCTCCAGCGGCGGGTCGGCGGCTGTTGTGGCGCAGGGAACCGCGCTGGTTTCGCTGGGGTCGGATACCGGGGGCTCCATCCGGCAGCCGGCATCCTTCTGTGGGGTTGTCGGCGTCACCCCAACCTACGGCCGGGTCTCCCGCTACGGCCTGGTGGCATTCGCCAGTTCGCTCGACCATATTGGTCCGTTCGCCCGCAATGTTGCTGACGCGGCAACGCTGCTCGGAGTAATCGCCGGAAGAGATGAGATGGATTCCACGTCGGCGGCCGCGCCGGTGGACGATTACGAGAAAGCGCTGACCGGGGATGTACGGGGAATGAAGATTGGCCTTCCCAAGGAGTATTTCGCCGGACTCGCCAGCGATACGGGGAACTTGATTCAGGGCGCCGTCGACCGGCTGAAGTGGCTCGGCTGCGAGGTTATGGACATCAGCCTCCCCCACACGGAATACGCCATCTCGGCCTACTACATCATCTGCACGGCCGAGGCCAGTTCCAACCTCTCCCGCTACGATGGCGTGCGGTACACCTTCCGTTCGGCCTCCTCGGACACGCTCAGCGACATGTATCGTAATACTCGCGGAGAGGGTTTCGGGGCCGAGTGCAAGCGGCGGATCATGCTCGGCACCTATGTGCTGAGTCATGGCTACTACGACGCCTACTACCTGAAAGCACAAAAAGTGCGTAGCCTCATCACCGGCGATTTCCACAAAGCGTTCGAGAAGGTGGATGCCCTGATCACCCCTGTGTCGCCCTTCCCAGCCTTCAAGCTGGGAGAAAAGCTGGCCGATCCGCTGGAGATGTACCTCTCGGATATCTACACTATCACCGGAGATCTGGCGGGGATTCCCTGCATGAGCGTGCCGTGCGGAAAGACGTCTGAAGGCCTGCCGGTGGGGATGCAGATTCTCACACGTCACTTTAATGAAGCGGGCATGTTCCGGCTGGCGCACGCCTACGAGCAAGCGGCCTGCTGAGAGTGTAGGTCGTCTTACACCTACTAAGGCTCTGCGGAACTCACTGACAGGTTCTACGTAGAGTATCTCCTATTCCATAAAGCTGCTAAGCGGAATGGCCGATAGTCCGAGTGTCCAAGTCTAACTGTCCTTGGCGGAGGAGCACTCTTCTGTGTTTTGGCTGTGGATGATCTTGCTGGCGGCGGTCGCCGCCGTATTGATCCACAAATGGTCAGCCTTCCGGAACCACTCCGAGGGGTCCGAGGTGGAGTTGAACCACGCCAGAACGCGCGCGTCCCTGCTGTTCCAACACGCACCCATCGCCTACCTGGAGGTCGACGGAAACGGCATCATCATGCGAGTCAACCAGCGGGAGTGCTCCATGAGATTGCTGGCAGCCAAGGAGATGATCGGGCGGCCTTGCTGGAACCTGGCCTCGCCCGAAGAGCGCGAGAAGCTGAAGGAGGAGATTCAGCGGAAACTCGCCGGACAGGCCCCATTGCTTCCGGTACGGCGGCGTTGTGTGCGGGCAAATGGGGAATCCATCACGGTGGAGGTGCACGAAAGCCTTCTCGAGAAGCCAGATGGGACCGTGTACGGAATGCTGCTGGCATCCTTCGACATCACGGACCGGCAGAAGGATCAGGAAGAAGTATTCCGCACCACCACGGAACTGAAGGCGCTGTTCCAGGCTTTGCCCGATATGCTGTTACGGTTGGATCCCAACGACGTTGTCCTGGATGCCCGCGCCGGGCAGCCTGCTGAGGCGCTGGCCGGCTGCGAAAGCCTGCTGCGGAAACGCTTCCAGGAAGCCTTGCCGCCGCAGGAGGGTCTAAAAGTAGAGCAGGCGTTGCAGCGCGTGAGGAGGACCCACGCCATGGTGATGGTGGAATTGACCGTCCCCGGGGTGTCCGGCGGTGCCGAGATCTACGAAGCGCGCTTCTGTCCCAACTACCGGAATGAGACGATCGTCGTCATCCGCCGCATCACGGAACGCCGCCAAAGCGAGGAGCGACTGGAAGCGTACGCCCAGGAACTCGAACAGAAAAACGAGGAACTGGCGACGGCGCTGGCCAACGCGCGCGAAGCAACCGAAATGAAGAGCCGGTTCTTGGCGAACATGAGCCACGAGATCCGCACGCCGATGAATGGCATTCTCGGGATGACCGAATTCCTTCTGGGGACCTCGCTCGGTTCCGAACAGCGGGAGTATGCGACGGCGGTGAAACAATCGGCGGACGCATTGTTGACGCTGATCAACGACATCCTGGATATCTCCAAGATTGAAGCTGGCAAACTGCGGCTGGAGATGATCCCGTTCGACCTGGCGATGACGGTGGAGGAAGTGCAGGCCATGTGCGCCATCCGTGCGCGGGCCAAGGGCATCGAGTTCAGTTGTTCCACCTCCGAGGATATTCCGAGCTACGTCATCGGCGATCCGGGGCGGCTGCGCCAGGTGCTGAACAATCTGCTGAGCAATGCCATCAAGTTCACGGACCGGGGGAAAGTAAGCGTTTTCACGGAACTCATCGGGGAACGCGGGCAAACGGTGACGCTGCGCTTCATGGTGCAGGACACGGGAATCGGCATTGCTCCCGAATACCGTGACCGCTTGTTCCAGAGCTTTGTCCAGGGGGACAACTCGACGACGCGGAAATACGGCGGGACGGGACTGGGTTTGGCGATCAGCCGCCAACTGGTGGAGATGATGGGGGGCGAAATCGGCTTCAACAGCGAGCCAGGGCGAGGAAGCACGTTCTTTTTCACGGTGGTTTTCGAAAGAGCGCCCGTGGTGTTGCCGTTCGAGGACGATGCCACGCCGGAAGCTCGGCAGGGATTGTACCTGAACGGAGTTCCGGTGTTGCTGCTGGCAGGCTCCGACAGTTCCAGTGTGCACCTGCGGCAGTTCTTCGAGAGTTGGCGCTGCCCGTATTTGCATGTGCAGCATCCGGGAGAGATGAACGACGCGATGCACAAAGCGGCGGCCAAAGGGTCGGACATCAAGGTGGCGTTAGTGGACCTGGACACTCCGGGAGTCAACCCGGGGGCAGTGGCCGGCGCGCTCAAGTACGACCTGGCACTGCGCGACACTCCATTGATTGCCATCACCTCGACGCCGCTGCGGGGCGACGGACTGCAACTGCGCGAAGCCGGGTATGCCGGATACCTGAACAAGCCGATCCGGGCGACACAGCTCTACGAAACGATGGTGGAGTTGATCCGCAAGAAGGAAAATGCGGCCACAACGCCGGTTCCGGCCCAGTTGGTGACGCGGCACACGCTTGCGGAGAAAGAGAAACGCACACGCGGAGGGGAACCGCTGGTTCTGCTGGCGGAAGATAATCTCATCAACCAGCGGATCGCCTTGCGGTTGCTGCAAAAGCTCGGCGTGCAGGCGGACGTGGTCAATAACGGGAGGGAGGCGCTTACCGCCCTGGACCGCACCGCCTACGACCTGGTCCTGATGGATTGCCAGATGCCGGAGATGGATGGCTTCGAGGCCACCAGCGAAATCCGTAAGCGCGAGGGGACGAGCAAGCACACACTGATCTGTGCGCTGACGGCGAACGCGATGGTGGGCGACCGCGAGAAATGCCTGTCGGCCGGAATGGACGACTACATCAGCAAACCGGTTGGGCTTTCGGACTTGCAGGGAGCCTTGCAACGCCTGTTGTACAAGGACACGGAGGCTCCGCAAACGCGGGACTCGCAGGTGGTGGCTTGAGAACGAACCGGCAGCGCAGCCTTCCCCGCACTGTATACCAGCAATACAAAGTTTGCCCCCCCGGTTGCAGCCGGCCGCGACAGACTGTATCATTCGTCATTTGTTCCTATGGTTACGCAAGCGCTTCCAATGCTGAAACGCGGCCCGCTCCGCGAAGTTGTTCTTGATGCCATCCGCAGCGCGATCTTCTCGGGAAGGTTCGCTCCGGGGGAAGCCATCCGAGAGCTTCATATGGCCCGGGAACTGGGGGTGAGCCAGGCAACGGTACGTGAAGCCTTGCTGCAATTGGAACATAGGGGAATCGTTGTGCGGACGCCGAATCTGGGCACGACTGTGGTTCAACTGTCTTCCCGGGAACTGAAGGAACGATTCGAGTTGCGCGTTCTGCTGGAAAGCATGGCCGCTATTCAAGCCGCCGAGCGGATGACTGCGGAGGAATTGAGCCACCTGCGCGCACTGAACGACGAAATGTCCTATCACGTGGCAGCCAGCGCCTACTACGAGGCCTCCGAAGCCGACCTTACCTTCCACCGCTTCATCTGGCGAAACTGTGGCAATGCTGTGCTCTATCACATGCTGGACCAGTTGACAATTCCGGTGTTCGCTTTCGTGAGCATCCTGCGCAGCCGTGGGAGCGAGAGCCTTAACGGGTTCATGTCGCATGCTCCACTGGTGGAGGCAATCGCGGAGAAGGACCACGAAAAGATCCGGGCTTGCTGCCGGGAGATTCTGGAGAGCAGCTACCGTCACTTTGCGCTGGAATAGAACCCATGAAACCATCGTTCATGGGAATCTTGTTCCTTGCGTCCTCGCTGCTGTGCGGCCAGGAACGCGTGACGCCCCAACCGCGCGTTGTCGACCCCGGAGGCGCGGCCAAGCCGCCTTCCGACGCCGTCCTGTTATTTAACGGGAAGGATATGTCCGGCTGGCACACACTGACGGGCGGACCGGCCAAATGCACGGTGGCGGATGGGGTGATGTCGTGCCGCACCGGCGCGGGTGACATCATCAGCAACCAGACCTTTCAGGATGCCCAGATTCACCTGGAATTCGCCGTTCCTTACATGCCCGGCCAGAAGGGGCAGATGCGGGGCAATAGCGGTGTTTTCCTGCAATCGTGCTACGAGGTGCAGATCCTTGACTCCTATCAGAATCCCACCTATGCCGACGGGTCTCTGGGAGCCGTGTATGGCTTCTCAGCCCCTCTGGTAAATGCCGCCCGGCATCCCGAGGAGTGGCAAACCTACGACATCATTTTCCGGGCTCCACGCTGCGGCGCGGATGGGAAAATCGCGCAGCCGGGAAGCGCAACCATCCTACTCAATGGAGTGCTGGTTCAGGATCATGCGCCGATTCCGAAGGCCGGTCCGGGCTGTCTCCAGAAAGACGTCTGCCGCCCCGGTCCGCTTCGCCTGCAGGATCACAGCGGGTTCAAGGGAGCCCCGGATACGACAATGAAGTTCCGCAACATCTGGCTGCGGAAGCTCGATCAGTAGCCGGCTCGGGCTTCGGTGGTCCAGTAGGGCGGAAGCCCCTTCTTGGTGTCGCGCAGGATCTCGAAGATGTCCCTCCGGTCTTCGGCTGAGAGCTTGTCGTACTTACCGCTCTTGTCCTGCCCGGTGAGGACATCGTAGAGACGCCGGTAGATCCGGTCGCGCGCCTCGGCGGGCATCCCGTCAAACTGCTTCGAATAGATCATGTAGGTGAGCGGGTGGCGGAAAATCCGTTTGGTGAGATCGAAATCCCGCAGACTGCGGCCCTTGGAATCGCGAGGGCCACGGGCCGGGAAGGTCTTCGTGAAGCTGGACACACCCTTGATGGGAGCCAATATCGGTGTTTCATCCACAAAGAGCATGTAGCGCACCATCTCGTCCACGGCGGAATCGATGCGGCGTTGGGTGGAGTCGCTCAGCGTCCCTTCCGGCTGGTGGAAGGCTTTGTTGATTCCCGCCTGGTAATGGAGCGCCATCCGCGTCTCGAAGCCCACACGGATAATCAGATTGGTCATGTGCGTCTGGTGCTCGAGCACGAGCAGCGCCACGATGTCGCTGGTGGGGGCGAGGTAGGCTCCGGTGTCGAACTTGCGGCTGAGATCGGTCAGGTTTTGCGTGCCCTCGGTCTCGAGTTGATCGGGCTTGTCCCGGTCGCGCACGACTGCGTTGCCCATGTGATGGACTGAGCCGTGAGTGCCGGATACGTACCAGCCGCCCCAGCGTTCGGAAAGCGGGCTGCGGTGATCGGTAATGAAGGTGCCGGCCTGGAAGATGGGCATGCCGGAGGGCTCGGGGTAGATCGAGCGGACGACCAAACCGGGCACGCCCAGAGTGCCGCCGGACTGATGACACTGGAGGCAGGTATCGCGCCGGTCAAAGCGCGGTTTATCGGTCTTCTCCTGATCGAGCGTGTAGAAGATGACGCCCTGGCGCGGGTCCACCGCCGCCAGTTCGAGTACGTCCCCGCCCCGTACGAAGCCCACGCTCATCTCGTCGTTGAAATAGAGCGCCCGTGGCATCCGCGGCGAGATGCGCGGAGCCTGGAAGCTGGTCTTCGAGAACACAAGAACCTGAGAGTCGGGGTTGATATCGAGCGCTTTGAGCATGGACGGGAGGTAGCCCAGGTTATCGTCGAATTCGAGCTTCGTCTCTCCTCGCGCCACCTTTTGACCCAGTTTGATGATCACGTCGGTAATCGGGGCCTTTTCATATTGGATGGCTTCGTGGTCCAGGGGAACCAAATAGGACCCGCTCAACTCGGCGAGCGCAACGGCGGCTCCGGCCAGGAGGATCAGCAGAAGGAGACGAGAGCGTTTAGGCATGGACATGGGTCAAACCTCCACACAGTGGCATCAAATTGGCCGGCGCATCGTTTAATTCCGCCAGCGTAGTCGAGGCGAAGGCGTGTTCCACCAGTTGCAGTGCTCCATCGAGTTTCCGGTGCAGCGGGCAAAGGGTGGCGCCATGAGATTTGATATCGAGCGGACAACTGCGGATCCGCTGGATGGGATCTACGGCGTTGATAATCTCGAGAACCGTCACATCGGTAGCCGGGCGAACGAGGAAAAATCCGCCATGCTTGCCGCGCTGAGCCCCGACTAAACCGGCGCGGCCGAGGACCTGGAGGACCTTAAAGAGGTAATCAACGGGAACCTGAGACTTGTCGGCGATGACCTGAGCGGTTTGGGGTGCCGAAGCATTCTGGGCGAGTACGACCATAGCCCGAAGGGCGTACTCGACGGTCTGAGAAAACATTGGAAGCATTATATCATGACATCTGGATAGAGATGTCCAGTTTCCCAGCGGACAGACGGGATTACGGGTGGAGTGGTGATTCCGGCTCCATGTAATTCCACTGCACCCCCACATCAGCAAACCCGATCGTGCGATACGCGGCGCGGGCGGCGTCCGTCATAGCCGTCAACCATACCAGGTCCCCGCCGCCTTCGAAGTGGGAGTGGACAAGAAAACTGCTGAGGGTAGCGGCGACGCCGCGGCGCCGGGCATCGGGCAGGGTTCCCACTCCGGCCAGTTCCGCCACCATTTCGAAAGGAACCAGGGTGCCGGCGCCCACGGGGCGCCCTTCCAGCGAGGCGATGACGCATCGCCAAAACCCGTGCTGGATCTGATGGCGGATCTGCGCGAGTTCCCCGGGCGAGGCTTCCCCTTCCGCGCCGAAGGCTTGACGTTGAATGGTGTGAAACAGACGATGGGCTTCCGTGTCTTCGGTCCCGACCTGCTTCACTTCAACGCCCGGCGCGTGAGCCGGGCGAAAGGTATCGGGCGTGCACGCCATCAGAGGCACGCGAAACTGGAGTTCGAGCCCGAATTGTTCGAGCGCTTCGGGAAGACCGGGCCAGATGCCATCGACGAATTCGAAGCGCAGGCGGCGTCCGTTCTGGTGGAAGATCTCGCGCAGACGTTCCAATTGCTCGCGGGTCTCCTCCGGAGTGCCCAGCGCCCACACAGGAACGGCATAGTTCAGGAAAATCAGGTCAGTCGAAGGATCAATACAGGCACGAAAAGGGCCGGCTTGCGTAACCGTGCGGCCCATGCCGGCGGCTTGGACCGCACATTCCGCAATACGGTGCAGTGCGCTCAAAGCGGGAGAATCTCTTCGCGGTCGGGATTGAACTTCAGGCGGCGCTTCTGAACATAGGCGATGTTGGCCAGGTGCGAAGCCTGCGCGGAGCGGTGCCCGATCCAGACGTCGCCGTTGGGAAGTTTACGGGTCCGGATGCAGTCGAGGAAGTTGGCGACGTGCTCGATGGTCTGGTCCTTTTCTGACTTCACGACCACGGGCGGCGCGCCCTTCTCATGGGACCGGTACTCGTACATGGCGCGCGTGATGAACAACTTGCCTTCCGTGCCGCACATCTCCACCCCCGCGCCGGTGATGCCGGGAGCGAGCGTCGCCTCGAAGGTGGCGTTCCATTCGGCGGGGTACTCGAGCAGCGCGTTGATGGTATCGGGAGCCGTGCGGCCATCCTTGTAGGCGTAAACGCCGCCGGCAGCCACCGCGGAGATTGGATTGTCCTGATCCATGAACATGTGGACCACGTCGATCCAGTGCGTGAACAGATCGGTGACCTGGCCGCCGCCGAAATCAAGATAAGCGCGGAAGTTATAGTACTGTTGCGGATCGTAGTCGCGCCACTTGACAGGGCCGAGGAAACGCGCCCAGTCGAGGTTGGTGGGCTTGTGCTGCAAGGATTCCGGCGCCTTTCTCAGATGGAAGGAGTTGCCGTGCCACCACGTGCGCGCCATGGTGATTTTGCCGAGTTTGCCGGTCTTGAAATACTCTTCCTTGGCTTGCAGGTAGTGCGAGCCGGAGCGCTGCTGCATGCCGGCCTGGCAGATGCGGTTGTTGACGCGGGCGGCCTTGACGATCTTCGGTCCTTCTTCAATCTTGAGGGTGAGCGGCTTTTCGCAATAAACGTCCTTTCCTGCGTTCAGAGCGTCAATGGCGCAGCCGGCATGCCAGTGGTCCGGAGTAGCGATGAGGACCGCGTCGAGTTCCTTGTGTTCGAGCAGTTTGCGGTGATCGGCGAAGCCCTTGGCGCGGGGCGCTTTCGCGAGTTCCTCATCCACGCGGGCGGCGTAGACGTCGCAGACGGCGGTGACGTTGACCTGCTCATTCTTCTGGAAGACGCTCAACACGAATGATCCGCGGCTTCCACAGCCAATCAAACCCAGGTTCACTTTGTCGTTGGCGCCGAGGATGCGCGAATATGAAGCGGCGCTCCAGGCGATGGCGGCGGTTCCAGCGGTTCGAAAGAGATCTCTGCGGCCGAGCTGAGCATTTTCCATACCGGGCATTATATACTCTGCCTAGTTACGTTCGCCCGTGGAGGGATTAAAGGACATGGATCGCCGATTTTTCGTAAAAGGGATCGCGGGGGCCGCGCTGGCTTCCCGCGCGGTGGCCGCCAACGACAAATTGAACGTTGCCGTCATCGGGATACGCGGGAGAGGGCGCTCGATTGCCGCAAGCCTGGCGGGGTTGCCGGAAGCCAACATCACCGCTCTGTGCGACGTGGATGAAAACATGTATCCGCGCGCGGCCAAGGCCGTGGAGGACAGCAAGGGCAAGAAACCTCCGCTGGTGAAGGATCTGCGGCGCATTCTGGATGACAGGAGCGTGGACGCCGTGTTCATTGCCACGCCCGACCACTGGCACGCGCCGGCCACCATCCTTGCTTGCGAGGCGGGCAAGGACGTGTATGTGGAAAAACCGGCTTCGCATAATCTGCGGGAAGGCCGGCTGATGGTGGAAGCCGCGCGCCGCCACCAGCGGGTGGTGCAACTGGGCACGCAATCGCGGAGCCGCCCATCGACGCTGCGCGCCATCGACTACGTGCATTCCGGAAAGATCGGCAAGGCGCTGATGGCCAAGGCCTGGAACGCGCAACTGCGGGAGAACATCGGCCACAAGGAAGATAGCCCCGTACCCGCCGGCGTCGATTTCGAAACCTGGACCGGCCCGGCGCGTTTCCTGCCGTTCAACGAAAACCGCTTCCATTATAAGTGGCACTGGAACTGGAATTACGGCACGGGCGACATGGGCAACGACGGTGTGCACCAGATGGATATTGCGCGCTGGGCGCTGGGCGCGGGAGTGCCGCAGCGCGTTTCCGGAATGGGTCGCAAGCTGTTCTTCGACGATGACCAGGAGACACCGGACACGATGAATATCACCTTCGAGTTCGAGGGAGGCAAGGCGATGCTATTCGAGATGCGCATCTGGAACCCCTATGGCTTGGAGGGGCAGGATAACGGAGTTGCGGTCTACGGCACGGAGGGGAGCGTCCAAATCGGACGCTGGGTGAAGCAGAGTTGGGGATTCCGGGTCTACGACCGGAACGGCAAACTGGCGCACGACGAGACCGATGGTCATGACGGGCCGGAAGTGCATCATTTCCAGAATTTCTTCTCCTGTATCAAGGACCGGAAGCGGCCGCACGCGGACATCGAGATCGGACATCAGTCCACGATGCTTTGCCACCTCGGCAACATCGTAACGAAGACGGGGCGGAACCTGCGATTCGACGGGGTGAAGGAGGCCATCGCGGGAGACCATGAGGCGGACAGCCTGTTGAGGCGCGAGTACAGGGCGCACTGGGCGACGCCGAAGGGAGTGTGAGGCGCCGTCCCCCCCTTCATCCACTGCCGAGTACCCTCCTTGGTGGGGTCGAGCCGGATGGGAGGTGCCAGTCCGCTTGTCCGGAGCCTGGCCGGTGATGGGAGACCGCGCAGGCGAGGCCAGACTATTGCTCCGGCCTTGACGGATCCTTACCGGCTGCTGCTGTTGATGAAAGGTCTTCGCAAAGCGCTGCGCGGTGTTCCGTAGTGTTCCGTAGTGTTCCGTAACACGGCCACCCACTCGCCCCTTCCGCCGCCGTATAATACAGGTCAGCGCGCCCGTAGCTCAGCCGGATAGAGCGGTTGGCTTCGAACCAACAGGTCGGGAGTTCGAGCCTCTCCGGGCGCGCCAGAGTTTTGTATGACATCGAACAGCGAGAGGGTCTCGCCCGCGCCTGCGAGGAAGGCCCAGCGGCGGCATGACCGGTCACCGGTGGACGGGAAGGTGCAACTCGAATGGACGGGCCCGGACGGGACCCACTGCTCCGTAATGGCCAAGTGCGTGGACGTATCCGAAACGGGGATGAAGCTGTCGGTACGTGATCGCATTGCTCCTCGAACGGTGGTCAACTTTCGAGCCGCGGCGCTGGGGTTGCATGGAAGCGGGTCGGTTCGCTACTGCATGTCACACAAACTGGAGTATCGCGTGGGCATCGAATTCACCGGCGGGCTCACGAGTAAGGGGTAGTTCGAATCTTGAATAGGTTCCTCCTGCTGTTTCTGGGTCTGTTGCCGGCTGCCATCGGCCAAGGTCCGCGCCGGGAGGATTGGATTCAGCTTTTCAACGGCAAGGACCTGCGCGAGTGGGCGGTGAAGATCAAGGGCTACCCGCTCCATGAGAACTTCGGCAACACCTTCCGCGTGGAGAACGGTCTGTTGAAGGTGAGCTACGACCACTACAAGACGTTTGACGAACGCTTCGGCCACATCTTTTACCGCGGAAAGTTTTCGTATTACATCATTGCCGTGGAGTACCGCTTCGTCGGAGAACAGGCTCCCGGTGGTCCGGGCTGGGCGTATCGAAACAGCGGAATCATGGTGCACGGGCAGGCTCCGGAGACGATGGGCAAGGATCAGGATTTTCCCATCTCGATTGAGGTGCAATTGCTGGGCGGCTCAGGGACCGGGACGCGGACGAATGCCAACCTTTGCACCCCCGGCGCCAATGTCGAGATGGACGGGAAGCTGATTACGCGGCATTGCGTCAACTCCAGTTCGCAAACCTATAATGGCGACCAGTGGGTGAGGGTGGAGGCCGAAGTGCATGGCTCCGAGGAGATCCGGCACAGGGTAAACGGAGAAACCGTATTGGTTTACCAGAGACCGCAGATCGGCGGCGGAAACGTCAGCGGTTATGACCCGGCCGTAAAGAAGGACGGCATGCTCCTCGAAGAGGGTTCCATTTCGCTGCAGAGCGAAAGCCATCCCATCGAATTCCGGAAGGTGGAACTCCTGAATCTTGTGGGCTGCATGGACCACAAGGCGAAAAATTACAGGAGCTACTTCGTCAAGTCCGATCCGTCCCTGTGCCGCTATTGAGCCATCCTCATCGGGATCAGGTGGAGCGCGCCGCACAACCTATAATGGAGGGATGAAGCGCGCTGTCCTGCTTCTTCTTCTGGTTTTTCCGCTACAGCCGGCCACGTCGCGGTATGACCGCCTGCCGCCCCAGAAGAAGATTGACCTCATCGAGCAAGGGAAGATCCCGCCTGGGACTCAGGTAGTGTTCGGAGAAAAGGAACTGAATGGCTTCCTGGCGGCGAAAGCGAGGGAAGTGGTCCCTGAGGGCCTGCGTGATACGCGTCTCGAAATCGGCGACGGAAAAGCCACGGGATACGCCATGGTCGACTTCGTCAAAATGCGCCAGGCGCAGGGTCAGGACCTGAACTGGCTCATGAGCAAACTGCTCGAGGGGGAGCATCCCATCACGGTAGTCGGCCACATCGAATCGAACCGCGGGGTTGCCCGCGTCGACCTGGAGCGGGTCAATGTCGGCGGCAACACCATCCAGGGCCGCGCGCTCGATCTGCTCATCAAGACCTTCGTCAATCCGCTGTATCCGCAGGCGAAGGTGGGGAAGGATTTCGAACTCGGCTACAACATGGACCGAATCGAACTGCATCCCGGCATGGCGCGCGTCGTCATGGCTCCGAAGGGCAGCCTCCAGGCGTCACGTTAGGCTCGCTCATTTGGCGGACTTCGCCGCGGCCGGATGCGGCTCGATCAGAATCTCCGTCAGGACCCGGCCCACCGCGCCGCTGGGCGTTTCCACATCGAGCATGGTTGCCAGGGTAGGGGCAATATCGTTCGGCGCGATCTTCTCGTTATAGCGGCCGGACCGGATGCCCTCCCCCATGAAGATGACCGGGACATGGGCATCATAGAGGAACGGAGCGCCGTGCGAAGTCCCCTTGCCTTCGTTCAGATAATACGGTTCCAGAACCACGGTCACATCCGCGCTCCGGCGCTGGTTGAAGCCGTTGAGAATCCGCCGGTCCACCATGTCTCCGGGCACTTCGCCGCGAGAAAGCTGGGCGCGGGAATAGGCGCGGAACACATGCGGGACCTCGCGCGCCGCATGGGCCGCTGTTTCGGATACCTCGTCCATCGTGAGCTTTCTCTCCCGGATCAGCGCATCATTGAGGAACTGGGATTCGCCAATCTTCCCGATCAACCACTTGCCCGGGCCGTATTTCTCACTCAACCGGCTTTGGATCTTGTCCGCGATCATCTTTCCCGACACCCGGCCGCCGGGCATTTTGCGGGCTGCGTTCACTTCGGGAACGGGCACTACGCCATGATCAGCCGTAAACACCACAAGAACATTGCGCATCCCCACCTGCGCCTCGAGGAACTGGAACAGATCTCCGAACAGGCGGTCCGTACGGATGGAGATGTCGCGAACCTGGGGATCATCCGGACCTACGGCGTGGCCGACGTAGTCGTTAGCCGAGAAGCTGATGGCAAGCAAGTCTGTCGTGTTGCGCTTCCCGAGTTGTTCTCCGGTGACCGCGGCTTCAGCGAACTTCTCGATGAGTTCGTTGGCATAGGGAGTTGCTTCGATCGCGCTATAGAATTTCGCATCCGCCGTGGCCGGCATCGTTTTGAACGCCGCGCCGCCGCTCACCGGGATCCAACTCTTGCTGAGGAAGCGATCGGCGGGGTGCGAGGAGTTGAACTTCTTCACCCACTCGGGGAGATCGGCGAAGTAATAGGTGCTGGAGACGAAATTCCCGCTCGAACCGTCAAACCAGTAAGCGCCATCGGCCATGTGTCCGGATGGGAGAATCGCGCTGCGATCCTTGACGGACACGCCCACGACTTTCGAGCCGCGTCCCGCCATCTTGAGTTCGTCGCCGACGGTGCTCACCAGCAGGCGGCGAGGGGATGCGGCTTTGCCTCCGCCGCGGCTTGCTCCACCGAGCATCCCGGCATTGTCGTCGGAGACGCTGGTTACCACCTTGCCTTCCTCGCGGTCGTACCACTCGTTGCCGACGATGCCGCTGATGGAAGGGGTGGCGCCCGTCAGGTAGGTGGAATGGCCGACGGCGGTTACGGTGGGGAAGTGGATGTAGAAGGCGTTCGTGAACACCGCCCCGCGAGTCAGCAGCCGGGAAAGTCCGCTGTTGTACTGATCGCGAAACTTCGTGAGGTAGTCGTAGCGGAACTGGTCCACCGCGATGGCGACAACCAATTTGGGCCGGCGCACTACCTGGGCGGGGGCAAACAGAGAGAGAACGAGCAGAAGGGCAGAGGCTAGTTTCATATCATTTATCGGCAGGCTAGTCCAGAAGAACGGCTCCCGACCCCTGGATCTGGTAGATGGTTGCGCCGCCTTTGACGGAGGCGGGATTAAACTTGCGGCCTTGTTCCTCGGCTTCGTGCCTGGCCCGGGCCAGCGCCTGTTCGCGGGTGAGTGTGAATTTCTTCAGCACGCCTTCCGCAATCGCCGTTTTTCCCACAGCGTCCTTGGGAAACACGATTTCGCCGTCATTCACTTTGACGCGGATCATCTTGTTTGTTTCCGGATCGGCGAGGCTGGTCCAGCAGCCGGCCATCTGGCAGACCTCGGTCACTCTTCCCTTCACCTGCACGGTCTTGCCGACGTAGGACTCGGGTTCCGCCAGTAACTTTGACACCGGCAGCGGCGAGGCAACCGTCAGTGGTTTGCCGAGTTTCACCTCCGCCGCCGTGAGGCAGAAGGCGAAAAGGAACATCCAGCGCATAGCCTGATTGTATCCAAATCCCGGCAGCGGCCCGCGGAGCAGCGCATAGTAAAATCGAACATGGTGCGCCGGACTCTTTCTTATCTGCTCGCTGTTTCGCTCCTTGCATTCCCTCTTGCCGCGGACCATCCCGAACACGCCCGCCATGCGATGGTGGTGGCGCAGGAACCGCACGCAACAAACGTGGGTGTCGAGGTGCTCAAAGCCGGCGGCAATGCGGTGGATGCCGCCGTTGCGGTGGCATTTGCACTGGCGGTTACGCATCCTTCCGCGGGGAATCTGGGGGGAGGGGGTTTTCTTCTGGTCCGGCTGGCGAACGGGGAATCCACTTTCTTTGATTTTCGTGAACGCGCCCCCGCTAAAGCGTCGCACGACATGTACCTTGGTCCCGAGGGCAAGCCCACCCGGGATAGCATCGTCGGATGGCGGGCGGCGGGAGTTCCTGGCACGGTGAGCGGTCTTGAAACAGCTCACCGGAGGTTCGGGTCGAAACCCTGGGCGGAACTGGTGGAACCGGCGATCCGGCTGGCGCAAGGGTTCCCCGTGTCCTATCCGTTTGCGAAGTCGCTCGAAAGCGGAGCGAAGCTGATGAGCCAGTTCCCGGAATCGAAGCGGATCTTCCTGCGGAACGGCAAGTATTATGAGCCGGACGAAATCTTCGCCCAGCCGGACTTGCAGCGGACACTCGAGCGGATCGCGCGCGGTGGCGCGAAGGAGTTCTATGAGGGGGAGACGGCAAAGAGGCTGGCGCAAGCGATGGAGGCCAATGGCGGGTTGATCACCCTCGATGACCTGAAGAACTACCGCACGGCGGAGCGCAAGCCGCTCACCGGCGCCTACCGCGGATACTCCATCATCACGGCCCCGCCGCCGAGTTCCGGCGGGCTGGGCATTCTCCAGATGATGGGCATGCTCGAGGGAACGAATTATCAGGACTATGGAGCGGGGTCGGCGGCCGCCATTCACTTCGTAGCCGAGGCTATGCGCCGCTACTACGCCGACCGCAGCGAGTATCTGGGCGATCCTGATTTCTTCCGCGTGCAGGTGAGCAAACTACTCGACAAGAAGTACATTGCCGCGCGCCGCGCCTCCATCCAGCCGGGCAAAGCGTCCACCTCCGAGGAGATCAAGCCTGGGAATCTGCAACTGGCGGAAAGCTCCGAGACCACGCATCTCTCCATCGTCGATGAGAAGGGGAACGCCGTGGCGCTCACTTATACCATCAACGGCGGTTACGGCTGCGGGGTGACGGTTCCGGGGTTAGGATTCCTGCTCAACAACGAGATGGATGACTTCGCAGCCAAGCCGGGCGAGCCGAACATGTTCGGACTGGTGCAGGGGGAATCGAACGCCATCCAGCCCAACAAGCGCCCTCTTTCCTCGATGACGCCTACCATTCTCTTGAAGGACGGCGAACTCTTCATGGTGGTAGGCGCGCCGGGGGGATCGCGCATCATCACCGGCGTGCTTCAGGTGATCCTGAATGTCGTCGATTTTGGAATGAATGTGCAGGACGCCATCGACGCGCCCCGCTTCCATCATCAATGGATGCCGGACAAGCTGTACCTCGAAAGAGGGTTCTCACCTGATACAATTGCCCTGCTGAAGGCTCGCGGCCACACGGTGGACCGGATTTCGTCTGTGGCCAATGTGGAGGCGATTGTGGTGCAGCCCGACGGATGGCTTGCCGGCGGCACTGATCGCCGCGCGCACGGCAAAGCCGCCGGATTCTGAAGACAGGGACCGTATCAAGCGCATGTTACACGCTGTTTCGACGCATTTTTTCGTCAATCACCGGCTGAATACCGTGTGGCTGGACAAGATCTGGAAGTCAGGCGTACCCGCGGTGGAGATCTTCTGCGCACGCCAACACCTGGATTATTACAACAAGGAGCAGGTGAACGAACTGGGCCACTGGTTTCAGGATTCGCCCTTGTATCTCCATGCGCTGCATGCGCCAATGTACAGCGATGACTGCTGGGGGCGCACCGGACCGAACGCGGTGATTACCATCACCGAACCCGTCAAATCGAAGCGTGCAGCCATGGTGGACGAAATCAAGCGCGCCCTCGAAGTGGCGGAAGTGATTCCCTGCAAGTACCTCATCCAGCACATCGGAGTAGGAGGCGAGGAATACGACGAACAGAAGCTCGAGGCGGCCTTCACCGCACTGGATGAACTGCGGGTCTTTGCCAAGCAGCGGGGAGTGGAGATCCTGCTCGAAAACATCCCCAACAAGCTTTCCAGCGCGGAGCGGTTGGTACACTTCCTCGAGATGACTCACCTCGATCTGCACTTCTGTTTCGACACTGGCCATGCCAACGTCATGGAGGGCGTGGAGCAGGCATACCAGATCATGGCCGATCGCATCCGCTCCACCCATGTGCACGACAACGACAGCGTGAACGATGCGCACTTCTTCCCCTATCTCAAACCGGGGGGCACCACCAACTGGCGGAAAACGATGCGCCTGCTGCGCTCGCGCCAGAGCAACTACCCGCTGTTGCTCGAATTGAAAGAAGATCCCTCGATGGGTTCCGCGCTCGATGCGATCCCGGAAATCTTTGACCGGCTGGAAAGCGAACCCTCCGAAGAGCAGGACTGAGATAATTTCCCTTGACATCGAGTATCGACTCGTTCTAATACCTATGGGGTGCAGTCTCGCGCGGCGTGGTTTGCCATCCTCCTTCCCGGTGCTCTGACCGCGCAAAATCCGTTCGCCGGCAACGCGACAGCAGCGGATATCGGCCGCGCGGCGTTTCGCTCGATCTGCGCCCCTTGCCACGGAATCAAGGCGAGGGGCGGCCGTGGTCCCGACCTGACGCTCGGCGTTTATGACGCGGGAAACAAGGACGAGGACCTGTTCCGGGTGATCTCGAACGGCATTTCGGGAACGGAGATGCAGGCCTTCGGGGTAACGATTGGCGGTGACAACGTGTGGCGCTTAGTGACGTATATCCGCTCTGTGGCCACTCACCAGGCAGTCCCGGCAAAGGGGAACGCGGCGGCTGGCGAAACCCTCTTCTGGGGGAGAGGAAACTGCGGCGCTTGCCACCGTGTAGGAGCCAGGGGAGGACCGATGGGCCCAGACCTCTCGCGCGCCGGACGGCAACGGAGCTTGGCCTATTTGCGGGAGTCGCTGCTCGATCCCAATGCCGACCTGACTCCCCGTTTCTACAAGATCACCGTGGTCACCAGAGACGGCCGGAAAATTACAGGAACACAGCGAGGTTTCGATAATTTTTCGGCGCAGTTGATGACCATGGATGGCTCTCTTCATTCCTTTCAGCGGGACGAGGTAACTGCGTGTGACCGCGAGTACGTTTCACTCATGCCGGCATACAAAGGCCTCGTGGAGTCCGAAATCAATGACCTGCTCGCTTATCTGGTCACTTTGCGGGGCGAGGTCCAATGAAAGCCTGCACGCTGATCCTGATCCTGACCTCCGCCGCAGCCGCCCAGGTTCCGGACTCGGACTGGCTGACCTATGGGCTGAACCATGCCTCCTGGCGTTACAGTCCTCTCGATCAGATTCACGCAGGCAATATCAGGTCCCTCCAACTCGAATGGGTATTCCAGACCGGAGTTCCGGGCAAGCACGAAACCACGCCGCTGGTGAAGGGCAGCGTGATGTACGTGACGGGCCCGGAAAACACTGCGTTCGCCCTCGATCTTGCCACCGGCCGGCAGTTATGGCGGTATACGAAGACACCGCCGCTTGGGCTCAATCTCTGTTGCGGCCAGGTAAACCGCGGGTTCGCGATGCTCGGCGACACGCTATATAAGGTCAACATCGAATCCACGCTCGTAGCCCTCGATGCCAAGACCGGCGGCGTCCTTTGGGAAACCAATATCGCCGACTACAGGAAAGGCTACACTGCCACAGTGGCGCCGCTGGTGGTGAAGGACAAGGTGGTAATTGGAATCGCCGGAGCCGAGTACGGAATTCGCGGATTCATCGACGCCTACGACGCCAAGACCGGCAAACGCGCCTGGAGGTTCTGGACCGTGCCGGGACCGAACGAAGAAGGCGGCCACACATGGCCCAAGGATACCGATGCGTTCCGGCGCGGCGGCGGTTCCACGTGGGTGACGGGATCTTACGATCCGGAAACGAACACCATCTTCTGGGGAACAGGCAACCCCGGTCCTGACATGAACGGCGACGTGCGGCCCGGGGACAACCTGTTTACCTGTAGCCTGGTAGCGCTGGACGCCGATACCGGTGAACGGAAGTGGCACTTCCAGTTCACGCCGCACGACACGCACGATTGGGACGCCACCGAGGACGCGGTTCTCCTTGACGTGAATCATCAGGGGCGGAAGGTGAAGGCGGTGGTGATGGCGAATCGCAATGGATTCTATTACGCGCTCGACCGTGCGACAGGGAAACTGCTCGCGGCCAAGACCTACACGCAAGTGAGCTGGGCGAAAGGCCTGGACAAAGACGGCCGGCCGATTCTGGTTCCCGGCCAGGATCCGACGCCGGAGGGGAACAAGAGCTGTCCTGGCGGGGGTGGGGGACACAACTGGCAGCCAACGGCGTACAGTCCACACACCGGTCTCTACTACACTTCCTCGACGGACGGGTGCCACACTTATTACATGACCAACCAGGAGTATCTGGAGGGGCAGTGGTATCAGGGCAGCACGTTCACCGGCGAAGGACATTTCCCGAGAGGCTCGATTCTGGCGCTCGATCCTTCCACGGGAGATACGAGGTGGCGATGGGAAATGGTGCGTCCCCCTTCGGCAGGGATTCTCGCCACCGCGGGCGGCCTGATTTTCAGCGGAGATGGTGACGGCTATTTCTTTGCCCTCGACGCGAAGACAGGAAAGCCGGTGTGGCGCAAGCAACTGGGAGGCGCGGTCATCGCGGCCCCCATCACATACGCACGCAACGGCCGCCAGTTTGTGACGATCGCCTCCGGAAGCTCGATTTTCACCTTTGCGATGGCGAAGTAGATGAACCGGCGCCTATTTCTTCAAACCTCGCCCGCTCTGCTGGCGCAGCGCCCGCAGCGGCGGATCGTGTTCCTCATCGATGGGCTTGGAGAAGACTACATCGCCGCCGGCAGGATGCCTGTCCTCGAGGGATGGGGCAAGCAGGGAATTCGCAAATCGGTCTCTGACGTGATGCCCTCGGTGACCAACACCAACAACGCCAGCGTCTGCTGCGGCTGCTGGCCGCGCGAGCATGGCATCACCGCCAACTTCTTTCTGGACGAAGCCAGCGGGAAAGAGATGTACATGGAGAGCGCGGACCTGGTGTTGCGCCCCACGCTGTTCGAAAAACTGGCGCCGCAGGGTGTCCGCTCCGCGCTGCTTTCATCAAAGAAGAAGACCATCAGCCTGCTGCCTCGCGGAGCAAGCCTCATCCTCTCCGCGGAGATTCCTCCGAAGGAATGGGTCGAACGCCTGGGACCGGCGCCGGATATCTACAGCTCCGAAATCAATCACTGGCTCCTGAAGGCCGCGGTCTGGATCTTGCGCAATCATCCGGAGATCGGGCTTCTCTACATCCATACCACCGACTATCCGATGCACATGTGGCCGCCGGAAGCCCCACAATCGAAGCGGCACCTGGCCGCGCTCGACGCCCTTTTCGGAGAGGTTGCCGCCGCCGCGCCCGATGCCGCGATTTTGCTGACGGCCGACCACGGCATGCATCACAAGAGCAAGTGCTGGGACCTCGAGAAGGCGTGCGCGGTGCGCGGGGTGACCTTGCGCGCCGCCATTTCCGCCGAACAGGACAAGTACCTGAAGCACCACCGAGGCTTTGGCGGCACGGCCTGGGTTTACCTGAAGTCCGCAAAGGATGCCGGCCGCGCCGCGGAAGTGATCGGCAAGCTGCCGGGCATTCAGCGAGTGCTGACGCGCAGCGAAGCGGCCCGGCAATTTCGGACTATGGCATCCCGAATCGGAGAACTGGTGGTTGTGGGCGACGGGGACACGGTATTCGGCGGTCTCGATACGGAGTCCCAGACGCTGCCCGCGGAGTACCGCAGCCACGGCGGATTTTCGGAAACGCGAGTGCCGCTGATTGTATTCAACGCCGCGGGCGCCCCCGGGCCAAGTTGCTTTGAAAGCAACGTGGACCTGACGCGGTGGATCGCGCCTGGCCGCGCGTAGCTACGCGTTGGCCTTGATATTGACCCACGTGTGAACGTGCGGAGCGCCGCGGAAGTACCAGATCATGGTGGGGCTCTCCAGTTGCCAGATGTCCCAGATTCCGTCTCCGCCCAGGTCTTCACTCTTGAAGAAAGACATGTTCAAGGACGATACTCCGCCGTTGGCCTTGATGTAGCGCATGGCTTCGTCGACGTCCTTTTTGCGGTAGGGGAGCAGCAGGTCCCCAAGAACCTTCTCCACCAGTTGCCGCTGGTCCCGTGACATATCGGACACGGGCAGCCCGGCAATCTCTCCCTTCTTTTTGAGAACGACGGTTTCCGTGGCCTTCTCCTCGCGCGGCTTGTCGAGCAGCGCCATCTCCCGCTGCTTGCCGCTGAGCGCGTGAAAAACGTCATTGGCTCGTTTGGCCTGATACCAATAGACGTTGCCCGGATGATCCGGATTCTCGGTGAAGCTCTTTCCTGCCTGGTGGCCGTAGAAGATGGGGCCGCCAAAAGCCGTGCCGTCCACCGAATCACCGTCGCAGCGAACGGTGCAGTGCCTCCCGGTGAGCACGAACTCGAACTTACCGCTGGCCGGCTCTCCGAAGAGCGCCACCGAATAATATTGGAGACCCTTGGCATCCTCTTCCAACTGATGCATTACCTTGTCGAAGAAATCCGGATTATAGAGACCTTGGAAGATCTCACGGATCATCGCCTGCTGGTCGGGTGCGAACTTACCTACTCGCGCGGGGGTGATGAACCAGTTGTTGTCCACCTTGCTGCGCAGCGGATGATCGAAGGGCATCCACATCGTTTTCTTCTGCTCATCGGTGAGTGACTTGTAGAAGGTCGTCACCAGCGATTCCGATGTGGCAGTGGGGATTTTGGGAGCGGAATTCGCGGCCAAGGCCAGGGAGCCCATGGCGGCGACTTTGAGAAACTCACGGCGATCCGGTTTACAATCGGAGCAATCCATTCGGCGCCTCCTCTACTGTGCAGACGATTGTATCCGAGGCGGCGGCCGCGTGCTACCCCTTGTCAAGGACACCCCGTTGCGTCCCTAATAGGGCAGGAGATGCCCTATGAAACGCAGGCCCAAGGCGGTGGTACTTGGCGGCGGCTTCGCCGGTCTGGAAGCGGCGTTCTTTTTGCGCCACAAACTGCACGGCAAGGCCGACATCACGTTGGTTTCCAACCGCGGCTATTTTCTCTTCAAGCCGAACCTGATTTACGTCCCGTTCGGTGAGAACCCGGAGAAGTACCGCGTCTGGATCGATCAACCTGCAAGGCGCAAAGATATCGAGTTCATTGAATCGAGCGTGGAAGCAGTGGACTCCATCAGGCGGATGGTGCATCTGCCGGACAATGAAGTGCCCTACGACTACCTGGTGATCGCGACAGGCGCCGCGATGCGCGCGGCGGAGATCCCCGGATTGGCCGATCATGCCGTCACTGTTTGGTCCGCCGAAGAGATGCTGAAGCTGCGGGAGCAATACCGGCGCATTTCGGAGAAAGCACGTGAGAGCAGGCAGCGGCTGTTATTTGTGGTTCCTCCCAACAACCTCTGTCCAGGACCTCTTTACGAGATGGCGATCATGACCGAAACCTGGCTCCGGGAGCAGGGCGTTCGCGACAGCGTCGAGATTACCTTCACGACGGTGGAGGAAACGTACCTACAGTCGTTCGGGCCTCGCCTGAACACGGTAATCATCGAGGAATTCGCCGGGCGATCCATCACCGGGCACAGGCGCTGGACGGTGGATCATGTGGAACCGGGCCGTGTCTTCTATTCCAATGGCGAGAGCGCCGCATTCGATTTGCTGGTCTCATTTCCGGCATACGCAGCGTCGAAATCCTACCTGTCACTGCCGCAGGACGAACGCGGCTTCCTGCAGGTTTCACCGGCCAGCGGACGCGTGGAGAGCATGGAGCGCGTCTTCGCCGCCGGCGACGCAAGCAACTATCCCGTCAAAATGGCGTTCCTGGCGCTGCTCCAGGCGGACGCCGCGGCCGATCATATCGCCGCCGAAATCCTCCACACGAAACCGGAGGTGGAATTCGAGCCGATGTGCATCACAGTAATGGATTACCTGAACAAAGCCACCTTCGCACAGGTTCCGTTCAAGTACACAGCGAACCCCGTAGTCCCCGTAACAGCGGATGCGTTCGATGAGGATCGTTACAAAGTGGGAGTGTCTCCGTTATGGAGAGTGGGGAAGAAGGTGATGGGAGCCTACCTCCCCTGGCGATTCTCGAGCGGCGAGCCGTTCCACAGCGGATTTGTGTGGGGCGCCGTGGACTTGGGATTGAAGATCGCGGTGAAGGCGATGGCAGGTTGAGCCGCCCTTGTTAGAATGCGACTCTAACTCTTGTCGAGGAAATCTTCGAGGTTCAAATGAACATCCTTTGCGATCTGACGGAGCAAAATTGGCGATATGTCCCGCCCGCCATGGACAGGAACCGTCGTACACCTTCCATCGGGATGCCGGAATTGCTTATGCGAGCCGCGCTGCCTGACCTCCACAAATCCCATAGACTCCAGGATATTGATGACTTCGCGCGGTCGCAGAACCCTCCGTATTCCCACAATCAACCCAATGTGACCGACTGCGTCCCAACGAAAGTCGTATCGAGTTGGGGCTCACCCTCTTCAAGGAGCATGGCGAGAACCTCGCGGAGATTCCTGTTTAGTTCATCGAGTGTCGCACCTTGCGAGTGGGCTCCCGCGAAGCCCGGCACATAACCGACATAAAGGCCAGTCTCAGGGCATTGCTCAATCACTGCGGTGTAAGTTTTCATGGTTTGCGGTACCTGAACTGCAATCAATTAATGGCTACCTTCTATTGTAGGCCGTGGGTCGCTGAGTATTTTGCTGTCGACCCTCCACTTGGTGATTGGCGCCGCTTGCCGCGAGATAGATAACTCGTCAGGCTCTCGCCACCCTCTTCAATCTCCCCACCGCTTCCCCTACAAACCGGCCCACCCAAGCCTCTTGCCACGCCGCATCGCCGCGTGCGAACTCCTCGGCCGTCGCTACCGCTCCCACCCAGCGGTCGGTGTGCCAGTGTCCGCCGTTCGCAAGAGGAAGCAATACAGCAGGATCGGGATTCGGATAGAGACTGACATAGAAGTACGGCTGGGGATAGTATTCGTCGCCCGGTTCCAGGCCGAAACCAATGGATCGTCCTGCCGGCAACTCGAGCAGCGCGCCGATGTCGAAATGGTGCGGCCAGCAGCGGACGGGGCCGGCGATGCCGCGCAGGGCCAAGTCTCCGTTCGCCCAGTATCGCGCCAGTTCCGCCAGCGCCACTGCTTCGTTGAGCGCATCGAAGGGTGCGCCGTGCGCCGCGGGGTGATCGGGAATCTCGAAGTGCAAAGGCTTACCGAAAGGCTCCAGGGAAAGGCCGTGCTCCTGAAGGACCCCGCGAATCCAGTCCGCCGCCTCGTCCCATGTGCGGCCGTGCAGGGCAAGGCTCTGCTCCCCACACAGCAAAGCGAGATCCGCCACCTGGAGGCCGAACTGCAAGGCCGGGGAAACCATCTCCACTTCCCGCCCCATCAGCGCGCCGCGGGCGTGATCCCAGCCGAGGTTGGTATGGCTGTCATCCTCCCTGGCGGGGATATAGCCGCGCGCCACGTGCGTCAGCAATTGCACGGCGTGGTGGCATTCGAGCCGCGCATTGACCAGAGCCTTGGGGTCGCAAGCCCCCAATTCGAGCCATTGATCCTGAGCCACGAAAACCTCCTCAGTCTGTTGCGGCCGGGACGTGCTGCTCCACCCGGCGGCGGGCGACGACTGCGCCGAGGTCGTCAAACAGCGAGTAGGCCACCGGAGTCACCAGCAGAGTCAAAAACAGGGACAGGCTCTGGCCGCCGATGACAATGATGGCGATGGAACGCCGCTCCTCGGCGCCGGGCCCCGCGCCGAGCGCAAGCGGAAGCATCCCGGCCACCAGCGTCAGAGTCGTCATCAGAATCGGGCGGAAGCGGTCGCGATTGGCCTGCATGATGGCATCCAGCCGGTTCATCCCTTCCAAACGCCGCAGGTTGTTGGTGTGGTCAATCTGGAGAATCGAGTTTTTCTTCACAACACCGAACAGCACCAGGATGCCGAGCGCGGAATAAAGGTTCAGCGTATCCTGAAACAGCCACAGTGAATAGAAGCCGAACGGAACGGCAAGCGGCAGGCTGAGCAGGATCGTGATGGGATGTACGAGGCTCTCGAATTGCGAAGCGAGAATCATGTACATGAACGCGATGGAGAGCAGGAAGGCGATGAGGAACTCGCCGAACGTGCGCTCGAATTCACGCCCTCGTCCGATCACCGCCGTCGAGTACGCCACGGGCATGTTCAGCTTTGCGGCGAGTTTGAACATCTCCTCCAGCCGGTCAGCGAGCGCATAGCCGGGCGCGATGTTGGCGCGGATGCCCACCTGGCGCTGGCGGTTCAAGCCCTCAATGCGGTAGGGAGCCATTCCTTCCTTCAGCTTCACCACATTGTCCAGACGAACCATCTGCCCGCTGCGCGCCGGCACATAGAGGTTGGAAACCGCGCTCGCATCGCGGCGGTCCACACCGGTGAGCCGCACTTCGACGTCGTAATCCTCAGCGAGTTTGTCGTCGCGAAATCGCGACACTTCGTCGTCGCCGCCCACCATGATGCGGAGCGAATCCGCGATGTCGGCAGCGTCCACGCCGAGGTCCGCCGCGCGGTCGCGGTCAATCGACACGCGCAGTTCCGGCTTGGTCATGCGGAGGGTGGTGTCGACGTCCACCAACCCGGGGATCTTCATCGCCTCGGTGCGCATCGTTTCGCTGTAGTTGCTGAGAGCCTCCAGTTCCGGCCCCCGGATGACGAAGTCAATATCCACTGGCGCCGACCCCTGGTTGATCGTCTGCGAGTTGCGCACCTGAACGCGCAGATCGGGATACTGCTTGAAAATGGCGCGGATGGCCTGCATCACATCGCGTTGTGAGTAGATGCCGCGGAAGGCGTCGAGAGGCTTTCCCTGCAGCGTCTTCTCGATCAGGCGCGGAATGGAGAAAACGCGGTCCTCCACATTCCCAATACGCACGAAACACTGGGCGCTGTTGACAGCGCTGAGATAGCTGGCGCCGACCGTGGCCAACAGATGCTCCACTCCCGGCAGCGCGAAGAGATCCTTCTCCACGTGCCGCAGCACCGCCTCCATCGAGGCAAGACTTGCGCCCTCCGGCGCCGTGATGTTCAATTCGAACTCGCCTTCATCCACATTCGTGGGAATGTATTCCTGCCGCACCATTTTGTAGAGCGGGACGCAGGAGAAGATCACCACCACGGCGCAGGAGGCGACAATCATGCGGTGATGCATGGACCACCACAGGAACTTCGTGTAGATGCGGTCAAGGATTCCGTAGAAGCCGCGGCGCGAATCGGAATCGGATTCGCCGGGCGCGTGCGCATGATGCTGCACTTTCAGCATTCGCGAACTCATCATCGGAGTCAGCGAGAAGCTCACCAGCAGCGAGACCAGAATCGCTGCCGCCGCCGTCACACCGAAGCTGTAGAGGAACCGCCCGGAAATGCTCGACATGAAGGACACGGGCAGGAAGATCACCACCAGGCTGAACGTGGTCGCCATGACGGCGAGGCCGATGTCCTTGGTTGCGAGCACCGCGGCTTTCATCGGCGGCAGGTTCTTCTCTTCAATGAAGCGGAAAATGTTCTCCAGCACCACGATGGCGTCGTCAATCACCACGCCCACCATCAGCACCAGGGCCAGCATCGTGATGTTGTTGAGCGTGAACCCGAACGCGTACATCACGCCGAACGTGGAGATGATGGAGGCGGGAATGGCCACCGCCGCGATTATGGTGGCGCGCCAGTTCCGCATGAACAGCAGCACCACGAGCGAAGCCAGAATGCTCCCGAGAATCAGGTGCAGGCGCACTTCATGGAACGCGGCTTCGATGTAGCGCGACTGATCCTGCACAATATCGAGGTTCACCCCCGGCGGCAGCACTTGCCGGATCCGCGGAAGCCTCTCCTTGACGTTGTGGATCACCTCGATGGTGTTGGCTCCCGATTGCCGGCGGACCTGCAACGCCACCGCCGTCTTGCCGTCATAGCGGGCGGCGGTGCGCTGCTCCTTATGGCCGTCTTCGGCATAGCCGATGTCGCGGATACGGACAGGAGCATTGCCGATGGTGGCCACCACCAGGTCGTTGAACATGCGCGGGTCGGCGAAACGGCCGAGGGTGCGCAGCACCAGCTCCCGCCTGCCTTCATCCACACGCCCGCCGGGGATTTCCGAATTCTGCCGTTCCACGGCGTCGCGCACCTTGATGATGGGGATTTTATAAGCAGCGAGGCGATTGGCGTCCACCCAAACGTTCACCGCGCGCTGCTGCCCGCCGATCACCATCACCTGCCCCACACCGCCGAGCGATTCGATGTTGTCCTTCACTTCGCGGTCGGCCAGTTCGTAAAGCTCGCGCGGAGTGCGCGGTCCGGAAACCACCAGGCTCAGGATGGGGGAGGCTTCCGTGTCGAGTTTGCGGATGAGCGGCGGCTTGGCGTCGCGCGGCAGCAGGCTGATCACCGTGGCCACCGCATCACGAATGTCCTGCGCGGCCACGTCGATGTTCCGCTTCAGGTTGAACGTGATGGTGACAATGGACATGCTCTCCGTGGACGTGGAGCGAATGTCTTCGATGCCTTCCACAGTGGCGACGGCATCCTCGATGCGGCGGGTAATGGTGGTTTCAATTTCTTCTGGCGAGGCCCCGATCAACTGCGTGCGGACGCTGATGATGGGGATATCGACATCGGGGAAGCGGTCGATTCCCAGCTTGCCGTAGGAAACACCGCCCACCACGATGAGGGCCATGATGAGCATCACGGCGAATACCGGCCGGTGGATACAGACTTCCGCGAGTTTCTGCATGTCAGCGCCCTGCCACTTCCACCTTCATTCCAGGGGTGAAACGGTCGCTTGGCTCGAGGACAATGCGGTCGCCGGGTTTGAGTCCTTCCGCCACCTCGACCCGTTCTCCGCCGAGCCGCCTGCCCTGGCGGATTTGCCGGTCTTCCAGGGAATTCCCGGAGACGGCGAAGACGCGGTCCACGCCGGCGAAACTCAAGATCGCGCGCATGGGTACGGCGATTCCCCGCGCATCCGGATTCACCACGATGGTTGCCTCGACAAACGATCCGGCGCGGAGACGTCCGTCCTCGTTCGGCGCCTCGCCCTCCACCGTAAGCGAGCGGTTCTGCGCTTCGATGGCCGGTGAAATGCGTACCACGCGGCCGGGTTGGGGCGTGGCTTGCCCCGCCAGCGTCAGGTCAATCCGCTGGCCGGCCTTCACCTTGTACGCCTGTCGTTCCGGCACGCTCAAGCGAACCCGCAGCGGATGCCAGCGGACCAGGACAACAGCCGGGGCATTGACGGCCAGGTATTCGCCAAGCGTGGCGATCCGCTGCGTAATGGCGCCGCGGAACGGAGCCCGGATCACCGTATCAGAAAGCTGCTGCTTAGCCAGGGCGGCTTCGTGGCGGTGTTGCCGGATTTCGGCGATGGTGCGGTAAACCTCTTCGATGGCCGCCTGCCGGCGTGCTTCGGCGGCTTGCAAAGCGACGTCCGCGCGCTGGAAATCCACGCTCGAAACAATGCCCTTCTTGAAGAGTTCGTTGGCATTGTTGTACATCAGCGTCGCCTCCTTGAGCGAGGCGGCCGCCTGCCGCACGATCGAGGTCTTTTCGGGATCTATGGTGTCAGCGTCCCCAGGGCCAAGTCCGATGCGCGCGCGAGTCTGTTCGACGGAAGCCTCCGCCTGGCGCAGGCGCAAATCGTAGTCTTCCTTCTCCAACTCCGCGATCGGGTCGCCCTCGTTCACCCGGCTGCCGAGATCGACGTAGAGCTTCGCCACCCGTCCCGGAACTTTCGCCCGCAGCGTAGCCTCATCCTCCGCCAGCAGTTCCCCCGTGGCGCTGATGACCTCGGGGATATTCTCTACTTCCAGCGTTTTCACCAGGACCGTTGGCGGCCTGCCGGTGCCGGTTGCGTTGACGGTCCCAGTGGAATAAGGGCCGCTACAGGCCGTCTGCATCAGGACGAGGATGGCGGAAAGAATCCAACGAATCATGGTAGTTCTGGCGCTCATTCTCTCATAAGTGGTTACTCACGGAACAATCGCTATCGATTTCCCGCCGCGGCGTACCTTCAGGAGAACATGCTCCAGGGGAGAGCCGTGCTGCTTTTTCATACAGAAATCCCAGTATGGTGTAGCGCTTGTCCGCCTCTGTAGAATCGCTTACTCGGTCACCGTGCCAATACTTGTGCCATTGCCATCCGGCTCTCCGGTCAGACCATGGGAGCGCCTGGCGCTTTGCGCCCTTCTCATTGCGATGTCCATCGCCATGGCGCTGGGGGTTGCGCGCCGGGGAGTGACTGTGGATGAGCCGAGCCGCCTTCCATCTTCTTGCCTTTACTGGCGGGGAGACGATACGCTTCCTCCCCGGGACATGCCCCACCTCCTCAAGATCAGCGCCGGATGGGTGCCGCATCTGTTAGGACTGCCCGTTCCGGCCACCCTCGGCCAGCCAGGACACCGGCGTACGGAATGGGATGCCGCCTCCGGCATGATGACTCGTTATCACAACTACTATCAGGTGTTCCGGCCGCTCGAGCCCATCGCCAGGCGCGGTCACTCCATTTACGCGTATCGCATTGATCTCAAGTTCCACTGAGGTGACGAATGTTTCCATCCCTGAGCGTGTTCTTTCCAGCCTACAATGACGCTCCTTCTCTGCCGGGTCTGCTGCGCACCACCTTCGCTGTGCTCCAGGAACATGTTCTCGACTACGAAGTGGTCGTCGTCAACGACGGCAGCCAGGACAATACGGCGCAAGTGCTGGAGGAGCTAGCAAAAACATACGCGCCTCACCTGCGAATCATCACGCATCCGAAAAATCGCGGCTATGGCGGGGCCTTGCGCAGCGGCTTTGCGGCCGCCACCAAGGAGTTTGTGTTCTACACCGATGGGGACGGCCAATACGATGTCAACGAGTTGCCCGGTTTGCTCGCACGCGCCGGCTCGAACGTCGGCCTGGTCAACGGCTTCAAGGTGGAACGCCACGATCCCGTCCACCGCATCTGGATCGGCAACGTCTACAACGCCTTCGCCAGGGCCCTGTTCGGCATCCGCATCCGCGATATCGATTGCGACTATCGTCTGGTGCGCCGGTCCCTGCTCGAGGAAATCCAGCTCTTTTCCACCAGCGGCACCATCTGCGTCGAACTGGTGAAGAAACTGGAACTCACCGGGTGCCTGGTGCGCGAAGTCGGGGTGCGCCACTATGAGCGGAAATATGGCCGCAGCCAGTTCTTCCGTGTCCGCTCGCTGATGAAGACCTTCGGACAGTTGCTGTGGCTCTATCTTCGGCTTGTGGTATTCGTACCCAAGGCAGTCCCTTCACAGCACACCCCGGCCGGTGGCCGGCTCAGCGAACAATAAAGAGGATCGCCGGCTAGGTTGCCGTCTTCGCCCGCGTTGCGTTCTCCTTCTCCAATTCCGCAAGAATCGCACCCGGCATAGCCGTGGAGAACCGCACACACCCGGAGGCGAGGGCGGATCGCGCCTGCTCGAGCGTTTCCACGCCTCCACACTCGAGCTTCACCAGGTGACCGCAATGCTTGAGGAGAAGTTCCAGATCGCTCGGCTTTGTCGTGGTGACGAAATGAGCGTTCACTCTCTTGGCCATGCGGCACAGAATGATCTTCATCTCTTCATTCAGCAGGTCGTTGTCCACCACAACCTTCAGAACGGCTCCGGCTTCGATGCAGGAGTCCGCCATTTGGATCAACTCCACTTCCTGGTGTTGAAACTGGCGGGAAAGAAGCTTGCCGGGGTTCGGATAGGCATTGATTTGCCGTACCCCGCGCCGCAACAGATCGCGGCATTCGTAGACCTTCACCCCGGTGTTCGAACTGCCGTAAGGATGCCCCGTCACGCTGGCCACCTTGACCACGCCAAGGTTGAGGAAGCGCTCGGCGGAATCCACGTCGCACGGCCGCACCACCACGGCTCCCAACCCGAGAGCGCGCGCCTCCAGACAGCGGTTGTAGAGTTCGTCCTCCGTCAGCGCTGCCGCGAGGATTTCGTAGTCGATCTTTTTCGCGAACTCTTCCGCGCTTTCTTCGGGGCCGGCTTCGGAGGCGGCGGTTTGTACTGGTCGGACATTATCCATAGTGTTCCCCAATGTCGCAACTGCGTGCGCACGTTCTTGGCGCCGGCGAACCAATCCTCGTGGTGGAAATTGCCGAAGTTGCCCTCGCCTCTCTCCTTCTCATCGAGATCGCCGGCCGCAATGTTCAGTCCCATCGGACGGTTGCCCAGGGCGGGCGAGTAAAACTTGCCGGGCTCCACTTCGAGACAGGGATCGAAATTCACAGCCCACTCGATAATGTAACCTTTTCCTTCAGGCTTGGGCTTGGCGGCGCACTCCATGGCGTGCGATTCAATCCAGTTCCGGTAGGTGTTCCAGGCGTTCAGGTCGCGCCGCGGCTCCCCCTCGATCAGCCCGCCTTTCCCTACGCCGCCCAACCGCGACTTCGTGAGATTGCACACCATCTGCCAGTTCAATCCGTTTCCGGCGGCGCTCTCGTCTCCCTTCCACTGGTTGGTGGCATTGATGAGGAGTTCCATCTCGTCGCCGAACCAGGGAAACCCTTCGCGCGTCAGTTCATGGGCTTTCGGATTCTCATCTGGCAGCCAGCGTGGAGTGTCGATGCCGTAAAGCACGTCATCGGTAATGTCGAAAGCAAAGTAGAGGCGGTGATCGTCGTGCTTGACGTAGCCATGGAGGGAGAGATCCTTGGGATCCGTGGTCGGGCTGAATTGAGGCACCCAGTCCTTCATGCCGAAAAACTGCGTCGCGTCTTCCCACTCCCCTTTCTCGAGAACACCGTCCAGTTTGGGTGTTCTGCCGGGGAAGGCGTACAGACTCTTCGGATTGGAAACCGGGGAGGGTTGCTGAGCGGGGAGAACGGCTGCGGCCGCGAACCAAATAAGAAAAAACCTGAACATCCCTTAGCGGCGCTTTCGCGTTGTGACGGGGCCCGCGATTTGCTTCTTCAGATCCCGGGCCTTCCGTGCGACCTCTGTATTCGGATACTTCGCAATCAATTCCGTAAACACCTTCGAGGCCTGGCTCTTGCGATCGGTTTGCATCAAAGCCCGGCCCTTCAGGTACATCGCATCCGGAGTCTTGTTGTTCTCCGGATATTTTTCCAGCACGGCATCAAACGCTGAAATGGCGCCGTCGTAGTCCTTCTGGTAATTCAGTATCTCTCCGATGTGGAACTGCGCGCTCGGCGCGCGCTCCTCATTGGGATAGAAGCGGAGAAAATCCCTAAATTCCGTAAGGGCCAACTCATAGTTGCCGGTCTGCTGGTCCCTTCTGGCCTGGTTGAATACGATATCCGGAGTAGCTCCGGGCGGCGGTCCACCCGTCGCCCCTCCAGCGCCTCCTTCCGTCGGCGGCGGTGCCGGCGGCTTGGCCATCACCAGGAGTGCCGTCAGGATATCATTCAGCTTGCCCTCCAGTTTCACCAGGCGGCTGTTCATGTCCTTCACGTTTTCGTTGAGAGAGCTGTAATCGGAACTCATCTGCTCGATCTTCGAGTTGAGCGCGGCCACGGGAGCGGCCAGCATGTTCCGCTGCTGCGTCAGGCTGTCCTTGATCTGCTGGTCGAGAACGGCAACGCCCTTGCTCGACGAATCAGCTTCGCGCACCGCCTGCTGAACCAGCGTAGTGAGCACTGCAATCTTTTCGTCGAACTTGCTGTTCAAGGTCTTCACGTCCTGTTGGACACCCGCCAGATCGCGCTGCACTTCGCGGATCAGATCGTTCGTCTTTTGCGCCATCAGGGGCGTGGTAGCGATCCACAACGTTGCTAGCATACGCCGCATGTCAGCCATATTCCTCCCAAATACGAGAAAGGACCGGAGCGGTTGGCGCGCTCCGGTCCCGGTTATCGGACTGTTGGTTTACTGCCCGACGAAGTGCGCGCGGCGGTTCTTCTGCCAGCACTCTTCATTGGACTCCGTGCACTGCGGACGCTCCTTACCGTAACTGATGACCTTGAGCCTGTCGGCGGGTACACCGAGTTGCACCAGGAAGTCACGGGCCGAGGTGGCGCGGCGGTCGCCGAGGCCGAGGTTGTATTCCGCGGATCCGCGTTCGTCGCAGTGACCTTCAATCGTTACCGTGCCACTCGAGAAGTCACGGAAGATCGCCTTCAAGGCGTCCGCGTCGCGTTGCAGCGCAACCCGGGCATCCTCGCGGATATCGCTCTTGTCGAAATCGAAGAACGCATCCTGGACTTCCTTCGCCACACGCTCGGCCATGGACATCTGGGGCACTTGCGGCGGCGGCGGCGGCGGCGGAGCCGTGACACGCAGCGTCACCGACTGGCTGGCTTCTCCACCCGGTCCCCTCACGCTCAACGTGTAGGTGGTGGTGTCGGAGGGCGAAACCTGGCGCGATCCGTTCGCATCCACTGAGCCGATGCCCTGATCAATCGTGGCCGACGTTACGTTTTCGGTAGACCAGCGCAAAGTCGCTGACTGGCCGCGCTCGATGCTCGATGGCTCTACCGTGAAACTGCTGATCACGGGTCTGGCCGGCGGCGGTGGTGTCGGCGGCGCTTCTACCTTAGGTTGGGGCGGTGGCGGGGGGGCGGGTACCTTCTTTTTGCAACCCTCCGCGAAAAACAACAAGGAAATTGTCAATAGTACTGCACCGATCTGTCGCTTGCTCATCCTGAACTTGCCTCCTAAACTCCCGGAACTGCATGGGGTACTGCTGGTCAAATGGTTTCGAGACTGTCTACTGTTTGCTCCACACAGGCATCTCATTGCGGCCTGCGCTTGTCAACTGCTTTACTTGTGTACCGTCTGCAAGCATAGTATATATCTGCATCGATCCGCCCCGGTTGGAAGCGAAGACCAGATGCCTGCCGTCCGGCGCCCAGAACGGGTTCTCATTGCGCCCCCGTCCGAAAGTCAGTTGAACGTATTCCTTCGTGGTGACGTCCATGACAAAGATATTGAAGTTCCCCGGCTCATAACCGCTGGTCCAGGAAAAGGCAATGTGCTTGCCGTCGGGATGCCAGCTTGGGTTGCTGGCTTGCCCTTGCCCCGTAGTAAGCCTCGTCACGTCCGCACCATCAATATTCATTTTATATATCTGTTGGGGTCCGCTGCGACCCGACACAAACACCAGGTCCGCTCCCGTCTTCGGGTTCACCTTCGGCTCCACCTCAATCGCCCGGCTGTTGGAAAGCCGCTGGAGCCCGCTGCCGTCCGCATTCGCGATATGCAATTGGGCATACCCGCTCACCTTCGAAGCAAACACAACCTTCGATCCGTCGGGAAAAAAGCTGAGATTGGAGTTGAACGACGCGGAGGGATTCAGGAACGGGAGACGCCGGCCGGTGTCGGTGGCGTGGATCATGATCACCGGCCCGCTGGCGGAGAAACGCGTGAAAGCGATCTTCGTTCCATCGTAGGAAACCGACGGCATGGTGCATAGTTCCGGATAGCGCGCGAACTGTTTCTGATTGGACCCGTCGTAGTCCATCACCCAGATTTGCTTCACCCCCGTACGGTTGGAAACAAAGAAAATCCTCGAGCCGGAAAGTCCCTCCAGCCCCATCAGTTTTAGGATATCGGCAGCGAATTCGCGCGCAACCTGCTTGGCGCCCTCATTGGTGACGGGACCGAAGTACAGTTTCCCGATCACCTGCGGGTTCTGCGGCTGCTGCACGTTGTACAGCCACCCGAACAGAACAATCTGATTGTTCTGGACCCCCGTATAGCCAAAAGCCAGGTAGTTGGCGCTCGCCGGAGGAGAAGACCAGTCAGAAAGCGCAAACCCCGTACCGCGGGCGGATTCCTTTACGTCCTGCGGCACTTGCGGGTGCATCCGCGGCAGCATGCTCGAGGGCACCACCTTAAACACGCCCGAACTGTCAATCTCCGAATAGAGCGTCTGGTTGAAAACGCCCATGTATTGCTGCGCTTCGCCCGAGCCCCGAAAATCGGGGATGGCGATCACCGGCCGCTGGCCGCCGATGATGTTAATGATCATGTCGCTCTTCTGCTGGGCAACCAGCAGCCAGAGAGCCGCACAGGTAAATCCGAGAAAAAAGATCTTTTTCATCGCTTGAATTGGAATTGAAACTCCACGTTGGCTTTGTTTCGCGTAAATTCCGCGGGCAGTTGGGGCAGCGGGCTTGCCTCCTGCACAGCGCGCAGGGTGGACTGGTCGAGCCCGTAATTGCCGCTGGTTTGCACCAGCCGCAAATTCGTCACTTCGCCGTTCCGTTGGATATCAAAATTGACGATCACCACTCGCGCGGAATTGAGACGCGGGTCAAGATTCTGAGTTCGCCACTTTTCGCCGACTCGCTGACGGATCAGGTCGGCATACCAGCCGAGATGCGTGCCGAAGGGGCTTCCGGCGCCGATACCGATTCCGCCGCCGCCTCCAGGGATGCTGTACATCGGCGTCGCCATCGCGGCGCCCGTCGAACTCGAAAGGCGGTTCGGCCGGTACTCCGGCTCCGGGGTGTAACGCCGTTCCATCGCCGCTACTTTTTTCTTCCGCTGGCGCTTGTTCTTCCTCGTTCTCTCGAGCGGAACCGCGTCGGGCTCCTCTTTTTCTTCGCGCTTCACTTCCTGCTTGGTGCGCTCCGGAACCATAGACTCGGTATCGTTGGCGACTTTGTTGGTAATCCCCTCGCGGTGGGGCATGGGGATGGTATCCACCGTAGTGATGGTGGCCGCGCCGCCGATGGAATTCGGATCGCCGAAGGTATCCTTGGCCCGGTTGGCCCACCACGTCCAAAAGACAACGGTGCCCGTCACCAGAAGGTGAAACGTCAGCGACGCTAACAACGGCTTCCTGAGATGCTGGTCCCGGTCGAATTCTTCGGCGTAGGCCACCATTTCCATTATCGCCTTTTGTCCGCGATATCCTCCGTCTTGGTCACCAGACGTGCATCGAACCCGGCCGCCTTGACCTCGCTGACCACTTGCGCCAGTACGTCCCAGGTGAGGTTGCGGTCCGCCCGGACATACACGGCCTTGGTGGACGGGCCGAACTTCTTGAGCACAGCGTCGCGCAGGTCCACCAGTTTCAACGGCGCTTCATTGAGATAGACCTCACCCTTCTTGGTGACCGAGATGACCGGCAATTCCTGTGCGCTTTGCTGCTGCTGCTTGACCTTCGGCACGTCGATTTCGAGCCCGAACTCCATCACCTGTGCCGTCAGCATGAAGATGATCAGCAGCACCAAAACTACGTCCACCAGCGGCACCACGTTAATCTCGGACATTGTGCCGATGCCGCCCCGCCGCCGGCGTCCGCCCGTTTCCGATCCTACCGAAAAGGCCATCGCGCGCTACTCCTCATAGGTTCGCTCCGTGAGGTTCATGAACTCCAGAGCGAATTCATCCATCCGCACCGCTATGTCTTTCACGACATGCCCGAAGTGATTGTAGAAGATGGCGGCTGGAATGGCCGCGCCGAGACCCAAGGCCGTGGCCACCAGCGCGTCCGCGATGCCGGGGCCCACCGCCCGCAGGCTGGCGGCGCCGGAGAAACTCAGCGCATTGAACGCCTCAATAATGCCCCACACGGTTCCGAACAGGCCGATGAACGGGCAGACGGTGGCCGTGGTGGCCAGCCAGTTCATGCGGCTCTCCAGGCGCGAGGTCTCCTGGCTGATGCCGAGTTGCAACATGCGCTCAATGGCGGTCTTGTTGCGCAGCTTCCCGAGCGACTTCACCTGGCGGTCCACCTCTTCATAGCCAAAGCCGTAAACCGATGCCAGAGGCGCATCGCGGAACTGCTCGGAGGCCAGAGCCAGCGCCTCCATTCCCGGAGCCTTGCGGAATGCCCGCAGGAAACTGATGTTCGAAACACGGGCCTTGCGGAGCATGTTCCACTTGGCGAACACCACCGTCCATGACAGCACGGAAAAGATCACCAGCAGGACAAGCACCGCCAATGGGATGGGCTTGTCCGTGTTGATGAAGTCCAACATGCGGATCTGGAGCAGCGCGGGTACCGGCAGTACGGTCAAACGAACTCCTTTCTAACACAGGGGCCATCGCGCTCGGGGGGCGCGCGCAGGCTAGTACCTATGATAGCGGAGACTACGGCCGGGAGAGAGCCGAAAAAAACAATACTCGCGAATATTGTTCTGACTGAGCGGCAAAGGCCAACACCTCAGGCGATCGCCACAGCGTCCACGCTATCCAGCCGTATGACGATGCGGCTGTAGCTTTGGTTTCGTCCCTCCACCATCCCGTTGCCGATTCTTGTCACCACGATTCCGATCGTATTGCCCTTGATGAAGAAATTCAGCCCCTTCTTGGTTTCGAGGCTTGCTTTCAGCAGTTCATCGAACATGTTGCGTTCCTCCTGGAGTGGCGCGGCTGCAGCGGATGCGGCTATCGTTGCGCCGGCGCCGATGAGTTGTCGTCTGGTCATAAATCGCCTTCCAGACTGGCAGGCGGATTCCCCCTGAGGATTCTGTCAGGAGCGGTGCGCTATCATTCCTTCGAATGCTGGTGGAGTTGATGGTGGAGAATCTCGCGGTCATTGAGCGGCTGCGGGTACGGTTTCATTCCGGCTTCCACGTGCTGAGCGGAGAGACCGGAAGCGGCAAGTCGATTGTCGTGGATGCGCTCGGGCTACTGTTCGGCGGGCGCGCTTCAGCGGAAATGGTGCGCACGGGATGCGAAAAGGCGCGCGTTTCCGGCATCTTCGAACTTCCTGAGGGCGCCGCCGCGCGGGCGAGGCTGGAAAGCCTTGGCGTCCCCATCGAAGAGGGAGAGATCCTCCTCGAGCGCGAAATTCTCGCCAATGGCAAGTCGCGCGCCTTCGCCGCCAGCCGCCCGGTCACCGCCGGTCTGCTCCGCGACCTGGCGCCGGTGCTGGGCGATATTCACGGCCAGCACGACCAGCAGCGGCTGTTCGACCGCGCCGAACAACTGGAGATGCTTGACGAATTCGCCCCCTCCCAGCGAGAGCCCGTCAGCAGCCTTTTCGAGGCTTGGCGCGCAGCGCGCGAAGAATTAGACACGCTTGACCACACCGAGCAGGAGCGGCTGAGGTTGGCCGATCTCTGGAGCTATCAGGTACGCGAAATCGAAGGAGTCTCCCCGAAAGCGGGCGAAGACGAGTCTCTCGAACACGAACGGAAGCTGCTGCAAAACGTCACACGCCTCCAAGAGAATGCCTCCGCCGCCTATGAGGCTTTGTATGACTCCCCGGCGTCGGCCCTGGTCCAAGTGCGGCAGGCCCATAAACGGATCGACGATTTGAGCCGTATCGACGCCGAACTCGCGCCCCTCGGAGAAAGCCTCGGCTCGGTGGAAGCCCTACTCCAGGACGTCTCCTACACCTTGCGCGACTACCTGGGCAAGCTCGAAGCCGATCCGGCGCGGCTGGACCAGACCGAGTCGCGCCTCGAAGCGCTTGCCAGGCTCAAGCGCAAGTACGGCGGGACCTTGCCTGCGGTTCTCGAGTTCCATGAAACTGCGCGGCAGAAGCTGGATTCGGCCGAGAGCGCCGAAGAGCGGCGCATGGAGTTGAAGGCGCGCGTGGACCAGGCCGCCAAAGACTACAAGGCTGCGGCCCAGAAACTTTCCGAAGCCCGCCGCGAGGCCGCCGCAAAGCTCGAGAAACGCGTCGAGCAGGAACTGGCCGGGCTGGCCATGGACCGTACCCGTTTCCGCATCGCCTTCTCCGAAGGCCCGTGGACCGCCAATGGACTCGACACCGTCGAGTTTCTGATCGCTCCGAATCTCGGTGAGGAACCGCGGGCTCTCGATCGCATCGCCAGCGGCGGAGAACTGTCGCGGGTCGCGCTGGCGTTGAAGGCCTGCATCAGTTCGTCCGGAAAAGCATCCTCAGCCCGGCGTACGCTGGTCTTTGACGAAGTGGACGCCGGCATCGGCGGCCGCGCCGCGGAAACCGTGGGGCGGCGCCTGAAGCAGATCGCCGCGTCCAACCAGGTACTCTGCGTTACCCACCTCGCCCAGATCGCAGGGTTCGCCGATCATCATTACACTGTGGAAAAGCGCGAATCCCGGGGCCGGACCGTAGCAGCCATCGAAGAACTGGAAGGCGAGGCGCGCACCCGCGAAATCAGCCGCATGTTGAGCGGCCAGCTTACCCCGGAAGCCCTGAAACACGCCGAGCAGTTGATCAGGCAGGGCGCATCCGGCTGATCCGCCGCAGCAGGCGCTCCACGCCCTCGCGGAACTCCTCAGGCTTTGCCAGCAGACTGAGCACCAGGAACCCTTCCACTTCAAAATCGTAGAAATAGCCAGGCTGCACGAGCACTTCGTCCTGATCCAGCAGGTCCAAAACGAAGGCATGCTCATCGAAACCTTCCGGCAGTTGGAGAATGGCGTACCAGCCCCCCTCGACGGGAAGCGGGCCGCACATGCTCCGCAGCCAGTGCAGGTTCCCGCGCAAGCGCTCGAGGATTTGCCGCCGCACACCGTCCCCTAACCGCAGGAGTTCCGGAAGCGCGTGCTGCACGGGAGTGGAGACCGAAAGATAGGTATCGGCAATCAATTCGAGCCGCTCCCCCGCTTCCCGGCAAATCTTCGGCGGGCCATCCAATATCATCCACCCGGCCTTCATCTGCGGCAATCCAGCCATTTTCGACAGTCCGTTCAGGCGCACCACGAGCGTGCCCTCCGCTGCCGGTCCCCAATCCGTATGCACTGGGCTATCGAGCGGGTACTCATGAAACACCTCGTCGCTCACCACAGCCAGGCTGTGTTGCGCGCAAAGGCGGCCCAGTTGTGCTACTTCCGCCGGACGTATATAAGAGCCCGTGGGATTGTTCGGGTTCACCAGCAGAATAGCTCGTGTGCGCGGGGTCACGCGCTCCCGGAGAGAATCGAAATCGATCTCCCATTGCCGGTGGTATCGCAGCGAGTAGTGGACCACCTCGACATTCTCGAGACGGGCAAGGAACTCGAACAGCGGATAGGAGGGCCGCGGGATCAGCACACGGTCACCCGGATTGCATAACAGCTTGAAGAGGTATCCGTAAGATTCGCTGGTGCTTGCGGTAAGCATCACACGTTCGGCGGGCGCCTTCTCCACGGCGGCTACCGCCTCGCGCGCATGAGGCAGTCCCCATGGGTTCGGTTCGTAAATCAGCCCGCGCACGTCTCCGAGGGCGGAGAGAATGGCCGCCGGGTACGCGATCCCGGCTTGCGTCGGATTTGACTCCGTCAGGTCGAGAAGCGCCGCCCCGCCGGCCCGCTTCGCGTGCAGAAGTTTCGAATACTCATTCTGTTCGAGCGACCAGCGAATGCGGCGCGAGAACACTACACCGTCCTGCCGATGGCCGTCTGCCCGACATCGACGTTGATGGTTTCCCCGGTGATTGCGGTGGCGTCCGCCGCCAGAAATACCGCGGCCGCCCCGATCTCCTCCGGCGTGGCGATCCGCTTCAGCGGGGTCGTCTTTTCGGCTTCGTCGAAAACCTCCTTCGGCCAGCCCGCAAAGCGCGTCCGGACGAAGCCGGGAGAGATGGCGTTGACACGTATGTCCGGCGCCAGCACGCGGGCGAAGGACTTGGTCATCGAAATCACCCCTGCCTTGGATGCCGCATAGACGATGGAACTTCCCTGCCCGCTATAGGGCGCGATCGACGCGATGTTGATGATGCTGGATCCCGGCTGTCTCCTGAGGTAGGGAACCACGGACCGCATGCAATAGAAAGCTCCCCGCAGATTCGTGTTCAGCGTGCGGTCCCAGATTTCTTCGGTCAACTCGTCGAGGTTCGCATGGGGAACGCGCTTGCTCCAGCCGGCGTTGTTCACCAGCACGTCGATGCGCCCCCACCGCGCTGCCACTTCCTCGAACATGCGCCTTACCTCCGCCTCCGCCAGCACGCTCGCCTGGAAGGCAATGGCCTCGCCACCCCGCGCGCAAATTCCGGCCGCGGTCTCTTCGCAGGCTTCGCGAGAGGAGGCATAGTTCACCACCACGCGGGCCCCTTCCCGGGCCATGCAATCCGAGATCCCCCGCCCGATCCCGGTGCCTCCGCCCGTGACGATCACCACTTTGTCTTTTAGTTTCATGATGGACTTCCCATCATACCCTCGCTCGTGGGGACCGGTGAAAATAACCCCCGGGCCCTATGGGAACAGCCGCGCGTATGGGATTCACTGGTATTATGAGGAAAATCCAGATCGCATTTGTTTTGCTGGCGCTCGCGGGGTGCGCCAAAAAGCATGTTCCCAACCAGATTTCCAAAGCCGTCCCCCCACAGCCGGCTTCTCACTCCCCCTCCACCCCGGCCGTAGCCTCCCGCTCCAATTCCATATCTTCCACGCCTGCTCGTTCGAACGAGGACGGTGACCGCGCCCTCAGGAACGCCCTCGCCAATTTGAACGCCGCGCTCGGGGACGCCATGTTCGACTTCGACAAAGCCAATCTGCGTCCGGACGCCGTATCCGCCCTCACCAAGGACGCCTCGGTATTGCAGGACGAAATCAAGAAGGATCCCAGCCTGATGTTCACGGTGGAGGGCCACTGCGACGAACGCGGATCGGCGGAGTACAATCTGGCGCTGGGCGACAGGCGCGCGGAAAAGGCGAAAGACTTCCTGGCGCAGATTGGATTGCCGGCTGACCATCTGAAGACCATCAGCTATGGCGAGACCAAGCCTCTCTGCCAGGAATCCACCGAGGAGTGCTGGCAGAAGAATCGCCGGGCCCACCTCACCTACGAACGGGCCAGCCGCTAGCCTTGCACGTCCGGCTGCAAGTGCCGGGCAAAGAATTCGAGCGTCTGTCCCCATGCCTGGCAGGCAACGTTCGGGTCGAAGGCCGCGCCGGTATCGTTGTTGAATGCGTGGCCTACGCCTTCCCAGATGTGGAAGCCGCAGGTCCGGCGTGTGTTGATAAGTGCGGGTACGATGCCGGAGGCCGAGATGGACAGGTTCCGGTCGAGTTCTGCATAGTGGCATAGAAGCTTGGCGTTGATATCCGGGACAAATTCCGAGGATGGCACTGGCGTCCCGTAATAAATGACAATGGCAACCACCGGCTCGCCGCTAATAGCGAGCAGCCATGCATTGCCGCCGCCCGCGCAAAAGCCCACCGTTCCGATGCGGTCCTCGAGGACGTCGGGCAGGGAGCGCAGGTAGGCTACGGAACTCCGCAGGTCGGCAGGCCGGCCCTCCGGTGTGGTGCGCCCGTAGGCGGCCCCGGCATCCGTCGGATTAGGGAACTGACTCGTGCCGCCCTGCCGCGAGAGCAGGTCGATAGCCAGTGCGACATACCCTCCGCGCGCCACGCGGCGGGCGACGTCCCGTATGTGCTCATTGAGTCCTCGGTTCTCGTGAATCACCAGGACGCCGGGCAGCGGAGTTGCGGAATTCCGTCTTGGTTTCACCAGGTAGGCGAATAGCGGGGATGCCTCACCGGCGAACTGCACGTCGGCGCCTTCGATATCCGGCGCGTCCGCCGGGACGCGAACGTCCGTGCCGCAGGTAACTGCCGCTTTCAGCGGAACCCCCATTTCGTTCAGGGCGACGCTGACCGCGGCGACTCCACCGGCAATCTTCCGCGCGCGGCGGATCATCTCCCGGCGATTGAATGCGCCATCGACATAGAGATGGGCTAGTTCTTCGGCTTCATTGTGCTTGTCCATGATTTCACCTCTGATGGAACGGGCGCAGCCCCTCGCCGCGCCATTTCAAATAGGAGCATCGTATCCCGAATCGTGGAACAGGAATCTGTTCCGGACTTGCGATAGGGCCGATCTCTAGGCCGATCTCAAGGCCCAATTGCTTTCCTTACTGAATGAAGGTATCCTACTCCCAATCACTCGCTATGCAACCTGGTTGCGATTAGCATCCTACTATCTGGGACTGCTTCCTCCAGCTAGGTATTTTTTGGTTCAAGGAGATGACCCTATGAGATATCTAGGGCTTGTGTTGGGGATTCTATTTCTTTGTGGGGCTGCCTTCTCTCAAGAAGTCACCGCCGGCATCTATGGCACCGTGCAGGATTCTTCGAATGCGGTAGTCCCACAGGCAACTATCACGTTGCGTAACCTCGAAACTGGCCGGACTCTTCAGACCAAGTCTGACGAATCCGGCAACTATGTTCTCACTCTGGTTCCTATCGGCACCTACGAAATCACGGTGGAAGCCAACGGATTTCGTACCAGCCGTGTTTCCAATGTCGTTCTACGAGTCAATGACAATCGCCGCTTCAACGTCACCCTCGAAGTGGGAGCCGTTTCCGAGCAGGTCACGGTGGCGGCGGAAGCGGTTGCGGTGAACACCGCATCGGGAGCCACCAGCGCCGTACTCGAAGGTAAGGAAATGGTGAAGATTCCCTCGAAGGGCCGCTACGTCTTCCCGTTTGCCCTGCTGATGCCCGGAGCGATTTCCACCACTCCGCAGGACCGCCGGGCCAACAACACGGCCGTCAACGGCATTCGTCCCACCCACAATGCCTGGCTGCTCGACGGCGGTTATAACATCGACACCGGCGGCAACTGGGGAGCCCCCCTCGCCCCGAACGTGGAGACGGTTGCCGAATTCCGCGCCCTCCGCGGCAACTACAGCGCCGAGTTCGGCATCGGCAGCGGCGCACAGTTCAACGTCATCACCAAGAGCGGAACCAACGATCTGCACGGTTCCGCCTATGAGTTCCTGCGCAATGACAAGTTGAACGCCCGCAACTATTTCTCGCCCGCGCGACAGGCCTTCCGCGGCAATGACTTCGGCTTCACTGTCGGCGGCCCTGTCTACATCCCCAAGGTTTACAACGGGAAGAACAAGACCTTCTTCTTTGTTCACATCGGTTTCATCAAGGAACGCCGGCAGGAACTGTTCCTGCAAAAGCTCCCTGAGATACCGTACCGGACAGGCGACTTCAGCACCCTCGGAAAGAACATCATCGACCCACTCACAGGGTCCCCGTTCCCGGGGAACATCATCCCTTCCGCGCGCTTCGACAAGAATGCGTCGGGATACATCAAGATGTATCCGGCTCTCAACTACCGCGACAACAATGGAAACAACTGGACCCAGACGCAGGGCCACCTGGACAACACCGACGAGCGCATGTTCCGCGGCGATCACAACTTCGGCGACAAACACCGCCTTACCGGCCGCTATACGCGTGAACTGCGTTTCGCCGACTACCGCGTCTCCCCGGGGTTTGAATGGCTTCGCCGCCAGGACAAGACGCCCGCCGACAACATCGTCGTGGACTTCACCTCCACCTTCCGCCCAAACCTCATCAACGACTTCAATCTCGTCCGTTCCCACAACCGCATCATGCAGTTCCCACCCGATGTGAGCGGCGCCACGTGGGGCATCAACATTCCGAAGCTGTTCGTCACCAACGAGCAAACCTACCCGCTGAGCAGCCTCAACTTAACCAAGATCCCGGACAAGGTGCCGAACATTTCCCTGGTGAACTACTCGAGCATCGCGCCTTCGGCCCCCTGGAGCAACTACCAGACCATCTACGACATCAAGGACAACCTCACCTGGATCAAAGGCGCCCATACCATCAAGACTGGCTTCGACTACGCCTACGAAATCAAATTCGAGCCGACCAACACCAACGTGTTCGGCGACTTCACTTTTGACGGCAAAGTCACCGGCGACGCTTTTGCCGACCTCATTCTCGGCCGCGCCGCGCAATACTCGGAAACCAACACCGTTGCTTTCAATGACAATCGCCGCAACGCCCTCGAAGCCTACATCGACGATTCCTGGAAGGTCAACCGCCGGTTCACGCTGAACCTTGGCTTGCGCTTCTCCTACTTCCCGCCGGCCCACGAGGCAAGCGACAAGTACCGCGTATTCCGCATCGCCAATTACGACCCATCGAAGGCCGTCACCATCAACACCGCCGGCCAGATCACAAAGAACAGCGGCGATCTGCTCAACGGCATTGTGAATCCCGCCAACTACTGGGATTTCTCCAAACACAACTTCGCGCCGCGCTTCAGCTTCGCCTACGACGTTTTCGGCGACGGCAAGACCGCTGTCCGCGGCGGCTACGGCCTGTTCTACAGCCGCGAGATCCTCGGCGCGTTCATCCTGATGTCCGGTAATCCGCCGTTCGCCCAATTGGTGGACCTGTTCAACACCAGCCTGAGCAACCCCGGCGGCGGAACCACGCGCAACTATGACCTGCCGACGACGCTCGGCTCCATCGACACCAGACAGCAGACGCCGAATACGCAGCAGTGGAACCTCAACATCCAGCGCTCGCTCGGATCGAACATGATGCTCGAAATCGGCTATTCCGGATCGCGCGCTCTTCATATGATGCGCACCCAGGACATCAACCAGCCGCTGCCCTCGGTGGCCATCGCCAACGGCTCTGTCAGCGCCAACTACCTGCGGCCCTACAAAGGCTTCGGCGTCCTCAATCACCGTGAACAGAGTTACATGTCCAACTATCACGGTTTGCAGACGCAGCTTTCCCGCAGCTTCGCAAACGGCCTCGGCTTCCAGATTTCCTACACGTGGTCGAAGGCAATCGACAACGCGGACTTCACCGGCGGCATCTATGGCTTCGTCCCGAACACCCAGGATTCCCGTCCGGAGCGCGGCCGCGCCAACTTCGACGCCAATCACAACTTTGTCGCCAGCTACACCTATCAGCTTCCCTGGCTGAAGAACAACACCGGCATTGCCGGACAGGCGCTGGGAGGTTGGGAACTGGCCGGAATCACGACGTTCCAGAGCGGCTTGCCCATCAATCCGCAACTGGGCCGTGATATCGCCGGCGTGGGCAGTTCGTCCCGCCAGCGTCCCGCTACCACGGGAAGTCCCTTCCTCGGATTGAGCGATCGAAATGTCAATACCTGGTTCAACCCGAGCGTCTGGGCAGCACCCGCCCTCGGCACCTTCGCTCCCACGGGACGCAACATCCTCAGCGGCCCCGGCATCAACAACTGGGACATGAGCCTGTCGAAGAACTTCAAGCTCTACAAGGAGCGGACCGTTCTCCAAGTCCGCGCCGAATCCTACAACACGTTCAACCACACGGAGTTCAACGGGGTCGGCCAGACGTTCTTCGTACCGTCCTCGTTCGGCAAGGTAACCTCCGCCAAGAACGAACGTTCGTTCATGGTGGGCATGCGCCTCCAATTCTGATCCATGGAAATGCCGCGCGCGGGACGCATCCCCGCGCGCGGCGTGATATCTTGACCACGATGCGATTTCTCATCCTCTCCCTTTGCCTGCTTGCCTGCCTTTCCGCTCAAGCTCCCACTCTCGCCGTCGTCGAAAAGAAAGCTTCCGCGGTCGCCTTTTACTCGAGCGATGGCAAGCGGCTGAGCGACACCAAAGTCGGCAAGACTCCCCACGAAATCGTATACTCCCCCGACCACCGGTTCCTCTACGTCTCGAACAACGGAATCCTCTGGATGACGGAAACCGGCGCCGGAGGCAACACCATCTCCATCATCGACGTGGCAAGCCGCAAACAAACCGGCGTCATCGACCTCGGCCCCAACCACCGCCCGCACGGCATGGACGTCGATCCCAGCACCGGCAACATCGTCGTTACCGTCGAGAACCCCTACGGCCTCCTGTTGGTGGATCCGAAAACCCGCAAAGTCATCCGCCGCTACGACACCAAGGGGCAAAAGCCGCACATGGTCCTGCTCGACAAGGATGCCCGCTTTGCCTACGTCAGCAACTCCGGTTCCGGCGATGCCGGCATCCTCAACCTCGCCACCGGAGCCGTCAAGAACATTCCCGTCGGCCAGAACCCGCAAGGCGCCGTGCTTTCGAAGGATGGCAAACGGATCTATCTCACCGTGGAAATCGACAAGTCGATTGCCGTTCTCGACACTGCCAAACAGGCACTGATCGGAAAAATCAAGACCGGCGATGGTCCCGGCCGCATCGCTCTCACGCCGGACGAAAGGACACTGGTGTACAACCTTCAGGCAGGCTCCGGCATGGGCTTCGCCGACGTCGCCTCGCTGAAGCAGACCGCCGAAATCCGCCTCCCGGGCAAGCCGCTCTCGATGAACCTGTCGAGGGACGGCAGCAAAGCCTATCTCGGCCTTCAGGACAGCGACAGGATCGCTGTCGTATCCATTCCCCAGCGCAAGGTCCTGCGTATCATCGACACCCCGAAAGACTCGGGGCCCGATCCGGTGATTGAACTTCCGTAACTCTCACCGGCGCAGCAGCCACTCGGCGGCCTGCCGCATCAGCCGTTGAAACTCCGGATTGCCCAGCGCCTCGCGCGTGTGTCCGCTGGCCAGGTGGCACAGCCGTCCGCGTCCCGGTTCGTACGCCCATCCCGCGGCCGCCGTCTTTCCCTCATCACTCCGGTTGCGTAACAACAGGTGCACCTTCGTGTCGTCGTACGGCGGCGTGTGCTGCTCGTCGGCGGCAAAGAAATCCTGCACCCCGCGCGTAATGGGATGCTGATGATCCACCACCTCCACGCGGAACCGCTCGAGCGGCCCATGCCCGATGTACTTGCCGCCTACCAGCTTCAAATAGGGGCCGTTCTCCGGATACAGGCCCATGGAGTTATGCAGGTTCAGAAAACCGCCGCCGCGGTTTACGAAGTCTAACACCGCCTTCTCCTGCTCCGGCGTCATCCAGATGCGATACTGGCCCGAAGGCCCGTCGGGCCACATCATCCCGTCGCGCAGGATCACCAGCAGTTTCACCTTCGCCAGATTCTCCGCATTCAGCGCGCGCACGTCCACGGTGTAGTGCGGCACAACGCCCGTGGCGTCGAAGACGGACTGCAACCCATCCTGCACATGACCCGGTTCGTGGTAGCGGTCGCCGATCAGCACCAGCGCATGCGGCTTCGATCCGCTCAGCGTTTTGCCCTGAAACGGCGCTGCCGGGACGGTCAACTCGGTATACACATGCCGGATATCTTCCGCCGCTGGATCGTCGTAGGGCATCCACACGAAGTCCCCGGCGGGCAGTTTCACCTCTTTCTCGATCACCTCGAGCGGACGCTCCATCGAAACCATGTACCCCACCTGACGCCGCAATTCTCGCAGGAACCGCCTCTGCCGCTCGAGCAACGAAGCGTCGCCCCACGACCCATATCCCGGGACCACCTTCTCCGCGCCCAGTTTCCGCAGAGCCTCGAGAGTTGCCAGCCACTCCGCTGTATCCCTCCCGGCGAGCTTCATCCGCGGACCATTCACCCCTATCGGGCCGGTGAACAGAACCTTCGCGTTGCGGATGAAAATCGCCCGTCCCCCGGCGTAGGGAACCAATTCGATTCCCCCGGAAGTCCGGTCGATCCGTTTGATGCCGCGCGCCTCGAGCGCCGTCATCTCCGGACTCGTGCGAGCCTCCGGATCCGTGAGCAGCGCCCAGCGCACGGGTTTGCCCGTGATCTTCTCCACGCCGGTGACATATTCGGCCGCATCCATACCCTTCGGCGTATCAATCAACAGCGTGGATTCATCCAGCGCCACCCATCCGCTGTTCGCCGATCCATACTTCGCGGCAAACCCCGCTGCGTAGATTCCCTCCCCCAATTGCTGGTGATGAGGAAACCCGAACAAGACCGTAGAGACAAACACAAGCGCGTATCGCATCTACCGATATGATAGACGGCCTGCCGCTCAGCGGCCTGCCCGTTTCACCTTGCCCGTCTGCTCCCTGGCAATCGCCTGCACGATCCTCGCCCTCGCCGCGGCCCGCTCCACCAGCAGCGGACCCTCTCCCACCTGCTCGATCCAATCGAACAGCCGCTGCACCTGGTAGAGCGTCGATGTCTCATCGCGGCAGTTCGCCAAAAACACCAGTTGCACCTTCTGGACTTCGTCCGCCACGTATACTCCGAATGGCGGCGACACCACCGTGGCATCGGGAAATCCCAACTGCCGCAAAGCCTGGTTCTCCGTGATCGTCCGGTGGCAGGCCACCAGATGCACGGGGCCCACGCGCTTGCCTCCCAACTCCCCCGCCCGCTGATGGTCGCGCAGGAAAAGCTGGTTCACGCCCTCGCGCGCTTCCGGAATCGAGAACGGAGCCGGCACCGCGCCACACACAAACAGCACCTCGTAGCCGCGAATCGGCGTAAATACGCCCGAAGCATCGCCTTTCGCCGTAACCCCGCCCCGATCCTCGAGCGCGCGGCGCAGCACACCCTCCATCTCGCGCTGCCGCGCGCGAAAATCCAGCCGGCTCCAGTCCAGTGCGTCGCCGCTGTAGAACTTGCCCTTCCGCGCCTCCCTCACCCCGAGCCGCACCATCTGCGCAGTGGCTTCGCGCAGCGTCTCGCGGCACAATTCGATGATCTCTTCCCCGTTGCGGCACGGCCTGCCCATGAACAAGTGCTGGCTTTCCACGTATTCGCGAAACAGGTCATCGCGCCGGCCGTCGTCGCCCTTCCTCCGCGGCGCGAGCGGCTCCATTTCGAGCACCCGTACCTTCGCAGGAGCCGTGTTCAAAGCTTCCTTCAACTCCGCGTGGCAAATGCCAATCTCGCCGCTCGCCTTCGCCCAGCCCGCATCTCCGTTGTACAGCGCAATCACCAGTTCCGCTTTGCGCACCTCGTCGAGGCACGCCTCCCACAAATCTTCGGAACCCTCCCGCGCCGGCGCCGGCTCGTTGATCCACACCTCGAACAACTGCTCTCCAAACAGGCGCTGCTCCTCGATTTGCGCGGCCAGGTCTGCGCGAATCTCGGAAAGCGTCGCATTCCCGTTGCCCTTATAGGGAAACTTCTGGTTGTTGCGGCTCGAGATCATCACCCTTACCGCCGTCGGTTTCGCCATCGCGTCCCCTCCGTTCCTCAACTTGTGTGATCGTGAATGATGCGCCAGGCTCCGCCCGCGCCGCGGCGTAATACGAGGGTGAACCGCCCCGAAGCATCCCCGCCGCTGCGCGCGTCCCGCTTCAGATGGAACTCCCCCGTCGTGATCGCCACGTTCGCGGAAACCAGGCGCACTTCGATGTGGTCGAACGTTAACTGCCCCATGGCGGACTTATCCGCGTAGCGCTTCACGTAGTTATCGAGAATCGCCTGATACCCTTTCACCACGCTGCGCCCGATGTAGGTGGTTTCCGGCGAGTTCTCGTAGCCGCTCATGAACGTCCGGATATCGCCCCGGTTCCACGCCTCCTGCTGCGACTGCAACACCGCCCGCACCTGCGATTCCGGCGCGCCGGACGCAAAGAAAAACAGCGCCAGCGAAAGAAAGTTCATTCGCTCACTCCGGAAGCAGAATGATCAACTCCAACTGCGGAGTGGGGAAATCGCCGGGAACGTAGGCGGCCAGGTTCCTCGCCCGCAGAATCGCCTCCCAGTACACGCCGCTCATATTGAGGCTGAAATACTGATGATTCAGCTTCACGGGAATAGCGCTCGGCGGACGAGGGTTGTGGGTCAGCAATACGCCCGGCAGCGCCTGCCTCACCAGATGCTCGATATGATTCGCCGAGCATACCTTGACAAGCGATGGCGTCTTGGCAATCAGTTCGCCCTCGTTCATGTCGGCATTGATGGCCAGGTACATGCGCGTATCGCGGAAGTACTTGTCGTCGGCCAGAGCCGTGGCGTAGATATGCGGAGCCACCAGTTTCAGCGGAAGCGAGATGAAGTTGCTCGGCACCACCGTCTCGAGCAGCATTCGCACCTTCTCGTCCAGGTCCGTAAACGGCGGCTCCAATTCATCGTGATTGTACTTGGGCAAATCCCGCGGATGGATGGTGGTGGAAAACGTCGTCAAACATCCGGCCAGCGAGAGCATCACCGTGAACAGGTCGGACGGATGCCCGCGCTTCACCTCGAACAGATGCTGAATGAGCGGGAAATGCGAGTTGATGGTGTACAGCAGCCAGAAGTTCGCAATGTCCGACGATCCGAAATCGGCCAGCGTGAGGTTCTTCTGCCTTCGCAAACCGGAAAGGATACTGCTCTTGGCCGACAGGATCTCCACCAGGCGGCGGGCGATCGACATCAGATAGTCGCTGGTCTCGATGTTCAGCAGGGGCGGCTGGAACCGTGCATCGAACTGCAGCGTCCCGGCCGGCGTCTTCTTCACCCGCGCCACGCGCAGCGACGAGTAGCCCTTCAGGTTCTCGCCTTCGAACAGGAACCGGAAGTTCTTTCGCGCCACCTGCACCGGGCGCTCCATGGTGCCCGTGTTCTCGTCCCGCAACATCAGCACGTCGGCGAGGTACCGGGTGTCCGAACCCCGGGTCGCCATGGCTACGTTCAGCCCGCGCTCGCGGTAGGCCGGGATGGCCATATACACGTCGCACGTGGTCTGGTCCTTTTCGAAGTATTCGGCAATCGGCCGCATCGGTGGTTCCGGGTCCGATTCCGGTATGTCGAACAGCATTCCGTCCGGGAAGATTCCCGAAGCTTTCGAAATCGAGATGCTGCCCCCTGCCAGCGCCTCCTGATCGAGCCTCAACTCGCGAAATCCCCAGGGATAGGAGCTGAGCGCCTCCATCTGGAACTGCAGTGTATTGTCGAGGTACCGGTCCTGGCTCTGCAGATACTGCGAATTGAGGAACGTACCCTTCATCCAGATGACGGGTTGCAAGCGCTTCATTGGAAACTAACGTAGCACAGACTCGCGATGTTCCAAGCAGCCGTCCCGTTTTTCTGCTAGAAGCTATGTAATGAGATCTGATTTCCCCCTCCATCCGGGGAACCCGGAGGCATTCCCCACCGTCCGGGAGTTTCTCGCTGCATCCGGCTACTCGGAGGAGTTCCTCCGTTCTCACTTCCGGATTCCAAGCATTCATTTTCTGCTCTACCCCTACGGTCTCCAAGCCGAATACCTCAATAAGAAATATGAGGAAGGCGACAGCCTGCCCCTCTTCCTCACCCGTCTCTTCATCGCGGGACGTACCTTCGAGCGGGCGATTCTCGAAGAGAAACTAACCCCAAACGTTGTCTCCGCAATGGAACAACTGGGACTGCTTGTTCCTGGGGATACCTCCGGTTTGCGTTGCCCCGCCACTCTCTACCCCGCACTGGGCGTATTCGTCGCCTCGGATCGCGGCTTCCGCCCGGAAGGGCCCGGCTACCGGGGCAAGGATTACGTCATGAGCGGCACGGAACACATCTGCCGCCAGTTCATCGCGCACATCTCGCAGGCTCCCTGCGAAACGTTTTTGGATATGGGCACGGGCTCCGGCCTCGCCGCCTTGCTCGCTACAAAGTTCAGCAAGCAGGTTTGGGCCGTCGACATCACGCCACGCGCCGTCGCCTATGCCGGCTTCAACCGTCTTCTCAACGGCGCTCAAAACCTCACTGTCCTCGAAGGCGATCTCTTCGCCCCGGTCCAGGGGCTCAGCTTTGACCGCATCTCCTGCAATCCGCCGTTCGAACCGCCTCTCAAGGACGGGATGATTTTCTCCGTAGGCGGCGAAGACGGCGAGGCCATCATCAAGCGTCTTATTACCGAAATCCCTCCCTACCTCAAGCCCGGCGGCCGCCTCTATTGCCAGGTCTGCGGCACCGACCGCGAAGGGGAATCGTTCGACGAGCGCATCCTCTCCTGGCTCGGCGAAGCCCGCTCCGATCTCGATGCCATCCTCTTCGTCCGGCTCATCCTTACTCCGAATGAATACGCCATTCAACAGATGCTCGGCGAGAACCAGGACTCCTGGAAGCTACAGGAGTGGAACATGTTCTACCACAAACTGAAGGCCACTCAGGTGGTGGTCGGCCATCTCATCCTGCAAAAGCGCTCCTCAGTGCGCCCTACTTTCGCCGCGCGGCGAAACTTTGGCCCCGACACCACGCAGAGGGAGATCGAATGGCTCCTCGAATGGGAAACACAGTGCGCCGAACCGGGTTTCGCGGAAAGGCTCCTCGAATCCCGTCCCAAACCAGGCTTGGGCTGGGAACTTCATGTGCGCCACGGTCTTCAGGACGGAAAACTCGTGCCGCTCAGCTATACCTTCTTCACCAAGTACCCGTTTGAAACGAACCTCCACGTGGCAGCCTGGATGGCGATGCTCGTTTCCCGCTGCGACGGCAAGGCTACAGCAGCGGATCACTACCAGTTCTTCGCTTCCCGCATGCCGCTCCCCAAGGAGGAATACCTGCGCGCGCTGGGAGCGCTCATCGGCGCTGATTTCCTGCGCATCGACGGTTCTGAGCCTCCCGCCTCCCCGGAGGCCGCGGCTTAATGAACATCCCCTTTCCCCTGCGCACCGCCTCGCCTCAATCCTTTGCCCTGGTACGTGAGTTTCTCTCCCAATCCGGATATACGGAGCAATTTCTCCTCAATCATTTTTCCCTGCCCGGGCTCCATCTGCTGCTCACGCCCTTCGGGCTGGCCGGGGAATACCTGCACCAGCGCTACCGCGGCGACAGCCTTCCGCTGTTCCTGGCGCGCACCTTCATCGCCGGCTACCCCGCTATTCCAGAGCACGTGGAGCGGTTCCTCCCCCCGCTCGTCACCGTGGCGCTGCGCGACCTGGGCATCCTGGAACCGGTCCCGGACAAGCCCGCCAACCTGCGCGCAACGGTTCTCCTCATCCCCTCCCAGGGCTTCTTCATCGCTGCCGACCGCGGATACTGGGTGGACGGCATCGCCCACGATGACAGCGATTTCGTCATGTGCGGCCTCGAAAATATCTCCCGCCGCTTCGTCGACCACTTCGCCAAGTCTGCGTGCCGCCGGTTTCTCGAGATCGGCTGCGGGTCCGGCTACGCAGCCCTGGCCGCCTCCACGTTCGCCGGCCAGGTCACTGCCATCGATATCACGGATCGCGCCGTCCGCTACGCCGAATTCAATTGCCTGCTGAATGGCGCCCCCAACATCCGCATCCTTCAGGGCGATCTCTTTGCGCCGGTTGCGGGAATGCAATTCGACCGTATTGCTTCGCACCCGCCCTTCGAGCCCTCCCTCAAGGGTGACTACGTGTTCTCGGTGGGAGGCGAGGATGGCGAAGCTCTCATCGCCAAAATCGTCTCCCAGGGACCCGCCTATCTCGAAGCTGGCGGCCGGATGTACATCCAGGTCACCGGCACCGATCGCGAAGGCGAGCCCTTTGAAATGCGCATCCGCAAATGGCTCGGCACTGCCGCCGAAGAGTGCGACGTGGCCCTCTTTGTCCGCATCACCGCCAAGCCCATGGACTACGCAACCGAGCAGGTTCTGACCGAGAACGCCGACGCCTGGAAACTTCAGGAATGGAGCGAACTCTACCACAAACTGAAGGCGGAACTGGTGGTGCTGGGGCACCTTGTCATTCAAAAACGCCGCACTCCGCGCCCCGTGTTTTTCACCCGCCGCTCATTCGGTCCCAAAACTACCATAGCGGAGATGGAGTGGCTTCTCGATTGGGAAACCCGCGCCGCCGAACCCGGCTTTCATCCCAACCTGCTCTCCTCCACGCCGGCCCACGGGACGGGATGGGAACTCTACACACGTCACCACGTGAAGGAGGGCAAACTCGAGCAGTTCAGCAGTACCTTCTTCACCACTTACCCCTTCGAAACCAGCCTCCACTGCGCCGCCTGGATGCCGCTGTTCGTCTCCCGCTGCAACGGAACCACAACCGCGGCTGAGCACCTGGAGTGGCTGCGGACACGTTTCCCGATTCCGGAAGAGGATTTTCTTCGCGCGCTCTCGGCATTGATTTCGACGGGTGTGCTGCTGGCGCCTGAATCGTAAAGAGCTAACCCTCGCCCAACGCCGATAACCTCTCGAGCCAGTCGCGAAAGTGAGGGCATTCCGCACGCATTCGATCAATCCCGATGCGCTCAGCCGCAAGCGCGCCGTCAATCACTTTCTGATACGCCTGATAAATATCGAGAATCCGCTTTGATGGCGCTCTGTTCGGATCGTCGTTGATGTCTTCTGGAGTTGGAAAAGAAGAGCGGATAATTTCGAGTTCCTTTGACAGTTTGGGCTGCCCGATGGCATCCGCAAACGCCGCCGGATCGCTGAACAGCAATCCCTCATATTCGTGGAGCTGAAGATAGGGAACGAACCTGACGTCCGCCCGGAGCCGTGAATCCTCCTCTATAAATGTCCTTCTTCATTGCCAGTTCCACTTGCAGAACTTTTTCATTGTTGGGCAGATGCGCGGGGACTGGCAAGCCGGGAAAGCCCTTCCCCAATCCGTAGTAGTCGAGCATTGTCGAACAGCAGGCTCCCGGATCCTGTTTCAGCAGGCCGAGCACGTCTCGCTTCACGCGCGGGTACTTGGTGTTTCCACCCAAAACGACCGGGGTAAGATGGACATTTTTGCACCACATCGCCTTGGAGAGAATCTCGTTGATGAACGTTTCCTCCGTCTGGCCCTCGACAACGACAAAGATCCGCTTCATCCTTCCCGGATCACCGGAGCCTCCTCACCCCGGGGCCTTCCGCCCAGCACGTTCTTCTCCCACAACTCACCGAGCGAGTAGTCTTCCAGCCATTCCGAGAGCTGAGCCGAATCCAGCCGCCGGAACACGGACTCCCCCCGTTCCCGATCCACGACGATGACATCCTCGGGTGCGAATTCGTTCAGCAGCGGAACAGACTGCGTGGAGACGATCAACTGACTGGCCGTCGCCGCTTTTCGAAACAGACCTGCGAGTAGGTTGAGCGCGTAGGGATGCAAGCCCAACTCTGGTTCCTCGAACAGCAGCGTCGCCGGCGGGCTCGGCTGTAGTAACGCCGTAGCCATACAAATGAAGCGCAGCGTCCCATCAGAGAGTTGATGAGCCTGAAACGGGTAATCAGAATCCCTCTGAAGCCACTCCAGTTGGATCAGGCCCGAATTGTCGTGTACCGGCCGCAGTTTGAAGTCATCGAAGAATGGCGCTGCCAATCGTACAACATCCCGGATCCTGGAGTACGCGAAGGGTGATCCTGTGCTGAGGCGAAATAAGAAAGCGGCCAGGTTATCCGCATTCGGCCGAAACACCTCGTTATCATTGATCGCACCTTGCCGGCGCACTCCGGCTGACGTACTGGTGTCGTGGAAATGATACACAGTCCACCTGGAGACAGCCTGATACACATGATGTGCGATCCCATATCCACGCCCCGGCTTGTCCGGGTCGTCTTTGTGATCTTTCAGCTTGGCCTCGGCATGCCCGGACCCGAAGAAATCTCCAGTTTTCCCGTAGTCACCATCAAAGAGCGCAACTTCACGGGCAAAGATCAGTCTGTTGTTGGCGGTCGGTACCAGTTCAAACTCGTATCCATTTCTCCCAAACTCAAGCTTCGCGGCAATCCGACGCGTGATCTTGGGTCCAAGGTACAGGCACGAGTCGGCTCCCCCTTCAATCTGCACCGCCAACTGAAGCCTCTGCTCAATCAACTCACGCAGCATCCGAAAAAATCCGACGAAATTGCTCTTGCCCGCGCCGTTGGCGCCTATCAGCACATTCAACGAACGCAACTGGAAGTCGTCCAACTTTCGGATGGACTTGAACCCCTCAATGGTCAGCTTTTGAATGCCGTGGGTCATCGATGACTTCTGTACGTGCCCAGTATCCCACGCCCCTGCGTCACATGAACCTCAACCTCCAGGCGGATGTATACTAGCGAAAATTACTGACGGGGATCTGGGTCGATCCTGATTGGAGCCTGCCCATGTTCATAGCTCTTGTTTGGCTGCTTGTCCTGGCCTCTCCCGCCTGGGCCCAATTCGGGTCGAGGCAAACCCTCTTCCGCAACTCAGTGAAAGCCTGGAACGGCTCGCTCGACGTACACGGCACAGGCTCCGGCACCATCACCGGCCCGACCGGCGCCACCACGCAGTACAACATCGACCAGCGCGTCTCCGGCACGCTCAAGCTGGATCAATATAATCCCTTGATCGGAGGCTGGACGGGCACGCTCGACGGAACCATCACCATCAATGAAACCTCCATACTCACTTTCGCCTGCACTGTCACCAATACCCTCACCGCGAGCAGTTCCGCCGCCGCTGACTTCCTCGGGCAGCCGCTGAAATTCAATCTCACCTTCGACATCGGCTCCGACACCTGGAGCCTCTGGCCCTCGAACGATAGCATCAACGGCACAAACAAAAGCGTGCAGAACTGCGCGGGGCAGCAGTCCACCTCCACGGCCATCAATCCTATGAGATTCATGCCCATCGACATGAAGATGGGATTTCCGTTTCCCGCCTCCGGTTTCGACCTGGTGGGCATGGGCCTGGTGCTATGCGACAGTTGCGGCAACTCCGCCTCGGCCACCGTCGGCTATTCGTTCACCTACAACCTGAAAAGCACGACGAACCCCTGCGACTACACGCTCTCCACACCGAGCCTGGCTGTCCTGGCCGGTTCTACCACGGGTAGCTTCACCATAAACACATCGGCGGACTGCGCCTGGACCGCGCTCCCTAACGTTCCCTGGATTGTCATCACCTCAGGCGTCAGCGGTTCGGGCAACGGGACCGTGAACTTCTCCGTGCAGTCTAACAACGGGGTTCCTCGCAGCGGCGGCATCACCGTGGGAAGCCAGACTTTCACCATCACACAGGCGGGCCAGGGCGCCCGCTTCATTCCGGTCATCCCATGCCGGATCGCCGACACACGAAACGCGAACGGTAGCTTCGGCGGGCCCACGATGGCGGGCGGCCTTAGCCGCACCTTCAACGTGCCCCAAAGCGCCTGCAACATTCCCACCACGGCATTGGCCTATTCGCTCAATGTCACGGTGGCGCCGCACGCCCCGCTTGGCTACCTTACGCTGTCGCCAACCAGGCAGGCCCGTCCTTTCGTATCGACACTCAACTCCCCCAGCGGTAAAGTGCTTGCCAACGCCGCCATCGTTCCCGCCGGGACAAACGGCGGCATCGACGTATTCGTAACCGACTCAACCGACGTGATTCTCGACATCAACGGATACTTCGCACCGCCCGGCGCCACCACGGGCCTTGCCTTCTACCCCGTCACGCCTTGCCGCGTGGCGGATACGCGCAACGCGGCGGGAACATTCGGCGGACCCTTCCTCGCCGGCGGCGCCTCGCGTAGTTTCCCCGTACCTTCGGGCGCCTGCGGCATCCCCGCCTCCGCGCAGGCGTATTCCTTGAATGCCACCGTAGTCCCCAAGGGCGGCTTGAGCTATCTCACCTTATGGCCTACCGGACAAGCACAGCCCTTTGTCTCGACGCTAAACTCCTTCGACGGCGGCATCGTCGCCAACGCAGCCATCGTTCCCGCCGGCGCCGGCGGGGCGGTTTCCGCCTTTGTCACCGACACAACCGATCTGGTCCTGGACATCAACGGATACTTCGCCCCACCCTCAACCGGAGGCATCTTCTTCTACCCGGCGACTCCCTGCCGCGTGGCCGACACCCGCAACGCTGCGGGAACCTTCGGCAGTCCCACCATGCAAGGGGCATCCTCGCGCTCCTTTCCGGTTCCTGCCAGCGGATGTAGCGTTCCATCGGCGGCGCTTGCCTATTCGATGAACGCCACGGTGGTTCCGGCGGGTCCGCTTTCCTACCTCACCCTGTGGCCCAGCGGAGCCGCCCAGCCATTCGTCTCCACGCTCAATTCCTTTGCCGGGCTCATCGTGGCGAATGCGGCCCTGGTTCCCAGCGGCACGAATGGCGGGGTCAGCGCTTTCGTGACGAACACCACGGACTTGGTTCTGGATATCAACGGGTACTTCGCGCCGTAGCCGGTTTCTTGGATGCCCCGCTGGCCGCACCACAGGGCATGGAAGCGCTAAAGCAACCACGCTTCGCGCCGATGAGCCCTCTTTAGGCATGCAACACGCGGAAGCCGAACGGGATGAGTTTTGGCGGGCTTCGCTCGATTCCATGAGCGCCCATATCGCCATCTTGAACGAAGAAGGTACGATCATTGCGGTCAACCGCGCCTGGCGTGAGTTCGCCGCGCAGAATGGGCAGACCCAGCCGGATGCCTGCCTGGGCGTCAACTATCTGGCCGTCTGCGAGAAAGCGCTCGAGCAGGAGCCGAAAATACGCCGGGTGATGGCAGGAATGCGCGCCGTCCTCGACGGCAGGAGGAAGGAGTTCTTCGCTTCCTACCCTTGCCACAGCCCACGGAAAAAGCGCTGGTTCATGCTGCGCGTTACGTGCTATGAGGGTCCGGGGCCCGCCCGGCTGGTGGTGGCCCATGAGAACATCACTGCTCCCAAAGCCGCACAACTGCGCGCTTCCCGCTACTCGAAGGAACTCGAAGCCGCCAAGCGTTTGTTGACCGCGCAGGCCAACGATCTCGCGAAAGCCGAAGCCATCGAGACCGGCCGCAACCGCATTCTCGAGCTGATTGCCCGCAACGAGATTCTCAACACGGTCCTGCACGAAATCGCCTTGCTCGTCGAGCGGCAGCAACCTGGAGTATCCTGCGCCGTGGTGACCAGGCCGCAAGAATTGCCCGTGGTCAGCGCCACCCACACCATGCCCGGCGAAAGGCTTCGCTATCTCACCGCGAATGCGCTGTCCATGCTGGCCGCTCTGCGTGAGGATACCGCACCTGGCCTGATGCGGCTGCAGGAAGCAGTGCGCGAGGCAGACCACGACTTTGCAAACCCGTTCCTCTCGGTTCCCATCCTCCAAGGCGGCGTGCCCAGGGGCTACCTGGCCATTACGGACTTGCAATCTGCCGCTGCTCCGCAGCCCTCCGTTCTTTTCGAACGGGCTGCATCGGTAGCCGCTGTGGCGATTGATCACGCCTCCCTCTATGAGAAGCTCTCCTTCCAGGCACATCATGACGCCTTGACTGAGGTCCCCAACCGCATCCTCTTCCACGAGCGCCTCCAGCAGGCCATCTCCTCCGGCAAGCGCGGGAACATTCCCTTCGGCGTTCTGATGCTCGACCTCGACCGGTTCAAGCAAGTCAATGACACTTATGGGCACCACGCGGGAGATATCCTCCTGCGGCAGTGGGCCAGAAGACTTGTGCGGATGACGCGTCCTTCGGATACGGTGGCTCGCTTGGGCAGCGATGAGTTCGTCGTATTGCTGAACCGCTGCCAGTCCGCGGAGGCGGCGGAGACCGTAGCCCGGCGGATTTGTCTTGCCTTCCGCCGCCCCTTCCAGGTCCTCGAACAGGAGTTGCAGGTCACCTGTAGCATCGGCGTCAGCTTCTTTCCGCAGGATGGAACAGACCCGGTCGCGCTCATCCGCAACGCCGATACCGCCTTGTACGAAGCGAAAAACAAGGGACGCAATACTTGGCTGCGCTATGACCCCGTTCCCGGCAGCGCAGTCAACGAGCGCGCCGAAATCGAACGCTGCCTGCGCCATGCCATTTGCAAGGACGAACTGCGCCTGCACTACCAACTGCAATTCGATGCATACCGCCGCGTTGCCGGCGTGGAAGCCCTGCTGCGTTGGAACAGCAGCGAACTCGGCAATGTCCCTCCAGCCCGCTTCATCCCTGTTGCCGAGCAGAGCGGGTTGATCATACCAATCGGGGCGTGGGTGCTCACTCAGGCGTGCTCGCAGTGGAAGCGATGGCAGGGCGCGGGATTCCGCGCGGTGCGTATGGGCGTGAATGTTTCCACTCTCCAGCTTTGTAAGGGTGAGTTCGCTTCCACCGTGGCGCGGATTTTGGACGAAACCGGTATGGAGCCGGCCCATCTCGAGTTGGAAGTAGCTGAGAGTTCCATGATGAATGACATGGAGGAAGCCATTACCGGGATAGGCAAGCTCCGCGCTCTTGGCGTCAAAGTATCCATCGACGATTTCGGCACGGGCTACTCCTCTTTGAGTTACCTCCAAAGACTTCCCGTGGATGCGGTCAAGATCGATCGCTCTTTCATCCGGGACTTAGGCGAAGGTCCCTCAAACGCGGCCTCGGTGGTGCAGGCAATGATCACCCTGGCGCGCAATCTCAAGCTGAAGGTTGTGGCCGAAGGCGTCGAGACGGAAGAGCAGTTGCGCATGCTCGAAAACCTGAAATGCGACGTGGCGCAAGGCTACCTGCTGCACAGGCCGCACGCCCCCGCCGCGGTGGAAGACATCCTCCGGGAGGATGCGCGCATATGGAAAGGTCAGCCCGTTCCCGAACTAATCTCCGGCCGCTGACACCGTTCAGCGCAACAACTCATTCAACTCCCGCAGAGCCTTCGAATCGAACTTCGGCTTGCGGTCGTAGGTCATCAGCCCGTTGATCTCCTGCTCGACATCGGTCAATTGCGTATAGCAGATGCCGGCAATCGCGGGGATCTTCGCCAGCGCCTCGTAAAGCCCCGTCAAACGCGCGAGCGCGGTGTTCTGATCCCGCTCGACACCCGCATACCCCCATGCATCCCGAGGCACGTTCGATCCGGGGGCGATGTAGGCGATCCCTCCGAATTCGGAAAGAAACAGCGGAGAGCCGTTGTAGCTGTAGCCGGGAATGAGCGCGGCCCTGCCGTTCGGCGGAGGCTGCCAGCCCGCCTTACCGGCGTCCTTGTATTTTTCGTACAGCATCTCCCCGGTCTTCGCATAATCGTGAAACCCGAACAGGTCCGTCGTGTCCGTGTGCTCCCAGCCGTCGTTGTCGATCACCAGCCGCGTCGGGTCGAGCGACTTGATCAGCATGTAGTTCGCCTTGAGGTGATACTGCTGCTGCGGGTCCCGCACGTTCGGAACTCCCCAGCTTTCGTTGATTGGAACCCACATGATGATCGAAGGGTGGTTGTAGTCGCGCTCCACGATCTCCATCCACTCGCGCGTGAACCTCGCGGCATAGTCTTCATCGAACAGATAGGCATTGGCCGTTTCACCCGAAACCAGGAAGCCCATCTTGTCGGCCCAGTAGAGATACCGCGGGTCCTCCACCTTCTGATGCTTCCTGGCTCCGTTGAAGCCCATCTCCTTGGTCATGCGGATGTCGTATTGGATGGCTTCATCCGAAGGCGGCGTGAGCGTCGACTCCGGCCAATAGCCCTGGTCGAGCACCATCTTCAGATACGTCGGCCGCCCGTTGATAAAGATCCGCCCGTTTTCCGTGGTGACCTCGCGATACCCGTAATAAGAATGGACGCGATCCAGCGCTTCTGTCCCGTCTCTGAGTTCGAAAGTCACCTCGTACAGGTTGGGCTGGTTGATATACCACTGGCGCGGGCCGGTAACGGCAAGGGTCAGTTCGGCGCGGGGGCCTTCGCTTGTGCATTCACCGGCCGCCACCACCTTTCCGTCGAAAGTCACCCTCGCATGCAGGCGCAGGCTGTCCTTCGGATGCGCGATCCTGGCATCGAAGCGCACGGCCCCATTCAGTTTCGGCGTGGTCCGGACACGCTCCAGGTAGCTTGCTCCGGTTGCCTCCAGCCACACGCTCTGCCAGATGCCCGTCGTGCGCGTATAGAAGATGCCCCTCGATTTCGGCTCCCAGTACTGCTTGCCGCGCGGCTGAAACCGGTCCGTGGGTGAGTCTTCGGCGCGCACCGTGATGACGTTCGCGCCAGCTTTCAGATGGCGGGTAATATCCAGGCGGATGGGCGTGGTGCCGCCTACATGCCCGCCTGCCAGCCGGCCGTTCACCCACACCATGGCGCGGTAATCCACGGCTCCGAAGTGCAGCAGCACGCGCTTGTCTTTCCACCCGGCCGGAAGCGTAACGCTGCGCCGGTACCACACCCATGGATGAAACGCCGTGTCGGCAATTCCGCTCAGCTTCGTTTCGAAGGCGAAGGGCACGGTGATGGTTCGCGAAAACTTCTTCACGCCCGAGGCCCAATCCTGCGTCAGACCCGTATTGGCGTCGTCAAACTCGAATTCCCAAGGCCCGTTGAGCGGCTGCCATTGTTCCCGCTCGAACTGCGGCTGCGGATATTCCGGACGCGGCGCCTGCTGCGCGGCGCACAGCGAAGCGGCAAACAAAGCGAATAAGAATTTCATAAGGGCTTCCTTCCCACGGCGAGCAGATGCATGCTGCAACCGAGCAACGGCGCGTCGCGTTCCACGCGCCTCACCAGCGCGAGCAGACGCTCCCTGCGCCGCGCATCCCGCCATCGCTCCTCAAAATCCTTGGCCAACCATCCTGGACCTTCCACACCAAGCACTTCGATATCGCAAAATCCGGATTCGGATGCTTCCGCGCGAATCTCCTCGGGGCGATGAAACACCGCCGTCGTGAAGTACTTGGGCTGACCCGTATCATTGCGGTGCTGCCCGTCCACGAGGTCCCGCTGCAGAATCGGCCAAAACGCATCGTCATCGACAAAACCATCCACCATCGAGTGCAGCAGAGAAGCATAACGGCTGATGACCGAGGCAAACAGCAGGCCTCCGGGATGCAACACCCGCAGGGCCTCGCGTAAGGCCTGCAACCGGTCCGGCCGCAACGTCAGGTGATACAGCGGACCGAGCAGCAGCACGGCATCGGCCAGGTTGTCTTCGCACGGCAGCGCCCGTGCATCCCCCTGCCTCACTCCCGCCAGCGCATACTTTCGCGCCTCCTCGAGGTGCTTCGGAACCGGATCGAGAAGATGGACCTCATAGCCAAGAGAAGCGAGCCACCCCGCATAGACGCCCGGCCCTCCGCCGATGTCGAGAATGGTCGCCGGCGGCTTCGGCAGGTGCCGTTCGAGGATCTCCTCGGTCCGCGCACGTTCGAGCAGCCCGGATCCCCCCAGGAGCCGGTCCGCCTCCGAGGCTTCTTCGTAGTAGCGGAGAATTTCGTCCACGGCAGCCCTCATCTCCCCAAAGCGCGCTTGCCGGCCTCGAGCACACGAAGTATCTCCTCTGTATCGAAGATGCATCCGCCCCAGGTGCCGCCGCTCACATCCTGCAATGCCGCCCAAAGACGGGTTTCGCCGGGAAGAGCCGCGTCGGGAGCAAGATCGGGCCGCAAATCGCGCTCGGCAAGAATCCGCGAACCTTCCGCAACGGTTCCATCGGGTCCCACCAGGTTGACTGACCCTTCGAGCGTATTGCGGTCGATGAGGATCTCGATCTGGTCCCCGTCCAGCACCTTCCCGACAGGCCCGCCCGCGAGAGCCTCGGGCGAGACGTGCCCGATGCATGCTCCCGTGGAGACGCCGCTGAAGCGGGCGTCTGTGACAAGCGCCACCTGCTTGCCGAAGGCGAGATACTTCAGCGCTGAGGTGAGTTGATAGGTCTCTTCCATGCCTGCCCCCATGGGTCCGCGGCAGATGAGGACAATGATGTCGCCCGCCTGGATTCTGCCGCCCTTGATGGCGGCGATGGCGTCCGGCTCTGTAAGGAACACACGCGCCGGACCGCGTTTGCGGTAAACGCCGTCGCCATCGATCACGCTCGGATCGATCGAGGTGCTCTTGATGACCGAGCCTTGCGGCGCGACGTTGCCCGCGGGGAAGCATACCGTGGACGTGAGCCCGGCCTGACGGGCGGATTCCGGAGAGAAGATCACCTGATCCGGATCCACACCGTCCCGCTGTGCCAGAATACGCCGCAATTCCGCACGCCGCCCGGAGTGCTCCCACCAGCGCAGTGATTCGCCCAAGGTGGCTCCGGTAACGGTCAGTGCGCCGAGTTCGAGCAGTCCGGCATTGCGCAGGTGAAGCATCACCTCCGGCACGGCTCCTGCCAGAAACACCTGCACCGTCGGATGATTCCGCGGGCCGTTGGGCAGCGCGTCCACCAGTCGCGGCGCCTGGCGATTGATGCGCGACCAGTCATCCACCGTGGGCCGTTTCAACCCCGCCGCATGGGCGATGGCGGTGAGATGCAGCAGAATGTTCGTTGATCCCCCGAACGCCGCATGCACGATCATCGCATTATGCAGCGCGGCCTCGGTGAGAATGTCCTTCATACGGATGCCGCGCTGCTCCAGATGAAGGATGGCGCGCGCCGAGCGGCGGGCCATATCGGTCCAGATCGGATGCCCGCTCGGAGCGAGCGCCGAATGCGGCAGCGACATCCCCAGCGCCTCGCCGAGAACCTGCGAACTCGCCGCCGTGCCCAGAAACTGGCATCCGCCGCCCGGAGAGCCGCAGGCGCGGCAGCCCATCTCCGCGGCGTACTCGAGGCTGATATCGCCTTGGGCGAAACGCGCGCCGATGGTTTGCACTTTGCCGGCGTCCTCGCCATCCTCGGCTGCCAGCGTGACTCCGCCGGGCGCCAGGATACACGGCAGGTCATGCGTCGCGGCCAGCGCCATCATCATCGAGGGAAGCCCCTTGTCACAGGTGGCCACCCCGATGACCCCGCGCCGCGTGGGCAGCGACCGGATCAGGCGCCGGAAAATGGTGCTCGCGTCGTTGCGATACGGCAAGCTGTCAAACATGGCTGGCGTGCCCTGGCTGCGCCCGTCGCACGGATCCGTGCAATAGCCGGCAAAGGGAATGGCTCCTCTGGACTTCAACTCGCGGGCAGCCGCTTGCACCAGCAGGCCCACCTCCCAATGCCCCGTGTGGTAGCCGAGCGCGATTGGCGTGCCATCCTCGGCGCGGATACCGCCATGCGTGCTCAGCAGCAGGAACTCTTTGCCGCCGAGTTGCGACGGCTCCCAGCCCATTCCCGCGTTTTGCGTCCAACCAAAAAGATCGCCCGATGGCCGCTCGCGCAGCATCTCGGGAGTCAGCGGCAGAAGCCCCTTGGGACCGGGGACATGCGTCCGGATATCAAATAGTGAAGCGTCGCCGGAATCGAGAAGATTATCAGGAATGGAAAAATTAGACATGCTCGCTATTCATGATAAAATCCCGGCCATGCCGATGACACGCCGGAACGCAGTGGGCGCCCTGACGGCGGCCTCCTATCAGCGAGTGCTGGGGGCCAACGACAGGGTGCAGGTGGGCTTTATTGGATATGGCCTGATCGGCCGCCAGCATGTTTCCGACTTCAAGAACCAGAAAGACGTGGATATGGCGGCGATGGCGGAAACCTACCAGCCGCGCCTCGAGGAGGGCCTCCAGGATTGCGGCCCGCGCGCCAAAGGCTACCGGGACTTCCGCAAGCTGATCGACAACAAAGATATCCAGGCCGTGGTTGTGTCGACTCCGGACCACTGGCACGCCCTCATGACCATGATGGCCTGCGCCGCCGGAAAGGACGTGTATGTCGAGAAACCATTGACGCTGTTCATCGACGAAGGCAAGTGGATGGTGAAAGCCGCGCGCCGCTACAACCGCGTGGTGCAGGTGGGCACGCAGCAGCGGAGCGGATTGCACTATCAGAAAGCGCGCGGACTGGTGCGCGAAGGCTATCTCGGCAAAGTACACCACGTGCGCATGAACGCCGCGCGAAACGTGATGCCCGGTTTCGGCTCCTTTCCCCCGGAGGCGCCGCCAAGCGAACTCGACTATGACATGTGGCTCGGCCCCGCGCCCAAACGCCCTTACCAGAAGCTGCGTTCGCTCTATCACTTCCGCTGGTTCTGGGATTATTCCGGAGGCCAGATGACCAACCTCGGCGCGCACCACATCGACATCGTGCAGTGGTACATGGGTGTGAAGGGCCCGCGCGTAGTCTCCTGCGTGGGAGGGCGCTGGGACCTCGAAGGCAACGGCGAGGTGCCGGACACGCAGGACGCCGTGTTTCAATACCCGGAATTCACCGCCACCATCTCGCTTCGCGAAGCCGCTGTAGGCAGGCCCATTCCCGGACTCGAATTCATGGGCCACAAAGCAAGTCTCGTGATCGATCGCGGCGGATTCGCCATCACCCCGGAAATGAAGATCGACCCGAACAACGCTGTGCCGCAGTTCAAAGGACACTCCACCGGCGGCGTTCAGCATTCCGCCGTGAAGCCCTTGCCGTGGACGCAGCCGATGAAAGAACCTGGGTCGAGCGATCAGCAATTCGACCTCCACGTGCGCAACTTCCTCGATTGCATCAAGACGCGCCAACGCCCTATCGCCGACGTCGAAGGCGGCCACCAGATCACCACCGCCTGCCACCTGGCAAACCTCTCCCTGCGCCTCGGCGGCCGGAGCCTGCGCTGGGACGCCGAAAAGGAAACCATCGTGGGGGACGCCGAAGCCGCGGCCATGATGCGCCGGCCCTACCGCGCGCCCTGGGATAGGGTGCTGGAAGGGTTGGGGGTGTTGTGAGAGGGAAATCGTAGATTCATAGAGGAGTCTTAGCGTTTGCGCCAACGTGCACCATTGGCTAACATGCAAGCATGAAGCTTCTGGTGACATTGGAGAAGGACGAAACCGGCATGATCGTCGCTGAATGTCCGTCCATTCCCGGATGCGTATCGCAGGGCAGAACCGAGACCGAGGCGCTCGACAACATCCGTGAGGCGATCGCTGGCTGCCTGGAGGCCAGGAAAGCGAACAACATGCCGCTGACGGTGGATGTTCGTGAAATCGAGGTCCCTGCATAGTGCCAGCACTTCCCTGCATTTCAGGGGAGTTGGCAATCAGGGCCTTTCAAAAAGCGGGCTGGCGCAAGGACAGGCAACATGGTAGCCACGTAATCCTTATCAAGCCAGGCGCTCACGTGAGTTTGTCAGTGCCATTGCACCGGGAACTCGCACCAGGGACTCTGCGATCTCTGATTCGGGCGTCGGGAGTATCCATCGCTCAATTTCTCAAACTACTTTGAGGGTGACAGCCGGTGGCCCATCTTGAGATGGCTTTGAACCCGCAGAATCACTCGAGGACAGGCACTCAGAAGACAACCGGGCACGACGCTTTTCAAAATGACCGAGATCACGACGATCGGGATCGCTTGAATTAGCGTCCTGCCTTCCCCACACCCCCATCCCACACCCGGATCTGGTAGCATCTCAGACTATGCTCATCACCGCAGCTATCCTCGCCATTTTCGTCTACGGCATCATCGCGGCTATGCTCGGCTCCATCCTTCCGGATCTCTCGAAGAAGTTCAACCTCACCCCAAAACAGAACGGGAGCATCGCCATGGGCCAAGCCATCGGCCTCATGGTGGGCTCGTTCTTTGTGGGGCCGCTGATTGATGTCGAGGGAGTGAAGATCGGCCTGCTGCTCGGCCTCGCGTTAATTGTCGCGGCTCTGCTCGGCCTGCGCGGCGCCGGGGGATTCGGCTCCATCGCCGCTTTCCTGGTGATGCTCGGCGTGGGCGGCGGCATCGTCGTCGTGGGCTCCAACGGGCTTCCGCCGTATATCCACCTGGGCTCGATCTCCACCGCCGGCGTATTCAACATTCTGAACCTCTTCTTCGGCCTCGGCGGATTGGTGACGCCGCTGGTGGCGGCTCGGCTGTTCCGGAACAACTCCTCGAAACTCCTGGTATTCGCCGCCGCCATCACAGCCGCGACGGTGGCTTTCTGCGCAATCACGGAGATGCCCGCCCCCAGCGGCAAAGTGAGCTTCGATTTCTCGCAGGCGGGGGCGCTCCTCGCCACCCCGGCGCTGCTTCTGCTTTCGTTAATCCTGTTCGTCTACGTAGCCTGCGAAGTGGGTGTCTGGAACTGGCTCGTCCGCCATCTCATCGCGCAGGGCGTGCCGGAAGCGCAGGCCCTCACGGTACTCTCGCTCGGTTTCGCCCTCGGATTGCTTCTGGGCCGCGTGGCGGTTTCGCCGATCCTCACCGGCGTCTCCCCCGAACATGTGCTCACCGGAGCCGCCGTGCTCATGGCCGTCACCACCTATCTCATGCTGCAAAGCGGAAATCCCACCCTGGCCTGGATCCTCGTATTTTTCGGCGGCATCGCCATGGCTCCGGTGTTTCCCACCACGCTCGCCATCGTCAGCGCGCGCTTCCCGGCAATGGCGGCAACCGCCACGGGCATCGCTGTCACCGCGGGATGGTTCGGATTGGTGGTCAGTTCTCCCATCATCGGTGGTATCGCCGGCGCGGACCCGAAGCGTTTGAAGAAGGCGCTGTTGCTGATCCCCGTGGCATCCATCGTGATGTTGGTGGTGAGCTTCGGGGTGTAGCATGACCTCGCGCCGCTCCTTTCTGCGAACGGCCGCGGCCATCCTGCCGCCGTCCGCGCCCGGCGCGAAACAGCCTCCGAACATTCTCTTCCTCTCCGTCGACGACATGAATGACTGAGTGGGATGTCTGGGCGGATATCCGGGCGTGCGAACCCCGAACATCGACCGTCTCGCCACCCGCGGCGCGCTCTTTTCCAACGCCCATTGCGCCTCCCCGTTGTGCAATCCTTCTCGCACTTCGCTATTTACCGGCATGCGGCCCGACACCACCGGCGTCTACAACAACGAGCAGTGGTGGAGGCCCGCGCTGCCGGACGTCGTGACCTTGCCCATGTATTTCCGCAAGCACGGCTACCATGCCGCGGGCGCGGGCAAAGTGTTTCATCATGTGGCGGGCTTCAATCCGCCGGATCAGTGGGATGAGTTCCAGCTTCAGGAATTCGACGACCCCTGGTACCGCCGCGCGGAGTGGTATCCGTGGGTCAAGAAAATTCCCAATCCTCCGGGCCATCCCTTCAACGGTTTGAAGAACTTTCAGGGCGAATTCGACTGGGGCATTCTCGACAGGCCCGAATCCGCTTACGGCGATCAAAAGGCTATCCAATTCGGCATCGATTTTCTGAAGCGCGAACAGAAGAAGCCGTTCTTCCTCGCCATCGGCCTGTGGCATCCCCATATCCCGATGTTCGCGCCGAAAAAATACTTCGATCTCTACCCCGACCCGCGCCTCCCCGAAGTACCGGAAAACGACCTCGACGACGTGCCGCCCATCGGACAGAAGTTCGCCGCCTTCCGCCGTGATGAGCACAAACGGATTGTCGCCGAAGGCAAATGGCGCGACGCGGTGCGGTCATATCTCGCCTGTATCACCTTTGCCGACGCCATGGTAGGACGCCTCATCTCTGAACTCGAGCGCAGCGCGTATGCGAGCAACACCATCCTCGTGTTCTGGTCCGACAATGGCTGGCATCTCGGCGAAAAGCAGCACTGGCACAAGTCGACGCTGTGGGAGCGATCGACCCACGTACCGCTGATCGTGGCGGGGCCTGGCGTACAGGCAAACGGCGCCACCCGCGCGCAGTCCGTAAGCCTGCTCGATCTCTACCCGACGGTGCTCGAGATGTGCGGCCTGCCCCCTCGGAAGGAACTCGAGGGCGAGAGCCTGCTTCCGTTGCTAACAGATCCCAAGGCGCGGCATCGCCCCGCCGTTTCCACTTACGGACCGGGAAATCACATGGTGCGCACCGGACGCTGGCGCTACATCCGCTACAGCGACGGCTCGGAGGAACTCTATGATCGCGCCGCCGATCCGAACGAATGGAAGAACGTCGCCTCCGATCCGCGCCATGCTGCGCTGAAAGCCAGTCTGGCGAAATACTTTCCAACCCATAGCGCGCCGCCCGTGCCCGAACGCAGCGCATACGAGTTCGATTTCGCCGGCTATAGCTGGAAGCGGAAATAAGAGCCGGCTCAACCCGGCGGCAAACGTTGCGCGGTGAGGGACTGCCGGCGCGCACAGCTTGCGCTCACGGCCGTCCTCAGACTTCTGCCAACTGGCGCATTTTCAATTAGTTGTCATTCTGGCACTCACATTGCCCTCCTCACAAAGCGCAAGGAGATCCTGAATGAAACCCTCTTTCCTATGGAGTTCGCTCGCACAACGGAGCCTGGCCGGCCGGTGGATTCGCGAGTTTCTTCCTACACTGGCGGGCCGGCGGGCCCTGTGCGAGCTTCTATTCATTGTTTCGACGGTCCTCGCCGCTGCCGCGTTCGCGCAAGGCGGGCCCCACGGACCGCCGGTTTCCCGAGGCAATGTGCTCGACATGGCCAAGATTCAGACCATCGAAGGCAAGATCACCGCCATTGATATCGCCTTCGGGGTTCAGTACCCCTCTATTGTCGTCGCCCAACAGCAGATCAAAGTCGCTCCCGTCTGGTTCTTCCTGGAGAACGATTTCGAATTGTCCATCGGGCAAGCAGTGAAAGTGACCGCCGCTCCCTCGCTTCGCACAACGGACCCCTATCTGTACGCAATCAAGATCGAAGCTGGCGATGCATCCCTGCTGCTTCGCGACACTGTGACGGGTGTTCCCTTGTGGAGCATGCGCATGTACGGCGGACCTTCCACACCTCCCCAGGTGAGCGGTGGTACCGGATGTGTGGATCCCCAGTCGCTCACTCTTGTGGCGGGTGTGATTGACAAGCTGAGCGCGGGACTCGGAATCCAATTCCCCAGCATGGTGCTGCAAACCGACAAAGGACTCATCACCCTGAAACTGGCCCCCGAGCGCATCCTGATGGCCGCGGATCTCGAACTCTCGCCGGGATCCAGAGTCACCGTCAAATATGGATTCGAGACCTGCATGGGCGAATACCTGGCTTTGCAGATCACAGACCAGACCGGGCGGACCGTCATTCTCCGCAATGACGATGGTTCGCCGGCTTGGAACTAAACGTGCTCCAAATCGGTCAAGAGGGGCTGCCTGAAACGGCAGCCCTTTCTGTTTGCAACGGAGGGCCGCATGAAACGAGAGAAACGCCTCACCTGCTTGCGGCAAACCGCGCAGGATCGGCGCGTCACCTGCCCGAGATGGACCGCATCGGCAAAGGAGTAAGGAGAAGGAGATTGAACCATGCTTCCTTTTAAACAGATTCTCTGCCCGGTGGATTTCAGCGACCTTTCGGCTCTCGCGCTGCGGTACGCAGAGTTGCTGGCAGCACGCTCGGGCGGTTTGGTAACCGCCGTTCATGCCACCACATTTGAAGCACCGGCTTATTTTTCGCAAAGCCGGCTACAGGAACTGGAGCGCCAGTTCCACGAAGCGCAAGAGGAGGCGCGTCAGGCTTTAGAAAAGTTCGCCGGCGGAAACCACGGTATTCATACACTGGTGGTGGATGCCCGGCCCGTCGCCGCGATTCTGTGGACCGCGGAAAGGGTCGGCGCGGACCTGATCGTGATGGGCACACGCGGCCGCAGCGGGTTTGAACGCTACCGCATGGGGTCGGTCGCCGAACGGATTCTTCATGAATCCACCGTGCCCGTGTTGACGGTCCGCGAGACGCCAGGGCGTCAGGACCTCGCAATACGCAAGGTCCTTTGCCCGGTCAACAATTCCTCGGCGGCACGCAAGGCCCTGGATCTGGCGGCTGAATTGGCATCAGCGTTCGACGCAGCCCTCGTGGTGGCGCACGTCGAGGAGGCGGGATCGCAGACAGGGGAGGAACTATGCCGCGCCGTTCCCGATGAGGTGCGCGGAAAGTGCCGCGTCGAGGAGATCGTGCGGAAGGGAAATGCGGCTGAGGAGATTGTCCGGCTGGCCGGCGAACAGAACGCTGACCTGCTGGTGCTGGGGGCGCAGCACAAAGCGTTTGCGGATACGACAGTGATCGGTACGACAACGGCCCGCGTAGTGAGGCACGCACCATGCCCCGTGTTGACCATTACCCAGCAGGCTTGATGGGCTCAGCGCCTCATCGAGCCACGCCCTCGCCAGACCGGGCGGCCATCGCTGTCCCGAAGTTCCAGGGTCTTGTCTTGCCGCGGCAGGTAAATCCGCGCGGCATAGAACCGAGTGCCCACCCGGAACCCGGTCACCTTGACGCGATCTCCGGTTTTCGGCTTGAAGTTCTGCTCCAGAAGATAGCGCATCGAGCCAAGAATCACCTTCGTCAGTTCCCCGTCATGCCTCACCTCGAGATAAGGGGGCCCTTCCCCAGGGGTGGTGTGGATTCGTTCGATACTGCCTTCGAACTGAACCGTGGCAGGGCCAGCCGAGAGCGCGGTAAAGAACGTGATCCACATCAAGGCAGTCATGACTGGCTCCTTCTTACGCCTGAATTACTTACTCGTGGCCGTGATGATGGCCATGATGATGACCATCGCCATGATGGCCTCGACTCCGTTGCGCTTGCTTGCCGTTGGAATTTTTCTTCTTGCAATCGCCGCATTGAGGGTTCCGCGGATTATTGGGGCTCGTGTTGCCCGGAGCGGGGTTCTGCGCGGGCCACAGTAGAATCGCGGAAAGAACGCCTCCACAGCCGAACAGAAGCAGACGTTTCATCGGGCGCCTCCCAACGGAGGAACTGCAATTCGCCTGCCAAGGGTCAACTTATTGAAAACAAGTCACTCTGCGCGCAGCCTTTGCACGCTGGTCCGCCTCCGCCGCGCAGCCATTGCCGGGGAGGGTTGCTATGAAGTGGGGCGGAAAACTGCTGCCGGCTCTGTTTGTGGTGCTCTCCTTTTTCCTGCTCGCCAGTTCGGTGCGAACCTTTGAGGCCCTGCGAGCGCAGAAAGAGGTTTATCTTCGCAGCCGTGCTGCCTCGATCGCCGGCCGGCTGGAGACATTCCGCAACGGGGAAAACGACAAGGCAATCATCGACACCGTACTGGAGGATGAACCCGGCCTCCTCGGTCTCCAACTCATCCGGCATAGCGATCGGGTACCGGGGCTCGAACCGATCTGGAACGGAGACGAACTCTTCCGGACGGCCGTTCTCAACGGCACCTTCCGGACGTGGGTGCCTTTTCATGCGGATGATGGAATGCGCGTGGCCCGCATCGATCTGGCCCTACCCTCGGCAGACTTTCTGGTAGTGGAAGCCCGCCACAACCTTCTGTTTGCTTCTCTTGCCAGCATGGCTATGGTCTTGATTGCCTGGTACTGGGTCTGGACCACCGGGCGCCGGGCAAAATTGGAGCATCTGGCGGAGTTGGGAAAGATGTCCGCCGTCTTGGCGCACGAGATTCGCAACCCACTGGGAGCCATCAAGGGATTCGCCCAGTTGATCGGCGAAAAACTGGACCAAAGCGAAAAACCATTCGCGGACACCATTGTGAGCGAAACCGTTCGCCTCGAGAACCTGGTAAACGACCTGTTGCGATACGGACGCCCCCCCGAGCCTCACTTCCGCCTCGTGGAGTGGTTCGAAATTGAAGAGCGGCTCCGGGCGCATGCGGCGCGGATGGCCCCGGCAAGAATCACTTTCTCCGGCGAATCCGTCTACTGGCAGACGGATCCGGATCTCCTTGTAGAGGCGTTGCTCAACCTCATGCGCAACGCGGTGGAGGCGGCTGGCGAGGATGGGGAAGTACGGGTGGAGGTCAAACGTCACCCGGTGCGCGGATTTTGCATCTCAGTGAATGACAACGGGCCCGGAATTCCCGAAAAGCTTCGCAACAAAGTGATGGAGCCCTTCTTCACGACGAAGTCCATGGGTACGGGGCTGGGCCTGGCTATTACTGACAAGATCGCTGGGATTCTGGGAGGAAAGCTACAATTGCGCTCCCGAAGTCCTTCGGGAGTGGAAGCGGAGTTGATCTGGCATGGAATGCATATTAATCATTGACGACGACCCCGGTTTCCAAAAGCTGCTGGAGGCCATCCTGCGCGGCGAAGGCTATTGCGTCGACACATGCCGCACCGTGAGTGAAGCCATCGACAGGGGCGGCAGACGCGAATACCACCTCGTCATCAGCGACTTGAAGCTTCCCGACGGCGACGGCATCAGCATCCTCCGCTGGTTTCGCGAACACTGCCCCGAAACGCCGGTCATCATGATCACCGGATTCGGCACGGTTCACACCGCGGTGGAGGCCATGAAACTGGGCGCCGTGGACTATTTAGGCAAGCCGCTGAGCAGCCCCGATGAATTGCGCCTGCTCGTGAAGCGGATCCTTTCCGCGCAACAAACCGAGCAGCACTATCACCTCCTTCAGGAGGAAGAACAGAAGCGTTTCTCCTGCGGCGACATGATCGCGGACCACCCCAAGATGCTTCGCCTCATGGAACTGGTGCGAAAGGTGGCGCCCACCAATGCCACCGTCCTCATCAGCGGCGAGAGCGGAACGGGCAAGGAAATCATCGCCCGCTGCATCCATATGAACAGCCAGCGCTCCGGCAAAGTCTTCGTCCCTGTGAATTGCGCCGCGCTGGCGCCCACGCTGATCGAGAGCGAACTGTTCGGTCACGAGAAAGGAGCGTTCACCGGAGCCTCCGGGCAACATCAGGGACGATTTGAAAGAGCCCACGGCGGCACGCTGTTTCTCGACGAGATCGGAGAACTCGATGGAAACCTGCAAGCCAAGCTCCTGCGCGTGTTGCAGGAAAAGGCTTTCGAACGCGTCGGCGGCTCGCGGCAGATCACCGTGGATGTACGCATGATTGCCGCCACCAACCGCGACCTCAAGAAGCAGGTCGCCGCCGGACGTTTTCGCGAAGATCTCTATTACCGCCTGACCGCGTTCCCACTCGAAATTCCCTCGCTGCGCGAACGCGCCTCCGACGTCCCCCGCCTCGCCGAACACTTCCTGTGCCGCGCGGCCCGCGGTCTCGGCAAAGCCGCCCCCGCCTTGAGCGCCGACGCTGAAAGTTCTCTGATGGACTACGCCTGGCCCGGCAACGTGCGCGAGTTGGAAAACATGATGGAGCGTGTCGCCATCCTCTGCGAGGGCATTGTCCATGTCGACGATTTGCCCATCGCGGGTCAGGGAATGGCCCACCCCACCGCCTTCAAGGACATCGAGCGGAAAGCCATCCTGGATGCTCTCGAAGCCCATCAGGGCAACCGCACCCGGGCCGCCCGGCAACTTGGCATCAGCCTGCGGACGTTGCAGTACCGGTTGAAGGAATACGGGGTGACTGGACATCATCCAGACGCTGCACCTTCCGAACCAATGTGAACAGCGCCGAAATCGCGATCGCGGGCATCAGACCCGCGGCGAGAAATACCGGAAGGTAGCCAAACCGGTCCACCACCATTCCCGTGGCCAGCGTGACGGCAATGGTCGCCGCGCCTTCGCACATACCCGTCAGCCCGGTGAGGCGTGCCAGCACAGGCGGAGAGAACAGGTCCGTCAGCAGCCCGATGTGGTTGGCCGAGGTTGCCCCCAGGGCGAAGGTGGCCAGGCAGATCAAGGCGACGGCGGTGGCTTCACCCGGCGCGAAAGGCACCGCCGAAGAGATCAGACACAGCGCTCCGCACAAAGCGAACGCAACCTTGCGGGCGGCGTCCACCGAAGCGCCCCTCCTCATGAGATACCCGGAAAACCAGCCCCCGCCCAGATTGCCCAGCCCCGCAAACAGAAATGGAATTCCGGCGAACAGGCCAATCATCTCCATCGAAAAGTGCCGCTCCCGCTTCAGGTATTCCGGCAGCCAGTACCAATAAAAATGGATCACCGGCCCGGCGAAGGCGCGGATCATGACGGCCCCCCAAACCTGCCGCGTCTTCAGCAGCCCTCCGATAGGAACGCCGGGACCGCTGGCGGCAGGCCGAGGAGCGCGGTCCCGGTAACGTATCACCCAGGGAACGATCCACAAAATCCCCAGAGCGCTCGGAACCACAAACGCCATCCGCCATCCCAGGTTCTGCGAGATCTTCACAACCAGGTACGGCGCGAAAAATGCCCCCAGTACAGTGCCGCTGTTGAAGATGCCGCCGGCAAGCGCCCGTTCTTCCACCGGAAACCACTGCGAGATCACCTTCACGCCCCCGGAATAGTTGCCGCACTCCCCCATGCCGAGCAGGAACCGGAAAACGGACAGGTGCGTGATGGTCCGCGCGATGGAGTGCAGCCCGTTCGCCACCGACCAGACAAACATCAGAACCGGCAGCCCGACGCGCGCTCCGACGCGGTCCAGCAGCATCCCGGAAGGAACTTGCGCGATCGTCATCCCCAGCAGGAACGCGGTCAGCACATACGAGTATTCCGTGTTGCTCAGGCGCAGTTCGTCCCGGATGACCGGAGCCAGTACGGCAAGCACCTGCCGGTCGAGCAGGTTGATGGCGATGGAAAAAAACAGCAGCGCCAGAATGCCCCACCGTCGGGGGTCGTGCGAAGAAGCCATTTTGACTAGCATAAGACGATGGACCCCTACGCTGAACTCATGAGGCTCCCGGTAGAGGGCCTCCACCGCGGGGCGCGTCTGCGATTCCGCCTCGTGGAAGACAACCCTACGCTTCTCGCCGACTTCGCCTTCTCAATTGCCGACGAGATCAAGGCAGCCAACGCGGAGGCCCGTCCGGCTCGCCTGATCCTGCCGGTGGGCCCCGTCAAGCACTATCCCATCCTCGCCGAGATCACCAATCGGGAGCGTATCAGTTGGCGTAACGTGTGGGTGTTCCAGATGGACGAATTCCTCGATTGGCAAGGACGGCCCTTGCCGGTGGAGCACCCTTTGAGCTTCACCGGATTCCTGCGGCGGGAGCTGTTCCGTCACATCGAGCCCGGTCTGGCAATGCCGCCGGATCACCACGTGGCGCCCCATCCCTTTCGCATCGATGAGTTCAGCGAGCGGCTGGCGGAAGTGGGAGGAGCCGATTGCTGCTACGGCGGTATCGGCTACCACGGTCACGTGGCGTTCAATGAGCCCGTCATCTCCCGCTGGCACAAAGTGACGGAGGAAGAAATGCGCGCCTCGCTGACCCGCGTCCTGACTCTCGGGGATGATTCCATCGTCGTCCAGAGCATCGGCTGCGCGGGCGGAAATTCCCACGCCATCCCTCACATGGCTGTGACTTGCGGGATGCGCGATATCCTTGCCTCGCGCAAAATCCGTCTCTACTGCGCCGCGGGCGAACGCCACCAGGCCGTCTTTCGTATTGCCGTCGCAGGCAATGTGACCGCGGACTACCCGGTCACCCTGGTCCAGGGCCATCCGGACGCGGAAGTCGTCACCGAGGCAGCAACCGCAGCCCCGATGGAAGTGGGATTGCGATAGACTCCGATTACTTCCGCCCGGAGTACTTGTTCAGCAGGGAAACCAGCTTTGACGCGGATGCGGGAGGCTGTACGTTTCCGAAGACAATCTCCCTGTTGCCCAGTTCCTTGCCGTACATGCCCTTGATTGAGTCGCTGTCCCGCCGGAGCGTGGCCCCTTTCAGCGAGATTCCGGCGAACACGCCCCTCGCCCGGGACCACGTCAGAATCTCCGCCCGCATTGTTGCGTCCGTCTCGGCGGATGTCGTCCTGCCTACCGGCCCTGCCGCAGCCGACGCTTCGCCACCCAGTGTGAACTTGCTCCCCAGCAACCGCTCCGCCCCCCGGTCGTTCATCACCAGCATCACCACATCCGTCTCCGAACCGCCGATCTGGAGACCGAAGCTTCCGCCTTCCACCCGCACCGCTCCGGGAGCCGACCAGCCCACTCCGTTCTTCTTCCGGCACAGCACAAAGCCGCGCCCATACTTGGCGCCGAAGATGAATGCCCCTTTCTTTAATCCTGGAACCAGAACTACGCATGCGGCCTTGTCCAGCAGGTCCTGCGGAATCGAATTGTCAGGGGTGTCCATGATCTCCTTGAACATTTCAGTCGCATTGTCCAGACGCTTGTCCTCGTCCGCTCCGGCAAACAGGAGACTGGCGGCAAGCGGCAGGGTCAGAAGAGTTGTCATCCTCATAACCCGATCATAGAACATCCGCGCCCTGTGGCCCATGCAGAGATGATTAAATGGGGAAGGTCTATGATTCCCCGCTATACTCGCCCGGAGATGGGCGCCATCTGGAGTGACGAGAACAGGTACCGGCAGTGGCTGGAGGTGGAACTGGCTTCGAGCGAAGCACTTGCGGAGCAAGGCGTAGTTCCGGGGGAAGCCGCCCGCCAGTTGCGCGAACACGCCGGGTTCACCGTCCCGCGAATCCTCGAAATCGAGCGCGAGGTCAAGCACGACGTCATCGCCTTCACCACGGCCGTCGCCGAAACCATGAAGGCCAAAGGCGCCGCCGGCGCCTCGCGCTGGTTCCATTACGGAATGACCTCCAATGACGTCGTCGATACAGCCCAGGCCCGGCAGATCATCCAATCCGCCTCACTCATCGGCAAGTCCTTGGAAACGCTGGCCGAATCCCTCAAGAGACGAGCCTTCGAATTTCGTCACACCGTGCAGATTGGCCGCACCCATGGCATTCAGGCCGAGCCGGTTACCTTCGGCTGGAAACTCGCGCTCTATTACGATGAGATCCGCCGAAACATGGAGCGGCTCGACCTCGCCACCGAACAGATCCGGTACGGCAAGATCTCCGGAGCTGTTGGTGTGTTTGCCCACATCGGTCCCGGGGCCGAAGAGCGAATCTGCGCCAAACTCGGTTTGAAGCCCGCTCCCATCGCCTCACAGGTCATTTCCCGCGACCGTCACGCCGCCTTCGTCTCGACGCTCGCCCTCATCTGTGCCGCGCTCGAAAAGATCGCCCTCGAAATCCGCCACCTCCAGCGGACCGAAGTGCGTGAAGCCGAGGAGCCCTTCGCAGCCGGACAGAAGGGAAGCTCCGCCATGCCGCATAAGCGGAATCCCATTGTTTGTGAACAGATCTGCGGTCTCTCCCGTGTTGTCCGCTCCAATGCTCAGGCGGCGTTCGAGAACATCGCTCTCTGGCATGAACGCGACATCTCCCACTCCTCGGTGGAGCGGGTCATCCTCGCCGACTCCTGTATCCTCACTGACTACCTCCTCGGCCGGACCATCTGGCTCATCGACGGCATGCGTGTGTACCCCGATCGCATGCGCCGCAATCTCGATCTCACGAAAGGTCTTGTCTTTTCAGGCCAGTTGCTGCTTGATCTCACCGCCGCTGGCATGCTTCGTGAGGAGGCCTACAAAATAGTGCAGGGTCATGCCATGCGCTGTTGGGAAGAGGATGGCGACTTCCGTGCCGCTGTGGAACAGGATAGTGAGATTGCGAAGTGTCTGAACAAAGAGCAGCTTGCGGAGGCGTTCTCGCTCGATCGTCAACTAAAGAATATCGATACAATATTCCATAGAGTCTTCGCCTTAGCTTCCTAGAGTCCCCCAAGTACTGGTATTTTTTCCTTCCTTATCAAGGACTTGCACCATTCCACCGCCCATAGCCCCCAAAACTAATGGGTTCAAATCCACCTTTTTCAGGTTAAACTGGTGGAGCAAAGACCGTGGAGACTAAGACACGAAAATTCGTCAAACGCGCTCGGGTTTCCCGGCCCACAGCTACGTCGCTGGCGCGTGTATTGCTTGTCGACGATAATCCGACGACACGGCTGACCTTACAGACCGTACTCGAGGCTGGGGGGTACTACGTCGATTCCGCCGCCTCCGCCGCTGAAGCTGTTGGCAAAATGGATCGCCGCGAATACGAACTGGTTCTCAGCGACCTGCAAATGGAATCCCCACAAGCCGGTCTTCAGGTCCTCGCCCACGCCCGCATGATGGACTATCAGCCGGCTACCGGCATCATCACGGCTTCCCATCAGGGCCGGGCGCCCCAGCGGGATAGCACCGTTCTGATCGAACCCCAGGACGTGCCGGACCTGCTCACCAAAGTGGCCGACATGATCTGCGGACGCGCCACGAAACGGCTGGAGCGGGAATTGAAGCAAGCTGGCGTCGGCTGCTAAGTCCCTTGTTCCCACTACATGTGGGAGATGAAGTCCGTCCTGCCCCCATCTACCGTCAACACCTGTGCAGTGATAAAGCCGGCGTCCTCACTCACTAGAAAGGAAACCGCGGCAGCGATATCCTCCGGCTTTCCCACCCTCCGCATCATCGCCTTCGCCGCCACCGACTCGAAGGCCTTCTGCAACTCCTCGCCGGTCCGGCCCCCGCTGGCCATGTCCGTCAGAATGAACCCCGGCGCAACGGCATTTACCGTAATCCCAAACGAACCCAGTTCCAGCGCGAATCGCCGCGTCAGCGTGATCACCGCCGCCTTCGTGGCGGCGTAGAACGTCGTGCCTGCCATGCTCGTGCCAAGCGCCGCAACCGACGTGAGGTTGACAATCCTCCCCCATCCCCCTTGCCGCATGCCTTCCGCCGCCGCCCGTGTCACCCGAACCAACCCATCCACGTTGACGCTCCGCATGGCCTCCATTTCCTCGAGGTCGAAATCCAGCAAATCGCCCCGCCGCAGCACTCCCGCATTGTTTACCAGGATGTCGGCAGGACCCAACTCTGCCGCACAGCGCTCCACCAGAGCCGCGCAATCCCCTGCCTTCGCCAGATCCGCTCCAATCGCCACAGCGCGCCCGCCCTGCTCCGCAATCCGGCGCGCCACCTGCTCGGCTTCCTCCTTGCGCTCCTTATAGTTCACGCAAACCGCAATCCCCTGCGAGCCGAGACGCAGCGCGATCGCCTTGCCGATCCCCCGCGATGATCCGGTGACCAACGCTACTCTTGTTCCCAAGTCTTCCTCCCGTTCTAGCTAAGCTAGAATCCATCCCAAACATGCGCCGCGAACTCCCGCATCCGCCGGAATCCCAGGCTTTCGTACAACCGGATGGCGCCTTCATTCACCGAGGTCACCGTCAGGCTGACCTTGCGGCAGCCGTACTCCTGCATCGCTTCGATCGCATTCCGGAGCAGTTCATGGCCGATGCCCTGCCGTCTCATCTGTGCGGATACGCAGACTTGTGTAATGTGCCCCACAGTTTCCGCCACGAGGCTCCCTAGAATCAATCCGCACGGCTGCCCCGTCTCCTTGTCGAACGCCAGAAATGAAGCCGGCTGAAAAAACCGGCCACAGCCCGGGTACTGCACGATATTCAGCAGAAAGCGGCGCGCCCCGGCGATGGACTGATACTGGTCGTTGATGTAGCTGTCGATATGGCCGTGGTAGGCGATACCGATCAGTTGCGCAGCCTCTTCGTGCCGTTCGTCTCTCCAGGGCTCCAGCAGAATCCGCTCGCTGGCCGGGCCCTTTTCGATGCGCTTCCCCCCTGCTTCCCACATCATGAAGGTGCGCCGGAATGCCCGCAGCTTGCCCGGATAGGGCATGGGCCGGTCGAGCGGTCCCTCCAGCATCATCAACTGCGACTCCACGCGGCGGACCATGCCTTCTTCCACCAGTGCGTCCAGCACGGCCTCGATCAACCGGTTCTCCCGCTCCACCGTGCGATGAGCCTTCAGGATATATACATCGCCGATCAGCCCTTTGCGTTCCTCGGAGATGTAGTACGAATAACCCGCCACTCTCCCCTTCACGAGAAACGCAAAGCCGCTCAACGCCTGCATGTTCACGAACCGGATCACCAGTTCGGCGGAAGGGGAAAAATCCCACTCGAGCGCTTCCCGCCACGTCGCCGTCTCCTCGTCGAGGACGGGCAACAGATCCTCGCCGCGGACGTTCCGCAACTCGATCACTTCGATTCCCGGAGCCGCGGCTAAAGGCGAGGCGCTCATGCGTGCCGGCTATCTCTTCTGGTTCGAGGCGTCTTCCGATCGCGGGAGCGGCGCCACGGGCTTGTCATCCCCGAAGTTCGCCACCAGGTATTCAAGCAACGCCTCCCGGTCTTTGATCGGAGACCCCCATCCGGCCATCTTCGTCAATTCCCGGTCCCACTGCGCGCGCGTCAGACGCTGCACATGGACTATCCGCAGCCCATGGCAAGCCACGCACGCGCGCTTCTCTTCCGCCTTTCCCTTTTCGAGCACCGCCGGATCGGCCGCCGCCAGAGACACCGCAAACCCCAAACCGAGTAGCCATTTCATGTCAAGCCTCCACCGTCACGCCGATGCGGTCAATGGAATTATACATATAGCCTCCCGGATTCCACGGGCATTCCACCGGCTGTACACGCCCCGCCGAATCCGTGGCCTTCGAGCATAGGATGTGATACCCCTGTGCCGACGGAGTCCAATCGAACGTGAACAGCCTCCAGGCGAACGGGTAGTTCTGCGGCGAGAGTTTCGCGTCGATCCATTTCGAGCCGCCATCCGTGGAAACTTCCACCCGCGACACCCGGTTCTCTCCTGCATAGGCCACGCCCTGAAGCCGCAGCGGGCTTCCCTTCTTCGCCGTCGACCCATGAGCCGGACGGGCAAAATAGGACGTCAGCGCCATCCCTTCCAGCACCTCCATATCCTCGGGCTTCACCGCGCTTCCCGGCGCCGGACTAAACTTCGGATAACGGTACGCCGTGGCAAAATAAAAACCCTTGCTCGACTCTTCGCTCAAGTCCATTTCCGTCACCCACTTCACCCAGCTTGCCCCGTCCCAGCCCGGGACAATCAGCCGCGCCGGAAATCCGTGAATCTCCGGAAGCGGAGCCCCATTCATCTCCAACGCAACGATGGTCGCTTCGTGCATCAACTTCCGCATCGGAATCGAGCGGATGAAATCCGGAGTCTTCGCCACGCCGTGATCAGCCCCATTGAAATTCCCGTACTTCGCCCCCGCCGCCGCCCCGGCTTTCTTCAACAGATCCGCCACGCGGACGCCGCGCCACTCCGCATTCCCCATGGCGCCCTTCGACCACTGCAACCCCGGCACCTTGGGCCGGTAGTTCGCTCTGCCGTTGCCCGCGCATTCGAGCGTCGCCGGCACTTTCACCTGCGGCATCTTTTTCAAATCATCCAGCGTCAAGGTCAGCGGATTGGATACCATCCCGCCTAGCTTCAGCCGCCAGGATCCGGCGTCCACCTTCGGCCGCGGCAGGTGCTGGCGTACAAAGAAGGCGTCGTTCGGAGTAATCCAGGTGTCAAAATACTCCACCGGCGTTTCCAGATCCTCGGGGAAATCATTCTGCACCAGCATCGGGCGCTTGCCGGGAAACCTCAGCGGACCCTGTCCCCATCCATCGAGGGCGCTCATCCCGGCGCCCAACACTTTCATCCACTTGCGGCGCGAAAACATAGTTCTTCGATAGCGTAACATTTTGTGCACGACGGTTCGCTCGCAACCGCTCCGCCGCCTTATCTTCCCAGGTCCCCCAGCCGCGCCAAACTCGCCAGGTGGTCCGCTGCACGATACGCCAAAGCCTGGATCGTGGCCGTCGGCTGCTGCCTGGCGCTCGTCACAAAATTGCTGCCGTCTACGATAAACAGATTCGGGACATCGTGCGCCTTACTGAATGCGTTCACTACAGACGTTTTCGGATCGTTCCCCATACGGCATGTTCCCATCAGGTGGCGTGTCGGATGAAAGGTCTCCACCGGAGCTGCCCAGATCTTCTTCGCCCCGGCCGCCTCGAGGATTTCCCGCTGTTTGCCCAGCAGCCACCGCATGGCCGCCATGTCATCCGGATGCTGCGCAAACGTGATCCGCGCCGCCGGCAATCCCCACGCATCCTTCACCTCGGGATCGAGCGTGATGCTGTTCTTCTCCCGCGGCAGGCTTGTCGAGTGGCTCAGCAGCGACATTGTGCGCGTGAAATACTCCCGCAGCATCCGCTTGTAGCCGTCTCCCCATTTCGGTGCGTCCTCGGGTAACCCGGCAAGCGCGAACCCCGCCGGATAGAAGTCGAAGCGCGCGTCGATGCCTCCTCCTCCATAGAAACCGCGGGCCGGATCGGCTCGATAGTAATCGTGGATGACCCGCGTCACCTGAATACTCTTGAATTCATTCAACGGGTGTTCGAACAGCCCGCTGGCGAACGCGCCGTTGTCCCACATGAGGTACTTGCCCACCAACCCGCTAGAATTGGCGAGCCCCTCGGGAAACCGTTTGGACTTCGATTGCAGCAGCAGCCTGGGCGATTCGATCCCGTTGGCGCACAGCACCACAGCCTTGGCTCGCTGGAAGATTTCCCTACGACGGCTGTCGAAATACACCGCCCCGGTTACGCGTCCTTGCGAATCGGTGCGTATGCGCCGGACATAACACCCGGGCCGGAGCTCGCACCGGCCCGTCTTGAGAGCCACGGGAATGACACTCACCAGCGTGCTCGATTTCGCGCGCATCTCGCAGCCAAAAATCTCGCAGAACCCGCAGTGCGTGCACGCCCCCCTTCCCGCATAGGGCTGCGACAGAATGGCCACCGGGGCCGGGAACGGATGGAGCCCGAGTTTCCTCGTGGCCCGCTCGAAGAGAACCCCGGAAGATTTCACCGGCATCGGAGGCAGCGGATAGGGCCTCGACCGTGGGCCTTCGAAAGGATTCGCTCCGCCCTGACCCGAGATCCCTAAATCGTATTCCGCCTTCGTATACCAGGGCTCCAGGTCGGCGTACGTGACAGGCCAGTCCGCGAAACCCGTTCCCGGAATCGCCCCAAACAGGCTGCACTCCCGGAAATCCGTCTCGTGAAACCGCCAGTAGTTCGCCGTGAAATGGACAGTGCCGCCGCCCACCTGCCGCCCGTACTCGAAGGCGCGCAAGCGCTTGGCGGGCTGCCCGTCGTTTTCCCGGAATGTCGACGGCTGCACATCGGAATCATTCATCAGGCCGCCGCGCACGGAGTACTTGATCTCATCGTGCGTGAAATCCTTTTCCTTGAGCCACGGCCCCTGCTCGAGAACCACCACCGAGAACCCGGCTGAGGAGAGTTCCTTCGCCATCACCCCACCTGCGCCGCCGGAACCGATGATGAGGAAATCCACCGCATGACTGGGGCGGAATGCCGGACCGCTCATGGTTTGCCTTTCGCCGCCTCGGCATCGTAATAACCGAAGGGCGGCTGGAAGGACATGCGATCCTCGAATCCGATGTAGGCCCAACCCACTCCTCCCCGGTTGCCCCCATACTCGGGGCTTCCGAGAAAACCCAGCACCGTGTGCGTACGCAATACCTCGAAAAACGGGGTGTTCTCGATGGCGCGTACCAACTCCAGTTGCTCGGCTTCGCTCAACCCCGCTACGGTCGAAGAGTTCGGAAACAGCTTCTTCCGTGTTCGTGCCACTTCTTCCATCCCCCGAAGGTAGAGGTCCTTCTTGCCGGCGTCGAACGTATGGAGCGCGCGGTCAATGAAGTAGATCACCCCGGCCTCCTTTGCTCCAGGCCCGTCATGCGAGGGTAGAATCTGCGATGCCAGCGCCTCTACTTCCACTGCCAAATCCGCGGGGAGTGCCTCGAACCCCGCCCCGGCCACAACCGCCTGATGGGCATGCTGAAACGCCGCGGCGAGTTCCGGCAACGAGACGATGCCGCAGGCGGTGGCAAGAATCTCCCGGCGTGAAAGAGGCATGACTATGAGGGAACACTGTAGCGGCTTTGCTCCTTCCAGTCAACGTGCCCGGCTGGCGGGAAAAAGTAACCCGGCGTATGTTCCTTGCCCTCGGCTATGGCAGCATGGGTTGTATGTTGCCGGTTTCGCGGGCGGTGTGCATGGACATCGGCTTCATGGACATGGCCGGACAACTCGACTCTTTCCTCACCGCCTTCGGGTTGCGCCACGTCGCCGCCGCCGCGCTTGGCTACAACAACTGGTGAACGCCGCATGAACTTTGAAGTCCTCGAGCACACTGCCGATATCGGTTTCCGCGCCTGGGGCTCTACGTTCGAGGAAATGCTGTCCAGTGCCGCCATGGCCCTGGTGGCCATCGCCATGGAACTCGAAGACATTGACCCGCGCGAGCCCTACCCCATCGCCGCCCATGGCGAGGACCGCGAAAGCCTTGTCGTGAACTGGCTCAACGAAGTTCTCTACCTCGTGGACGGCCGCCTCCTCGCCCTGCGGCGCGTGGATATGAACGAATGCACGGAGACTGCCGCCAGCGGCGTCGCCTGGGGCGAGCCCCACACGGAAAAGCATCGCGCGAAACTGATAGTGAAGGGTGTCACGTACCACCAGTTGAAAGTCGAGCCAACCGCGAACGGATGGTTTTGCGAAGTATACCTGGATATCTGAGATGGAATTACAGCGCATCGATGAATGGCGCGTTCGCATCCCGCGGGATCCCGTGCGCGGCATGCGGACCGATGTCATCGTTTACGCCAGCGCGGTACTGCTCGATCAGATCCGCAAAGACCTTTCCCTCGAGCAGGCCGTGAACGTCGCCACCCTGCCCGGCATCGTCGGCCCGAGCCTCGCCATGCCCGATATCCACCAGGGATACGGCTTCCCCATCGGCGGTGTCGCCGCCACCGATTTTCAATATGGCGTCGTCTCCCCCGGCGGCGTCGGCTTCGATATCAACTGCGGCGTGCGGCTGATGAATACCAGCCTGACCGAGGCGGATGTCCGGCCCCGCATGAAGGAAATCGTGGACCAGCTCTTCCGCGACATCCCCTGCGGCACCGGCGGCAAGGGTCCCTTCGACATTACCCATCAGGAACTCGAGCAGATACTGATACACGGAGCCCCGTTCGCCATCGGAAAAGGCTACGGCGAAGAGCGGGATTGCGAATTCACTGAAGCCAACGGCTGCCTGCCGGAAGCCGATCCCCAATTCGTCTCCGCGCGCGCCAAAGAGAGAGGCCGCCCGCAGCTAGGCACCGTCGGCAGCGGAAATCATTTTCTCGAGATCCAGCATGTGGAAAGCATCCATGATGCGGAAGCCGCGCGCGCCATGGGCCTCGAAGTGGGACGCATCGTCGTCTTGCTCCACTGCGGCTCGCGCGGCCTCGGCCATCAGGTCTGCACCGATTTCCTCGCCGAAATGGGTCCCGCCATGAAGCGCCACGGAATCACCGTGCCCGACCGCCAACTGGCATGCGTCCCCATTCAATCGAAGGAAGGCCAGGCCTACTTGGCCGCAATGCGCTGCGCGGCGAACTTCGCCTGGGCCAACCGCCAGGCGATCCTTCACCTGCTGCGCGGCAGCTTCACCAGGCTCTTCGGCAGAGACACCCGGATTCGTGTGCTCTACGATGTCTGCCACAACATCGCCAAACGCGAGAAGCACATCGTCGACGGCGTGAAACGCGACGTGCTCGTCCACCGCAAGGGAGCCACGCGCGCTTTCTCACCCGGCCATCGCGAGATCCCCTCCGACTATTCCCGGATAGGCCAACCCGTCCTCGTACCAGGCAGCATGGGAACCGCCTCCTGGATCCTCGCCGGAGCCGAAGGAGCCATGCGGGAAACCTTCGGAAGCGTCTGCCACGGAGCCGGCAGGCTCATGAGCCGCACCGCCGCCAAACGAGGCCGCATCGCCCGCGAAGTCCAGGACGACCTCGCCCGCCAAGGCATCATCGTCCGCAGCGAGACCCGCGACGGAATCCTTGAAGAGGTCCCCGAGGCTTACAAAGATGTGGACGAAGTGATCCGCGTCGTTACAGGCGCCGGCCTGGCGAAGCCCGTGGCACGGCTACGGCCCATGGTCGTCATTAAGGGGTGATGAAGCTGCCCAAGTCATGTATCTTCGGATAGATTCGCTGAATCACAGAAGCGGGAAGGCTCATCAATTCCCGGCGGGCGGATTCCGCCAACGTAACGTGATAAGCCGTCACTTCAGCTTGCCGAGGGCGCGAAGCTCCCCTTCCACTTCTTCCAGAAGTACCCGAGGCTCACCTTCCCTCGCTTTTGAAACCTCCACGTCCTCAATGTCTTCAGCCAGCATCTCCAGGGCCGCACGAATGACCTCATTGGAGTCTTTGTAGGCGCCGGACTCAATGGCCCGCTCGATCATGCGCTCGAGATCCGGTTTCAGTTCGATAGTCATTCCTGGTGTTTCTCGTCCCGGTTGTCCTACCACAACTTTACCTCACACTTTTGATCCGGATACCACAAGTCGATCGTTACGGCCAATCTGCTGGCGGCGCGATCGGCCCGTCGTTGCGGCATTGAACACGCCTGTGCTAAAAGCTAGTGCGTGGACAAGACCATCCGCTGCTACACAACTCTCGAGTCCATGAAGGTGGATGAATGCAAAGAATGGCTGCGGCTGCCCGCGCACGTTCGGATGCAGGCTGTCGCTGAAATCACCGCTGCAACCTATAAGTTAAAGGAACCCGGCGCCGATGTTCGAAGACTTCAAAGAATTCTTGTCCATCTTCAACGCCCGGAACGTTAAGTACCTCATCGCCGGCGGTTAACGCCGTGTCGTTTCACGCATAACCAAGGGCTACGAAGGACTTCGACTTGCTGGCTAAGGCTGATCCTCCAAAGTAGTCCCCGAGGCTTACAAGATGTGGACGAAGTGATTCGCGTCGTTACAGGCGCCGGCTTGGCGAAGCCCGTGGCACGGCTACGACCCATGGGCGTCATCAAGGGGTGAGGTGCTAGCTTAGGGATGCCGCAATAATAAATAGATATGTTTGGGCGTCACGAAATCATTTGGTGGCACCATCTCCGAATTGACCCACGGACGCCCACAATGTCGTCCTAGCCTGTGTTCATCGTGGTTCCAGCC